>Ga0209050_1000118_pt1 | contig 202586 bp, 196 predicted proteins | sample Araplavi_mTSA_r2_FD_184276 | JGI IMG/M metagenome (GOLD analysis project Ga0209050, IMG submission 184276) | Arabidopsis root microbial communities from North Carolina, USA - plate scrape MF_Cvi_mTSA_r2 (SPAdes) (version 2) | ecosystem: Host-associated > Plants > Roots > Endosphere | place... | reverse complement strand
TACAGCAGCACGTAGCCGCGCTCGAAGAACACCGCGTCGCTCGGCGTTGCCGCCGGGTTCGGCATCGTCAGGATGTTGCCGCGGTTCGGCGCGTCGTAGCGCAGCACGCCGCTGGCCTTGCCCATGTCCTTCGGCTTCAGCAGCACGAACTCGGCGCTGTACTCGACCATGCCGCGCGCATTGACCGGCGCGAGCGCCAGGTCCTGGATGACGGCGTTGTGCGCGTCCTTCGGATCGACCTCGCCGCGCAGCGTGCCGCTGAGCTTCTCGTAGGCGCCGACGCTGCCCCAGCTGCCGGCGACGTCTTCGGTGGCGGTGATGCTGAGGTGGACCTGCGGCGGAGTGGACGCGGGCGCGGGGGCGGGCGCTGCTGAAGTGCCATCGCTGCCACCGCAGCCGGCCAGCGAGGTCGCCACTGAGGCGATCAGTGAAAACATCAGCGCGAGCGCCGCCAGCCGCCTGGAATCGAAGCGTGTCATGTTGTCTCCTGTCGGTTGAAAAGGCTCCGCCCCGGGGCGCTCTGGCGGCGCCCGCTGCAGGGGAGTCGAAGGGGTGCGCCGAAGCGCTGGAATCACTCGGGGTCGATGCCGGCGGCCTTGATCACGCGGCCCCACTTCTGGGTCTCGGTCGCCTGGAAGGTGGCCAGCCCCTCCGGCGTGGTCGTGAACGGCACCGAGCCGCTGGCGTCGAAGAAGCTCTTCGCGGCGGCGCTGCCGGTGCCGGCGACCAGCAGCTCGCGCAGCCGCTGCACCACCGCGGCCGGCGTGCCGGCCGGCACGTAGGCGGCGAACCAGTAGCCCATGTCGTAGCCCTTCACGCCGGCCTCGTCGATCGTCGGCACCTCGGGCAGCAGCGGCGAGCGCTGCGCGGTCGAGATGCCGAGCGCGCGCAGCTTGCCGGCCTTGACCTGCGGCACGCCGGTGGAGGTGTCGGTGATCATCAGGTCGATCTGGCCGCCCAGCAGGTCGGTGATCGCCAGCGGGTTGCTCTTGTACGGCACGTGCAGCAGGTCGACGTGCGCCATCTGCTTGAACAGCTCGCCGGCCACCCGGCTGGATGAGCTGCCGCTGCCGAAGCTCAGCTTGCCCGGCTGCTGCTTCGCCGCGGCGAGCACGTCGGCCACCGTCTTGTACGGCGAGGCCGCATTCACCACCATCACCTGCCCGCCTTTGCCGAGCCCGGTGACCGGCACGAAATCCTTCACCGGGTCGTACGGCAGCTTCTTGTAGAGGTGCTCGTTGGCAGCATGCGTGGTGTTGGTGGTGATCAGCACGGTGTAGCCGTCGGGCGCGGCGCGGGCCACGCTCTGCGCCGCCAGCATGCCGCTCGCGCCGGCCTTGTTGTCGACCACGACCGCCTGCTTGGTGTCGACGGTGATCGACTGGCCGAGCGCACGTGCCAGCTGGTCGGTCGCGCTGCCGGCCGCGAACGGTACGATGAAGGTGATCGGCTTCGCGGGCCAGGCCGGGGCCTGCGCCTGCGCAGCGAGCGGCAGGCCGGCGAATGCCGAGAGCGCCAGCGTGGCCGCCAGCAAGGGACGGTACTTCTTCATCGTTTGTCTCCGGTTTGATTGTTGGATTCGTCAGGTTCGAGCGGTGGGCCGGCCAGCAGCGGCACCAGCGCGCGCGGCACGCGCAGCGGCAGCTCCAGCAGCAGGAAGGACAGCGCCTTGCCGTGGCCGTCGAGGTTCAGGGACCCGTTGACGCCGCCGTCGAGCACCTCGTCGATCACGAAGTTCATCGCATGCAGCTTCGGCAGCAGGTGGCGCACGATGCGCCCGGGCCGGCGGTGCGCGAACCGACCGCGCACCGCGTCTTCGTCGATCTGCTCGACCAGCAGCGCCCACAGCTGCGGGTGCCAGGCGATCAGGCTGATGTTGGCGCGGTCGCCCTTGTCGCCGGTGCGCGCGTGCGCGGCGCGGTAGAGCGGCACCACGAGGTCTTGATCGATGCTCATGCGGCGCCCGCTCCCGTCGGCAGGAAGGTGAAGCCGGCATCGACGCGCTCGCGCGGCACGCTGCAACTCGCGATGCCAAGGCGGCGCCGCAAGGCCGTGCGCACGCCGCCGCCGCCGGCCGGGCCGCAGGTGTAGAGGGCAGTCACCTCGCGTGCGAGGCGCTCGGCCTGCCGGCGCTCGGCATGCTGCAAGGCCACGCGCAGCCGCACGTCGCGGCCATCGCTTCCACCCAGGCCGGCCGCCCAGGCACCGGCGTCATCGCCGAACACGCTGCTGACGCCGATCAGGTCGGCACGCAGCGTCCCCAGGCCGTGCAGCCGCTCGCGCAGCACCTCGGCCGCGAGCCGCGCACGCGCCTCGGCGCGCGGGCCGGCGTACGAGATCTCGCCTTCGGCCAGCCAGCCGGTCTCATGGCACACGTTCACCTTCAGCTGCGCCGGCCGCGCATGGCCGCGCACGCCGCTGAGCCGCACGCGGTCGGGGCCGAGCTGCTGCACCTGCGCGTCGCCGATGTCGGCCACCACGTCGGGCGTCAGGTAGGCAAAGGGGTCGTGCACCTCGTAGAGCAACTGCTCCTTCACGGTGTGCTCGTCGATGCGGCCGCCGGTGCCGGGGGGCTTGGTGATGACGCAGCCGCCGTCGGCGTCGATCTCGGCGATCGGGTAGCCGAGCGTCGCAAGGCCGGGCACGTCCTTGTAGCCCGGGTCGGCGTAGTAGCCGCCGCTGACCTGGGCGCCGCATTCGAGCAGGTGCCCGGCCATCGTCGCGCCGGCGATGCGGTCCCAGTCGTCGCGCGCCCAGCCGAAGTGCGCGAGCGCCGGGCCGACCGCCAGCGACGGATCGGCGACCCGGCCGGCGACAACGATCTCGGCCCCGGCCAGCAGCGCATCGGCGATCGCCTCGGCGCCGAGGTAGGCATTGGCCGAGACGACGCTCAACCCGTCGGCCTGGCGGCCGAGCGCGTCGAGCAGCAGGCCGCGGTGCGCATCGCCGGCGAGGTCGTCGCCCGACACCACCGCGATGCGCGGCGCGCGCAGGCCCAGCTCGCGCGCCAGCGCCGCGATGCGCCGTGCCGCGCCCGGCGGGTTGGCCGCGCCGAAGTTGCTGACGATGCGCACGCCGCCGGCCAGGCAGCGCGCGAGCACCGGCCGCAGCAGCTCGTCGAGCAGCGGTTCGTAGCCGGCCTCGGGATCGTCGTGGCGCGCCAGCTGGGCCAATGCCAGCGTGCGCTCGGCCAGCGTCTCGAAGATCAGCACGGCGGGGCCGCCGGCGGCGATCAGCGCGTCGACCACCGGGCCTGCCGCATCGGTGCGGTCGCCCGAGAAGCCGGCGGCGCAGCCGATGCGCAAGGGGGTGCGATTCATGGGCCGACTGTAGGCAGCGGCGATTAATATGGGAATTCGCTTTTTTCGATGAGTTGATCTGCAATGCAAATGAATGTGTCGACCCGCCAGCTGCGCGCTTTCGTGCTGCTGGCCGCGCAGCGCAACTTCACCCGCGCCGCGGCGGCGATGCATTTGTCGCAGCCGGCCTTCAGCGCGCTGATCCGCCAGCTCGAAGACGCGCTCGGGCTGCGGCTGTTCGACCGCAGCACGCGCTCGGTCGAGCTGACGGTGGAAGGCCGCGAGTTCGAGTTGTCGGCGCGCCGCGTGCTCGACGAGTTCGATGGCGCGCTGGCCGGCGTGCGCGACCAGGCGGCGCGGCGGCGCGGGCGGGTCTCGATCGCCCTGCTGCCGTCGCTCGCGGCCGGCTGGCTGCCGCCGGTGCTGGCCGGCTTCCGCGGCGCCTACCCGGGCATCGAGCTGCAGGTGGCCGACGTGCTGTCGGAACCTTGCATCGAACTCGTGCGCAGCGGGCAGGCCGACTTCGCGCTCGCGGCGACGCGCGCCGAGACGCCCGAGCTGCGCGCCGAGCCGTTCTGCAGCGACGACTTCCACCTGGTGTGCCCGACCCGCCATCCGCTGGCGAAGCTCGCCGAGGTGCGGCCGAAGGATGTCGCGGCCTGGCCGTTCATCCACCTGTCGCGCACGTCGAGCGTGCGGCAGTACCTGGATGCCGCGACCCATCCGCAGGTGATGAACGCGGTGCTCGAGGTCGACCAGCTTGCCACCGTGATGGGCATGGTGCGCGCGGGGCTGGGCGTCAGCATCGTGCCGTGGCTGACGCTGTTCCACTTCAAGGCGCCGGGGGTGGCCACGCGGCCGCTGGCGTGGGCCGGGTTGCAGCGGCAGCTCTACCTGGTGCGGCGGCGCGACCGCGGGCTGTCGGTGGCGGCGCAGGGGCTGTACGAGTGGGTGATGGCGCGGCCGCCGCAGGGGACGAAGGCGGGTGGCAGCATCCGCGTCAGCCGCAAGAACCCGACCCGCAGCCCGTGATCGCCGTGGCCGGCAGCGCCTGCGGCAGCCGCACCTCGCCGCTCGCCGGGTCGTAGCCGACCCCACGCAGGTGCAGCGCCAGCGCCGCATCCATCGTCTGCGCATGCGTCGGGAACCAGACCGCCAGTTCGTCCGCCATCTGGCGGATCATCGCCACCTGCCCGCGCGCCGCGCCCTCGCGCATCACCGACAGCACCACGCGGTGCTGGGTCGCGTGGCAGTTGCCGGAGGCGAAGCCGGTGTCGCGCATCCACCGGTCTTCCTGGTCGAAATGCCCTTGCGTGTGCTCGACGAGGGCGTCCCAGGCGACCGGCACCGCCTCGTCATCGGCGGTCGCCACCTGCGCCAGCAGGTCGACGAACTCCTGGTGTGTGTGGTCCATCGCCTGCAGCCCGAGCGCGAGGCCGTCGGACCAGGCCAGCCGCGGCCGCGGCGAAGGAGGGGTGGTGCACAGCGATTGCGGATCGACGGCGAGGGCAGACATGGCGGCAGGACAGAGTCGAAAGCTCGATGCTGGGCCGCATCGGGCCGCCTGTCGTTGCGGCCGATCAATCCGGGCCGGCGCAACGGCAGCCGGCGCGCTTCGTCTTGCCCTGCACCGGTCCGCGACGTGCTCAGAACGGGCCGCTCTCCAGCCAGCGCTCGATCTGCGGGCGTCGATCGTTGCCCCAGAACGACTCGCCGTCGATCACGAAGAACGGGGCGCCGAACACGCCGGCCGCGGTGGCGGCGTCGTTGGCCTGGCGCAGCCGGTCCTTCCAGTGCGGATCGGTCCACACCCGTTCGGCGGCGCCCGCCTCCAGGCCCGCCTCGGTGGCCAGCGCGCCCAGTGCCGCGGCATCGCCCAGGTCGGTGCCGCGCGTGAAGTACGCGCGCAGGCACAGGCGGGCCCAGGCCACTGCGCGCGCCGGGTCGTCGGCGTGCAGGAACCAGAACACGCGCGATGCGTTCTGCGTCGCGATCGGAAACTTCGGCGGGATCGCGAGCGGCACGCCGGCGAAGCGCGCCGAGCGCTCGAAGTCGTGCAGCGAGTACTCGCGCTTGATCGGGTGCGAGACCGGGCTCTTCAGTTCGGCCGCCTGGAACACCGCGCCGAGCATCACCGCCTTCCACTCGACGGTGCGGCCGTGGCGCGCGGCCAGCGCCTCGATCCACTCGGAGGCGATGTACGAATAGGGCGACGAGAAGTCGAAGTAGAAATCGATGGGGGTGTTGAGGATGGCGTTCATGGTCGTCTCAGGGCAGCAGCGAATCGGGTCGGTCGCGGGCGACGGGGCCCAGGTAGCCGTCGAGGCCTGACGCACCGAGCGGCTCGACCTGCGCGGCGGTGAAGAGGTCATGCGATGCAGCGCTCACCACATCACCCCGCCAGCGCCCGCCCGATGAGGATCTTCTGCACATCGCTCGTGCCTTCGTAGATCTGGCACACCCGCACGTCGCGGTAGATGCGCTCGACCGGGAAATCGCTGACGTAGCCGTACCCGCCGTGGATCTGGATCGCCTCGCTGCAGACGCGCTCGGCCATCTCGCTCGCGAACAGCTTGCCCATCGCCGCCTCCTTCAGGCACGGCTGGCCGGCATCCTTCAGCCGCGCGGCATGGTGGATCAGCTGCCGCGCCGCCTCGATCTGCGTCGCCATCTCGGCCAGCCGGAACTGCAGCGCCTGGTGCTCGAAGATCGGCTTGCCGAACGCGACCCGCTCCTTCGCATAGCGCAGCGCCGCCTCGAACGCCGCACGCGCCATGCCCACCGCCTGCGAGCCGATGCCGATGCGCCCGCCCTCCAGCCCCGACAGCGCGATCTTCAGCCCCTGCCCTTCGTCGCCCAGCCGGTTCGCCGCCGGGATGCGGCAGTCCTTGAACAGGATCTGCGCGGTGTCGCTCGCATGCTGGCCCATCTTGTCCTCCAGCCGCGCCACCACGTAGCCCGGCGTCGAGGTCGGCACGATGAACGCGCTGATGCCCTTCTTGCCGGCCGCCTTGTCGGTCACCGCCATCACGATCGCCACGTCGCCATGCTTGCCGCTGGTGATGAACTGCTTGACGCCGTTCAGCACGTAGTGCTCGCCATCGCGCACCGCGGTCGTCTTCAGCCCGTCGGCCTGCGAGCCGACATGCGGCTCGGTCAGGCAGAACGCGCCGAGCATCTCGCCGCGCGCCAGCGGCTTCAGCCACAGCGCCTTCTGCGCCTCATCGGCCCAGGCCATCAGGATCGAGCACACCGGGCAGTTGTTGACGCTGACGATGGTCGACGTCGCACCATCGCCGGCCGCGATCTCCTCGAGGATCAGCGACAGGCTCAGGTAGTCGAGCCCGGCACCGTCCCATTCGGTCGGCACCGCGACGCCGTAGCAGCCGAGCTCGGCCAGGCCGCGCAACTCGTCCCGCGGGAAGTGGTGCTCCTTGTCCCAGCGGGCGGCCTGCGGGGCGATGCGGTCCTGCACGTAGGCGCGCACGGCGTCCTGCACGGCACGGTGGTCTTCGGTCAGCATGGGGTCGGTCTCCGGATGTTCTTGTCGATCGGGGTCGTGCCGCTCACCAGGCCAGCGGCTGGTGGTCGTGGTTCAGGAAGCTGCCGTTCTCCGACGGCTGCAGCGCGGCGAGCGTGCGCCGCATGTCGGCCACGCTCTGCTCGACGCCGATGTCGGCCGATGCGCCGCCCATGTCGGTGCGCACCCAGCCGGGGTGGAAGGCGATGCAGGTCGCGCGGCCCTGCAGCGAGAACGACACGTCCTTCAACACCGAGTTCAGCGCCGCCTTCGACGCGCGGTACAGCCAGCTGCTGCCCGAGCTGCGCAGCCCGATCGAGCCCATCCGCGACGACAGCACCGCGAGCTTCGCGCCCGGCGCCAGCGATTCCATCACCTGCGGCAGGATGCGCATCGCGCCGAGCACGTTGGTGTGCATCACCGCATCGAAGTCGGCTTCGCTCGGCGTCTGCGGCGCGGCCAGCCGCGGCCCGGTGACGCCCGCGTTGACGATCACGACGTCGAAGGCCTGCCCGTCGATGCGCCACGCGAGGCCCGACGCGCTGGCGGTGTCCGTCACGTCGAGCGCGAAGGCGTCGGCGCCGAGCTGCTGCAGCCGTGCGATGCCGGCCGCGTCGCGCGCGGTCGCGGTGACGCGCGCGCCGTCTGCGCGGTACTGGCGGACGAATTCAAGGCCGATGCCGCGCGACGCGCCGATGATCAGGATGTTCATGGGGAGGTGAGTGTCTGCAGCTGCAGGGCGTTCGGCAAGGCCGCGCCCGCTGCCGTGTTGTCGAAGATGCACCAGCGGTCCACGTGGGCCGGCAGGTGCGCGAGTTGCTGCGCGCGCTCGCGCAGCCAGTCGGTGTCGTACGTGGACCAGTAGACCCGCGGCGAACCATGCCAGCGGTGGTAGGCCACCGCCGCGCGGCGCGCGCGCGGCGGTCCCTTCCAGCCGCCCGGTTCGCCGGCCTGCGGCCATTTCGCCGGATCGGCCGCCACGCGCGAGACCTCGCAGCGCTGCAGCAGCTCGTCGGCCTGCGGCGTGAACCAGCTGCGGTGCCGCGGCTCGCAGACGATGGCGCCGTCGAAGGCCGCGCCGAGCTGCTCGAAGAACCGGCCGGCCACCGGCTCGTCGAGCGCGAGCGACGGCGGCAGCTGCACCAGCGCGACGGCCCACTTGGCGCCCAGCCCGCCGGCTTCGCCGACGAACGCCGCGAGCAACTCTTCGATGCCCACCAGCCGGCTTTCGTGCGTGATGCGCTTCGGCACCTTCACGGCAAAGCGGAAGTCGTCGGGCGTGCTGTCGGCCCAGCGCGCATAGGTCTGCATCCGGTGGGGGCGGTAGAACGACGAGTTGATCTCGACGCAGTTCATGCGCCGCGCATAGCGCTCCAGGTGCGTGCCGTCGCCGGGCAGCGCATCGGCCTGCGCGGCGGGAATCGACCAGCCCGCGGTGCCGATGCGAACCGGCACCGGGACGGACGCCCGCCGCACGCCCATCAAACCAGTTCCACCGCCATCGCCGTGGCTTCGCCGCCGCCGATGCACAGCGCCGCGATGCCCCGCTTCAGCCCGCGCTTGCGCAGCGCGCCGAGCAGCGTGACGACGATGCGCGCGCCGCTCGCGCCGATCGGGTGGCCGAGCGCGCAGGCGCCGCCGTGCACGTTGACGATCTCGTGCGGCAGCTTGAACTCGTGCATCGCCGCCATCGTCACCGCGGCGAAGGCCTCGTTGACCTCCCACAGGTCGACGTCCTTCGCGGCCCAGCCGGTCTTCTTCAGCACCTTGTCGATCGCGCCGATCGGCGCCGTCGTGAACCAGTTCGGCGCCTGCGCATGCACCGCGTGCGCATGGATGCGCGCGAGCACGGGGCTGCCCAGCCGCTTCGCGGTGCTCTCGCGCATCAGCACCAGCGCCGCGGCGCCGTCGGAGATGCTCGACGCATTCGCCGCGGTGATCGTGCCGTCTTTCTTGAAGGCCGGCTTCAGCGTCGGGATCTTGTCGAGCTTGGCCTTGAACGGCTGCTCGTCGAACTTCACCACCGTGTCGCCGGCCTTGCCGGCCACCGTGACCGGCGCGATCTCCCAGTCGAAGCTGCCGTCTTCGTTGGCCTGCTTGCTGCGCTGGGTGGACGCGATCGCGAACGCATCCTGCGCCTCACGGCTGAACTGGAACTTGGCGACGCACTCCTCGGCGAACACGCCCATCGCGCGGCCGCGGTCGTAGGCATCCTCCAGCCCGTCGATCGCCATGTGGTCGAACATCTGCGCCGCGCCGTAGCGCACGCCCTTGCGCGCGAACATCAGGTGCGGCGCGTTGGTCATGCTCTCCATGCCGCCGGCCACCATCACGTCGGCGCTCTCGGCCTTCAGCATGTCGTGCGCGAACATCATCGCGCGCATGCCCGAGCCGCACATCTTCGACAGCGTCACCGCGCCGGCCGACTGCGGCAGCCCGGCGCCGAGCGCCGCCTGGCGCGCCGGCGCCTGGCCCTGGCCGGCCATCAGGCAGTTGCCCATCAGCACCTCGCTGACGGCGTCGCCGGTGATGCCGGCGCGCTGCACCGCGGCCTGGATCGCGATGGCGCCGAGCTGGTGGCCGGCCAGCGCGCTGAAATCGCCCAGCAGCCCGCCGATGGGCGTGCGGGCAGCGGACACGATGACGATCGGGTCAGACATGGGGGTCTCCTTCAGGGTGGGATGAACAGGTTCTACGCCTCTCGGCGATCTCTCGCAATGCGTCCAGCAGCCGGTCGACCTCGGCCTCGGTGTGCGCCGCCGACAAGGTGATGCGCAGCCGCGCGGTGCCGACCGGCACCGTCGGCGGCCGGATCGCCGGCACCCACAGGCCGCGTTCGCGCAAGGCCGCGGCCATCTCCAGCGCCTCGGCGTTGCCGCCGAGGATCAGCGGCTGCACCGGCGTCGGCGACGGCGGGTTGGCCCACGGCAAATCGGCCAGCCCGGCGCGCAGCCGCTGCACCAGCGCCATCACGTGCGCGCGACGCTGCGGCTCGCGCTGCATCACGCGCAGGCTCTCGCGCAGCGCCTCGGCCTGCATCGCCGGCATCGCGGTGGCGAAGATGTAGCTGCGGGTGCGCTGCAGCAGCCAGTCGATCAAGGTCGCGTCGCCGGCGACGAAGGCGCCCGCGACGCCGGCCGCCTTGCCGAGCGTCGCCATGTAGACGAGCCGCGTCGACTGCAGCCCGAAGTGCGCCGCGCTGCCGCGGCCGCCGGGCCCGAGCACGCCGAAGCCGTGCGCATCGTCGACCAGCAGCCAGGCGTCGTGGCGTTCGCACAGCGCCAGCAGGTCGGGCAGCGGCGCGAGGTCGCCGTCCATGCTGAACACCGCATCGGTGACGACCAGCTTGCGCTCGGCGGTCGATGCGGCCAGCCGTTCGGCCAGCGCCGCCAGGTCGCCATGCGGGTAGACCGCGATCTGCGCGCCCGACAGCCGCGCGCCGTCGATCAGGCAGGCGTGGTTCAGCGCATCGCAGAACAAGGCGTCGCCGCGCCCGACCAGCGCCGGCAGCAGGCCGACATTGGCCGCGAAGCCGGCGTAGAAGCTCAGCGCCGACGGCATGCCGACGAAGGCGGCCAGCTCGCGCTCCAGCGCATCGTGCGCCTCGGTGTGGCCACACACCAGCGGCGACGCGGTCGCACCGACGCCGTACTGCTGCGCACCGCGCTGCGCGGCCGCGACCAGGTCCGGATGCTGCGCGAGGCCGAGGTAGTCATTGCTGCAGAACGCGAGCAGTGCTTCGCCGTCGACCACCATGCGCGGCCCGTCGACCTGCTGCACCACGCGACGGCGCCGGCGCAGCCGGCTGCCGTCGAGCGCGTCGAGTTGCGCGGCCATCTCGTCGAGGTCGAAGGCGTTCACGGTGCAGTCCAGTGGCGCAGCATGTCCTGCGCATTCGCGTGCGGCTGGTGCGGCAGCTCGGCCCACAGCGGCGCGTCGATGCGGTCGCGCAGCGTCGCGATGTTCTCGTCGGCGGCGAGCATCGCCGGGTCGACGCGGTTCGCGACCCAGCCGGCCAGTCGCAGGCCGCGCGCGCGGATCGCCTCCTGCGTCAGCAGCGCGTGGTTCAGGCAGCCGAGCCGCAGCCCGACGACCAGCAGCACCGGCAGCTCGAGCGCCTGCGCCAGGTCGGCGCCGGTCTGCGTGTCGTTCAGCGGCACCAGGAAGCCACCGGCGCCTTCGACGACCACCGCATCGGCCAGTGCCGCGAGGTCGCGGTAGCGGCGGCCGAGTTCGCAGAGGTCGATCTGCACGCCGGCCGCGCGTGCCGCCAGATGCGGGGACATCGGCAGCGGCAGGCAGTACGGGTTGTCGAGCTCGCGCGGCACCGCGACGGTGGCGGCGGCGCGCAGCGCGAGCACGTCTTCGTTGTCGTCGCCGTACGGCGTCGCGACGGTGCCGGCGGCCACCGGCTTCATGCCGACGACGCGCTTGTGGCGGCGTCGCAGGTCGAGCATCAGCGTGCTGCTGACGAGGGTCTTGCCGACGCCGGTGTCGGTGCCGGTCACAAAATAGCCTTCGACGCTCATGCCAAGGTCTCCCGCAACGCGGCCAATGCGCCCTCGGCCAGCTGCGCACACGCCGCCTCGTCGATCACGTACGGCGGCATGAAGTACAGCGTGCCGCCGATCGGCCGTAGCATCAGCCCGTGGCGCAGCGCGGCCGCGTGGTAGCGGCGCGCGAACATCGGGTCGGTGCTGTCGATGTCGAACGCCCACACCATGCCGAGCCGGCGGCTGCGCAGCACCGCCGGGTGCGCGCGCAAGGGCTCGCACAGCGCATCCAGCCGCGCCGCGGTGGCGGCGTTGTGCGCCATCCAGTCGCGCTGGCCGAAGATTTCCAGCGTCGCGAGCGCGGCGCGGCAGGCCAGCGGGTTGCCGGTGTACGAATGCGAATGCAGGAAGCCGCGCGCGGTGCTGTCGTCGTAGAACGATGCGAACACCTCGTCGGTCGCCAGCACCGTCGACAGCGCCATCGTGCCGCCGGTCAGTCCCTTCGACAGGCACAGCAGGTCGGGCCGGATGCCGGCCTGCTGGTGCGCGAACAGGCTGCCGGTGCGGCCGAAGCCGACCGCGATCTCGTCGCACACCAGGTGCACCTGGTAGCGGTCGCACAGCGCGCGCACGTCGCGCAGGTACGCCGGGTCGTGCATCGCCATGCCGGCGGCGCACTGGATCAGCGGCTCGACGATCACCGCGGCGATCTCGTCGTGCTGCGCTTCCAGCACCGCTTGCAGCGCCTGCGCGCAGCGGCGCGCGACGTCGGCCGCCGTCTCGCCCGGCTCGGCCCCGCGCGCATCGGGGCTCGGCACCGTCGCGCTCAGGCGCACCAGCGGGCCGTAGGCCTCGCGGAACAGCGGGATGTCGGTGACCGACAGCGCCCCCACCGTCTCGCCGTGGTAGCCGCCTTCGAGCCCGATGAACTTCGTCTTGCCGGGCCGGCCGCGGTTGCGCCAGTGGTGGGCGCTCATCTTCAGCGCGATCTCGGTGGCGGCCGCGCCGTCGCTGGCGTAGAACGCATGGCCCAGCCCGGTGAGCTGCGCGAGCCGCTCCGACAGTGCCACCACCGGCTCGTGCGTGCAGCCGGCCAGCATCACGTGGCACAGCGTGTCGAGCTGCGCATGCAGCGCCGCGCGCAGGTGCGGGTGGCCGTGGCCGAACAGGTTGACCCACCACGAGCTGATGCCGTCGAGGTAGCGGCGGCCGGCGCCGTCGAGCAGCCACACGCCGTCGGCGGCAGCCACCTCGAGCAGCGGCTGCGTCTCGTGCTGCTTCATCTGGCTGCACGGGTGCCACACCGCGGCGCGGCTGCGTTCGTTCAAAGTCGTCATGTCGTCGGACCCTGCTGCGCCTCGCGCAGCCGTCGCTGGTTCTTGAAACGCTTGGCCGGGTCGTACGGGAACACGTCGTGCACGTGCCCGGCCTGGATGCGCTCCTTGCGGCGCTGCCAGAAATCGGCGTCCAGCAGGTCGGCGTGGTGCTTCATGAACACCTCGCGCACGCCCGGGTGGCCGAGCAGGAAGGGCCCGAAGGTCTCGGGGAACACATCGCGCGGCCCGACCCGGTACCAGACCTCGGCGGAGAGCTCCTCTTCGTCGGTGCGCGGCGCCGGCACGCGCCGGAAGCTGCAATCGCTCAGGTACTCGATCTCGTCGTAGTCGTAGAACACCACCTTGCCGTTGCGCGTGACGCCGAAGTTCTTCCACAGCATGTCGCCGGGGAAGATGTTGGCCGCGACCAGGTCCTTGATCGCATTGCCGTACTCGATCACCGCATGCTCCACCTGCTCGGGCGTGGCCTCTTGCAGGTAGATGTTCAGCGGGATCATCCGGCGCTCGATGTAGACATGGCGGATCACCAGGTCGTCGCCGTCCTCTTCGAGCAGGCTGCCGCAGAAGTGCTTCAGCTCGGCCACCAGCTCGTCGTCGAAGCGCACCCGCGGGAAGGCCACGTTGCTGTACTCCAGCGTGTCGGCCATGCGCCCGACGCGGTCGTGCTGCTTGACCAGCAGGTACTTGCTCTTGATCAGCTCGCGCGTGGTTTCCTTCTGCGGCGGGTAGAAGTCCTTGATCACCTTGAACACGTACGGGAACGACGGCAGGTCGAACACCAGCATCACCATGCCCTTGATGCCGGGTGCGATGCGGAAGGTGTCGCTGCTGTGCCGCAGGTGCGCGAGCAGGTCGCGGTAGAAGATGTTCTTGCCCTGCTTCTGCAGCCCGATCGCGCTGTACAGCTCCGAGCGCGGCTTGCGCGGCATCAGCGTGCGCAGGAACTGCACGTAGGCCGACGGGATCTCCATGTCGACCAGGAAATAGGCCCGCGCGAAGCTGAACAGCATCAGCAGGTCGTCCTCGCTCAGCAGCACGGTGTCGACCGTGAGCCCCTTGCCGCCGGCGCCGTGCAGGATCGGCAGCGCGAACGGCGTCTCGCGGAAGCCGTTGATCACCTTGCCGACCGCATAGGCGCCCTTGTTGCGGAAGAACAGCGAGCTCAGCACCTGGATCTGGAAGTTCGCGCGCGGCCGGAAATCGCCCATCTGCGCGTCGACCGCCGCCAGCACCTGCTCGATGTCGCGCTCCAGGTCCTCGAACTCGCCGGCCAGCTGGAAGTTGTGCACCACGCGCAGCCACGTCTCGCGCAGCGTGTCGCGCGTCGGGTAGTAGGCGCGGTAGGTCGGCTGCGAGGCCGGCTCGTCGTTCTCGATGTACTCGGTCGACACCGCCGGGCGCACGAAGATGAAGTCGTTGTTGAAGTAGCTGCGGTGCAGGATCTTCGTCGTGACCGAATTGAAGAAGGTCTCGGCGAGCTCCGGCTGGTGGTGGTTGGTCAGCAGCCCGATGTAGTGCAGCTTGGTCTCCTGCCAGACCTCCATCGACAGCGTGCCGGCCTGGAAATCGCGCTGCAGCCGCTCGACCGCCTCGTCGACGCGCAGGTCGTAGAACTCGATGCGCTCGCGCTGCGCTCGCTGCTGGCCGTGCCAGTCGGCCGCCTCGAAGCGCTGCTTGGCGCCGGCGCTGGCCGCGCGGAACAACCGGTAGTGCCGGTTGAAGCCGTCGAGCATCGCCTGGGCGATGCCGAATGCGCGCGCGTCGGTGAGGGCCTGCGGGAACATCGGGCGCGCCTCGTCAGCCGGTGATGGCCCCGCTGGATGCGTAACGCGACTGCAGGCCGGCCAGCGCCGCCTCGTAGGCAGGGCCGACCGCTTCGGCGCTGCCGATCGTGACCTTCATGTCCTGCAGCAGCCCGTTGTACAGGCCGTAGAACCAGCCGTGCACCACCAGGTCCTGGCCGCGCCGCCAGGCCTCCTCGACCACCGTGGTCTGGCAGACGTTGCGCGCCTGCTCGATCACGTTCAGCTCGCACAGCGCGTCGACCCGGCGCGATTCCTGCACCGTGTCGAGCCAGGCCTGGTGCTTGTTGCGCACGTCCTTCACATGGCAGATCCAGTTGTCGGCCAGCCCGACGCGGCGGTCGTGCAGCGCCGCCGCGACGCCGCCGCAGCCGGAGTGGCCGACGACGATGATGTGCTTGACCTTCAGCATGTCGGTCGCGAACTGGATCACCGACAGGCAGTTCAGGTCGGAGTGCACCACCACGTTGGCGACGTTGCGGTGCACGAACAGCTCGCCCGGCGCCAGGTCGACCAGCTCGTTGGCCGGCACCCGGCTGTCGGCGCAGCCGATCCACAGGTACTGCGGCGCCTGCTGCGCCAGCAGGCCGGTGAAGAAGCCCGGCGAACGCGCCTCGGTGCGCTGCGCCCACAGGCGGTTGCTGTCCAGGAGTTCTTGAAGGTCGATGGTCATGATGTTGCAGTGCAGCGAAGACGCGGCAGTGTAAGCAGTTGCTGCGCTCAGGGGAGCAGCCGGGTTGGCAGGGGGACGGCTTCGCCGTCGGTCCAGCGGTGGGCGCGCTTGCCGTCGACCGAGCAGACGGCTTCGACCAGCCGGCCCTGCGCATCCAGCCGCACCGCGGCGCTGTCATCGCAGGCCAGGCAGTCGCCGGCGTGCGCTCGCGCCGTCTGCTCGACCAGCGGCCGGCGCCACGATTCGCCGTCGTAGTGCGGGCAGAAGCTGCCGGCGGCGAAGCCGAGGCCCTCCTTGACGCCGCCGCCGGGCACGCTGTCGGTGACGTAGCGGTCGAACCAGCAGTTCGCGCCGGCGCTGATGCCGGCCAGCACGCCGCCGGCGTCGAGCAGGTCGGCGAAGGCGGCCGGCAGGTCGTAGAGCTGCCACACCGCGAGCATCGCCGGCGTGTTGCCGCCGCCGACGTAGACGACGTCGCTCGCCAGCACCTCGGCGCGCAGGTCGAGCGTGCGGTCGAACGCGAACAGCGGCAGGTGGCGGGCCTCGCAGTCGAGCTTCGCGAAGGCCTTGTAGAAGCGCAGCAGGTAGTCGGGGCTGTCGCCGCTGGCGGTGCCGACGAAACTCACGCGCGGGCGCGGCCGGCGGGCGAGCGAGAGGAGGTAGTTGTCGAGGCGGGGGTTGTCCGGCTCCATCGAGAAGCCGCCCCCGCCCAATGCCACGATGTGTCCCGTCATGCCCACGCTCCCGCGGGGCACGATGCGGACCCCGTCGTCAGTTGAGGATCTTGCCGTTCGCGCCGAACATCGCGAAGTTCACGTAGTGCGAACCCGGCTTGTCGTTGACGCTGAAGTCGAGCGTGTAGCCGCCGACGTCGATCGCGCTGGCGGCGTTCAACGCCGCGGTCACCGCGGCCGGCGTCAGCGAGCTGCTGGTCTCGAGCACCTTGACCAGCGCCTTCGCGGCGATGAAGCCTTCGATCGAACGGGCCGACAGGTCGGGGTTGTTCGATGCGGCCTTCAGCTGCATGTACTCGCGCACCACCGCCAGGTTGCTCTGCTGCAGCAGCGGCAGCACCACCGAGAACGCATAGCCGCGCGCACGCTCCGGGCCGAGCGCCTTCAGCAGCGCATCGGTGTCGATGATCGACATGCCGTACAGGATGCCCTGGCCGCCCTTCGCGGCGTACTGCTTGACGAACTCGATGCCGGCCGCGGTGGTCGCGCCGAGGAACACCACCTGCACCTTCGAATCGATGATCTCGGCGACCGACTTCTCGACCTGCACCGTGTTGCGCGGGTAGCCGCTGGCCACGGCCAGTTCGATGCCATGCGTCTGCGCGGCCGCTTGCGCACCAGCCAGCACGTCCTTGCCCAGGCCGTCGTCCTGGTAGACCAGGCCGACGCGCTTCACGCCGACATGCGACAGCTGGTCGAACAGGCGGCCCACTTCGTCGTGGTAGCTCGCTTTCACGATGTGCATGCCCGGCGCCTTGACGACCGTGGCCGCGCCCGACACCGCGCCCACCAGCGAGGTCTTGGTCTGCGTGTAGACGCCGTCCTTGGCCAGCGCCTCGAGGTTGGCGGTGCCCACCGTGCTGATCATCGCGACCGGGGCCTCGGCGGCGATCAGCTCGCGCGTCAGGCGCACGCTGTCTTCCGGCTTCTGCGCGTCGTCGCGGGTCACCAGCTTGATCGGCCGGCCGCGCACGCCACCCTTCAGGTTCACGGCATCGAAGTACAGCTTCGCGCCGGCGTTCATCGCCTTGCCGGTCACGGCCTGCGGGCCGCTGAACGGCGCGACCTGGCCGATCACGATCGGGTCGGCGGCCAGCGCCGCGAACGGGGCGGCCAGCGTGGCGGCCAGCAGGCCGGTGACGGCCAGCGCGTGCAAGCGGAACCGCTGCACAGCGGAAGTCGGTTTGGTGTCCATCAGATGTTCCGGTATGGCGCGAACGGCGCCGTATGGGCAGCATCTTAGAAAAACGGGCCGGGATTTCCCTAGTCATTCCGCGATTCATTTGCAAGCCGATGTGAATTGGTGCGCGGAGTTTTTTCTTGCTTTTTGGGCGGCGCGCGATATTCGCCCCAAGCTGTCAAAAAGCCGTCAGCAAACCGGCGCGCCGCAGCATATTCACATCGTCTCGGCGAACAGCTCGCGGCCGATCAGCATCCGCCGGATCTCCGAGGTGCCCGCGCCGATTTAGCTGCGGCCGGGGCTTCGCCCCTTCACGTCCGCTGTCGCGGACATGAGCCTTCGCAGAATCGGCGCTTGTCATGACGACATGGTTTCTGCGAACAGCTCACGGCCGATGAGCATCCGCCGGATCTCCGAAGTGCCCGCGCCGATTTCGTAGAGCTTCGCGTCACGCCAGAGACGACCGAGCGGGTACTCGTTGATGTAGCCGTTGCCGCCGAAGATCTGCACGCCCTCGCCGGCCATCCATGTGGCCTTCTCGGCGCACCACAGGATCACGCTCGCGCAATCCTTGCGCACCTGGCGCACATGCTCGACGCCGAGCGCATCGAGGTTCTTGCCGACGGTGTAGCAGAAGGCCCGCCCGGCCTGCAGCACGGTGTACATGTCGGCGACCTTGCCCTGGATCAGCTGGAACTCGCCGATGCTCTGGCCGAACTGCTTGCGGTCGTGGATGTACGGCACCACGTTGTCCATCACCGACTGCATGATGCCGAGCGGCCCGGCCGCCAGCACCGCGCGCTCGTAGTCGAGCCCGCTCATCAGCACCTTGGCGCCGCCGTTCAGCGTGCCCAGCACGTTGGCGGCCGGCACCTCGACGTCCTGGAACACCATCTCGCCGGTGTGCGAACCGCGCATGCCGAGCTTGTCGAGCTTCTGCGCGGTGCTGAAGCCCTTCATGCCCTTCTCGACGATGAAGGCGGTGACGCCGCGGGCCCCCAGCTCGGGCTCGGTCTTCGCATAGACCACCATCGTGTCGGCATCGGGGCCGTTGGTGATCCACATCTTGGTGCCGTTGAGCAGGTAGAAGCCGCCTTTGTCCTCGGCCTTCAGCTTCATGCTGATCACGTCGGAGCCGGCGCCCGGCTCGCTCATCGCGAGCGCGCCGACGTGCTCGCCGCTGATCAGCTTCGGCAGGTACTTGCGCTTCTGCGCCTCGCTGCCGTTGCGCTTGATCTGGTTCACGCACAGGTTGCTGTGCGCGCCGTAGCTCAGGCCGACGCTGGCCGACGCGCGGCTGATCTCTTCCATCGCGATCATGTGGGCCAGGTAGCCCATGTCGGCGCCACCGTATTCCTCGCTGACGGTGACGCCGAGCACGCCGAGCTCGCCCATCTTGCGCCACAGGTCCATCGGGAACTGGTCGCTGCGGTCGATCTCGGCGGCACGCGGGGCGATCTCGGCCGCGGCGAAGGCGCGCACGGTGTCGCGCAGCGCATCGATGTCTTCGCCGAGCTGGAAGTCGAGTCCGGGCAGGTTCATGGGGTCGTCTCCGTGGGTCTTGTGATCAATCGGGGGTGGGGCGGTCGGTCAGGGCGAATTCAGCAGCCGCTTCGCCTCTTTCTCGTGCGTGCGCACCTCGTCGAGCGTGACGTGCAGGTCGGCCATCTGCTGCTCCAGCTGCTGGCGGTGCAGTGCCAGCACGGTGAGGAATTTCTTCAGCTGGGCCTGCGTGTCGCGCGGCGACTCGTACATGTCGACCAGGTCCTTCACCTCGGACAACGTGAGCCCGAGCCGCTTGCCACGCAGCGTCAGCTTCAGCCGGGTGCGGTCGCGCGCGGTGTAGATGCGGTTGCGGCCGGCGCGCTGGGGCGACAGCAGCCCGCAGTCCTCATAGAAGCGGATGGCCCGCGTCGTCAGGTCGAATTCGCGCGCGAGTTCGCTGATCGTGTAGGTGATTCCCGGGGTGGGCGACGGGGTGGACGCCTCGGCGACAGCAGCGTGCGGCATGAAAACCTAGAATCGGCTGATTGACGTATACGTAAAGTGTAGCCGCCTCCATGACCTCCACCTCCAAGCCGATGAACGAGCTCGAACGAGCGCTGCAGTACCCGCTGGGCGAGATCCTGCCCGAGACGGGCAGGACGCTGGAGGTCGCACCCGGCGTGCGCTGGCTGCGCATGCAGCTGCCGTTCGCGCTGGACCACATCAACCTCTGGCTGCTGCGCGACGAACTCGACGGCCGCGCCGGCTGGACGATCGTCGACTGCGGCATCACCAACGACGCGACGCGCGCGGCCTGGGAGCAGGTGTTCGAGACCGAGCTGCAGGGCCTGCCGGTGCTGCGGGTGGTGGTGACGCACATGCACCCGGACCACATGGGGCTGGCGCACTGGCTGACCGAGCGCTGGAACGTGCGGCTGTGGATCAGCGCGACCGACTACAACGCGGCGCGGCTGGCCAGCAGCTCCACCACCGGCTTCGGCGGCGAGGCGGCGGCGAAGTTCATGGCCAGCCACGGGCTGACCGACCCGGAGGCGGTCGCGAAGATCAAGGCGCGCAGCAACTACTACGCGACGATGGTGCCGAAGGTGCCGGCCGCGTTCCGCCGGCTGCTCGACGGCATGGTGCTCGCCATCGGCGGGCATGGCTGGCAGTGCATCTCGGGCTACGGGCATGCGCCGGAGCACATGTCGCTGTACTGCGCCGAGCTCGGCGTGCTGATCTCGGGCGACATGCTGCTGCCGCGCATCTCGACCAACGTCAGCGTGATCGACCTGGAGCCCGAGGCAGACCCGCTGCCGCTGTACCTGTCGTCGATCCAGCGCTTCAACGCGCTGCCGGCCGACACGCTGGTGCTGCCGTCGCACGGCCGGCCGTTCCGCGGCATGCACACGCGCATCCAGCAGCTGGTGACGCACCATGACGAGCGCTTTGCCGACGTGATGACAGCCTGCGCCGAGACGCCGCAGAGCGCGGCCGACCTGCTGACGGTGCTGTTCAGCCGCAAGCTCGACCTGCACCAGACGACCTTCGCGATGGGGGAGTCGATCGCGCATTTGCATGCGCTGTGGCTGGCGGGGAAGCTGGTGCGCTCGGTGGATGACGAAGGGGTGTACCGCTTCGCCACCGCCTAGGTTCGATACCCTTTGAACACGTCGCGCAACGCTGGCACCGCCTTCGCCGCCGGCTGCGACAGGCTGCGTTCGATCTCGTTCAGGTGCCGCCGCATCTCGGTCGACGCACCCGCGCCGGCCCCCTTCGCGATCACCTGCAGCAGCTGCTGGTGGCTGTGCGCGACGCACATCGGCTCGCCGGGTGATTTGTAGAGCGCCATCAGCAGCGAGGTGGTCGGCAGCAGCTCCTCGAGCAGCCGCACGAAGATCGGGTTGCCGCTCATGCGCGCCAGCTTCAGGTGGAACTCGCCCGACAGCCGGATCGCCTCCTGCTTGTTCTGCGACTTCGTCGCGCGCGCCTCGGCGTCGACCAGCTGGCGCAGCTCGGCCAGTTGCTCGTTGCTGAGCTTGCCGGCCAGCCGCCGCGCGACCTCGCACTCGACCACGCGCCGCGCATCGAACACATGCTCGCCGTCGCGCCGCGTCGGCTCGGGCACCTGCGCGCCGCGGTTCGGCCGCAGCACGATCACGCCGTCCTGCGCCAGCTTGTGCAGCGCCTGCCGCACCAGCGTGCGCGACACCGCGAAGGTCTGCGCCAGCTCCTCCTCGCGCAGCCGCGAGCCGGGCGCGAGGCGGTGGTCGATCACCGCGGCATAGATCGCGTCGTAGACGCGGTCGGCCGCCATCGGCGGCGGCACTTCAACGGGAACCTGGCGGGCGGGCATGCGTCATTGTCGGTCGCCGCGGCGCTTGCCGAGCCACTTCACCAGCGCCAGCGTGCAGCCCATCACCATGAACGACACGACGGTCGTCACGGTGCCGAGCGCGTAGATCGCCGGCGTGGTCACGGTGCTCGTCAGCCCCTGCAGTTCCAGCGGCAGCGTGTTGACATCGCCGATCGCCTGCGAGGTGCGCGCGATCTCGTCCCAGCTCAGCGTGAAGCCCGACATGCCGACGCCCACCAGCGCCGGCGCGATCAGCGGCAGCACCACGTGGCGGAAGCCCTGCCACGGCGTTGCACCCAGGTCGCGCGCCGCTTCTTCGTAGGCCGGGTTGAACCGGTTGAACACCACCAGCATCACCAGCAGGCCGAACGGCAGCGTCCAGGTCAGGTGCGCGCCGAGCGCCGAGGTGTACAGGCCCATCGCGGTGCCGTAGCCTTCGAGCAGGCCGGTCGCGCCCAGGCTTTCCAGCACAGCCTTGATCGCGGTGTCGATCAGGCGGAACTGCAGCCCGATGCCGAGCGAGACGACGATCGACGGCATGATCAGGCTCGCCACCGTGGTGTAGAACAGCAGGCCCGAGCCGGTGAATTTCTTGCGGAACGCGAGGCCCGCGCCGAGCGACAGCAGCACCGTCAGCCCCATCACGACCGTGCCCAGTGCCACCGAGCGGCGGAACGCGGCGGCGACGTCGACCACCCCCATGCCTTCCCACAGCTTCGCGAACCAGTGCAGCGAGACGCCGCGCATCGGGAAGGTCAGCCCGCCTTCGGGCCCCTGGAAGCTCAGCACGAAGATGGCAATCATCGGGCCGTAGAGGAACAGCACGAAGGCGCCGAACACAGCGGCCAATGCGTAGAAGCTGCGGGGGCGCTTGTCGACGTGCATCAGAGTTGCTTCCGGATGTCGACCAGCCGCGTCAGGCCCCAGATCATCATCAGCACCACCGCCAGCAGGATCACCGCATTGGCCGCGGCCATCGGGAACTGCAGGTACGAGGTCTGCACCTGGATGATCTTGCCGACCGACGCGATCTGCTGGCCGCCCATCACGCCGATGGTGACGAAGTCGCCCATCACGATCGTGATGACGAAGATCGAGCCGATGATGATCCCGGTGCGCGACAGCGGCACCACCACGTTCCACACCGTCTGCCAACCGCTCGCACCGCTGTCGCGGGCGGCCTCGATCAGCGCGCGGTCGATGCGCATCATCGAGTTGAAGATCGGCACGATCATGAACATCGTGTTCAGGTGCACGAAGGCCAGCACCACCGAGAAGTCGCTGAACAGCAGCCACTCGATCGGCGAGTCGATGACGTTGATCGCCTGCAGCCCCTGGTTGATCAGCCCGTTGCGCCCGAGCAGTGGAATCCACGAGATCATGCGGATCACGTTGGAGGTCCAGAACGGCACGGTGCACAGCACGAACAGCAGCGTCTGCACGCCGACCGAGCGCACATGGAACGCCAGGAAATATGCCACCGCGAAGCCGATCAACAGCGTCGCGAGCCAGACCAGGAAGCAGAACTTCAGCGTCGACAGGTAGGTACGGACGGTGGTCTCGTTGAAGACGTCGAGGTAGTTCTGCAGCGTGAAGGCCGGGATCAGCTCGTAGTCGGTGGCGCGCCAGAAGCTGACGGCCAGTACCAGCAGCAGCGGCAGCACGAGGAACAGCACGAACACCAGCGTGAACGGCGTGGCCTGCAGCCAGGCCGAGGCGCGAAGGGGCTTCGTGCTGCTCATGGCGGCTCAGCTCAAGCGGCGACGAACTCGTTCCACTTCTGAACCATGTATGCGTTCTCGTCCATGATCGCGTTCCAGCAGGCGATGCCGCCCATGCGGGTCTCGTAGCTGCCACCGTCGCGCACGCTGCCGGCCTTGGCCAGCAGGTCGCCGTTCGGCGACTTGATGTCCTGCGCGGCCGCCTTGCCTTCCATCCAGTAGGCCCACTCGTAGGCTTCCATCTTCGCCTTCGCGGTCTCCAGCACCGCGCTGTAGTAGCCCTGGCGGTTCAGGTACGCACCGGCCCAGCCGTCGAGGAACCAGTTGATGAACTCGTAGACCGCGTCGGCCTTCTTGCCGCTCACGGTCTTCGGCACGCCGAAGCCGGCGGCCCAGGCGCGGTAGCCTTCCTTCAGCGGCTGGAAGGTGCAGGCGATGCCCTTGGTGCGCACCGCGGTGACGGCCGGCGACCACATCGACTGGATCACGACCTCGCCGGAGGCCATCAGGTTCACGCTCTCGTTGAAGTCCTTCCACAGCGCGCGGAACTGGCCGGCCTTCTTCGCCTCGATCAGCGTCTTGATCGTCAGGTCGATTTCCTTCTTCGTCATGTTCCCCTTGTCGGGGTACTTGTACAGCCCGGCGGCCTCGACCACCATCGCCGCGTCCATGATGCCGATCGACGGGATGTTCAGGATCGCGGCCTTGCCCTTGAACTCCGGGTTCAGCAGTTCCTTCCACGATTCGATCGGGCGCTTGATCAGGTCCGGGCGGATGCCCAGCGTGTCGGCGTTGTAGACGGTGGGAATCAGCGTCATGAACTGCGTCGGCTCCTTCGCGAAGTCCTTCGCGGTCGGCGACGCGACGTACATCACCTTCTTCGGCGCGGTGCCCTGGTCGCCGACCTTCTTGCCGCCGACCTCCCCCTTGGTGAACAGCGTCGTGATCTTGTCGGCGTTCTTGATGCGCTTGGTGTCGATGCCCAGCAGGTTGCCGGTCGGCAGGATCTTCTTCAACGAGAAGTACTCGGTGTCGATCAGGTCGAACGAGTTCGGCGCGGTGACGGCGCGCTTGGTCACGTCGTCGGTGGTGACCGGGATGTACTGGATCTCGATGCCGGTGTCGGCCTTGAACTTGTCGGCGATGGCCTTGTCCTGGTTCACCGCGGTGCCCAGGTAGCGCAGCGTGATCTTCTCCTGCGCGTGCACGAACGGGAAGGCCAGCGCGCCGCCGGCAGCGGCCGCGCCCTTCAGCAGCGTGCGGCGGCCGAGTCGGGGCGTGCCGTTCGGATCTTGGTGGTCGGTCATCGGGTGCTCCTCGGGGTGATGGGTGATGCGGACTCTCGGGGATGGATCTCGGCCGGGCGGCTCAAGCCAGCGCGTGCGCCTCGGCCGCGGCCCAGCTGACGTGCACGGTGTCGCCGGGTGCGAACGGCGCGGCGTCGAAGCGCGCGTCGGGCAGCGTCGCGGTCCATTGGGTGTCGGCCGGCTCGCCGTGCGGCGCCAGGCTCACCTGCACGTACGTGCCCTGGTACTCGACGGCCTTGACGGCGGCGGCGCGCGACGCACCGGCCGCTTCGCGTCCGAGCGTCATGCGGTCGGCGCGCACCGCGACGGCACCGGCCGCCGATGCGATCACGTTGTGCGCGCCCATGAAGCGCGCGACGAACTCGCTGCGCGGTGCGTTGAACACCTCGCGCGGCGAGCCGGTCTGTTCGATGCGGCCCTGGTTCATCACGACCACCTGGTCGGCCAGCGCCATCGCTTCTTCCTGCGAGTGCGTCACGTGCACGAAGGTGAAGCCGAGTTCCTGCTGCCAGCGCTTCAGCTCGGCGCGCATCTGCACGCGCAGGAACGGGTCGAGCGCCGACAGCGGCTCGTCGAGCAGCAGCACGCGCGGCTCGGTCATCAGCGCTCGCGCCAGTGCCACGCGCTGCTGCTGGCCGCCGGAGAGCTCGCTCGGCAGCCGCGCGAGGTAGGGCGTCATCGCGACCAGCGCGAGCAGCTCGCGCGCCCGCGCATGGCGCTCGGCCGGCGGCCTGCCGCGCATCTTCCAGCTGAAGGCGACGTTGTCGAGCACGCTCAGGTGCGGGAACAGCGCATAGCTCTGGAACATCATCGCGGTGCCGCGGTCGGCGGCGGGGCTGTAGGTGATGTACTTGCCGCCGAGCAGGATCTGCCCGTCGCTCGCGAGCTCGTGGCCGGCGATCATCCGCAGCGTCGAGGTCTTGCCGCAGCCCGAGGGGCCGAGCAGGCAGCAGTAGCTGCCGGACGGAATCGTCAGGTCGATACCATCGACGGCGACCGTGTCGCCGTAACGCTTGACGAGCGAGGTGAGCACCAGGGACGAGTCGGGCTTCATGCACCACGCTGTATGCAAAGCATGTGCCACGGGCTGCCGCCCCGAAAGCCCCGGCGGGGCGCACCAAGTGGGATCTTTCTCATGGTCGCCTGCCCGGATTTGGGGCGGCACCGCGCCTGGGAACGGGCGCACGACTTGCTCAGGCTTTGCCCTGTTCGGGTTTGCTTTGTATACAAAGTGGCCTGCAGACCTGAGGAACCCACCATGAAGATCCGCGTGATCAACCCCAACACCAGCGCGTCGATGACGGCCAAGATCGGCGAGGCCGCGCGCGCGGTGGCGTCGCCCGGCACGGTGATCGACGCGGTGCAGCCGAGCTTCGGCGCGCCATCGATCGAAGGCCACCATGATGATGTGTGGGCCGCCGCCGGCGTGGCCGAACAGGTGCGTGCCGGCGAACGGGACGGTGCCGATGCGCACGTCATCGCCTGCTTCGGCGACCCGGGGTTGCACGCCGCGCGCGAGCTGGCGCGCGGGCCGGTGATCGGCATCGCGGAGGCGGCGTTCCATTGCGCATCGCTCGTGGCGACCGGCTTCTCGGTCGTCACGACGCTGACGCGCACCTGCGTGATCGCCGAGCACCTGGTGCTGCAGTACGGCTTCGAGCGCCGTTGCCGCGGCATCCACGGCACCGACATCGCGGTGCTGGAACTGGACGACCCGGCGAGCGACGCCTATGCACGCATCCTGGCGAGCGCGCGGCTGGCGCTGGAACGCGACCGCTCCGGCGCGATCGTGCTGGGCTGCGCGGGGATGGCGGACCTGTGCGCGCGGCTGCAGTCGGAGCTGGGCGTGCCGGTGGTGGACGGCGTGGCCGCGGCGGTCAAGCTGGCCGAGGGACTGGTCGCGATCGGGCTCGGGACGAGCAAGCGCGGGGACTATGCGGCGCCGCTGCGCAAGGACTATGTGGGGCTGGCGGCGCCGTATTCGCCCGAGGGAAACTGATCTTCTTCAACGCTTGGCGGGCCAGCGCCGTGCGGTGTGCAACACCCGCAGGATTTCAACGAGCTGGGAAGTGACGCGATAGACCATGATGTAGTGCGGCCGTACGACGATCTCGCGCGTCCCCTTGGCTCGCCCCGCTCGGTACAGCATGGGACTGGCACGCGCCAGTTCCGCCTTCAACGTGAAGTCATCGTCGAGTTCGATCGCCGCCCGCGGGTTGTCATCTGCAATGTGCTCGATGATCGCGGATCGATCGTTCAGCGCCACCGCACGCCACTCGAGCCGCTTCAACGCGATGAGCCCTTCATGCGCAGCAGCAACTCAGCTCGTCGGGCTTCATGCTGTTTTCGCGCATCGCCATCACTGACATTGGGCCGTGGGTCGTCGAGGGACGCCTGCACGCTCTCTCGGAACCATGCGTCATAGGACGCGGCTTCATGGGCTCGCTTCATTCGCTGCGAAGCCACACTGCTTCTGCGATCCTGAGCATCGCCGGCACCAGCGCCGATTGTGTATTCGGTGGCATCGACATGAAATGCCGTGATGCCCATCTCTCTCAGGTAGCTTGCCAAGGTCTCGAAGCGGCGAAAGAGCCGGGTGTGGCCACGACGTGCGGCAAGCGTCTGGTGCAAACGACCATGCTTGATCACGATGCCCCAGGCCCCTGCCTGACCGACCACCTCGGCGCGCACGGCCTTGCCGGTGTCAACCAGGCTCTGCAGGGTTTCGTGATCAATGGTCGTGAGCGGCAATCGCATCGAACTTCCGATATCAGAGGAGAGGCGGGAATTCTTCCAAATTCCTAGAAAGTGGTCAACGAGAAACCTTCGTGTCGAGCCAGAACGCCTGATGCAGCTGGAGTAGTTCCTGCTCCACCTCCCCCACCGGACCCCACACCCGCACCGCCTTCTGTCCACGCGCGAACACCTCGCGGCATGGCAGGTCGAGTGTCGGGTTGTCGGGATGCGCGCCGGTGATCGCGAGCAGCGCCGCTTCCGACACGCCGTACACCAGCCGCCCGATGTGCGCCCAGTACTGCGTGCCGGCGCACATCGCGCACGGCTCCACCGTCGTGTACAGCGTGCAGTTCCACAGAAAATCCGGCGCGTGGTTCAGCGATGCATGCCGCGCGAGCGTGGCCTCGGCGTGGTGCACCGTGTCGATGTTGCCCTGTTCGGCCAGCACCGTTTCATGGTCCAGCGCAACCAGCAGCGCGCCGAACGGATGGCGGCCCAGACCCATCGCGCGCTTCGCGACCTCGTTCGCGCGCCGCAGGTGCCGCAGCATCTGCTCGTGTGTCGGATCGGCGTTCGAGAAATCGCTCATGCCGCAGTTCCCCCACGAAGCGCCCACCCCGTTCTGCGTCGCTCGACGATCGCGAACTGGCGGCGCGAGAGCAGTTCATCGTTGCAGGCAAGCCAGACATTGCGGAAATCGACGAAGAGCGGCGTGGACAGGCTCATGGGGCGGTAAAGGGTGAAGGAGGCGCGAGGCGTGATATCAGCGACTTGACCGCCTCGCGGTACAGCGCCGGGTCGTCGTCATGCAGCCGGCTGTGCGAGCCGCCGCTGAACTCGACCCAGCGCGTGCCGGCCGGTGCCGCGTCGCGCAGCGCACGGCCGAGCGTCACCGGCACCGTGTCGTCGGCGCTGCCGTGCATGATCAGGATCGGCGCATCGATGCGGCCGATCTTGTCGACCGAATCGAACTGCTCGTTCGCGAGCCACGAGACCACCGTGCCGAGCACCCCAAGCGCCGCCGCCACGTCGGGCAGCCGCGTGAAGGTCGATTCGAGGATCAGCCCGCCGTAGTCGCGCCCGCCGTGCTTGCGGCTGGCCAGGTCGACCGCCACGCCGCCGCCCATCGAATGCCCGAAGATCACGCGCCGCCGCGGATCGGGCTGGTGCTTCACCAGTTCGGTCCATGCGGTGTCGGCATCGGCCAGGATCGTCGCCTCCGACGGGATCAGCGGCGTGCTCTCGCCCCAGCCGCGGTAGTCGACCGCCAGCACCGAGAAGCCGGCGTCGCGCAGCGCGTCGATCTTCGGCAGGTTGCGGTACAGCGCGCGGAAGGTGCCGTGCAGGTACAGCAGCGTCGGCGCCTGCGGATCGGCATTCGGCATCCACCACAGCTGCAGGCGGTCGGGCGTCCCCGCGGTCGCGCCCGGCACCGCCACCGCATACGACACGTCACCGGCCCGCAGCGCGAACTCGGCCGGTTGCCCCGGCGAGGGTCGGAACACCCATTGCCGCTGCTTCAGATCCCACCACGCACAGCCGTGCAGCAGGATGACGCACGACATCAGCGCACACCAACGCGCACACAGCCATCCGACACGCCTGGACGCCTGCCTCCAAAAACCGGGTCGAGAGTTCGCGACAATCACCGCCATGAAGTTTCCTGCCCTGGCGTCTGCCGTGTGCGCCTGCGGCGTGTCGATCTGCACCCCTGCGCAAACCGTACCCGCCGCCACCGACGCGCCCGACACGCCGCCGGCCACTGTAGCCGCCCCCGCGCCATCGACGGCTCCGGCCGAGAATGTCTGGCGGCTGATGTACTCGCCGCTGACGTACCACTACTCGCGCGACCCCGACCACCAGTACGTGTGGATGGTCGGCGTCGAGCGCGAGCGGCCCAATGGCGTGGTCTCGGGCTTCACCTACTTCAGCAACTCGTTCGGCCAGCCCAGCGCGTATGCCTACGTCGGCCAGCGGCTGACCGACTTCAGCGACTGGAACCGGCTCTATGCGCAGTGGACCGCCGGGCTGATCTACGGCTACAAGCCACCGTTCGACGACAAGGTGCCGCTGAACTACAAGGGCTTCTCGCCCGGGCTGGTGCTGACGGTCGGCTGGCAACTGACGCCGACGCTGTCGACCCAGGTCAACGTGCTGGGCAACTCGGCGCTGATGTTCCAGCTGTCGGCGGTCGTCCCGTAGCCCGGATACCCATCCGGGGTCCACGTCGACGAATCCCGGATTGGCATCCGGGCTACAGCAGATCGAACAACGCGCGCGCCACCACCTGGGTCGCGCGGCGCAGGTCGTCGAGCACCACATGCTCGTCGGCCCGCTTCGCGTTGCTCTCGAACACCGTGCGCGGCCCGGCGCCGTAGATCACCGCCGGGATGCCGCGCTCGCTGTAGAGCCGCACATCGGTGTACAGCGGAGAACCCGAGGTCGGGATCGGCTCGCCGAACACCGCTTCGCCATGCCGCTGCAGCGCGTCGACCAGCGGCTGGTTGCCCGGCAGCGGCTGCAGCGCACGCGCCAGCAGCAGCCGGCGGATCTCGACCGTGATGCCCGGCACCTGCGCGGCCGCGTCGGCGATCACCGCGCGCAGCGCCGCCTCGACCTCGACCGGGTTCTCTTCCGGGATCATCCGGCGGTCGAGCTTCAGCACCACCTTGCCCGGCACCACGTTGGTGTTGGTGCCGCCTTCGATGCGACCGACGTTCAGGTACGGGTGGCGAATGCCCGGCACCTTCGACGTGACCTGCCGGTAGCGCGTGTTCTGCGCATACAGCGCGTTCAGCAGCGCGACCGCGCCCTGCAGCGCGTCGATGCCGGTGTCGGGGATCGCCGCATGCGCCATGCGGCCGTGCACCGTCACCTCCAGCTGCAGGCAGCCGTTGTGCGCCGTCACCACCTGGTAGCTGAAGCCGGCGGCAATCAGCAGGTCGGGCTTGGTCAGCCCCTGCGCCAGCAGCCAGCCGGGGCCGAGTTCGCCGCCGAATTCCTCATCGTAGGTGAAGTGCAGCTCGACGCCGCCCTTCAGCGGCACGCCGAGCGCTTCGAGTGCGCGCACCGCGAAGCTGTAGGTCGAGAAATCGCTCTTGCTGACCGCCGACGCGCGGCCATAGAGCCGGCCGTCGGCAATGTCGCCGCTGTACGGGCCGTGCGTCCAGCCGTCGCCGGGCGGCACCACGTCGCCGTGCGCGTTCAGCGCGATGGTCGGGCCGTCACCGTATCGGCGGCGCACGATCAGGTTGGTGATGCTTTCCATGCCGGCCGCGCGCACCACGTCGCCCGGCACCACGTGCCGTTCGGCCTCGAAGCCGAAGCCCGCCAGCAGGGCCGCGGTGCGTTCGGCATGCGGCGCGTTGTTGCCGGGCGGCGTGTCGGTGGGCACCTGCACCAATGCCTGCAGAAACCGGGTCTGCTCGTCGAAATGCGCGTCGATCCACGCATCGAGGCGCGCATACGCGTCGTCACTCATGTCGTCTCCAGGTGATCCAGCAGGTGCTGGAAGGCTTCGACGCACAGCTGCGCGTCGTGGTTGGTGATGGTCTCGAGCGGGTTGTGGCTGATGCCGCCGTTGCCGCCGCGCAGGAACAGCATCGCCTGCGGCATCACCTCGTGCAGCTTCATCGCGTCGTGGCCGGCGCCGCTCGGCATGCGGTGCACCGGCAGGCCGCTCGCCTCGACCGCGCGCTCCCAGCGCCGCTGCCAGTCCGGCGCGCTCGGCGCGGCCGACGCGCGCAGCGTTTCTTCGAGCGTGTGCTGCACGCCGCGCCGCCGGCAGATCTGCTGCAGCTCGGCCACCACGTCGCGCGCCAGCGCATCGCGCGCTTCGTCGGTGGTGGCGCGCAGGTCGAGGCTGAACCGGCAGCGCCCGGGCACGACGTTGATCGAGCCGTTCGGCACGTCCAGCATGCCGACGGTGCCGACCAGGTTCGGCTGCGCGGCGGCACGCGCTTCGACATACAGCGCCAGCTCGGCCACCGCGGTCGCGGCATCGCGGCGCCGGTCCATCGGCGTGGTGCCGGCGTGGCTGGCGAGGCCGATCACCTCGCCGAGGTAGCGCACGCTGCCGTTGATCGACGTGACGACGCCCAGCGGCAGGTCGAGTTCGTCGAGCACCGGCCCCTGTTCAATGTGCACCTCGACGAAGCCGAGGTACTGCGCGGGATCGCGCCGCAGCGCCGGGATCGCCGCGGGGTCGAGGCCGGCGGCGCGCATCGCGTCGCGCATCGGGATGCCGTCGGCATCGCGCTGGTCGAGCCAGCGGGTGTCGAACTGGCCGATCAATGCGCCCGAGCCGAGGAAGGTCGCCTTGTAGCGCTGGCCCTCTTCTTCCGCGAAGCCGACCACCTCGATGCCGTGCTTCAGCCGTCGGCCGGCGCGGTGCAGTTCGCGCACGCAGACCATCGGTACGAAGATGCCGAGCCGGCCGTCGTACCTGCCGCCGTTGCGCACGGTGTCGAAATGCGAGCCGGTCAGCAACCGCGGCGCCGCGGCGTCGTGGCCGCGGTAGAGGCCGACCACGTTGCCGACCGCATCGACCGACACCTCGTCGAAGCCGCAGTCCTGCATCCAGCGCACCAGCTGCCGCCGGCAGGCCGCGTGCGCGCCGGTCAGGTAGGTGACGGTCAACTGGCCCTGCTCGGCGTACCCCGGGTCGCTGTGCTGCGCCAGCAGTTCGGCGCAGTCCCAGACCTGGTTGCCCAGTGTCGGCTCGCTGCCGAACTTGTCGTCCAGCCGCAGCTCGGCGATGCGGTCGATCTGGCGCAGGCATTCGGCCAGCTCGACCTCGGGATGGCCGTCGACGCGGCGCGCGAAGGTCTCGATGACCTGCGCACGCGTGAGCCCGCTGCCGCGCGGGCCACGCACCGCCAGGATGAAGGGCCAGCCGAAGCGCTCGCGGTAGGCGGCGTTCAGGGCCTGGAGACGCGCGTACTCCGGCTCGGAGCACTGCGTCAGGCCCGACACCGATTGCTCGCTCGCCGATTCGCTCGTCAGTGCGACGCGGGCCTTGCCGGCCAGCTCGGGGTGAGCCCGCACCAGCGCGAGCTGCTCGTCGCGTTCCGCATCGCGCACCACCCGCACCAGCGCATGCTTCAGCTGCGCGAGGCTCGCGAACGGCGCCGCGGCGAAGGCCCGCTCGGCGATCCACGGCGAATGCTCGTACACGCCGTCGAGCAGTGCGATGAAGCCCTCGACCGAGGCTTCGTTCAGTTGCTGCAGGCTGATGCTCATCGCCAGACCCAGGCGTTGTCGGCGTTGAACGGATGCACGCTCTTCCAGTGGCGTGCGATGTCGACGCGACGGCACACCCACACCCGGTCGTGCGCCTCGACATGGTCGAGGAAGCGCTGCAGCGCGCGGAAGCGCCCCGGCCGCCCGAGCAGCCGGCAGTGCATGCCGACGTTCATCATGCGCGGCGACTCGTCGCCCTCGGCGTACAGCACGTCGAAGCTGTCGCGCAGGTAGGTGAAGAAATCGTCGCCGGTCGCGAAGCCCTGCGGCAGCGAGAAGCGCATGTCGTTGGTGTCGAGCGAGTACGGCACCACCAGGTGCGGCGCGAGGCTGCCGTCGGTCTTGCGCACCTGCAGCCAGAACGGCAGGTCGTCGCCGTAGTGGTCGCTGTCGTATTCGAAGCCGCCGTAGTCGGCCACCAGGCGGCGGGTGTTCGGGCTGTCGCGGCCGGTGTACCAGCCGAACGCGCGGTCGCCGGTCAGCTTGTGGATGATGTCCATGCCGATGTCCATGTGCTGGCGCTCGGTGGCCTCGTCGACCTGCTGGTAGTGGATCCAGCGCCAGCCGTGGCAGGCGATCTCGTGGTCGAGCTCGACGAAGGCCTGCGTCAGCTCCGGGTGGCGCTCCAGCGCCATCGACACGCCGAACACCGTCAGCGGCAGCGCGCGCCGCTCGAACTCGCGCAGCAGCCGCCACACGCCGACGCGCGAGCCGTATTCGTAGATCGACTCCATCGACAGGTGGCGCGCCGGGTAGCTGGCCGGGTTGAACATCTCGGACAGGAACTGCTCGCTGCCGGCATCGCCGTGCAGCACGCTGTTCTCGCCGCCCTCTTCATAGTTCAGCACGAACTGCACTGCGATGCGGGCGCCGCCCGGCCATTCGGCATGCGGCGGGTGTTCGCCGTAGCCGGCGAGGTCGCGGGGGTAGGACGGTGGTGGCATGGCGGCGGGTTCCGGTTCGGACTCAGGCAGGGGCCGACGCGGCGCCGGCAGGATGGGGCAGGCGCGGGGCCAGGCTCAGGTTGCGTTCGACGCTGCGCAGGTGGGCCTGCATCAGCCGCACCGCGGCGCGCGCATCGCGCCGCTCCAGCGCATCGACGATGGCCACGTGCTCTTCGAAGGAATGTTCGGCCGAATGCGCCGACTGGTACATCAGCGAGATCAGCGACGAGCGCGACACCAGGTCGGCCAGCAGCTCGGCCAGCACCTCGTTGCCGAGCATGCGCGCGAGCACGACGTGGAAATCGGCCAGCAGCCGCGTGCGGCCGGTGACGTCGGTGCGCTGCACCGCTGCCTGCTCGGCGGCCAGGTGGGCGCGCAGCTCGGCGACCTGCGCGGCGTCGAGCGCGCCGGCGGCACGGCGCACCATCGCCGCCTCGACCAGGTGGCGCACCTCGAACACCTGGCGCGCTTCTTCGACGCTGGGTTCGGCCACGCGCGCACCGCGGGCCGGCTCGAGCGTGACGAGCTTGTCGCGGCTCAGCTGGTTCAGCGCCTGGCGCACCAGCGTGCGCGAGACCTTGAAGATGTCGGCGATCTTCTGCTCGGCGAGCTTGGTGCCGGGCATCAGGCGGCGCTCGACGATGGCGGTGGTGATCGCGTCGGCGATGCGCTGCGTGGTGGTTTCACCGTCGCGGGTGGCATCGTCCTTGCTGGCATTTCCCTTGCCCGGATTGCCCTTGCTCGCATCGCCCTTCGCCCCGCGGGCAGCCGCAGCACGCCGCGTCGGGCGGATCTGTTTCAGCGGGGCGGCGGTGCGGGGCATGTCCGGGCGGTTGGCTCTCGAAATCAAAGTGTATACACTTTCGCCACCATGGGAAAACTGACGACGCACGTGCTCGACACGATGAACGGTTGCCCTGCCGCCGGGATGGCGGTGCGGCTGTATCGCATCGAGACAGGCCTCGGCGGCGGCGTCCCGCAGCTGTTGCGCAGCGTGCAGCTCGATGCCGACGGCCGTGCCGGCGGGCCATTGCTGGAAGGCGCGGATTTCCTGGCCGGCCGCTATCGGCTGGTGTTCGAGCTGGCCGACTACTTCCGCGCGCGCGGCGTCGCGCTGCCCGACCCGCCCTTCCTCGACAGCGTGCCGCTCGACTTCGGGCTGGCCGACGCCACGTCCCACTACCACGTGCCGCTGCTCGCCAGCCCGTGGGCCTACTCCACCTACCGCGGCAGCTGACGCGCATGGAAGCGTATGTGCTCGATTGGCTCAACCTGCTGCTGCGCTGGGCGCACGTCGTCGTCGCGATCGCGTGGATCGGCTCGTCGTTCTACTTCGTCTTCCTCGACAACAGCCTGCTGAAGCCCGACGCGCCCGACCTGAAGGACAAGGGCGTCGACGGCGAGCTGTGGGCGGTGCACGGCGGCGGCTTCTACAACCCGCAGAAGTACCTGGTGGCGCCGAAGTCGCTGCCGGCCCACCTGCACTGGTTCTACTGGGAGAGCTACTCGACCTGGCTGACCGGCTTCGCGCTGTTCACCGTGCTGTACCTGTGGCAGGCCAGCACCTTCCTGATCGACCCACGCGTGCATGCGTGGTCGCCGGCCGCGGCAATCGTGGCGGCGCTGGCCTTCCTCGCGGTGTTCTGGCTGGTCTACGACGGCATCTGCCGCGCGTTCGGCCGGCGCGTGCACGGCGACCGCATCGTCGGCGCGGCCGTCGCGGTGGTGGTGGTGGCGGGCGCCTGGCTCGCGTGCCAGCTGTTCGCCGGCCGCGCGGCCTTCCTGCTGGTCGGCGCGATGATGGCGACGGCGATGAGCGCCAACGTGTTCTTCTGGATCATTCCCGGCCAGCGCACCGTGATCGCGCAGATGCGCGCCGGCCAGCCGGTCGATCCGGTGCACGGCCAGCGCGCCAAGCAGCGCAGCGTGCACAACACCTACTTCACGCTGCCGGTGCTGGCCGCGATGCTCGGCAACCACTACGGCTTTCTGTATGGCGCGCCGCACAACTGGGCGGTGCTGGTGATCGTGATGGGGGCGGGCGCGCTGATCCGCCATGCCTTCGTCGTGCGCCACAAGGCGCGGGTGCAGGGCAAGCGGGTGCCGTGGGAGTTCGCGGTGGCGGGCACGGTGATGTTGCTGGGCGTTGCGGTGTGGCTCGCGCCTGCATCGAGGCCGGCCGAACGGGCGGCCCGGCCTGTTGCGTTCGCTCAGGTGCAGCAGGTGATCGGCACACGCTGCGTGATGTGCCACAACGAGCAGTTGGCGAGCAAGGGCGTGCGGCTGGATTCGGCCGACGCGATCGCGCTGCATGCGCAGCAGGTCTACCAACAGGCGGTGGTGCTGAAGCTGATGCCGTTGAACAACGCGACCGGGATCACCGAGGACGAGCGGGCGTTGTTGAAGCGGTGGTTCGAGGCAGGGGCGGTCACGGGCACGCCTTGACGCGTGCGATGCACGTCGATGCCACCTGTTCCGTCGGCTGAAGAACCTAGGGGGATGGGTCATGCAAGCGTTGACGTCTGTTGCATGGCACTGATAGCCTGCCTCCGTCGAGGTCGCCGGTCTCCGGCGAGGACTCGACAGTCTCACACTTCAGAAGGACCCCATGGAAAAGCAGACTCAACCCCAAGCGCCGATCCCCAGCGAAGCCATTCGGCCGATGGCTCCTCTTTCTCCTTCAGATCTGAAGCAGATCAGTGGCGGACCGCAAGGCAGCCCGATGCTTTGACCGCGGCTTGAGCCGACGACATGCCGAGCTCCGCTCGGCATGTCCGCTCCGTTCAATGTGGCAACACGTACCGAGTGCTGGGGCCCTTGCCCGTCTGCTCCAGCAAGCCGCGCTCGGCAAGCGTCGCGAGATGCTTGGATGCGGTCGCCAGACCAACGCCGCACACCTGCGCATAAATGCTCTTCTGGATCGAGCCGGCGCGGAACAGGTGGTCCAGCAACGCAATGCGCCGCTGCTCCTGCAGCAGTTCGCCGGCCTCCCGCTCCCATTGCGTCGACAGCTGCTGCTCGCGCGTCAGTTCGCGGTTGAAGGTACTACGCAGCTGCTCGAACTCAGCGGCGAAGCGGTCGCCCAGACCGTGCTTCTGGATCAATTGCAGCGCCGCCTCTCGCTCCTTGCCGGCGATCGCCAAGTAGGCATTCGCAATCACCAGGTGCGCGCGCACGTGGGCCTCGCCGCCGACCGGTACGGCCAGCACCGCGCGCTGGCGCTGCACATCAATCATCTCGTCGAAGTGGGCCGCAAATTCCTCGGGCAGCAGCCGGTCGTGCGATAGGCCGTCGCGTGCCCCCAGGATCTCGATCTTGAGCCCGCGCGCAGACTCCTGCAGCAGCACGTCGCCCTCGGCCGGGTTGGCCTTCAACGCCGCAGCAGCATGCGCATCGCCCAGTTGCTCGTCCTGCGGCACGCCAGTGATGGAGAAACGCTTGTAGAAGGCTTCCGCCAAGTTGTAGTGAGCACGGTTGACGTGCACCGCCAGGCGCGCCCGCTGGCTTTCCTCGAGCCCGGCCGCATACATCTTGATCGCACGGTCGTAGTCGGCCTGCAGGTAGTAGGCCACGCCCATGTTGAGGTAGCTGCTCGTCAGGATGTAGGGGTCGACGCTCAGGTGCCCGGCCATGCCGACCACCCGCTGCGCGTATTCGATGGCGCGCGCAAATTCCTTGGCCTCGCCATACAGCAGGCTCAGGTTGTTGTACGTGGACAGGATCTGCCGGGTGTCCCCGAGCCGCTGGAAGATGTTGAGGGCGCGGTGTTTGTGCTCGATCGCCCGCCGCGGCTGGCCAGCCCGGCGCCAGTACTCGCCCCAGGCCTGCTCCAGCAGCGCAATGGTGCCGACCGACACCGACGCGTCGTCGCGGTCCGCGTCGGCCTTGTCGAGCAAGGCACGCGAGCGCGGGTCGTTGCGCAGCACGTAGAGCCAGGCCAGGCGCACCAGCGCGGCCACGTACTCCTCCAGAACCGTCGACTCTGATGCCGACGGCGCAAGACGCGCCCGGCGGAGAAAGTCGACGCTGTCCTCGAAGCAGGCGAGCGCCCGGTCAGTGTCGCGCGGCTCGTGGAAACGGCCCAGCGCCCCGTACACGACGCCGAGCATCGTCTCGTCGTTCTGGTCAGACGCGATGCGCAGCGCCTGCTCGTAGGCCAGGCGCTCGCGCTCCTCGGCATGCCGCATCTGCCACAGCGAAGCCAGCGCCAGGCAAAGGTCGAAGACATGCCGCGGCGCCAGCGCCTCGTCTTGCATGCGTTCGACGAGGCCATCGGTTTCCGCGTCGCCGGCCAGCTCGGTGCGGAAGCGCCGCAGCACGTCGGTGAAGGCAGCCGGATCGGCGGCTCGCAGCAAGTGCCACAGCGCCGATGCGGGATCGCGCCGCGCAACGGCCGCGGTCGCCTGCCGGCGGTGCCAGTCGGGCAGGTCCTGCGACGACCCCGCCAATGCAGACAGGGCCTGCGAACGATCGATTTCGTGCTGCACCATCTGCCGCAACGACAGCCGCCGCGCGCCGGCCGAAGCCTGCGTCATCAGGCCCTCGACCATCAGGCGCCGGCCCTTGTCGAGGTAGCGGTAGAACGTGCTGGGGCCGACGGCCCACAGTCCGCACAGGTTGTCGGCGGCCGATTCATCAGCGCGCCGGCGATAGCGGTCGGGGAAATCGGGAACGACGGCAAAGCCGAAGTGACAGAGCACGGCCAGCATCGGGCGCCAGCTGGTGCGCTCAAGCCATGCCTGCCGATCGGTCGCTGCGGGTTCGTTTCCCGACTCCGGCCGCAGTTGCAGCGCCGCCCAGCGCAGCAACAGCGTCGTCGCCTCGACCTGGCTCGATTCGCCGCGCAACGCATCGCCGGCCGTGCCGAGCACCGGACTCAACCAGCGCCGTGAGATCCAGCGCGACACACGCGGCCGCCGGGCCAGCAGCGCGCCAAGCGTGCCGCCCTTGTGCGCGGCCAATGCGGCGCCGACCAGCGTCTCAGCCACCTCCAGCGGGATCAAGGGCATGAAGCGAACCGGCTACAAGTTAGGGGGGCGCCAGCGCGGTGAAGAGCGCATCGTCTGGCTGTCGTCCAGCGCCCGCGCTCCGGGACCCTTGCGGCATGCGTGTTCGTGCAACACGTTGACGTTTAGTGTAGGGCCTGCGTCGTGTTGCGGGCAGTCCCGCACGGCGCTTCAATCCATGTCGATCACGAGGAGAGTCCGATGAGCCAACCCCACCTGTTGCCCAGCAGCGGCGCAACATCCCCCCGATCCGATGGCGTGACGCTCGTCGTGTTCGCGCCGTTCGGATCGGACGAGGTGCTCAGCAGCTACCCGGACGGCACGTCGCGCGACCTGGCTCAGCACCCGCTGATGCGCGCGTTGCTGAAGGTGGCCGAAACAGGCGTCACCGTGGCGGTGGCCATCGACCTGCTGGACGACGCAACCTACCTCGTCGACATCCCGGCCGGCCGCCCGGCAGACCTGCTCGTCACGTCGCGCTGGAAGCAGGACATGACCTCGCCGATCACGCTGGCCGGACTATTGCAGCATGCGCACGACCAAGCGCCCGGCGCCGCGCTGGTGCTGGCGCTGGAAGGCCATGGGGCCGGCTTCCTGCCGGACCTGGACCGCAGCCAGCTGAGCCTGGCGAGCGTCACCGCCAATGGCACCATCCAATGGAAGATCACGCAGGAGAGCGCCGTCCCGCTGAACAACGCGGGCGATCCCGTGCTGCCGATCGGTTCGCCCACGCTGCCCTTCGGCTCGCCGACGCTGCCGGTCAACCACATGCCGCTGTCCACCTGGGGCTTGGGCGACGCCCTGAAGCAAGCCACCGACGCCGGCGTCCCCAAGCTCGCCGCGATCCACTTCAACAACTGCTTCAACATGTCGGTCGAGGTGCTGCACACGGTGGCGCCGTATGCCGACTACGCGACCGGCTACGAGAACTACAACTTCTTCACCGCCGGCGCGGCCTACCCGGCGGTGTTCCAGAAGCTGGCAGCCGCCGGCAGCGCCACCGCGCAGCAGCTCGCGCAGTGGTTCGCCGACGGCAACAAGGACGTCCTCGCCGCCAAGGGCAACCACCCGACCGTCGGCTGCGTGGTGCAGCTCGGCCGGCTGCAGGCGATCGTCGAACGCATCGACGACCTGGCCGATGCGCTGCTGGCCGCGCTGCGCACCTCGACGCCGGCACAGCGCCCGACGGTGGTGTCGAAGATCCGTGCAGCGATCCGCCGCGCCCAGCAGTTCGACACCAACGCCAACATGGACCTGGAGACGCCGGACGAGCTGACCGACATCGACAGCCTGGCAACCGAGCTGATGGCCGTCGACTTCGCGCCGTTCAAGGTGCAGCAAGCCGCCGCCGGGCTGCGCGACGCGCTGAAGGACATCAAGCGCTATGGCGCCGTCGACGCCCCGTGGACGGCGCCCGGCGAGCGCTGGGATTTCTCGGCGAAGAACCTCGCGATGAACATCTTCCTGCCCGACCCGCTGCTGCTCGGCCTGTGGGACTGGCGCTCGCCGTACTACCTGGACGTGAACCCCGACCCGACGCTGCCGCGCGTGCAGCCGCACCTCATCGACTTCGTGAAGGTCACCGACTGGGTCGACTTCATCGTCGAGTACCACAAGGGCCAGCCGTTCAAGGGCCTGCTGCCGGCGGCGATCCCGGAGTTCCCGGTCTTCAACGCGCGCTACGATCCGCCGAAAGGCCGCCAGCCCGACCCCTGCGGCGACGGGGACATCCCCAAGGGAGAGGACAAACCGCGCCGCGCCTGAGGCCGCGCGCCGCGGCGCGCTCCCACCCGAACCCCTGCGAGGCCCGTCCTCCCAGGGGTTTTTTGCGTCCGCTCGCCTGTCGTCCGGTGATCGTCTCGCGATCGTCCAGCGCCCGCGCCGATCGGGCGGCGGGCGGGCGTGTCAATGGGAAGGCGTCGCCGCTGGAATGCGGTCCATGGAACATCCCATCCCTTCTCAGGAGACGCACATGAAGTGGTATCTGTCCCTTCTCGGCGCGCTGGCCGTCTGGCGCATCACCCACCTGCTGCATGCGCAGGCCGGTCCGCGCCGCAGTCTCGAAACCCTGCGGCGCTGGGCCGGCGAGAGCTCGTCGCTGGCCTGCTTCTACTGCCTGAGCCTGTGGGTCTCGGTGCCGGTCGCGCTGGTGATCGGCCAGGACTGGGTCGAGCAGGTGTTGCTGTGGCTGGCCTTGTCGACCACTGCGATCGCACTCGACCTGCTGCTCGACCTGATCAGCCGCAGCACCGCGCCGCCGGCCCACGTGCAGCTGCTGACGCCGTCGCAGATGGCGCAGGCGATGGCGGCCCGCTTCTTCGACGAACAACCGCCCGCGGACGAACCGGCCGAGCCGCTGTTCACGCCGACCCGCGCACGCACGCACTGAAGGAGGCCCGCATGCTGCCGTCGATCAAACGCCGCCTGGCCGCGCTCGGGCCGGTCGCGATCCCGTTCGCCGACACCACGCCCGGCATCTGGTTGCTGGAAACGCAGCCGCCGCCGAAGCGGCCGGCGCCCGCCCCTACACTGCACGCGCCCCGCATCAACACCCCGAGCCCATGGCCTGGAACGGTCGCCTGCAACTCCACTACCGCCACGACGCCGGCCGCTGCGTCGTCCACGACCGACACAGCGGGCCTTTGCGCGTGCTGCAAAGCCTCTACCCCGAAGGCACCGGGATCTGCCACAACGTGCTGGTGCACCCGCCCGGCGGGATCGTCGGCGGGGACGTGCTGGAAATAGAAGCGACGCTCGATGCCGGCGCGCATGCGCTGATCACGACGCCGGGTGCGACGCGCTTCTACCGCAGCCTCGGCGAGACCGCGGTGCAGCGCCTGACGGCCCGCGTGGCCGATGGCGCGCGCCTGGAGTGGCTGCCACTGGAGACGCTGTGCTACCGGCGCACGCTGGCCGAGAACCGCATGCGCTTCGAGCTGGCGCCCGGCGCCGAGATGATCGGCTGGGACGTGCTGGCGCTTGGGTTGCCGGCCAGCGGCGAGGCGTTCGACGCAGGCCGCTACACGCAGCAGATCGAAGTGCCGGGCGTGTGGCTCGAACGCGGCACGGTCGACGGCGAAGATCGGCTGCTGCTCGATTCGCCGGTCGGGTTTGCCGGGCACAGCGTGCTCGCGACGATGTGGTTCGCTGCCGGTGCGGCGCTGTTGCTGGCGCGGCGCGAGGCGCTGGTCGACGCGGCACGCGAGCAGCTCGACGCGCATGCGCTGCGCCCGACCGCCGGGGCCACCTCGCCGCACGACGAGCTGGTGGTGCTGCGCGTGCTCGCGCACCGCGTCGAGCCGGCGATGGAGTTGCTGACCGCGGTGTGGAAGCGCTGGCGCGAGATCGGCTGGGCCTTGCGGGCGCAGGTGCCGCGGGTCTGGCGGACCTGAGCGCGCGCCTGCGGATCAGTCGTTCGCGAAGTCGTACGGCCCGCCCCGCTCCAGCGCTCGCCGGTACGCCGGCCGCGCATGGATCCGCTTCAGCCAGGCCATCAGCTTCGGCCGGCTCGCATCCAGCCCCGCGCGCTGTGCCGAGGCTTCGACCGGAAAGCTCATCTGGATGTCGGCCGCGCTGAACTCGGCGCCGGCGAACCACTCGCTCCTGCCGAGCTCGGCTTCCATGAAGTCCAGCTGCCGCTTCAGGTTCGGCTCCACCATCATCGCCAGCACCTTGGCCGAGATGCCCCTCGCGATCGGCTTCACGAAGAACGGCATCGGTGTCTTCGGGATGCGGTCGAAGATCAGCTTCAGCAGCAGCGGCGGCATCGCCGAGCCTTCGGCGAAGTGCAGCCAGTAGGTGAAGCGCAGGGCCTCGGGTGTGCCCTTCGCCGGCGCCAACCGCCCTCGCCCATGGCGCTCAAGCAAGTACTCGATGATCGCGCCCGATTCGGCCAGCGTGTTGCCGTCGTCGGTGATCACCGGCGACTTGCCGAGCGGATGCACCTGCAGCAGTTCCGGCGGCGCGAGCATCGTCTTCGGGTTGCGCTGGTACTTCCTGATCTCGTACGGCAGGCCCAGTTCCTCGAGCAGCCACAGCACGCGCTGCGAGCGCGAGTTGTTCAGGTGGTGGACAACGATCATGCGGTCTCCCGGGTGCCGGACGTGGCGCGCATTGTCGCCGGGTGAGGCCCCCGCACATCCGACAGAAGTCGCCAGTGCACGCGGCGCCTCGTCCGACATCGATCTCAGGCACGCCCCACAGCGGTTCGCCGCGTCCACCGACACGGTGCACGACGCCCCAAATCTAGAGTCGCAGCACGATTTCGCGATCGATCCCTCGACTCCACTGAAAGGCGGTACACCATGCACAAGGCTCTCAAATTCCTGGCGGCATTCGCTCCGATCCTGCTGGTCGCCGCTTGCGGCGGCGGCGACGACAGCATCGACGACCGGCTGGACATCGCCGACCCGAAGGTCCGCTTCATCCACGCGATCCCGGCCGGCCCGAACGTCTCGCTGTACCGCAACAACGAGATCTCCGGCGGCATCAACGACGTCGGCTACCTGTATGCATCGAAATACTACGTCGTCGACACCGCGCCGGCCGACTACACCGTGAAGACCACGACCGGCGCCGTCACGGTCGGCTCGATCAACTTCAACCCGACGCGCGGCAACAAGTTCACGCTGATCGCGGTGCCGGGCGAGGCGACGACGACCAACCTGCTGCTGATCAATGACCCGTACGACAAGCAGCTCACCGCCACCAACGGCCGCGTGCGCGTCGTCAACGGCTCGTTCAATGCGCAGAACGTCGACGTCTACCTGACGGCGGCCAATGTCGACATCAACACGGTGGCACCGAACTTCGCGGCCGCCACCTACAAGAACGCGGTACCGGCCTCGAGCTCGAACTCGACCGACTTCACGGCGGGCAACTACGTGATGCGCGTGACGACCGCCGGCACCAAGTCGGTGATCTTCACCGCGCCGCTGGAAGTGCAGACCAATGCCGACCTGCTGCTGATGACGGTGCCGCAAAGCATCGCCGTCAACGACGTGAAGGTGCTGGAGGTGATTGCCGACAACGGCCAGCCGAGCACGGAGATCATCAATCAGCCTTGAATATGGAACATACCGGCTGAACGGTTGAATGGCCCGCCCGAGCGGGCCTTTCTGCGTCCGGGAGCGGCATCGGAACCCGCTACGCTTGCGCGCTGGCGAGGAACCCCATGTCGACTCATCTCAGAACGGCCCGAGACAGGGCCGACGGATCCGGCAGTACCCCTATTCCGAAGGCACGCAGCCGCCCCCGCATCGGCGGGGCGTCGACGCCTCGGATCGCGCTCGTCTGCGTGCTGCTCGCGTTGCTGCTGCTGGCGCTGGACGTCAAGGTCAGCCAACGCACGGCGGAACTCTACGGCCCGACGGCGCTGGCGCTGCGCCCCGACGGCACGCAGGCCTGGCTGGCCGTCGACGACGAGATCTGGTCGTTCGACGCCGGCGGGCACCGCGGCATGCGCGCCCGGCTGCCCGAGATCGGCCTGCCGGGCCATGCCTACAGCCTCGACTGGCACCCAGGCGCCGGGCTGCTGGCGATGCGGCTCGACAACGACGCGACGATCCACCTGCTCGACCCGGCCACGCTGCTGCCGGCCGGCACCATCACGCTGCAGTGGCCGCCCGAACTGGTGGAGCACGCCAGCCGCGCGGTGCACCTGGCCTTCGCCGAGGACGGGCGCATCGCGGCGTCGACCGGCGGCGGCCATGCGGTGGCGCTGTTCGGCCGCGACGGCCGTTTCCTCGCACGCACCGTGCTGGGCACCTACCGCTTCACGAACGGCCTGTGGTGGAGCGGCGATGCGCTGTGGACCACCGACACCAACGGCCTGCAGCTGAAGCGGCTGGACGGCCGCACGCTGGCATTGCAGCAGTCGGTCGACGTGCCGGCACCGCGCGGCACCCGCTACCTGGGCCTCGCTCGGCCGCACCCGCCGCAGGCGACGGACGTCAATGAGCCGCTGCCGCTGGCCACCGTGATCCGCTTCGGCAACGACCGCATCGTCGGCGTGGTGGCGGACATCCTGCCCGGCGGCGGCGAGCTGCTGTTCTCGCAGACCGACCGCATGGAGCCGCGCGACCTCGGCTGGCTGGGGCGCGACCTGCTGGTGGTCGACGGCCGCAGCCGCTCGGTGCTGCGCTGGAACGCCGCGCACGAGCCGCTGCCGCCGTTCGGCGACACCGACAGCCGCAGCGACCTGCAGGACGCGGCGCAGATGCAGCAGCGCCTGCAATGGCTGCACCAGGCCCTGGTCGCCGCGGCGATCGGCGGCGTGGTCGCCGCGATCACGCTGGTGTGGCATGCGCGCCGCGGCAGCCGCTCGCGGCGGCGCATCGCGGCCACGCCGCACTGGTGGGCGGTGCTCGCGTCGGCGCTGCTGCCGGGCCTGGGCCAGTGGATGCGCGGGCGCAATGCGATGGCGCTGGCCTGGTTCCTGGTCTGGTCGGTCTACACGCTGTCGATCAGCGTGCCGGTGCTGTGGAACCTGCTCGGCCCGCGCAGCGACGTGTCGGTGCAGTACGCCGCCGACGTGCTGGCGGTGCAGTTGCTGATCACCGCGTTCGCGGCGCTGGAGGCGGCGCGGCGCTGAGGCGCCATCGTCCTTCCGCCATCTGGAGGATGACGCGCGCCCCGCATCGGCGCACTGTGGCCGGGAGCGCTCGCCGTCATGGCGGCGACACACGGCTGCGCCACAACGTGCAGGCGACTCGACCTCTGGAGATCACCATGCGCGTACGCAACGAGAACGGCGGACTGACGGCGCTGGCCGTGGCCGGCACCTACGTGGTGCTGCTGGGCTGGGACATGCCCGAGGCGACCATGCTGGCGCAAGGCGTGCTGGGTTTCGCGGTGCGGCGGCTGCGCGAGCGCGACGGCGAGCGCATCTGGCTGTCGGGCATGAAGACCTTCGAGCAGGTCGAGCCCTTCCCGGTGCCGGGCGAGCCGGTGACGAGCTTCCTGCACCCGCTGCAGACCTTCCAGTGGGCCGACTACAGCGCCTCGCCCGGCGAGCGCTACGTCTACACGATCGTCCCGATGGGCGGCGCGCCGGGCGCGCTGGTGCTCGGGCCGGGCGTCGACCTGGCGGTGGCGACCGAGCGCGTCGACCAGGGCCGGCATGCGGTCTTCTTCAACCGCGGCGCCGTCGCGTCGCAGGAGTATGCGCGGCGCTTCCAGAACCGTCCGCCGGACGAGGTCGGGCCGTCGGCGTTCAACTGGCTGTCGCGCGGGCTGGTCGAAGGCCTGGAAGCCTTCATCGGGCAGGCGGCGCAAGGCGATGCGCTGGAGGGCGCGTTCTTCGAGTTCAAGAGCCCGCGCATCTACACCGCGCTGAAGGCCGCGAAGGCGCGCGGTGCGGCCGTCTCGGTGCTGTACGACGGCGACAGCCAGGGCGAGGGCAACGAAAAGGCCCTCGACGGCCAGGGCATGGACGGCATGGTCAAGTCGCGCGAGCATTCGGGCGGCTTCGCGCACAACAAGTTCCTCGTGCTGCGGCAGGCCGGCGTGCCGAAGCAGGTGTGGACCGGCTCGACCAACCTGAGCGTGAACGGCATGTTCGGCCATTCGAACAATGCCCACATCGTGCGCGACGACGCGATCGCGGCCCGCTACCACCAGTACTGGCTGCTGCTGGACAGCGACCAGACGCGCAAGCCGACCGCGACGCAGGACGAGACGCTGTCGCCGCTGCCGACCGACGGCTCGCCGCTCGACGCGCTGTTCTCGCCGCGGCTCGGCCTGCAGGCGCTCGACTGGTACGCCGGGCTCGCGGCCGGTGCGCAACGCGGCGTGTTCATGACCTTCGCGTTCGGCATGAACAGCCGCTTCGTGCCGTCGTACGACAAGACGGACGACGTGCTTCGCTTCGCGCTGATGGAGAAGAAGGGCACCGGCAAGACCTACAAGGCGCAGGCCGCCGAGATCGACCGCATCCGCCGGCATCCGAACGTGACGGTGGCGGTGGGCAACCGCGTCGAGCTGAACCTGTTCGACCGCTGGCTGGCCGAGCTCGACCGCATCGCCGACGAGGCGCACGTGCTGTACGTGCACACGAAGTACATGCTGGTGGACCCGCTCGGCGACATGCCGACGGTGGTGGTGGGGTCGGCCAATTTCTCGGCCGCGTCGACCACCGACAACGACGAGAACATGCTGGTGATCCGCGGCGACACCGCGGTGGCCGACATCTACCTCGGCGAGTTCATGCGGCTGTTCTCGCACTACGCGTTCCGCGAGTCGCTGCAGTTCAAGGACGCCACGTCGGACGCGAGTGCCCTGCTGCGCAAGTACCTGGTGCCGTCGCCAAACTGGATCCACGGCGGCGGCGCGGGGCAGGGCTACTTCAGGGCGGGGTCGGACCGGGCGCTGCGCAGGTTGTATTTCTCGGGGCAGTAGGCGCGGCTCAGATCGACATCCGGTCGCGCACGCCCTCGGCTTCCATGTCCTTCCCGCGCCCGCGCTGGATGATCTCGCCGCGCTCCATCACCAGGTACTGGTCGGCGAGCTCGGCGGCGAAGTCGTAGTACTGCTCCACCAGCACGATGGCCATCGTCTTGCGGTCGGCCAGCATGCGGATCACGCGGCCGATGTCCTTGATGACGCTCGGCTGGATGCCTTCGGTCGGCTCGTCGAGGATCAGCAGCTTCGGCCCGGCCGCCAGCGCGCGCGCGATGGCCAGTTGCTGCTGCTGGCCGCCCGACAGGTCGCCGCCGCGGCGGTTGATCATCTGCTTGAGCACCGGGAACAGCTCGAACAGCTCGGCCGGCACCGGCGTGCCGCCGCGTTTGTACGCCAGGCCCATGCGCAGGTTCTCGTCGACCGTCAGCCGGCCGAAGATCTCGCGGCCCTGCGGCACGTAGCCGACGCCCTTGCGCACCCGGTCGTACGGCGTGTCGTTGGTGATGTCCTGGCCGTCGAGCCGGATGCTGCCGGTCTTCACCGGCACCACGCCCATCAGGCTCTTCAGCAGCGTCGTCTTGCCGACGCCGTTGCGCCCGAGCACCACGGTCACCTCGCCGAGCTTCGCCTCGAAGCCGAGGCTGCGCAGGATGTGCGACCCGCCGTAGTACTGGTTGATGCCTTCGACTTTCAACATGGTTCAGCGCCCAAGATAAACCTCGACCACCTTGTCGTCGGCCTGCACCTCGGACAGCAGGCCTTCGGCGAGCACGCTGCCTTCGTGCAGCACCGTCACCTTCTTGCCGTTGCGCCCGTTCTGCGTCAGCGCGCCGACGAACTTCATGTCGTGCTCGACCACCACCAGCGAGTGGTTGCCCTCGAGCGACAGGAACAGCTCGGCGGTGCGCTCGGTCTCTTCGTCGGTCATGCCGGCCACCGGTTCGTCAAGCAGCAGCAGCTTCGGGTCCTGCATCAGCAGCATGCCGATCTCCAGCCACTGCTTCTGGCCGTGCGACAGCAGCCCGGCGACGCGCTGCGCGCCGTCCTTCAGGTGAATCAGCGCCAGCATCGCGCCGATGCGGTCGAGCTGCTCGCCGTTCAGGCGGAAGAACATCGACGAGCGCACGCCGCGGTCGGCCTTCAGCGCGAGCTCCAGGTTCTCGAACACCGTCAGCTGCTCGAACACCGTCGGCTTCTGGAACTTGCGGCCGACGCCGATCGACGCGATCTCGTTCTCGCGCAGCCGCAGCAGGTCGATGGTCGAGCCGAAGAAGGCGCGGCCGGCATCGGGCCGGGTCTTGCCGGTGATGACGTCCATCATCGTCGTCTTGCCGGCACCGTTCGGGCCGATGATGCAGCGCAGCTCGCCGGCGCCGATGTTCAGCGACAGCGCGTTCAGCGCCTTGAAGCCGTCGAAGCTGACGGTGATGTCGTCCAGGTACAGGATCGCGCCGTGCCGGGTGTCGAGCACGCCCTCCTCGACCACGCGGCCGTAGCTCGCCGTTCGCCCGCCCGAGGTGCCCGGGCCGCCCCGCTCCTTGTTCGCCAGCGCCTCGCGCACGCGCGCGCCGGCCTCCATCAGTTCGGGCGTCATGCCTTCACCTCACCCTTGCCGCCGCGCTGGAACCGGCGCGCGAGCCCGACGATGCCTTGCGGCAGGAACAGCGTCACCGCGATGAACAGCGCGCCGAGGAAATACAGCCAGAACTCCGGGAAGGCCTGCGTGAACCAGCTCTTCGCGCCGTTGACGAAGAAGGCGCCCAGAATCGGCCCGACCAGCGTGCCGCGCCCGCCGACCGCGGCCCAGACCGCGATCTCGATGCTGGCGGCCGGCGACATCTCGCCCGGGTTGATGATGCCGACCTGCGGCACGTACAGCGCACCGGCGATGCCGCACATCACCGCCGAGATCACCCAGATGCAGAGCTTGTAGCGCAGCGGGTCGTAGCCGGTGAACATCACGCGGCTCTCGGCGTCGCGGATCGCCTGCAGCACGCGGCCGAACTTGCTGCCCACCAGCCAGCGGGACAGCAGGAAGAAACCGATCAGCGCGAGGCCGCTCAGCACGAACAACGTCATCCGCATCGACGGCGTCGCGATCGGGTGGCCGAGGATGCGCTTGAAGTCGGTGAAGCCGTTGTTGCCGCCGAAGCCGGTCTCGTTGCGGAAGAACAGCAGCATCGCCGCATAGGTCATCGCCTGCGTGATGATCGAGAAGTACACGCCCTTGATGCGCGAGCGGAACGCGAAGAAGCCGAACACGAACGCGAGCAGCCCCGGCACCAGAACGACCAGCAGCAGCGTGGCGGCAAAGCTGTCGCTCGCCGCCCAGTGCCACGGCAGCGCCTTCCAGTCGAGGAAGACCATGAAGTCGGGCAGATCGGACTGGTAGTTGCCGTCGCGCCCGATCTGGCGCATCAGGTACATGCCCATCGCATAGCCGCCGAGCGCGAAGAACACGCCATGGCCGAGCGACAGGATGCCGGTGTAGCCCCAGATCAGGTCCATCGCCAGCGCGCAGATCGCGTAGCACATGATCTTGCCGGCCAGCCCGATCGCGTAGTCGCTCAGGTGCAGCGCGCTGTGCTGCGGCACCGCGAGGTTCAGCAGCGGCGCCAGCACGACGACGGCGACCAGTGCGGCCAGCACGCCGCCCCAGGCGGTGAACGACAGCAACTGCGTGCGCGGGCCGATGCCGGCGGGAGGGGTCAGGACGGCACTCATGCTTCGGCACTCCGGCCTTTCATCGCGAAGATGCCCTGCGGCCGCTTCTGGATGAAGATGACGATGAAGACCAGCACCATGATCTTCGCGAGCACGGCGCCCTGCCAGCCTTCGAGCAGCTTGTTCAGCACGCCCAGGCCGAGCGCCGCGTAGACGGTGCCCGCCAGCTGGCCGACGCCGCCGAGCACGACCACCATGAACGAGTCGACGATGTAGCCCTGCCCGAGGTCGGGTCCCACATTGCCGATCTGCGACAGCGCGCAGCCGGCCAGCCCGGCGATGCCGGAGCCGAGCGCGAAGGCGCAGGTGTCGATGCGCGCGGTGTTGACGCCCATGCAGGCGGCCATGCGGCGGTTCTGCGTGACGCCGCGCACGAACAGCCCGAGGCGCGTGCGCGCGATCAGCAGCGCGACGCCGGCCAGCACCAGCACCGCGAACGCGAGGATCGCGATGCGGTTGAACGGCAGCGTCAGGTTGCTCAGCACCTCGACGCCGCCGGACAGCCACGACGGGTTCTCGACCTGCACGTTCTGCGCGCCGAAGAGCGAGCGCACGCCCTGCATCAGCACCAGGCTGATGCCCCAGGTGGCCAGCAGCGTCTCGAGCGGGCGGCCGTACAGCCAGCGGATCACGCTGCGTTCGAGTGCCGCGCCGACCAGCGCGGCGGCCAGAAACGATGCCGGGATCGCGACGACCACGTAGGCGTCGAACAGGCCCGGCAGGTGCGACTTGAAGAGGTTCTGCACGACGTAGGTCGCATACGCGCCGATCATCATCAGCTCGCCGTGCGCCATGTTGATCACGCCCATCAGCCCGTAGGTGATGGCCAGGCCGAGCGCGACCAGCAGCAGGATGCTGCCGAGGCTCACGCCGGTGAAGAGCACGCCGAGGCGTTCGCCCCACGCGAGGCGCGCGTCGATCGCGCCGAGTGCGATGCCGAGCTGGCTGCGGATGTCGACCTCGGCCTCGCCGCCTTCGGCCGCGGGCTTCAGGCGTTCGAGGATCAGGGTCTTGGTGGCCGGCGTCAGGCTGCCGGCGAGCGCACGAGCGGCTTCCATGCGCTTGCCGGCGTCGGTCGACGACACCAGGATCGCGGCGCGCACCTGCGTCAGCTGTTCCTTCAGCGCGGCGTCCTGTTCGGCGGCGAGCGCCTTCTCGATCAGCGGCAGCCGGCCTTCGTCGGCCTCTTCCTTCAGCGCCTTGATCGCGGCGCGGCGTTCGCCGAGGTCGTGGGAAAAGAGTTTCAGTGCAGCCAGCGCGCCTTCGAGTTCGCGGCGCATCTGGTTGCTGTTGACGAGGTCTTCGGCGCCATCGGGGAGCCTGGCATCGGCACCGGTCGCGGCATCGCTCGCCTTGTCGCCGCGCACGATGAAGACCTTGTCGCCGGCGAGCTTCACCGCGTCGTCCAGCATCGCCTGCACGAACGCGGCGAGCCCGTCGTCGCCACGGGCGAGCGAGGCCTGCAGCGCGGCGATGCGCTCTTCGTTCTCGCCCTTGGCGAGGGCCAGCGCCTGCGGCGGCGTCAGCGCGTGGACCGCGCCGAACGACAGGCCGAGCAGCAAGGCGGCGAGCCAGCGTCGTGCATGCATGGGAAGCATCGAGGGAAATCCGTCCTGCTCAGATTCGACAAGGGCCACCCGGTCGCCGGGTGGCCCGCTCTCAGGTTTTGTCAGGTTTCTCAGGTCAGCGGTTCAGCCGATCACGACTTCTTCTCGGGCTCATCTTTTTTCTTGTCGTTGCCTTCGATGTACGGGCTCCACGGCTTGGCCTTCACCGGCGCGGGGGTCTTCCACACCACGTTGAACTGGCCGTCGGCCTTCACTTCGCCGATGAACACCGGCTTGTGCAGGTGGTGGTTCTTCGGGTCCATCGTCGACACGAAGCCGCCCGGGGCCGGGAAGGTCTGGCCGGCCATCGCGGCGATGACCTTGTCGGTGTCGGTGCTGCCGGCCTTCTTGACCGCCTGCGCCCACATGTGGATGCCGATGTAGGTGGCCTCCATCGGGTCGTTGGTCAGCGGCTTGTCGGCGCCCGGCAGGTTCTTCGCCTTCGCGTACTCGGCCCACTGCTTCTTGAAGGCGTCGTTGGTCGGGTTCTTGATCGACATGAAGTAGTTCCATGCCGCGAGGTGGCCGACCAGCGGCTTGGTGTCGACGCCGCGCAGTTCTTCCTCGCCGACCGAGAAGGCCACCACCGGCACGTCGGTCGCCTTCAGGCCCTGGTTGCCCAGTTCCTTGTAGAACGGCACGTTCGAATCGCCGTTGATGGTGGAGATGACGGCGGTCTTGCCGCCGGCCGAGAACTTCTTGACGTCGGCGACGATGGTCTGGTAATCGCTGTGGCCGAACGGCGTGTACTTCTCGTCGATGTCGCTGTCCTTCACGCCCTTGCTCTTCAGGAAGGCGCGCAGGATCTTGTTGGTGGTGCGCGGGTAGACGTAGTCGGTGCCGAGCAGCACGAAGCGCTTGGCGCCGCCGCCGGCCTTGCTCATCAGGTATTCGACCGCGGGGATGGCCTGCTGGTTGGGCGCCGCGCCGGTGTAGAACACATTCTTGCTGAGCTCTTCGCCTTCGTACTGCACCGGGTAGAACAGCAGGCCGTTGAGTTCCTCGACGACCGGCAGCACCGACTTGCGCGACACGCTGGTCCAGCAGCCGAACATCACCGCGACCTTGTCCTGGCTGATCAGCTGCTTGGCCTTCTCGGCGAACAGCGGCCAGTTGGAGGCCGGGTCGACGACGACGGGTTCGAGCTGCTTGCCGAGCACGCCGCCCTTGGCGTTGATTTCGGCGATCGTCATCAGCGCCGTGTCCTTCAGCACGGTCTCCGAGATCGCCATCGTGCCCGACAGCGAGTGCAGGATGCCGACCTTGATGGTGTCGGCGGCCTGCGCGAACAGCGGCAGGCCGAGGGCGGCGACGCCGAGCGACACGGCGCTCAGCGACGCGGCGAAATTGCGGCGGGATGACTTCATGCAGAACGCTCCTGTGGGTTGTGTCTCGCGTCCCTCTTCGGGTGGGGACGGACGAGACGCAGGTTACGGAGCGAGACGGAAACCAGAAATACGACAGATGGCGTACAGCCGCTGAGCTGCTGAAACCTGTTACACGTGCTTGTAGATTGAGCGGTGACCGCTCAATTTGCAAGGACGGCTTGTCGCTGAGGGCGCAAGCAAAGGCGCGGGTGGGCAGGGGGTGGCGCGCCGGTCGCGGCGGTCCTCGCCCCTGCCGGGGCGAGGACTTCCCTCCGCTGACTGGTTTCATGGCCCGTCGCCGAAACTCCCGCCACTCACTTCGTTCGTGAACATTCGACTGCTCGCGCGCTCAACCTTCCGTTCAGTCTTTTCCCCCCAACAAAAGCCGGCGGGGTTGCGCGGCGCGGCGGGTGGCGGGTGGGGCTGGGGGCGATTTCTGGGGCGACGAAGAAGATCGGCTTCGGGGGTGGCGCGCGCCAGCGCGCTTCGTAGACTGACTCATCGCCACTGTTTGACCACAGCGAACGCAGTGAGCGGAGGGAGTTTGGCGATGCGCCCCCGAAGCCGATCTTCTTCGTGGAGTCGGCCGCCAGGCCGACCGCCCCGGCATGAGTCCCCAGCCCCGCCCGCCACCCGCCGCGCCAAGCCGCGCAAATCACCCCCCATGCCAGGGCGCCAGCGCCCGCACCTTCTGGATCGCGAGCGATGCCGCCGCATTCCGCGTCTCGACGCCAAGCTTCTCGAACACGTGCTCCAGGTGCTTCTTCACCGTCGCCGGGCTGCTGCCCAGGATGTCGCCGATGTCGCGATTCGTCTTGCCCTTGGCGACCCAGTACAGCACCTCGGCCTCGCGCAGCGTCAGCCTGAAGGCCTGCAGCACCGCATCGACGGCCGCGGCGTCCGACACCTCGCGCATCACGATCAGCCAGTCGTCGTCGCTGGTGCGCTGCTGCAGCGAGAACACCAGCTGGCGCTCGCCGCGCACCACCGACAGCGAGGTCGGCTCGCGCCCTTCGGCCGCCAGCTGCGACTGCGCCTGCAGCCACGCCGCCAGCTCGGCCGGCACGTGGGCCGGCGGCGCGTCGAAGTAGCGCTGCATCAGCTCGCGCGCCAGCGCCGTCTGCCACACCGCGCGGCTGTTCTCGACCTGCCCGGTCACGTGGATCGCCATCGTCGCGTGGCCGAAGGCATCGAGCGCATTGCGGGCCTGCCGCGCCTGGCGCGCGCTCTGCATGTGCACCACCATGCGCGCCAGCACCTCCTGCGGGCGGATCGGCTTGGTGACGTAGTCGATGCCGCCGGCCTGGAACGCGGCCACCACGTGCTCGGTCTCGGTCAGGCCGGTCATGAAGATGATCGGGATGTGCGAGGTCCCGGGCTGCGCCTTCAGACGGCGCGCCACCTCGAAGCCGTCCATGCCGGGCATCACCGCGTCGAGCAGCACGATGTCGGGATCGGCCTGGATCGCCCGCTGCAACGCGCTCTCGCCGTTGACCGCGACCAGCACGGTGTAGCCCGCCTCGTCGAGCGCGTCGTGCAACAGCGACAGGTTGTCGGGCACATCGTCGACGATGAGCACGACGTCGCTCAGGCTGCGGTCGGGGAGTCTCTCGGTCATGGCCGGCTTGCAAGAATCGCGACGCGCCCCGACGGGGCGCAGGATCGCAAGCGTAGCCGAGCTCGCGGCCGCGGGACACAGGCAGGTCCCGGCGACCGCTGCAGGCGTCACTGGCCGGTGATCAATTCACGCCAGGACAGGCGGCGGGTCCGGGTCGGAACGCTGACGGTGGGAACGTTGCTGACCGCGGTGCTGCCATCGGATCCGCGGGTGTAGGCCACCGCATTGCCTTGCGTCGTCATCACCAGCCCGGCGGCGCTGGAGGTTCCCTTGTCGCTCAGCAGCGTGCCGACGTCCGGGGATCCAGAGACCTGCAGGCCGGTCGCGAAGTCGACGTAATTCAGGTAGCTCGATCCGCCTTCAGTGCAGACGTCCGCGTCCCCGCTGGGAATGTTCGACACATAGACGAGCGTGCCCAGTTGCAGCGTGGGATCGGTGTTGATGCGCTCGGCGGTCTCGGGCAGGTCCTCGAACCAGCCATGCATGCTGGAGAAGTCGACCGGGTAGCTGACGGTGCTGGTCGCCGTGCGCCTGCCGTTGCTGTCGGAGAGCCGCTGCTGCACGAAGCAGTTGGTGGTCCTGCTCGCGCTGCAGGGGTTGCTGCGCGGGCTGGCGTAGGGCAGTCCGGTGTTGCTGGTGACCGGGTCCTTGATCGCATAGATCGACTGCTGCTGCGACGTCGTCAGGTCGGTCCTGCCGAGGTACCGGCCCGTCCCGACGTAGACGACACGGCTGCCGCTGACCACGCCCAGTTCGGGGCGCGTGCTGACGGGCTGGCGAACGCCGCTGCCGTCGGCCAGTGTCGCGAGCTGCCGAACGGTGACGCTGGCCGCACCGGCATTGGTCTTGGTGAGGGCACTCAGGTCGAAACGCCACAGGTTGCCGTACAGGTCACCGCCATAGACCTGCGTCACCGTGTTGTTGGCCGGATTGGCGACCCATCCGCTGATCTTGGCGAGGCCGCTCGGGCATGGCACCGCCGTGCAACCGGGCACGGTCGAGCCGCTCGCGCCGGCGCCGGTGTCGATCTTCCGGATGATGCTGCCGGTCATGGCGTTGAGCACCCACAGCGTGCCGTGGCCGTTGCCCGGCGACACGTTGTTGTAGCCCGAGGTGACCAGCACGACCCACGTGCCGTCGGACAGTTTCGTGACCAGCGGCGCGCCGAACGAGTAGCCGAGGTCGGCATCGGCGACGGAGGGGCCGGTGCGGCTGGTGTCGTGGGTGAACTCCCACAAGGCCGCCGGCGTGCCCGGCCGCGTCACGTCCAACGCATAGAAGCCGCGCCCGCCGCCGCCCAGCCCGCCGACCAGGATGGTGTGCCAGGCACTGCCGTCGTAGACGTCGGCCGAAGTGATCGGCCCGTCGACCAGGAAGATGTGCTGACTCGCATATTGCTTGTCGGCGAGCTTGTACAGCTGGGACAACAGCATGGACGGGACGTAGGCCCACGATTCGCTGCCGTCGGTCGCATCGAAGGCATGCAGCATGCCGTCGTTGGCGCCGACATAGACCATGCCCTGGCGCGCGGCCTGCGTCGTCTTGAACTCGGCATATCCCTTGTCGGCGTAGCTGAAGTTCGGCGCCCGGACGTAGACGGCCTGCGAGCCGGCGATGTCACCGAGCTTGTGCTCGCGCGGACGATAGAGCCGGGTGTCGACGGCGGCGTTCGGATCGTCCTGGGCCCGCGAGCCGTCGCCGCGCAGGTAATTGACCAGGTTGTACCCGCCTGCACCTGGAGATCCCGAGCCGGTGCTGTCCGCCCGGGAGGCCGACGGAATGCAATCGGCACCCGAGCTGCAGGCCTGCGACAGCGATCCCTTGATGGTGTCGAAGCTGAAGTACCGCTGCGAGTTGCTCGACAGCGAGCCCCACTCGAAACTGACCAGCGATGCCGCGCTCCTGCCGTCATCCAGCGTGTAGATCCTGCGATCGTCGGCACCTCTCCGGTCGAGCCGCGCTGTCGCGGGATTGCTGCCGGACGCCCCGGCGCAGTCGGTCCCGCCCCCGGACTGTGCCCAGTCGGGCGTGGGGCTCAGCGTGCCGGTGGCGGGGTCCACCGCATAGCGCGCCAGCTCGCCGAACCATTTCAATGAGCAGAAGCGGGAACTGAAGAGGTAGTTCTGCGTTCCGGCCGAGAAGTTCGCGACGCTGCTGGTGCTGGTGGCCTGCGCGGCGCTGCTGACCTCGACGCTCTTGATGAAGCTCGCGACACCCGCCTTCAGGTCGGCCGCGTTCGCGGCGCTGTAGTAGGCGCCATGCCCGTTGACGGCTGCGTGCCACAGGTCGTCCACCGCCGTCGACTGCTCCGCCACCGGCACCGGCCAGTTGCATGGGCCCGAGCCGGTCTGCCAGGAGCAGATCCCTTGCGCTGCATCGGCTGGCGTACCGTTGGCCACGTCGAAATAGTCGCCGCTGCTCGCAGTGGCATAGTCCGACCGGTATCTCATTTTCCCGGCGGCGCCCAGACCGATCGTGTAGGTCACCATGTTCTGGATTCCACGCGCATCTTCGCGCAGATCCGTCGAATAGTAATATTGCGCCACATCGGCGAGCGTATCGGACGTGGCGGTGCCGTCGAAATAGGGCCGACTCAGATTGGCATCCTGATCCCCGACGAGCGTGCTGCCGTCAACCTTCGTTCCCTGGGCGACCGTCCAATAGCCATCGGTGGACAGAAGGGTGTAGTTCCGTTGACATGAATACTGCATCGGATCCCTGGCAGGCTCGCCGTTGATCGTGTTCACCCTGCCCGCGAAATACCGCCCCGCGATCGAGAGGGCCGGGCGCAGCGGTGTATCGCCATGTTGTTTGGGAACGATCGCGTGGAGCGTCCTGTACCAGAGCTCCTTTTGCGTGGCATCGAAGTCGGCGATATTGACGAAATCGAGGATGCCGTTGTCGGCCGAATCAATGGCCATCAGCCCCAGGCGCACGTTCGAACCCAGCCCGGCGAACGACAGGCTGAGGCCCGACTTCATCGCCAGCATCCGCAGCCGGTAGTAGGAATACCAGTTCGCGTAGTTGGTCATCTCCTCGTCGTAGGTGCAGGCCGAATCGGCGCAATCGGTGCGCGTGCTCGCCTTCGGGTAAGTCAGGCCCGATCTGATGGTGACCTGGGTGCGTGTTTCGACGCCGCCCGAGAAAGTCGACTTGAAATAATACGCATCGGAGACGATGTTGTAGGTGGTGGCGAATGAGGAGAATCCATTCCTCCGCACCCTCGTCCATCCCGAGGTATTCGCCCTCGTCATGCTTTCCCAGTAATCGCCTGCGGCATTCCCCTTGGGAGAAGTCAGGTAGGTCACGCCCGGGTCATAGGCCAAGGTGTTGTACAGGATATTCCGGACATACTCTGCCTTGCCCGAGCCGTTGAACGTCGTGTCCGGCATGTACGCGGTGTCCATGCTGTTCGAGTTGTCCAGCACGAACAGGATATTGGGCCGGGGCGCCGACGTCGCGATGCCCAGCGGCTGGGTTGCCAGGTCCGTCGAGTCGGCCACGGCGGCATTCCCGGCCAGCAGCAGCCCCACGATGACAAGTGCGCGCCGGCCGGCGGCGATGAACAGTCCGACCATGTCGTTCTCCCGAATCACAGCGCCACCATGGCCTGCGCATAGCTGAAGGTGTTGCGGGGGCCGCTCACCTTCACGGTGATGCGGTAATAAACTTGGCTCTTGCAACTCAGGTTGCCGGCGCCGCCATTGCCGCCGATCGTCTGGCTGCTGCCGCAGGTGCCGGACGTCGGCGAGGCCGAGCACGCGCCGCCACTGGCATCCCCCTGGCTGCTGCACATGCGTTGGATGAGGTAGGCCACGCCGTTGCCGGCTTCGTCGGTGCCCAGGACACCCGGCGTCGCCAGCGTCGCCAGCTCGTCCCACAACGCGGGCCAGTCCTGCCCGCCGGCAGGGTCCGCGCGCGAGGCCAGGTAGCCGTGGCCAGGCTGGTCGCAGGCCAGCACCGTGCTGCCGATGCTCGTGGCGCAGGCGGTTGCGGACGTCGAACTGGCTTGCCCGCTGTTGCTCTCCAGCCAGGCGATCGCGACCTCCATCCCCTGGTCGGCCGAACTGGCCGCCGCGCGCTGCATGCCCAGGTTGCCGGCAATGGCGTTCGCTGTCAGCGTGGAGCGCCGCAGTCCGACCGCGGCCAGCGTCATCGCCATCAGGATGATCAGCACCAGCAGCATCGAGATGCCGCGCTGCGGGCTGGCTCCCCGGGGACGGCGCCCCGCATCGAAGCGCTTCAACATCCTCCGGTCCCTCCTTCGTAGGTGGACTGGGAGCCCTCCCAGATGAGGTTGCGCAGCGGCACGGTGGCCTGCAGCATCCGGTAGCGGAACCGCTGCCAGGCCGCGTCGCGGCTCAGGTTGATCGGTGCGTCCGCCGCGCCATCCCAGGTCGGTGCCGCGGCCGTCGGCGCGGTCTTGTCGTAGGCCGCGCTGCGCCCGACCACGGCCATGCGCACGGCCAGGACCCGCGCCCAGCGGCACTGCGTGGCCAGGGTGCTGGTGTCCGATGCGCTGCCAGGCGTGACCTGGTCGAAGCTGTCGACCACCCCCCGCATGCCGGAGTTGGTCCCGCTGATGCCGGACGTGTCGCGTCCGTACTGGGCACGCAGGCTGACGATGTTGGATGCCACCGTCATCCAGACGGCGGGATCGCTCGTCTTCGACGCATCGCCGCAGTTCCAGGCGCTGTAGTCGCACACCGTCAGGTCGCCCTGCCTGACGGCATAGGCACGGATCTGGACCGCGCTGCCCATGTCGAACACGATGCTGCCGACCGGCAGGCCCGAGGTCCCCTGCGCGACCGCGAGCTTCGATGTGGCCGAATCGACGGCGGTCACCCTTTCTAGGCTCGAACTGCAGGTCGACACGCGCGTGGAGGGCAGCGCAGCGATCCAGGCGCCGGCCGCGAACTGACCCGGCGTGGCGACCCGGTAGCCGGTGCCGTCCGATGTCGCGATGGTGGCATCCCCTTCAGGGGGGTTGTTCGAATTCGCGCTGATCACCAGCAGCGTGTCGGTGTTGGCATCGCCGGCGACCACCTCGCCGGCATTGACGGTGACCGGTGCCGCTGCCGACAAGGTGACGTTCGCCGCGCTGGCCGTGGTGGTCCAGGCGAGCCTGCAGCCGAGGATCGCGAAGGCATTGAGGCCGTGCCCGGCCTGCCTCGCGTCGCGTTCGAGGGCGAACAGGCCGAGCGACGCGTTGATCAGCGCGTCGTTGCCGCCGGTGGTCACGCGCTTCTGGCTCTCGGCCTGGCCGAGCACGCGCATCGCCAGCACGGCGAACAGCATCGCGACGACCACGGCGACCATCAACTCGATGAGCGTGAAGCCCTGCGCCGCACGCGATGGCTTCAGGCCGATGTTGGGGCGCGGCACCATCACTTCACCTGCGCCAGCGCGACGTGGTGGTGGTAGCCGCTGTCGCCCGGCGCCCTCCAGTAGACCGTGATGGTCGCGAGGCTGCTGTCGGTGCTGTTCGTGCCGAGCCCCGACACCGTCGCGATGCTCACCGTCGGCGGCCTGCCGGCCAAGCCCGGCAGACCGGACGCCTGCACCGCGGCGAGCCAGGACGCATAGCCCGTGCCGTTCGCGGCATCGCTGCTGAAGCTGGCCGCCAGCGTGGCGGGCGTGCGGTCGCTCACCCACATCTTGCCGATCAGGTCGCTCGCCTGCAGGGCGGCCAGCGCGCGGTACCTCGCATCGCTGGCCTGTTGCACGCTGACGGCCTGCAGCTTGACGAGCCCGAGCACGCCGACGCCGAAGATCAGCAGCGCGCAGACGATCTCGAGCAATGCAGCGCCGTGCTCCCGGGTCGAAGCGGCAACGGCGGCCGGGTGGGCGGGGCGAGGAAGGTGGAGAGGATGTGTCATGGGGGGCGTCGCCTGCATCAGGGGCAACTCAGCGCGTCGTTGGCCGTGTTTCCGGTCGCATGGGCCGGGTCGCACATGCGGATGTCACCCGCCGGCGACACGACCACGCGCAGGCAGCGCGTGGCACCGGACGGACGGCAGCGGCTGGTGGCGTCCTGCACATCGATCGTCAGCGTCGCGACCGACGAGGTCGGGTTGGTGGTGGCGGTCTGTCGACCCAGCCCGTTGAACGCCACGACCTGCCGCGTGGCCGCCAGCGTGTTCGTCGTGCTGCTCGACAGCAGCGGGCTGACCCGCAACAGGTACGGAGACACGGTGCCGCCGGGCGCCGAGCCGCAGGCGCCGGCCGGCGAGGTCGACGCCGTCAGGTTGACGACCCATTCAGGGCCGGAGTTCGTCAGCGTGCAATTCATGTCGCGGCTGCTGACCAGCTGCAGCCGCGCCAGGCCGTTGCGCCGAACCGCTTCGGCGCGTGCGAACTGCAGGTCGTCCATCAGCGCCTGGGCGCCGGCCTGCACCCGCGTGTCGCGCATCCACTGCGAGAGCGACGGCGCCACCGCCAGCAGCAGCAGCGCGAACACGGCCAGGCCGATCATCAGTTCGATCAAGCTCATGCCCCGCGGCGCCCGCCGATGCCGCGTCTTCACGAGCACACCCCGCCTCGCTTCGTGATCCAGCAGCTGCTCGACGATGCCGTCCAGCCGGACACCCCGGTGACCGCCGAGGTCTGCGTGCCGTCCTGGTTGATGGTGTAGCTGAAGCCGGCCATCGCGCCGATCCCGGTGGCCGTCCAGACGTAGGCGGTGTCGGACGACGCGGTGCAGCTGAAGCTGAAATGGCTGGATGCGCTGGCGGTGACGCCGCAGGTCCTGACGCTCGCGCTGGTGTAGTAACTGCGGTTGTCCTGGAACCACTGCTCCATCTTGACCTGCAGCGCGGACAAGGTCGCGGTGGCATCGGGAATGCGGCCGCGCCTCAGGTGGTCGAGGTACGCCGGCAGCGCCACCCGGGCCAGGATCGCGACGATCGCGACAACGACCATCACCTCGATGAGCGTGAAGCCTCTGTTCTGACGGACCGCATTACCGCGCATGGCTGCCTCTCGGATTCGCTACTCGGCGAAACGTGGGGCAACTTTGCGCAACATTTATGGAGGAATTCCTCCTGGAATGTCAAACACTGTCGTCGCGATCGGCCCGCGATGCGCGCGGCCGTGAGATCTGCCGCGCGATCAGGGCGCGGGGCCGGCCGCCAGCGATCGGTGCAAGGCCTTCTCGAGGATGCGGCTCACCGCCTCCAGCTGGAACTTGCGCACCAGGTCGCGCACGTGGTCCACGAAGCCCGCACAGGCGGGATGCTCGGCCTCGATCCGGTCGAGCTTCTGGACGATGCCGCGGAAGTAGCCGAGGCGCACCAGCTCGTCCAGCGCGCGCAGCGCCTCGGCATCCGGCAGCACCCAGTCGGCCGGCGCCGTCGCCGCGGGCGCCGCCGCCGTGGCGGTCGACACCGGCGTCGCCTCCACCCACTGCAGCCCGAGGCGTGCGCCCAGCCAGTCGAGCAGCTCGTGCACGCGCACCGGCTTCAGCACGAAGTCGGCCGGCGTGATGCCGACGTCGTTCTCGAGGTCCTTGTCGAAGGCATTGCCCGAGACGATGGCCACCGGCGCACCGCTCAGCCCCTGGCCGCGGATCGCGCGGATCGTCGCCCAGCCGTCGATGCCCGGCATCGCCAGGTCCATCAGGATGGCGTCGGGCACGACGCTGCGCAGCAGGCGCAGGCAGTCGTCGCCGGAGGCGGCCTGGTGGATCTCGAAGCCCAGCGGCTCCAGCACGCTCGCGAGCAGCGCGCGGTCGACCTCCTCGTTGTCGACCACCAGCACGCGGCGCCGCGCGCCCCGGTAGCCGATGCGCGCGATGCGCGGCGCCTGCGCCGCCACCGCATCGCGCGCGGCCGGCAGGAACAGCCGGATGCGGAACAGCGTGCCGACCTGCGGCGTGCTGTGCACCGTCATCTCGCCGCCCATCAGGTCGACCAGCATTTTGCTGATGGTCAGCCCCAGCCCGGTGCCGCCGCTGGCCGCGGTGCCGGCATCGCTGCCGCGCGCGAACGGCTCGAACACATGCTCGATCTCTTCAGGGGCGATGCCCGGGCCGGTGTCCTCGATCTCGAAGGTGGCCATCTCGCGCGCATAGGCGGCGCGGAACACCACTTGGCCGGCCTGCGTGAACTTGACGGCGTTGCCCAGCACGTTGATCAGGATCTGGCGCAGCCGCTTCTCGTCGCTGCGAACCACCTCGGGCAGCGCCTGCGACAGCTCGTGGCTGAACGCGATGCCCTTGCCGGCGGCCTGCAGCTCGAACATGCGCACGATCTGCTGCACGCCGTCGCGCAGGTGCATCGGCTGCGATTCGAGCCGCAGCTTGCCGCCTTCGATGCGGGCGATGTCGAGCGTGCCTTCGATCAGCGACAGCAGGTGTTCGCCGCCGCGACGGATCACGCCGATCGCCTGCTGGCGGTGTGGCGGGATCGACGCGTCTTCGTCGAGCAATTGCGCATAACCGAGGATGCTGTTCAGCGGCGTGCGCAGCTCGTGGCTCACCGTCGTGATGTAGCGGCTCTTGGCCTGGTTCGCGAGCTCGGCGCTGCGCTTGGCCTGCTGCAGCTGCAGGTCGGTGCGGCGGTGCGAATCGATCTCGCGCCGCAGTGCCTGCGTCTGCTCGTGCACTGCCTGGGTCTGGCGGTTCGATTCCTCCTGCGCCACCTGGCGGCTCTTGTGCGTCAGCACCAGCCACCAGGCGACGATGCCGCTGACCAGCAGCAGCGCCGCGAAGGCCTTGACGAAGCCGAGCCGCAGCGCCGGCGCGAGCGCCGCACCCGGCTCGCCGAGCAGCCGCAGCTCCTGGTGGTACAGCAGCGCGAACAACCCGGCCAGCAGCGGCACCACCACCGCCATCAGCAGCACATAGTGGCCAAGGCCGGTGTCGATGTAGGGCCAGGCGCGGCGTGGCAGCAGCGCCCGCAGCGCGGCCGCCCATTGCGTGGACAGCTTGGCCTCCGGCTTGCACAGGTCGTTGCAGCGCGCGTCGAGCGAGCAGCACAGCGAGCAGATCGAGCCGAGGTAGGCGGGGCAATGGGCCAGGTCGTCAGCCTCGTACTCGCGTTCGCAGACCACGCAGTGCCGCAGCCGGGTGAACAGGCCTGCCGGGCTCTGGCGCGCGATGTAGAAGCGGCCCTTGGTGGCCCACGCGATGAGCGGTGCCGCCACGAAGGCCGTCACCAGCGCGATCAGCGCCGAGAAGGCCTGCGCCATCGGCCCGAACACGCCGAGATAGGCCGCGATCGACAGCACCGAGGCCGCGCCCATCGCGCCGACGCCGACCGGGTTCACGTCGTACAGGTGCGCGCGCTTGAACTCGATGCCCGGCGGCGACAGCCCGAGCGGCTTGTTGACCACCAGGTCGGCCACCACGGCCATGATCCACGAGATCGCGATGTTGGAGAACAACCCCAGCACCTCGCCGAGCGCGCGGAACACGTCGAGCTCCATCAGCATCAGCGCGATCATCGTGTTGAACACCACCCACACGACGCGCCCCGGGTGGCTGTGCGTGAGCCGCGCGAAGAAGTTCGACCAGGCGAGCGAACCGGCGTAGGCGTTGGTCACGTTGATCTTCAGCTGCGACACCACCACCAGCAGCGCCGTCGCGGCGACCGCCCACGCCGGGTGCGGGAACACGTACTCGTAGGCCGCGAGGTACATCTGATTGGGATCGACTGCGCGGTCCACCGGCACCGAATGGCTGATCGCCAGGTACGCGAGCAGCGCACCTCCCAGCATCTTCAGCACGCCCGGCACCACCCAGCCCGGCCCGCCGATCAGCACGCCCAGCCACCAGCGGCGGCGGTTGGCGGCGGTGCGCTCGGGCATGAAGCGCAGGTAGTCGACCTGCTCGCCCATCTGCGTGATCAACGCGATGCCGACCGTCATCGCGGCGCCGAACAGGCCGAGGTCGAACCCGGCGCCGCGGCCCTCGGCGCCGGCGTAGTGCACCAGCCCGTCGAGCGCGCCGGGGTTCTGGCGCAGCACGAAGACGTAGGGCACGACCAGCAGCACCAGCCACAGCGGCTGCGTCCAGACCTGCAGCCGGCTGATCGCGGTGACGCCGTGCGTGACCAGCGGGATCACCACCAGCGCGCAGGCCAGGTAACCCCAGGCGGGAGGCACGTCGAACGCCAGCTCGAGTGCGTAGGCCATGATGGCCGCCTCGAGCGCGAAGAAGATGAAGGTGAAGCTGGCGTAGATCAGCGAGGTGATGGTGGAGCCGATGTAGCCGAAGCCGGCGCCGCGCGTCAGCAGGTCCATGTCGAGCCCGTGGCGCGCCGCGTAGAAGCTGATCGGCAGCCCGGCGAGGAAGATGATCAGCCCGGTCGCGAGGATCGCCCAGAACGCGTTCAGGAAGCCGTACTGCACCAGCAGCGTCGCACCGACCGCCTCGAGCACCAGGAACGAGGCCGCGCCGAAAGCGGTGTTGGCCACGCGCAGCTCGGACCACTTGCGAAAGCTGTGCGGCGTGAAGCGCAGCGCGTAGTCTTCCATCGTCTCGCGCGCGACCCAGCTGTTGTAGTCGCGCCGGACCTTCACGACGCGCTGCACCGCGCGTTCGTCCGACGCGCCGTCGCGCTCCGGCGGCACGATCGCCGGGCCGACCGCGACCGTGTCACCAGGGAGCTCGGCAGGCGTCATGCGGGGGTGAGCGCAAGCCCCATGCCATCGCCGCAGCGACGCGCCCTAAGATGTGGCACACCTTCTGCTTCCCGCACCACCATGGAACTGACGCCGCGTGAGAAAGACAAGCTGCTGATCTTCACCGCCTCGCTGCTGGCCGAGCGCCGCAAGGCGCGGGGGCTGAAGCTCAACTACCCCGAGTCGGTCGCGCTGATCAGCGCGGCCATCATGGAGGGCGCGCGCGACGGCAAGACGGTGGCCGCGCTGATGAGCGAAGGCAAGACGGTGCTGACGCGCGCCGACGTGATGGACGGCGTGGCCGAGCTGATCCCCGAGATCCAGGTCGAAGCGACCTTCCCCGACGGCACCAAGTTGGTGACCGTGCACCAACCCATTGCATGACCTGCTGCATGAATCTGGAGCGCTTTGCATGACGACCCCCTCTCGCTCGACCGCATGGCGTGCCGTCGCCGTGGCCTTGTCGCTCGGCCTGCCCGCCCTCGCCTTCGCCCACACCGGCGCCGATGCCGGCCGGCACCATGACGCTGCCGGCGCGCTGGCCGCCGGCTTCAACCACCCGTTCACCGGACTCGACCACCTGGCGGCGATGGTCGCCGTCGGCGTCTGGAGCGCGATGAGCTCGCGACGCGTGTGGCTCACGCCGCTGGCTTTCAGCGGCACGCTGCTGGCGGGCGCGCTGATCGGCCTGGCCGGCGTCACGCTGCCGGCGGTCGAGCCGATGATCGCCGCGTCGCTGCTGGTGCTGGGCCTGCTGGTCGCCACCAACGCGCGCCTGCCGGCGGCGGCCGGTGTCGCGTTGGCCGTGGTGTTTGCGCTGTTCCACGGCCTCGCGCACGGCGCCGAGCTGGCCGGCCCGACCGCCGCTTTCGCGCTCGCCGGCATGGTCGCGGCCACCGCGTTGCTGCATGGCGCGGGCATCGGCCTCGGGCTGCTGCTGCGTTCGCGTTCGGCCTGGCTGCCGCGCATCGCGGGCAGCGCGGTCGCGCTGTTCGGCATCGCGCTGCTGGTCAACTGAAAGGTCCGGCGATGATTCCAGGCGAACTGCTCACCGACGGGCCCGACATCGAGATCAACGTCGGCCGCCGCACGATCACGCTGGTGATCGAGAACAGCGGCGACCGGCCGGTGCAGGTCGGCTCGCACTACCACTTCGCCGAGACCAACCCGGCGCTGAAGTTCGACCGCGCGGCCGCGCGCGGCATGCGGCTGAACATCGCGTCGGGCACCGCGGTGCGTTTCGAGCCGGGGCAGCAGCGCACGGTCGAGCTGGTCGACTACGCGGGCGACCGCCGGGTCTACGGCTTCCGCGGCGACGTGCAGGGAGCGCTCTGATGGCCACCATCCACCGCCGCGCCTATGCCGAAATGTTCGGCCCGACCACCGGCGACCGCGTGCGCCTGGCCGACACCGGGCTCGTCGTCGAGGTCGAGAAAGACTTCACGCTGCTCGCCGGCGGCTACGGCGAAGAGGTGAAGTTCGGCGGCGGCAAGACCATCCGCGACGGCATGGGCCAGGGCCAGCGCCTGGCCAAGGACGTGGCCGACACGGTGATCACCAACGCGCTGATCATCGACCACTGGGGCATCGTGAAGGCCGACATCGGGCTGAAGGCCGGCCGCATCGCCGGCATCGGCAAGGCCGGCAACCCGGACGTGCAACCCGGCGTCGACATCGTGATCGGTCCCGGCACCGAGATCATCGCCGGCGAAGGCAGCATCGTCACCGCCGGCGGCATCGACACTCACATCCACTTCATCTGCCCGCAGCAGATCGAAGAGGCGCTGATGAGCGGCGTCACGACGATGCTCGGCGGCGGCACCGGCCCGGCCACCGGCACCTTCGCGACCACCTGCACGCCCGGGCCCTGGTACATCCACCAGATGCTGAAGGCGGCCGAGGCCTTCCCGATGAACCTGGGCTTCCAGGGCAAGGGCAATGCGAGCCTGCCCGGCGCGCTCGACGAGCAGATCGAGGCCGGCGCGTACGGCCTGAAGCTGCACGAGGACTGGGGCACCACGCCGGCGGCGATCGACAACTGCCTGAGCGTGGCCGACCGGCACGACGTGCAGGTCACGATCCACACCGACACGCTGAACGAATCGGGCTTCGTCGAGAGCACGATCGATGCGTTCAAGGGCCGCACCATCGCGACCTTCCACACCGAAGGCGCGGGCGGCGGGCACGCGCCGGACATCATCAAGGCGGCCGGGCTGCCGAACGTGCTGCCGTCGTCGACCAACCCGACGATGCCGTACACGGTGAACACCATCGACGAGCACCTCGACATGCTGATGGTGTGCCACCACCTCGATGCGTCGATCGCCGAGGATCTGGCCTTCGCCGAAAGCCGCATCCGCCGCGAGACCATCGCTGCCGAGGACATCCTGCACGACGTCGGCGTGTTCTCGATGATGTCGTCGGACAGCCAGGCGATGGGCCGGGTCGGCGAGGTGATCATCCGCACCTGGCAGACGGCCCACAAGATGAAGGCGCAGCGCGGCACGCTGCCCGAAGACAGTGCGCGGCACGACAACTTCCGCGTCAAGCGCTACATCGCGAAGTACACGATCAACCCGGCGATCACGCAGGGCATCTCGCACGAGGTGGGTTCGATCGCGGTCGGCAAGCTGGCCGACCTGGTGCTGTGGAAGCCGGCCTTCTTCGGCGTGAAGCCGTCGCTGATCCTGAAGGGCGGCTTCATTGCCGCCGCCGCGATGGGCGACCCGAACGCGTCGATCCCGACGCCGCAGCCGGTGCACTACCGGCCGATGTTCGGCTCGTTCGCCGGCGCGATGCACGACAGCTGCGTCACCTTCGTCTCGAAGGCGGGGCTGGATGCCGGCGTGCCGCAGAAGCTGGGGCTGAAGAAGCGCGCGGTGGCGGTCAGCAACACGCGCAGCATCAGCAAGGCCGACATGGTGCACAACGGCTTCACGCCGAAGATCGAGGTGGATCCGCAGACCTACGAGGTGCGCGCCGATGGCGTGCTGCTGACCTGCGAGCCGGCGACGGTGCTGCCGATGGCGCAGCGGTATTTCTTGTTCTGAACCTGGCGATCTCGTGGCAGTTGGGGAGAAATCGACCCTGTGATCTGCAAGGGATGATCGTTGGAACGCAGCGAGGCTCCATGGACACACACGCGGTGATCAACTGCGTTTCGCTTTGCCATGGATTGCCGCCCTGCCTCTCACCTGTCGACCAAACGAACACCTTCCCCGCCACTTGACGGGCCGGTGCCGAACCTCATCGAACAGCTGGGACTCGATCCCGCACGTCTTTCTGCGGAATCAAAGACGGCACTGGCAGTTCTTTTCGACGAGGGCGGCGCATGCATGATTCCTCACGACGACGGCGGGTATAGCCTGCAATTGCCGCTGGAGTTGGACATCTCGTGCCCGCATCTTCGTCGCGCAGCACAGGCGTTCAGCGACGCAGGGCATGCCCCGACCGCCGCGAAGCTGTTGGCTGAAGGAATCCTCTGCCGCCGCTCCGCCGATCTTGACGACGAGTCCTCTGCCATCGAGATGCTCGCAGACCTGCTGCGACAGAACGGCACATGGATCGACGACACACTGCGCTCCGAAGTCATCCTGTACGTGCACATGCTGGACAGCTGCGGCATCTTGCCGATGCAGTTGGCAAGCCACTTCAGCCTCGGCGGTGTCGCTCTCGGCCCAGGCGACGAGATGCCGGGCAGCAGAGCCATCGACAAGCTGATTTCAACGGCGGCACGGCTGTGCGCGTCGAAGGACGCCAGACGCCAGAGCAATGGGTGCCACATCCTGACTGTCGTCATCGACGAGAACCTCCGGCCCGATCCGGGAGACTCGGCCAGGCAAAGGGCTGTCGACGAACTCGGCAAAGCCTCTTGTTTCGACGAGACAACGGGATGCTGGAATGCGGCAGGCTTGGCCTTCTCCGCGCTGATGGATCGATCCGTCGAGACTTCGGAATGGGCGCAATGTGAACAAGCCCTTGAGGCTCTCGGCTGCAAGGTGCGCATCGAACTGACGTCGGATGCGGGCGCGAGGTGCACGGTCACAGGTTTCGATGCCGACGAGCATGGAGACCTCATGCTGGACTACGCGGTCGCCCGTCTCCTTGACCCGTCCCTGTGTCCGATGTCGGTCGCGGATGGCTTCCTGACATTTCTTTGCAAGCAGCTGCCGAAACTCGACCTGCTGACCGCGCTGTGGGAGGCACGTTTGGAGTCTGCCGGGCTCCAGCCCTCGGAACCGGATCATTTCGAGTCGTACTGCATCGAACTTCTGGTCCACATCGCCACAGCACATCGGTTGGATCCAGCGCTGAACCGCTCCATCGACAAGACCTTCCACGTTCTTCAAGCCCTCTACCGACACACGTCGGACGCGCAGGTGTTTCAGGAGATGGTCAATCTGGCTCGTGCGACACCGACCGATCTTTCACCCGCCAAGGTATCAGCAGTGCGCGCTCTTCAGGGCCCTCTCAAGAAAATTTGGCGAGCACGACTCGAGGACGAGAACACCACGCCGGAGGAACGTGCACTGAGCGCCCTGGGGATCCTGATCCTTTCCAAGAAGGACAATCCACTCGCAGGCCTTGTCAATCCGAAGGCACCCGTCGGAACGCCGCGGGCATGGAAGTCCGCGATACCGCTGGCCTTTAAATCGCTCGGCAGTGCCAGACTCACCCAGATTCGAGCGTGGCTCACTCGCATGAATCTGGCAAAGGACTGTCCGCTGATTCTTGAAGCACTGCTCGGCAGCGACCAGATCGAGCCCACCGACATCTCACCACTCTCCTTCGGTGCCGCGTGCATTTCCCACATGATGGCAACGAACGGCAGCCTCGACGAGGATTCCTTCAATACGGCGACAACTGTGGCCATCGCGTGCGCGGAGCGATTCGCCAAGGACGCATTCATGCGAGACATATTCCTGTCCCTGCTGATGGTGGGACTGCGTGACAAGGCGTGGGCCTTTTCAATTCTCAAAAGCGGCCTGCACAAGCAGTGGGAATTGGCGTAGCCCACAACAGCCGACTCGAGCAAGCATCCATCGACGACAAAGCCCCGCCGAAGCGGGGCTTTGTCATTGCGAAGCGCTTGCGATCAGAGCGACTGCAGGAACGCCAGCAGCGCCTGCCGATCCGCCGTCGACAGCGCCGCGAAGCGGCCGCGTGCGTTGGCGGCTTCGCCACCGTGCCACATCACCGCTTCGGTCAGCGTGCGGGCCCGTCCGTCGTGCAGGTAGCCGACCTTGCCCGCCGTGCCCATCACGCGGTCGGTGTAGCCGATGCCCCACAGGGCCGAGGTGCGCCACAGGTTGCCGGCGGCCATGCCTTCGACATAGTTGTCGGCCATGTCGGCTCCCATGTCGTGCAGCAGCAGGTCGGTGTACGGCTTGATGGTCTGGTTGCGCAGTTCAGCCAGCGGGTGGCCGGAGCCGGTCTTCACCTCGGCGACGTGGCAGGCCACGCAGTTCAGCGTCTTGAAGACCTTCGCGCCGTTGGCCACCTTGACCGGGTCGACGTCCAGGTCCGCCAGCGGTGCGACGCCCTTCGGGAACCCGCTCACCAGGCTGCGCTGTGCCGGAACGGCCAGCAGCTGCAGGTAGCGCGAGACCGACTGCAGCTCGGTTTCCGACAGGCCGCGCTCGCTCTTCGTGCGGCAGGTCGGCAGACCGGCCAGGCAGTCGCGGCTCGGGTACACCGGCGTCGTCACCGACATGTCCTGCAGCAGGGCCGAGGCGGCCTGGTGGCGCAGGCTGAACTTGCCGGCCTTCCAGCCGAAGCGGCCCAGGCGCACGTCACCGGTCTCCGGGTCGAACACGAAGTTCGCCTGGCCCTTGATGCCGTCGGCGTCCGGCGTGCTGCGGGCACGCGCCAGGATGTCGGCTTCCGGAATCGCTTCCAGCAGGCCGGTACCCAGCATCGGCTGAGCCGCGCGCAGCGAGACGACTTGCGGCGTCGGGCCGTCGAAGGCCAGCTTGGGCTTGCGCAGCTCCACCGACGTGCCGTCGGCCAGCTTCACGGTCTGGGTGTCGAAGCCCGCGACGCGCACGCCGTTGCCCCAGTCCTGCACCGTGCCGTCGGCACCGCGGGCGTTCATCTGCACGCCCACGCCGTAGCGCGAGTCGGGCACCTGCTGGCCCTGGGCATTGATCGCCGCGGTGTGCACCGACATCGAGTCCAGCCGCTGGTTCACCGCGGCCGGCGCCGGGCTGCGACCGTTGTTCACGTGGCACGCGATGCACGACGACTGGTTGTAGCGCGGCCCTTGCAGGCCCACCAGCGCATCGAAGCGGTCGTTGCCCGGCTCGTTGTGGTCGCCGGTGAACATGTTGGTGTGGATCGTGCGGCGACCTTCGACGAAACGCTGCATGTTCTGCATGCCGACGTTGATGTGCGGCTGCTGGAAGATGAAGGTGCCGTTGTCGGCATAGTCGTACGACAGCGAGCCGGTGCCGCCCTGCAGCGTCTCGGCCGGCAGCGGCGCGTTCATCAGCCGCGGCTGCACGCCGTACCAGGGGCGCAGGCCGGTGCCGACCACGTAGGTCCACTCACCCGCGTAGTAGCGGATGCCGCCGTTGTCGCCCTTGGCGGCCATCGCCTCCTTGGTCGAGAAGAACGACGGCGAGACCTCGATCACGTCGCCTGCCACCAGCGGACGTGCGGGCACGTTCCTGCCGTTGGGCATGCCGTCCGCGCCGATGTCGCCGTGGCCGGGGTAGTCCTTGACCGTCAGGCTGCAGTCGTTGTTCAGGATACTGTTGCTGAACAGCCGGCCGTTCGGCGGGTAGGCCACCGGCGGGCAGATCGTGACCTTGTCGTTGACGAGCTGGCCCGGGTTCATCCAGCCGTAGCCGGTGACGCCCACGCGATCGAAGGCACGGAACCACGCCACGCCGCCAGGCAACTGGTCCTGCGTGAAGTAGTGGTTGACGCGCAGCGTCGGCGCGGTCACGCCCGCCACGCGGCTGTTGTCGATGATCTCGAAGCCCCAGGTGCGGTTCTTGAAGTAGTTCGGCACGAAGGTCAGGAAGTTGCCTGGCCCCTTGTCGACCGGGTTGCCGTTGGCATCCACGGTCTCGTTCGGGCCCTGGCCGATCTCGTTCCAGTCTTCGCCGCGCTCGCGGCCATGGCGGGCCAGGCCGCGGATGCCGAAGCGCGTGACCAGGGTGCCGTCGGCCAGCGTGAACTGCAGCGTCTCGACCGGATCGGCTTGCGTCGGCAGCGGCATCATGCCGGTGCCGCTGGTCGGCGCCTTCAGCGGCGCGGTGGCCAGCGTCGGCATCGTGTTGTCCGAGCCCGGGCTCTTGAACTCGACTTCCCACAGCGAGTAGCCGTACTGCGTGCCGCGCGCAACGCCCTGCAGGCGCACGTAACGCGGGTTGATGCCGAGGTTGTAGAACGCCTCGGTGCCACCCTTGCCGGCGCTGACGTAGCGCACCTGCGACCAGGCCTGGCCGTCGTCGGAGACCTGCAGCGCGTACTCCTTGCCGTAGGAGTTCTCCCAGGTCAGCTTCAGCGCGCCGATCGGCGTCTTCTTGCCGAAGTCCCACTGGATCCAGGCGCCGTCCTCCTGCCGGCTCGACCAGCGCGTGCCGACATTGCCGTCGATCGTGTTGGTGGCGGGCATGCCGCCGTTCTCCAGCGCCGACGAGGTAGCAGTCACTGGCTTGATCGCGACGCCGGGCTGGCCGGGTGCGGGTGCGGGTGCGGGGGCCGGAGCAGGCGCGGGCGCCGGGCTCGGGGCCGGTGCCGGGCTCGGTGCGGGAGCCGGAGCAGGCGCCGGGCTGGGCGCCGGAGCCGGGGCGGGCGCCGGTGCGGGTGCGGGTGCGGGGGCCGGAGCGGGTGCCGGCGCAGGGGCCGTGCCGCTGAAGGCCTGGATCTCGAAGATCGAATAGCCGTACTGCGACGAGCGGGTGACGCCCTGCACGCGCAGGTAGCGGCCCTGGCCGCTCAGGCCGGTCCAGTCCTCGATGCCGCCCTGGCTGTTGTCGACGGTCTTGATCGTGACCCAGTTCGACTTGTCGTTCGAGACCTGCAGAAGGTACTTGGTGGCATGGGCGCGCTCCCAGTTGATGCGCACGCGGGTGATGCTCACCGACTGGCCGAAGTCCAGCGTCAGGTTCTGGTCGTCGGTGAAGCCGCTGCTCCAGCGGGTGTTGTCGTCATGGTCGATCGCGGCGGCAGCCGACAGGTCACCGCGCTCGGCAGCGCTGGCGGTGGCCGCGACGGGTGTCAGCGCGACGCCGATCGGGTCGCCGACCGCCATCGGGCGCGAGCGGTCGCCGAGGTCGCTCGAACTGGCGTTGTTGCTGTCGGCGGCGGCGGAGCTGCCTCCGTCGCCGGAACCGCATCCGACCAGCAGGATCGCCAGGGCGCAATGCAGCCCCAGCATCGAACCGTTGCGCAAGCTGCGCAGAACATGGTGTTTCACAGGCTTCCCCTCCAAGGACGTGGCAGAAACAAGGTGCGGATGCTGCACGCTGGGCCACGAAAGCCTGTAAGCCGAGGGGAACCGTCGGATAGTCGCCGAAGCACGATCGTGCGAACGAACACCCTTCATCGAAAGAGTGCACACACTCTCTTCGGAAAGCCTACAAATACTGGCGAGAGAGCGACGCTTGGTGCTGTTGCCCATCGGCAAGCGATATCGAAAAACAACCGTTCATCGGCCATTCTCGACCGCTTGGAATCGGTTCCAAACGAAGTGCTTGCAAACTTCTTGCTCTTGGTTACATCGGCTCACGAAGTACCGATGCGAGCTATTCGGAGAGTCTGAGAGCGCCGTTTCAAGCAGATACAAGACCGACGCCGCGTGCTGCCGGATGACCATGAAGCACGGGTTTTACCGATGCCGGCGCCACCGCGTCGGCATCGGTCTCGGTCTTGAACGCCGCGACCGACTCGAGGAGCTTCTGCGCCTGCAGCTTCAGGCTCTCGGCCGACGCGGACGCCTCTTCGACCAACGCCGCGTTCTCCTGCGTCGAATGGTCGAGCAGCGACACCGCCTGCGTCACCTGCTCGATGCCGCTGTGCTGCTGCGCGGCCGAGCGGCGGATCTCGCCGACCAGGTCGTTGACGCTCGACACCTGCTGGTGGATGTCCTGCATCACGCGGCCAGCATCGGCCACGTGGCGCGAGCCGCTGCCGACCTTCTCGGCGCTGTCGGTGATCAGCTGCTTGATCTCGCGCGCCGCACCGGCACTGCGCTGCGCGAGGCTGCGCACCTCGCCGGCCACCACCGCGAAGCCGCGGCCCTGCTCGCCGGCGCGGGCCGCTTCAACGGCCGCATTCAGCGCGAGGATGTTGGTCTGGAACGCGATGCCGTCGATCACCGAGATGATCGACGCGATGCGGTCGCTCGACTGCTGGATCTCCTGCATCGTCGCGACCACGTCGCCGACCACCTGCTGGCCGCGGCCGGCCGCCTGGCGGGCGCTGCGAGAGATCTCCTCGACGCGGTTCACGGTGCCGGCGCTTTCCTTCACGGTGGCCGACATCGTCTCCATCGACGACGCCGTCTCTTCCAGGCTGGCCGCCTGCCGCTCGGTGCGGTCCGACAGCGACAGGTTGCCCTGCGCGATCTCCGACGCCGCGCTGTAGACCGAATCGCTCGAATTGCGGATGTCGCCGACGGCGGTGCGCAGGTTGTCCTGCATCTGTGCGAGGGCGGCCATCAGCTGGCCCATCTCGTCGCGGCGCTCGCTGTCGATGCGGCCCGACAGGTCGCCGCCGGCGATGCGCTGCAGCGCCGCCATGCCGCTGCGCATCGGGCGCACGACGCTGGTCGTCAGGCCCCAGGCCAGCAGGCTGCCGAGCGCGAGCGCGATCGCGCCGCCGACGGCCATCGCGGTGCGCGAGCGCTGGTTGCCGGCGCTCGCTGCGACGATGCGGGCGTCGGCATCCTCGCGGATCACCTTGGTGAGCTCGGCCGCCGCCTTGCTCAGCGTCGTGAAGGTGGTGAGCGTCTCGCCTTCGAGCAGCTTCTTGACCTTCTGGAAACGCTCGGAATCGCCGCTGCTGGCGAGCAGCCGTTCGATCTCGGCCGAGCTGGTCTCGTAGGTCTTCAACGCGCCGTCCACCGGGGCCAGCTGCGATTCGATCGCATCAGCCCGCGGCAGGCTGCGCAGCAGTTTCATCTGCTCGACGAAGCGCGCATGGTGCTTCTTGAACGCATCGGCCTGCGTCGCCCGCTCGGCCTCGCTCCAACGCGTGGCCAGCAGCTCCTGCGCGCCGCGCATGCCGCGTGCCGCCGTGGCCAGCTCGGACACGCCGTTCATCGCCGGCATCGTCATGCCGGCCAGGTCGTCGAAGCGACCCTGCAGCTGCGACATCTCGAAGAAGCTCTGGCCGATCGTCGCGCACGACAGCAGCAGCACGCTGGCGAACCCAAGGGCGAGGCGCACGCCGATGCGGACATCCTGGAGCAGTTTCATGGGGGTCCCCTCCTGGTTCTGATCCGTTGGAATATCGGCCGCCCGACCCGGATCCTGAACGAGAATCCCCCAGGGTTTACTGCAACACTCGCACCATGCTGACCGTGAACAAACTCCTTGCGCAGGGCCATGGACTGGCCCCTGCCCTCGTCAAACGCGCCGCTGCCGTCGAGCTCGACTGGGACGTGCGCCAGAAGAGCCGCTTCGACGCCACCGACTCGCAGGGCCGCACGCTCGGCGTGTTCCTGCCTCGTGGCACCGCGGTGCGCGGCGGCGACGTGCTGGTGGCCGAAGACGGCTCGCTGATCCGCGTCGTCGCGGCGCCGCAGCCGGTGCTGGTCGTGACCCACTGCACGCAGCACGGCACCCCGTTCGACCTGCTGCGTGCCGCCTACCACCTGGGCAACCGCCATGTGCAGCTCGAACTGAAGCCCGATCACCTGAAGCTCGAACCCGACCACGTGCTGGCCGACATGCTGCGGCAGATGCACCTGATCGTGAACCCGGCGACCGCGGCGTTCGAGCCCGAGGGCGGCGCGTATGCGGCGGGGGGTGGTCATGGGCACCACGGGCACGACCACCATGACCATGGAGGCCGCGGGGACCACGACCACGGGCATGAGGGCCATGACCATGGCCACGCGGGCCACGGCCACCACGGCCACGACCACTGACCCCGATGCCCCGCGTCCGCCGCGCCCCCACGCCGACCAGCGCCGCTTCGCTGCTGCAGCTGATGTGGCTGGCCTCGCCGGCGCTGCCGGTCGGCGGCTTCAGCTACTCCGAAGGGCTGGAATCGGCGGTCGATGCCGGGCTCGTCGCCACCGAGGCGCAGGCCGCCGCCTGGCTCCTCGACCAGCTGCGGCTCGGGCTGGCCCGCAGCGACCTGGCGCTGGCCGCCAAGGCCTTCGGCGCCTGGCAGCGCGACGACCGCGACGCGATCCGCGAACTGAACGACTGGGTCGTGCAGACCCGCGAAAGCAGCGAGATGCGGCTGCAGACCGAGCAGATGGGCCGCTCGCTGCTCGAGTGGCTGAAGAACCGCGGGCTGGCCGACCCGCGCATCGCGATGCTGGCCACGCTGAAGCCGGCACCGACCTGGCCGGTGTCGTTCGCGCTGGCCGCCGCACAGACCGGCGCGCCGCTGCGCGACGCGCTGCTGAGCCTGTGCTTCGGCTGGGCTGAGAACATGGTGCAGGCCGCGCTGAAGGCGGTGCCGCTCGGCCAGAACGCCGGCCAGCGCGTGCTGGCGGCGCTGGCCGATGCGATCCCGCCAGCAGTCGATCGCGCGATCGCGGCCACGCACGGCGAGCGCCAGGCCTTCACGCCGATGCTGGCGATCCTGTCGGCGCGCCACGAGGCGCAGTACTCGCGGCTGTTCCGGTCGTGATCGGCGGCGGAGAAAGCGACCGATGATCCACGCCCTGCTGGTCGACGACGACCTCGACCTGCGCCAGCTCGTCAGCGACTACCTGCAGCGCTACGGTATGCGGGTGACCGCGGTGGCCGATGCCGCAAGCCTGCGCCGCGTGCTGCGCGCGGGCCTCGGCGGCCCCGACCCGTTCAAGGTGCTGCTGCTCGACCTGATGCTGCCCGACGGCAACGGGCTCGACCTGTTCCGCTGGGTGCGCGAGATCGCGCCGCTGCCGGTGATCATGCTGACCGCGCAGGGCGATCCGGCGAGCCGCGTCGTCGGGCTGGAACTCGGCGCCGACGACTACCTGCCGAAGCCTTTCGAGCCGCGCGAGCTGGTCGCGCGCATCCACGCGGTGCTGCGCCGCGCCGGGGCCGCGCCGGTCGCGGCGCCGACCGCGACCGTGCTGCAGTTCGCCGGCTGGACCTTCGACCGGCTGCGCCGCCAGCTGACCTCGCCGCAGCAGGTGGTGGTGGCGCTGTCGTCGGCCGAGTTCCGGTTGCTGTCGGCCTTCGTCGACCACCCGAACCGGGTGCTGAGCCGCGACCAGTTGCTCGACCTGACGCGCGCGCCGGGCGCCGACGTGACCGACCGCAGCATCGACCTGACGGTGTCGCGGCTGCGCCAGAAGCTCGACGAGCCGGCGCTGATCCGCACCGTGCGCGGCGAGGGCTACCTGTTCGACGGCGGGGCCGGCGCTTGAACCTGCTGCACCGCTTGCGCCGACTGTTCGGCGACACGCTGTTCAAGCGCCTGATGCTGCTGATGTGGGTCGCGCTGGTGGCGAGTCACTTCCTCAGTTTCGCGGCGGTGCGCAGCGTTGCCGACCGCCCGGTCGACGCACGGCCGATGCGCATGCCCCCGGGGGGACCCGACGCGGACGGCGTCGGCGTGCCGCCGCTCTCGTCGCTGCCGCCCGGGTTGCTGCCCGATCGCGGCCGGCGCGAACCGCCGCCCGGCATGTCGGGACCCGGCACGGACGGCTCGAGCGGGCAGCCGCCCGACCGGCAGCCCGGCGGCTCGCTGCCGCTGCGCGCGCTGTGGCTCGACTACCTGGTGCGCTTCCTCGTGATCGGCGGTGCCGCGTGGTGGGGCGCGCAGTGGCTGTCGCAGCCGATGCGCCGGCTCGCCGACGCATCGCGCTCGCTCGGCCAGGCCATCGCGCAACGCCGGCCGGCGCCGACGCTCGACGAGCACGAAGGCACGCGCGAGGTGCGCCAGGCCGCGCAGGTCTTCAACACGATGGCCCAGCGCCTGCACCAGCAGTTCGACGCGCAAGGCCTGCTGATGGCCGCGATCTCGCACGACCTGCGCACGCCGCTGGCCCGCCTGCGCCTGCGGCTCGAGACGATGGAGCCCGGCACGCAGACCGAGCGCTGCATCGCCGACCTGCAGGAGATGGACGCGCTGATCGGCAGCGTGCTGGCGATGGTCCGCGACCAGCATGCGCCGCAGGCGCAGCAGCGCGTCGACCTGCGCGCGCTGCTGCAGGCGCAGGTCGACGACCGGGTCGAGCAAGGGCTGGCGGTGCGCATCCTTGAAGACACCGCCGGCGACGCAGTGGTGCTGGCGCAGACCGAGGCGCTCGGGCGGATCCTCGGCAACCTGATCGGCAACGCGCTGCGCCATGCCGGCTCGGCCGAACTGAGCCTGCTCGGACATCCCGGCGAACTCGAACTGCGCATCGACGACCACGGCCCCGGCATCCCCGAAGACCAGCTGGAAGCCGTGTTCCGACCGTTCTACCGGGTCGACAGCGCACGCCACCGGGGGGTCGGCAACAGCACCAGCGGTGGCAGCGGGCTCGGCCTGTACATCGCCCGCGACCTGGCCGAGCGGCTCGGCGGCCGCCTGAGCCTGTCGAACCGGCCCGAAGGCGGGCTGCGCGCCCGGCTGCTGCTGCCACGCGCCTGAACCCGCCCCAGGCGCCGGTCCAGACACAGTTCAAATGGACCGTGTCCAAGTTGATACAAAGCATCGATATTCGCGACACAGCCGGCCGCGAGCATGGGCAGCTCCACAGCCACCGCCTCGCGCCACTGCCATGCCGAACTTCCTTCGCGATCATCAACTCGACCTCGTCCACGCCTCATGCCAGTCCCCCGGACAGCCCGACGAGCACGACCTCGGCCTCGTCCACGACCTGCAGGTGATGCAGCGCCGCCGCGCGCTGACCTGGCTGGCCGGTGTCGGCGCGGCGTCGTTGCTCGGCTGCGGTGGTGGTGGCAGTGCCGCAAGCACCGGCTCCAGCAGCTCCTCCGGCTCCAGCGGATCGTCCGGCTCGGGCAGTTCCGGTACCACCACCTCCTGCTCGGTGATCCCCGAGGAAACCGCCGGTCCCTACCCCGGCGACGGCTCGAACACCGCGAACGGCAGCATCGCCAACGTGCTGGGTGTCAGCGGCATCGTGCGCAGCGACATCCGCCCGAGCATTCCCAGCAGCCTGGGCACCGCGGCCGGCGTCACGCTGACGGTGACGCTGACACTGGTCGACACCAACGCCAGCTGCGCCGACCTGTCGGGGTATGCCATCTACCTGTGGCACTGCGACCTCGAGGGCCGCTACTCGATGTACTCGTCGGGCGTGACCACCCAGAACTACCTGCGCGGCGTGCAGGAGACCGACGCCAACGGCCAGGTCACGTTCACCACGGTGTTCCCCGGCTGCTATTCGGGCCGCATGCCGCACATCCATTTCGAGGTGTACCGCAGCCTCGCCACCGCCACCTCGTCGACCAGCAAGATCAAGACCTCGCAGATGGCCTTCCCGGTCGCCGACTGCAGCACCATCTACAGCACCGCCAGCGGCTACAGCGCGAGCGTGACCAACCTGAACCAGATGAGCTTCGCGACCGACAACGTGTTCAGCGACGGCACCACGCTGCAGATGGCCACGCTGAGCGGCAGCGTCGCGGCCGGCTACACCGCCGCGCTGACCGTCGGCATCGCGGCCTGAATCCCCACACGAAGGAGACAGCGACATGACGACCCTCAGAAGCACCATCACCGCCGCCGCGGCCACCCTGCTGCTGGCGCTCCCGCTGGCCGGCTTCGCCGCCGACCCCGCGCCGCCGCAAGGCGGCAAGCCGCCCGCCCCGCCACCCGAGGCGATCGCCGCCTGCAACGGCAAGGCCGAAGGCGCCACCGCGAGTTTCGCCGGCCGCAACGGCGAGACCGTCACCGGCACCTGCCAGAAGATCGGCGACGTGCTGGCGCTGCGCCCGGCCGGCGGCCCGCCAGGGGGCGGCCAGGGCGGTGGCAAGCCGCCCGCCAAGAAGGGCTGAACGCACGGCGCCCATCGCAGCGGGCACTACACTCGGTTCGCCCCCCAACGAACCGAACCCGCACCCATGAGCGCCGCATTGCACAGCATTCCCCATCGCACGAAGAAGCTGCCGCCGCTGCGCGTCGGCGTCGGTGGCCCGGTCGGCTCGGGCAAGACCACGCTGGTCGAGATGCTGTGCAAGACGATGCGCGAGCGCTACGACCTGGTGGTCGTCACGAACGACATCTACACCAAGGAAGACCAGCGCCTGCTGACGGTGGCCGGCGCGCTGGAGGCCGAGCGCATCATGGGCGTCGAGACCGGCGGCTGCCCGCACACTGCGATCCGCGAAGACGCGTCGATCAACCTCGAGGCGGTCGACCGCATGCTCGGCAAGTTCCCGGATGCCGACATCGTGTTCATCGAGTCCGGCGGCGACAACCTGGCCGCTACCTTCAGCCCCGAACTGAGCGACCTGACGATCTACGTGATCGACGTCGCGGCCGGCGAGAAGATCCCGCGCAAGGGCGGCCCCGGCATCACGAAGAGCGACCTGTTCGTGATCAACAAGACCGACCTCGCACCGCATGTCGGCGCCGACCTGTCGGTGATGGAAGCCGACACGAAGCGCATGCGGCCGAGCCGGCCCTATGTGATGAGCAACCTGAAGACCCACGCCGGCCTCGCCGACGTGGTCGCCTTCATCGAGAAACGCGGCATGCTGGTGTAGCGCTCAGCGCAGGTTCAGCGTGCTCTGCAGCGCGCGCACCGCACCCGCCCCGATCGACGCGCCGAAGCGCTTGGCCAGCCGCTCGGCGACGTTGTCGCGCGGCGTGTAGTCGATCACCTCTTCGGCCTTCACCACGTCGCGCGCGACCATGTCGAGATTGCCGAGGTGGTCGATCAGCCCCATCTCCAGCGCCTGCTGGCCGTTCCAGAACAGGCCGCTGAAGGTGTCCGGGCCGATCTTCAGCCGCTTGCCGCGGCCTTCCTTCACGACGCCGATGAACTGCTGGTGGATCTGGTCGAGCATCGCCTGCGTGTAGGCACGCTGCTTCTCGCTGACCGGCGAGAACGGATCGCCGATGCCCTTGTTCTCGCCGGCGGTCTGCAGCCGGCGTTCGACGCCCAGCTTCTCCATCGCGCCGGTGAAGCCGAAGCCGTCCATCAGCACGCCGATCGAGCCGACGATCGAGGCCTTGTCGGCGTAGATCTCGTCGGCCGCGACCGCGATGTAGTACGCACCCGACGCGCAGGTTTCCTCGACCACCGCATACACCTTCTTCTGGTGCTTGGCCTTCAGCCGGCGGATCTCGTCGTTGATGATGCCGGCCTGCACCGGGCTGCCGCCCGGCGAGTTGATGCGCAGCACGATGGCCTGCGCGCCTTCGTCTTCGAACGCATTCTTCAGTGCGCCGACCAGCAGCTCGGCGCTGGCCTCGGTGTCGGAGGCGATCTCGCCGCGCACCTCGACCAGCGCGGTGTGCGGCCCGCTCGGCGTGGCCGCATGGTTGCGCGCCGTCACCAGCGCCCACGCGATCACCGCGAACACCAGCAGCCAGCTCCAGCGGAAGAACAGCTTCCAGCGGCGGTCGGTGCGGCGGTCCTTGAAGAAGGCGCGGGCCAGTTCGTCGACGGTCTCTTCCATCGACGGCCGGGCGGCGGCGGCAACAGGGATCGGCGCAGCGATCGGCGCAGGAGAAGGAACAGGCGCGGCAGCGTCGGGCGAGGGCAACTCGTCTTGCGGATTCATGCAGGGCTTTCGGTGCCTTCGTTCGGGACCTTTCAGTCGGCGAAGGCGGGTTGGATGTCGCGCGAAGGATACCAATAGACCTCGCCAGCCTCTTCCTCGACGCGCAATTCCGTGAGCTTGCCGCGGCCACACGGCCCGGCGACGCAGCGGCCGTTCAGCGGGTCGTAGGCCGCGCCGTGGATCGAGCACAGGATGAACTCGCGCCCGCTGTCGAGGAACTCGCCGGGCTGCCAGTCCATCTCGGTCGGCACGTGCACGCAGCGGTTCAGGTAGGCGACGACGCGGCCGTCGAAGCGCAGCGCGAAGGCCCGCGTGGGCTCGCGGTACTGCAGCACGTCGAACACCAGCGCACTGCCCTTCTCGACCAGCTGCGTCGCGGCGCACAGGTGGCGCCGTTCGGCCGGCGCGGGCATCAGCGACGGTGGCAGCAGCGGATCAGCCATGTTGCCTCAGCCACTCGCCCAGCTCGGGCACCGAATGCGCGACGAAGCGCGGCGCAAAGCTGCCGAAGGCCTCCGGCGCATGCGCGCCGTAGCTGACGCCGACGCTGGCGACGCCGGCGTTCATCGCCATCTGCAGGTCGTGCGTGGTGTCGCCGATCATCAGCGTGCGTTCGGGCTCGACGCCGAACTCGGCCATCAGCTCGTGCAGCATCTGCGGGTGCGGCTTCGACGCGGTCTCGTCGGCGGTGCGGGTGGCATCGAAATGGCGCAGCAGGTCGGCGCTGCGCAGCGCTTCGTCGAGCCCGCGGCGCGACTTGCCGGTGGCCACGCTCAGCCAGTGGTTGCGGGCCTTCAGCGCGGCCAGCATCTCCAGCGTGCCGGGAAACAGCACGATCTCGTGCTGGCGCGCGAAGTAGTGGTGGCGGTAGCGGTCGGCCAGCGCCGGGTACTGCTCGCGGGTCAGGCCCGGCGCGGCATGCTGCAGCGCCTCGGCCAGGCCGAGCCCGATCACGTAGCTCGCGGCTTCGTCGCTCGGCACCATGGTGCCGACGTCGGCGCAGGCCGCCTGGATGCAGCGGGCGATCAGCGTGGTCGAGTCGAACAGCGTGCCGTCCCAATCGAAGGCGATCAGATCGAACTGGCGAGGACGGTTCATGACGGCAGGGTCTGGAGGAACGAACTGCATTCTGCCGGCAACGGTGCCTCGAGTTCGATGGCCTCGCCGCTGGCGGGGTGCTCGAAGCGCAGCCGCCGCGCGTGCAGGAACATCCGCTCGAAGCGCACGCCTTTCACCGCCTCGCCACGCGCCAGCGCCTTGTTGACCGCGAAATCGCCGTACTTCTCGTCGCCGGCGATCGGATGGCCTTCGTGCGCCAGGTGCACGCGGATCTGGTGCGTGCGGCCGGTCTTGATGGTCACGTCGAGCAGTGTGAAGCCGGCATAGGCCTGCGCGATGCGCACCAGCGTGATCGAGCGGCGGCCCTCGGGCTCCCGGTCACCCTGAGCCTGTCGAAGGGCCCGATCATCCTGAGCTTGTCGAAGGACCGCCCGGACGCGGCGTTCACCCTCGCCGGTCAGGAACTTGTGCAGGGGCACGTCGATGACCTTGCGCGACGCCGGCCACGCGCCGACCACCAGCGCTGCGTAGGTCTTGCCGGTCTCGCGGCTGCGGAACTGCTCCTGCAGCGCGACCAGCGCCGAGCGCTTCTTCGCGATCAGCAGCAGGCCGGAGGTCTCCTTGTCGAGCCGATGCACCAGTTCGAGGAAGCGGGCGGTCGGCCGCGCTTGGCGCAGCTGCTCGATGACGCCGGAGCTGACACCGCTGCCGCCGTGCACCGCGACACCGGCCGGCTTGTTGATTGCGATCAGGTGCTCGTCCTCGAATACCACCGGGAATTCGCGCGCCGGCGCGGGCGGCACCGCCGACGGATCGGCCATGCGCACCGGCGGCACCCGCACCAGGTCGCCGATCGCCAGACGGGTGTCGGCAGCGGCCCGGCCCTTGTTGACGCGCACCTCGCCCGAGCGGATCACGCGGTAGACGTGGGTCTTGGGCACGCCCTTCAGCAGCTTGATCAGGAAATTGTCGAGCCGCTGGCCCTCGGAACCTTCATCGACCTCGACCTGCTGGACGGCCGGCACAGCCGCCCCGGCCGGGGCCTCCACCGCGGTGCTTGCCGGCCGACCTGCTTTGGCCCCTATAATGCGTTGCACCACGTTGTTGTCGTAAGTGTTTGATTTATCTGAGTTTAACGTCGATGGCGTTGAACCCGCGCTTGCGACGGCGGTGGCGGTCGAGCCCGAGGGCCCGGCCAACAGGTGATGCAACATGCCCGGCCCGCAGTCAGGCCCCGTCCCCACGCGACGAGGCGGCACACAGCCCGGCATGGCAGAGAAACAAAGAACGAACCCCTGTCAAAAAGGTTTCCAGGCAGGAGACATCGAAGCAGGGTCCTCGCTTACCGGCGGCGACCGCGTCTTCAGCCTCCTTCCCGCGCCCAGTAGTCATTGCGGAACATGTTCCCGGCTCCCACCCTCCACCACTGCCCACCGTGTGCCTTGCGCACCGCAACCCGGCCTCGTGCCTGCGGGTCTGCGCTGGCCGGCCGTGCCGGGGTCGTGCCTCGAACACCGGCCTCGCGCCCCGCAGCGCCCACTGTCTCGCATGCGCCAACGCTGCCTGACCGGCCGATCCACTGATCGATCCCGCGTCAACGCAGTCCAGGGCGATTCCTTCCGGTTCATCCACGTTTCTCGTGCATCGATGAGTCGCCCCTGAAGTTTCAGAGGCGGCATGTTGAATGGCTGCCACTCGCGCGCAACACAGCGCGGTGGTGGCGAAGGAGCGCACATGAAACGCATGCTGATCAATGCGACGCAGCCCGAAGAGCGTCGCCTCGCGATCGTCGACGGCCAGAAGCTGCTCGATTTCGAGACCGAGATCGAAGGCCGCGAGCAACGCAAGGGCAACATCTACAAGGCCGTCGTCACGCGCGTCGAGCCGTCGCTCGAAGCCTGCTTCGTCGACTACGGCGAAGACCGCCACGGCTTCCTGCCGTTCAAGGAAATCTCGAAGAACTACTTCCGCGACGGCGCCGACGTGCGCAACGCGCGCATCCAGGACGCGATCCGCGAAGGCGACCAGCTGCTGGTCCAGGTCGAGAAGGAAGAGCGCGGCAACAAGGGCGCTGCCCTGACCACCTTCGTCTCGCTGGCCGGCCGCTACCTGGTGCTGATGCCCAACAACCCGCGCGGCGGCGGCGTGAGCCGGCGCATCGAGGGCGAGGAGCGCGAGGAGCTGAAGGAAAACCTCGACCAGCTCGAGTACCCGAAGGGCATGAGCCTGATCGCCCGCACCGCCGGCATCGGCCGCAGCGCCGTCGAGCTGCAGTGGGACCTGAACTACATGCTGAAGCTGTGGAGCGCCATCGACGGCGCGTCGCAGGGTGGCAAGGGCGCGTTCCTGATCTACCAGGAGTCGTCGCTGGTGATCCGCGCGATCCGCGACTACTTCACGTCGGATGTCGGCGAGATCCTGATCGACACCGACGACATCTACGACCAGGCGATGCAGTTCATGAACCACGTGATGCCGGAATCGGCCGCACGTGTGAAGCGCTATCGCGACGACGCCCCGCTGTTCTCGCGCTTCCAGATCGAGCACCAGATCGAGACCGCGTTCTCGCGCACGGTGAACCTGCCGTCGGGCGGCGCGATCGTGATCGACCACACCGAGGCGCTGGTGTCGGTCGACGTCAACTCGGCGCGCTCGACGCGCGGCAGCGACATCGAGGAAACCGCGACCCGCACCAACCTGGAAGCCGCCGACGAGATCGCGCGCCAGATGCGGCTGCGCGACCTGGGCGGCCTGATCGTCGTCGACTTCATCGACATGGAAGAGTCGAAGAACCGCCGCGAGGTCGAGACCCGGCTGCGCGACGCGCTGCGCCAGGACCGCGCCCGCGTGCAGTTCAGCTCGATCAGCAAGTTCGGCCTGCTCGAACTGAGCCGCCAGCGCCTGCGCCCGGCGCTGAGCGAAGGCAGCCACATCACCTGCCCGCGTTGCAACGGCACCGGCCACATCCGCGACACCGAGTCCAGCGCGTTGCAGATCCTGCGCATGGTCCAGGAAGAGTCGATGAAGGACAACACCGCCGCCGTGCACGTGCAGGTGCCGGTGGAGGTGACCTCGTTCCTGCTGAACGAGAAGCGCACCGAGATCACGAAGATCGAACTGAAGCAGCGCATCACCGTGCTGCTGGTGCCGAACAAGCACCTGGACACGCCGAACTACAAGCTCGAGCGCCTGCGCCACGACGACCCGCGCCTGGAGAACCTGCAGGTCAGCTACTCGATGATCGAGGAGCCGGACGACGAGGTCGGCATCACGCGCCGCGAGAAGGCCAAGCCGAAGCAGGAGCCGGTCATCAAGGGCATCCTGCCGGAAACGCCGGCACCGATCGTGCCGCCGAAGCCCGCGCCCGCACCGGTCGCGGCACCGGTGGCCGCGGCACCCGCGCCGGCACCGGTCGCGGCCCCGGTACCGGCCGGCGGCGGCTTCTTCGGCTGGGTCAAGCGCCTGTTCGGCGCCGGCGAGCCGGAGGCCGCACCGGCGGTGAAGGCCCCGGCGGCAGCAACCGGCGAGGCCAGCGCGAAGCGCGATGGCCGCGGTGAGCGTGGTGGCGATCGTGGTGGCCGCGGCAACGGCCGTGGCGAACGCGATGGCAAGCGCGATGGCCGCCGTGGTGAGCGCGGTGGCGACCGCAATCGTGGCGAAGGCCGCGGAGAGGGTCGCCCCGAAGGCGGTCGCGGTGAAGGTCGTGGCGAAGGCCGCGGTGAACCGCGCGCCGAGGGCCGCCCGGAAGGACGCGGCGAGCGTCCGGAACGGGGTGACCGCAACGAACGCGGTGGCCGCCGAGGCGAGCGGGTCGAGCGGGTCGAGCGGGTCGAGGAAGTGGCGGCCGGCGTCGACGCCGGTGCTGCGGTCGCGCCGCCGCGCACGGACGAGCGTCCGCCGCGCGGCGAGGCGCGAGGAGAAGGTCGTGGCGAAGGCAGCCGCCGCGGTCCGCGCCCCGAGCGCGAACGCCGTCCGGCCGATGCACCGGTCGACGGTGCCGTGACCGACGTCGCTGCGGCGCAGGCCTTCAGCGACACCGTGCCGAGTCCCGATGCCGAAGGCGGCGAGGTTCGCGAAGGCGGCCGTCGTCGTCGCCGTGGCCGCGGTGGCCGCGACCGCGACGAGGCTCGAAATGGCGAAGCCGTCGTGACCGAAGGCGGTGCCGAACAGGCCGCCAATGCACAAGGTGAAGAGGGTGCGGTTCGCGCCGAGCGGCCGGTGGATGCCGCTGCGCAGCAGACCGACAGCGCCGAATCTGCCGGCGCACCGGAGGGCGGCGACGCCACGCCGGAAGGCGGCGAGCGCGATGGGCGCCGCCGTGGCCGCGGCCGGGATCGCCAGCGCCGCGAGCGGCGCGACGAGACCGAAGGCGGCGCAGCGTCGGCCGAAGGTGCCGATGCCGGCGCCTCGGGCGATGCCCCGGCCGTTGCGGTGGCCGAACCGGTGTACCGCCCGGAGATCGCCGAAGCGCCGGCCTACACGCCGCCGGTCCAGGGGTACGTGGCGGCGCCGGCTGTCGTGCCGGTTGAGGCACCGGTGGCTGCGCCGGTCGTTGCCCTCGCGGCACCGGTCGCCGCTCCGGTGGTGGCCGCAGCGCCGGTCGCAGCGCCCGTGGCAGCGCCAGTCGCTGCGCCGGCCGCACGCTTCGTGTTGCCGCTGGCCGATCTGCAATCGGTCGCCGAGACCGCCGGCCTCGAATGGGTCAACTCGGATGCCGAGAAGATCCGGGCCGTCCAGGAAGCGATGGCCCGCGAGCCGAAGCCGATCCACGTGCCGCGCGAGCCCCGCCCGCCGGTCGCGATCGACGAAGGTCCGCTGGTGCTGGTCGAGACGCGCAAGGACCTGTCGCAGGTCAAGCTGCCGTTCGAATCGGAGTCCGGCACGCCGACGGCCTGAACGCGATCTGACAGCGTGAACGACGGCGCCTTCGGGCGCCGTTTTTCATGCGGCGCGGCATATGCACGAAGCCACCCGCCGGCGCGTTCCGATGCCTTGCCCGCCGGGGTCGCCGCATGCCATCCTTGGCCGACGCCTCTGCCGTCGTTCCAGGAGTTCGCCATGAAGAGATTCGCCTTGCTGCTCGCCTGCGGCCTCCCCTTTTTCGCGGCAGCCGGCCCGCTCGACGAACGCGCCGCCGAGGCGCACCTGAAGGCGGTGGCCGCCGGCCATGTCGACGCGCTGATGCAGGCCTATGGCGACGACCCGTGGATGGACTGGGTCGGCGGCCCGCTCGACGGCCGCTACCGCGGCACCGAAGCATTGCGCCAGCTGTGGACCCGCTTCGCCGCCGCGAACGACAACCAGCCGCGCACGCTGCAGCGCACGGTGATCACGCAGAACGCGAATCCGAAGGGCGTGACGCTGACGGCCGTCGCCGAGTACGCCGGCAAGACTACCGTGCGCGTGCGCCACGTGCTGGTCTACCGCGACACCAAGCTCGTCAGCGAGGTCTGGCAGATCGATCCGAATGCCGTGCTGACGCCGGCGCCCTGAGCTCGATGCCGCACCGCGCGACAGCCGCCGCGCTGGCGGCGATCGGCCTGCTGGCCATCGGCTCGGCGCGGGCCGCCTCTGCGACCATCGAGGTGCGGACGCCCAGCGGCGCGCCGGTCGCCGATGCCGTCGCGTGGCTGGAGCCCGCCGCCGCGTCGACCGCCAGGCGGGCGTCACCCGGCCGGGCCGAGATCCGCCAGGTGAAGCTGGAGTTCGTGCCCTTCGTCAGCGTGCTGCCGGTCGGCACGCGGGTGGATTTCCCGAACCGCGACAAGGTCAAGCACCACGTCTACTCGTTCTCGAGCGCGAAGAGCTTCGAGATCCAGCTGTACAGCGGCATGCCCGTCGAGCCGGTGGTGTTCGACAAGCCCGGACCGGTCGTGCTGGGCTGCAACATCCACGACTGGATGGAGGCCTACGTGATGGTGGTCGACTCGGCCTGGTACGGCAAGTCGCAGGCATCGGGGCGCATCACCCTTGGCGCCGTGGTGCCGGGCCGCTACCTGCTGCACGCCTGGCACCCGTACCAGAAGGCGGCGGTGACGACCCAGGCGGTGGAAATCGACAAGGCGCGCGACGCCGCGGCGTGGCGGGTCGACATCGAGCTCGCCGTGCCGCCGCGCAAGCCGCGCCGGCCGCTCGACGAGCACTACTGAACTCAGGGCAGGCGTTCGAGCGCGTTCTGGTAGGTCGGCTGGTGCATCAGCTCGTCCCACGGCAGCGGCGAGCTCTGCGGCAGCAGCTCCAGCCGGCGCGTCTCGCTGTTCGCATCGGCCTGCCAGCGGCCCTGCGCGAGGGCCTCCGCCAGGCCGTCGAGCAGCACGTCGACCGGCCGGCCACCGTCGACCTTCGACTGGTTGCACAACAGCACCAGGTCGCAGCCGGCGTTCAGCGCGGCGATGCCGGCGTCGACCGCGCTGCCGGCGACGCGGGCGCCTTCCATGCTGAGGTCGTCGCAGCAGATCGCGCCGGTGTAGCCGAGCCGGCCGCGCAGGATCTCCTTCAGCCAGCGCGACGAGAAACCGGCCGGCACCGCATCGACCTGCGGGAAGGTCACGTGCGCCGGCATCACGCAGGTCAGCGCGGTCGACAGCCAGTCGTAGGGCTTCGCGTCCTCGTCGAGGATCTGCTGCAGCGTGCGGTCGTCGACGGCGCGGGCCACATGCGAATCGGCCACCGCGTAGCCGTGCGCCGGGAAGTGTTTGCCGCAGTTGGCCATGCCGGCGCGCAGCAGGCCCATGGCCAACGCCTGCGCGAGGATCGCGACGACGCGCGGATCGCGGTGGAACGCGCGGTCGCCGACGACCTGGCTGCGCCCATGGTCGAGGTCGACCACCGGCGTGTAGCTGAGCTCCACGCCGCAGGCCCGCAGCTCGGCGCCGAGCACGTAGCCGGCCGACGTCGCCGCATCGACGGCGCGCATCGCATCGCGCATCCACAGCTCGCCGAATTCGCGCATCGCCGGCAGGTGCGTGAAACCGTCGGTGCGGAAGCGCTGCACGCGGCCGCCTTCGTGGTCGACGGTGATCAGCACGTCGGGCCGGATCGACTTGACCTCGGCGGTCAGCTCGGTCAGGTGGCGGCGGTCGATCCAGTTGCGGGTGAACAGGATCATCCCGCCGGTCAACGGATGGCGCAGCCGCCGCCGATCGTCGTCGGTCAGGGCCGTGCCGGCGATGTCGAGGATCACCGGGGCGTGTTCGCTCATGCTGGTTCTTTCCGCATTCAGGGTTGCTGGGTTTCGACGACGACGAAGCTCGCCGCGTAGTCGGTCTCATCGGTGACGCTGACGTGCGCGACCAGGTGCCGCGCCGCGAACCAGGCCGCCAGCTCGCCGTGCAGCACGATCTCGGGCTTGCCGCTCGGCGCATTGAGGATCTCGCAGGCACGCCAGGTCATCGGCATGCGCATGCCGCGGCCGATGGCCTTCGAGAACGCCTCCTTGGCCGAGAAACGGGTCGCCAGGTAGCTGATGCCGCGGGCCTCGACACGCGCGCGCCGCGCATGGAACACCGCCAGCTCCTGCGGGCCGAGCACCTTGGCGGCGAAGCGCTCGCCGCGCCGCTCGAAAGTCGCGGCGATGCGCCGCACGTCGCAGATGTCGGTGCCGATGCCGTAGATCACCGCTGCGCCGCCCGCTGGATGCAGCGCTGGTAGTCGCGCACCGTCTCGACCAGGCCGAGCTCGAGCGCATCAGCAATGAGCGCATGGCCGATCGAAACCTCCTGCACGCCGGGCACGGCGCGCAGGAAATCGGCCAGGTTGGCGCGGTTCAGGTCGTGGCCGGCGTTGACGCCGAGGCCCGCGCGCAACGCCGCTTCGGCGGTGGCCGTGAAGCCGGCCAGCACCGCCGCGCCGGCCGGCGTGCCGTGCGCGCTGGCGAAGGTCTCGGTGTAGAGCTCGACACGGTCGGCGCCCAGCGCGCGGACCGCCACCATCGCCTGGGGCTGCGGGTCCATGAAGAGGCTGACGCGCACGCCCATCGCCTGCACCTCGGCGACCAGCGGCGCGAGGCGCGCGGCATCTTCCGGGAAGCGCCAGCCGTGGTCGGAGGTCGATTGCTCGACGCTGTCGGGCACGAAGGTGCACTGGTGCAGCGGCAGGCCGCGGCGCTTCAGTTCGCGCGCGAAGTCCATCAGGTTGTGGAACGGGTTGCCTTCGATGTTGTATTCGATGTGCGGCATCGCCTGCAGCAGCTCGGCGAGCTCGTAGACATCGGTGGCCCGGATGTGCCGCTCGTCCGGCCGCGGGTGCACCGTGATGCCCTGCGCGCCGCCCTGCAGCGCGAGTCCGGCGGCGCGCGTCACGCTCGGGATGCCGAGGTGGCGCGTGTTGCGCAGCAGCGCGACCTTGTTCAGGTTGACCGACAACGTTGTCCGGCCGCGGTGCGGGTCATCGCCGCTCGTCTGGAAAGGGTTCATGGTGGTGTCAGCGCTCCAGGGCTTGCACGTCGAGCATCACCTGCCGCGTGCGCAGCACCGGTGAGCCCAGATGATAGTGAAGCAGCGCGCGCAGCAGCAGCTTCAGTTCCTGCAGCGCCGGCGCGCACGCCTGCTGCAATGCCGCGAGGCTGCCGTGCTGCAGCGCGGCCTGCAGGCCGATCAGCGTCTGGCCGCCCAGTTCGTTCTCGCGGCCGCGCGAGGTCGCGACGCCCTGCTCGGGCAGCAGCAGGTAGCGGCCGGCCGGGTCGACCTCATCCTGCGTCATCGTCACGCGGCTCAGGTCGGGCAGCACGCCGACTTGTTGCAGCAGCGCCAGCTCGAAGGCGCGCAGCGCGGTCTGCACGGCACCGTCGTCGGTCGACGCCAGCAGCGCGAGCGTCTGCGCATAGGCATCGAACAGCATCGGGTGGGCGTCGCTGCGGGCAAGCAGCTTCATCAGCAGCTCGTTCAGGTAGAAGCCGCTGAACAGCGCGGCACCGGTCAGCATCGCGTGGCCGCCGGCCCATTCGGCGCCGCGCAGCGTCTGCACGTCGCTGGCCGTTTCACCGGACGATCCGGCCGATGATTCCGACGTGCGCGGCGGCTTGCCGAGCGTCACCTGGATGCGCTGGAACGGCAGCAGCACCGGGCGCAGCTGCGAGTAAGGTCGCTTGGCGCCCTTCGCGACCACCGCGATGCGGCCCTGCTCGCGGGCGAACAGGTCGAGGATCAGGCTGGATTCGCTCCAGTCGTAGCGGTGCAGCACATAGGCCGCCTGCGTGGCCGGCGGACGCGCGGGGCGGGTGGCCATGCGCGGCGGCTACTCGTAGCCGTAGGTGCGCAGATGCTCTTCGTCGTCGGCCCAGCCGGATCGCACCTTCACCCACAGTTCGAGGAACACGCGGCCGTCCATCAGCCGCTCCAGCTCCTGGCGCGCCTCGGAGCCGATGCGCTTCAGGCGCTCGCCATCGGTGCCGATCACCATGCCCTTGTGCGAATCGCGCTCGACGATGATGGTCGCGGCGATGCGGCGCAGCGCGCCCTCTTCCTCGAACTTGTCGATCACGACGGTCGAGGTGTAGGGCAGCTCGTCGCCGGTCAGGCGGAACAGCTTCTCGCGGATGATCTCGCTCGCGAGGAACTTGTCGCTGCGGTCGGTCAGCGCGTCTTCTTCGTAGAACCACGGCTGCTGCGGCAGGTAGGGTTTCACGATGCCCAGCAGGCGCTGCACGTCGCTGTCCTTCTTGGCGGTCAGCGGCACGAATTCGGCGAAGGCGTGGCGGTCCTGCATGCCCTTGAGCCAGGGCACCAGGTCGGCACGGCGGTGCACCGCGTCGAGCTTGTTGGCGATCAGCATCACCGGCTTGCCGGCCGGCATCAGCGCCAGCACCTTCGCGTCGTCGAGCCCGAAGCGGCCGGCCTCGACGACGAACAGCACCAGGTCGACGTCGCCGAGCACGCCATGCACCGTGCGGTTCAGCGTGCGGTTCAACGGCGCGCTGTGGCGCGTCTGGAAGCCGGGCGTGTCGACGAACACGAACTGCGTGTCGTCGACCGTGCGGATGCCGGTGATGCGGTGGCGCGTCGTCTGCGCCTTCGCGGACGTGATGCTGACCTTCTGTCCGACCAGCGCGTTCAGCAGCGTCGACTTGCCGACGTTCGGGCGGCCGACGATCGCGATCAGCCCGCAACGGGTGTTGACCTCGGCGGATTCGCCACTGCCGGTGTCGCCCGTGTCGGCGTCGCCAGTACCGGTGTCGCCGTCGTCGTCGGCAGGTGTCTCGGGAATATCGTTCATGCAGGGAACCAGGAGGGTCGTCGGGGGCGTCAAGAGCGCAGCGCGCTGCCGGGCTTGTCGTTCGCCTTCAGCGCGACCAGCATGCCGCGCGCGGCTTCCTGTTCGGCGGCGCGGCGCGAGCGGCCCTCGCCGGTTTCGGTCAGGGCGAGGGCCGGAACGGCGCATTCGACCTCGAAGGTCTGCGCGTGCGCCTGCCCGCGGGTGGCAACGATGCGATAGGCCGGCACCGGCAGGCGGCGCGCCTGCAGCCACTCCTGCAATTCGGTCTTCGCATCTTTCGACCAGTTGTCCAGGTCGGTCGTCTCGATGACTTCGCCGAACAGCCGCTGCACCAGCGCCTGTGCCGCTTCGAAACCGCCATCGCGGTAGGCGGCGCCGATCACGGCTTCGAGTGCGTCGGCGAGGATCGACGGCCGCTGCGCGCCGCCGCCACGGGCTTCGCCTTCGCTCAGGCGCAGCACCTCCGGCAGGCCGATCAGCACCGCGACCTTGTGCAGGCTGTCTTCGCGCACCAGGTGCGCCCGCACGCGGGTCAGGTCGCCCTCGTCGGAGCCGGCGAAGCGCTCGAACAGCAGGTCGCTGATCGCCAGGCTCAGCACCACGTCGCCGAGGAATTCGAGCCGTTCGTTGTGATCGACCCCGAAGCTGCGGTGCGTGACCGCGCGCGTCAGCAGGTCCGGCTGGGTGAAGCGGTAGCCCAGGCGGTTCTGCAGGGCGGTCAGTCGGGCATCCACGCGCGAAGCCGGTTGATGAGGAGAGCGGACGAAAGAGCGCGAGTCCGGGCGAACCCTTACCGCGAGCGTCCTTCGTACTTGAGCAGCAGGAAGACCGGCGCCATCAGCTCGATCTCCTTGTTGTAGGCGAAGGCGATCACGACCTTGTCGTTGACCTTCGTGATCTCCAGGTCCTTGCCGCCGATCGAGACGATCGAGTACTCGATGTCCTTCTGGCGATCGAAGGCGGTGCGGATTTCGGGCACGGTGGAGGCACCGCTCATCGCGATCTTCTCGACCGTGCGCTTGATCGTGAAGTACTCGTTCAGGGTCGGCAGCACCTTCAGGCCGAGGAGCGAGACCATGCCGATCAGGATGGCCCAGAACATCAGGCCGAACAATGTGACCCCGCGTTGCAGCCCGCGCCGGCGGACAGGTTGCCGCGCCGGGCCGCGAGATTCGATCGTCCGAAGTTCCATCGTCATTTACCTGTTGCTCCCGCTCAATTGAACGAACCGATGCGCTTGAGATTGCCGAAATTCATCCAGACAAAGAAGGCCTTGCCGACGATGTTCTGGTCGGGCACGAAGCCCCAGAAGCGCGAGTCCTGCGAGTTGTCGCGGTTGTCGCCCATCATGAAGTAGTGGCCCGGGGGCACCTTGCAGCGCACGCCTTCCGCACTGTAGCGGCAGTTTTCCTTGAAGGGAAACTCGAACAGCGGCGCGGCCGAACTCGGCAGCTTGGTGTCGACCAGGATCCGGTGCGTGGCCGCGCCGAGCTTCTCGGTGTATTGCGGCGCGAAACGCACCGCATCCTCGTCGTAGAACGGTTCCAGCGGCTGCGTGTCGGCGAGCTTGCCATTCACGTACAGGTGCTGGTTCAGGTAGTCGATCTGGTCGCCCGGCACGCCGACCACACGCTTGATGTAGTCGATGCTCGGGTTGGCCGGGTAGCGGAACACCATCACGTCGCCGCGCTGCGGGTCGTTGATCTGGATGATCTTCTTGTTGATCACCGGCAGCCGGATGCCGTAGTGGTATTTGTTCACCAGGATCAGGTCGCCGATCAGCAGCGTCGGCACCATCGAACCCGACGGGATCTTGAACGGTTCGAACAGGAACGAGCGCAACAGGAACACGACGAGGATCACCGGGAACAGCCCGGCGGTCCAGTCGAGCCACCACGGCTGCATCAGCAAGGTGTCGCGGGCCTGGGCGACGTTGTCGTCGACCTTCGCGATGCCCTGCGCGGCCAGCCGTTCGCGGCGTTCGGCGTCCTGGCGATCGAGCGTGGCGGCCGCCGCCGCGCGGCGCGGCGCGAAGTGGAAGCGCTCGGCCAGCCAGTAGGCCAGTGTCGCCACCGTCAGGATGAACAGCAGCAGCGAGAAGTTGCCCGTCCACTTGCCGAGGTACCAGCCGCCCAGATACACCACCAGGGCGCCATAGAGCACGCCGGTCAGAGAACCCATCAGTGAGCCCATCAATCGTCCACTTGGAGGATGGCGAGAAACGCTTCCTGGGGCACCTCGACGGAGCCGATCTGCTTCATGCGTTTCTTGCCGGCCTTTTGTTTTTCGAGAAGCTTGCGCTTGCGCGAGACGTCGCCGCCATAACACTTGGCGAGAACGTTCTTTCGCAGCGCCTTGATTGTCTCACGCGCAATGATGTTGGCCCCGATGGCGGCCTGGATCGCCACGTCGTACATCTGACGGGAGATCAGCTCGCGCATCTTGGCCACCACCGCGCGGCTGCGGTACACGCTCTGGGTGCGGTGCACGATGATCGACAGCGCATCGACCTTGTCGCCGTTGAGCAGGATGTCGACCTTGACGACGTCGGCCGCCCGGTACTCCTTGAACTCGTAGTCCATCGACGCGTAGCCGCGCGACACCGACTTCAGCTTGTCGAAGAAGTCCAGCACGATCTCGGCCAGCGGCATTTCATAGGTCAGCATGACCTGGCGGCCGTGGTACGCCATGTTGATCTGGTTGCCGCGCTTCAGGTTGGCCAGCGTCATCACCGGGCCGACGTAGTCTTGCGGCATGTAGAGGTGCACCGTCACGATCGGCTCGCGGATCTCGTTGATGCGGCCGAGGTCGGGCATCTTCGACGGGTTCTCGACCTGGATCACGGTCTTGTCGCCCAGCTCGACCTCGTAGACGACGCTCGGCGCGGTGGTGATGAGGTCCTGGTCGAACTCGCGCTCGAGCCGCTCCTGGACAATCTCCATGTGCAGCAACCCGAGGAAGCCGCAACGGAAACCGAAGCCGAGCGCCTGGCTCACCTCGGGCTCGTAGCGCAGCGACGAATCGTTCAGCTTCAGCTTCTCGAGCGCATCGCGCAGCTGGTCGTACTCGCTGGCTTCGGTCGGGTAGAGGCCTGCGAACACCTGCGGCTGGATTTCCTTGAAGCCCGGCAAGGCCTCGCTGGCCGGCCCGGCGTTGTTCGGCAGCTTCTTCTCGAGCGTGATGGTGTCGCCGACCTTGGCCGCCTGCAGCTCCTTGATGCCGGCGATCACGAAGCCGACCTCGCCGGCGCGCAGCACATCGCGCGACAGCGACTTCGGCGTGAAGACCCCCAGCTGCTCGGCGGCGTAGGCGGCCTCGGTGGCCATCATCTTGAAGCGCTCGCCCTTCTTCAGCTCGCCGTCGACCACGCGCACCAGCATCACGACGCCGACGTAGTTGTCGAACCACGAGTCGATGATCATCGCGCGCAGCGGCGCGTCGGGGTTGCCCTGGGGCGGCGGCATGCGGGTGATCACCGCTTCGAGGATGTCGTCGATGCCCTCGCCGGTCTTGGCGCTGCACGGGATCGCGTCGGTCGCGTCGATGCCGATCACGTCTTCGATCTCGTCCTTCGCGCGCTGCGGGTCGGCCTGCGGCAGGTCCATCTTGTTCAGCACCGGGATCACGTGCACGCCGAGTTCGATCGCGGTGTAGCAGTTGGCGACCGTCTGCGCCTCGACGCCCTGGCTCGCGTCCACCACCAGCAGCGCGCCTTCGCAGGCCGACAGCGAGCGGCTCACTTCATACGAGAAGTCGACGTGCCCGGGCGTGTCGATCAGGTTGAGCTGGTAGGTCTTGCCGTTGCGCGCCTGGTAGGTGAGCGCGGCGGTCTGCGCCTTGATCGTGATGCCGCGCTCGCGCTCGATGTCCATCGAGTCCAGCACCTGCGCTTCCATCTCGCGATCGCTCAGCCCACCGCAACGCTGGATCAGCCGGTCGGCCAGCGTCGACTTGCCGTGGTCGATGTGGGCAATGATGGAAAAATTTCGGATGTGATCCATTGAACGATTCCACTGCGTCGCTGTTCGACGCTGCAACGGCTGCGCCGCTGCGTTGATGGCTCATGACGTGTGCGTTGTCGCGTGACACGCGCGCTCGACATGATGGGTCGAAGACCCGGGCCGTGAACAAAAAAAAGGCACGTCGAAGAACTGACGCGCCTTCCAACAAAACGTATGGCAACTGCTTGTTGGGCCTTCATTGTAGCCAAAAGCACCCCGCCGGAAACCGCGCCGTTGCTTGATTTCTTGTCGTTGCAGGCCTCCAACAGCAAAATCTTTCCACAACTTATCCACAAAGCCTTGTGGGTAGCTTGGGGATAGTTTCAGACGCCGCTGCTCGTTGACCGGATTGGCAATAAAGCCGATGCGCGACCGCCGAATTGTAGCCAAAAGCGCGCTGAATTCGAGTTCAAAGCTCGACAAATGCGTGCGCACACTCACTTTTCTGAAGTCCCATCCACTTCTCCCTGCCGGAAGTTCTTGCCGCAGATCCCACATTGCGGAAGAAGCGGGGCAATCCCCGCGCCGGCAGTCGGATATGTCGCCCCATTACTTCAGCACCGGGATCCTCAGGAACTGCGCCCAGTCGCCACGCAGCACCGTGACCGGCAGCGATTTGTTCTTGTCGAGCCTGGACACCACGGCCTCGAACTGCTTCACGTCGGTGACATCGGCCGTGCCGACCGCCACGATCACATCGCCGGCCTTCAGACCCGCCGCCTCGGCCCCGCCGGTCACCGCGCTCACGCGCACGCCGTTGGCACCGCGCAGCGACTGGCGCTCCGCATCGGTGAGGTTCGCGACGCTCAAGCCCCAGACCTTCGCCGCACCGGCTGCGCGCGGCTCGACCGGCGCCTCCGGCCGTTCGGCTGCTGCCGCGGCGACCTGCGGATTCAGCTCGGCGAGGCTCGCCTTGAAATCGAGCAGCTTGCCGCGCCGGTTGCATTGCAGCGTGATCGCGGTGCCCGGCTTCAGCGCGCCCAGCGTGCGCCGCAGGTCGACGGCACCATCCACCAGCTTGCCATTGACGCTGATCACGACATCGCCCGGCTGGATGCCCGCCTTGTCGGCCGGCGTGCCGCTGACGACCTGGCGTACGAACGCGCCCTTGGCCTTGCCCTTCGCGAGCCCGTACTCCTCGGCCAGTTCGCGCGGCACGTCGATCGGCTGGATGCCGAGGTAGCCGCGCACGACGCGGCCGGTGGCCTTCAGCTGGTCGGCCACCCGCATCGCCTCGTCGATCGGGATCGCGAACGAGATGCCGACGAAGCTGCCGACCGGGCTGAGGATCTGCGAGTTGATGCCGACCGCCTCGCCGCGGATGTTCAGCAGCGGCCCGCCGGAGTTGCCCGGGTTCACCGCGACATCCGTCTGGATGAACGGCACGTCGGAGCCGGTCTCGCGCTGCTTGGCACTGACGATGCCGGCCGTCACCGTGCTCTCGAGCCCGAACGGCGAGCCGATCGCGAGCACCCATTCGCCGACGCGCAGCCGCCCTGCGTCGCCGATCTTCAGCGACGGCAGCCCGGTGGCGTCGATCTTCACCAGCGCGACATCGGTGCGTTCATCGGCGCCGATGATCTTCGCCTTGAACTCGCGCTTGTCGGTCAGCGTGACGTAGACCTCGGTCGCACCTTCGACCACATGCGCGTTGGTCATCACGTAGCCGTCGGCGCTGAGGATGAAGCCGGAGCCTTCGCCGCGCGGCAGCTCTTCGCCGGGCTGCTGCGGCACGGCCGGCGCACGGCGGCGGAACGGCCCGCGCGGCGAATCGGTCGCGCGCTCGGTGGTGCGGATGTTGACGACGGCCGGGCTGGCGCGCTCGACCAGGTCGGCAAAGTCGGGGAGCAGCTGCACCGGTGCCAGGGGCTGTGTCTGCGCAGGGGGTTGTGCCGGCGCTGGTGCCGCGGTTTGTGCCTCCACCGGCTGCGCCAGCCAGAAGATCACGCCCATCCCCACCGCCGCCACACGCATCCGCAGCGCGTTCTCCGGTGCACACCGGCGTTGATCGATCACAGCTTGCATGCCGAGCACTCCCTCGAGACACCACAGGGCCGCCGCGTGCAGCCGCACGCCGGCAGGCTACTTCTTGCGTTCCAGTCCCGCCGCGAACGCACGCAGCGTCGCAGTCGGCACGTCGCCCATCACGGTCACCCACCAGTCGCCATGGCGGCGCATCATCGTCTGGGTTGCACCGATCAGCGTCGACATCGGACGCTGGTGGCGTTCGGCGTTGTACGGCTCGATGAAGACCGACACGAAGGTCAACCCGTCGGAATAGACCGCCTGCAGCACCGGCTCGGTGGCACCGCGGATCCGCAGCGCGCCGTCGAACGGCCGCTTGACGCAGCTGACCTGCGTGAAGCCGGGAATGCCGTGGTTCAGCGACCAGCCCTCGGATTCGAGCTTGGCTGGCGTGACGGGCGGCCGCACGATGCGGTAGCCGTCGAGCTTGCGCAGCGGCTGCGTGATCAGCTCCGCCTGCGGCTTGACGTTGATGCTGACGTCGGAGAACGCCGACGACTCCAGCACCTCGGCCTGCTCGCCCAGCACCTCCGTGCGCAGCAGCAGGCCGGTGTTCTTCTCGGCCCACAGGCGGTAGCCGAAGCGATGCCCATCCTTGGCGCGCAGTTGCAGCACGTTGGCCTCGTGGCCGGCCACGCGCTCGATGCCCATCGGCTTGAGTTCGTAGAAGTCGGTCACGTGCTGCGCACCGGCCTGCAGCAGCGCGGGAAACGAACTCATCGAATCGCGCTGCTCGACCATCGCGACGCGGCTTTGCGGCCACACCGTGTGGACGAGGTCGTTCTGGCGCAGCACGTTGCGCATCTGGCCTTCGAGCGAGTCGATGCGCTCGTACTGGTTGCGGCCGTCGCAGAAATGCGCAATGCGCGAACTCGCGACCGTGCCGCCCGCGCTGACGACCACCGTGCCCTGGAAGTTGCGCTTGTTCGCGGCGTCGGTGATGCGGGTCAGCCAGGCCTGGGTCTCGCGCGCCTCGATCAGCGGGTCGCCGCTGACCAGCGCGCCCTGCGCCCGGCTGGCAGGGGCAAAGGCGACGAACGCACAACTCACCATCAACGCGGACAGGCGCAGCAGCATGGGTCGGAGGATCCAGGTCAGCGGGCGGGGGCTTCGGCCGCGGCATTGCGCAGGAAGCCCGAGGGCACGCCCGGGGCGGAACTGCCGCCGAACTTCTTGTGCACCGACAGGTACTCGTCGAGGCGCGCATCGCGGATCAGCTGGCCGTTCAGCCGCACCGGCTCGGTGTCCTGCGCGACGCTGACCGCGCGCAGCGGCGACGCTGCGACGGCGACCGTGGGTGCGGCACCCGATTGCGCGACCGTCGCCGGGCCGCCGCCGAACGGCAGCGAACCGGGCACCGAGGTGGCGACCAGCGCCCCAGCCACCACGACGAAACCGGCGGCCACCGCCACCGGCGTGCGCCAGCCGCGGCGCGAGCCCCCAGCCGCTGCCGCGACCGCCGGCAGTTCGACGGGTGCCGGCAACTCGGCCGGCGCCAGCACGACCGGCTCGTCGGCCAGGCGCGCACGCAGGCGGGCGAGGAACGCGCAGTCGCGATCGACCGGCGATGCCAGGTCTTCGGAGCGCATCACGTCGCCGATCAATGCGTAGGCATGCCACTGGGCGCGGGCCTGCGGATCCTCTCGCCACTGCGCGCACGCACGCGCGCCCGCGTCGGATCCGAGTTCCCCGTCGACCAGGGCCGACAGGCCCTCCATCGACGCACTGCCTTCAGACGACTGTGACATTTCCAGCTCCAGCATTCATGTTCAGCACGTGACCCGACCGCCTTACCAGCGGTCGCCTTCCCGGGTGTCCAGCAAGGGACGCAGTTTCAGCGCAATCGCCTCGCGCGCACGGAAAATGCGCGATCTGACGGTGCCGATCGGGCAATTCATCACTTCGGCGATCTCTTCGTAGCTCAGGCCCTCGATTTCGCGCAGCGTGATCGCCTGGCGAAGATCTTCAGACAGCGCATCGATCGAAGCGTTCACTGTTGCCGCGATTTCTTTCGAGGCCAGCAGCGCTTCGGGCGTTTCGCCGTTGGTTAGTTCATTTTCGACCCGGGAAGTTTCGTCGTCGTCGTCCCGCGAAGCACGTGCGGATTCCGTCACGATCGGGTCGCGCTTCATCTCGACCAGCGCCTTCTTCGCGGCATTGACCGCGATCCGGTACAGCCAGGTGTAGAACGCGCTCTCGCCGCGGAACTGCGGGATCGCCCGGTAGGCGCGGATGAAGGTCTCCTGGGCGATGTCCTGCACCAGGTCGGTGTCGCGCACCATGCGACCGATCAGCCGTTCGATGCGGCGCTGGTACTTGACGACCAGCATCTCGAACGCCTTGACATCGCCGCGCTTGATGCGTTCGATCAGCGGGGCGTCGGCGTCCGGCGTGGTCATGCTCATGGCCGGCCGTCCTGGCCGAAGGCCTCAGGCATCGCCGTCGGCCGCGCCGTGAACAGGGTGCTGCGCAGGCGGTGCCAATCGTGCTCGAGCCCCGGGCGCTGCACCGGCAGCCAGCGCGAGGCCGACCCGCGGTGCGTCGTGCGATCCGGCACGAACTTCAGCAGCAGCCAGCGACCACCGTCGATGGCGACCTGCAGCGATCCGGCCGACGGTTCGCAAGCGGCCCCGCCCAGGTGCCATTGCCCGCCATCCCAGCGCAGCACGAAACCCGGCAACCGGGCGAGGGACATCAACGATGCGGTGGCCGCCACGCAGGCCAGCAGCAGAAAGCCGCACGCCACCGACAGCAGCGGCCGCTCGGTGGCCGCCCACCACGCGAATGCACTGCCCCAGACGACCAGCCCCGACATGGCGAGGCTGCCGCGCCAGGCGCCGAAGCGGGACACGGTGAGCTGGAACTCGGCTGGCGCATGCATGCCGGGCGCGGATCGGGCCGGTCAGACGCGCTTGAAGACCAAGGTGCCGTTGGTGCCGCCGAATCCGAAGTTGTTCTTCACCGCGTACTCCATCTTCAGGTCGCGCGCCGTGTTGGCGCAGTAGTCCAGGTCGCACTCGGGGTCCTGGTTGAAGATGTTGATCGTCGGCGGCGCCACCTGGTGGTGCAGCGCGAGCGTCGTGAACACCGACTCGATGCCGCCGGCGCCGCCCAGCAGGTGGCCGGTCATCGACTTGGTCGAGCTGACGACCAGCTTCTTCGCATGGTCGCCGTAGGCCAGCTTGATGGCATTGCTCTCGTTCAGGTCGCCGAGCGGCGTGGACGTGCCGTGCGCGTTCAGGTACTGCACCTGGTCGGCATTGAGGCCGGCATTGCGCAGCGCCGCCTTCATCGAGCGCTTGGGGCCGTCGACGCTCGGCGCCGTCATGTGGAAGGCATCCGCGCCCATGCCGAAGCCGACCAGCTCCGCATAGATCTTCGCGCCGCGCTTCTTCGCGTGTTCGTATTCCTCGAGCACCACGACACCGGCGCCTTCGCCGAGCACGAAGCCGTCGCGGTCCTTGTCCCAGGGACGCGAGGCAGTGGCCGGATCGTCGTTGCGCGTCGACAGCGCGCGCGCTGCCGCGAACCCGCCGATGCCCAGCGGCGACACCGTCGATTCGGCCCCGCCGGCGATCATCACGTCGGCATCGCCGTACTCGATCAGGCGGCCGGCTTCGCCGATGCAGTGCAGGCCGGTCGTGCAGGCGGTGACGATCGCGAGGTTCGGCCCCTGGAAACCGAACTTGATCGACACATGGCCCGAGATCATGTTGATGATCGACGCCGGCACGAAGAACGGCGACACGCGGCGCGGACCGCGTTCGACCAGCTCGGCATGCGTCTCCTCGATCATCGGCAGGCCGCCGATGCCCGAGCCGACCAGGCAGCCGATGCGCTCGGCCTCGTCTTCGCTCAGCGCGTCGCCGGTGGGCAGCCCGGCATCCTTCACCGCCTGCATCGATGCAGCCAGGCCGTAGTGGATGAAGGTGTCCATGTGCCGGGCTTCCTTGGCGGGGAAGTAGTCCTCCACCTTGAAGCCCTTCACTTCACCCGCGAAATGGCAGGCGAACGGCGACGCATCGAACTTGGTGATGGTCGCGATGCCGGAGCGCCCGGCCACGATGTTGGCCCACCCCTCAGCGACCGTGTTGCCCACGGGACTGATGAGGCCGAGCCCGGTGATGACGACGCGGCGACGGCTCATGCGATGCTGCTCAGTTGGGAACGAAGGCTCAGGCCTTCTGGTGCTTGACGGCGTAGTCGATCGCCAGCTGCACGGTGGTGATCTTCTCGGCTTCTTCGTCGGGGATCTCGATGCCGAACTCGTCTTCGAGGGCCATCACCAGTTCCACGGTGTCGAGCGAATCAGCGCCCAGGTCTGCCACGAAAGCCTTCTCGTTGGACACATCGGCTTCCGGAACGCCCAGTTGTTCCGCGATGATTTTCTTCACACGTGCTTCGATATCGCTCATGACTCCTCCAAGAGGGTTTGCTGAAACAGCCCGAGATTCTAAGGCTTGCAGGGTGTCGGCTCTAAGTCAGGCCATCACGCTGCAAACCAGGTTCCGGTCGGGGCCTTCCGGTCGGTAGGGTGGTTCGAGGTCGAAGCTTTCGACGCAGTTCGGCGTCGTTGGCGTCAGTTCATGAACATGCCGCCATTGACGTGCAACTCCGCGCCGGTGATGTAGCCGGCCTGCGTCGACGCCAGGAAGCTCACCGCATGCGCGATGTCGCTCGCCTGGCCGAGCCGGCCCAGCGGGATCTGCGCCATCAGCGACGCGGTCTGCTGCTCGGAGAGCTCGCTGGTCATGTCGGTCTGGATGAAGCCCGGCGCGACGCAGTTGACGGTGATGCCGCGGCTGCCGAGTTCGCGCGCCAGCGCGCGCGTCATGCCGGCGACCCCGGCTTTCGAGGCCGCGTAGTTGGCTTGGCCGGCATTGCCGCTCGCGCCGACGACCGAGGTGATGTTGATGATGCGGCCGAAGCGCTGCTTCATCATCGGGCGGATCACCGCGCGGCTGACGCGGAACACCGCCTTCAGGTTGGTGTCGATCACCGCATCCCAGTCGTCGTCCTTCATGCGCATCGACAAGGTGTCGCGCGTGATGCCGGCGTTGTTGACGAGGATCTGCAGGCCGCCGTGCTCCTTGACGATGGCGTCGATCGCCGCCTCGATGCCGGGGCCGTCGTTGACGTTCAGGCACAGGCCGCGGCTGCCGGGAAAGGCCGACAGCGCCGCGCCGATCGCGTCGGCACCGGCCGGCGTCGTCGCGGTGCCGATGACCTTGGCGCCCTGGGTTGCCAGCGCCAGCGCGATGGCACGGCCGATGCCTCGCGAGGCGCCGGTCACCAGCGCGACCTGCCCGGCCAGCGCCGAGGCGTTCTGGGAATCACTCATGCCAACAGACCTTTCGCTTCCAGCAGCGTGGCCGGATCGTGGATCGCGGCCGTGACCGCATCGGCGTCGATGCGGCGGATCGTGCTGGCCAGGACCTTGCCGGGCCCGCACTCGAAAATGTGGCGGATGCCGCGCGCACGGATCGCCTGCACCACCTCGACCCAGCGCACCGGGCCGAAGGCCTGGCGCACCAGCGCGTCGCGGATGGCAGCGGGATCGTCCTGCACCGCGACGTCGATGTTGTTGACGAGCGGGATGCGCGGCGCGTTCAGCACCAGGCCGGCCAGCCGCGCCTTCAGCTGCTCGGCAGCCGGGCGCATCAGGCTCGAATGGAACGGCGCCGACACCGACAACGGCAGCGCGCGCTTCGCGCCCTTGTCCTTCAGCAGGCTGCACGCGAATTCGACCCCGGCCTTGGTGCCGGCGATCACGGTCTGCTTCGGGTCGTTGAAATTGGCAGCCTCGACGATCTCGCCGGAGGCCGCCGCAGCTTCGGCACAGCCGGCGCGCACGACATCGGCATCGAGCCCGAGGATGGCCGCCATGCCGCCGGCGCCGACCGGCACCGCCTGCTGCATGGCCTGCGCGCGAAAGCGCACCAGCGGCAACGCATCGGACAGGCCGATGACGCCGGCCGCGACCAGCGCCGCGTACTCGCCCAGCGAATGACCGGCCACCGCCGCGGGCTGCAGCCCGGTCTCGGCAAGCCAGGCGCGCAGGCAGGCGACGCCTGCGGTCAGCATCACCGGCTGGGTGTTCTCGGTCAGGTCGAGCGATTCCTTCGGGCCGGCGTGGATCAGCTGGCCAACGTCGACGCCGAGGGCGCTCGACGCTTCGGCCAGCGTGTCGCGTACGGCGGCGTGGTCGCCCCAGGCGTCGAGCATGCCGACGGCTTGCGAACCCTGGCCGGGAAAGACGAATGCGAACGGAGTCATGTCAGCGCCTTGTAGTCGCGGCAACGCAGAGAAGATGGTGAGGAAGCGCGAACGGCTGCTGGGCGCGTGCTCAGTAGTCGAACAGCACCGCGCCCCAGGTGAACCCGCCGCCGACGCCTTCGAGCATCACGGTGTCGCCGCGCTTCACCGTGCCGGCGCGCACCGCGACGTCGAGTGCCAGCGGGATCGAGGCGGCGGACGTGTTGCCGTGTTCGTCCACCGTCGCGATCAGTTTGTCCAGCGGCAGCTTCAGCTTCCTGGCCGTGCCCTGCATGATGCGGATGTTGGCCTGGTGCGGGACCAGCCAGTCGATGTCGGCCTCGGCGCGGCCGGCCTTCGCGAGCACCGAGCGCGCCACGTCTTCGAGCACGCCGACGGCGAGCTTGAAGACGGCCGGGCCGTCCATCTTCAGCAGCGGGTCGCCAGTGATCCTGCCGCCGGACACGGTACCGGGCGTGCAAAGGATGTCGGCATGACGGCCGTCGGCATGCAGCTCGCTCGCGAGGATGCCGGGCGTGTCGCTCGCCTCCAGCACGACGGCGCCGGCGCCGTCGCCGAACAGCACGCAGGTGGTGCGGTCGTTGAAATCGAGCAGGCGCGAGAAGATCTCGGCGCCGATCACCAGCGCCTTGCTGGCCGCCCCGGTGCGGATCATCGAGTCGGCCACGGTCAGCGCATAGACGAAGCCGGAGCACACCGCCTGCACGTCGAAGGCCGCACAGCCGGCGATGCCGAGCTTGCGCTGCACGATGGTGGCGGTCGACGGGAAGACCATGTCGGGCGTCGAGGTCGCGACGATGATCAGGTCGATCTGCGACGCGGCGATGCCGGCCGCCTCGAGCGCATGCCTCGCGGCCGGCAGGGCCAGGTCGCTGCACGGCACGTCGGGTTCGGCGAAGTGGCGCGCGCGGATGCCGGTGCGCGCGACGATCCACTCATCGGAAGTCTCGACACCCTTGGCGGCCAGCTCAAGGGCCAGGGCTTCGTTGGTCAGGCGCTTCGGCGGCAGGTAGCTGCCGGTGCCGGTGATGCGCGAATAGCGGGTCGCAGAAGGTTGGGTCATGCAGCGAGGGCGGCACCGTCAGGCGTTGCGCCGCCTGCACTTGCAGGGGTGGGCAAGGCATGCAGCGAATCGCGAATCCGGTCGTGCACCCGATCCAGCAAGTGATTGCGGGCCGCATCATAAGCCCGATTCAAGGCCTGCTCGAACGCATAGGCATCGGACGACCCGTGCGCCTTGAACACCAGGCCGCGCAGGCCGAGCAGCGCGCCGCCGCTGTAGCGGCGGTGGTCGACCCGGTGCTTGAAGTGGTTCAGCACCGGCAGCGCCACCAGCGCGGCCATCTTCGTGAAGATGTTGCGCGTGAATTCCTGCTTGATGAAGTTCGACAGCATCGACGCGAGGCCTTCGGCGGTCTTCAGCGCGACGTTGCCGACGAAGCCGTCGCAGACGACGATGTCGGTCGTGCCCTTGAAGATGTCGTTGCCTTCGACGTTGCCGTGGAAGTTGACGTGGCCGCCTTCGGCCGCGGCGCGCAGCAGCTCGCCGGCGCGCTTGATCGTCTCGTTGCCCTTGATGACTTCCTCGCCGATGTTCAGCAGGCCGACGCTCGGGTTGTCCTTGCCGTCGACCGCCGCGACCAGCGCGCTGCCCATCACCGCGAACTGCAGCAGGTGTTCGGCGCTGCAATCCACGTTGGCCCCGAGATCGAGCACGGTGGTGTAGCCGTCTTTCTGGTTGGGCATCACCGCGGCGATGGCCGGGCGGTCAATGCCCTCGAGCGTCTTCAGCAGGTAGCGGGCGACCGCCATCAGCGCACCGGTGTTGCCGGCGGACACGCAGGCATGCGCGCGCGGCGCTTGGCCGTCGGCAGCGGACTTGAGCTGCGTCAACGCAACGCGCAGCGACGAATCCTTCTTGCGGCGCAGCGCCACCTCGACCGCGTCGTCCATCTCGACGACCTCGGTCGCCGCCACGACATGGCAGCGCTCCCAGCCGGCCGCCGGCGCGAGGGCCTCGGCACGACCGACCAGCACGACCTCGGCCAGCGGGTGCGCGGCGAGGAAGGCGCGGCAGGCAGGCAGCGTGATGGAAGGACCGTGATCGCCGCCCATGCAGTCGACGGACAGGCGGATGACATCGGTCGCGGCGGGCGGCGACATCGGGTTCATGGACACAGGAGCGGCAGCGGAAGGTACGGCAGCGGACTCAGGCAGCGACCACCGGAGCAGCCGCCGCCAGAAAGACAAAGGCCCGGCGCTGCGTCGGGCCGCAGGCCGGGTCGGTGCAAGGTCTCGCAGGGTTCACGCATCTGGCCTTGACCGCGACGGTGCGCGAACAGGCGGAACTGCGCGACAAGCGACTCAGGCGTCGGCCTTGGTCTTCAGAACCTTGCGCCCACGGTAGAAACCGGTGGGGCTGATGTGGTGACGCAGGTGCGTTTCACCGGTGGTCTGCTCGATCGCCGTGCCCGGGTTGGTCAGGGCATTGTGCGCACGGTGCATACCGCGCTTCGAGGGCGACTTCTTGTTTTGCTGAACGGCCATGAAATTTCTCCTTGAGCCTGAGGCCCTTGCAGGTCTCGGTAAACATCCCCACACCCTCTCAGGAGCCAGGCGGATGGCGCTGAAGTCTCCAGGATTTTCCGGGGACGAAATCAACGCTTCGACGAAAAAGCCTGCGATTCTAGCATGGCATCCCAGCCCCGGATCAATTGGGCAGCTGGCCGCGCTTCAGGGCGGCCAGCGCGGCGAACGGATGGGCCTCCTTTTCGGCCGCCACCTCTTCGTCGGAGACCGGCACCGCCAGCGGCTGCGGGCAGTGCGCGTGGCGCGGCACGATCGGCAGCGCCAGCAGCAACTCGTCTTCCACCAGCGTGAGCAGGTCCAGCTCGCGGGTCAGCGCCAGCACGTCGTGCTCGCTGTCGGCATCCAGCGCCGCGGCCGCGTCTTCGCCGGCGACGAACTGGAACGAACTGTCGATGGCCAGCGGCGTGGTCATCGCCGACAGGCAACGCTGGCACTGCAAGACCACCGTGGTTTCGGCCGTCAGATGCAGCCAGGTCTCGGCGCCTCCGCCGGGCGCTGGGCGGCGCTCGCCCTCGGCCACCCAGAGGACATCGGCGCGGCTTTCAGGCAGCACGCTCTGCTTCAGGCGCACCAGGTCGTCTTGCGACCAGCGGCCTTCGAGGCGGACGGATTCCTGGGCAAAGGCCTCGACTTCCAGGTGGCGGGGATCGTTGACGCGGGACTTCATCCGTCCAGTGTACGGGCGCGCGCGATGGGAGAATCCGTGCCATGACCCCACGCCCTTCGCTGATCCTCGGCTCCACCTCGCGCTACCGGCGAGAACTCCTCGAGCGGCTGCGCGTGCCGTTCGAGGTGCGCTCGCCCGAGGTCGATGAAACGCCGCAGGACGGCGAGGCCCCGGCCGCGCTGGCCTTGCGGCTGGCCCTCGCGAAGGCCCGCGCGGTCGCTGCGCAGGCGCCGGATGCGGTCGTGATCGGCTCCGACCAGGTCGCCGACCTCGACGGCATGCCGGTCGGCAAGCCCGGCAACCACGAGCGCGCGGTCGCCCAGCTGCGCTCGATGCGTGGCAAGTCCATCGTGTTCCAGACCGCCGTCGCCGTGGTGTGCCGGCAGACCACTTTCGAGGCTTCGGCACTGGTGCCGGTGCGGGTGCGCTTTCGCGACCTGTCGGATGGCGAGATCGAGCATTACCTGCGCGCCGAGCAGCCTTACGACTGTGCCGGCAGCGCCAAGTCGGAAGGCCTCGGCATCGCGCTGCTGACCGCCATCGACTCCGACGACCCGACGGCGCTGATCGGCCTGCCGCTGATCCGCACTGCCGCGTTGCTGCGCCAGGCCGGCATCGACCCGCTGGCCGCCTGATCGATGACGACGCCCGGCCAGCTTTTCCTGGTGCCGAACACGCTGGACTTCGGCGTCTCGGCCGACAGCGACCTGCGCGAGGTGCTGCCCGCCGGCGTGCTGCGCACCGCCGCGGGCCTGACCCACTGGGTTGCCGAGAACGCGAAGACGACGCGCGCCTTCCTGAAACGGGTGGATGCCGTCGAGCCGCTTGCGCGCGCGCTGCAGGAGATCTCGATCGTCGAGTTGCCGCGCCCGCCGAAGGGCCGCGACGCGGGCCCGCCGCCCGACCTGAAGCCGCTGCTCGCGCCGGCGACGGCCGGGCACGACATCGGACTGATCTCCGAGGCCGGGCTGCCGGCCATTGCCGATCCGGGCTCGGACCTGGTGCGCGCGGCACATGCGCTGTCGATCCGCGTCGTGCCGCTGTCGGGCCCGAGTTCGCTGCTGATGGCGCTCGGCGCCAGCGGGCTGAACGGGCAGAGCTTCGCGTTCGTCGGCTACGTGCCGGTCGACGCGGCGCAGCGCACGGCCCGCTTGCGCGAGCTGGAATCGCTGTCGCGCAAGTTCCGGCAGACCCAGCTGATGATCGAGACGCCGTACCGCAATGCGTCGTTGCTGGCCGCCCTGCTTGCCGCGCTGAACCCGGACACCCGCCTGTCGATCAGTTGCGGGCTGACGCTGGCCGGGGCCTGGACGCGCAGCGACACGGTCGCTCGCTGGCGCAACCAGACGGCCGAGCTGCCGAACGACGTGCCGGCCGTGTTCTCTTTGCTGGCCGGCTGATCGCTCGTCAGGCCTGCGGCGGCGGTGCGACCTTGGCGCCGAACAGCGCCGCGACCTTCTTCTTCGGCTTGATGTTGGGCGACAGCCGACTACCGGCGGCCGGCACGGCAGCGGCCTTGCTCTCCCAGGCCGGCTCCCCGGTGGCACTGGGCTCGTAGGGCTTGTCGAAGAACGGATCGGCCGGCGGACGCGGCGGCGCGTAGCTGCGCTGCGGCCGGGCGTCGCGCGGCTCGCGGGACTCGGTTGGCGCATCGTCCCAGCTGCGGCGCGGCCGCTCGGCACGCTCGGTCACGCGCGGGCGCGCATCGTCCAGCTCGATCGGCTCGATCTCGATCTTCTTCTTGATCAGCTTCTCGATGTCGGAAACCAGGCGGGTGTCGTCACGGGTGACCAGCGTCACTGCCAGGCCGGACGCCCCGGCACGGCCGGTGCGGCCGATGCGGTGCACGTAGTCCTCGGCGTTGAAGGGCACGTCGAAATTGAACACGGCCGGCAGGTCGGCGATGTCGAGGCCCCGGGCCGCCACGTCGGTGCAGACCAGCACATCGACTTCGCCGCGCTTGAAGGCCTCGAGCGCCTTCAGGCGCTCGTCCTGCGACTTGTCGCCATGCAGCGCATTGGTCTTGAGCCCTTCGCGTTCGAGCGAGCGCGCGAGGCGCGCGCAGCCGAGCTTGGAGTTGACGAACACGATCGCCTGCTTCAGCTCGCGCTCGACCAGGATCTTGCGGATGGCGGCGCGCTTGTCGTCGGACGACACGCTGTAGAAGCGCTGCTCCACCGTCGACGCGGTGGCGTTCGGCCGGGCCACTTCAACGAGGATCGGATCCTGCAGGTAGCTTTCGGCCAGCTTCTTGATCTCGGTCGAGAAGGTGGCCGAGAACAACAGCGTCTGGCGCTGCTTCGGCAGGTAGCTCAGGATGCGCTGCAGGTCGGGCAGGAAGCCGATGTCGAGCATGCGGTCGGCTTCGTCGAGCACCACGTACTCGACATGGTTCAGCACCGCGTTCTTCGCTTCGATGTGGTCGAGCAGGCGACCCGGCGTGGCGATCAGCACCTCGACGCCGGCCTTCAGCTCGAGCGTCTGCGGCTTCATGTCGATGCCGCCGAAGACGACCGCCGCGCGCAGCTTGGTGTGCTTGGAGTACGTCTTGATGTTCTTCGCGACCTGGTCGGCCAGCTCGCGTGTCGGCGCCAGCACCAGCGCGCGCACCGGGTGACGGGCCGGGGACATGCTGGCGTTCTCGTGGCGCAGCATCTTGTGCAGCAGCGGCAGCGAGAAGGCGGCCGTCTTGCCGGTGCCGGTCTGGGCGGCACCCATCACGTCGCGGCCGGCCAGCACGATCGGGATCGCCTTGGCCTGGATCGGGGTGCATTGGGTGTAACCTGATTCGGCGACTGCCTTCTCAAGCACCGGAGCCAAGCCGAGCGCCGAAAATTCCAGCGCGAGGCCGGGGGCGTTTTCGGCCGCGGCCTCTTGTGAAAGCACGCGACCGAGAGGTTCCATAGCTGTTTGAGTCATTTAGAGATTATCTCCCGAGGCCGAAATGCCCTTCGATCCGCTGCCGCCGTCCCGCGAACGTGCCTCGCAAAGCAACGTCGGTGACAGGACTGCGGCGCGAGGACGACCCGGTCGAATCGCGCCATCACCTTCTTCGCCGCACCCATCAAGAATCGCCGGAAACTGCGGGTATCATCGCGTCCGTTCAATTGCTGAACGGACCCCGTGGTGCCCCGCCAAATCACCGAAGACCTGTCTTACAAGCTGCTGCGCGAGTTGACACAGGAGCCGACTGTGAGCCAGCGCAATCTGGCCACCCGTTTTGGCATGAGCGCGGGCAAGGTCAACTATTGCCTGCGTGCATTGGTGGAGTGCGGATGGGTGAAGGTTCGCAATTTCCGCCGCCACGACAACAAGTGGGCTTACAGCTACCTCCTCACGCCGTCCGGCATCAGCGCGAAGCTTCGGCTCGCCAGTTCCTTTCTTGCGCGCAAGGAGCAGGAGTTCGAGGCCTTGCAGCATGAGATTGTGCGGCTGAGAAGCGAATTCGAAACTGCGTTGGCAATGTCGTCAGAAGAGTCAGAAAAACAATGAAGATCACCGTCATCGGCACCGGCTATGTCGGACTCGTTACAGGTGCATGCCTGGCGGACGTCGGCAACGACGTGCTTTGCCTCGACGTAGATGCCGCAAAGGTCGCGCGCCTGCAGGCCGGCGAGATTCCGATTCATGAGCCCGGGCTGTCCGAGATCGTGCGCGCCAACTGCGAGGCAGGCCGCTTGCGCTTCACCACCGACGCACAAAGTGCAACGCAGCACGGGCTGGTGCAGTTCATTGCGGTAGGCACCCCACCCGACGAAGACGGCTCAGCCGACCTGCAACACGTGCTGGCCGCGGCGCGTGCCATCGGCCGGCACATGGACGGATACCGCGTGGTGGTGGACAAGAGCACGGTCCCTGTCGGTACGGCCGACAAGGTACGCGCCGCCATCGGCGAGGAGCTGAAGGCGCGCGGCGCAAACCTGGAATGGTCCGTGATCTCCAACCCCGAGTTCCTCAAGGAAGGCGCTGCGATCGAGGACTTCATGCGTCCGGACCGCATCGTCATTGGCGCTGACGACGAGCGCTCGCTGCAGCACATGCGCCAGCTCTACGCCCCGTTCGAGCGCAATCACGCGAAGCTGATGGCCATGGACGTGCGCTCGGCGGAGTTGACGAAATACGCCGCCAACGCAATGCTCGCCACGCGTATCAGTTTCATGAACGAGATGGCCCTGCTCGCCGATGCGCTGGGTGCGGACATAGACGCCGTGCGCCGAGGCATCGGCAGCGATCCCCGCATCGGCCACCATTTCCTCTATGCCGGGTGCGGATACGGTGGCTCATGCTTCCCGAAAGACGTCAAGGCCTTGTTGCGCACATCCCAGGACTCCGGCGTCCCATCTCGTCTTCTGCAAGCGGTTGAGGCGGCCAACGAGTACCAGAAGCAGGTGCTGATCGACAAGATCGAGCGCCGCTTCGGCAGCGATTTGCGCGGCAACGTGTTCGCGCTGTGGGGTTTGGCATTCAAGCCCGAGACCGACGATATGCGGGAGGCGCCAAGCTTGGTGGTGATCCACGAATTGCTGCGGCGTGGCGCACGCATCAACGCCTACGACCCGGTCGCTACCGCTGCTGCGCAGCGGCTGCTGGGCCACATCGACGGCCTGAGCTACGTCAACCGCGCAATGGAGGCGCTGAAAGACGCCGATGCGTTGGTCATCGTGACCGAATGGAAAGAATTTCGCAGCCCCGATTTCGGGCGCATGCGCCAGGTGATGCGACAGGCTGCGATCTTCGACGGACGCAACATCCTCGATCCCCGTGCCGCGCGTGAGGCAGGATTCGACTACATCGGAATCGGAAGACCATGATCAGTTTCGCCATCATCGGCTGCGGCCGCATTGCCAAGCGCCATGCCGAGCTCCTGGGCACCGGGCAGATTGCCGGTGCGCGCTTGGTGGCGGTGTGCGACATCCGGCCGGAACGCGCGCAGGCCTTCGCGGACAAATACGGCGTGCCGGGCTTCAGCTCGATCTCCGAGATGCTGGCCATGCCAGGCATCGACGTGGTATCGGTGCTGACGCCCAGCGGCATGCACGCCGAGCACGCGATCGCCGTGGCTCGCTCCAGGCGGCACGTCATCGTCGAGAAGCCCATGGCCCTGACCTTGACGGATGCCGACGCGATGATCGGCGAATGCGACAAGGCCGGCGTCGGCCTGTACGTGGTCAAGCAGAATCGCTTCAACGTTCCCGTCGTCAAGGCCCGCGAGGCGCTGGACAGCGGCCGCTTCGGCCGTCTGGTGCTTGGCACGGTTCGCGTGCGCTGGTGCCGCGACCAGAGCTACTACGCCCATGACGACTGGCGCGGCACCTGGGCCCAGGACGGCGGCGTGCTGGCCAATCAAGCCAGCCACCACGTCGACATGCTGAGCTGGTTCATGGGCGAAGTCGAGAGCGTGCACTGCCGCTCGATCACCGCGCTTGTCGACATCCAGGCGGAAGACACCGCCGTGGCCACCATCAAGTTCCGCAGCGGCGCGCTCGGCGTCATCGAGGCCACCGCGGCAGCAAGGCCGCGTGACATGGAAGGCTCGCTTTCGGTCCTGGGCTCGACCGGCGCGGTCGAAGTGGCCGGCTTCGCCGTCAACAAGATCCGCACCTGGCAGTTCAGCGAGCCTGTCGCCAGCGACACCGATGTGATGGACAAGTTCTCAGTGAACCCCCCCAACGTCTACGGCTTCGGCCATCAAGCCTACTATGAGCACATGGTGCAGGTGTTGAGCCAGGGCATCAAGCCGCTGGTCGACGGCCATCAGGGACGGCAGAGTCTGGAGCTCATCATGGCGCTCTACGAGTCCATCGCCTCCGGCAAGGAGGTGTCGCTGCCGCTGCAGGTCGAGCATTGCAAGCTGGGTCGTCGGGATCTCGCATGAGCCATGCTCCGCGCATGATCGAAGCCGCAGTGCGCGACGTTACCTGCGGTGAGGGCGTACGCATCGTCATGCCAGCCAACATCTATGAATGCACGCTGGGCGACGGTTGCTTCGTCGGCCCCTTCGTCGAGATCCAGAAAGGCGTGCAGGTCGGTGCGCGCACGAAGATTCAGTCGCATGCCTTCGTATGCGAGCTCGTGACCATCGGCGACGACTGCTTCATCGGACATGGCGTCATGTTCGTCAACGACCTCTTTTCAAAGGGGGGGCCGGCCCGCGGCGACAAGGCGTTTTGGAAATCCACCCACATCGGCAACAAGGTATCGATCGGCAGCAATGCGACCGTGCTGCCGGTACGCGTGTGCGACGGCGCGGTGATCGGTGCCGGCGCCGTGGTGACGCGCGACATCGCCGAACCCGGCATCTACGCGGGCAACCCGGCCCGGAAAATCAGACCCCTCAGCCCATGATCAAGTTCCTCGACCTCGCCGCCCAGTACCAGTCGATCCGACAGGACATCGACCTCGCCATCGCCACGGTGATCGCCGAGTCGGCCTTCGTCGGCGGGCGCCACCTTGCGACGTTCGAAACGCAGTTCGCCCAATACGCCGGTGCCGCGCATTGCGTGGGGGTGGCCAACGGCACCGACGCGCTCGAGATCGCCATTGAGGCGCTGGATCTCCCGCCTGGCTCCGAAATCATCGTGCCTGGCAACAGTTTCATCGCCAGCTCCGAAGCCGTCACGCGTTGTGGCCACCGCGTGGTCTTCGCCGACGTCGACGCCGGCAGCTACGTACTCGACCTGCTGTCGGTGCGCAAGTTGCTGACGCCGCGCACCAAGGCCGTCGTCGCGGTCCACCTGTACGGCCACCCCTGCGACATGGACCCGCTGATGGCGCTGGCGCGGGAGCACGGACTGGCCGTCATCGAGGATTGCGCCCAGGCACACGGCGCCGAGTACAAGGGGCGGCGCATCGGCGGCATCGGCGACGTGGCGTGCTTCAGCTTCTACCCGGGCAAGAACCTCGGCGCCTACGGCGACGCCGGCGCGATCACGACCTCCCGCGAGGATCTGGCACGCCGCTGCCGCATGATCGCCAACCACGGTCGAATCGCCAAGTACGACCACGAGTTCGAAGGCCGCAGCTCACGCCTGGACGGCCTCCAGGCCGCCGTGCTCTCGGCCAAGCTGCCACATCTGGAAGGCTGGACGTGCCAGCGCATCGCCATCGCCGACCACTATTTGCGAGGGTTGGCAGGCATCGGCGACCTTGTGCTGCCGGTGCGACAGACCTGGGCCCGGCAGGTCTACCACCTGTTCGTAGTGCGCAGCGATCGGCGCGACGCGTTGAAGGCCTTCCTGGCGGAGCGGGGCATCGAGACCGGCATTCACTACCCGATCGCCCTGCCCAAGCTCAACGCCTACCGCTACCTGGGTACGCCCGATGGGCAGGCCTTCTGCAACCGCTCCGACGCGACGTTGCTCAGCCTGCCGATCGGCGAGCACCTCACGATCGACCAAGCGGAAACCGTGGTTTCAGCCGTGCGCGCCTTCTTCGTCTGAAGAATGAGCAATGGCAGGCGGCTTTTCGGCGCGGCGCTCGTCTACACGATCAGCAATGCCTTCGGTGCAGGAGTGCCCATCTTGCTGCTGCCGCTGCTGACGCGTGTGCTCACGCCGGCCGAATACGGCGTGGTGGGGATGTTTGGCGTCGCCGTCGCCGTGCTCGCCGCTTTCACCGGCTTGAGCTCGCTCGGCGCCATCAACGTGCGCTACTTCGCGCCCGAGCGCTTCGACCTGCGCCGCTACGTGGCCTCCTGCCTGGCCATTCTCCTCGCGAGCAGCGCGGCGGCCTTGCTGTTCGCATGGCTGCTCCTGCCCTGGCTCGAGGCCTGGATCCACGTGCCAGGCCGCTGGATCCTGGTGGCAGTGGGGGTGGCGGCGGCGCAATTCGTGGTACAGGTGCAGCTGGTCCTCTGGCAGTCCGCCCAGCGCCCCTGGTCATACTTCGGCCTGCGTGCGGGACAGGCAACGTTCGATGCGACCTTTTCCCTGATGTTCGTCGTCGCGCTCGGCCTGGCCTGGCAGGGGCGCCTGGGCAGCATCGCGCTGGCCGCCGGCCTGAGCGTGGTGGTGGCGCTGGTGCTGCTGGGCCGCGGTGGCTGGCTGTCACACCGACCGCGGCGCGACCACGTGGTCGACGCACTGCGCTTCGGCGTCCCGCTGATCCCGCACACCATCGGCTCGATGCTGGTGCTGATGGCCGATCGCGTGCTCATCTCCAACGTGCTCGACGTCGCCAGCGCGGGCATCTACCTGGTGGCAATGCAGCTGGGAATGGTCCTGGGTCTCCTGACCGACGCCGCCAACAAGGCCTTCGCCCCATGGCTGATGGGCTCGCTGAACCAGTCGGACGCGGCGCGCAACCGGCGCATCGTGCGCTTCACCTACTTCTGCTTTGCGGGCCTCGCGGTGGTCGCACTGCTGTTCGCCTGGATCGCGCCGTGGCTGTTGTCGTGGCTGGTCGGCCCGAAGTACCACGCCGCGGGGCCCGTGATGGGCTACATCGCGATGGGCTTCGCCTTCGGTGGCATGTACTACATGGTGACGAACTACGTGTTCTTCGCCGGCCGTACCGCCGGCCTGGCGTTGATCACCTTCGCCGCCGGCCTGTTCAACGTCGGCATCACCTACCTGCTGCTCAAGCAGAACGGCGTGACCGGAGCGGCCCAAGGCTTCATGCTGTCGCAGGCCGCCACTTTCCTCGGCACATGGTGGCTGGCGCAGAAGTCGCACCCGATGCCGTGGCGTCGTTGCCTGGAGCCGGCAACATGAATGCAGCGATGCGCCCTGGTCTGTCGCTGAACGACATCCTGCAGGTCGAGGACGACGAAGCCGTCCTCGCGGTGACCTGCCCGCACACCGACATTCCGCTGTGGGCGCTGCTGCGCGTTCCGCTGCTGCGCTCGATCCTGTCCGATGCCCTGTACAGCGTGCCCCTTGTGGGGCAGGCCGCAGCGACACCGCGCATTCGCGCCGCATCGAGCCTCGCGCGTGCCGTGCTCCACGACGCGCTGCGAGCCGGGGCGTCCCGGGCCGAGGTGCTGGTGATGGCCACGGGCGTGGGGCAACAGCTGCAGGAGGGACGCTGGTTCAACCGCCTGAGCGACCACTTCGCCAACGCCTTGCCCCGGCAGACGCTCGTCATCGAGGACTTCTTCGGCTGGCGCTGGCCCTTCCCTCGGCACAACAGCCGCGTGCGCTTCAGCGCGCCTGGGCAGGCCGCCGCCGCGATTTTCGGCAAACTGGCCTGCGACGCCACCGACCACGCGCGCGCTGCGCGGCTGGTCGGCCTCGTCGCCGACCGTGCGCGCCGTACCCTGGGCTGGGAGCTGCCCATTGCCCAAGCCGACTTTCTGCGCGGCTGGCTGGCCCGCAAGGCTGCCGCCGTGCCCTGGCTCTACCGCCGCCACCGCGCCATGCTCGAACGCACCGGCGCTCGCGTGCTGATCAAGGAGGAAGCCTGCTATGGCGGCACGTCCGCTGTGTTGATGCGGGCAGCGCGCGACCTCGGCATCGCCACCGCCGAATACCAGCACGGCGCGATCTCCGGCGGCCATGATGCCTACAACGTGGCGCCGGCACTCCAGCACAGCGATGCCTACCGCCGCACGTTGCCGGAGCACCTGCTGGCTTACGGCTCGTGGTGGGTCGACCAGATCGGCATGCCGGTGCAGGGCGTGGCCATCGGCAACCCCCACCGCGCAGCCAGGCTGGCTGGCTCGGGCATCCGAAACGAGCCGTCGGGCGAGGTGCTCATCCTGGGCGACGGCCTGGAGACGCCGATGTACATGGCGCTTGCGGAACGCCTGGCCGCTCGTGTAGCCGGCCGCCTGCGCGTGGTGTTCAGACCGCACCCGCTGGAGCGCGAGGCGGTGCGCGCGAAATACGGAAGCGGAAACAGCGCGGTGGGCATCGACCCGCACGTCGACATCTATGATGCCTTGCGAGCCTCCCACGCCGTGGTGAGCGAACTATCCACCGGGCTGTTCGAGGCGGTGGGCTTGGTGGACCACGTCTTCATCTGGGACACGCCCAAGTCGCGCTTCACCTTCCCCAGCCACCCCTTCACGGCCTTCCAGGACGCCGACGACCTCGCCATGCAACTCGAACACAACACCGCGTCGGCCTGCAGCGTGGCCGATGTCGACGCCATCTGGCAGCCCGACTGGCGCACCCACTACCTGCAGTTCCTGTCCAGGGTCGGGAGCGTCGACGTCAACCTGAGCAACACATGATCACGATCGTCGACTATGGCGTGGGCAACCTGGGGTCGATCCGCAACATGCTGCGCAAGATCGGTGCAGCCTGCGAGATCAGCGCCGATGCCGAGCGGCTGGCCGCTGCCGACAAGCTCATCCTGCCCGGCGTGGGCGCTTTCGATGCCGGCATGGCGAGCTTGAACGCATCGGGGCTCGCGCCGGCCCTGCACGAGGCGGTGTCGCAGCGCAAGGTACCGGTGCTCGGCATCTGCCTGGGCATGCAGCTGATGACACGCGGCAGCGAAGAAGGCAGCCTGCCGGGCCTGGGCTGGATCGACGCCAGGACCGTGCGCTTCACGCCCGGCGCCAACCAGAAACTCAAGGTGCCGCACATGGGCTGGAACGTGGTCGATGCTTGCAAGTCGTCCAGGCTGCTGCACGGTGCCGAACCCGAAGAGCGCTTCTACTTCGTGCACTCCTTCTACGTGCGCTGCGACCGTCCCGACGACGTGCTGCTGCGCGCGCGCCACGGTGACACGTTCGACGCGGCTTTCGAACGCGACAACGTGATGGGCGTGCAGTTCCATCCGGAGAAGAGTCACAAGTTCGGCCTGCGCCTGCTGGGCAATTTCGCGAAGGCCGCCTGATGCTGCGCACACGCGTGATCCCCTGCCTGCTGCTCAAGGGCCGCGGACTGGTCAAGACGGTGAAGTTCGCCAACCCGAAGTATGTGGGCGACCCCATCAACGCAGTGAAGATCTTCAACGAAAAAGAGGTCGACGAGCTGATGCTGCTCGACATCACGGCCAGCGAAGAAGGCCGCGAGCCGAACTTCCAGCTGATCGAAGAGATCGCCGAAGAGTGCTTCATGCCCATGGCCTACGGCGGCGGCATCACTTCGATGGACCACATTCGACGCATCCTGAAGCTGGGAGTCGAGAAGGTCGTGCTCAACCGCGCAGCGCTCGAGCAGCCGCAGTTGGTGAAGCAGGCAGCTGCGGAGTTCGGCGCCCAGGCTGTGGTGGTCTCCATCGACGTGAAGAAAAGGCTATTCGGCGGCCACCAGGTGGTGGGTCGGCGCGGCCAGCATTCCACCGGGCGCGACCCGCTGCAGTTCGCGAAGGAGGTGCAGGCCTTGGGCGCCGGCGAGATCCTGCTGAACACCGTCGACCGTGACGGCACCATGGACGGCATGGACCTGAAGCTGGTCCGCGAGTTAGCCGCGGGCCTTTCCGTTCCGCTGGTCGCCGTGGGGGGCGTGGGTGCGCTGCAGCACATCGTCCAAGCTCGCGACGCCGGCGCGAGCGCCATTGCTGCCGGCTCCTTCTTCGTGTTCCAGGGGCCCCACCGTGCGGTCCTGATCTCGTACCCCGAATATCAAGAGCTCCTCGACGCACTCGCATGACAAATCAAGCTTCCTATCAGGCCTGCACGCGCTGCGTCATGGACACGAGCGACGCGGACATCCGCTTCGACGCGCAAGGCGTCTGCAACCACTGCCTGCGCTTCGATGCCCTGCGGCCCAGGTTCGACTTCACGCTGGCGCAATCGCAAGCCAGGATCGACGCGCTGGTCCGGAAGGTCAAGGCCGGCAAGAAGGGCCAGTACGACTCCATCGTGGGCCTGAGTGGAGGCATTGACAGTTCCTACGTCGCCTACCTCGCCGGCAAGTACCAGCTCAATCCGCTGGTGGTGCACTTCGACAACGGCTGGAACTCCGAAATAGCGGTCTCCAACATCAAGAAGATCGTCAAGAAGCTCAACTTCGACCTCTTCACCTACGTCATCGATTGGGAAGAGTTTCGCGACCTGCAGCGTGCCTTCTTCAAGGCCTCGGTGATCGACATCGAGATGGTCACCGACCACGCCATCTTCGCGAGCATGTTCAACATCGCTCGCGACCACGGCATCAAGTACGTACTGAGCGGCACCAACTTCTGCACCGAGCACACCATGCCGCCGTCGTGGTATTGGCGCAAGCAGGACCTCGTCAACCTGAAGGACATCCACCGCCAGTACGGCGAGATCCCGCTCAAGACCTTCCCGATGCTCACCACGCTGCGCTTCCAGGCCGGGCGCCAGCTCGGCCTGGGCCAGGAGTACATCGAGATGCTCAACGCCATCGACTATCGCCGTGGTCCGGCCATGCAGACGCTGAAGGACGAATTCGACTGGCAGTATTACGGTGGCAAGCACTACGAATCCACCTTCACCAAGTTCTACCAAGCCTTCGTGCTGCCGCGGAAGTTCGGCGTGGACAAGCGCCGCGCCCATTACACCGACCTGATCCACAACGGCGAGATGACGCGCGACGAGGCGATGCAGTTGCTGGACAAGCCGCTCTACGACCCGGTCGAACTGGCCTCGGACCGAAGCTATGTGCTGAAGAAGCTCGGCTTCTCGTCCGAGGAGTTCGACCGCATCATGGCCGAGCCGCCGCGGTCGCATGCCGAGTTCAAGAGCGACCAGTGGCTGGTCGACCTGATGCACAAGGTCAAGCGCCTGCTCCCGGCCCGCTAGGGGAACGCCCGTGCTCTACCTCACGCTCGCCTTCTTCATGGTCCTGCCGCTGTTCGGCGTCATGGTCATGGAAACCGGCGAGGTCAGCCCCTTCATCGACGAGCCTGGCGCCGCGAACGGTGCATCCCTTGCTTTCACCGTCCACCTGCTGGCCTTCTTCCTGGCCTTCATGTGGGCGCTCAGGCTCTGGGGGCACAACCGGGTGGCGGGCGGCCCGGCGGGAACCACACGAACCACCACGCCCCGGCGTTACGACAACTACGCCTCGACCTGTGCGTTGCTGTTCGCCATCCTGGCTGTGATGATGCTGTTCGTCTTCGGCGGCATCAACGTGCTGGCGCTGTCGGTCGACAAGGCCGAGTTCCGCATCTCACTGGGGCCCTTCGGGGCCATCATGACGCTCGCGACCAAGTGGCTGATGCCCGCCATGTTCGCGGCCCTCGTGCGGGCTGGCATGGATCAGGGCTGGACCGGAGAGCGAAGGGCCATTGCGCTGTTCTGCGGGCTGTGCCTGTGCATCGTCGGCGCGTCATGGGGTTTCAAGACGACCATCGTGCTGATGCTGCTGCCCGCGCTCATCCTTGTCAGCTGGCGGCTTCGCGCCCGCGCCTTCGTCGCGCTCGCACTCTTCACTCTCGTCAACGTGGTTGCTCTGTCGCTGTTCTTCGACCAGCATGAAGACCTGGGCATCGCACTCGATGCGCTGGTGTTCCGCCTGACGGCCCTGCAAGGCGACCTGGCCTGGTACACCTGGGACAAGGTGGCCGGCGGCGGCGACACCCCCGGCTACCTGAAGACCTTCCTCCCGGTGCTCGGTGACGGCGTGCTGCGCCAGATCACCGGCGCCGATCCGCAGCGCGACTATGCCGACTGGGCGAGCTACTACTTCGGCCCGGCCATGACACTGTACGGCGGCTACCCGGTGGAAGGCGTGATGATGGGCGTGACCAACCAGGCCACCATCTTTGCCGAGGCGCTGGTCATCGGTGGCAAGTACTTCTTCGTGATGGCGTCGGCCTTCTTCGGCCTGCTCGTCGGCTGGGTCGCCGCGCGGCTGAAGGCCTCTATCGACGGAAGACGTTACGCGGCAGCGGCCACGCTGTCCACCTTCTTCAGCTTCACCGTGCTGTCGTGGGTGCTCGGCAACGGATTCTCGTCGCTCTTCTACCTGATCAACCTGGTGGGTGCCGCCGGCACCTACGCGATGATCCATTTCCTGTTGCGCGTCCCCCGGCGTCGAAAGGTCGTCCCAGCGTGATCACCGTTGCCTGCATCTACACCACGAGCCACTTCAGCGGCGCCGCCGTCAGCTTGGCCGAGGTACTGAAGTTCCTGAAGGCGGAGGTTCGCCCCGTCATCCTGACGCCGCGCGGGAGCGTCTCCACGTTCTTCGAGCGCAGCACCGGGGCCCGCTTGTTCCCAGTGCGCTGGCTGTCCCAGTTCGATCACACCCGGCATGGCCGCTACCGCGGCGTGCGCTGGCTGGTGGGCCTGCGCGAGCTGCTGATGCTGCCGGGCACCTGGCTGGCGGTGCGCCGCTTCGCCGCGTCGCTGGAGCACGATGCCATCGACCTGATCCACCTCAACGAAGTCACCGGCATCGTTCCGGCGGTGCTGCTCAAGCGGCACCTGCGGGTGCCGCTGCTCGTGCACGTGCGCGCCCACATGGGCGACCAGAGCCGCGGCCTGCGCAGCCGGGTGCTGCGCTGGCTTCTGGACAGCTTCGTCGACGACATCATCTGCATCGACGAGACCGTGCGGCAGACCCTGCCCGCCGGCATCAAGAGCCGGGTGCAGGTTGTCCACAATGCGCTGAACATCGGCGACGCACCACAGAAGAAGTCCGCCACGCCGCTGCCTGCACCGCTCGAGTCGCCGGGCAGCGCGACCCGCATCGGCATCGTCGGCTCGCTGCTGCGGGTCAAGGGCATCTTCGAGTTCATCGAGTCAGCCGTCGAGCTGTGCAAGCGACGCGATGACGTCGTCTTCGCCTTCGTGGGCAGCGGTGTGCGCGAGATGGGCCGGCTGCGCCATGCATTGTTCTCGCGGCTGGGCCTGGCCGAGAACGCCGAGCGGATCATCCGCTCGCGCATCGAGGCCGAGGGCCTGCAGGATCGCATCCTGATGACGGGCCACCGCGAGGACCTGGCCACCGTCTACAGCCACCTCGACATTCTGTGCTTCCCGTCGCACTACAACGCGCCGGGCCGGCCCATCTTCGAGGCAGCCTATTTCGGCAAACCCAGCATCGTCGCCATCGAGAACCCCTGCGCCGACACGTTGGTCGATGGCGTCACCGGCGTGGCAATCCCTGCCAAGGACAGCAGCTCGCTGACGCGCGCGATGGAGCGCCTGGTGGACAACCCGTCGGAGCGGCACGACATGGGCATGGCCGCCAAGGACTTGGCCGAACGCAACTTCCGCCTCGATCGCAATGCGGGCCTGGTGCTCGACATCTACCGACGCTTGGCCGCACCATCGAGCGCCGAGCCGGCAGGCAGCGGCAAGCGGACGCAGAGCACCTGAGGATTGGCATGAAGCTCACTGTTTCCATCGTCGCCTACCACTCCGACCTGCAGCTGCTGTCGCAGGTGCTGCAGTCGCTCGAGGCATCGGCCCTCCACGCGGCCCGGGAGTTTGCGCTGCAGGTGCGGGTGGACGTGGTCAACAATGCGCCCGACGACGTCGATCTGGCCGCACGCGCCGCCTTCCTGGGCGACTACGACGGCACGTCCAGCCTCATCCGCGTGCAACTGCTGCAGTCGCCGTGCAACCTCGGCTACGGCGCAGGCAACAACCTGTCCATCCATGCCGACAACGAATCTGATTTCCACTTGGTGCTGAACCCGGACGTGCTGCTCGAGGACGCCACGCTCGCCAACGCCCTGCGCTTCATGCAGGACGAGCCTGCGGTCGGGCTGGTCACGCCGCGCGTGATCGGCTTCGACGGCGTGCAGCAGTACCTCTGCAAGCGCAACCCCAAGCTGGCCGACATGGTGCTGCGCGGCTTCGCTCCGCGCTGGCTGAAGTCCAGGCTGGCCGAGCGCGAGCGACTGTTCGAGATGCGCGACCATGACTATGCAGCGATCATCCGCAATGTCAGCTACCCGACGGGCTGCTTCATGTTCTTCCGCGGGCCGACGTTGCGTCGCATCGGCGGCTTCGACGAGCGCTACTTCCTGCACTACGAAGACGCCGACATCGGCCGCAGGCTGATCGCCGTCGCGCCCTCGGCCTATGTGCCGAGCGTGCAGGTGCGCCACAAGTGGTCGCGCGATACCCATCGCTCCTGGAAGATGCGCTGGGTCACGATCAGGTCAGGCCTGCTTTACTTCCGCATCTGGGGAGGTTTGATCTGATCACGTCCGCCCGACAATTCATCCGCTCGCTGCAGGACCCGCAGCCGGAGGTGCCAAGCGCGGATCAGAACAACTTCGATCTGCTGCGGCTCACGTTTGCCATGATGGTCTGCCTGGTGCACGCGCACGAGCTGTCGGGGCTGGCATCGCTGCAGGTGCTGTCCGCCGTCATTTCGTCGGCCGTGGCGGTGAAGTGCTTCTTCGTGGTGAGCGGCTTCCTGATCGTCATCAGCTGCGAGCGCTCGCACACCCTGGCCAGCTACGCCGGCAAGCGCGTCCGTCGCATCTATCCGGCCTACCTGCTGGTGATCTTCGCCTGCGCGTTGCTGTTGCCCTGGACCTTCCAGCAGGACGGCGCCCGCTACTTCAGCCGCGAGTGGTTCAGGTACCTCGTGGTCAACGGCGTGTTCCTGAACTTCCTGCAACCGGGCCTGCCGGGGGTCTTTGCGGACAACCGCATCCAGGCCATCAACGGTGCCTTGTGGACCCTCAAGATCGAGGTGCTTTTCTACATCGCCGTGCCCTTCATCGTGGTGGCGATGCGCCGGTGGGGCCGCCTGCAGGTCCTGGCAATCCTGTATCTGCTGTCCGTCGCATATGCGAGCGTCCTGCTGCACGCGGCCGACCGCACCGGCTCGGGCATGTTCGCCGAGCTCGCACGGCAGCTGCCGGGTCAGCTGTCCTACTTCATGGCCGGCGCCTTCTATGCCTGCTTCTTCGGCGTGCTCAAGACGAAGATGTCCCTGCTGATGCTGGTGTCCGCCGCCGTGCTGACGGTCCATGCCTTCATTCCGTTGCCGCTGCTGGAGCCCTTCGCGCTGGGATCGCTGGTGATGGTGCTGGCGTATGCCCGACCGCTCGGCCATTTCTCCCGCTTCGGCGATTTCTCGTACGGGCTGTACATCGTCCACTTCCCGATCATCCAACTGTGGCTGTCGTCGGGTCTGCTCCAGGACGCGCCCTGGCTGTTCCTCGCCACGGTAGTGGCCTCGAGCCTCGCGTGCGCCGCGCTGCTTTGGCATGCGGTCGAGAAACACTTCCTCGCACGAAGCAATCATTACCTGTCGGAGGCTCAACGCGCCGACACTCTGGTTGCAACCAAACCGGGAAGGGCGACATGAGCATCACAACCAATCTTCGATTGATGCCGCTGAGCGTGGCGTTGCTGGCCGGTTGCGGCGGCGACAGCGGCTCGGGTATGGATGCTGCTGCCGCGCCGCCTGTGCTGGTGCCATCCAGCGAACTCAGTGCGCAGGTGGGCGCGTGCAGCGTCCCGATCGAGCGCGTGCACGACTCCGGCCACGTGCTGTACGTCGTAGCACCCGCCGGTTGCTCGATCAGTTTTCCTGCCACCGTCACGCTGCAATACCACTCCCCGGGCAGCAGCACCGTCAGCAGCACGATCGACGTGCCGCTGGCGTCGTCCGACGATGCCCGCCCGATGACACTGCCCGAGCGCGGTCTGCGCGACGTCAGCCTGGTGCAACAGGGGCAATGGCGCTCCTTCCCCAACGCCGACAGCTGGGCTCCGCGTGACGGCGCCGGCGTGCTGGTGATGGACGGCAAGGTCTACCTTCTTGGCGGCTGGAAATACGGCCCGGTCTCGAGCGAGGTCTGGGTCACGACCGACCTCGCACACTGGGAGTTCCTGGGTGAGGCACCGTGGCAGGGCCGCCACGGCTCCGGTTGGCTGGTGCACGACAACCGCCTTTGGGTGGTGGGTGGCGATCTGATCGACGACGTCTGGTCCTCGGCCGACGGCGTGATCTGGCGACTGGAGGCCTTGCGAGCCCCGTTCGGCAAGCGATACACCCCGAACACGGTTTCCAAGGACGGATATATCTATCTTTACGCCGGCCAGTATTGGGAACCCGTCGACTGGTGCATCGAGCGACCCGATTGCAGGCCGGTCGGCTACAACGACGTGTGGAGGAGTCGCGACGGCCGCAGCTGGGAGCAGGTGAACCCCAACGCGCCGTGGAGCCCGCGCGGGCTGATCCATGGCGGGATGGTGTGGAACAATGAGATCTTCCTGCTCGGCGGCGGGCTCAAAGGCTCGCAGCCAAATGATTCCTACAATGACACGATGATAGAATTCAAGGATATCTGGTCCTCGAAAGACGGGGTCAATTGGGAATTGCGGGCCAATCCATTTCCCTTTCCTGGCAGAACGCATTTCAGCGTCCTCTCCACCCCGGTGGGCTGCTTCGTATCGGATGGTTCGGTAGGCAACCAGCAGAACGTGACCAACGATGTGTACCATGCGCCGGATTGCGTCCAGTACAGTGCCCTGCCGAATCCGCCGCTGCAACGCCGGCATGCATCGGGATTAGCTTACTTCAACGGCTCGGTGATCATCATGGGAGGCGCTCCCACTGACAATCCGGGCAGCGAAGTCTGGCAATACTTCCCATAGAAACCGAATGATCTATTAATCGAACCCGAGCTATTTTCAATGCCGCCCACGACTGCGCGATAATTTGCATGGGCGGCATTATCCCCAGTATATTTGGAGTATTCGTCATGATGAAAAAGGATGTTGTTGGCCAATACAAACTGCCGACCGCAGTTCGATATTGCAGGAACTGCACCATTTCCAACCAGCGCCCGCGAATCACCTTCGATGAGAACGGCGTGTGCTCCGCCTGCAATTTCGCGGAATACAAGCGAAGCAAGATCGATTGGGCACAACGCGAGCGCGAACTGATCGAGCTGTGCAACAAGCACCGCAAGAGCAATGGCGAATACGACGTCATCGTGCCCTGCAGCGGCGGCAAGGACGGCAGCTTCGTCGCCCACCAGCTGAAGTTCAAGTACGGCATGAATCCACTGACGGTGACCTGGGCTCCGCTGCTCGCCACCGACATCGGCCGGCGCAACCTCGATGCCTTCATCCGCTCGGGCTTCGACAACGTGCTCGGCACGCCCAACGGCCTCGTCACACGGCGGCTCACCCAGCTGTCGTTCGCTCACCTGGGTGACCCTTTCCAGCCCTTCATCTATGGACAGACCAATTTCCCGCTCAGCATGGCGATCAAGCACAACGTGTCGCTGATCATGTACGGCGAGAACGGCGAGGTCGAGTACGGCGGCGACATGAAGAACGCCCATCGTCCCGATCGCGAGATCAAGGACCACGACAAGCACTACTTCTCCGGCCTGCCGCCGGAGTTCTGGGTCGAGCACGGCATCTCGGCGAACGACCTGAAGCCGTTCAGCGCACCGCGCTACGAGGACATCCTCGCCAACAAGACCACCATTCATTTTCTCGGCTACTACAAGAACTGGGACCCGCAGGAGAACTACTACTACTGCCGCGAGCACACCGGCTTCTCGCCGAACACCGAGCGGTCCGAGGGCACCTACTCCAAGTACGCAAGCCTGGACGACAAGATCGACGGCTTTCACTACTACCTCGCTTACATCAAGTTCGGCATCGGCCGCACCACCTCCGATGCGGCGCACGAGATCCGCGACGGCAAGATCAACCGTGAGGAGGGTATGGCACTGGTCAAGCGCTACGACGGCGAGTTCCCGAACCGCTACTTCAACGAGTTTCTCGAATACTGCGACATCACGCCCGAGCAGTTCCACGAGGTCATCGACAGCTGGCGCTCCGACCACCTGTGGGAGAAGGTCGACGGTGCCTGGCGCCTGAAGCACACCGTGTGGCAGGACACGGGCAACACGGCCGGCGCATGAGCAACGTCCGTCTCATCCCGCGCCTGGACATCAAGGGGCCGAACCTCATCAAGGGAGTCCACCTCGAGGGGCTGCGGGTCATCGGCGATCCGCAAGAGTTCGCCGTCGCCTACTACCAGGCGGGGGCGGACGAGCTCATCTACATGGACATCGTGGCCAGCCTCTACGGCCGCAACAACCTGAGCGACATCATCCAGCGCGCCGCCGAAAACGTGTTCGTGCCGATCACCGTCGGAGGCGGTGTGCGTTCCGTCGAGGACGCCCGGCACATCCTGCGCAGCGGCGCCGACAAGGTGGCCATCAACACCGCCGCGGTCGGGCGGCCGGAGCTCATTTCCGACGTGGCCTACCGCTTCGGCTCGCAGGCCATGGTGCTGTCCATCGAGGCCAAGCAGGTCGGCCCAGGCAAGTGGGAGGCCTACACCGACAACGGCCGGGAGAAAACCGGTCTGGACGTTGTCGAATGGGCGCGGCGCGGCGTCGAACTGGGCGCGGGCGAGATCCTGCTCACCTCGGTCGACCGCGAAGGAACGCGCAGCGGTTTCGAGCTCGACCTGATAAAGCAGGTCAGCCGAAGCGTCTCGGTGCCAGTCATCGCCAGCGGCGGCATGGGCAAGATCGACCACCTGATCGACGTCGCGCGCGAGAGCGGCGCCGACGCCGTGGCCATGGCCGACGTGCTGCATTACAAGCGCCTGCAGTTGGGCGACATCCGCCACGCGGCGCAGGCCGCCGGACTGGCAGTCAGGAGTCTCGACAATGTCTAGGGCCGTCACCCTGCTCGACTACGGCATGTGCAACCTGCTGAACGTCGCGCGTGCCTTCGAGCATTGCGGCGCCCGTGTCACGATCACCGAAGACGCGCGCGAAGCCGAAGCCGCCGACCGCCTTGTGGTGCCGGGCGTGGGAGCCTTCCGGGACAGCCTGCGGGAGGTCCAGGCACGCGGTTTCGACGCCGTCATCCGCCGTTTCACCGAATCGGAGCGTCCCTTCTTCGGCATCTGCGTGGGCATGCAGATGCTCTTCGAAGGCAGCGAGGAATTCGGCGACAGCGCCGGCCTGGGTGTGCTGAAGGGCTATGTTCGCGCCGTGCCGCGCGTCACCACGGACGGCGAGCCCCAGCGCGTGCCGCACATCGGCTGGAGCCACCTGCGCGAGCCCGAGAACGGGCGGCCGTGGTCGGGCAGCCTGCTCGAGCCCTTTGCAGGCAAGCACCCGGCGGTCTACTTCGTGCACTCGTTCGCCGCCGTGCCGAGCGACCCGTCGCTGCGTCTGGCCGACACGCTTTATGGCGGCCAGCGCCTGTGCGCCTCGGTGCAAGACGGTTCGGTGATGGCCACGCAGTTCCACCCCGAACGCAGCGGCGAGGTCGGCCTGCGCATCCTGCAGCGTTTCCTGGAGCTCTGAGTGCGCGTTCTCGCCGTGATCCCTGCACGCGGAGGCTCCAAGCGCCTCCCAGGCAAGAACATCCGTCCGCTGCAGGGCAAGCCGCTGATTGCCTGGAGCATCGACTTCGCGCGCGCGCTCGACTGGGTGAACGAGGTGCATGTCTCGACCGACAGCCCGGAGATCGCCGAGGTCGCAGCCGCCAGCAGCCTGCCCGTGCCGCGCCTGCGGCCTGCTACGCTGGCCACCGACGAGGCCGGCTCGGTCGAGGTCGTGCTGGACACGCTGGCTTGGTACGCGAGCCAGGACCGGCACTTCGATGCGGTGGCGCTGCTCCAGCCGACCACCCCGGTACGCCTGGCGCAGCGGTGGGACCAGGCTCGCGACCTGCTCGAAAGCCCTGCCTGCGACGGCGTGATCGGCATCGCACCGGCGCGCACCCATCCCTACCTGGTGTTTCGGCGCGACGCGCTGGGCACGCTGTCGCGCTGGGATATGTCGGGTGCGACGGTGACGCGAGCGCAGGACATGCCGCCGGCCTACGAAGTCAACGGCGCCCTCTACCTCGTGAAGGTGCAGGCGCTGCGCGAAGAACGCAGCTTCTTCCCGACGCATTGCAAGGGCGTGACCTGCGATCAGGCCATCGAGAACATCGACATCGACACCCCCGATGACTGGCGCCGCGCCGAGGCCCTCATCCAAGAATGGACCGCACAGAACTCATGAAGACCTTCGTCATCGCCGAAGCCGGCGTCAATCACAACGGCAGCGCCGAACTGGCACTGCAGTTGGTGGACACCGCCGCGCGCTGCGGCGCCGATGCCGTCAAGTTCCAGACCTTCTCGGCCGACAAACTGGTGCGCCGCGGTGCCGCCAAGGCCGAATACCAGGCTCGAGAAACCGGCGCTGGCGACCAACATTCCATGCTCAAGCAGCTCGAGATGCCCGAGTCGCTGCACGACGCGCTGGTCGAGCGCTGCGGCCAACTCGGCATCGAATTCATGTCGACCGGCTTCGACGAAGGCGCGGTCGACTTCCTCGTGTCGCTGGGCATCCGGCGCATCAAGGTGCCGTCGGGCGAGATCACCAACCTGCCTTTCCTGCGTCACTTGGCTGCCAAGGACCTGCCGCTCATCCTGTCCACCGGTATGGCCACGCTGGCCGAGGTCGAAGAGGCCGTCGAGGTCGTGCGCGGCACGCGCGCGCAGCACGGCTTCCCCCAGCCTCTGGCGCAGGCGCTGACCGTGCTGCACTGCACCTCCAACTACCCGGCCGCTCTGGAAGACATCAACCTGCGCGCCATGGCCACCATCGGTGCCGCCACCGGCTTGCCCGTGGGTTACTCCGACCACAGCGCCGGCACCACCGTGTCGGTGGCGGCAGTGGCCCTTGGCGCCACCGTCATCGAAAAGCACTTCACGCTCGACCGCTCCCTGCCGGGCCCGGACCACAAGGCCTCGCTCGAACCCGACGAACTGCTCGACATGATCCGCCGCATCCGCGAGGTCGAGCGCGCGCTCGGCTCATCGCTCAAGGAGCCCAACGCCGCCGAGCTGCCGGTGCGCGCTCTGGTGCGCCGCAGCGTCACCCTGGTTCAGGCAGTGCCAGCAGGCCACGTGCTCACGCCGCGGGACTTGGCGCTGATGCGCCCGGGCGACGGCATCGAGCCCAAGCACCTCGACGCCGTCGTCGGACGGCGTTCGGCACGTGCGCTCGACGCCGGCACCACGCTGCGCTGGCCCGACCTGCTGTGAGCCCGCCCATGCGCCGCATCTGCTACCTGACAGGAACGCGTGCGGATTTCGGCCTGATGCTCTCCACGCTGAGGGAGATCGACGCCCACGAAAGCCTGGTTCTGGACCTCATCGTCACCGGCATGCACCTCTCGCCACGCTTCGGTTCCACGGTGCGCGAAATCGAGGCGACGGGCCTTGCCATCGCCGCCCGCGTGCCGGTCGACGTCGACACCGCCACCGGTGTCTCGATGGGACGCGGCCTGGCGACCATTCTCGACGGCGTGCTCGGGGTGCTGGAGCGGCAACCGCCCGACGCGCTGCTGCTGCTGGGCGACCGGGGCGAGATGCTTGCCGGCGCGCTGGCCGCCCTGCACCTGAATATCCCGAGCGTGCACATCCATGGCGGCGAACGCTCCGGCACCATCGACGAATCGATGCGCCACGCCATCTCGAAGCTGTCGCACTACCACTTTGCCGCGACAGCGGAGTCGCGCGCTCGACTGATCGCCATGGGCGAGCGACCCGACGCGGTGTTCGTGACCGGCGCCCCCGGGCTGGACGGGCTGCAAACCCTGGCCAGCAAGGACCGCGAGATGCTCTGCGCCGAGCTCGGCCTGTCGCCGCGGCGGCGCGTCGCTCTCTTCATCTACCATCCGGTGGTGCAGGAAGCCACCCGGGCCGGCAGTGACGCGCAAGCCCTGGTGAAGGCCTGCCTCGCCGCGGGACTGCAGGTGGTCGCGCTGATGCCGAACGCCGATGCCGGCAGCGACCACGTGCGCGCCTCCCTCGCGAGCCTGGAAGGCCAGCCCGACCTGCGCGTGCTGACCCACCTGCCGCGACCCGACTTTGTGTCCTGGATGGCCACCTGCGACATCATGGTCGGCAACTCGAGCAGCGGCATCATCGAGGCAGCGAGCTTCGGCACGCCGGTACTCAACGTCGGCTCGCGGCAGAATCTGCGCGAGCGCAATGCCAACGTCACCGACCTCGCCGCCCCCGGCCCCGAACTCCCGGCCATGCTGGATGCCTGCCTGCGCGCCGGCCGTTTCGCGCCTGCCAACGCCTACGGTGACGGCCAGGCCGGCCCGCGCATCGCAAACCTGCTGGCCGGTCTCGACCTGTCGCCCTCGATCCTGCTCAAAGCCCATGCGCACTGACAAGGTCCTCCTCATCGGCGCCGGCGGCCACTGCAAGGTAGTCATCGATGCCCTGCTTGGAAGCGGTGTGGTACAGGGCGCACTGCGTGTAGCCGACGACGCCCCGCTGCGCGCCGGCAGCAGCGTGCTCGAGGTACGTGTCGCCGGCACCGTCTCACAGTGCCTGCAGCCGGGTGACGGCTTTCACGTCGCCGTCGGCCACAACAGTACGCGCGAGCGCCTGGCCCAGGTCTGTGAAGACTCGGACATGGTGCCGCTGACGGTGCAGCATCCTCGCGCCGTCGTGTCCGGCGCCGCCCACCTCGGACCAGGCTGCCTGGTCGCCGCCGGCGCCGTCCTCGCGCCAGGAGCGCAGGTCGGTGCGCACTGCATTCTCAACCATGGCGCCGTGGTCGACCATGACTGCGTCGTCGGCGCCTTCACCCACATCGCCCCGCATGCAACGCTGGGCGGTGGAGTGCGCATCGGCCGTCGCGTACTGGTGGGGGCAGGAGCCACCCTGCTGCCCGGCGTCAGCGTCGGGGACGACTGCACCATCGGCGCCGGCGCCGTGGTGCTGCACGACCTCCCGGCCGGCTCCACGTTCGCCGGCGTTCCGGCCCACCGAATTGATGGCAACACTCCATGAACATCGCTGCAATCACCGTCGTCCGCACCACCAGGATCTTCGACGCGCTCCAGACCCTCGACCAGCAGGGCTCGGGCATTCTGCTGCTCACTCGCGCCGACGGCTCGTTCGAGCGCACCGTCACCGATGGCGACATGCGACGCCTGTTGCTCACCGGCAGCACGCTCACCGACTCGCTGGCCACGCTGCCGGCCATCGAGTCGGTGGTCGTGCAGGACGGCGTGACGCGCGAGGCCGCGCTCGACCTGATGAATCTGCACCAGATCAATCACCTGCCGGTGCTGGATGACGCAGGCTGCGTGACCGAGGTGCTCGACCGCCGCGAACTCGACGAGCAGATCCTGCTGTCGACGCCGCACCTGGGCTCGTGGGAGCGTCAGTACGTGGATGAGGCGTTTCGCACCAACTGGATCGCACCGCTCGGCCCCAATGTCGACGCCTTCGAGCGCGAACTGGCCGCCCAGGTCGGCAGTTCGCACGCCGCCGCACTGAGCTCGGGCACCGCCGCGATCCACCTCGCGCTGCGCCTGCTCGACGTGGGCCCCGGCGACCTGGTCTTCTGCTCGACGCTGACGTTCGCCGCCAGCGCCAACCCCATCGTCTACCAGGGCGCGCAGCCGGTGTTCATCGATTCCGAGCCCGACAGCTGGAACATGTCGCCGACGTCGCTCGAGAAGGCGTTTGCCTGGGCGCGCAGCCAGGGCAAGCTGCCCAAGGCGGTGATCGTCGTCAACCTGTACGGCCAAAGTGCCGACATGGACCCGATCCTCGCCCAGTGCGACAAGCACGGCGTGCCGATGGTCGAAGATGCCGCCGAGTCGCTGGGGGCAAGGTACAAGGGTCGTGCGAGCGGCACTTTCGGCGTGTTGGGGGTGTACTCCTTCAACGGCAACAAGATCATCACCACCTCGGGTGGCGGCATGCTGGTGTCCGAGAACGAGCAGCTGATCAAGAAGGCACGCTTCCTCGCCACCCAGGCGCGCGATCCCGCACCGCACTACCAGCACAGCGAGATCGGCTTCAACTACCGCATGAGCAACATCCTGGCTGGTGTCGGGCGCGGGCAACTGCGGGTGCTCGAAGACCGTGTCCAGGCACGCCGGGCGGTATTCGAGAACTACCGCCAGGGCCTGAGCCACCTCGCATCCCTGACCTGGATGCCCGAGCCGGCATGGAGCTTCTCCACCCATTGGCTTACGGCCTGCACGCTCGACCCCCGCACCGCCGGCGTGACCAGCGCCGAGCTCATCAAGCGGCTCGCCGCCGATCGCATCGAGGCGCGCCCCCTGTGGAAGCCGATGCACCTGCAGCCGGTCTTCAGCCATTGCCCGTCCTTCAACCACGGCGACGACTCCTTCGCCGCCAGCGTCTTCGCCAACGGGGTATGCCTGCCCTCCGGGTCCAACATGACGGGCGAACAGCAGCAGCGCGTGATCGAGTTGATCTCCGACCTCCTGAGCGGGTGAATAGAATCCAGCAGACCAGAGCAGGCACGCGACCTGCCTCGTTCACTTCCCTCGCCCCATGTCACTCCTCATCGTTCTGCTCGGTGCCGTCCTGTCCGGCGTCCTGACGGGCCTCGTGCGTCGATACGCCCTGGCCAAGCACCTGCTGGACCATCCCAACGAGCGCAGTTCGCACACCCGTCCCACGCCCCGCGGCGGCGGCCTCGCCATCGTGGTCTGCTTCAGTGCCACCACCTTGGCGCTAGGCCTGCTCGGGCTGGCCCCCTGGCGCGCGTGCGCAGCCCTGCTGGTCAGCGGCCTGCTGGTGGCGACGGTCGGCCTGCTCGACGACCGCTACCAGGTCGCGGCCCGCTGGCGCATGCTGGTCCACATCGTGTCGGGGGTCTGCGTGCTCTGGTCCTGGGCCGGCATTCCTCTCGTGCCCGCCTTCGGCCGCGAGTGGGACCTCGGCTGGATCGGTGTCGCGCTGACCCTGCTCTACCTTGTGTGGATGGTGAACCTCTACAACTTCATGGATGGGATCGATGGCATCGCCAGCATCCAGGCCATCACCGCGTCGCTGGGTGGTGCGGCCTGCTGGTGGCTGGCGACCCATTCCATCCACGCGCTGGTTCCGGTGTGTTTTGCAGCCTGCGTGGCGGGTTTCCTGCTATGGAACTACCCACCCGCCAAGATCTTCATGGGCGACACCGGCAGCGGCTTCATCGGGATGACCCTGGGTACGCTGTCGATCTGGGCTGCCCATGAAACCAATCGCCTCTTCTGGTGCTGGATGATCCTGAGCGGCTGTTTCATGGTCGACGCGACGACCACCTTCTGCAGGCGCGCATGGCGCGGCGAACGCGTGGTCGAGCCGCATCGCAGCCATGCCTACCAGCACGCCTCGCGCGTGCACGGCTCGCACAAGAAAATCTCGCTCGCGATCGGGGCCATCAACCTGCTGTGGCTGTTCCCGCTCTCGATGGCCGTCGCCACGGACCGACTCGACGGCGTCGTGGGCGTGGCAATCGCCTACGCGCCCTTGGTCGTGCTCGCCTACCGCTACAAGGCAGGCGCGAGAGACGAGCAACTGGCCTGAGTCGCCGGTCCGACGCCCACCCCGCCAATGGCCACGCCCCCCTCGGCCGGTTCTCCGCGAGAATCGACGCTTCCGCTCACCGTTCCAGCAGGAATCCCCTACATGCTGCGCAACCGCTTCGGCCGTTATCTGGCTGCCCTGCCCGCACCCGCCAAACTCGCCCTGATGGTCGGCTCCGATGCGGTCTTCCTGCCGCTGTGCGTGCTTTTGTCGGTGAGCCTGCGCCTGGGCTCGGTCGAGTCCGCGTTCGACACGGCCCTGCCGGTGCAACTGCTGCTGGGGCTGCTGACGCTGCCGGTGCTGGGCGCCGCCGGCCTCTACCGGACCGTGGTGCGCTACATCGACGTGCGCGTCGTCGCCGCGGCCAGCGGGTCTCTGGCGGCCGTCGTGTTCGCAGTCTTCCTGCTCGCGCTGGTCCTCAACGTGCGCATCCTGCCGCGCTCGTCGCTGCTGGTCTACTGGTTCGTCGCCTTCACCTACGTCATCACCTCGCGCTTCATCGCCCGCCAGCTGCTGCGTCAGGGGCTCAAGCAACCAGGCCGGCCGCGCCTGCATACCGCCATCTATGGCGCGGGCGACACCGGTGCCCAGTTGGCCCAGGCCATGCAGTTCAGCACCGAATACAAGGCCGTCTGCTTCCTCGACGACAGCATCGAGGTGCAGCACAAGACCGTGGCCGGGCTACGCGTGTACGCCCCGTCCGAACTCAGCAAGGCGATCTCTCGCCACGACGTGATGCAGATTGTGCTGGCCATGCCCTCAGCCACCACCTCGCGAAAGCGTCGGCTTATCGAAACCCTGGAGCACACCGGTCTGCCCATCAAGACGCTGCCCGGCCTGGTCTCGATGGTGAATGGCCAAGCCGAGGTGTCTGACATCCGAGAAGTCGATGTCGCCGACCTGCTGGGCCGCGATCCGGTGCCCCCGCAGCCGGCGCTCTTCGCCAAGAACATCGCCGGCAAGTCGGTGCTGGTCACCGGTGCCGGAGGTTCGATCGGCGGAGAGCTGTGCCGGCAGATCGCGACCCAGGGCCCGAGACACCTGGTGCTGCTCGACCACTCCGAGTTCGCACTCTATTCGCTGGACCACGAGCTGAGGCAGGCCTACCCGGAGCTGAAGATCTCGCCCTGCCTGGGTTCGGTGCTCGACGAATCGATGCTGGCCCGCGTGCTCGCCGAGCACCGCGTGCAGACGATCTACCACGCCGCGGCCTACAAGCACGTGCCCATGGTCGAGTGCAATGTGCAGCAGGGCCTGCGCAACAACGTGCTGGGCGCCCAGGTCGTATCCCGTGCCGCTCTCGCAGCGCAGGTCGAGACCTGCATCCTCATCTCCACCGACAAGGCCGTGCGTCCCACCAACGTGATGGGAGCCTCCAAGCGGGCCGCCGAACTGATCTTCCAGGCCGCAGCCCATCGCAGCGGCTCGACCACCTTCTCGATGGTGCGCTTCGGCAACGTGCTGGGCTCCTCCGGCTCGGTGGTGCCGCTGTTCAAGCGCCAGATCCACGCCGGCGGCCCGATCACCATCACCCACCCCGACATCATTCGCTATTTCATGCTCATCCCCGAGGCGGCGCAGCTGGTCATCCAGGCAGGTGCGATGGCCCGCGGGGGCGAGGTGTTCGTGCTCGACATGGGCGAGCCGGTACGCATCGCCGACCTTGCCCGCTCGATGATTCGACTCTCGGGTCTCAGCGAGAAGACGACCGAGCAGCCTGAAGGCGACATCGAGATCAAGTTCGTCGGCCTGCGTCCGGGCGAGAAGCTCTATGAAGAGCTGCTCATCGGCGACGCGGTGGTGGCGAGCAGCCACCCGCGGATCATGTGCGCTCGCGAGCGCTTCATCGATCCGCTGCTGCTCGACAAGATGATCGATTCGCTCAAGATTACGTGTGATGCCAACGACATGGAAGGCATGCTGCGCCAGATCCGCAACCTGGTGCCCGAGTACCGCCTCGCGGACGAGGTGAACCTGGAAGCCTCCGCCCAGGCCAGGCACGCGCACTGAGGCCTGCCGGCAGCACCGTGCGACATCGGGCTCAGGCCGGGTGCACGCTTTCGAGTTCGTCCGAACGCGGCACCGAGAGCACCGTCAGGCCCGACTGTCGTGCCAAGTCAACAGCGCGTTGCCGGAGCTCATCGGATTCGCCGGGCATCGCGATGATGGCGTGGGTGGCGGTGGCCGTCAGCGAGGGGTCGCGGATGCGCTCCAGGCCGCCGACCACTCGCACGCCGGCGACGCGGATTCCCTGCAGCGCCGGGTCGTCGTCCAGCAAGGCCAGCACGTGCCAGCCATGGCGTTGGTGCAGGCCAGCCAGCAGGCGGCGCGCCACGGGGCCGGCGCCCATCACGACCACGTACCGTGTGGTCGCGTCGACATCGCCGCTCGCCACTGCGTTGGCATGCTCCCAGAGGACGCGCAAGGCCATGCGGGCAAGGGCCAGTGCCAGCACACAAAAGAGCGGGTGCAGGACCAGCACTGCCCGCGCCACCCCGCCGAGATGCGCCATCAGTACCGCCGCCGCGCTGACCAGGCCGGCGACCAGACACGACAGCGTGAGCCGACGGAAGTCGTCGAAGCCAAAGTAGCGCCATACCGAGTGACGCAGCCCGAACAGCTGCAGGCAGATCAGGTAGGTCGCAGTGACACCGAGCGACACCACGTCGTCGTAGGGCGGGCGCCCGGGCTGCCAACGCTCGAAGCCGAGGCGGAAGAGGTAGGTGACGTGCCAGCAGGCGAGCACGATGAGCGCATCGGCCAGCACCGCCTGCCAGCTGCGGCGCACCGAGGTGTCCGACAGGCGGGCTTCGGCCCAGCGCCAGAAGGCGAGGTTGCTCACGATCCGACGCACCTTTCGCGCGGCGCCGTCGGGCAGCAGCACCGTGCGCAGCGTGAGGCCGAGAGCCCGCAGGTCGGTCGACAGCGAGGAATGGTCGACATAGTTGGCCGCAAACTGCAGCTTTTCGGGAAGAATGACCTCCACATACTCACGCTCCGGATTGACGGCACGGGCCAGCACCTCGCTCTCGTCGCGGAATCGGAGCGACGCGAAGTCGGTGATGCCGGGCCGCACGCTCAACACGTGCTCCCGGCGCTCGTCCGAATAGTGCTCCACGTAGCGCGGCACCTCCGGCCGAGGCCCCACCAAGCTCATGGTGCCGCGCAACACGTCGACCAGTTGGGCCAGCTCGTCGAGCTTCCAGCGCCGCAGAAACCCGCCAACGCGAGTGATACGCGCATCGTTCCCCACTGTGATCTCGGGACCGGTGTTCGCGGGCGCCACGCTCATGGTGCGGAACTTGAAGATGCGGAACAGCCGACCATTGCGCCCCACCCGCACTTGCCGGAAGAACACCGGCCCCGGCGAATCGAGTTTGATGGCCAGCGCCACCAGCATGAAGAAGGGGCTCAGCAGCAGCAGCCCCGCCAGTGCCAGCACGATGTCGAACAGGCGCTTGGTCATGAGCCGGCACGGGCCACCGCTTTCTCGAGTGCACGGGCCACGCGGTCGACATCCTCCGGCGTCATTCGCGAGTACATGGGCAGGCTGATCAGCCGCTCGAATGCGTGCTGGCTGTGCGGAAACATCTGCGGCGTGAGCCGGTAGCGGTCACGCCAGTAGGGCTGCAGGTGCAGTGGGATGTAGTGCACGCTGCAGCCGATGCCGCTCGCGAAGAGCGCTTCGATCACCGCGTCCCGCTCGACAGGCACTTCGTCCGCCAGCCGCACCACGTACAGATGCCAGGAGTGCACGTCGCCCTCTGGCGCATGCCGGGGCAGCACCAGCGGGAGGTCAGCCAGCATCTCGTCATAACGCTCGGCCACCCGCAGCCGTGCCTGCTGGAAGGTCCATGCGCGCTTGAGCTGCTGCAGGCCCAGCGCCGACGCGATGTCCGTCAGGTTGTACTTGAACCCCGGCGCGACGATCTCGTAGTACCAGCTCGGCACCTTCGCGGTGAAACGGTCGAACGCATCGCGGCTCATGCCGTGCAGCCGCATCACCTTGATGCGCTTCGCGAGCTCGGCATCGCGCGTGACGACCATGCCGCCTTCGCCGGTGGTGATGGTCTTGTTGGCGTAGAAGCTGAACACCGTGACGTCGGAGTCCAGCGTGCCGACCAGCCGGCCGCCGACCGTCGTCGGCAGCGCATGCGCCGCATCCTCGACCACCTTCAGCCCGCGCCGCTTCGCGAGCGCCAGCAGCGACGGCATGTCGGCCGCGAGCCCGGCGTAGTGCACCGGCACGATGGCCTTGGTGCGCGGCGTGATCGCGGCCTCGACCGCGGCAACGTCGATGCACAGCGTGGCCGGGTCGATGTCGACCAGCACCACGTCGGCGCCGAGGTAGCGCACCACCTCCGCGGTGGCGGTGAAGGTGTGGGTGGTGGTGATGACCTCGTCGCCCGGGCCGATGCCCAGCGCCTCGAGCGCCAGGTGCAGTCCGGCGGTGGCCGAGTTGACGGCCATCGAGTGCAGGGCCGGGTCGCCGAGGAAGGCGGTGAAGTCTTCTTCGAAGCGCTTGGTCTTCGGGCCGGTCGTGACCCAGCCGGATTTCAGCGTGTCGACGACTTCGGCGATTTCTTCGTCGCCGATCTCGGGCAGCGCGAAGGGGAGGAAGGGCAGCGACGCCGCGTTGGATTGGTTCATGAGGCAACGCCCGTTTCCCAAGGATTGAGGACCACGACCCCGGGCAGGTGGTCGAAGTCCTTGGTGTTTCGCGTGGCGAGCGGCACGCGATGGTGAGCGGCAATGGCCGCAATTTGCGCATCTTCCACCGAGATCGGCCAGCCCCGCCGATGGCGGAGGGCCACGATGGAAGCGTACTGCTGCGCCGCATGCTCGTCGAACGACAGGTTCATGCCCTGGAATTCCTGTTCGAACATCTGCTCAGCTACTTCGGCCAGCGCGCTGCGCTTCTTGCCTGCCGGGAGCAGCGAGATGCCCAGCAGGATCTCGGCCTGCGTGATCGCGCAAACCAGAAAACGCGTCTTCGTGCCACGCGCGGCGAACCAGGCGAGCACGGCCGGATCCGGGCGTGGGCGCATCAGCTCCGACAAGACGTTGGTGTCCAGCAGCACGCGGGCAGGACTCACTTGCCGCTCCACTTGGGCGGCGGTCTCGGTGCCGTCCGCTGCGGCAGCGGAAGCTCGTCGACTGCCACCTTGGCAAAGCGCTGCTGGATGCGTTGCGCGAACGGCTCGTCGGGTGCGGGCCCCAGCACGGCCTGCTCGAGGATGTCCCGCGCCTGCTGCTCCATCGAGACGCCGCGCCGGGCCGCGAGTACCCGCAACTCGGCTTTCACACGCTCGCTCATGCTGCGAATCATCAATGTGGCCATGTCGCTCCCAGGGTGGAAGAAGGAGGCGTCATTGTAGTCAATGAATGCATTGCAATCACTTTTCGACCCACGCCAGGAGGTGAGTCCTCAGCCAAGGCACCGCATTGAAGACTGCGTACCACCCGGCCCCGCCCCGACATACGACCCTTGCGACCGGCGGCGCCAGCGTGACGCGCAGACGATCGACGCGCCCGTGCGGGAACAAGGCCTTCAGCCGGGACAGCGGCACGCCGCGCACATCCGGATTGCGCGGGTTGTCGACGGTGAAGTCGTACCAGAGCACCGCGCCGCCCGGCTTCACCCAGCGCCACATCGCATCCGCCAGCCGCTGCTGGAACGCATCGTCGAGCAGCGACGAGAACACGGTGGCGGCGAACACGATGTCTTGCGACGCCTCGGCGATCGGGGCCTGCAGCGCGTCGCCTGCATGCAGCGCGAGCGCCGCCGGCAGGCAGCGGCGGGCCTGCGCGGCGCGCTCGGGCAGCAGCTCGATGCCGGTCAGGTTGTCGGGCGCGAAGCCCAGCCGCAGCAGCTCCAGCAGGTTGCCGCCGTGCCCGCAGCCGACCTCCAGCAGGCGCAGCGCCGGCAGCTCGCGCACGCCGTGCCGCGCAAACAGCCTGAGCATCGCGCGCTGCCGCTCGTGCACCGTCTGCCACACCTCCGGGCGCTGCATGCTGTAGCGGTCGCCCACCTGGCGGCGCGCATAGCGTTCGGCGACCTGGTCGGGCTCGTGGGGGCTCACGGACGCGCCCCCTGCATCGCGTCGACGAAGCGGCGCGCCAGCACCGGGTAGCTGTGGTGGGCCAGCACGAACGCGCGGCCGCGCTCGCCCATCGCGCGGCGCGCCTCGGGTCCCGCCGCCAGCAGTTCGCGCAGTCCGCGCACCACCTGCGCCGCATCCTCCGGCGCCACCGTCACGCCGCAGCCGGCCTCGGCCACCGGGTCGTTGCCGGCCTCCACCGAATGCAGCACCGCGCAGCGGGCCATCATGTAGTCCATCAGCTTGTTCGGCGCGATGCCGAAGCGGTAGATCGGCGTGCGCTGCCAGCCGATGTAGGCGATGTCGACCTCGCGCAGCAGCGTCGGGATCTGCGTCTTCGGGACCGGCGCGAACAGCGCGACGTTGTGCAAGCCCTCGGCCGCCACGCGCTGCGCGAGCCGCGCCTTCTCCATGCCGTCGCCGACCAGCACGAAGGCCACCGGCTCGTCGCGCACCAGCGCGGCCGCATCGAGCAGCACGTCGAGCGCGTTCGGCAGCCCGTGCGAGCCGGCATAGCCGACCACCGCGCGGCCCTGCGCCTTCTGCGCCGCGATGTGGGCCGCGATGGCAGGGTCGAGCGGCGCCGGCTCGCCGGCCCAGTCGTCCGGCGAGATGCCGTTCGGCACGATGTGCAGCTTGCGCAGGTCGAGCCCGTGCGCGGCCATGTGGTCGGCCACCTTCGGCAGCATCGACACCACGACATCGGCATCACGGTACGCATCGTCCTCGGCCTTCTGGCACAGCAGCGCGAACGGATGCCGCGGCGACATGCCCGACAGCTCGATCGGCGACAGCGGCCACAGGTCGTGCACCTCGAACACCAGCGCCGCACGGGCCCGCCGCGCGATGCGGCGCGCCACCCAGATGTCCATCGGGTAGGTGCTGGAGGCGATCACGACATCGGGCCGGAATTCGTCGACCAGTGCCGCGGTGCGCCGCCAGACCCGCGCCAGGAACACCGCGATGTTGCGCACGCGGTCGAGCCCGTTGCCGCGGTAGCGCGGCGCGGCGATCCAGTCGTAGTCGATGCCGTCGACCGCCTCGCGCCCCGGCGCCGGCTCGCGCGAGCGCACGTGCGAGACGGTCGCGGCGACGATGCGCACCCGGTGGCCGGCGCGCACCCATTCGCGCGCCAGGTAGTAGGGCCGGTACTCCATGCCGAGCGCCGGCGTGCCGGCGTAGTGGTTCAGGTACAGGATGTTCATCGCGCGCCGTTCCCATGGGTCGACAGCGCCTCCAGCCGGCGCACATAGGCCGCGACGCTGTCGTCGAACATCGCATGCGCGGCGACCCAGGCGCGCAGGCCCGCCGCCACCTCGTCGGCGCGCTCGGCGAGCGGCCGCAGGCGCTGCGGCGTCGGCCGTTCGCCATCGGCCAGCACGACGCCGTTGCGGCCGTCCTGCACCAGCTCGCGGTTGGCCGGCAGGTCCGACAGCAGCGGGATGCAGCCGTGGGCCATCGCTTCGAGCACCGAGACCGACACCGAATCGCTGACCGGCAGGCTGAGGTACCAGCGCGCGTGGGCGTACCACTGCGCCTGCGTCGCCGCGTCGAGCCGGCCGACGAACTGCACCCGCCCGGCGAGGTCGGGCCGGCCGGCACGCGCCTCGAGCGCGGCACGCAGCGACCCGTCGTTCGCGACGACCAGGCGCGCCTCGGGCCAGTCGGCGGCCAGCGACGCGAAGACATCGAGCACGCGCTCGGGCGCATAGCCCGGCTCCAGCCCGCGGTTCGCGAAGAACAGCGCCGGCTCCTTGTCGGCCGCGACCGGCGGCAATGCTTCGAGCCCGAACGGAAACACCATCACCTCGCCGGCACCGAGCGCCCGCATGCGCTCGGCCATGTGCGCCGAATCGCTGGTGGCCAGGCTGCAGGCGGCCAGCACGCGCCGGGTCAGCCAGCGCATCGGCGCGCTGCGCACCGGGGCGACCAGGATGTCCGAGCCCCAGGCCGAGCCGGCGATGCGCGAGCGCACGCCGCCCAGCCGCAGCGCCAGCCAGGCCAGCGTGCCGTGCGAGCTCAGGTAGTGCGGCGCGAGCCAATCGGGCTGGACCGCGCGCAGCCAGCGAATCACCCGCGGCAACTGGCGCAGCAGCCCGATGTTGCCGCCGGCGAAATCCGGCCGCGTGTCCAGCGCCAGCCGGCGCGCAGCCGGCAGCACCGCATCGAAGCCGGCGTCGAAGCCGCGGCTCGACACCGCCCACAGCTCGACCCGGCCGTGCAGCGCGCGCGCCCACTTCAGCAGGTGCGGGCTCTCGCCATCGCCGATCAGCACCAGCTTCAGCGTCATCGCGGCGGCACCTCGCCGGCCCAGGCCTCGTACAGCGGCCGCAGCGCCGGGTACTGGTCGAGCAGCCGCGCATCGGCGCGCCGGGTGTCGCCGACGACGCGCGCCGGCCGGCCTTCGAGCACCGCGAAGTCCGGGTACTCGCCGCGCACGAAGCTGCCGGCGCAGACCAGCGTGCCGCGGCCGAGTTTCGTGTTGGCCTCGATCAGGCTGTGCGGCCCGATGAACGACCAGGCGCCGATCTCGATCGGCCCGGCGATCCAGCCGGGCCGCGGCTGGGCGGCCGGCCAGTTCGTGTAGCCCTCGCCGAGCAGGCGCTGCGAGCGGTGCGACGCATGGGTCACCAGGCTGCAGTGGCTGGTCAGCTGCACGCCGTCGCCGAGCGTGATGCCGCCGCTGGCCTCGATGAAGTTGAACGGGCCGATGTAGACGTGGTCGCCGAGCACCAGCCGCTCCTCGTGCTCGATGCAGCTGGCCGGCGAGATGCGGGTGTTCGCCAGCATCCGGCCGGCCGAGCGCTCGCCGAACACGATGCGGTACATCAGCAGCCGCGTCAGGCGGCGGCGCCAGCGGTTCAGGGAAGCGCGCATCAGGTTTTTCATCGCATCGCGGAGGGGTGGGCCGACAGCGCGGCGTCCGCGCCGACGACCGGCATCGGCCAGCGCGCCAGGCACCAGAAATAGACACCGAAGTAGCCGGCCATCGCCGCCGACACCGCCCAACCGGCCCCGGCCAGGCCGCCCAGCGCGAGACCGGCGGCCAGCGCGGCGACGAAGGCCACCTGCCCTGCGAGCGCGAGCTTCAACGCCCAGGCCTGCGCCTGCCAGGCCATCGTGACGACGGCCAGCGGGCTGGCGACGAAATGCAGGCCGACGTAGAGCGCCAGCGCCCGGGCCAGCACGCCGGCCTCGCGCCAGGCCGGGCCGAACGCCGCCTCGAAGGCCGACGGGCCAGCGACCCACAGCAGCAGCACCAGCGGCGCGGCCAGCAGCGCCAGCAGGCCCATCACGCGGCGCACCGCGTGGCGGGCCTCGGGGGTCGGGCCGGCCGCGGCCAGCTTCGGGTACAGCGCCTGCGACACCGCGCTGCCAACCAGCGTGGCCGGCGCCTTCAGGTAGCGCAGCGCGAGGCCCCAGAAGCCGGCCTCGGCCGGGCCGAGCAGCGCGGCGATCAGCACCAGGCTCAGCGTGTCCTGCAATGCGCCGGCGAATGCATGCGGCGTGTTCAGCAGCGGGAAGTCGCGGTGCCGGCGCATCACGCCGGCCAGCGCCGGGGCCTGCGGCAGCGCGCCGTGCCACGGCAGCCGCAGCACCGCGGTAGCGACGGCCGCGGCCGCGATCGGCGCAACGATCAGGCCAGTCAACCCGGCACCGGCAAGGCCGGCCAGCACCTGCGCCGCCGCGGCGCCGCCGTACTGCAGCACGCGGGCTGCGGCCAGCGCACGAAAGCGCTGCGCGCGCGTCGCCCACAGCGTGGCCAGCGACACCGCGCCGGCCGCCGCCACCGCGAGCGGCAGCCACGCGACCCAGGCCCCGGCGCCGGCCAGCGCCCAGCCGGCGGCGCCCAGCGCGGCGAGCGCGGTGGTCGCGGCCAGCAGGCGCAGCGCAATGCGGCGCAGCGCGTCGGCCTCGCCATCGTCGGTCGCCATCGGCAGCGCGAATTCGTAGCGGCCGCAGGCCACGACGCCGAGGTTGGCGGCGACCGCGGCGAACAGGTGGTAGTGGCCGAACTCGGCCGGCGCGAACAGCCGCGTCAGCAGCGGACCGAGCAGCAGCGGCAGCGCCTGCGCCAGCGCACCGCCGGCCGCCAGCGTCAGGCTGGCCCGCAGCAGGCCGCGCGTCGGCGAAGGCAGCGGCGCGTCGGCCATGCGGTCAGCAGCGCGCAGCGTCGGCCAGCGCGGCAACCACGCGGTCCTGGTCGGCGGCGCTCAGGTCGGCGCTCATCGGCAGGCTGAGGCAGCGCTCGGCGACCTGGTCGGCCTGCGGGCAGCCGTCGACCGGCGCATGAGCCGAATAGGCCGGCTGGCGGTGCACCGGACGCGGGTAGTGCACCGCGGTCGGGATGCCCTGCGCGGTGAGCGCCGCCTGCACGGCCGGGCGGTCGTCGACGAACACCGTGTACTGCGCGTAGACGCTGTTGCGGCCGGGCCGCTGCGCGACCACCGGCAGCCGGCCGGCCAGCAGTTCGTTGTAGCGCGCGCCGATCGCGAGGCGGCGCTCGATCTCCCAGTCGAAGCGCTCGAGCTTGGCCAGCACAACCGCGCACTGCAGCGTGTCCATGCGGCCGCCGACGCCGACGCGGGTGTGGATGTAGCGGGCGCTCTGGCCGTGCACCCGGATCTCGCGGCAGGCCTGCGCGAGGCGGTCGTCGCTGGTGAAGATCGCGCCGCCGTCGCCATAGCAGCCGAGCGGCTTGCTCGGGAAGAAGCTGGTGCAGCCGAAGGTGCTCAGGTTGCAGCTCTTGCGGTGGCCGTAATCGGCGCCGAAACTCTGCGCCGCGTCCTCGATCACCGGCAGGCCGTGGCGCTGCGCGATCGCATTGATCTCGTCCAGGTCGGCCACCTGGCCGTACAGGCTCACCGGCATGATCGCGCGGGTGCGCGGCGTGATCTTCGCCTCGATCCGCGAGACGTCGATGTTGCAGGTGTCGGGTTCGATGTCGACGAACACCGGCACGCCACCGAGCAGCACGATCATCTCGGCGGTGGCGGCGAAGGTGAACGGCGTCGTGACGACCTCGTCGCCCGGCTGCAGGTCGAGCGCCATCAGCGCGATCAGCAGCGCTTCGGTGCCGCTGGCCACCGTGATGCAGTGGCGCGCGCCGGTGTACTTCGCAAGCTGCGCCTCGAGCTCGGCGACCTCGGGGCCCATGATGTACTGGCCGTGGTCGAGCACGCGCTGCATGCGCTCGGCGATCGGCCCCTTCAGCGCGGCGTACTGCGTCTTCAGGTCGACGAAATCGAGCTTCTCGCGGCTCATGCTTGAACTTCCTCTGCAGGTTGGCACACGCCGTTGCGCAGCACGTAGCGCTCGCCGGTGGCGGGGCAGGCGGCCTCGCCGTCGCCGGCCAGCGGCAGCGCGAGACGCTCGCCGTGCCGGCTCATCCAGCCGGCCTGGCGGGCCGGCACGCCGACCATCAGCGCGAAATCCGGCACGTCGCGGTGGACCACCGCGCCGGCGCCGATGAAGGCGTAGCGGCCCACCGTGTGCCCGCAGACGATGGTGCAGTTGGCGCCCAGCGTCGCGCCCCGGCGCACCAGCGTGCGGCGGTATTCGGCCTTGCGCGTGACCGCCGAGCGCGGGTTGTAGACGTTGGTGAAGACCATGCTCGGGCCGCAGAACACGTCGTCTTCGAGCGTCACCGCGTCGTAGACCGACACGTTGTTCTGGATCTTCACGTTGTGGCCGATGCGCACGTCGTTGCCGACGTAGACGCCCTGGCCCAGCGAGCAGCCGTCGCCGATGCGGGCGCCGGCGCAGACGTGGGCGAAATGCCAGACGCGGGTGCCGGCGCCGAGCTGCGCGCCGTCGTCGACGATGGCGGATGAATGGATCATCGGGACATCCGGTTCAGAACACCAGCGGCAGGCCGACCCGCACGCCGTCGCGCGCCGAGCGGTAGCCGGCGATCAGCACCTCGAGCGAACGCAGCCCTTCGTAGCCGTCGACCTCGGCATGCGCCTCGCCGCGCAGCGTGTTGATCACGTTGTCGTAGTACAGCGGGTGGCCGGGGCCGTACACCGACGTGATGCCGTAGCTGGCGTCGGCCACCTTCGCGTCGTCGTCGTGCGGCGTGTCGAACTCCCAGTGCTCGATCTTGTTGACCGCCACGCCGCCGACCCGCACCGTGCCGCGTTCGCCGAGCAGCGTGATGCTGCCTTCGAAGTTCTTGTTGTGCGTCAGCATCGTCACGTTGATCGAGGCCAGCGCGCCGCTGCGCAGCCGCAGGCTCATCACGCCGGTGTCTTCGGCCTCGATGTTGCGCGACAGCGTCGCGGTGTAGGCATGCACGTTGTCGACCGGGCCGACCAGCCAGTCGACCATGTCGACGTAGTGGCTCGCCTGGTTCATGAAGGCGCCGCCGTCCATGTCCCAGCGGCCGCGCCACGGCGCCGCGTCGTAGTACGCCTGCGGCCGGGTCCAGAACACGTTGACCGCCACCATCGCGAGCTTGCCGAAGCGGCCCTGGTCGACCGCGCGCTTGACCAGCTGCAGCGTCGCGTTGAGCCGGTTCTGCTTGACGACGAACAGCTTGACGCCGGCATCGCGGCAGGCGCGCACCATCGCGACGCCTTCGTCCCACTTGGTCGCCATCGGCTTTTCGCTCAGCACGTGGCGGCCGGCCTGCGCGACCTTGATCGCCTGGCGCGGGTGCAACCCGCTCGGGGTGGCCAGCACCACCAGGTCGGCATCGCTGCCCGCCAGCAGCGCATCGAGCGACGCAAAACCCTTCGCACCGGTCGCCTCGACCGCCTTGGCCAGCAGCTCGGGCTGGTTGTCGCAGACCGCCACCCATTCGGCGCGGTCGGCATGCTGCTTCAGCGCGGCGATGTGGTTCTGCGCGATGCGCCCGCAGCCCACCAGCGCCAGGCGCAGCTTGCGGTCACGGATGATGGAGGGTGTCGGCATGGGTCTCGAAGGCAGGGGCCCCGCGGGGCAAACGGGCGATTTTATTCGGCAGTGGGCGCTCCGGCCGGGGAATCCCGGGCTGTCCGCCTAAAATTGCGGCGCATTTCCTGAGCCCCTCATGACCCAGACCACCCCTCCCCAGCCGCCCGAAGACGAAAACAAGCTGATCGCCGAACGCCGCGAGAAGCTGTCCGCGATCCGCCAGCAGGGCGTCGCGTTCCCGAACGACTTCAAGCCGAAGCACCATGCGCTCGACCTGATCCGCAAGTACGGCGAGCTGCCGAACGAGGAGCTGGAGCCGCAGGGCATCGTCGTCAGCCTGGGCGGGCGGATGATGCTGAAGCGCGTGATGGGCAAGGCCAGCTTCGCGACGCTGCAGGACTCGACCAGCCGCATCCAGCTGTTTGTCACCAAGGACGCGCTCGGCGACGAGGTCTATGCCGCGTTCAAGCACTGGGACCTGGGCGACATCCTCGGCGCCGAAGGCACGCTGTTCCGCACCAAGACCGGCGAGCTGTCGGTGCGCGTGACCACGCTGCGCCTGCTGACCAAGAGCCTGCGGCCGCTGCCGAGCGACTTCTACGGCATGGCCGACCAGGAGCAGAAGTACCGCCAGCGCTATGTCGACCTGATCACCGACGAGAAGGCGCGCAGCCGCTTCGCCGCGCGCAGCAAGGCGCTCGGCTCGATCCGCCACTTCATGCTCGAGCACGGCTTCATGGAAGTCGAGACGCCGATGCTGCACCCGATTCCCGGCGGCGCGAATGCCAAGCCCTTCGTCACCCACCACAACGCGCTCGACCAGGAGATGTTCCTGCGCATCGCGCCCGAGCTGTACCTGAAGCGGCTGGTGGTCGGCGGTTTCGAGCGGGTGTTCGAGGTGAACCGCAACTTCCGCAACGAAGGCATCTCGGTGCGCCACAACCCCGAGTTCACGATGATGGAGTTCTACGCGGCCTGGTGGAACCACCATGACGTGATGGACTTCACCGAGCAGGTGCTGCGCCATGCCGCGCGCCAGGCGACCGGCTCGGCCAGCCTCAGCTACGCCGGCAAGCCGGTCGACCTGGACAAGCCGTTCACGCGGCTGACGGTGCGCGATTCGCTGGTGGTGCACGCCGGCCTGAGCGAAGCCGACGCCGGCGATGCGCAGGTGCTGCGCGCGACGCTGAAGTCGCTGGGCGAGGAAGCGCCGGCGCACTGGAACCTGCCCGAGCTGCAGTTCGGGCTGTTCGAGGCCGCGGTCGAAGAGAAGCTGTGGCACCCGACCTTCATCATCGACTACCCGGTCGAGGTGTCGCCGCTGGCCCGCGCGTCGGACGCCAACCCCGGCATCGCCGAGCGCTTCGAGCTCTTCATGACCGGCCGCGAGTACGCGAACGGCTTCTCGGAGCTGAACGACGCCGAGGACCAGGCGGCCCGCTTCCACGCGCAGGCGGCCAACAAGGAAGCCGGCGACGAAGAGGCGATGTTCTACGACGCCGACTTCATCCGCGCGCTCGAATACGGCATGCCGCCGACCGGGGGTTGCGGCATCGGCATCGACCGGCTGATGATGCTGATCACCGACAGCCCGAGCATCCGCGACGTGATCCTGTTCCCGTCGCTGCGCAAGGAAGGCTGAACCCTCAAGGAGCGCCCCATGGCCGGCTACCGCATCCCAGGCCCGCAGTGCGTGACGGGCAGCGAACTGCCCGACAGCGGCACCACCACCCTCGTGCGCATGCCGACGCCGGGGCCGGTCGACGCCGGCGGCGCGCCGGGGCTGGATGCCACCGGGCGCATCGCCGAGGCGATCCGGCGCGCGATCCGCTCGCTGCCCGCCGAAGCGGGAGGCCACCTGAGCGCGCTGCTGACCCCCGGCACGTTGGCGACGCTGGCCGGGGTGCTGGTGGTGTGGGCCGGCTCGCATGCCTTCGGTGTCGGCGAGGTCGTCGACGTGCTGCTGCTGGCGACCGGCTTCATCTTCCTCGGGCGCGAGGCGGTCGAAGCGGTCGAACACCTGGTGTCGTTCGCGAAGCTGGCACTGAATGCGCAGTCGGACAACGACCTGACGCTGGCCGGCGCGCACCTGGCGAAGGCCGTCACGATCATCGGCGTCGACGCGGTGCTCGCGCTGCTGACGCGCGGCGGCGTCAAGCTGCAGCGCGGCCGCTACCGGCCCCAGGTGAAGGGTGACCCGACGCTTCCGGCCGGCGAAGGCTGGACCACCAAGTTCGGCGACATCACCTACTCCACCGCCGGCTCGGCGACCGACCGCGCGCTGGTGCTGCACCACGAGAAGGTGCATTCGCTGCTGTCGCCGAAGCTGATGCCGCTGCGCGAACTGCGCGCCGACCTCGGCATGGCCGGCTACCAGCGCTCGTCGTTCCTGCGCTACCTCGAAGAGGCGATGGCCGAGAGCTACGCCCAGTTGCGCGTCAACGGCATCAAGGGCCTGCCGGCCGGACTGCGCTTCCCGATCGCCAACGGCTACGTGACGCTGCGCGCCGTGCTGACCGAGGCAGCCGTCGGCGCGACGGTGATGACGATCACGGTCGCCGGCATCGTCTACGTCGTCGAGCTCGAGCTGAAATGAGCGCCGCATGACCGCCGACGAAGCGATTGCCTTCACGCGCGCGCTGGCCGCCGAACGCGGCTGGCCGATGCTGGAGCCGGTGCATGCGGAGCGCCGTCGCCCGTGGTGGGTGATGGCGCCACGCTGGATCGTGGTCTCCAACTGGGAAAGCCGCGGCGCCAGCGTGCGTGTCGAGATCGACGACCGCTCGGGCAAGGTCCTGCTGCAGGGGTATCTGCCGCGCTGAGGCCGCAGGCCCAGGCCCGCGCCTACACTGCCGGATGCCTGGATATCTGGTCAAGCACGAGGACATCGCCGTCGACGGCGTGGCCGACCTGCACATTCGCTCGTTGCTGGACCGCCAGCAGTTCTCCGACCCGCAGGGCCTGGCGCTCAGCCAGGGCATCTCGTCGGCCGCGTGGCCGCTGTTCGGGCTGCTGTGGCCGTCGGCCCTGCAACTGGCCGGGCGCATGGCGGTGCGGCCGATGGTGGCGGGCGAACGCATCCTCGAGATCGGCTGCGGCCTCGCGCTCGCGAGCCTGGTCAGCCACCGCCGCGGTGCCGACGTCACCGCCAGCGACTGCCATCCGCTGGCGGCCAGCTTCCTGGCCGAGAACCTGCGCCTGAACCAGCTGCCACCGATGGCCTACCGGCACGGCCAGTGGTCCGAATCGGCGAGCGACCTGCTGCCGCCGGTGCCACAGGACCAGCCCGTCATCACCGGCCGCTTCGAACTGGTGATCGGCAGCGACATCCTCTACGAACGCGACGACGGCGGGCTGCTCGCGGGCTTCATCGGCCGCCACGTCGCGGAGCGCGCCGAGGTCTGGATCGTCGACCCGAACCGCGGCAACCGCGCGAAGTTCAGCAAGCAGATGGCGGCGATGGGCTTCTCGCTGCAGGAGGAACCGCTGCAGCAGGCGGCCGATACGACGCATGCGGCTTACAAGGGGCGGCTGCTGGTCTACAAGAACTGGACGTGAACGACGATCCCGGATGGGCATCCGGGCTACGCCAGCTACAAGCAGGTCTCAGCGGTGCTTGAAGGCGGGCTTGCGCTTGTTGACGAAGGCGTCCATGCCTTCCTTCTGGTCCTCGGTCGCGAACAGCGCGTGGAACATGCGGCGCTCGAACTGGATGCCCTCGGACAGCGGGCCCTCGTAGGCGCGGTTCACTGCTTCCTTGGCCATCATCACGCTCGGGCCGCCGAACTCGCAGATCGCCTGCGCTGCCGCCAGCGTCACGCTCAGCAGTTCGGCCGCCGGCACCACGCGCGACACCAGCCCGGCGCGCTCGGCCTCGGCGGCGTCCATCATGCGGCCGGTCAGCACCATGTCCATCGCCTTGGCCTTGCCGATCGCGCGCGGCAGCCGCTGCGTGCCGCCGGCGCCGGGGATGATGCCGAGCTTGATCTCCGGCTGGCCGAACTTCGCGCTGTCGGCAGCGATGATGAAGTCGCACATCATCGCGAGCTCGCAGCCGCCACCCAACGCGAAGCCGCTCACCGCGGCGATCACCGGCTTGCGCACGCTGCGGATGGTCTCCCAGTTGCGCGTGATGTAGTCGCTCTTGTAGACGTCCATGAAGTTCCAGCCCGCCATCGCGCCGATGTCGGCCCCGGCCGCGAAGGCCTTCTCGCTGCCGGTGACCACCATGCAGCCGATGGTCTCGTCGGCATCGAAGGCCTTCAGCGCCGCGCCGAGCTCGTTCATCAGCGTGTCGTTCAGCGCGTTCAGCTGCTTCGGCCGGCTCAGCGTGACGACGCCGATGCGCAGCGGACCGCTGCCCTGGACGTCGGTGAGGATGCATTCGTGGCTCATGGAAATCGTCTCCTTAAGGACCGTCAACAGGGCGAGTGTAGGAGCGCTCATCAAGCAACGCCCCGGGGAACCGGCTTTGCCGGGCCCCTGGGGTGGCGCCCTGGGGGGCAGGAGCGATAGCGACTGGGGGGCAGATCATGCCGCGAGTTCCGGCTTGCGCTTGATCATCAGGTCGACCCAGGTGTCGGCGTCCTGGTGGATGCGGATGCGCAGCGGCAGGTAGCGCATGCTCGGCGCGATCCACATCTCGGGGATCAGGTCGCCGCCGCGTGGTTGCCGGCGCGGCTTCACGCGGAAGGCCTGCACCTCGCCGAAGTCGGTGTACAGCGTCTCCTCCTCGAGCACGTCGTAGGTCCACGGCTCGACGCGGAACGGCAGCGCCAGCGGGATCTCGACGCTCTCGCCGGTGCGCAGCTTCTGCGGCTGCGTCGTGAACAGCCAGGTCAGCTGCACGAACTGGCTCGCGGTGTCCTGCACGCCCGGCCAGCGGATGCGGCGCTGCCCGTTGGCCAGCACCACCGCATCGGGCAGCAGCTGCATCGACACGCGCTGGTCGTCGCGCAGCATCACGTGGGTCAGCTGGTCGTAGCGGGTCGGGTACAGGCCGTCGGCGGTCAGCTGGCCTTCGCTCGTCAGCCGGCGCGATGCAGTGGGCGCGAACGACAGCCCGATGATCACGTCGACGTTCACCTGGTAGCGGTTGCCGTCACGAATCCACTCGACCTGCGCCTCGCCGTCGACGTGGCCGCGGAAGTTGCCGGTCAGCACATAGCTGAGGCGGGTCGAGCCGGGCCATTCGAATGCGGCCGGCGCCGAAGCCGAGCCGTCGGCGGCGGCGACCGGCGACGGCTCGGCCGGCGGTGCCGAGGCGGCCGCGGCAGGCGCCGACGCAACGGGTTCGGGTTCGGCCGCGGCGACGACCTCGGGGACGGGTTCGGGCACGGGCTCGGCCGGCACCGCCGACGCAGCAGGCTCGGCTGGCGACGGCAGCGCCGGCGCAGCGGCGGCCGCGCGTGCCACCCGCTTCGGCGGCGGCTTCGGCGCCGGCGCGACGGCGACCGGCACCGTCGGCTGCAGCTCGCGCACATACGCCACCTGCAGCCGCTGCGGCATCGGCGCCACCGAGAACGCGCCCATCCGGTCGGCGAGCTGGCGCGTCACGCAGCCATGCACCGCCAGCACGCCGAGCACCAGGGCCAGCAGCGCCGCGCGGCGCCGGGGCGTCGCGCGCAAGCGTCCGCTCAGCCGCGCATCCATGCCTGCCGCAGGGACTGCGCGGCGGCGGAGGAGGCTGGGTCGGACGCGGCGGCGGGCGACAGCGCGACCGCACCGCTGTCCGGCGCCGCGGCGGCCACCAGCGGCAGGCGCAGCAGGCGCTGGTCGCGCGACACCAGCAGCGTCGCCCTGCCGTCGTCCGGCAGCAGCCGCAGCAGGTCGTCGAGCCGGCGCAGCCGCCAGTCGTCGACGCCGAGCAGTTCGTCGCCGGCCGCCAGCCCGGCCGCTTCGGCCGCCCCGCCGCGCAGCACATGGCTCACCTTGATGCCGGTCAGCGCGCTCTCGGCGACCCGCAGGCCGAGGCGCTGCGCCAGCGTCGGCGCCTGCTGCGCCCAGCTGACGCCGGCGCGCTGCAGCAACTCCTTCAGCGGCAGGTCGCCGGTGCCGTGCACCCAGGCCTGCAGTTCCTTCGCCATCGAGCGGCCGCCCACCTCGTGCAGCACCGCCGCGATGTCGTCCTGCGAGATCGGCCCGCCGTCGCTGCGCGCCCACAGCCCGCGCATCACGTCGTCCAGCGAGCCCTGGCCGCGGGTGCGCAGCGTCAGGTCGAGTGCCAGCGCGACCAGCGAGCCCTTGGTGTAGTAGCTGATCGTCGCGTTCGGCGTGTTCTCGTCGCCGCGGTAGTACTTGACCCAGGCATCGAAACTCGCCTGCGCGACGCTCTGCACCTGGCGGCCCGGCGCGGCCAGCACGCCGGTCACCGTCTTGCCCAGCAGCTTCAGGTAGCGCGCCTCGTCGATCAGCCCGGCGCGCAGCAGCAGCAGGTCGTCGTAGTACGAGGTGAAGCCCTCGAAGAACCACAGCAGCTCGGTGTAGTTCTCCTGCGTGTAGTCGTAGCGGGCGAACTCGGCCGGGCGCAGGCGCTTGACGTTCCAGGTGTGGAAGTATTCATGGCTGATCAGCCCGAGCAGCGTGACGTAGCCGTCGCCCGGCTCGCCCGCAGCCTTCGGATCGGCATCGGCCCGCGCGCGCTGCGGCAGGTCGCGCCGCGCGGCGATCAACGCGGTGCTGGCCCGGTGCTCGAGCCCGCCGTAGCCGTCGTCCACCGCGTTCAGCATGAACACGTAGCGCTTGAAGTGCGGCTTCCTGCGGCCATGCCAGAACGCGATCTCGGCCTCGCAGATGCGGCGCGCATCGGCCAGCAGGCGTTCGCCGTCGAAGTCGGGCAGCGCGCCGGCCACGATGAACTCGTGCGGCACGCCGGCCGCCTTGAACTCGCCGCGCCAGAAATCGCCGAGCTCCACCGGGTGGTCGACCAGCTCGTCGTAGTCGCCCGCCTGGTACAGGCCCTGGCCGCGCGCATCGGTCTTGACGGCCGGCAGCGCGGTGCCCACGCGCCAGCCCTTCGGCAGCCCGCGCATCTCGACGGCATGCGCCTCGGCCTCGCGCCCTTCGACCCGCAGGAAGGTGCTGGTGCCGTTGAAGAAGCCGCGCCGCGCATCGAGGAAGGCGGTGCGCACCGAGGTGTCGAACGCATAGACCAGGTAGCTGACGGTCAGCGCGCCACGGCCGTCGCAGGGCGCCAGCCAGGTGGCCTTGTCGAGCTGCTGCAGCGCGAGCTCGCGCGAGCCCTGGCGCGCCTGCAGCTGCGACAGGTGGCGCGCGAACTCGCGCACCAGGTAGCTGCCGGGGATCCAGGCCGGCAGGCTCAGGCGCTGTTGCGCCGCCGGCTGCGGCACGGTGAGCGTGACGCGGAACTGGTGCGCGTGCACATCGGCGATCTCGACGCGGTAGGAAATCATGGGATCAGGTCGCGAACAGGCGCTCGCGCAGCGGTTTCTGCGGGCGCCATTGTCACCGCAGGGGCCGCCCTGCGCCGTGGAACTACTTGCTGCTGGCGACCAGCTGCTTCTCGATCTGGTCAAGCGGCATCGCACCGGGGAAGCGCGTGCCGTCAGCGAACACCAGCGCCGGCGTGCCGTTGATGCGGTATTTCTTGCCCATCGCGAGGTTGCGCTCGAACGGCGTCTCGCAATTGCCCATCGACCGCGGCGGCTGCTCGCTGCGCAGCATCCAGCCGAGCCATGCCTTGCTCGGCTCCTTCGAGCACCAGATGTCGCGCGACTTCTGCGGCGAATCGCCGCCGAGGATCGGGTACAGGAAGGTGTAGACGGTGACGTCCTTGACCTTCTGCAGGTCGGCCTCGAAGCGGCGGCAGTAGCCGCAGTTCGGATCGGCGAAGACGGCGATGCGGCGCGCGCCGGTGCCGTTCTTCCAGACCATCGCGTCCTTCAGCGGCAAGGTCGCGAAGTCGATCGCGGTCAGCTTGTTGACGCGCGCCTCGGTCAGGTTGGTGCGCGCCTTGGTGTCGATCAGCGAGCCCTCGATCAGGTAGTTGCCCTGCTCGTCGGTGTAGAGGATCTCGGTGCCCATGCGCACTTCGTAGAGGCCGGGGATCGGCGTCTTGCCGACCTCGTCGATCTTCGGCAGGTTGGTCAGGCGCTCGGCGAGGTTCTTGCGGATCTGCGCCTCGTCGGCATGGGCCAGCGGGGCCAGGGCCAACGCGACGGCAAGGAAGGATCGGATCAGCGGTGTGCGCAGCATGGCAAGGCCTTCAATCAGGTGTCGAGCGCCCGGGCGGTCAGCCAGCGCTTCAGCGGGGAGAGGTGGTTGACCAGAGTCATGCCGCGGTTGCGAAGTTCCCGCACCGCGGCCTGGTCCGTCGAAAACAACCGCCACAGACCGCCGGTCAATTCTCCCATCGCCCGGGTGGCGGCAAGGCGTGAGCGTTCGTAACGGCGCAGCAGCTTGGCGTCGGACAGCTCGCGCCACGGTTCGCGCGCGGCCAGCACCGCCGACAGCGAGGCCACGTCGGCCAGCCCGAGGTTCAGGCCCTGCCCGGCCAGCGGGTGCACCACGTGCGCCGCATCGCCCAGCAGCACCCAGCCGGGGCCGCACCAGGCGCTGGCGTTCGCCTGCACCAGCGGCCAGCCGGCGCGCGCCGACGCCAGCGCCAGCCGGCCGCAGGCGCCGCCGGTGGCATCGTTCAATGCCTGCTCGAAGGCGGGGGGGTCGAGCGCCAGCAGCGCCTGCGCCCGGGCCTGCGGCAGCGACCAGACCAGCGCATGCGAACAACCCGGCTGCGGCAGGTCGAACGGCAGCAGCGCGAGGATGTCGGGGGCGCGGAACCATTGGCGCGCGGTGTGGCGGTGCGGCTGGTCGGCCACCAGGCGCGCCGCGATCGCGACCTGCCCGTAGTCGTGTCGCTCGACCCTGACGCCCAGCGCGGCCCGCGACGCCGAGGCCTTGCCTTCGCACAGCGCGGTCAGCGGCGCCTGCACCTCGGCGTCTGGCGCCAGCAGCTCGACATGCGGCGAGTAGCGTACCGCGGTGGCGAGCGCCTGCTCCAGCGCAGCCACGTCGGTGATGAAGGCCAGCTCGGCCACGTGCTGCTGCCAAGCCGAGAATTCGAGCGCGGCGCCGGCCGCATCGCCTTCGACGCGCATCTCGTGAACCGCGGTCGCGGCACCGGGCGGCAGCGCCTCCCAGACCTTCAACGAACTCAGCAGCGCGACCGACGCGCGGTTCAGCGCGTAGGCCCGCACATCCTCGCCCGCATGCGCCACCGCATCGGGCACCAGCGCGACGCGCAGCCCCTGGCGGGCCAGCGACAAGGCCAGTGCCTGGCCGACGATGCCGGCCCCTCGGACACACAGATCGAAGCGTTTCATGAGGTTTCATTGTAGGGATCGGTACCACCCTGGCGCCCTTGAGGGCAGAATCGGTGCCCCCACGCTGCGCCCCTGCGGTCGACCGACTGATGAAACCCTGGATCCGCAAACTCCTGCTGGCACTGGCGGTGCTGGTGCTGCTGCTCGGTGGCGTGCTCGCCTGGCAGGTGTCGACCTTCGACCCGAACGCCTACAAGGGCCTCGCGATCGACTGGATGAAAACCCACCGCGCCCGCACGCTGGCGATCGACGGGCCGATCAAGCTGTCGGTGTTCCCGCGCCTCGCGGTGCAGCTGTCGGCCGTCAAGCTGAGCGAGAAGGGCCGCGCCGACGAATTCGCCGCGCTCGACGAGGCCTCGCTGTCGGTCGCGGTGCTGCCGCTGCTGCGCCAGCAACTGGTGGTCGACCACGTCAGCGCCCGCGGGCTGCGGCTGGTGTACCGCCGCGATGCACAGGGCAAGACCAACATCGACGACCTGATTGCCGGCGACACGCCGCCCGGCGCCCCGGCGTCAACGGCCAGCCAGCCGGCCGGTTCGAGCGCCCCGCTGCGCTTCGACGTCAGCAGCGTGCAGCTCGACGACCTGCGCCTGAGCCTGCGCGACGAACGCGACCAGCTGTCCGGCGAGGTCACGCTGAACTCGCTGCACACCGGCCGGCTCGCCGACCAGGTGGAATCACCGGTCAAGCTGCAAGCCGAGTTCGCGATGAAGGCGCCGGCCGTCAAGGGCAAGCTGAGCGGCGAGACCAAGCTGACGCTGCTGCTCGCGCAGCAGGGCGTGAAGCTGCGCGACATGCAGCTCGGCTGGCAGGGCGACGCGTTCGGCGTGCAGGCGATGGACGTCAAGATCCAGGGCGCGCTCGGCTACGACGGCCAGCACGGCACGCTCGACGCGCAGGACCTCGACCTCGGGCTCGGTGCCACGCTCGGCTCGCTGAAGCTGGCCGGCAGCCGGGTGCAGATCAAGCACTTCGCGTTCGACCCGGCGGCGCGCAACCTGTCGCTGAACGCGCTGCAGGTCAAGCTGGCCGGCACGCAGGGCGGCCAGCCGCTGTCGGCCACGCTCGACTGGCCGGAGCTGAACGTCAAGGGCGAGGCGCTGACCGGCAGCGCGCTCAGCGGCAAGCTGTCGCTCGAAGGAGCGACCGCAGTCGACGCCAGCTTCAAGTCGGCTGCGCCGGGCGGCAACTTCGACATGGTCAAGGTGCCCGGCTTCGAGGCGACGTTCAAGGGCAGCATGAAGGGCACCAGCGGTCAACGGGCACTCGCCGGCACGGTGCGCGCCGACCTGCAGCTGCAGCCGGCCAAGAGCGCGTTCGCGCTCGACGCGCTGGCGGCCCAGCTGAAGATCCAGGAGCCGTCGCTGCAGCCGCTGGTGCTCGACATGCGCGGCAAGGCCGACGCGTCGTCGCAGGCGGCGCACTGGTCGCTGGCCGGGCAGATCAATGCCAACCCGTTCCGCAGCGAAGGCAACATCACGCTGGCCGGCACGCCGATCAACGTGAAGGCCTCGGCCAACTTCGAGGCGCTCGACCTGAACCGGCTGCTGCCGCCGTCCTCGGCCTCCGCGGCGACGCCGGCCCCGGTCGCCTCCGACAAGCCGGCCGCCGACACCCCGGTCGACCTGTCGCCGCTGCGCGCGCTGCAGGGCGAGTTCAGCCTGCACATCGGCAGCTTTGCCTACCAGACCTACCGCGTCAGCGATGCCGCGCTCGAAGCCTCGCTGCAGGGCGGCATGCTGCGCGTCAGCAAGCTGTACGGCAAGACCTGGGGCGGCGTGCTCGACGCGACCGCGTTCGCCGATGCGCGCGCGAGCCGCATCGCGGTGAAGGCGACGGCCAACGGCGTCAACGTCAACACGCTGCTGAAGGATGTGGCCAAGAAGGACATCCTCGAAGGCACCGGCCGCGTCGTCGCCGACATCGAGACCGCCGGCCGCAGCGTCAACGAGATGAAGGCGCGGTTGAAGGGCACCGCCGCGCTGCAGCTGCGCGACGGCGCGATCAAGGGCGTGAACCTCGCGAAGAGCCTGCGCCAGGCCAAGGCGGCGCTGTCGATGAAGCAGGACAGCTCGCAGAAGGCCACGCAGACCGAGAAGACCGATTTCTCCGAGCTGACGGCCAGCTTCGTGATCACCGACGGCATCGCGCGCAACGCCGACCTCGATGCCAAGAGCCCGTTCCTGCGGCTCAACGGCTCGGGCATGCTCGACATCGGCCGCGGCCGCATCGACTACACCGCGCGCGCGACGGTTGCCAACACCACCAAGGGCCAGGACGGCGCCGACCTCGCGGCGCTGAAGGGCGTCACGGTGCCGGTGCTGCTGACCGGGCCGTTCGACGCGATCGACTGGAAGATCCAGTGGTCGCAGATCGCGGCCCAGATGATCAAGAGCGAGGTGACCGGCAAGGCCGAAGAGAAGCTGAAGGAGAGCCTGCGCGGCAAGCTCGGCCTGCCGGCGCCGGCGAGCGGCGCGGCCTCGGGCCCGCAGCCGTCGACCAAGGACCAGTTGAAAGACAAGCTGAAGGGGCTGTTCAAGTGAGCGAGTTGTCGGAGGGGGATGTCGCCGTCACGTTGCGCAGCGTGCACGTGTACCCGGTGAAGAGCTGTGCCGGCGTCGCGCTCGACGAATCGCTGCTGATCGAGACCGGGCTCGAGTTCGACCGCGCGTGGATGGTGGTCGACGCCGCCGGTGGCTTCGTCAGCCAGCGCGAGCTGCCGCGCATGGCGCTGGTCCGCACGACGCTGAAGCACACCGAGCTGGTGCTGCGCGCGCCCGGCATGCTGGCGCTGCACCTGGCGCTCGACGCGGTCGAGGCGCCGACCCGGGTCACCGTGTGGAACGACACCGTCGCGGCCTACGACATGGGCGAACTCGCGGCGCAGTGGTTCAACGATTTCCTCGCGGCCCCGCGCGATGACGCCAGCGACGTGAAGTTCCCGCTGCGCCTGGCGCGCTTCGACCCGGAACACAAGCGGCTGTCGAGCAAGCAATGGACCGGCGAGATCGACGCCGAAAACGCGTTCGGCGACGGCTTCCCGCTGCTGGTGGTGTCGCAGGCCTCGCTCGACGAACTGAACGAACGGCTCGCGCGCAAGGGCGTCTCGGCGATGACGATGGCACGCTTCCGGCCGAACCTGGTGCTGGACGGGCTCGAATCGCACGGCGAGGATTTCCTCGACGAGATCCGCTTCGACACGCCCGAGGGGCCGGTGCGGCTGCGCCTGGTCAAGCCCTGCCCGCGCTGCCCGATCCCGAACGTCGACCCGGAGACCGGCGAGCCGGGGCACGAGCCGGGCGACACGCTGTCGACCTACCGCGCCGACGAGCGCCTCGACGGCAAGATCACCTTCGGCATGAACGCGGTGATCGTCGAAGGCATCGAATGCGGGTTGCGCGCTGGCATGTCCGGCAGCGCGAGCATCAAGTTCTGAGGTGGCCCGCCTGCGCAACTGGCAGCTGTTCGCCGTCTGCGTGCTGACCTGGGGCACGACCTGGCATGCGATCACGTACCAGGTCGGCGTCACCACGCCGGAGTTCGGCGTCGCGCTGCGCTTCGCGCTGGCCGGCGCGGTGATCCTGGCGTTCGCCGCGGCGCGCGGCGTGACGTTGCGCTTCGCGCCGCACCAGCACGCCTGGTTCGCGCTGCAGGGGGTGTTCCTCTACGGCGTGTCGTACCTGTGCGTCTACCACGCCGAGCGGCTGCTGCCGTCGGGGCTGGTCGCGGTCGGCTATTCGGCGTCGCCGCTGATCAGCGGGCTCGGCGCGCGCTGGCTGTTCGGCGTCGCGGTCACGCCGCGCTTCATCGCCGGCGGGCTGCTCGGGCTGGCCGGTGTCTCGCTGGTCTTCTGGCCGGAGTTCGGCCATGCACGCGATGCGGCGGGCACCACGCTCGGTGCGCTGTTCACGGTCGGCGCGGTGCTGCTGTCGGGCGTCGGCAGCCTCGCGGCGAGCCGCAACGGCGTGCGCGGCCTGCCGTTCTGGCCGGCGCTCGGCTTCGGCATGCTGTATGGCGCGCTGTGCTGCTTCATCGCGGCGCTGGCCGGCGGGCAGCCGATGGCGCTGCCGGCGCTGGCGTCGTGGTGGGTCGCGCTGCTGTACCTGTCGCTCGCCGGCTCGGTGCTGACCTTCGCCTGCTTCCTGACGCTGATGCAGCGCCTCGGGCCGGGCCCGGCCGGCAGCATCGGCGTGATGACGCCGCTGCTGGCGCTGGTCGTCTCGATGGCCTTCGAGCACTACCAGCCGGACGTGCTGACGGGCATCGGTGCGGCGCTGGCGGTGTTGGGCAACGTGCTGATGCTGCGCCGCGGCACGCCTGCTGCCGCACCGGCCACCACCGGACTCAGGGCCGGCGCTCCGGCAGCGGAATGAACTCGGTCTCGCCGGGCACGCCGGCAAAGCGCTGGGCCGCCCAGTCGTCGGCGGCTTCGGCGATGCGGTCCTTGCGGCTGGACACGAAGTTCCACCACATGAAGCGGTGGCCGAGCGGCTCGCCGCCGATCAGCATCACGCGCGCACCCTGCGGCGCCTCGAGCAGCGGCTGGGCGCCGCCGGGCAGCACGACCATCTCGCCCGCCGGGACGGCCTGGCCGTCGAGCGTGAAGCCGTGGTCGACACCGTACAGCGCGCGCTGCGGTGCCGCCGCGGGCACCTGCAGGCGGCCGCCGGGCGGCAGCGCCAGGTCGACATAGAGCGTCGGCGACAGCGTGGGCGTCGGCGAAGCCGCGCCGAACGCGCGGCCGATCAGCACCCGCACCGCGACACCGTCCAGCAACAGCGACGGGATCGCCGCGGCCGCGGTGTGCGAGAAGCCCGGCGCGTCTTCCTCGTGCTCGGCCGGCAGCGCGGCCCACAGCTGCAGCCCGTGGCTGCGCCGGACCACGTGCCGCAGGTCGTCGGGCGCGCGTTCGGAGTGGGCGATGCCGCGGCCGGCGGTCATCCAGTTGATCGCGCCGGGCTCGATGCGCTGCACGATGCCGGTGCTGTCGCGGTGCAGCATCGCGCCTTCGAACAGGTAGGTGACGGTGGCCAGCCCGATGTGCGGGTGCGGGCGCACGTCGTGGTTGTCGCTCGGCTGGGCGGTGATGGGCCCGAAGTGGTCGAAGAACAGGAAGGGGCCGACCGATTGCTGCTGTGCTGCGGGCAGCAGCCGGCGCACGGTGAAGCCGCCGCCGAGGTCCTTGGAGTGCGGATTCAGGCGCAGGAGTTCGAGCATCGGGAGGTCCTCGAAGGGATTGGCGGGACAGGAAAACGGGCAGTGTAGAGGGACGGACTAAAATTCGCCCCTCTCTCTCGACCTGCGAAAGCCCCCCTCCATGAGCCTCAAATGCGGCATCGTGGGCCTGCCCAACGTCGGCAAGTCCACCCTTTTCAACGCGCTGACGAAAGCCGGCATCGCGGCCGAGAACTATCCGTTCTGCACCATCGAGCCGAACGTCGGCATCGTCGAGCTGCCCGACCCGCGCCTGCAGGCGCTGTCGGCGATCGTGAAGCCCGAGCGCATCGTGCCGGCGATCGTCGAGTTCGTCGACATCGCCGGGCTGGTGGCTGGTGCGTCCAAGGGCGAAGGCCTGGGCAACCAGTTCCTGGCCCACATCCGCGAGACGGATGCGATCGTCAACGTGGTGCGCTGCTTCGACGACGAGAACGTGATCCACGTCGCCGGCCGCGTCGACCCGATCTCCGACATCGAGGTGATCCAGACCGAGCTGTGCCTGGCCGACCTGGCCACGGTGGAGAAGACGCTGCAGCGCTCGATCAAGGCGGCGAAGTCGGGCAACGACAAGGAAGCGGCCAAGCTGGTCGACGTGCTGCAGAAGTGCCAGGCCGCGCTGAACGAAGCGAAGCCGGTGCGCGGCATCAGCTTCAGCAAGGAAGAGCTGGTCATCCTGAAGCCGCTGTGCCTGATCACCGCGAAGCCGGCGATGTTCGTCGGCAACGTCGACGAAGGCGGCTTCGAGAACAACCCCTACCTCGACAAGCTGCGCGCCTACGCCGAGGGCCAGAAGGCGCCGGTGGTGGCGATCTGCGCGAAGACCGAGGCCGAGCTGGCCGACATGCCGGACGAAGACCGGCTGATGTTCCTGCAGGAGATGGGGCAGAGCGAGCCGGGCCTGAACCGCCTGATCCGCGCCGCCTTCAGCCTGCTCGGGCTGCAGACCTACTTCACCGCCGGCGTGAAGGAAGTGCGCGCCTGGACCATCCACATCGGCGACACCGCGCCGCAGGCGGCCGGCGTGATCCACACCGACTTCGAACGCGGCTTCATCCGCGCGCAGACCATCGGCTTCGACGACTTCATCGCGTTCAAGGGCGAACAAGGTGCGAAGGACGCCGGCAAGATGCGCGCCGAAGGCAAGGAGTACGTGGTGAAGGATGGGGACGTGATGAACTTCTTGTTCAACGTGTGAGCTGGAGTGGCGGGATTCGAGCCCTGAACTGACCCTTCATCGACATGGCGACCAGGAAGCTGGCTCCTCCGCGGTCCGCGCTCTACAGCCGCGTCCGCGAGATTCTGGAGAGTGCACGGGCCGGTGTCGCGCGCACGGTCAACACCACGCAGGTGATGGCCAATTGGCTGATCGGGCGCGAGATCGTCGAGGAGGAACAACGGGGACGGCGCCGCGCCGGCTATGGCACCAAGGTGTTGGCGGGGCTTTCGGATCAGCTCACGCACGAGGTCGGGCGCGGCTATTCGGTCGACAACCTCGAAGCGTTCCGCCAGTTCTACCTCGACTACCCACGCCTGATTTCCGAGACGATGCCTCGGAATTTGGAACTGCCCGGGATTTCCGAGACGCTGTCTCGGAAATCCGCGGCCGGTCCTGGAGAACCGGGCAGCTTGCATCCCGGTCTGTCGTGGAGCCACTACCGTTGCCGGAAGAGGAACTGCAACGGGAGCTGCGCCGCGAACTGCGGCAGTTAACGTCTGCGGAGCGAAAGCCTCCGACGAAAAAGAGCGCCGGGAAGTGACCCTCGGCAACGTGGATCACAAACAGCCGCCCTACTCCGCCCCCGCCTCCCACGGCCCCGTCTTCATCCACTTGCGCCACCAGCGCGGCCGCTGGCGCTGCGGCGCGATCGTCGTCAGCTGGCGCAGCCGCGCGCCGCTGCCCGGGCGCATGCGGCCGAGGTGCGACACCAGCGCGTCGACCAGCGCCTGCGGCGTGTCGCGGCGGTCTTCCGGCAGGTGCGCGACCACTGCATGCAGCTGCAGCGTCTCGGCGCCCGGCAGTTCGCCGGTGTAGTGCTGGGCCTGGTGGATGATGCGGTGCACGATCATCAGCACCTCGCCCGGGTTGGCCACGCCGTCCAGCAGCGCCACCACGCGCTGCTCGTTGAAGCGCACCACCACGTCCGACGCGCGCATGCCCTGCTGCACCTGCCGGCCGGCCATCAGCAGCGCCTGCTCGGCGATCGACGCACCCTGGCGCAGCCGGATGTCGCGCAGGTTCACCACCTCGAACATCACGACCGCGCTGCGGATGCCGTGCCGCTGGCTGCGGAACTTCATCTGCGCCAACCGCGGCAGCAGGTCCTTCGGGCGCAGCAGGCCGGTCAGCGGGTCGTACTGCGCGGCCTCGCGCAGGCGCGCCGACACCACGTCGTGGTCGCGCCGCAGCAGCGACATCGCATACAGCAGCAGCGGCAGGTCGATCGCGCTCGAGAACAGCAGCCCGTATTGCGAGAACAGCCCGCTGGGCACGACGCCGAAGCCCTTCAGCAATGGCAGCGCGGCCCCGGCGCCGAGCACGATCTGGCCGGCCGCCAGCCAGCGCACGTGCGGCAGCTGCCAGCGCAGCGAACGCACCAGCAGCCCGCCGCCCACCAGCATCGCCAGCGCGGCGAACGAGCGGGTCAGGAACCAGCGCTCGGCCAGGTCGAGCAACGGGTAGGCCAGCGTCAGCACCACCGCCAGCACGACGCACAGCCACACCAGCGCCCGCTCGAGCGGGCCGATCACCGCCTGCGGCACCGCCGAGCGCAGGAATCCCAGCCCGACCGCGCCGAGCAGCACCGGGCTCAGCATCAGCAGCAAGGTGCTCAGCGCCGGCTCCTCGCCGACCATCGTCTGGTGCACCTGGCCGCTCAGGCAGGCGAGCGTCAGGATCATCGCGACCAGGTAGGCGCTGCACCAGCCGAGCGTGCCGTCGCGGTGCGCCACCGCCTGCACCGCCACGTACAGCAGCGCCAGCAGCGCGAGGCCGAAGTACGCACCGATGAAGAGCTGGGCCGTGCCCTGGCTTTCGAGCAGGTCGCGCGGGCTGCGGATCAGCGGTGCGCCGCCGAGCGTCGCGGGATGCTCCAGCCGCAGCAGGTAGGTGGTCGCCCGCTGCGCATCGGCATGCAGCTGGAACACCGGCAGCGATGAGCGCACCGGCCACTGCGAGATGGGCGTCAGCACGCCGCTCGCCTGCGGCGCGCCGATGCGCGACTCGGGGCCGACGCGGTAGACCTCGGCGCGCATCAGCGTCGCATGCGGCAGCTCGAGGAACCAGTCGGCCTCGCTGCCGGCGCCCACCTGCACGCTGAAGCGCACCCAGGTCACGGCCGGCCAGCGCGCACCGAACACCTCGTCGTCGGGCAGGCGCTGCCAGCCCGCGGTCTCGGCCAGCACCGCCTGCGGCGACTGCTGCCCGGTGGCATCGACCAGGAACTCCGCTCCCTCGGCCAGGCTGCGCGCCGGCCCCTGCACCGTCAGCTGCAGGGTGGCCGCAGCGCACCACGCCGGCAGCGCCATCACCAGCACGGCCATCAGCAGGGCGCGCAGCGATGGCCACGGCAGGCGGGGGAATCGGGAGCAGCGGAAAAGCAAGGGATGGATCCGTGGAGTCGGGACAGGGCGGCGCGCATTCTGGCGTCGATATCGTCGGGATTCGCCCCATGCAATGCAAGCGAAACGGACTGTTACCCTCTGACTTTCCCCGGCGCGCGCGCACACTGCTGGCCCGCGTCCATGTGCCACTCACCCTCCACTGCCGACAGCCTGCCGCCATCATGAGCCCCGTCACCGCCCCCAACCTCGCCCTTTCCCCGATCGTCGCCGGTGCCTGGCGCATGGCCGACTGGGGCTGGACCGCCGAACAGCGCGTGCGCTGGATCGAGCAGTGCATGGAACTCGGCGTGACGAGCTTCGACCATGCCGACATCTATGGCGGCTACCAGGTCGAGGCGCTGTTCGGCGAGGCGCTCGCGCTGAAGCCGATGCTGCGCCAGCACATGCAGCTGGTCGGCAAGTGCGGCATCAAGCTGGTCGGCGAGGCGCGGCCGGAGCACCGGGTGAAGCACTACGACACCTCGCCGGCGCACATCACCCGCAGCGTCGAGAACTCGCTGCGCGCGCTGCAGACCGACCACCTCGACCTGCTGCTGATCCATCGCCCGGATGCGCTGATGGAGGCCGACGACGTGGCCGAGGCTTTCACCGCGCTGCGCCAGGCCGGCAAGGTGCGGGCCTTCGGGGTGTCCAACTTCACGCCGGCGCAGTTCGAACTGCTGAACAGCCGCATCGCGCTGGCCACCAACCAGATCGAACTGCACCCGCTGCACCTGAGCCCGCTGCACGACGGCACGCTCGACCAGTGCCAGCGGCTGCGCCTGCGCCCGATGATCTGGTCGCCGCTGGCCGGCGGCAAGCTGCTGACCGGCAGCGACGAACGCTCGCGCCGCGTGCAGGCCGCGCTGCAGGCGGTCGGGCAGCGCCACGGCGTCAGCGCGGCGACGGTGGCCTACGCCTGGCTGCTGCGCCACCCGACCCGCCCGCACCCACTGACCGGCTCGCAGCGGCTGGAGGCGATCCGCGAAGCGCTGGCCGCGCTGCAGCTGAAGCTGGACGCCGAATCGTGGACCGAGATCTGGCAGGCCGGCAGCGGCCACGAAGTCGCCTGACGATGCGCGCCGCGTCGTTTCGGGCCGGCTGAGGACCGCACCGAGGTGATAGGCTCCCCTCGCCCCCACCTCGCCCCATCGATTCGATGACGCCAGCGACGCCCCGCCCCACTTCGAACTGGCCGGACTGGCCGTTCGCGCTCGCGGGCACCGCCGTCGCCTATGCGGTCGTCGGCTGGGCCGCCCTGGCGCTGGCGATCCCGCCCAGCCTCGCGTCGCCGCTGTACCCGTCCGCCGGCATCGCGCTGGCCTGCCTGCTGGTCTACGGATGGCGGGTGCTGCCGGGCGTGCTGATCGGCGCCTTCCTGGTCAACGCCGGCATCGCGATCGACCAGGGCGGGTGGACCCTGGCGGGCATGGCGGTGCCGGCCGCCATCGCCGTCGGCGCCACGCTGCAGGCGGCGCTGGCCAGCGTGCTGGTGCAGCGCTTCCTGCCGCAGCCGGTCACGCTGAACGAGCCGCGCGACATCGCGGTCTTCTTCGGGCTCGGCGCGATCGCCGCGAGCCTCGTCAGCTGCAGCGTCGCGACGCTCGCGCTGTGGCTGGCCGGCCGCCAGCCGCTCGACGACCTGGTCTTCAGCTGGTGGACCTGGTGGGCCGGCGATGCGCTCGGCGTGCTGATCGGCACGCCGGTCGTGCTGACGCTGATCGGCCGGCCGCGCGACGAATGGGCCGCGCGCCGCCGCACCGTCGGGCTGACGCTCGGCATCGCGACGCTGCTGATGGCGCTCGGCGTGCGCCAGGTCTCGCAATGGGAAGACGCCCGCGTGCAGGCCGCCTTCGACCGCGATGCGATCCATGCGTCGTCGAACCTCGCCGCGCAACTGCAGTACCCGCTGCACGCGCTCGAAGCGCTGCGCGGCGTGATGATCTCGTCCGACGACGTGACGCGCGAGGAGATGCACCGCGCCGCGGCCGCCTGGCTCGAGGTCAGCGGCCACCTGCAGGCGCTCGGCTGGACCGAGCTGATGCCGCGTTCGCAGGTGCCGGCCTTCGAGGCCCGGGTGCGCGCGGCCGGCCTGCCGGGCTACCGCGTGTTCGACCGCTTCGACTCCGGCTTCAAGCCGGCGCCCGACGACACCGTCGCGGCGATCCGCTACATCGAGCCGCAGCAGGCGAACGCCACCGCACTCGGCGTCAACACCCGGTCGATCGCCGCCGCGCGCATGGCGATCGATTCGGCGGTGCGCACCGACCGGCCGGCCGCCAGCGCCGGCTTCCTGCTGACGCAGGACGGTGCCGGCACGCAGACGGGCGTCGTGATCTACCAGGCCGTCTACGCCGGCATGCCGACCACCGTCAGCGACCGGGTCGCAGCGGCGCGCGGCGTGGTGTTCGTGACGCTGCGCATGGACGACGCGCTGCAGGCGTTCAAGAGCACGCTGCCGCACTACCTCGACGTCTGCATCGTCGACACCGACCCGATCGCCGAACGGCGGCGCCTGGCCGGCACCACCGGCTGCGAGACGCAGTCGGCCGACCTGTCCCACGTGCGCTCGTTCGCGTTCGCCGGGCGGCAGTGGGACATCCGCGTCACCTCGTCGCGCGCCGCGGTGCCGCACGTGCGCGAGCGCAATGCGCTGCTGTTCTCGCTGGTCGGGCTGCTCGCCACCTCGATGCTGGGCGCGCTGATGCTGACGGTGACCGGCCGCACCCGCCGCATCGAGGTCGCGGTCAACGACCGCACCGCCGCGCTGCAGCGCGAGATCGCCGAGCGCCAGCGCACCGAGGCCGACCTGCGCGAGAGCGAGCAGCGCTTCCGCAACATCCTGAACCACGTGCCGATCGGCGTCGTCTACACCGACCTGCACGGCAACGTGAAGCAGGTGAACCCGCAGTACTGCGCGCTGACCGGCTACGGCGCCGAGGCGCTGGTCGACATGAACGTCGCCGCGCTGACGCACCCGGACGACCGCGCGCAGGACCTCGAGATGACGAGCCAGCTGCTGCGCGGCGAGATCCCGATGTACCGGCGCCAGGGCCGCTACGTCACGCGCGACGGGCGCCAGGTGTGGGTGCAGACCATCGTCACGCTGCTGCGCGACCTGCAGGGCCAGCCGCGGCGCATCGTCGGCGTGGTCGAGGACATCACCGAGCACCTGCGGCTGGCCGAAGCCGAGCGGGCACGCGAGCTGGCCGAGGCGGCGAATCGCGCGAAGAGCGATTTCCTGTCGCGCATGAGCCATGAGCTGCGCACGCCGCTGAACGCGATGCTCGGCTTTGCGCAGCTGCTCGAGCTGGACCAGAACCACCCGCTGCCGATCGCGCAGCGCCCGTGGGTCACGCAGATCCAGAGCGCCGGCTGGCACCTGCTCGACATGATCAACGACGTGCTCGACCTGTCGCGCATCGAATCCGGCACGCTGAACCTGCAGGCCGACGCGATCGACCTGCACGAGGCGGTCGCCGCGGCGCTGTCGCTGGTCGAGCAGGACGCCCGACGCCGCGGCATCACGATCACGCAGGAGCTGGCCGACAACGCCGAGCGTGTCACCGGCGACGCCACCCGCGTGAAGCAGATCCTGATCAACCTGCTGAGCAACGCGGTGAAGTACAACACCGAGGGCGGGCGCATCCACGTGGCGTCGCGGCGCAGCACGGCGGGCGGGCAGCGCGACAGCGTCGAGATCACGATCACCGACACCGGGCTGGGCATGACGCCTCAGCAACTGTCGCAACTGTTCCAGCCGTTCAACCGGCTCGGGCGCGAGCGCTCGTCGCTCGAAGGCACCGGCATCGGGCTGGTGATCAGCCAGCGGCTGGCCGAGCTGATGGGCGGCGCGGTGCGCGCGCGCAGCACCGCCGGCGAAGGCTCGTCGTTCATCCTGACGCTGCCGCGCGCCAACCCCGCCGACAGCACGCCGGCCGGGCTGGACGAGATCGCCCCGGCCACCGGCAGCTACCACCAGCGCATCGTCCACTACGTCGAGGACAACGAGACCAACGTCGAGGTGATGCGCGGCATCCTGGCGCGCCGGCCGCAGGTGCAGTTCGATGTGTCAGTGACCGGGCTGGACGGGCTGGCGGCGATCCGCGCGCGCCGGCCCGACCTGATCCTGCTCGACATGCACCTGCCCGACATCGACGGCATGGAGCTGTTGCGCCACCTGAAGGCCGACCCCGGCACCGCCGGCATCCCGGTGGTGGTGGTGTCGGCCGACGCGCTGGCCAGCCAGATCGAGACCGCGATGGCGGCCGGCGCCCGGCAGTACCTGACCAAGCCGGTCAGCGTGAGCCAGCTCCTCGGCGTCGTCGATGCGGTGCTCGACGACGTCGAGACGAGGTTTGGCTAGGGCCGAGCGCCGGGCCGCCCCAAGCCGGCCCGCATCCCCTCGGGGGATCGCTCGACGTACTCGTCGAGCGAGGGGTCGTCAGTAGCCTTCAGCCAGCCCCGTGTTGCGGCGCGGATCGTTCGCGCCATAGAACCGGTTCTTGCCGACCGGCTTGCCGCCGAGCGACGGCGCGCCGACCAGGATCGCGGCGACGTGGTTGGCCGGCTGCGGAGCGCCGAGCTTGTGGCCCATGTCGGTCAGGATCTTGCGGGTGTCGGGGCTCAGCGCATTGACCTCGACATTGGTCGTCTCCGGCAGCCACTGCTGGTGGAAGCGCGGCGCATCGACCGCCTCCTGCACGTTCATCCCGTAGTCGACGACGTTCAGGATCGTGTGCACCACCACCGTGATGATGCGGCTGCCGCCCGGCGTGCCGGTGACCATCACCGGCTTGCCGTCGCGCGACATGATCGTCGGGCTCATCGAACTGAGCGGGCGCTTGCCCGGGGCGATCGCGTTCGCCTCGCCCTGCACCAGGCCGTACATGTTCGGCACGCCGATCTTCGCGGTGAAGTCGTCCATCTCGTCGTTCAGCACCACGCCGGTCTTCGCCGCGGTGACCTTGGCGCCGAACCAGTCGTTCAGCGTGTAGGTCACGGCGACCGCGTTGCCGTCCTTGTCGACGATGGAATAGTGCGTGGTGTTGCTGCCTTCGTGCGGCTCGACGCCGGGCTTGATGTCCTTCGACACGCCGGCCTTGGCCGGATCGATCGCGGCGCGGATCTTCTCGGCATAGCCCTTGTCGAGCAACCGGTCGAGCGGGTTCTTGACGAAGTCGGGGTCGCCCAGGTAGCTGTTGCGGTCGACGTAGGCATGCCGCATCGCCTCGATCTGGTAGTGCACCGACTGCGCCGAGCGGTAGCCGAGGTCCTTCAGCGGATAGCCTTCGAGCACGTTCAGGATCTCGCAGATCACGACGCCGCCGGAGCTCGGCGGCGGTGCCGAGACGATGCGGTAGCCGCGGTAGTCGCACTCGACCGGCGGCAGTTCGCGGGTCTTGTACTGGTCGAGGTCGGCCTGCGTGAGAATGCCCTTGCCGGCCTGGCTGGACGCGACGATGGCGGCGCCGACCGTGCCCTTGTAGAAGCCGTCTTCGCCCTTCTGCGAGATCAGCCGCAGCGTCTTCGCCAGGTCCTTCTGCACCAGGCGCTGGCCCGGCTCGAACGGCTGGCCCTTGTTCAGGAAGATCGACGCCGACGCCGGGTCCTTGCGGAATTCCTCGGTGGCGGTCAGCAGCATGTCGACATCGCCCTGCTGCAGCACGAAGCCCTTGTCGGCGAAGGTGATGGCCGGGGCGATCAGCTGCGACCTCTTCATCGTGCCGTACTTCGCCCGTGCCAGCTCCAGGCCCGACACCGTGCCGGGCACGCCGACCGCGAGGTGGCCGGTGGTGCTCAGGCCCTTGACGACGTTGCCGCTCGCATCGAGGTACATGTTCGGCGTGGCGGCCAGCGGCGCCTTCTCGCGGAAGTCGAGGAAGGTCTTGCGACCGTCGGCCAGCTGGATCGTCATGAAACCGCCGCCGCCCAGGTTGCCCGCCGCCGGATAGACCACCGCCAGTGCGTAGCCCACGGCGACCGCGGCGTCGACCGCGTTGCCGCCCTTCTTCAGCACGTCAACGCCGACCTGCGTCGCGTAATGCTGCGCGGTGACGACCATGCCGTTCTCGGCGCCGGCCGGTGCGATCGACGCGGCATGTACGGTCCAGCAACACACTGTTGCGGCGGATACCACGAAACTCTTCAGCAAGCGGCAGGTCTTCATCGTGACGTTCTCCTCGAAGGCACCGGATGGCACCCGTGGTTGGAATTCACCAGAATAATCGCAAAGCCTTGCACCCAGTGGGGTCAGGAACAAGATTTGCCGCCGTTTTGTTGCAAGTATTCGCTCACACTGCCCCTCTGACGGATGGACGCCTCGGCGTCGTCAGCACTCTCGGAAGTCGAGTGCTAATATCAAGGGAACGAAAGGAATTTCAGCATGTCTGATGCTTCCATGACCCTCACGAACACCCTGTCTCCCGACAACGCCCTGACCCTGCGCGATCCGTTCGCGATGGTGCCCTCGCTGGGCAACCTCGACGCGTACATGTCCGCGGTCAACCGGATCCCGCTGCTGACGCACGAAGAAGAGATGTCCTTCGCGCGGCGCCTGCGTGAGCAGGGCGATGTCGAAGCCGCCGGCAAGCTGGTGCTGTCGCACCTGCGCCTGGTGGTGTCGATCTCGCGCCAGTACCTCGGCTACGGCCTGCCGCACGGCGACCTGATCCAGGAAGGCAACGTCGGGCTGATGAAGGCCGTCAAGCGCTTCGACCCCGATCAAGGCGTGCGCCTCGTCAGCTACGCGATGCACTGGATCAAGGCCGAGATCCACGAGTACATCCTGAAGAACTGGCGCATGGTCAAGGTCGCGACGACCAAGGCCCAGCGCAAGCTGTTCTTCAACCTGCGCTCGATGAAGCAGAGCATGAAGGAAGACGCCGTCGACGGCTCGACCCACCGGGCGACGCTGACGCAGACCGAGATCGACCGCGTCGCGCAGCAGCTGAACGTCAAGCGCGAGGAAGTCCTCGAGATGGAAACCCGCCTGTCCGGCGGCGACATCGCGCTCGAGCCGCAGGGCGACGACAGCGAGGAAAGCTACGCGCCGATCGCCTACCTGGCGGACGACAGCAGCGAGCCGACCCGCGTGATCGAGGCGCAGCGCCGCGACTGGCTGGCCGGCGACGGCATTGCCCAGGCGCTCGACGCGCTGGACGCCCGCAGCCGCCGCATCGTCGAGGAGCGCTGGCTGAAGGTGAACGACGACAGCTCGGGCGGCATGACGCTGCACGACCTGGCCGGCGAGTACGGCGTCAGCGCCGAGCGCATCCGCCAGATCGAAGTCGCCGCGATGAAGAAGATGCGCAAGGCGTTGACCGAAGCCGCCGCCTGACACGGCGGCTGGCAGACGGCAGAAAGGGCCCCGCGGGGCCCTTTTCTTTTTCAGGCCGGCGTTTCACGCGTTGCCGAGCAAGGCCTTCAAGTCCGACTGCAGCGCCTCGCTGCCGCTGCCATAGCGCGTGAACAACCGCAGCTTGCCGGTCGTGTCGAACACGTACGAGCCGGCGGTGTGGTCCATCGTGTAGCTGCCTTCGGTCTTGCCGGGCACCTTGGCGTAGAACACCTTGAACGACTTGGCCACCGCGGCGGTCTGCTCCGCCGTGCCGCGCAGCGCGACGAAGCTCGGATCGAAGCTGCCCATGTAGGCCTTCAGGATCTCCGGCGTGTCGCGCTCCGGGTCGATCGTGATGAAGATGCCCTGCACCTTGTCGCCGTCGGCACCGAGCGCCTTCTTGACCTGCGCCAGCTCGGCCATCGTGGTCGGGCAGACGTCGGGGCACTGCGTGTAGCCGAAGAACACCACCGCCAGCTTGCCCTTGAAGTCGGCCAGCGTGCGGGTCTTGCCGTTCTGGTCGGGCAGCGACAGCCCGCTGCCGTAGTCGGCCCCGGTGATGTCGACCGCCTTGAAGGCCGGCGTCGACGATGCCGACGGCGGCAGCTTGTCGCAGGCGGCCAGCAGGCCGGCCGCGGTGACCAGGGGCGCGAGCACGAACAGTCGGCGTTGCATCATCATCACAGCAGGGGGCCCAGGTAGTGGTCCACCAGCAGCGCGGTGAACAGCAGCGACAGGTGGTAGATCGAGAACAGGAAGGTGCGGCGCGCGAGCGCATCGGAGTACGCGCGCCACAGCTTCCAGGCGTAGCCGGTGAACATCGCGCCCAGCACGACGGCCGCGGCCAGGTAGATCCAGCCGCTCATGCCGAACACGAACGGCAGCAGCGTCGCGGCGAACAGCACGAAGGTGTACAGCAGCACCTGCAACCGGGTGAACTCGTTGCCGTGCGTGACCGGCAGCATCGGCAGGCCGGCCTTGCGGTAGTCCTCGACGCGGTACAGCGCCAGCGCCCAGAAATGCGGCGGCGTCCACAGGAAGATGATCAGGCACAGCATCAGCGCCTCGGGGCCGACGTCGCCGCGCATCGCGGCCCAGCCGAGCACCGGCGGCATTGCGCCCGACGCGCCGCCGATCACGATGTTCTGCGGCGTCAGCGGCTTCAGCACCACGGTGTAGATCACCGCATAGCCGACGAAGGTGGCGAAGGTCAGCCACATCGTCAGCGGGTTCACCAGCAGGTAGAGGATCGCGCTGCCGACGGCGCACAGCGCGCCGGAGAACAGCAGCGTCTGCGTGTTGGTCAGCTCGCCCTTGGCGGTGGGCCGCCACGCGGTGCGCGCCATCCTGGCGTCGATGTGCTGCTCGACCAGGCAGTTGAAGGCCGCCGCGGCCGCCGCGACCAGCCAGATGCCCGCGGTGCCCGCCAGCGCGAGGCGCCAGTCCGGCAGCCCCGGCACCGCCAGCAGCATGCCGATGACGGCGCAGAACACGATCAGCTGCACCACGCGCGGCTTGGTCAGCGCGTAGAACTGCCGCCAGCGCGACGGGCGCGCGACGGGGGTGGTCGTGGCAGCGGGGGGGGTCAAGGTGTTGGACATGGGAACGAACCGCCGATTTTACGAGGCGTGCTTCCAGGCAGGCGTGGCAGCGGAACGCCGCCCGGCGGACAAAACGTCCACATGCGCCCGCGCGAGCAGGGCCGCGAGCAGCGCCAGCAGCGCCGCGGCGCCGCCGGTGTGGGCCAGCGCGGCCACCAGCGGCCAGCCAAGTACCACGTTGCCGAGCCCGCTGGCGAGCTGCCAGGCCGCGACCGCCGCGAAGCGCAGCGCCCAGCGGCGCAGTGCCGGATCGCCGCTCGCGTGCAGCCGCCAGGCCAGCAGCAGCAGCGCCGACAGCGTGACGGCCGCGCCGAGGCGGTGCACCACGTGGATCGCGGTCAGCGCAGCGAACGGCAGGTAGCCGCCGTCCTTGCCGGCCCCCAGTTCGCGCCAGACCGCGAAGCCATGGTCGAAGTCCATCGCCGGCCACCATGTGCCCTGGCAGGTCGGGAAATCGGTGCAGGCGAGCACCGCGTAGTTCGTGCTGACCCAGCCGCCCAGCATCACCTGCGCGAGGCCGATCGCGAGCACCGCCCACACCGCGCGGCGCAGCGAGGCCGGCAACGCGAGTGGCGGGCGGTCGTCGGCCTGCGCCTGCACCGCCAGCAGCATCAGCAGCCCGAGCCCGCCGAGCAGGTGCAGCGTGACGATGGCCGGGAACAGTTTCATCGTGACGGTCAGCGCGCCGAACGCGCCCTGCAGGCAGACCCAGGCCAGTGTCGCGGTCGCCCACCAGGGCGACCGCGCACGGGCGTCGCGCCGTCGCTGCCGCCAGGCGGCGATCGTGATCGCGATGATCAGCACGCCGACGGCGCTCGCGAGGTAGCGGTGCACCATCTCGACCCAGGCCTTGCCGTGCGTGACCGGACCGCTCGGCATCGCGGCCTGCGCCGCCTCGATGTGACCCTGGGCGCCCAGCGGGCTGGCATTGCCGTAGCAGCCGGGCCAGTCGGGGCAGCCGAGGCCCGAATCGCTGAGCCGCGTGTAGGCGCCGAACAGCACCAGGTCGAAGGTCAGGAACAGCGTCATCACCGTCAGCGCGCGCAGCCGCGTCGCCGGGTGCGCGCGCCGGTGTCGCAGCGCGATCCACACCAGCGGGCCGGTCGCCAGCAGCAGCGCCACCAGCGCCATCACGGCCAGCGGGTTCAGGTTGTAAGACGCCACTGCGCCCATTTCAACGCGCCGGTCGGCCGGGCTGGTCCCACGAGGCCGAGGCGCGCAGCAGCTTCTCGATGTCGCGCTTCAAGCGCGCAGGATCGGGGTTCGGCGGCACCCGCATCATCCACTGCCCCATCGGGTCGACGAGGTAGATGTGCTGCGCGAGTCCCTGCCCGTCGGCCGGTGCAAGCCAGGCCGCCAGCCGCTCGCGCGAGACGCGCAGCACCGCAGCCGGCGTGCCGACCGAGATCGCCTGCATTACCTCGGGCCGCGGCGTGCGTGCATCGGTGACGAGCCAGAGCTTGTCGACGCGCTCCTTCTCGCGGCCGAGCGCTTCGCGGATCTGGCGCTGCAGGTAGAGGTATTTCTCGCAGGTGGCGTCGCAGGCCGCATCGCCAACGACGACGATCAGCCATTGGTCGCGCAGCGCCTCGGCTGCGACCGGCTCGCCGCCCAGCGTGCGCAGCCCGAGGTCGGCCGGCATCGGGCGCGACGGCGTGATCAGCTCGCTGTAGTTGGTGCGCCCCTCGGGCCGGATCACGAAGTAGGTGAAGTACGACGCGATCACCGGCGCGGCACACACCGCGAGCACCAGCAGCATGCGCAGCCGGCCGGCCGCGGTGCGGCGCTGCGCATCGGCCAGCGCAGGCGACGGCAGCGAATGCACGCTGAAGTTCAGCGGCGAATCAGGCACGGCGCCGGAGCCGGGGACGGACGAGTTGGAACCAGACATACAGACCTGCCATCAGTGCGCACATCGCGAACCACTGGAACGCGTAACCGTAGTGCTTGTGGATGTCGACCGCGGGGGCCGGCCAGCGGCGCGCCAGGCCGTCGCCGGCCGCGCCCGGGGTGTCCTGCTGCTGCACCGACAGCGGCCGCAACCGGACACCGATCTCCTGCGAAAACGCCGCGGGTTCGAGATTCTGCCGGATGGTAGCGGCCACGCCGCCGGCGAAGTCGAACAGCCGGGCAGGCGGCGGGGCGATCAGGCCGAGCAGCTCGACCTCGCCGGGGGGCGTCGGCACCACCGGCACGCGGGTGCGGTCGGCCATGTCGCGCGGTGCCCAGCCGCGCTGCACCAGCACCGCATCGCCGCCCGGCAGCAGCAGCGGCGTGACGACGAAGAAGCCCGGGCGGCCGTCCATCTGCCGGTTGTCGAGGTAGACGGTGTTCTGCGCGCGCCAGGTGCCGCGCAGGCGCACCGGCCGGTAATGCTGCAGCTCGGCCTGCGCCGCGGTGCTGGCGAGCGATGCGTCGTCGAGCGGCGGCAGGTGGCCGCGTTCGTCGAGCGCCGACTGCAGCGCGCGCTTCTCGGCAGCGCGGCTCAGCTGCCACATGCCGAGGCGTGCGGTGACGGCCATGCCGACGAGCGTCGCGAGCAGCACGATCGCGGCGCGCCGGCGGGCGCTGGTCATGTACGGCATGCCTTGCCCCTGCCGATGACGCGACGAAGCGCGGTGGAATAATCGTTGCCCATGAAATACCTGATCGGCGTCGCGTTCGTCTTCATCATCGGTGCGCTCGCGTTCGCCGGGGTCTTCATGATGCGCGACGGCCGGGACGGCAAGGCGAAGACGGGGAACATGATGCGCGCGCTGGCGGTGCGTGTCGGCCTGTCGGTGCTGCTGTTCGCGATCATCCTGTTCAGCTACTGGATGGGCTGGATCCAACCCACCGGCATTCGCACAAGCTGATCGCGGCAAACGAAAAAAAGAGCGCCGCAAGGCGCTCTTCCATCAAGCCACTCCCCAGGATCCGGCTCCGCCGGGCCGAGGGGAGGCGCCCCTCGGGGGCCGAGCCCGGACACAGACAGTCCTGAGGACTGTTTGTGCCTGGCAAGGAGCTGGGCCTCTGGCCCAGCGCGGCCTGCAAGGCAGGAGCGAAGCGACTGGGGGGCTCTCTCTACAGCCAATACACAACGATGTAGAGGCCGAGCCACACGACGTCGACGAAGTGCCAGTACCACGCGGCACCCTCGAAGCCGAAATGGCGCTGCGGCGTGAAGTGCCCGCGCTGCAGGCGCAGCGTGATGAACAGCAGCATCAGCATGCCGACGAACACGTGGAAGCCGTGGAAGCCGGTCAACATGAAGAAGGTCGAGCCGTAGACGCCCGACGACAGCTTCAGGTTCAGCTCGGTGTAGGCGTGGTGGTATTCGTAGCCCTGCAGCGTCAGGAACAGGATGCCCAGCAGCACCGTGACCCACATGAAGCCGATGGTCTTCGCGCGGTGGCCGGCGATCAGCGCATGGTGCGCGATCGTCAGCGTGACGCCCGAGCTCAGCAGCAACGCGGTGTTGATGGTCGGGATCGGCCACGGGCCCATCGTGCGGAACGGCTCGACCGTGCCGGCCGGCGCCGCGGTCATGCCGACGCCCGAGCTCGGCCAGATCGCCTTGAAGTCGGGCCACAGGATCGCGTTGTCGAAGCTGCCGAGGTTGGGCACCGCATGCAGCCGTGCCCAGAACAGCGCGCCGAAGAACGCGCCGAAGAACATCACCTCGGAGAAGATGAACCAGCTCATGCTCCAGCGGTACGAGACGTCGATGCGGTCGCTGTACAGCCCGCCCTCGCTCTCGCGGATCGCGTCGCCGAACCACTGCTTCAGCACGAAGGCCCACCACAGCAGCCCGAACAGCACCAGGTACGCCGCCCAGCCGTGGCCGTTGACCCATTGGCCGCCGCCGAAGATCACCATCAGCAGGCCGAACGCGGCCATGACCGGATGCCGCGAAGGCGCCGGAACGAAGTAGTGGGGCGCCTGGCCCGAATGCGTCGCTGACGACATGTTTTCTCCTGCTAGTCCGATCTGTTTCTCTTCAACTCTTCAGCCCGCGGTGGCGACACCGCTGGACAACACCCACTGCACCAGAAGCACCAGCACGATCACGAACAGCGCGGCGCCGAGCACGCCCGCGATGACCAGGTGCACCGGGTTCAGCTGCTCCACATCCTTCTCGTAGTCGCCCGACTTGCGCACCCCGAAGAACGACCAGGCCACCGCCTTCATCGTCGCGAGGAACGAGCCGCGGCGCTTCACCGCATCCTTGAGGCCATCGCTCATGAGCCGCCCTTCACCGCCGTCGGCTCCTTCGGCGCGGCGGCCACCTTGCCGCCCGCCACCTCGAAGAAGGTGTACGACAAGGTGATCGTCTTGACGTCCTTCGGCAGCTTCGGGTCGATCACGAACACCACCGGCCACTGCTTCGATTCGCCCGGCTGCAGCGTGTGCTCGCTGAAGCAGAAGCACTCGAGCTTGTTGAAGTGCGGCGAGGCCTGCTTCGGGGCATAGCTCGGGATCGCCTGCGCGGTCATCGTGCGGTTCTGCACGTTGCGGAACTCGTACATCACCGTCGCGAGCTCGCCCGGGTGCACGTCGATCGAACGCTGTATCGACTTGAACTCCCACGGCCCGTGCGCGTTCGCATCGAACTCGACCGTGATGGTGCGACTCGCATCGACCTGCGTGTTCTTGTGCGTCGCGTCCGAATTGCCCGGCACCGCACGCTCCGACAGCGACAGCACGTTGACGCCGAGCGCTTCGCAGATCGAGCGGTACATCGGCACCATCGCCAGGCCGAAGCCGGCCATCGCGACCGCCACGACGACCAGCTTGCCGGCCATGCGGAGGTTGTCGGTCTTCAGGCCTTTGTCGCTCATGACGTCGGGGTCCGGATCAAAGCCCGAAAAGAGCGGCCTTGGCCATGAAGCCGATGAAGAAGACGATCGCCACCGAGGCCAGGATCCAGCCCATGCGGCGGTTGTTCTTCTTCTGCTCCGGCGTCATCAGCCGATCACCTTGGTGGCCGCAGCGTTCAGCTTCGGCGGCGTCTCGAAGGTGTGGAACGGCGCCGGTGACGGCACTTCCCACTCCAGGCCTTCGGCGGCTTCCCACGGCTTCTGCGGCGCCTTCTCGCCCTTGCCGCGCATGCACGGCAGCACGACGAAGAGGAAGAAGTAGACCTGCATCAGACCGAACCAGAACGCGCCGATCGACGCGATCATGTTGAAGTCGGCGAACTGCATCGGGTAGTCGGCATAGCGGCGCGGCATGCCGGCGAGACCCAGGAAGTGCATCGGGAAGAACGTGACGTTGAAGGCGATCAGCGAGCCCCAGAAGTGGATCTTGCCGCGCGTCTCGTTGTACATCACGCCGGTCCACTTCGGCGCCCAGTAGTAGAAGCCGGCGAACATCGCGTACAGCGAGCCGGCCACCAGCACGTAGTGGAAGTGCGCCACCACGTAGTAGGTGTCCTGCAGCTGGATGTCGACCGGCGCCATCGACAGGATCAGGCCGGTGAAGCCGCCCATCGTGAACACGAAGATGAAGCCGACCGCGAACAGCATCGGCGTCTCGAAGGTCATCGAGCCGCGCCACATCGTCGCGATCCAGTTGAAGATCTTCACGCCGGTGGGCACCGCGATCAGCATCGTCGCGTACATGAAGAACAGCTGGCCGGTGACCGGCATGCCGGTCGTGAACATGTGGTGCGCCCACACGATGAACGACAGGATCGCGATCGACGCGGTGGCGTACACCATCGAGGTGTAGCCGAACAGGCGCTTGCGGGCGAAGGCCGGCACGATGTGGCTCACGATGCCGAACGCCGGCAGGATCATGATGTACACCTCGGGGTGGCCGAAGAACCAGAAGATGTGCTGGTACATCACCGGGTCGCCGCCGCCGGCGGGGTTGAAGAAGCTGGTGCCGAAGTGGCGGTCGGTCAGCGTCATCGTGATGGCACCGGCCAGCACCGGCATCACCGCGATCAGCAGGTAGGCGGTGATCAGCCAGGTCCAGCAGAACATCGGCATCTTCATCAGCGTCATGCCGGGGGCGCGCATGTTGAGGATGGTCACGATGATGTTGATCGAGCCCATGATGGAGCTCGCGCCCATGATGTGCATCGCGAAGATGCCGGCGTCCATCGACGGGCCCATCTGCAGCGTCAGCGGCGCATAGAGCGTCCAGCCGGCCGCCGGCGCGCCGCCGGGCATGAAGAACGAACCCACCAGCATCAGCGCGGCCGGGATCAGCAGCCAGAAGCTCAGGTTGTTCATGCGCGCGAAGGCCATGTCGGCCGCGCCGATCTGCAGCGGCACCATCCAGTTCGCGAAGCCGACGAAGGCCGGCATGATCGCGCCGAACACCATGATCAGCCCGTGCATCGTCGTCAGCTGGTTGAACAGCTGCGGGTTGACGATCTGCAGGCCCGGCTGGAACAGCTCGGCGCGGATCAGCAGCGCAAGAATGCCGCCGACCATCAGCATCGTGAACGAGAACAGCAGATACAGCGTGCCGATGTCCTTGTGGTTGGTCGCGTAGACCCAGCGGCGCCAGCCGTGCGGGTGGTGGTGCGCCTCGTCGCCGTGCGCGTCGTGCGCATCATGCGAGTGGCCGTGGGGATCGAGAACTGCGCTCATGGGTGGGTTCCTTTGGGCGACGCTGGCTTATTGCTTGCGCTCGGCGAGCACTTCGGACGGCTGCACGGTCTGGCCGGTCTTGTTCGACCAGTTGTTCTTCGTGTAGGTGACGACTGCGGCGATGTCGGTGTCCGACAGCTGCTTCCACGACGGCATCGCGCCGTTGTTCTGGCCGTTCAGCACCACGTGGATCTGCTTGGTCTTGTCGGCATCCTGCACCACCGGCGAGCCGTCGAGCGGCTTGATCGGACCGCCGCCCTTGCCGTTCGGCTGGTGGCAGGCAGCGCAGTTGGCGGCGTACACCTTCTCGCCGCGCGCCAGCAGCGCGGGTTGCTCCCAGACCTTGGCCGGATCGTCGGCGGCAGCGGCCATTTCCTTCTTCTTGCCGTCGACCCACTTGGTGTAGTCCTCGGCGGACACCACCTTCACGTGGATCGGCATGTAGGCGTGCTCCTTGCCGCACAGCTCGGCGCACTGCCCGTAGTAGTCGCCGATCTTCTCGGCACGGAACCAGGTGTCGCGCACGAAGCCGGGGATCGCGTCCTGCTTGATGCCGAACGACGGCACCATGAAGGCGTGGATCACGTCGGTGGCGGTGGTGATCACGCGAACCTTCCTGTCGACCGGCACGACCAGCGGGTTGTCGACCTTCAGCAGGTAGTCATCGCCCGACGGCTTGCCGGAGTCGGACATCTCGCGCTGCGTCACGTCGAGCGTCGAGACGAAGCCGATGCCTTCGCCCTCGCCCTTCAGGTAGTCGTAGCCCCACTTCCACTGGATGCCGGTGGCCTTGATGGTCAGGTCGGCCGCGCTGGTGTCCTTCATCGCGACCACCACCTTGGTGGCGGGCAGCGCCATCAGGATCACGATCACGAACGGCACGATGGTCCAGATGATCTCGACCGTGGTGCTCTCGTGGAAGTTGGCCGGCTTCGCGCCCTTGCTCTTGCGGTGCTTGATGATCGAATAGAACATCACGCCGAACACGCCGAGGAAGATCACGACGCAGATGATCATCACGAAGTAGTGCAGCCAGCGCTGCTCGACGGCGATCGCGGTGACCGGCGGGTGCAGGTCGAGCTGGTTGACGGCCGGCCCTCCCGGCAGGCTGTTGACGGCCATGGCAGCCGATGTGGCCAACGCGGCGCCCAGGCCGAGGCTGAGTTCTCCCGCCCGCTGCCAAAGTGTTTTCGTCTGCTTCATCATCATGGTCGTTTCAGTTATCCCAAAATCACACCGGAAAAATCACACCGGAGACAGCCGCGCCGCCCCTTGTTGCCAGCGCCGCAGCGCATGGCGCAACTCTTGCGCCAGCTGGCTGCGCAACTCGGGCCGCACGAAGCGCCCCACCGCGATCCGACGCCCCTGGCCCGACAACTCGATCAGCGACTGGTCGCCATGCGCCGGTTCCACCCGCACCCAGGCGGGCTGGAACTCCACCCGCTCGACCTGCTGCCCGTTCGCGACTTCCACCGTCAGCCGGTCGTTGCGCAGCACGATGCTCTCGCTGTCGGTCGCGTGGCGTGCAACCACCCACAGCGCGACGCCGACGGCGAACAACTCGATCCAGGCGAAGGTCATGATCATTCGCGCACCCTGGAACCAGAACATCGTGGCAATGCCCAACGACAGGACGCACAACGACAGGTAGAACGCGAGCAGCTGCCGAGGCGCCATCGAGCAGTTGCGCTTGAGCAGCCAGTCGATCGACCAGCCTGCCGGGCCACCCTCCCCGCGGGATTCGTGACCGAAGCGAAACTCTGCCCGGGGTGCCGAGGGCTGCCACGCCGCCGACGAGCTTGTGGACATACTGCGCCTTCTCCAGTTGCCTCCAGAGATCTGTTCTTCGACGGTTTCCCCGACCCGCTGCCGCACCCCTGGCCGCGCACCCCGGACGAAACCGCATTTTTCAAGCCCGCGAGTTTAGCGCAGGCGGCCATCCCGAGGCCCTCAGCTTGAACCCTGGCGCGCGCGCACCAGCGCACGCATGTCGTCCAGCGACACCGTCGTCTCGGCCGCCATCGGCACCCGCGGCGGCGCCTTGAACGCATGGCCGTAGGCCACTTCGAAGCTCATCGAGATGCGGCCGTCCGGCCCGGCCAGCCCCTGCAGCGCGGCCAGCAGGCGCGCGCGCCAGCGCGGCGTGCGCAGCCCGGCGAAGCGCTCGGGCGCCGCATTGCCGCCCAGTCCGCGCAGCTCGGCCAGCAGCGCCTGCGGGTCGGCCCAGGTCAGCGTGATCAGCTCCTGGTCCATCACCGGATCGGCGAAACCGGCCTGCACCAGCATGTCGCCGAGGTCGTGCATGTCGACGAAATCGGCGGCCGGCACCGGCCAGTCGAGGCGGCGATACAACGCGCGCAGCTCCTTCAGCGTGTCCGGGCCGAAGCACGAGAACATCGCGAAGCCGTCGACCGCCAGCGCGCGCTGCCACTGGCCGAGCACCACCGGCGGGTCGAACACCGCCTGCAGCATCATGTTGGCCCACACCAGCTGCACGCTGCCCGGCTCGACCTGGTCGGCGGCGACGACCGCCACCGGCGCACCGCTCCAGCGCTTCGGCGACCACCACGGCGACTTCGCGAGCGCCGCGCTGCGTTCGCGCAGCGCCGGTGTCGGCTCGACCACGAGGCGCCGCGCCTGCGGATAGGCGCGCGCCAGGTGCTCGGCCCCGGCGCCGCCGAAGCTCCACCAGTCGGCGATCGCGTCCGGCTGCTTGCGCACGATGGCCAGGCGCTCGGCCATGCGCCGCGCGATCTCGCCGTGCAGCCACGGCGCCTGCGGCGCGCCGGCCAGCCGCCGCAGCGCCCGCACGACGACCGCGCGATCGAAGCGTCGCGAGGTGTCGGCCGAAGGGGAATCGCTCATCGGCGGGCAGTATATTGAGCCGGTGATCTTCTCGCGCCTGCTCCGCCACATGCCCTCGCTGTGCGCGGTGTGCCAGGGCTGGGAGACCGGCGCCGCGGCCCGCGTGTGCGGGGGCTGCGTGCAGCGCTTCGCCGTCAGCGTGCCTCGCTGCCACCGCTGCGCGCTGGAGGTGCCGGCAGGCATCGCGACCTGCGGCGCCTGCGTGCTGGCACCGCCGCCGTTCGACGCCGCTTTTGCCGGTGCCAGCTATGCGCACCCGTGGTCCGGGCTGGTCGCGCGATTCAAGTTCAACGGCGCACTCGACCTGGCCGATGCGCTGGCCGCGCGCCTGCACGCGGCACGGCAGCGCGATGCCGCACCGTGGCCGCAGTTGCTGCTGCCGGTGCCGCTCGCCGTCGAACGCCTGCGCGAGCGTGGCTTCAACCAGGCCTGGGAACTGGCACGACGGCTCGCCGCCGGCAGCCCGGCCCGCGCCGATGCCGGACTGCTGCTGCGGCTGCGCGCCACCGCGCACCAGCTCGACCTGCCGCCCGAGCGGCGCGCGGCCAATGTGCGCGGTGCGTTCGCGGTCGAGCCGCTGCGGCGTGGCGAGCTGGCCGGCCGGCACGTCGCGGTGGTCGACGATGTGATGACCAGCGGCGCGACGCTGGCCGAGCTGGCGCGGGTGCTGAAGCAGGCCGGCGCGGCGCGCGTGGAAGCCTGGGTCGTCGCGCGCACGCCGCGCCCGTCGGCCGCCGACTGACAATCGCCCCCATGTTCAACATCGTCCTCGTCCACCCGGAGATCCCGCCGAACACCGGCAACGTGATCCGGCTCGCAGCCAACACCGGCTGCGCCCTGCACCTGGTCGAGCCGCTCGGCTTCTCGATGGAAGACCGGCTGCTGCGGCGCGCCGGGCTCGACTACCACGAGTTCGCGCCGGTGCAGCGGCATGCGTCGTGGCCCGCCTTCATCGATGCCGCGAAGCCCGATGCCTCGCGACTGTTCGCGTTCACGACACGCGGCAGCCAGCCGTTCGCCGAGGTGGCATGGCGCACCGGCGACTGGCTGGTGTTCGGGTCGGAGACGGCCGGGCTGCCGGCCGACCTGCGCGAGACGTTTCCCGGGCCACAGCGCGTGCGCCTGCCGCTGCGCGCCGGGCAGCGCAGCCTGAACCTCAGCAATGCGGTCGCGGTCGCGGTGTTCGAGGCGTGGCGCCAGAATGGCTACGCCGGCGGCGCATAGCGCCCTATTCCGGCTGCACGCCGGCGGCCTTGATGACCTTGCCCCAGCGCTCGCGCTCGCTCTTCATCAGGCCGGCCAGCGCCTCGGGCGCCGTGCCCGCCGCGCTGAAGTACTGGCCGAGGATCTTGCCGCGCACCTCGTCGGTCTTGATGATGCGCACCAGCTCGGCGGACACCCGGTCGACCACGGCTTGCGGCGTGCGGGCCGGCGCGAGCACCGCCTGCCACGAGATCGCCTCGAAGCCGGCGTAGCCCTGCTCGACCAGCGTCGGCAGGTCAGGCAGCGCGCCGAAGCGGCCGAGCGTCGTGACGCCCAGCGCCTTCAGTTTGCCGGCCTTCACCTGGCCGATCGCGATGCCCGGCACCATGAAGCCGGCCTGCACCTGGCCGGCCAGGATCGCGTTGACCACCTGCGGAAAGCCTTGGTACGGCACGTGCACGATGTCGAGGCCGGCGCGCGCCTTGAACGATTCCATCGCCAGGTGCGCCGCGCTGCCGTTGCCGACGCTGCCGTAGTTCAGCTGGCCCTTCTTCTGCTTCGCGACACGCACGAAGTCGGCCAGCGTGTCGACGCCGAGCTTCGGGTCGACCACCAGCACGTTCGGCGAGGTCGCGACCAGCGTCACCGGCACCAGGTCTTTCAGCGGGTCGTAGCCGAGCGATTTCGACAGCAGCGGCGCGGTCACCAGCGGCCCCTGGATCGTGAACAGGAAGGTGTAGCCGTCGGGCTCCGCCTTCGCGACCAGGCCGGTACCCAGGTTGCCGCCGGCGCCGGGCTTGTTGTCGACGACGATCGGCTGGCCGAGCGCCTGCGCGAGCGGCTCGGCGAGCAGCCGCGCGATGATGTCCGGCGAACTGCCCGGCGGGAACGGCACGACCAGGCGAACCGGGCGGGCCGGCCAGGCCTGCGCACGCGCGGGCAGCGCGCCCGACAGGGCGGCGGCCGCACCGGCCACCAGGACATCACGACGTTGCAGCAGGCTCATCAGGTCAGCTTTCGGGACGCGCGTCGCGCATCATCAGGACGCGCATCGATTGTTCGGGCGTGCCGCGGCCTTCGAGCACGTTGACCACCGCTTCGGTGATCGGCATGTCGACCGAACGCGCTCGCGCGCGGCGCAGCACGGTCGCGGCGCACGCCACCCCTTCGGCCACGTGGCCGAGCTCGACCAGGATCTTCGGCAGCGGCAGGCCTTCGGCCAGCAGCAGGCCGACCTTGCGGTTGCGCGACAGGTCGCCGGTGGCGGTGAGCACCAGGTCGCCGAGGCCGGACAGGCCCATGAAGGTGTCGGGCCGCGCACCGAGCGCAACGCCCAGCCGCGTCATCTCGGCCAGCCCGCGAGTGATCAGCGCGGCCCGTGCATTGAGGCCGAGCTCCATGCCGTCGGCGATGCCGGTGGCGATCGCCATCACGTTCTTCACCGCGCCACCGACTTCGACGCCGACCACGTCGCTCGAGGTGTAGATGCGCAGGCTCTCGCTGTGCAGCGCCGCGACGGCCTGCTCGCAGAGCTCGGCGTCGGCGCTCGCGGCGACCAGCGCGGTCGGCCGGCCGAGCGCGGCCTCGAGCGCGAAGCTCGGACCCGACAGCACGCCGACGCGGCGGTCGTTCGGGCGCACCGCGCGCGCGACCTCGTGGCCGAGCCAGCCGGTGCCGTCCTGGAAGCCCTTGCACAGCCACAGCACGCCGCTCGCGTCGGCCGGCAGGCGGCGCAACACCTCGGCCAAGCCCGCCATCGGCGTCGCGATGATGATCAGCCCGCCGCGCGCATGCTCGACGCAGCTGTCGAAATCGGACGACACCACCAGCGACGGCGGCAACGCGATGCCCGGCAGGTAGCGCAGGTTCTCGCCGCGCGTCTGCAGGCGCTCGCACTGCTGCGCGTCGCGCACCCACAGCCGGGTGTCGTGGCGCGCCGACGCGCTCACGGCGACCGCGGTCCCCCACGCGCCAGCTCCCAGGACGGTGAGCTTCACCGCGGCCCCTGCGTCAGTCGGGTCGGTCGAGTCAGTTGATCGACGGCGTTGCAGCGCCGTTCGCGGCCTGCTGCTGTTGCTGCGCCTCGAACATCGCCTGGAAGTTCACCTCGGCCAGCAGCACCGGCGGGAAGCCGGCGCGCGTGCAGATGTCGGAGACGACGGCGCGCAGGTACGGGTAGATGATCTGCGGGCAGGCGATGCCGATGATCGGCTGCAGCTGGTCTTCGGGGATGTTGCGGATCTCGAAGATGCCGGCCTGCTTGGCCTCGACCAGGAACAGCGTCTTGTCGTTGACCTTGGTCGTCACGGTGGCGGTGACGCTCACTTCGTAGACGCCGTCGGCGACCGGCTCGGCGGCCAGGCCAAGGTTGATGTCGACCTGGGGCTGCGTCTGTTCCAGCAGGATCTGCGGCGAGTTCGGCTGCTCGAGCGACATGTCCTTCAGGTACAGGCGCTGGATCTGGAACACGGGGGTTTGGGTGTCGTCGGACATGGTGCTCTCGCGATTGACGAAGACGAGTGAAAAAAGCCCGCGAGCGGGATGTGCGGGCTGCGGCGCGGATTATGTCCGAGGCGCCGGGGGCGAATTGAAACGCCTCGTGTTCGGGAGGCCGTTCGGGAGGCCGTGCGAGAGGCCGCGGGGCGCGTCAGGCGTCGGCCGCCGACAGCAGCGGCACCAGCCCGCCGCGCTGGTCGAGCGCGATCAGGTCGTCGCAGCCGCCGACATGCGTGTCGCCGATGAAGATCTGCGGCACGGTGCGGCGACCGGTGCGATCGATCATCTCGTCGCGCAAGCCCGGCTGCAGGTCGACGCGCACTTCGTCGATCTGGTCGACGCCGCGCGACTTCAGCAGCTGCTTCGCGCGGTGGCAGTAGGGGCACACCATCGAGGTGTACATCTTCACGGCTTGCATCGCTTCGCTCCAACGACGGGCCGGGACGACGGCCCTGGAAACCTCAGGCCGACTTCTCGACCGGCAGGTTCGCTTCGCGCCACGCCTTCAGGCCACCGGCCAGTGCGCGAGCGTTCTCGTAGCCTGCCTTGCGAAGGATACCGATCGCGCGCGTGGCGCGTGCGCCGCTCGCGCACACCACCACCAGAGGCAAGGCCTTGTTCTTGGGCAGCGCGCTCGAGGTCTCGATCTGTGCCAGCGGCACGTTCTTCGCGCCGGCAGGGTGGCCGGCGGCGAACTCGGCCGGCTCGCTGACGTCGATCAGCACACCCTTCTCGCGGTTGATCACCTGCACCGCATCGGCGGTGGACAGCGCCCCGCCCTGCGCGCCGCGCCGCAGCGTGGGCCACAGCAGCAGACCGCCGGACACCAGGGCCACCGCGAACAGATACCAGTTGTCGAGAAGGAATTTCACAGGCGAGGCCCAAGGGTTGGAAGCAAACGTGAATTATAGAATTCGGCGGTCTGCCTCCCGGGGCCGCGCCCCGCCCGCCCCACAACCACTGCTTGCCATGTACAAACTCGTGCTGATCCGCCACGGCGAATCGACCTGGAACCTGGAAAACCGCTTCACCGGCTGGACCGACGTCGACCTGACGCCGACCGGCGTCGAGCAGGCCAAGCAGGCCGGCCGGCTGCTGAAGGCCGAGGGCTACGACTTCGACATCGCCTATACCTCGGTGCTGAAGCGCGCGGTCTGGACGCTGTGGCACGCGCTCGACCAGATGGACCGCACCTGGCTGCCGGTGGTGCACAGCTGGCGCCTGAACGAGCGCCACTACGGCGCGCTGCAGGGGCTCAACAAGGCCGACATGGCCAAGCAGTACGGCGACGAACAGGTGCTGGTCTGGCGCCGCAGCTACGACACGCCGCCGCCGGCACTCGACGCCGCCGACCCGCGCGGCCAGCGCCAGGACATCCGCTACGCGACGCTGCGGCCCGAGGACGTCCCGCTGACCGAATGCCTGAAGGACACCGTCGCGCGCGTGCTGCCGTTCTGGAACGACAGCGTCGCGCCGGCCATCAAGGCGGGCAAGCGCATCGTGATCGCCGCGCACGGCAACAGCATCCGCGCGCTGGTGAAGTACCTCGACGAGATCGCCGATGCCGACATCGTCGGCGTCAACATCCCGAACGGCATCCCGCTGGTCTACGAACTCGACGAGAACCTGAAGCCGATCAAGCACTACTACCTGGGCGACGCCGAGGCTGCGGCGGCTGCCGCCGCGGCCGTCGCGAACCAGGGCAAGAAAGCCTAGGCCGGCAGCCCGTACAGCCGCTCCGGCAGCAGGCGCGCCGCGAGCGACTTGTCGGGCAGGGCCGCGACGATCGCGAACTCCTGGCACGCGGTGTCGCGCCGCGTGGTGTGCACCACCGGCATGCCGCTGCGGTCGGTGATGCTGGCGGCGATCGGCGTGCTGGCGCTGTCGCCGCGCCGCACCACCACCGCGCGTTCGCCGCTCTTCAGCTGCACGAAGTCGCCCGGCGGGTAGATGCCCAGCTCCTTCACGATCGCCATCGACAGCGGCCCGCCGGCGTCGTCCTGGAACAGCTGGCGCGCCGCGTCCTGCGTGCTGATCGCCGGCCGGCTGCTGCGCGGCGTGATGCGCGCCATGAAGACATCGGCCAGCCGCAGCGCCCGCGCCGCCTCGCAGGGGTTCTCGCAGCCGCTCGGGTAGCCGCCACCGCCCGGGCGCTCATGGTGCTCGGCGACCGCCTGCAGCCATTCGGCGTCGTCGATGCCGGCCGCCTGCAGCAATTCGACGGCCTGCTGCGGATGCAGCGCCACCTTGCCCAGCTGCGGCGGCATCGCCGGCACGCCTTGCGCGGCCAGCCGACCTTGCAGTTCCAGCATCGCGATGTTCATCGTCAGCGCCGCCTTCACGAGGCTCTGCGTGCGCCCGGCGCTCCAGCCAAGGCGCCGTGCCATCAAGCAGCACAGCAGCGCGGTGTGCAGCGAATGCGTCAGCCCGTACAGCAGCATGCGCGGCCGGTCCTTGCGCACCGACAGGAAGATGCCGATGTCGGGATCGCGCTCGATCAACGCGACCAGGCTGGCCGCGAACTCGTCGGTGCGCGCCGGAAAGCCCGGCTCGGCCAGGCTCTTCAGCAGCCGGTCCAGCCGCCACAGCATCTTTTCCCACAGGTCGAACAGGTTGGCCGGGCGCGCGGGCTGCGACTGCGCCGCGCGCGCCGCGGCCTTGACCTCTTCCAGGTCGACGAAGGCGCCGCGCCGCAGCAGCGCCTGCATCTGCCCGTCGTCGACGAACACATGGCCTTTGGCCAGCAGCAGCACGCCGGCCTCGTCCCGCACACCCCACGGCAGCGGCGCCCCCAGGCGAACCTGCGATTGCACCAGTCTGAGCAATTCCATCGCGTCCTCCACGCAGCCCTCGCGGTGCGGTGGCACCGGGGCATGCGTGGATGTCGGCGCCGGGCGCGGAGCCCACAAGAGAACATGCGTCACCTCCCGGTGCGCATGCTCCCGCCGGGTCAGACCCCCGGTCTCAGACGCCGATTCAGACCCCGATTCAGACGCCGGTATAGGCCGTCTTCACGACGGTGTAGAACTCGCGGGCGTAGCTGCCCTGCTCGCGCGGGCCGTAGCTCGATCCCTTGCGGCCGCCAAACGGGACGTGGTAGTCGACGCCGGCGGTCGGCAGGTTGACCATCACCATGCCGACCTGCGCATGGCGCTTGAAGTGCGTCGCGTACTTCAGCGAGCTGGTCGCGATGCCGGCCGACAGCCCGAACGGCGTGTCGTTGCAGACGGCGAGCGCCTCGTCGTAGTCCTTCACGCGGATCACCGAGGCCACCGGGCCGAAGATCTCCTCGCGGTTGATCGTCATGCGCGGCGTCGAATCGACGAACAGCGCCGGCGCCAGGAAAAAGCCGTCGGTCTCGGCCTTCACGCGCTGGCCGCCCGCCAGCAGGCGCGCGCCTTCGGCCTGGCCGAGTTCGATGTAGCGCTCGTCCTGCTCCAGCTGCGCCTTCGAGACCACCGGGCCGATGTCGATGCCGGCGCCCAGCGCGTGGCCGACCTTCAGGCCGCGCATGCGTTCGGCCAGCGCATCGACGAAACGGTCGTGGATGCCGGCGGTGACGATCAGGCGGCTCGACGCGGTGCAGCGCTGGCCGGTCGAGAAGAACGAGCTCTGCGCGCACAGCTCCACCGCCTGCTTCAGGTCGGCGTCGTCCAGCACCAGCTGCGGGTTCTTGCCGCCCATCTCCAACTGCACCTTCGCGCCGCGCGCGACCGCGGCCTGCGCGACCTGCTTGCCCACGCCCTGCGACCCGGTGAAGCTGATCGCGTCGATGCCGGGGTGGTCGACGATGGCCTGGCCGACCTCGCGGCCCGCGCCCATCACCAGGTTGAACACGCCGGCCGGCAGGCCGGCGCGCGAGATGATCTCGGCCAGCGCCCAGGCCGAGCCCGGCACCAGGTCGGCCGGCTTGAACACCACGCAGTTGCCGTAGGCGAGGGCTGGCGCGATCTTCCAGGCGGGGATCGCGATCGGGAAATTCCACGGGCTGATGATGCCGACCACGCCGACCGGCTCGCGCGTGATCTCGACGCCGATGTTCGGCCGCACCGACGGCAGCAGCTCGCCCGGCGTGCGCAGGCATTCGCCGGCGAAGAACTTGAAGATGTTGCCGGCGCGCATGACTTCGCCGATGCCTTCGGGCTTGGTCTTGCCTTCTTCGCGGGCGAGCAGCATGCCGAGCTCTTCGCGGCGCGCGAGGATCTCGCTGCCGATGCGGTCGAGCGCATCGGCCCGGGCCTGCACGCTGAAGACGCCCCAGGCCGGCGCCGCAGCGCGGGCGGCCTGCACGGCTTCATCGACCTGCGCAGCGGTGGCGCTGGCGAACTGGCCGACGGTGTCGGCCAGGTCCGACGGGTTGATGTTCGGCACGAAACGCGAACCGGCGACCCACGCGCCGTTGATGTAGTTCAGGTGCTCAGACATGTCAGCCTCTCATTGCGGGCCGAGGCGCTTGATCAGCGCAGCCAGCATCTCGACCTCTTCGCCCGTCAGGTCCGTCAGCGGCGGGCGCACCGGGCCGGCCGGGTGGCCGACCAGCGTCGCGCCGGCCTTGATGATGCTGACCGCATAGCCCGCCTGGCGGTTGCGGATGTCGAGGTACGGCAGGAAGAAGTCGTCGATCAGGCGGCTCTGCGTCGCCCGGTCGTCGGCGGCGACGGCGCGGTAGAAATCCATCGCGGTCTTCGGCACGAAATTGAACACCGCCGACGAGTACACCGGCACGCCCAGCGCCTTGTAGGCCGCGGCATAGACCTCCGCGGTCGGCAGGCCGCCGAGGTACGCGAAGCGGTCGCCCAGCTTCTGGCGCACCGTCACCATCGCCTCGATCTCGCCGACGCCGTCCTTGAAGCCGACCAGGTTCGGGCAGCGGTCGGCCAGTTGCTGCAGGCTGGCCGCGCTGAGCTTGCAGACCGCGCGGTTGTAGACGATCACGCCGATCTTCACCGACTTGCACACCGCCTCGACGTGCGCCACCAGCCCCTGCTGGCCGGCTTCGGTCAGGTAGTGCGGCAGCAGCAGCAGGCCCTTGGCGCCCAGGCGCTCGGCCTCTTTCGCCATCGCGATCGCCTGGCGGGTCGGGCCGCCGACGCCGGCGATGATCGGCACGCTGTGCTTGCAGGTGTCGACCGCCACCTTGATGACCTGGCCGTATTCCTCGCTGACCAGCGAGAAGAACTCGCCGGTGCCGCCGGCCGCGAACAGCGCGGTCGCGCCGTACGGCGCCAGCCATTCGAGCCGCTTCGCATAGGTCGACGGCTGGAAGTTGCCCTGCGCATCGAAGTCCGTCACCGGGAAGGACAGCAGGCCGGACGAAATGGTGGTTTTGAGTTCCTGGGGTGACATGCGCGTCTCCAATGAAGTGCGGGGCGATCGAATCAGTTGTCAGTCATCGTACAACATGGCTCGCGCAGATTCAAGAGGGCCGACCGCGATGCGTCCTAGGGGGCGGCGTTGCCGTCCGCGCGACGCAGGCGTTCGCGGCTATTGGCCAGGTGGGTGCGCATTGCGGCGCGGGCCGCCTCCGGGTCGCGCCCGGCGATCGCGTTGACGATGCTCTCGTGCTCGACGTTCACCCGGTGCAGGTATTCGCGCCGCCCCTCGCCGGCCACCTTTGCTGTGTTGAGCCGGGCGCGCGGAATGATCATCGTGCCCAGGTAGGTCATCAGCTCGACGAAGTGCACGTTCTGCGTGGCCCGCGCGATCTCCATGTGGAGCTGGAAGTCGGGCGCGATCGCGTCGCCGTCGTGCTCGATGGCCGACGAGAACGCGGCCAGCGCGCCGCGCATCACCTCGATGTTGGCGTCGGTGCGGCGCACCGCCGCGAGTCCCGCCGCCTCGGCCTCGAGCCCGATGCGCAGGTCGAGCACCGCGATCACCTCGCGGGCGGTGGCGATCTGCTCCGGATCGATGCGGAAATTCTGCGTGCCGCCGCTGCCGACGACGAAAGTGCCCACGCCATGCCGCGTCTCGACCAGCCCGCCGGCCTGCAGCTTCGACAGCGCCTCGCGCACGACGGTCCGGCTGACGCCGAATTCGTCCATGATCGCGGCCTCGGTCGGCAGCTTGTCGCCCGAGCGCATCACGTTGTCGCGGATGCGTGCGCTCAGCGTCTCGACCAGGCCGATGGCCAGGCTGCGCGGCCGGCGGCGCGGCAGGTCGGTCGCAGCGGGTGATGGCGGGACGTGCATCGGGCGGCTCATGGCAAGGTCATTGAAAGGGCTTTCGACTGTACGGCACGCGGTCGGCGCGGCAAGCGGGCTTCCGCGGGTCGACAACGACCGCTCGTCGTCGTACAACAATGTACGTGTTCGACGACACTGTTTGCCGTTGCCGACGGGCAAGCCAGCCCCGGGATTACCCTCATCCCGCCAGCTTGACAAGCCCCCTGCCGTCGCGAATCATTCAACATGTTGTACGACAACTGATGACGTACCTGTTGCCGACAGCGCGGATCCGCCGTCGGCCGTGAAAGAACCCTTGCCGATGACGACCCCGCCGACCTCGACCCCGTCCTCCACGACGTCCCTGCGCTTCAAGCGCCTGCTGCTGACCGGCGCTGCCGGCGGCCTCGGCCGCGTGCTGCGGCCGCGCCTGAAGGCGTACTGCGACGTGCTGCGGCTGTCCGACCTCGCCGACCTCGGCACGGCCGCGGCCGGCGAAGAGCTGAGCCAGGTGCCGCTGCAGGACGGCGCCGCGGTGCATGGGCTGATGGAAGGCGTCGATGCCGTCGTGCACCTGGGCGGCGTGTCGGTCGAGGCGGCGTTCGATCCGATCCTGCAGGCCAACATCGTCGGCACCTACAACCTGTATGAAGCGGCACGCAAGCACGGCGTCCGGCGCGTGCTGTTCGCGAGCTCGAACCACGTGACCGGCTTCTACCGGCAAGACGAGGTGCTCGACACCAACGCCGCGCCGCGGCCCGACGGCCTGTACGGCGTCAGCAAGGCGTTCGGCGAGAACCTCGCGCGCTTCTACTTCGACCGCTACGGCATCGAGACCGCCTGCCTGCGCATCGGCTCGTCGTTCGCCGAGCCGAAGGACCGCCGCATGCTGGCCACCTGGATGAGCTTCGACGACCTCGAGCGGCTGGTGGTGTCGTGCCTGACGGCGCCGCTGGTCGGCTACAGCGTGGTCTACGGCATGTCGAACAACCGCACGCAGTGGTGGGACAACACGAAAGCCAAACACCTCGGCTACGTGCCGCAGGACAGCTCCGAGCCGTTCCGCGCCGCGGTCGAGGCGCGCCAGGCGCCGCTCGACTACAACGATCCGGCCGTGCTGTACCAGGGCGGCGCCTTCGTGCGCACCGGCCCGTTCGAATGATGGACAAGCTCGACGCCTCGCGCGACCAGGTCGGCGAAAGCCCGCTGTGGTCGGTGGCCGAGCAGGCGCTGTACTGGGTCGACATCGAAGGCCGCCAGGTGCGCCGCTTCGACTGGGCCACGCGCCGCGTCGAGAGCTGGGCCTGCGCCGAGCGCGTCGCCTGCCTCGCACTGCATGCGCAGGGCGGGCTGGTGGCAGCGATGGAGAGCGGCGTGTTCCAGCTGCGGCTGTCGGCCTCCGGCCTGACCGCGACGCGCCTGTGCGGCATCGCGCACCCGCGCGACGGCATGCGCTTCAACGACGGCCGCTGCGACCGCCAGGGCCGCTTCTGGTCCAGCACGATGGTGCGCGACATGTCGCTCGCGTCGCCGTCCGGCGCGCTGTTCCGGCTCGACGGCCGAGGCCTGTCGGCGCCGCTGGTGTCCGGCCTGATCACCGGCAACGGCTTGGCCTTCAGCCCGCGCGGCGAGGTGATGTACCTGTCGGACTCGCACCCGAGCGTGCGCCGCATCTGGGCCTTCGACCTCGACGCCGACGGCACGCCGACGCAGCGCCGCGAGTTCGTCGACATGAACCGCCACCCGGGCCGCCCCGACGGTGCCGCGGTCGATGCCGACGGCGGCTACTGGATCTGCGCCAACGACGCCGGCCTGGTGCACCGCTTCACGCCCGACGGCCGGCTCGACCGCTCGATTCCCGTGCCGGTGCCCAAGCCGTCGATGTGCGCGTTCGGCGGCCCGCAGCTGCGCCACCTGTTCATCACCTCGATCCGGCTGCCGAGTGCGGCCGACGACGCGCCCGACGGCTCGGTGTTCGTCACCGAGCCGGGCGTGACCGGCCTGCCCGAAGCCGCCTTCGCTTTCTGACCTGCATCCAGAAGACTCGTTAGCCCATCCACCCGGAGACAAGACCATGACCCACACGATCCGCACCCTGGCCGCCGCGCTGGCACTGGCCGCCCTCGGCACGGCGCATGCCACCGAGTTCCGCTCGACCGACATCCACCCCGACGACTACCCGACCGTGCTGGCCGTCAAGCAGATGGGCCAGACGCTGTCGAAGCTGACCAACGGCAAGCACAGCATCAAGGTGTTCAACAACGGCGCGCTGGGTGCCGAGAAGGACACGATCGAGCAGACCAAGATCGGCGCGATCCCGATGACGCGCGTGAACATCGCGCCGATGAACAACATCTGCCCGGCCACCGTGGTGCCGACCATGCCCTTCCTGTTCCGCTCGAAGGAACACATGCGCGCGGTGCTCGACGGCCCGATCGGCGAAGAGATCCTGAAGAGCTGCGAAGCGCAGGGCTTCATCGGCCTGGCCTACTACGACAGCGGCGCGCGCTCGATGTACACGGTGAAGAAGCCGATCAAGACGCTGGCCGATGCCAAGGGCCTGAAGATCCGCGTGCAGCAGTCCGACCTGTGGGTCGCGCTGCTCGAGGCGATGGGCGCGAACGCCACGCCGATGCCCTTCGGCGAGGTCTACACCGCGCTGAAGACCGGCCTGGTCGACGGTGCCGAGAACAACTACCCGTCGTACGAGAGCTCGCGCCACTTCGAGGTGGCCAAGTACTACTCGAAGACCGAGCATTCGATGGCGCCCGAAGTGCTGCTGTTCTCGAAGCGGGTGTTCGACGCGCTGAGCCCGGACGACCAGAAGGCGATCCGCCAGGCCGCGAAGGAATCGGTGCCGTTCATGCGCAAGCTGTGGGACGAGCGCGAAGAGAAGTCGCTGGCCACCGTGAAGGCCGCCGGCGCGCAGATCATCGATGTCGACAAGGCCTCGTTCCAGGCCGCGATGAAGCCGGTGTACGACAAGTTCCTGGCCGACCCGAAGCTGCGCGACCTGGTCAAGCGCATCCAGGACACGAAGTAATTCCCGCACTTCACTGATCCACCGCGGCGGCACGCGCCGCCGCGGTGAAGGAATCCCGATGTACACGAAATTCTGCGCAGCCGTCGCGAAGGCCTGCCTGCGACTCGGCGTGGCCGGCCTGGTGCTGCTGCTCGCGGCCGTGCTCTACCAGGTGTTCGGCCGCTACGTGCTCAACAGCACGCCCACCTGGGCCGAAAGCCTGGCACTGGTGCTGGTGCTCTACGTGACCATGCTCGGCTGCGCCGTCGGCGTGCGCGATGCCGGCCACATCGGCATGGAGCTGCTCGGCTTCCTGCTGCCCGAGAAGGCGAAGCTGCCGACCGAGATCCTGATCCACCTGCTGACGATGCTGTTCGGCGCGCTGATGGCGTGGAACTGCGCGCTGATGTTCGACTCGGTGGGCGACTACAAGATCCCGACGCTCGGCATCTCCGAATCCTGGCGCTACGTGCCCTTCATCGCGGCCGGCGTGCTGATCATTCTTTTTTCCATCGAACACATCGTGGCCCTGCTGCGTGGCATTGAGGTTGAACCGGCATGGCACTGACCATTCTCTGCATCACGTTCTTCGGGCTGCTGATCCTCGGCGTCCCGGTGGCGTTCTCGATCGGGCTGTCGGCGCTCGCGACCATCCTGTACGAAGGCCTGCCGATGGCGGTCATCTTCCAGCAGATGACCTCGGGCATGAACGTGTTCTCGTTCCTTGCGATCCCGTTCTTCATCTTCGCCGGCGAGCTGATGCTGTACGGCGGCATCGCCGACAAGATCGTCAATTTCGCGAACGCGGCGGTCGGCCACATCCGCGGCGGCCTGGGCATGTCGAACGTGGTCGCCTGCACGCTGTTCGGCGGCGTCTCCGGCTCGCCGGTGGCCGACGTCTCGGCGATGGGCGCGGTGATGATCCCGATGATGAAGAAACAGGGCTACCACGCCGACTACGCGGTCAACGTGACGACCCATGCGGCGCTGGTCGGCGCGCTGATGCCGACCAGCCACAACATGATCATCTACACGCTGGCCGCCGGCGGCAAGGTGTCGATCGCGAAGCTGATCCTCGCCGGCCTGATCCCGGCGCTGGTGCTGACGCTGTGCAACCTCGCGGCGGCCTACCTGGTGGCGGTGAAGCGCGGCTACCCGGCCGGCACCTTCCCGGGCTGGAGCATCGTCGCGCGCACCTTCGCGGCGTCGCTGCCGGGGCTGTTCGTCGTCGTGCTGATCCTCGGCGGCATCCTGTCGGGCGTGTTCACCGCGACCGAATCGGCGGCGGTGGCGGTGCTGTACGCGCTGATCCTCAGCGTGGTGGTGTACCGCTCGCTGAAGTGGGAGCAGTTCCTGAAGGCGGCCGCGAAGGCGGTGAAGACCACCGGCGTCGTGCTGCTGCTGATCGGCATCTCGGCGGCCTTCGGCTACATCATCAGCCTCTACGAGGTGCCGACGCTGACCGGCCAGGCGCTGTCGGCGGTGACGTCCAGCCCGTGGGTGATCTTCCTGCTGGTCAACATCATCCTGTTCCTGCTCGGCACCTTCCTCGACATGGCCGCCACCATCCTGGTGTGCACGCCGATCTTCCTGCCGATCTGCCAGCACTACGGCATGAGCGAGATCCAGTTCGGCATGGTGATGCTGATCAACTGCGCGCTCGGGCTGAACACGCCGCCGGTGGGCACGACGCAGTTCGTCGGCTGCGCGATCGGCGGCGTCTCGGTCGGCACCGTGATGAAGACGATCTGGCCGTTCTACGGCGCGCTGATCGCCGCGCTGATGCTGGTCACCTACGTGCCGGCGTTCTCGCTGTGGCTGCCGGGCGTGGTGCTGCGCTGACTTCCGGCCCTCCGTCAAACCCCTTCGCAGGAGACATCCCATGATCATTCGTCGAACCCTTCTCGCGCTGGCGGCCGCGGCCGCCGCAGGCACCAGCCTCGGCGTGCACGCCACGCCGGCCTCGTGGCCCGACAAGCCGGTGCGCATCGTCGTGCCGTTCGCGGCCGGCGGCACCTCGGACATCCTCGCGCGCCTGCTGGCCGACAAGCTGCAGGGTGCGCTGAAGCAGACCGTGCTGGTCGAGAACAAGGCCGGGGCCGGCGGCGTGATCGGCGCCGACTCGGTCGCCAAGTCGGCGCCGGACGGCTACACCTTCCTGCTCGGCACCATCGCGAGCCACGCGATCAACCCGGTGCTGCAGCCGAAGATGCCATACGACGCGGCCAAGGACTTCGCGCCGGTGATCCTGCTGGGCAGCATCTCCAACGTGCTGCTGGTCGGCACCGAGCAGCCGTACAAGAGCGTCAAGGAACTGATCGCTGCGGCCAAGGCCAAGCCCGGCGACATCGCCTTCGCATCGTCCGGCCAGGGCAGCTCGCAGCACATGTCGGGCGAGACCTTCAAGCTGCTGACCGGCGCCGAGCTGACGCACGTGCCGTACAAGGGCAGCGCGCCGGCCATCCAGGACGTGATCGGCAACCAGATCCCGATGAGCTTCGAGACGGTGACGGTGGCCCTGCCCTTCGTGCAGAGCGGCAAGGTGCGCGCACTGGCGGTGACCTCGGCCAAGCGCAGCATCGCGATGCCCGACGTGCCGACGCTGCAGGAAGCCGGCGTGGCCGGTTTCGACGTCGCCAGCTGGCAGGCCTTCTATGCGCCGGCCGGCACGCCGCCGGCGATCGTGAAGCGCCTGAACGCCGAGGTCGCGAAGATCATCGCGATGCCCGACGTGAAGGCGAAAATGGAGACGCTGGGCCTGCAGTACACGCCGAACACGCCGGAGCAATTTGCCGCGTTCGGCCGCGCCGAGCTGACCAAGTGGGCCAAGATCGTCAAGGACGGCAACGTCAAACCCTGAAGGAACCGGTGATGGGCGAGCCCCGCAAAGCGTTGACGATCCGCATGCACGATCTCGACAACGTCGCGATCGTCGCCAATGACGGCGGGCTGCCCGCCGGCACCGTGCTGGACAGCGGGCTGGTGCTGCGCGATGCGGTGCCGCAGGGCCACAAGGTGGCGCTGGTCGACCTGCCGGCCGGCTCGCCGGTGCTGCGCTACCACGTGAGCATCGGGCTGGCCGCCAAGGACATCCCGGCCGGCAGCTGGGTGCACGAGCGGCTGCTGCAGATGCCCGAGGCGCGCGAACTCACCGGCTTGCCGATGGCCACGCGCGCCGCGCCGCTGATGCCGCCGCTCGACGGCTACACCTTCGAGGGCTATCGCAATGCCGACGGCTCGGTCGGCACGCGCAACATCCTCGCGATCACGACGACGGTGCAGTGCGTGGCCGGCGTCGTCGACTTCGCGGTGCAGCGCATCAAGGCCGAGCTGCTGCCGCGCTACCCGAACGTCGACGACGTGGTGGGGCTGGAGCACACCTACGGCTGCGGCGTGGCGATCGATGCGCCCGACGCGATCATCCCGATCCGCACGCTGCGCAACATCAGCCTGAACCCGAACTTCGGCGGCGAGGTGATGGTGGTCAGCCTGGGCTGCGAGAAGCTGCAGCCCGAGCGCCTGCTGCCGCCGGGCACGATCTCGATCCGCGACGAGCGCGGCGCCCCCACGTCATCCGACGCGCTGGACGTGGTGTGCCTGCAGGCCGAGGCGCACGTCGGCTTCATGTCGATGATCGACTCGATCATGACGACCGCGCGCGCGCACCTGGAACGGCTGGACCGGCGCCGCCGCGAGACCTGCCCGGCCAGCGACCTGGTGGTGGGCGTGCAGTGCGGCGGCAGCGATGCGTTCAGCGGCGTCACCGCCAACCCGGCGGTGGGCTTCGCGACCGACCTGCTGGTGCGCGCCGGCGCCAGCGTGATGTTCTCGGAGACCACCGAGGTGCGTGACGGCATTGCGCAGCTCACCGCGCGTGCGGCGACGCCCGAGATCGCCGAGGCGATGGTGCGCGAGATGGCGTGGTACGACGCCTACCTGCAGAAGGGCCGCGTCGACCGCAGCGCGAACACCACGCCGGGCAACAAGAAGGGTGGGCTGTCGAACATCGTCGAGAAGGCGATGGGCTCGATCGTGAAAAGCGGCAGTGCGCCGATCATCGGCGTGCTGTCGCCTGGCGAGAAGCTGGCGACCAAGGGCCTGACCTACGCGGCCACGCCGGCCAGCGATTTCATCTGCGGCACGCTGCAACTGGCGGCCGGCATGAACCTGCACATCTTCACGACGGGCCGCGGCACGCCGTATGGCCTGGCCGAATGCCCGGTGATCAAGGTGGCCACGCGCAGCGACCTGGCGCGGCGCTGGCACGACCTGATGGACGTCAACGCCGGCCGCATTGCCGATGGCGACGCCAGCATCGAAGACGTGGGCTGGGAGCTGTTCCGCCTGATGCTCGACGTGGCCAGCGGCCGCTCGAAGACCTGGGCCGAGCGCTGGAAGCTTCACAACGCGCTGGTGCTGTTCAACCCGGCGCCGGTGACCTGACCGGCGCGGCGGTTGCGCAGCAGCTGCCTGAACTTCGCCAGCAGGCCAGCGCCGGCCAGTGCGCACAGCACCGCCGCGATCGCGAAGATGCCGACCGTGTTGACGAGTTCGAGGCACCTGCCGTTCTTGAGCGGTTCGTCCATGCGCATCAGGAAGATGCCGACATGCATCACGGCGACAGTGCCGAAGGCGATGCTGAACACCAGTCGCGGAACCACGCTCCAGAACGTGTGCGTCGGTTCGAATGCTGACAGCGGTGGAGGGGGAAGCGGCTCGAGCGGCGGGAGGAGTGCAGCCAGTTCCAGCACCGTCAATCCGGAGGGGCCGCGGCGTTCCTCCTCGGGGGGTTCATGCGATGACATCGATCTGCTCCCTGGTGGTTGTGGAGGGGGTCGAGTGTCTGCGCGGATATTGCAGAAAGTGTGGAGCCGGAAGGGAGTCCGTTTGACTAGCATTGCGCGGCGTGCCCGGGCAGTTGGGGCTTCTTCAATCGAACCTTGAGAGCCTTCCATGGCGCATCACGTCGCACCCGGCTTTACTCGCAGTTCCCTTTTTCGAATGCCTTGTCAGACAAGGATTCCCTCGCATAGACTGGCCGCCACCGACAGAAGAGCGCTGCGCGCCGCGTCGAAGACCAGCATGACCAGAGGGAGGGCCGCGTGATACGGCGAAGACTGAG
>Ga0209050_1000112_pt1 | contig 210320 bp, 176 predicted proteins | sample Araplavi_mTSA_r2_FD_184276 | JGI IMG/M metagenome (GOLD analysis project Ga0209050, IMG submission 184276) | Arabidopsis root microbial communities from North Carolina, USA - plate scrape MF_Cvi_mTSA_r2 (SPAdes) (version 2) | ecosystem: Host-associated > Plants > Roots > Endosphere | place... | reverse complement strand
AAGTGGAGCGGCAAGTTCGTCTGGGCCTGCAAGAATTACGACGGCGACGTCCAGTCGGACACCGTCGCGCAGGGCTTCGGCTCGCTCGGCCTGATGACCAGCGTGCTGATGACCCCCGACGGCCAGACCGTGGAATCGGAAGCTGCGCACGGCACCGTCACCCGCCACTATCGCATGCACCAGCAGGGCAAGGCGACGTCGACCAACCCGATCGCGTCGATCTTTGCGTGGACCGGCGGGCTCAAGCACCGCGGTAAGCTGGACGACAATGCCGCGCTCGTGAAGTTCGCCGACGACCTCGAAAAGGTCTGCGTCGCAACCGTCGAAAGCGGCAAGATGACCAAGGACCTCGCGCTGCTGATCGGTCCCGACCAGAACTGGTTGACCACCGAAGGTTTCTTCGAGGCGATCGTGGAAAACCTCGAAGCCAAAATGGGCAGCTGATAACAACCAAAAAGGTTGGGTTAGACGTCTAGCCAATCGGGGCCGGCCTGCATAAGGTCGGCCCTTATGGTATCGGAAACAGAAACCTCTGCCATCGGCAACGCGCTGGTGGTCCTCGGCGCCGCGGGCATCGTGATCCCGGCCTTCGCGCGCTTTCGATTGCCGCCCGTCATCGGTTTCATTCTGGTCGGGTTGCTCGTCGGGCCGTCGGGGCTCGGCGCGCTCGCCGCCGATTATCCCTGGCTCAAGCACATCACGATCGCTTCGACCGAAGATATCGCGCTGTTCGGCGAGTTCGGGATCATCCTGCTTCTCTTCTCGATCGGGCTCGAACTATCGTTCCGGCGCCTCTGGCAATTGCGCAAGCTTGTGTTCGGGATTGGCGCGGCAGAGCTGTTGCTGGCGGGCGGGATCCTTGGCACCGCGTTGCTCTTCGCCGGCAATCTTTCGGTCGCCGCCGCTTATGGGCTCGGCATCGCGCTGGCATTGTCATCGACGGCGCTGGTGTTACCGATAGCGGGCACCAAATCCGCCGTCGGCCGCGCGTCCTTTTCGATGCTGCTGTTCGAGGATCTGGCGCTCGTCCCGATCATCTTTGTCCTCGCCGCCCTGTCGCCGGCCGCGTCGGGCGACAGCGCCGAGCTTTTGCTGACCACGCTCTGGCAAGGGGCGCTCGTCGTGGCAGCGCTCGCGATCGGCGGCTGGTTCCTGCTGCCGAAAATCTTCGCACAAGCTGCGCGCGCCAAGGATCCCGAGTTGTTCCTTGCGGCCAGCCTGCTCGTCGTCATCGTCGCCGCACTGGCGACCGCCGCGGTCGGCCTGTCCCCGATCGTCGGCGCGCTGCTCGCGGGCCTGATGATCGCCGAGACCGAATATCATGGCGAAGTCGAGGCGATCACCGCGCCGTTCAAGGGGCTCGCGCTCGGGGTGTTCCTGATCAGCGTGGGCATGGGGCTCAACCTCAAGACGATCGCCGAGCAATGGTCCGCGCTGGCGATTGCGGTCGTCGGCGTCGTCCTCGTCAAGGCGTTCGTGACCGCCGCGTTGCTGCGTTTTTCGGGCGCCGCGCGGCGCGGGACCGCCGCCGAGGTCGGGCTGCTCATGGCCAGCCCGTCGGAAACAACCCTGATCGTGCTGACGACGGCATTGCAGGCACAGCTCATCAGCCGCAGTACTGCCGAATTCTGGCAGCTCGTCACCGCGATCGGGCTGACGATCACACCGTTGCTCGCGCGCATCGGCCATGACATCGCGCGGCGGATCGAAATGCGCACCGGCGACGCGCAGGCCGAGGAAACGCCCGAAGGCCGCACCGTCATCGTCGGTTTCGGCCGCGTCGGCCATACCGTCGCCGAGTTGCTGCGCGAACATGGCCGGCCCTATGTGGCGGTCGATGCGGATATCGATACTGTCGCAGCCGCGCGGCGCGACGGCTTCAGCGTCCGCTTCGCCGACGTTGCGCGGCCGGGTAGCCTCGACAAGCTGGACATCGAACATGCGCAGGCGATCGTGCTGACGATGGACGATCCGGTCCAGCAGCTACGTATGACGCGCCAGCTTCGCCAGAAATACCCCGACCTGCCCATCATCAGCCGCGCGCGCGACGCGGACCATGCCGGCGCGCTCTATCAGGCGGGGGCGAGCGATGCCGTGCCCGAAACGCTCGAAAGCTCGCTGCAACTTGCCGAAGCGGTGCTGATCGACCTCGGCGTCGCGATGGGGCCGGTGATCGCGTCGATCCATGACGTCCGCGCCAAGATGCGCCACGACATCATGGCGAAAGGCAAGCTGGAGCAGGAGCCGCGTATCCGACGGACACGGCGGCCGCCTGCAGGCGGCGAAACCGCCTAGCGCCCGCCCGCCGCCGGTGCCGCGCCGAGCGCTGCCGCATCGGCCAGCGTCATCCCCTTCGGCAGGATCGCCAGCGACCATTGGCGCGCAGGGTTCAGATATTGCTGGGCCAGCCGCTGCACGTCGGCTGCGGAAACCGCCGAAATATCGTCCTGCATCGACAGCGCGGCCGCAGTAACACGCGGGTCGCGCGTCGCGCCTTCGAGCAGGAACATCCAATAGACATTGCCCGTCGATGCGCGCGCCACCTGTTCGCGGATCGGCCCGGCATTGCGCGAAAGTTCGTCGGCGGTGACCGGTTTGGCCACGAGATCGGCAGCGATATCCTTTGCGATGCCATAGAAGCGATCGAGGTCCTTCGGCGCGAGCAGGCTGCCGACGAGCAGATAGCCCCCGGTATCGAAGCCCGTCGGCCAATGGCTGTCGACCACGGGGCCGTAGCTTGCCCCCTGTTCGGCGCGGAGGCGGTCGAAGAGGCGGTCGTTGAAAATCGCCGCCAGCACTTCGAGCCCGCGCGCATCGCGCGGATTGGCAAGGCCGCCGCTGGTCGGCCATGCTGTCATCGCCGCTGCCTGCCCCTGTTCGCCGCGATGATAGGCAACCTCGGGAACGGCGACATGTTTGGCGAAGTCGACGCGCTGCCCAGCAGGCGGCGCCAGCGTCTGACGCGGCGCCAGCGCGCCGAGCGTTTCAGCGAGGATCTTCTTGTAATCGACGGTTTCGAGGTCGCCGAAAATCTGTATCTCGATCGGTCCGCTGGCGAGCCGCGGTTCCCAAAAGGCGCGGAAGGCCGCTGGGGTCAGCGCCTCGATCTGCGCTTTGTCGGGCGCCGCCCAGCGCGCATCATTGTTCGTCAGCCAGCCCCGCAAATTTCGGTCGAGCACCGCGTTGGGCGTCGCGTCGTTGAGGTCATAGCCGGTGAGGAAGCCGATGCGCAGCCGTTCGATCGGCTGCGGATCCCAACGTGGCTGCGCCAGCTTACCGGCGATCAGCCGCATCTGGTCGGCAAGGTCGGCGGGATTGCTTTCAGCCGACAGTTCGAACGCATCGTCGTCGATCGCAAAGTTCATCTGGATCTGTCGGCCATTGGTCAACTGGTCGATCTCGTTCTGACCCCAGGGGCCGATCCCGCTTGCGACCAGCGCATAATCGCCGGTCCAGAGGAGGTTGGGTGCGTCGGCAGCGACGCTGCGGTTGCCGGTACCAAAGCGCACATTGACGCGAACCTTGCCCGGTTCGACCTTGTTATTCGACACCAAAGCCGTCACGCCATTGGCGAATTCGAGCCGTTCGGCGCGCAGACCGAGAAGGCTGCTGGTCGACGAGATCGCGCCCGCAGGACCGAATGAGGGAAGCTGCTTAAAATCGGCCTTCACGGTCGCCAACCGGTCGTCGCGCGCGGTGACGGGCGCCTTCAGCGCCGCAAGGACAGCGGCATCGCCGCCCGCCGCGGTTGGCGTGGTCAGTACGACGCGGGTGACCGGCGCGGCAAAAATCGCCTTGCTGATATCGAGCATCACCTTCGGCGTTGCCGAGGCGCGGATCGCCTTGAACATGTCGACCTGTCCCTGCGGGCTGGTCACCGTTTCGTTGATATCGACCGCGCGCACCATGTCGTCGGCAAGCCGCGCGCCGGGCTCGTTGCGCGCATTCTCCAGCTCCTTGACCAGAAACGCCTGAATCTCGTTTGCTTCGCGGTCGATATCGGCCTGCGAGGGCGGATTCTTCACGGCGTCGGCGATGACCCCACGCACATCGGCAAGCGCGGCCTTCCAGTCGCTGAGCGGGACGATCGAGGCCATCGTTACATCGGCGCTGCGGCTGACATATTGCTGCTCGACCGTCGCGACCAGATAACTGCCGCCGCTGCGCGCCCGGTTTTCAAGCCGCCGGTTGACGAGCGCCTGCGCGATAAATTCGAGATAGAGCCGCCGCGTATTTTCGACCGTATCGACGCGTTTTTTCCAGGGGCGCACCATCGCCAGCGTGAGCGCGAGCGGCTGGTTGGCCTCGACGATCTCGCGGGCTGCGGGCTCCTTTGGATCGGGTTTGCCGAAATCGGGGGCGGCGGGGTTCGGACCGTCGGCTTTCCAATCGCCGTAATATTTCGCGACTAATCCCGCGAGGACCGCCGGATCGGCATCCCCGACGATGACCACGACCGCCCGGTCGGGGCGATACCAGCGATTGTGGAAGGCGGCGACCGAGGTCGCGCTCGCCTTGCCCAGCGAAGCCGTCGTGCCGATGGGCGAGCGGTCGCCGAGCAATTGCCCCGCGAACAGATGCGCGTTGGTGGCGTCGGCGATCCGTTTTTGCGGCCCATCCGATTCGCGTAGTTCGGACATTACGACGCCGCGCTCGGCAGCGACGGCGAGTTCGGAGATGCGCGGCTCACGCACCATGCCCGATAGCAATTTCATGCTTTCGTCGAGATTGGCCGGCGTTACGCTAGGCAAGTCAAGCTGATACACCGTCTGCGTCGGCGTCGTCTGAGCGTTCGAATCGCTACCGAAGGTGACGCCGAACCGCTGCCAGATACGCTTGGCTTCACCGTCGGGAATATGCTCCGATCCGCGGAAGGTCAGATGCTCGAGCAGATGCGCATAGCCGCGTTCGTCCTCGGTTTCGAACATCGAGCCGACGTCCATGCGGACACGGATCGAGACCTGCCCGGGCGGGACTCCATTGTTGCGCACCGCATAGCGTACGCCGTTGGGAAGCATGCCGAACTGCCAGGCAGTATCGCGCGGTATGTCGCTGCCGACATAGAGCCAGTCGCTGTTCTTCGCCTGATTTTGCGCGGCCGTCGTCGAAGCGCTACCCTGCGCGCCCGCAGCGAGCGGCGTCAGAAGCAGTGCGGCGGCACCGGCGAGAAGGAGAGAACGGGCGAAACGAAGCGGCTGGCGCGCGGGAGAATAAGACATTGGCCCATCTTATCGCCTTCGAACCTTGCTGGCCACTGAACTGTCACCTGGCTTGTCCTGAGACTGCGACACGCCTAGCCAGACAGGATGAACGAACAAGCTGCCCCGCTCGCCGCGCTGATCCAGATGACAAGCGGCATCGACCCCGACGACAATCTCGCGGTGATCGATCGCGCAATGGGCGAAGCCGCGGCGCGGGGCGCGGCGATGGCCTTTCTGCCCGAAATGTCGCTGCTGCTCGACCGCGACCGTGCGCGGTCAGGCGTGCATATAGCGCGCGAGGCCGACAGCCCCTGGCCCGCCGCCTTGCAGGCAATGGCGCAAAGGCACGCGATATGGCTGCATACGGGATCGATTCCCCTGCTCGCCGACATGGACGAACGACGCGTCAACCGCAGCCATGTCATCGCCGCCGACGGCAGCATCCGCGCGCGCTACGACAAAATTCACATGTTCGATGTCACGCTGCCTTCGGGCGAGAACTGGCAAGAATCGGCAGCCTATGAAGGCGGCAGCACCGTCGTCGTCGTTGAAACCCCGCTCGGACAGTTGGGACTCAGCGTCTGTTACGACCTGCGGTTCCCCGAACTTTATCGCGCGCTTGTCGACCGTGGCGCCACCATTATCGTGATCCCCGCCGCCTTTACCGTATCGACCGGCGAGGCACATTGGCATGTACTTATGCGTGCAAGAGCGATCGAAACCGCCTGCCACGTGCTGGCGGCGGCCCAGAACGGCTCGCATGCCGACGGGCGGGAGACTTTTGGTCACAGCATCGCTGTCGACCCATGGGGTGCCGTCCTCGCCGACGCGGGGACCGGAATCAGCGACAAGGGCTATACGCTGACCTTGGCGCCAGTGGACCCAAATGCCGGCATCAGGGCCCGGCAGGCCATACCGCTTGCGCGGTCACGGGCAAATCGGAACATCAGCCTCTGATCGCCATGCCGTGATCGGCATAACCCGATTGGCGGGGCCTGATTGGCGGGGCCTGATTGGTATCGCCAACGACCCGACGACTTCGGCAAAAATCCGACCCGAACGAACATCCGACCCGAACGAACATCCGACCCGAACGAACATCCGACCCGAACGAACAAAGGGCCCCGAGCGAAGCTCGGAGCCCTTTGCGAAACTCTGGCTAGCCAGATCAGCCGATATTACGGGCTGGTCGGCGAATCGTCGTCGTTGTCCGACGCGATGATGATGCCACCAACGACGGCAACGAGAGCGAGGACTGCGATGATCCAGCTCGTGCTGCCTTCGAGTTCGCTCTGACCGTCAACGGCCGAAGCTGCGCGTGCTGCGGGAGCAGCCGACGCGGCAACCGGTGCCGCAATCATCGAGGTAGCTGCGAGAGAGATCGCGGCTTTCTTAAGCAGGTTCATCTTATTCTCCGTCCACTGGATTACTCTTGTCGAATCACACCGGAGAGAGTTCCCCGATCTGCTTCTGCAGGGCCCTCTTAGGCACCGCACTCTGCAATTGCAACGACGTTTTGCCCTACCCCAGCAAATGTTAGTAAATAATAAATATGGAAAAAGTTGTTGCGAACTACCCGATTTACCCGCGCCGCACGCGGTCGAAGGATTCGCTCGTGACGGGATAGCCAAGATGGTCCGGAATGCAGAGGAGGGTGCGCCCGTCGCGTTCCTCGATCCATGGCGTGATAAGTTCCACCGGAAACTGGCAGGAATGCGCCGAAAATCCGGAAAAATCCCTAGCCAGAGCGAGCCGTTCAAGATTGCGGCGGGTCGGGAAGATCACTGACACGTCGCCGCGATCGGCCATCGCCAGCGTATCCTTCGCGCTCGCCCAGAAGATATGACTATGCTCGGCCTCTTCGACCGTCAGTTCATGATTGTGTTGCGGCGCTGCAACAGCGAAGAAGCGAGTGTCGAAGGTCCGCGCCTCTTTGAAATTGGGGCACCACCGCGCAAAAGGCACAAAGGATTCCAATGCGATTCGGTCACCCCGAGCCGCCAATATGTCCGAAAGCAGCGTTCCGGCGAGCAGCGCCTGCCTCACCTCCGCCACATCCTCCTCGGCCAGCCCCGGCCAACCGACCGCAAGCCCCGTTTCCTCCAGCGTCTCGCGCAGCGCCGCGACCCGCGCTGCACCGTCGGCCTCGTCGAGGCCCAGCCCATAGAGACGCGCTACCCGATAATCGTCGGGGTCGACGCGGCCGCCGGGGAACACGACCGCTCCGGCCGCAAAGGCCATCGTGGTCGACCGCTTTACCATCAATATCTCGTCGGGACCCCCGCCTTCAGCCGGCCGCATGATGACCAGCGTCGCCGCCGGAATGGCGCCATCGGGCAAGGTTTCAGGCAGCGGGTTCGGGGGCGTATCGATCATGCAGCAAGCGATAACCGCGCCGAACCCCCTTGTCATCCCGGCATTGCGGGCACGCGCCGACGGGTGCAAGATGACGCACGACCAGCGGATCCGGGACGGGGAGCAGGACATTGGGCATCGTCGAGATTTTGGGCGTCGCGGGGAGTCTGAGCCTCCTTGCCGGCTGGCGGCTCTACCTCACCATATTGGCGACCGGGATCGCGATGCATTTCGGCTGGCTGCCGCTACCCGAGCATCTCGCCGCCTTACAGGTGCTCGCCAATCCGTGGGTCCTCGGCGTCGCCGCGATCGGCACCATCGCCGAATTCCTCGCCGACAAGATCGCGTGGGTCGATTCCGTCTGGGATACGATCCACAGCATCATCCGCCCACTTGGCGGTGCGCTTCTCGCGCTGGCGCTCGTCGATTCATCGGATCCCGCATGGCAAGTCGTTGCCTTCCTGCTCGGCGGCGGCGGTGCCTTGTTGAGCCACGGGGCAAAGGCGACGACGCGCGCTGTCGTAAACGTGAGCCCCGAACCGTTCAGCAACGCCGCGGTTTCGACCGGCGAAGATGTCGCAACGGGCGGCCTGCTGGCGCTCGCGATTGCCTATCCGCCGCTAGCCATCGTTATCGCCATCCTGCTCGCGGTGGCCGCTGTCATCGTCATCATCGCGCTGCGCCGACTGCTGCGTAACATCAAGGCAACGCTCAAGCGCGCATTGGGCGACGATCCGTCGATTACTTTCGATGCTTAACAATTTGGCAACATTCACTTTATAGTTTTCCGGGAAAGGGGGCTGTCGACCTGAAAGGGATGTTCTGTGCCCTTGAAAATTACCTCGAATCCCGTTCTTTTGTCGTCGGTCGCGTTCCTCGCGCTCGGACAAGCCGCCCCCGCCCGTGCCCAGTGCGTGTTCACACCTACCGCAGGCAACGACAGCCATATCTGTAGCAGCGGGACGTCGCCCGGCGGGCTGACCGATACCGGCGGAAACAACCAACTCACTCTCCCGGCCGCGGGGACCGGTACGGTCGCCGGCAATATCGTCTTTGGCGGCGGGGCCGATGCGATCGAGATAGCCTCGGGCCGCATCGAAGGCGCAGTCGATCAGGGCAATGGAGACGACCGTTTCCGGATCAGCGGCGGGACGGTCACCGGACAGGTCCAGCAAGGCGAAGGCATCGACGATTTCGTCATGACGGGCGGCGAGATCAACACGCTCAACCAGGGCGGGTCGATGGACACATTCCTGATGACCGGCGGGCGCATCGTCGACGCGTTCGACGATGGGGATACGGCGCGAATGACAGGAGGCCGAATCGGGCGCGTCAACATGAAGCTCGCCGACAATCTGTTCGACATGTCCGGCGGGATTATCGACCGCAATCTGGTCGCGGGTTTCGGGAATGACACGATCATCCTGTCGGGCGGAACGATCGGCGGTAATATCAGCGTGTCGGGCGGGACGGACAACGTGACGATCACCGGCGGATCGGTCGGCGGCGACGTGCTGTTGAGCGTCGGCGCCGACCGCTTCGTCTGGGATGGCGGCGGCGTGGTCCACGGGACGATCGACCTCGGCGGCGACAATGATAGTGCACTGCTCGCCGACCTGACAGCCGGGCATCTAGGCCGGTCGCCGCGGATCACCGGCGGCGAAGGCAGCGACACGCTCGTCTTCGACAATGTCACTACGGGCGGGATCGCACGTTTCGACGGTTGGGAAGTCATCCGCGCGACCGACGACAGCGAACTGACCTTCGACGGGTTTCTGACTCTCGGCGATGCAGGGACGGGCACGGGCCGTTTAGAGATCGACGCATCGAGCACGATTTTCGGCGGCGGCCTTCGCGGCGGCGTTGCTCCCTTCACCGCGGGCCAACACGCGACCCTCGTCAACGCGGGGCGGATCGACCTAACGAACGGCGGCAATGCGCCGGGAGACAGCTTCACCGTCCGCGGCGATTATGTCGGCGATCATGGACTGCTGCTCATCGACACCGCGCTCGGAAGCGATAGCTCGGTCTCCGACAAGCTGGTGATCGACGGCGGCAATGCGTCCGGAACCACTGGCGTCACGGTGCTTAACGTGGGCGGCAGTGGCGCCGCGACGATGCAGAACGGCATTCTGGTCGTTGAGGCGATCAACGGTGCGACGACCGCGAGCGGCGCCTTTGCACTCAATCGCCGCGTTGCGGTCGGCGCTTATGAATATTTCCTGTTCCGCGGCGGCACCACCGCCGGAACGGGTCAGAATTGGTATCTACGATCGACCTTACCGCCCCCGCCGGCGCCAGCAGCACCGCCGCCGCCCGAACCTGCGCCCGCGCCTCCGGTGCTGACCCCGCCGCCGCCCGTCCCGGCCCCCGAGCCAGCGCCGCCCGAACCGCCGGCACCGCCACCGCCCCCGGTACCCGACCCTCCCCCGCCGCCGCCCGAAGCGACGCCGGGCAACCCCGATCCGGTCGATCCCGCGCCGCCGGTGATCGGCACCGACCCACCGCCGGCACCCACGCCCGAACCACCCCATGCGCCCGAGCCAGCGGCGCCGGCGCCGCCCCCTGAGCCGCCGACCGAACCGGCCCCGCTTCCCCCGCCCACCCCCGATCCGGCGGCCGAACCACCGACGCCGGGGGCGACGCCTGCCGTTGCCGAGGCCGGCGATGTCATACCGCTGTTCCGGCCCGAGGTTGCCGCCTTTGTTGCGGCCGTTCCCGTCGCGCATCATCTGGTGTCGGCAACACTCGGCACCTTCCATGAACGCCGCGGCGAGCAGGCGTTGCTGCGCGGCGGCGGGGTGCTACCCGCGACATGGGGCCGCGTCTTTGCCGAGAACAGCAAGCTAAAATGGGCTGGTGACGTCGCGCCTTCGCTCGACGGCGACCTCTCAGGCTTCCAGATCGGGCAGGATTTTGCAGGCTGGGGCGAGGATGGCGGAACGAACATCCGCCTCGGCGCTTTCGTCGGCCGCTCATCAACCGACGGCACCGTCCGTGGCGATGCGCTTGGCTGGAACGACCTCACCGTCGGCCAGATCGACGTCAAAGCCACCAGCCTGGCCGGCTACGCGACACTGGTCGGCGAAAGCGGCTGGTATCTCGATTTGGTGGCGATGCACAGTTGGTTCGATGGCAAAGCAGCCGCCAGTTCCGGCATGGCCATCGACGTCGATGGCCGCGGCTGGACCGCATCGCTCGAAGCCGGATATCCGATCGCTCTCTCGGCCCACTGGACGATCGAGCCGCAGGCGCAGATTCTGTGGCAGCAGATCAAGCTGGACGATCGCGCCGACGAATTTTCCGCGATCGATTTCGCGACGGGCGACGTGCTGACCGGGCGCGCCGGTTTACGGCTGCAGGGAGAATATGGGGGCTTGCAGCCGTATCTGCACGCCAGCCTGTGGCACGGCTTTTCGGGCGACCAGTCGACGCGCTTCGGCACCGATCCGATCCGCACCGACCTTGGGCGGACAGAGGCCGAGGTTGGGGCCGGCCTGATCGCGCAACTTGGCCAGCGCATCGCGGTGCATGTGAAGGGCGATTACGCCTTCGATGCCGACGGCCCGCGAAGCCGGCGCTATGGCGGCACGGTCGGTGTGACGATCCGCTGGTAGCGATCAGGCGGGAAGCAGCGTCTTCAGCGGCGTTTCGGTATCGGCAAGCTGCTCGGCCGTCGCACGAAGACCCGCCGTGACGATCATGCGGCCCTGCACATAGTCCTTCGTCGCGTTGACGCAGTCGAGCGCGATGACCTTCCCGGCCTTGAGGTAGACGACCGAGAAGCTGCGCGTCGCCGGATCGCCGCGCAGCACCGCCTGATCGTGCCCGGTCGACAGGCCGGCGGTCTGGAGCTTCAGGTCATACTGGTTCGACCAGAACCAGGGGATCGCATGATAGGGCGCCTCGTCACCGACGATGCCCTTGGCGACGACATTCGCCTGGTCATTGGCATTCTGCACCGATTCTAACCGGATTTCAGCGCCCTCAGCAAATTCGTTCACATGCGATGCGCAGTCGCCGATCGCATAGACGTCGGGCAGGCTCGTCTTGCACAGGCGGTCGACGCGCACGCCGTTAGCGCAATCGGCGCCCGCCGCGATCAGCGGCTCGACCGCAGGCACGATGCCGATGCCGACGATGACGAGATCGGCGGGAATGACCTCGCCGTCCGAGAGACGGACGCCCGTCACATGATCGTCGCCCTCGATCGCATCGACGCAGACGCCTAGATGCAGCTCGACGCCATGATCGCGGTGCTCCTTCTCGTAAAAGCGCGACAGCTCTTCACCCGCGACACGCGCGAGCACGCGGTTCTGCGCCTCGAGAAGCACGACCTTCTTGCCCGCCTTGTTGAGCACCGCGGCAGCCTCGAGCCCGATATAGCCGCCACCGATCACGACGATCTGTCCGGCGGTTTCGGATGCGGCTTTCATCGCGTCGGCGTCGGCGCGCGTACGCACGCCCTGGACGCCGGGAAGGTCACCGCCGGGGATCGGCAGCATGCGCGGATGCCCACCCGTGGCCCAGACGAGCTTGCCATAGCCGATCGTCTCGCCGCCGTCGGTCGTGACGGTGTGCGCCGCCGGATCGACGCCCGCGACGCGCTTGCCAAGCAGCATCGTCACCTGGCGTTCGTCCCAATATTTGGCGGGACGCAGTTGGATGCGTTCGAATTCCTTTTCGCCGGCGAAATATTCTTTCGACAGGGGTGGACGTTCATATGGGAGTTCGGGCTCCTCGCCGATGATCGCGATGCTGCCCTCAAACTTTTGCGTGCGCAGCATCACCGCCACCTGCGCGCCGCCATGGCCCGCGCCCACAATCACCACGTCGAACTGCATCGCCTTCGTCTCCTGCCGCCGCCCGTGGGGCGCCACTTGCACGCGGGTGCGCGCGAGGCAAGCGGGTGCTTGATTGCGATCGCGAAAGAAAAGCTGCGGATCAGGACAGGCCAGCGAGCCATTCGGCGATCATTGCGCGGCCTGCATCGACCGCGCCAGGGCCGAACCGGCTATGCTGATCGCGCATTCCCTCGACGCTCGCACCCGTTTCGACGATCGCGTCGGGCCATTGCCGCAGCCATTCCTCGAAACGCGGATCGAACCCCATTTCCCCGTGAAATTGCAGCGCCAGAATATTGTTGCCGCGGCGAAATGCCTGATGCGGATAAGCGGCGGTCGACGCCAGCAGTTCGACATCGGCGGGCAGATCAAAAGTGTCGCCGTGCCAGTGGAGGACGGGCACCTCGGCCAAATGGCGCAAAGGTGAAGACAGGTCGACGAAGCTGAGCGAGTGGAAGCCGACCTCCTTCGCCGGTCCCGGATCGCCGCCGCGATCATTTGCGCGCCGAAACATACGCCAAGCGTCGGCCGGCCGGCATCGATCCGCCGGGCGAGGCGGCGGAGCTGGCATGCGATCCACGGATGCGTATCGCCCTCATACACACCCATCGGGCCGCCCATCATGATGAGCAGATCGGGCTCGGTCAGATCGACCGCGCCAAAGCCGGCATCACTCACGTCGATCCGGTCGAGCGCATATCCCGCGGCCTCGATCGGCGCGCGATATCCCGCAATTCCCTCGTGGGGAACATGGCGGATGATAAGGCCATTTTTTCGTGTCGGCTGAACGGTCATTTCGGACGATGAATCGAGTGGTTGCTGCGCTGTTTCGAACGGCAGCAGTCTAGCCAAACAATCAGTCCGATGTCACTCTACCAAAGCAGTAGAGATACTGTTGCGGCCCGTAGCTGAGCTTGGCTCCGTTCGCTACGGGCCGCCATCAGGCGGCCGCCACCAACTCCGCCCCAAGATCGTCAAGTTCGGACCCGATCACCGCGACCACCTGGCCAAGCTTCGCGGCAATGATCGACGCCTGCAACGGCGCGAGCCCCACAACCGTGACCTCGATCCGCATATGCGTCGGCAAAACCTGCATCGTCATCGCGCAGGGTGTGATCGACCGCTGCGCGAAATAATTGGCGACGCGCGGAAGCGATTGCGGGTCGAGGATCGCATCGACGTGGAAGCGATGCATCAGGCCGCCTCGCGCTGCGCGCCCGCGATCACCTCTTCGGCCATCTCGTCGGCGACCAGCGCGGGCGAGCGGCCTTCGCGCGCCGCGCGTTCGAGCAGCGCACCAACGCGCGGTGCGATCTGTGCGACGCGCAGTTCCACGTCCCGTTCATCCTCGCCAAGATATTCGGCCGACACATTGATGATCCCGCCCGCGTTGACGACATAGTCGGGCGCATAGACGATCCCGCGATCAAGCAGCAGCGCCGCGACATCGGGCGTCGCAAGCTGGTTGTTCGCGGCGCCGCAAACGAGCTTTGCCTTGAGCTTGCCGGCCGTCTCGCGATCGAGCGCGCCGCCGAGCGCGCAGGGCGCGAAGATGTCGGCATCGACCGCGGCGATGTCCGCCACATCGACCACCTCGGCACCATGGACTGCCTGCAACCGGTCGCGGCGCGCCGGATTTACGTCGGCGATAATCAGCCGAGCGCCTGCATCGGCGAGGCGGCGGCAGAGGTCGGCACCGACATTGCCGGTGCCCTGCACTGCAACGGTCAGTCCCGCGAGATCGCGGCCCAGTGCGAACTCGGCGGCCACCTGCATCGATTCGAACACTCCTCTCGCAGTCCACGGCGACGGATCGCCGCCCGCACGCCCGGCGACCGCGGGCAGTCCCGCGACATGGCGCGAGACCGACGCGACTTCCTGCATATCCTCGACCGAAGTGCCGACATCCTCGGCGGTGACATATGTGCCGCCCATATTTTCGACCGCGCGGCCGAAGGCGCGGAACAAGGCGACGCGATCGAACTCGCCTTCGGGACGCCGCAGGACTGCCTTCGCTCCGCCGAGCGGCAACCCGGCGAGAGCATTTTTGTAACTCATGCCCTCGGCGAGCCGTACGGCATCGCCCAGCGCCTGTTTCATGTCGGGGTAGGACCACAGGCGGCAGCCCCCTGCCCCCGGACCCAATGCGGTCGAGTGAATCGCAATGAACCCGTCGAGCCCCGCTTCGAGATCATAGAGGCGCACGCATTCGAGCGGCGGCGCCAAACGGGCAAGACGGACAACCATGTAAAAACCCTCCTTTGATTGAAGGCGAGTTGTCGCATTTTCGCCTTGGACAATCTTGCTCGATTATCGGCCGCCGACGCTCATTTTTGAATATCGTGATCCAAAAATTGACGATATGAGGTCAAAATGACCGATCTTGATCCATTTGAGATAAAGATTCTCCGCGAATTGCAGCGCGACGCGAATCAAACGACGGCCGAGATCGCCGAACGCGTCGGCCTGTCGGTCTCGCCATGCTGGCGCCGCATCGACCGGCTTGAGCGCGAGGGCTTCATCAGGAAGCGTGTCGCGATCATCGACCGGCGCAAGGTCGGCCTCAACGCGCATGTTTTCGCGCAGGTGAAGCTCAACGCGCATGGCCGCGCCAACCTCGACGAGTTCAGCGCGGCGCTCCGTGGGTTCCCCGAGGTGCTCGACGCCTATGTGCTGATGGGGACGACCGATTTCATGCTGCGCATCGTCGCAAGGGACATCGACGCCTATGAACGGTTTTTCTTCGATCAGTTGAGCAAATTGCCGGGGGTGCAGGAAATCAACTCGACGGTGGCGCTATCCGAAATCAAGGCGACGACCGAACTGCCGCTGGGTCAGGATTAGGCTTTGGCCCGCCCCCGCAGCGTCGGTGTCGAAAAGGAACGCCGAATCCTGCGCAAGGATGCTTGTGTTCGTCCCAAGGCGCTGCTAGTGGCGCCCCTCGTTGCCGCTTTAGCTCAGTTGGTAGAGCACATCATTCGTAATGATGGGGTCAGGTGTTCGAGTCACCTAAGCGGCACCATTTTTCTCCAAAATCGCTATAGCTAACGGCGGGGTTCGGACGCGCGCTTTCGGCTCGACCGGAACGTGGTCGCAGCGCGCCAGAGGCGTATCGGCCGGTCCGGACAGCCTTGGCTACCCGGACCGGTTCGCGGTCAGAAGGATGCGGTCAGGCTCGCCACGACTGCGGCATCCGCGATCGATCCGCTTCCATCGCCGCCCGTGCTGAAATTGGGCTGGAGCCGGGCCGCTTCTGCCTTGCCGATGTCGGTGTCGACATAGGAAATATTCAGCGTCAGGTTGCGCCAGGTCGCATCCATACCCAGCGACCAGTCCCAATAACGCCCCGTCGGCGCAACGCTTGTGCCATTGGGGCCCAGTCCCGGATTGCCGTCCGAATAGCCGATATGCGCCTTCGCCGTCAGCGGCGTGCCGCCGATCGCCAGTGCGCCGTCGCCCCATAGATAGAGGTTGTCCTCGCTCTGCCCGCGGCTGTTCGGCGCGGCCGATATGTTGGCGAGCGCATATTGTTTGGGCGCATAAGCGACCCCTGCGGTCAGCGTTGCCGGGCCGGTCGTGCCGGTCAGCTTGACATAGGGTTCGGCGAAATCCGATTCATCGGCGCCGCCAGGATACATGTACCAGATAAGGCCGAGGTCGAGCGTCGCATTGTCCGCGACGGGAAGCTTGTAGCCGCCGATGAGGTCGAGCTCCATATTGGCGCCGCCGAAGGTCCCCCAGCCCGCAAGGTTCGACCCCCACACCCCGGCATAGAGGCCGCTTTCGTGGCTCAGCGTCAGCCCGCCCTGTACGGCCATCCCCTTGTCGGATTGCGACACGCCGCGAAAACGATAATCCGACGCAATCGTCGCCGAGCCCGAAATAGTGACGGCCGGCTTTTGTTCTTCCTGTGCGAAAGCGGCGACAGGCATCAGCGCTGCCGCGAGAACGGCTGCGGATATATAGCTTTTCATATTGTCCTCATGGGTTCGCCCGGCCGGAATGGCGAAGGGCTCGTGAGGCCGTCCGACTAGAGCAGGCGCGCGTTGGAAATCGAGAGGAGCGAAGCGCCGATCGCATAGTGTTTTCACTATGCGGAGCGGGTTTACCGACGGCTGTTTTCGGTATGTGCCGATGCTTCGAAACCGCGTGCCGGCAAACGCCGCCAACGCTCGGACACCTCAACGCTTTCCCAAAGCCCGGGACCGACGAAGAGTAGCGCGCTTCCCGCGCTGCCGCAAAGGAACACGATCGCCGCGAGCAGCAGCATCAGCGACGACATGTGCTCGCGGCCCGGCATCGCGAGCGCGATGTGATGGAGCCGTACCGCACCCGACCAGCCGACGGCGATCAACGCGATCCCGCTCGTCCGCAGGCCGATGTTGGCGGCAGGGCTTTGATGCCATTGTTTCATAGAGACCTCCGAAGGAGGCCATTCACCTACGCATGACCGCGTAGGAATTCGAGAGCGGGAAACGGCCTGGCGCATTGAGATTGCATATGACCGGGCGAAAAACGCTGCGTTTGAACCGGCATCGCAGGTCGGATCAGATCTTGCTCGCCACGTCTGCCAGGAAAGCAAAGAGCGCGATGATGGCGCACATATAGATGGTCAGGAACAGCGGGCCTTGCGCGCCCAGCCAGTCGACGATGCGATGCTGCGCGCGCGAGGATCGGGTGGCGCGGGGTTCGATTTCATGTCCGGTCATGCACCTCATCTAGTGGCATGCACCGTTTGAATTCGAGAGCGACCGGCGGCATTCTCCATAGCATTTGCATATGATCGGGCCGCCCGGGCTGCTCAGTTCACCCGCTCATTGTCCTCCGCCCCGACGCGCAGCCGATAGCCGATGCCGAGTTCGTTGCAGATGATCTGCGGTTGCTGCGGATCGGTTTCGAGCTTCTGGCGCAGCGTGCGGATGAGGACGCGCAGATATTCGACATGATGTTCATGCTCATGCGGCCACACTTCATTCATGATCTGGTTGTGCGTGATCACGCGACCCGGGAAGCGCGCGAGTTGCGCGAGCACGGCATATTCCTTGGGCGTCAGATGCACTTCCCTGCCGCCCTTGGTGACCGTGCGCGCGATCAGGTCCATCGTCACGTCGCCGACCGTGAGGGCGAGATTGCCGCCGTCGCGCGTCAGCCGATTGCGCAGCGCGACGCGCACGCGCGCGAGCAGTTCGTCGGTGTCGAAGGGCTTGGTCAGATAATCGTCGGCGCCGAGGTCGAGCGCCGTGACCTTTTCCTCGGTCGCGTCGCGCGCGGACACGACGATCAGCGTCGTCCCCGATTGCTGCTTGAACAGCGGCACCAGTTCGAGCCCGTCGCGGTCGGGGAGCCCCAAATCTAGCAACGTTATGTCGGGGCGTTCCTCGCGCAGCCGCTCGGTCGCCTCGCGCGCATTCTCCGCCTCTACGATCGCATAGTCGGCGCGTTCCAGGGCCGCGCGGATCAGGCGGCGGATATGGAGTTCGTCATCGACGATGAGAACCTTGTGACGCACTTTCATGGGATGTCCTTGTCGGTGAGATGGGTAATGATCAGCGCTTCGGGGATACGGATGGTGAAACAGGCGCCGTGTGGCTCCTTGTTGTTGCTCGCTTCGACCGACAGCCCCATCGCCTCGGCAAACCCCTTGACGATTGCAAGACCGAGCCCGGTGCCATGCTTCACCCGGTCGCTTCCCTCCAGACGCGTGAAGGTTTCGAACACGCGCTTTTCGTTGCCCGGGGCGATGCCGGGCCCCTGATCGATCACCGACAGCAGGATCGCGTCGGCGGTGCGGCTTGCGCGGATCGTGATCGGCGTATCGGGATCGGCATAGCGCCCCGCATTGTCGAGCAGATTGATAAGACAATGGTGAAGAAGCACAGGATCGACGCGCACGAAGGGAATGTTGGAGGCGATGTCGATCCTGACCTCATGCCCCGCCAGCGATGCGCGCGTGTCATGCGCCGCGCTCGCCGCGGCATCGAACAATTCGGTGGCCTCGGCCTTCATCGGCAGCGCCCCAGCCTCTACGCGCACCATGTCGAGCAGATTCGAGACGAAACGGTTGAGCCGAAGCGCCTCGGTCTCGACCGTCTCGGCAAGCTCGGCCGAGGGATGGCGCCGCATCTCCTGCGCTGCCGACAGGATCGTCGTCAGCGGGGTGCGCAGGTCGTGGCTGACCGACGAGAGCAGGGCTGAGCGCAGCCGGTCGCGCTCGTCGACCTGCCGCGCACGCAGCGACGCTTCTTCGAGTTCCATCCGGTCGAGCGCGATCGACGCCTGATCGAGCAAGCTCATCAGGAGCGGCACCTGGTCCGAACGCACCGGCTCGCGCGCATCGTCGCGCGTCAGTCCGAGCACGCCGAGCACCCCGCGCGTCGTGCGCAGCGGATGGAACAACCAGTCCGAAGCGGTCAGCGTCGATGAACCGCGTCCGGCCGGCTGCTCATTGTCCATCGCCCACTGGGCGGCGGCGCGCTCGATCTGTTCGAGCTTGTCCTCTGGCGGGACGGCCGCGCGCAGCATCGGTCCGTCAGCCGATGGGAGCAGCAGCACCGTGCGGACGTCGAGCAGTCGGCCGACCTCGGCGCAGATCGCCTGCATCAGCGTATCCTGATCGGGCGCCGCGGTGAGCTGCCGCGAGAAGCTGGCCAGCGCGGCATTCTGGCGCGCGCTCGACTGAGCCAGGTCGGCCTGCGCACGCACGCGCGCGGCAAATTGGCTGGTCACCACCGCGACGCCGAGCAGCACGAGGATGCTCACGACATTTTCGGGATTGTTGACCGTCAGCGTTCCCGTGGGCGGCAGGAAAAAGAAATTATAGGCGAGGCTCGATGCGAGTCCCGCGAACAGTCCCGCGCGCAGGCCGAACGTTGCCGCGGCGAACATGACGGGCACTAGATAGAGCAGCGAGATATTGCCGAGATCGATGACCTCGATGAGCAGGCGCCCGAGCGCGGTCATCACCGCGACCATCGCCAGCGACCAGATATAATCGGTGGGTTTGCCCCAGCGTCCGGCAACGACAATCGTGCCCCGCTGAACGGTCTTGGCATCGGGCTCGCCGGGCAGGACATGAACCGCGACATCGTCGATCGTCCGCACCAGTTGATCGACGACCGAACCGTGGCGCATCTCGAACCACCAGGGCCGCGCCGATTTGCCGATCACGATCTGCGTCGCCCGTGCGTCGCCGGCAAACGCCCTCAGCCCCTCCACCACACTGGCGGCGGGGACGGTCGCGGTCGACGCGCCGAGGCGTGATGCTAGCGCGAGCGTGTCGGCGAGCTGGCGGCGGTCGTCGTCCGACATCTGCCGGCTGCGCCGCGTCTCGATATAGACGGCGGTCCACGGGGCCTTCAGCGCGTCGGCCAGACGCTTGCCCGCGCGGACAAGTTCGGCCGACACCGGCAGCTCGCTGACCGCGACCACAATCCGCTCGCCGACCGCGAAACTGCCCGCAAGAGCATGACTGCGCACATGGTCGAGCATTTGCGCGTCGACCGCCTGCGCCGCGCGCCGCAGCGCCAGTTCGCGCAGCGCCGTAAGGTTCGACTTCGAAAAGAAATGGGTTAGCGCCCGCGTCGCTTCCTGCGGGATATAGACCTTGCCGTCGCGCAGTCGTTCGATCAGCTCGTCGGGGGGGATGTCGACGACCTCGATCTCGGCATTTTCGAGGATCGAGTCCGGCACCGTCTCGCGCACGCGCACGCGGGTGAAGGACGCCACGACGTCGTTGAGGCTCTCGACATGCTGGATATTGATCGTCGAATAGACGTCGATTCCGGCATCCAGCAATTCCTCGACATCCTGATAGCGTTTGGGATGACGGCTGCCGGGTGCATTGGTGTGCGCAAGCTCGTCGACGAGTACCAACTGCGGCCGCCGTTCGAGGATCGCGTCGATATCCATTTCGCCAAGGCTATGGCCCTGGTGGTCGACATCGCGGCGCGGGATGATCTCGTGACCATGGACCAACGCCTCGGTCTCGCGCCGGCCGTGCGTCTCGACCACTCCGATCACGACATCGACCCCGGCCTCGCGCCGTTGCCGTCCGTCGGTGAGCATTTCCCACGTCTTGCCGACGCCCGGCGCGGCGCCGAGAAACACCTTTAAACGGCCACGGCCTTCCTGCGCCGCCTGGCGCAGGAAGGCCTCGGGTGATGGTCGATCCTTGTCTGTCACGCGGCCGGTTTAACCCCAAAAGCATCGAGCCGTCGATTGAGCTTGAACACATTGACGCGCGGCTCGCCAAGGAAGCCGAGAAGCGGCGTTTCCACGCTCTGATCGACGAGCCCCCGAACCGCCGCCGGAGCGAGCCCGCGAGCCTTCGCGACGCGATCGACCTGATAGAAGGCAGCCTCTGGCGTGATATCGGGGTCCAACCCCGATCCCGATGTGGTCACCATGTCGGTGGGGACCGCCTTGCCAGGTTCCCCCGCCTTCATCTTCGCGACATCGCCTTTCACCCGGTCGGCAAGCACCTGCGAGGTCGGCCCGAGGTTCGATCCTGACGAGGCGAGCCCATCATAACCGTCGCCCGCCGCCGACGGGCGTGTGTTGAAATAGCGTTCGGAGGCGAAGGCCTGACCGACGACGGTCGAACCGACGACCTTGCCATTGTCGCGGACGAGGCTGCCGTTCGCCTGGTTCGGGAACAGCGCTTGCCCGATGCCGGTAAGCGCGAGCGGGTAAGCAAGCCCCAGAAGCAGCGCGAAGAGCAGCGTCATGACAAGCGCTGGGCGCAGCGAGGTGATGAGATCCTTGTTCATATATATGTCCTCAGACCAGACCGAGGCCGCCAACGGCCAGGTCGATGAGTTTGATACCGACAAACGGCGCGACAAGACCGCCAAGGCCATAGACGGCAAGGTTGCGTGCCAGCAGCGGCCCCGCGCCCATCGGACGATAAGTGACGCCCTTCAGTGCGAGCGGCACGAGCAGCGGGATGATCAGCGCATTGAAGATGATCGCCGACAGGATCGCGCTCTCGGGGCTGGTCAGACCCATGACGTTGAGCACGCCCAATCCGGGATACAGCACGATGAACATCGCCGGGATGATCGCGAAATATTTGGCGACGTCGTTCGCGACCGAAAAGGTCGTCAGCGCGCCGCGGGTCATCAGCAACTGCTTGCCGAGCCCGACAACCTCGATCAGCTTCGTCGGATCGCTGTCGAGGTCGACCATATTGCCCGCTTCGCGCGCCGCCTGCGTCCCCGTGTTCATCGCGACCCCGACGTCGGCCTGCGCCAGCGCCGGCGCGTCGTTGGTGCCGTCGCCGCACATCGCGACAAGTCGCCCGCCCTGCTGTTCCTTGCGGATCAGTTCGAGCTTGTCCTCGGGCGTCGCCTGCGCAAGAAAATCGTCGACCCCGGCCTCAGCGGCAATCGCGGCGGCGGTGAGCGGGTTGTCGCCGGTGATCATCACCGTGCGGATGCCCATCGCGCGCAACTCGCCGAAGCGCTCGCGGATGCCCGCCTTGACGATGTCCTTGAGGAAGATTGCGCCGAGCAGTTGGCCGTCCTTCGCGACCGCGAGCGGTGTGGCGCCTGCGCGCGCGATCTCGTCGGTGATACGGCGCAGTTCGGTTGCGGCGGCGGTTGCCCCCGCGCCGGGATTGGCCCTCAGGACCGAATCCACCGCGCCCTTCTGGATCACGCTGTCGCCGAGCTTGATGCCCGAGATGCGCGTCTGCGCGGTGAACGGGATGATCTCCGCACCCGCCGGCAATTCGCTCATCATCTGGCCGAACTTTTCACGCGCGAGCGCGACGATCGAGCGGCCTTCGGGCGTCTCATCGGCCAGGCTCGCAAGCAGCGCGGCCTCCGACAATACGGCCATCGATTGCCCGCCAACGGGGCGAAACTCGGTTGCCTGACGGTCGCCGATCGTGATCGTGCCGGTTTTGTCGAGCAGCAGCACGTCGACGTCACCCGCCGCCTCGACTGCACGGCCCGACTTCGCGAGCACGTTGAAACGGACGAGGCGGTCCATGCCGGCAATGCCGATGGCGGAGAGCAAGGCCGCGATCGTCGTCGGGATCAGCGTGATGAGCAGTGCCGCCAGGATCGCGACGGGAATGCTGCCGCCCGCATAATTTGCAAAGCTGGGGATCGTCCCGACCGCGATTAGGAAGATGATCGTCAGACCAACGAGCAGCAGCGTCAGCGCGATCTCGTTGGGCGTCTTCTGCCGCTCGGCGCCTTCGACGAGCGCGATCATCCGGTCGAGGAAGCCCTGCCCCGGATTGACGGTTACCTGAACGCGAATTTCGTCCGAAATCACGCGCGTCCCTGCCGTGACCGCCGACCGGTCGCCGCCTGCCTCGCGGATCACGGGCGCGCTTTCGCCCGTGATCGCCGCCTCGTTCACCGATGCAACGCCCGCGACGACTTCGCCGTCGGACGGAATCAGGTCGCCGGTTTCGACAAGCACGACGTCGCCGACGCGGAGCGCACTTGCCGGTACGCTTTCCCAAGCCTTGCCGTCGCCCTTGAGCCGCTTCGCGGTCAATTCGGCCTTGGTCGCGCGAAGCGAAGCCGCCTGCGCCTTGCCGCGCCCTTCGGCGAGCGCCTCGGCAAAGGTGCCGAAGAGCACCGTCAGCCAAAGCCAGATGACGAGCTGCAGCTTGAAGCCGGTCGCAAGGCTGTCGTGACCAACGACGAGCAACACAGTCAGCAGCGCCGCGACCACGGCCGTCGTGAACATCACCGGATTGCGGATCAGTTCCTTCGGATTGAGTTTGCGGAAAGCGTCGCCGATCGCCGGAACGATCAGGTCAGCCGTGAAGAGAGACTTGGTTTCAGACCGAGCCATTTGATGATTCCTTAGAAAAGCTGGCCATTGATCATCGCGAGATGATCGGCGATCGGGCCAAGCGCTAGGCTGGGTAGGAAAGTCAGGCCGCCGACGATAAGCACGATGCCGACAAGCAGGCCCGTCCATAGCGGCCCGGTGGTCGGGAAGCTGCCCGCCGTCGCCGGCGTATATTTCTTTGCCGCCAGGCCGCCCGCGATCGCCAGCATGGGCACGATGATGAAGAAGCGGCCGATCCACATCGCGGCACCCAGCATGCCATTATAAAAGGGTGTGTTGGCGGTAAGACCCGCAAAGGCCGAACCGTTGTTCGCGACCGCGCTGGTGAAGGCGTAGAGAATTTCGGAGAAGCCGTGCGGCCCCTTGTTGAGCGGCCCGGCAAGTCCTGCCTCGGTCACCGAAGCGATAGCCGTAAAGCCGAGGATGACGAGCGGCAGGACCGCGATCGCCAGCACCGCCAGCTTGACCTCGCGCGCCTCGATCTTCTTGCCGACATATTCGGGGGTGCGACCGACCATCAATCCGGCGACGAAGATCGCGAGGATCGCAAAAAGCAGGAAGCCATAGATACCCGCACCGACGCCGCCGATGACGACTTCGCCGAGCTGCATGTTGAACAGCGGAATCAGGCCGCCAAGCGCGGTGAAGCTGTCGTGCATACCGTTGACCGCGCCGCACGAGGCGGCCGTCGTAACCACGGCGAACAGTGCGGTCTGCGCGATACCGAAGCGCACCTCCTTGCCTTCCATATTACCGCCCATGGCGCCAAGCTGGTGCAGCACGGGATTGCCCACGGCTTCCTGCCAATAAGTGATCGCGGTGCCCGCAACGAACAGCGTCATCATCGCGGCAAGGATGGCCCAGCCCTGGCGCGGGTTGCCGACCGCCTTGCCAAAGGTCCAGGTCAGGCCCACGCCGATCGCGAAGATCGAAAGCATCTGGACGAAGTTGGTGAGCGCGGTCGGATTTTCGAACGGATGCGCCGAGTTGGCGTTGAAAAAGCCGCCGCCGTTGGTGCCGAGCATCTTGATCGCTTCCTGCGAAGCGACCGGACCCAGTGCAAGGGTCTGTTTGACACCCTCCAGCGTCGTGACATCGACCGACCCCGCCAGCGTCTGCGGGACGCCGCTCGCGATATAGAAGATCGCGATGACGACGCAGAGCGGCAGCAGCAGGTACAGTGTCACCCGCGTCATATCGGCCCAGAAATTGCCGATCGTCTTCATCTCGCGCCGCGCGAAACCCCGGAACAGAGCGAACGCAAGCGCAATGCCCGTCGCCGCCGAAAGGAAATTGTGGATCGTCAGGCCGAGCATCTGGCTGAGGTTCGACATCGTCGACTCGCCGCCATAGCTTTGCCAGTTGGTGTTCGCCGTGAAGCTGATCGCGGTGTTGAACGCGAGATCCGCGCTCGTGCCGTCATAGCCAAGCGGATTGAGCGGCAGCACGCCCTGCAGGCGCAGGATCGCATAGGTGAAGAGCGCGAGCACCGCATTGAAGATCAGCATATGCACCGCGTAGCGGCGCCAGCCCTGCTCTTCGGCGGGGTCGATGCCCGACAGGCGGTAAAAGCCCGTTTCGACGGGCCCGAGCACCCGATGAAGCGGCGTGCGGCGCCCCTCATAGAGCGCGAAGAGCCATTGCCCCATCGGCTTTGCAAGCAACAGCAGGATACCGATGAACGCGGCGATCAGAAGCCATCCCTGAAATGTCATGGCATGCCTCCTTTAGAAGCGTTCGGGCCGCGCGAGCACGGCGACGAGATAGAAAAGAAGGCCGAGCGCGGTGAGACCGGCGAGCCAAAGGTCGAGTGTCATGACATCATTCCTTATGCGTCGTCGCAAAGGCGCGCGTAGCCGAGGCTGGCGGCTAGCAAGGCGAAGATGATGCCGACCCAGATGAGATCCTGCATGGTTTTGCTCCAGCAAGGCGCTGGCCACGGGAGGTGGCACGAGTCGTCTGCGGACTTCCAAATAGGTGAGCCCAGCGTTTGAATTCGAGAGAATGAAAACGCCTCCCGCATAGTATTCTCATATGATTTTGCCGATTTCGCCGGCCCGCCGCGCGGCGACCGCAGTTCACCGCGCGAAAGACATTTCCATCGCGGCCGCACGCCCAAGCCAGCGCCTCGCGGAAATAATGAAAATACAATGGCTAACGCCCCCGCTCGATCTCGAATCCCTATGCGCGGCCCAATAGGTTGCGGGCATCGGACCCCGATTTCCGGGCTCCGGTTTGAGTAGCCAAGGAGCATCTCACCATGATTTCTGCGATTTCCGCGGAGCCCGACCCAGCGAGCCTGACGATCATCGTCGGCCGCGACGCCTTCGGTCACTGGCTGGTTCAGGGCTGTAAAGGACAGCTTGAGGGCCGCTTCATCTCGCGCGATGCGGCCTGGGCCTTCGCTCGTTCCGAATGCCGCGGCGTTCCGGGCGCCAGGGCCATCGCGGCCCCGCAACCGCTGACCCCAACCGTTTCCTTCGCCCCGTTGCGGGCGGACGAGACGGCGATCGCGCACGCGGCATGAGGAGGATGACCATGCATCATTCTCCGATGACCCCCGCCGGCATATTGTGGATGTCTCCCGCCGCGGCCGTGCGGTCGGCCGCGACGCAGGGTGCGCGCAGCCATGCTGAAAAGGACCGTCGCTGGCCCGCCATGTTGCGCAAGCTCAGGGGCCTGCGCAAGCGCGGGCGGCGCAGCATCCGCATCGTCGATGCCGATTGCGGCGCGGGCGAATTGCTCATGCACGCCGTCCGCCGCGCCCGCGAACTCGGCTTCGTCGCGATCGAGGGCCGCGGGATCGACAGCGATCCGCGGCTCATCGCGAGCGCGCGGCAGGCCGCCGCCCGGCAGGCAGACCCCGCCATCGGCCTCATTTTCGAGGAGGCCGATATGAAGCGCGCGATGCGCGAGGAAGCGGAATTCCCCGCCGACCTGCTGCTCTGCCCATCATCTGGCGAGAATGAGCGCGAGCTTGCCGAGCTGGCGAAGGCGGCGGGCGAAACGGTCCTTTGGGACCGTCATGCCGCGCGCCGGGAGGAAAACGCATGACCCGGCGCGACCTTTTCTGGCGCGCAGCAGGGGCGACACTCATCGCTGCCGGGGCACTCGCGACCCGCGCCGCCGCGTCGGCCGCCGCAGGCAGCGCCGACATCGCCGGCCTCCTCGGCGTGCTGCTGGCAGCCTGGGGCCTGCTGCTCCTGATCGGCGGAAAAAGGGTCGCACTCGCGCTGCGCGTCGAGCGAAGCCGACACCGCGAACTGCCCGGCGCGATACGAAGCGCACGGCAAGCCCGGCGCCGCGCCCCCTGACCCTTCATGCTAGGATATCATTGATGAACAGCTTTCCCACGCGTGGCGGCGAGATACACGCCGAGGCAGTGTCGCTCGAGACAATCGCCGCGACCGTCGGCACGCCCGCCTATGTCTATTCCGCCGAGGCGCTTCGGCGCTCGGCACAGCGCTTCCGCGCAGCGCTCGCGGGGGTGCCGCGCAAGCAGCTTATGTTCGCGGTAAAGGCCAATCCCTCGCTCGCCGTGCTCCGCATCCTCGCCGATCAGAATTATGGTGCCGACATCGTTTCCGGCGGCGAGCTCGATTGCGCGCTGGCCGCCGGGATCACCGCGAACCACATCGTCTTCTCGGGCGTCGGCAAGACGGCGCCCGAACTCATCGCCGGGCTCGATGCCGGTATCGGCCGCTTCAACCTCGAACTCGAGCGCGAGGGGCAGTTGCTCTCGGCGCTCGCAGCTCAGCGCGGCAAACGCGCGCCCACCCTGCTCCGCATCAACCCCGACGTCGACGCGAGCACGCACGCAAAGATCACGACGGGCCGCTGCGACAGCAAGTTCGGCGTCGCCATCAACGAAGCCTCCGCGATGTACGACCGGCTTGCGGCGCTTCCGGGCCTAGATCTTCACGGGCTTGCCGTTCACATCGGAAGCCAGATCACCGACCTTGCGCCGCTGGAGGCCGCCTATCGCAAGATCGGTGAGTTGATCCGCGCGCTGCGGGCAAAGGGCCACCGCGTCTATCATGTCGATCTCGGTGGCGGGCTCGGCGTATCATACCGGCCCGATCAGACGGAGGCGGACGTCGAAGCTTATGGCGCGATGGTCGCGGCGGTCACGCGCGATTGGGACGCGACCCTCCTCTTCGAACCCGGCCGCCTTATCGCCGCGCAGGCCGGCATCCTCCTTACACGTGTCTTGTGGGTAAAGCCGGGGTCGGAGCATCCATTCGTGGTGGTCGACGCCGCAATGAACGACCTCGCCCGTCCCGCGCTATATGACGCATGGCATGAATTTGCCGCCGTCCGGCCCACGGGTGACCGCTTCGTCGCCCATATCGTCGGCCCGATCTGCGAGACCGGCGACACTTTTGCAAAGGCGCGGGCGATCGACCGGGTCGGCGAAGGCGACCTCGCGCTCTTCCGATCGGCCGGGGCGTATGGCGCGGCGATGGCATCGACTTATAATTGCCGGGCGCTCGTCCCCGAGGTGCTGGTCGACGGCAACCGCCATGCAGTCATTGCCGAACGCACGCCGGCGCATGCGGTACGAAAGCAGCACTTGGCGCCGTGGATGCAGGGCGCCCCGTCGATCCGCGCCGCCTGACGTGCTGCAAAAAGGGCCGGCGCGTTCCGCGCGGCGGCCCTTTCGCTCGATTCTGTGCTCGATGTTGCACGACGACATCGCGCGGTAGAAAGAGAGCCTGGCCCGTATAGCGACGCCGTTCGCTGCCCAAAGAAATTTCAATGATCGCGGCGACCCTTGCGGCGATTCGCGGCACGCCGATCTTCGCATTTTTCGGGGAACCTTGCCGACCACCCCTGAGGGGGAGAAATGGTGCCCAGAAGAGGACTCGCATCTTATTATATTTTGTGTGCTATAACAGTAACATAGATGATGTGGCTTTTGCGAAGGCCCGCAGAAAAGCCCGCATTTCAATGTGGTCTAGAGGTTCGAGTCCAATTCAGGGACTCGAAACTCGAAGAAACGGCTGATTTCCGCCATTTCCTTACCGTGAACAAAAACAGAATATGTATCTTGCCAGGGACCGAAAGGCCCGCAAAAATTCGTTCCTGCAACGTTCCAACTCGCCCCGCCATGTCTTATGTGACCCCGTCAGCGCAAACTGCGCGCTGTTCGGAATTTCAGCTGACTGTTTGCCAGACTGCCCCGCAAGGTCAGTCCAGCCCCATCCCGGCCAGATCAAAGGCACGATCGCGCAACCGACCATAAACTCTGACCAACTATCATTTTGGCAGCGCCATTGACCTTACGCTTCAGAGATACTGTCATATAAGGTGGGCATCAGGGGGGCTAGATAACATTGATTCCGACCGGAAAGATCAGCGCGAATTTTGAGCGCACACTCGCTAATCTGCTGCGTGCGCGCTTCCCGTACCTTTACGTCGCGACATGGGAGGAAGCGCGCGCCCTGCAACTCGTCACGGCTGCCGCAAAAGATGTCGAACTCATTCGAACAGAGCGTCGAGTGTTGGACTGGAGTCTGACAAAGGGCTTCACCGAAAATGGCGGTGCGGTCGAGGGAGACACCAAGCAGCCTTTGAAGGCGCTCGATTTCATCGAACAGTTCGAGGATCCTGCGGTCTTTGTGTTGAAAGACTTCCACGTCGTCCTTGGTGGCGCAGGTCGTACCGCAGACCCTCAGGTCGTGCGCCGCTTGCGCGATCTGCTGCCCGCGCTCAAGCATTCGCAGAGTCCGAAGAATGTGGTGTTCATCGCGCCTCAACTCACACTGCCGATCGAACTCGAAAAGGACGTAACGGTTCTTGAATTCGAATTGCCCTCGTTCGAGGAAATTCGAGGCGTCCTCACCCAGATGATCGTGACCAACCGGAGTACCGGCCGCGTGGTGATCGACGTGACTGAGGAGGACGAGGAGCGGCTGGCAAAGGCAGCCATGGGCCTCACCCTTCACGAGGCGGAAAATGCCTTTGCTCGGGCAATGGTCGAGGATGGCAAGCTCGATATTTCGGACGTTGAGGTCGTGCTGGAGGAAAAGCGGCAGACCATACGCAAATCGGGCATCCTTGAGTACATAAAGCCCGACCTCAACATTGCAGATGTTGGCGGCCTTCAGAACCTCAAGCGCTGGCTGGTGAAGCGGAATAAATCCTGGTTGGATTCCGCGGCGCGGTACAATCTTCCAGCACCTCGTGGAGTGCTTATTGCCGGCGTGCCCGGATGTGGAAAGAGCCTTGTTGCCAAGGCTGTGTCCGCGATGTGGCAGGTCCCTCTTCTGCGCCTTGACGTCGGCCGCATCTTCTCGGGACTGGTTGGTTCCTCGGAAGAAAACATGCGACGCGCCATCGAGACAGCGGAGGCGATTGCTCCATGCGTGCTGTGGATCGATGAAGTCGAAAAAGGGTTTGGCTCTGTCACTGGTCCAAGCGGAGACAGCGGCACATCAGCACGAATTTTCGGCACCTTTCTGACGTGGATGCAGGAGAAGTCCAAGCCGGTCTTCGTGGTTGCCACGGCGAACAACATTTCCGCCCTTCCGCCGGAGATGATGCGCAAAGGACGCTTTGACGAGATCTTTTTTGTCGATCTGCCTACTCACGCAGAGCGGCGGGAAATCATCAAGCTGCACCTTGATCGGCGACTCAAAGATCCCGAGGTGATAGGCGAATTCGTATCCGACGAGGCAGCTCTTGCGAGTTTGGCGGAGGCGACCGAAGGGTTCGTCGGCGCCGAATTGGAACAAGTTGTCGTCAGTGGATTGTTCGAAGCGTTCTACGAGAGCCGGAGCGTATCGCTGGACGATTTCCTCAAGGCGGTTCGCTTCACGGTGCCCTTGTCGGTAACGCAAGCCGAGCAGATTCAACATCTGCGTGAGTGGGCAAATGTCCGTGCAGTGGCGGCGACCCAGGACGAAGACCGCGCCGCTTACGCCATTTCCGAATCTGCACCGCCACCAAGCGATCCATCCCGTGCCCCTGATGCTATCATCGCGAGCCGTGGTGGCAGATCGATCGATTTTTGAGAAAGACGATGACGAACGGACAGATCAAGTTGCGGATTTTTCCTGACGGCCGCGTGGAGGCTGAGATCGTTGGGATCTCAGGCACGGGGTGCATGAAATTAATACCGCTGGTCGAGCAGTTGGTAGGTGGTGAGACGATCGATTCCCAGCGAACCGCTAACTACTTCCAGCAGGAGACGGTAGGCTCGGAAACCCCGGAAATCGAAGCAACGCGTGTCAAGGGGAACCACTGAACGATGTCCGTATCCTTGGCGCTGTTGCCCGTTGCCCTCGCACTACGCGTGGTTATGGGAAAAGAGAATTTCGAGGCATGGGTCGCGTCACAGCAAGAACGTGCCGAAACCGACGTAACGAGCGAATTTGAACTGGCGCGCCTGCTCAAGCAGGCTGGATATGACGCAGTCAAATTTGGCGCGCTGGTCAAAACTCACCTCGACGGCGAACGCGCATTTTTCTTCTGGGAATTCATTGACGGCAAGTGGGTCGCGATCTTTTCCAAGGGTGCCGACCTTGAATTGCGCAACACCCTGATCGCCAAACTGGAAGAGGCTGCTGGAAGGCCGCTATTCTCACAATCGCGGGGAAGTGAAGGTCAACAATCCAGCACATACCCGACCAACTTCGTTGATCGCGATCTTCTCGCGCAAGCGCTCACTGACTTGGGGGGCGATCCAACTTATGGGAAAGATGGATCTTTGTCTTGCCGCATAAATTCCGCGAAGTTGGTTTTCACAAAGGAAGGCGACGGCCCGTTCAGTGTCGAGGTGAAGGGTGCGGTCAAAGCTGAGCAGGCTTTCCAATACCTGTCCGATCTTGACGACGATTACCGCAAAGCGGTTCAGACCTCTGTTTACCAGCGGGTTAAGTCTGAGGCCGAAAGCAGGGACCTTCTGATTGAGTCTGAGGAAGTCCTGCCGGACAAGTCGATCTTGCTTACGCTTCGGCTAAACTAGGGTAATTGAAGTGTTTGGATTCTTCACTCTTGTTTCATTGGTTCTCGCCTACTCGCTCGGCGGTTGGTGGTGGGCTGGCTTTGTTTTCATGTTCTTGGCTTGGCTGGGAAAACGCCAGGAAGCGAAGGAGCGGCGGGAAGCTGCAGTCGAGGCAGAAAGCACGGAATCCCAATCAGACGAGATCGAATCGAACGATTGGCCCGCCGACCTTGTAACGGTGTGCTCCTCGTTGGTTGGACAGAGTTACTTTGTCGGTTCGCTCATCCCCAAACAAAAACTCGTGGGCGCAGCGTCTTCCTACCCACCGCCGGGAGACGGGCAGATCCTAGCTATCATCGATACAACGGTCATGGGATCAGCGACTGATGGAATGGCCATCGGAAGTAGCGGCCTAGGTTGGAAGAATTTCATGGATTCTGCCGCACAGCTGACATGGGATCAACTTTCATCTCGCAAGATCATCTTGGCAGGATCTGATGTCAAAATCGGATCAAAGGTGTTTCAGACATCGGGTTCCGGGATCGCCGCTCAGGAGGTGTCTAACTTCCTCCTTAGGCTGAAGGAGTATGCGAAATCTGTCGCCGCTGATGATCGGCCGCTGGCTCTGGCTGCACAGGCGCCAATGCCCGAGGCCCCTAAGCGGCCTCAACCTATGGCGCAGAAAAAGGAACCAGTCTCGATAAACGCCGCTGATTTTGACGAGCTTCTCGCACTTCCCGGGATCGGGGCGGCAGAGGCTCAGATGATTATCAAGAGGCGGAGCGAGCAGGCTTTCACCTCGAATGTCGAGTTGACCGATTACCTGGATCTGAAGCCCCACATCGCTACCAAGCTGGATGGCATAACGGTATTTGAGCCTACATCATCGGCATCGCAGGTGCCGCTTGCAGAGCTCACACCGGTCGTCAGCAACGTACCAAAACCCAACCCGCTAGGCGGTCGGACTATTGACTGACCCCGTTAAACTCCGCCTCCATCGCTTCACCCCGCTCACAAGAAGTGAGGGGCCTGGGCTTCGCGCCTGCATTCAGGTTCAAGGCTGCCCGATCAGATGCATTGGATGCGGAGTGCCGCAAACGTGGTCCCGTCACGGCGGCGCGCTCATAGATACCGATGCATTGATCGACGCCATCTTACTGGGACCTGCCGTCGAGGGAGTGACTTTCCTCGGCGGTGAGCCGTTCGCTCAGGCAGACGCAGTTGCGACCATTGCGGAGGGTGTGCGCCGCAATGGGCTCTCTGTAGTGACCTTCACTGGCTATCAAATTGAAGGACTGATCGGGGCGCAACGGCATGACTATGATCGTCTTCTCGATGCAACAGACCTGCTTATCGATGGTCCTTTCGATCAGGATCTTGTCGATTTTTCACGTCCATGGGTTGGATCGCGCAATCAGCGGTATCATTTCCTGACAGCTCGCTACGCCGGCCTGGCCGACGAAATAATGAACATGCCAAACCGCCTTGAGGTCAGAATCGGCCCCGATGGAAACGTGATCACCGGTGGTTTAGCGCCACCGCAGGTGGGGCGCTCCATCATCGATTCTCTTGCTGTCACAACCTACGGCGAGAAGAGCCCAGCCGGTTCCGCATAGCTCTTGATCGTGCGCTCGGGCCGCTCATGCCAGCCGATGTTGAACGCCCAGTAGGTCGGGAAAAAGTACAGCGTCGAGTATGGCAGGTTCTCGTGCACCCAGCGCGCAAGGACCCGCCAGTCGCCGGGCTCCTGATGCTTGGACCAGAAACTCGGCACGACGACGCAAGCCATCGCTCCCATCTGGCCATCGGTGTCAAGACGATCCCAGATGTGCCCGGCATAGTTGCTCTCGTTGGATGCGCAAGTGTAGCCGGACTTCTTCTTGCGCTGCATGTCGTTGCAGAAGCCGTTCACCTCACACGAGCGGTAGGCCGAGCGGATGGCGACCCGTCCCCAGTGATCCTGCAGCGGTTCGAGCAGGTCCTCACACAGTCGCTTGCCGGCCTTGATGGCCAGGTCCGGGTCATCGGGCGCGTTGTTCAGCCCGTGGATCATGGCGACTTCCGAATAGAGCATGTCACGCATGAAGAAGGATTTCGACAGTTGGACCCTGCCTAATTCCGTGAGCGATGGAACGGTGCGTGCCGTCCCGAGCCGCTTAACCGGGCCACCGGTTGGCTCCGCTACCCATCCGATCCGCAGTGCAACACCATCGCAGACTTTTGTCGGACTGATTGTGTCGACTGGCGCCTCTGGAAAACCCATGGCCTCGGCAAAGGCCCGGTAATCGTCGAACCAGGAGCGTTTGGGGCAAAAGCTCTGAACGATCATCGCTGCATCGCGCGCGCAATAGCGTTGGGCTTCAATGACTGCGGAGGCCGTGCGGTGGATGAGTTGGTAACGGATTGTCCCGACCGCCGCCGGATCGAGATCGAGAATCCCGCATAGACGCTCCAGGCGTGCCGGGCGTACGGTCCCATCCCCTTTTGCCTCTGAAAGCCACTCCTGGACTGTTGGGCCGAAAGTCTCGTCCACTTTCGCCTCGACGGCCAGAACGCCAAGACGCCCATCAAGCCGAAGGATTGCCATGAGGTCGGTCTGACTCGGTCGCTGACCATCACCAAGGTCGACCGGGCGCTCAAAAAACGCATCGACCAATGTGGCTCCCTTGAATGCGGGGTCATGATCGAGAGCCGATTTCACTGAATGCGGAAGCCCATTCGCAGAAAACCAGAGATCGGCCACCGATTTGGCAGAACGACCTGGCTGCCAATGCGTTGGAGATCCGAGGTGGTGGATCACGTCTTCGGGTCGCAATACCGGGACATGCAGGCGGCAGATGGTCGATTCACTTTGCATGGCGCCGAGCTTCTTTTCTTCCAGCATCATGTCAACATCAGATAATAAGCCCCACGGTCATACGACGAGCTCGCCTTGAGATGTTAAGAGATCCAAAAGGCCAGCGTGCCACATAGAAAGTCGCACGATGTCGGAATTGAAGATATCCTCGGCGCGCAGGACCACGAGCGTAAAATAGGGCAATGACACGATCTCACCACGCGGACCTAGCGGTACGCTATTTTCTTGAGGACCTCCCCGGCGCCACTCAACTAGGCGCCCGGTTGAACGGGATTCTCTTGAGGATCGATGCAGGCGAGCAGGTGACCGCGCTACAGCGGCAGTTTCTCGCCACGACCGGCCTGCATGCACTCGTCACCTTGGCGGACGGTAAGGCAACCCTGGGAGAGTTTCAGGCCGCGGCCGAGCAGGAGCAGGCCGCGCGCATTGAAGATGCTTCGGCCAAGGCCGTGAAGGATGCGGCAGAATTGGCGGAACGCGCTGATGCCAGGGCGGCAGCAGTTAAGGCGACCTTTGCCGCCATGGCGAACGACCCGGCACTCCGTCGAAAGCGAGAGGCCAAGGAACTGCGGCAGCGCTTCGGCGTGGGATATATCGAAAGCGAAGACTATCGGCGCGTGATGGCGCTGCTCAGACAGGTCGCCAACGGGCAACGCCTCACTGTCGAGGACCTCGCATGGCTCAAGACCGAGGCCGATTACTGCTGGACCGACGAACTGCAGAGAGCCTGGCATGCGTTGGAAGCCGAAGCCCTGACCAAAGCATGGGAAAGCAGCAGTGATCCCTGGAATGCCGTGAATGCGAGCGGGCATTGGCGTAAGGCTGGTGAACCGGAGCGAGCTTTGTGTCTGACCGACGCGGCCTTGGCAAAGGTCGGGTCAAATCCCAAACTTAGGTCGGCCTTGGCGACAACGCGTGGCGGAGCAATGCGCGACCTGCGCCGCCTCGACGAGGCGAAGGCACTGGCAGGCGAAGCGCATCAACTGACCTCAAGCGACTATAGACCATGCACGTTGTTGGGCGCTGTCCACATCGAGCTTGGGGACCTCCCGACAGGGCACGAATGGTACGCAAAGGCCGAGAGCCTTGGAGCGCCGCGCCAAGCGATCGACCATGAACTGCGAGGGCTGCTGATGCGCTCTTCCAGTCAGGAACAGCAGCGCATTCGTGAATATCTGCTTCGCCACGATCCCGAGCGCTTTGCTTGGCTCGGACGTTGGCAAGGCAACGGTCAATCGCCTGCGCATTCGAAGTCCGCGACCACGATGAACAGAAAGGATCGCACCGCATTCGTCGAGGCAGGTAGGCATGATCATCGTTCCCGATGATCCAAGCCCTGCAGGGCCCGACGAGATATTGAAGGCGACTGTCCGAAAAGTCTTCGATGGCGACGGCTTCTTGGCAAACGTCTGGCATCCCTATCGCCAGGCTTGGGTCGAGCGCGTCCCCTTCCGCTTTGCGTTCATCGACGCGCCCGAAATGGAGCAACCGTTCGGTCCGGAATCCATGGAATTCTTAGTAGGCCTCATCGCGGGTAAGGAACTTCGCCTCGACCCTGTCGGCAAAGAGTCGACTGGCTATATGCCCATCGACCCATACAAACGGGTTCTGTGCATGGCGTTCCTGACCGAGCAAATGGACGTTGGCACCGTCAAATATTATCACGAAGGCAAACTTGGGGGCGGCGCGGTGAAGCGGGCGCGCCCTGTCACGCGCAACATCGAACTCGAGATGATCGTGAACGGGTGGGCTTGGGTGACCGAGCAATATGCGTTTGATCGCGAAGCAGAATACTTCGAGGCGCAAGACGATGCCCGGCGGGATCGGCGGGGCCTATGGGCGATGGACAATCCGGAGCCGCCCTGGACCTTCAAGCGCCGTCAGAAACGTCGGAGCAAGGCAGCGGAGCGACAGGGCCGACTGATCTGAATCGAGATCGCCGAATTTTACGCGCTCACCCTAATCTGGCGGAGATCCAGAGCTGAATGTCGTCTTCTGCCCAGGCGACGGCATATCCACCCAGCTGAACCGGTTTCGGGAACTTCCCTTCGGCCATCCACCGGTAGATTGTGGATCGACCGAGGCCGACACGGTGCTGGACCTCTTTCAGCCGGATCAGGCGGGTGATCCTGCGTTGTTCCGGTGACGGCAACGGTTCTGTTTCAGCCATGTCGTCCTCCAAAGCTCGCGCTGCCTTCACCAAGCAGGGCATCCTTGCGTTCGAGTTCGTCGATGTGATCAGCCAGAAGCCGCGCGACGCGGTGAGCCGTTCCCTTCGCCCAACGGGGCTTCACGTCATGCACCTGGTTCCCGAGTACCCGCTCAAGGGCGGACGGTAGCTCACCCACGAGCTCTTCGAAGAAGCGGGCGATGTCGGTCTGAAGCCAGCGAGTCGCCTGATCACCGCCAGCCCCCAAGAACAGCAGAAGATGGGCGTGCGGGGCCATCCCGGAGGACGCCAGAATCCGCAGCGCTTCTCCCACGCTGGGGCTGCGCTCACCAATCAGCGTCCGGCGCAGCGCATCCTTGTGAAGGTCGGCCTCGCGCGCAATTTCGCAGCGGTTGCGCCCGCTCTGCTCAACGGCCGTTTGCAGTAGGTGCGCGAGTTCGCGCCGGGTCTGGCTTTCCCCAAGTACGCCCATGTCGATCACGGTTGTTTCTCCTCTGGCTGGCATGATCGACTCACCGGCTATCGGAAGAGGAAGGGTGTAGGAAAACGAAAAGAACAAAAAAGGAACATGAAGGAAGGCGCGAATCAGTCAGTCTCAGCGATTCGCGCATAAACCGGCCGCTTCGGCGCAGACTCCGGCCCGGTTCGCGCGATCTTCGGCTCGATCAGCGCTCGAAGAGATCAAGGCAGCGCGATTTCCGGCTCACACGCCGGTTGATGTCGCTTTTCGCTTGGTCGGCAGGCCTCGAACGACGGTCGCGATTTCCTACAGGGCCATCGAGGGATCAAGAAGAACAGACAGCGAACGGGTCGACCGCTTGCTGCTCCTTCAATCCTCGAAAGGCCTTGCCTCATGAATACCCCTCTCCAGCTTCCCCGGCGCACCCAGCTCAAGGACTACATCCTGCCCGCGATGGTGGCGCTCGCCGGTGCCGGCGCGGCCTATGCCGGCGCCGACACCACCTTCGATCCCGCACTCGTGAAGTTCACCGATTTTCTCGAGGGCTCGGGCGGCAAGATCATCACCGTGCTCAGCCTCGCGGGCGGCCTCATCGGCCTCGCTTCGGGTCGCTTCACGCTCGGCCAGATCGCCGTTCCGGTGGGCGTGGGCATCGGCGTCGGCACCGGCGTGCCGATCGTCACCTCGGTCGTGACCGCGGTCATCTGATCAGCGGATCCGGTCACGGCGGGAGGGCGGCATCATGGCCGACAAGTACCTCGTTCCCCAACGGCTCGACGATCCGGAGCTCATCGGCTTCTGGACCATCGACGAGTTCGCGGGGCTGTTGATCCCCTTTGCCTGGGGGATCCTGGCGCAGCACATCTTCATCGGGATCGCTCTCGCCTTTGCGGCCTGGTTCGTCTTGCGGAAGGCGAAATCCGGAAACGCGGGCTCGGCGCTGGTGCATGCTGCCTACTGGTACATGCCCGGGGGTTTCCTTGGGCTGAAGGCCACGCCGCCCTCCCATTGCCGCCTCCTGGCCGGCTGAGGGAGACAAGCGATGCGCGCAGAATTCGCATACGAAGAGGCCCAGAAATACCTGCGCCAGCGCAATTGGCTGGCTCTGGTCGCCGGCGGCCTGGCTGTCACCACGCTGTTCGGCGTGGGCGCAGCGGCAACCCGGGACCGGGAGGTTGTGCTGGTCCCGGTGACCAGCGAACGGCTCTCGCTCTCCAGCGCCGGACCGGACGCCCATTACCTTGAGCTCGTCACCCGCGACACCGCGCTGATGCTGCTCAACCGGAGCCCACAAGGTCTCGACTACTGGATGGCCGAGATCCTGAAGCTCGCCGATCCGGCCGCTCACGGTCGCCTCAAGGCCGAGCTCGTCACGATCGTCGACGAGCAGCGCGGCTCGGACATCAGCCAGGCCTTTGTCATCCGCAAGATGGAGGTCGACCCGGCCGCCCTCACTTCGACCGTCACCGGCACGCTCAAGACCTTCGTCGGCGCGCAGGTGATCGCCAGCAACGATCGCAGCTTTCGGTTCCGCTGGAGCCGGCACGGCCTCGCCCTTGGGCTCACCGGCTTCGAGCAGCTGCAAGACCAAAGCCAGAAGGACTGAAGACGGCCATGAGCTATCTTACCCCCACGACCGCGCTTGGCGCCGCCCTGTGCGCCCTCGCTTTCAGCGCGTCCCCGGCCTTTGCCGACCAGTTCGTCGAAGCGGCCGACAACGCCAAGATAGACTGCGTCCTCTCGCGCGGCGAGCTGACCCGCATTGCGCTCATCGACGATGGCTTTGCCAACGTCTCGAAGATCGCCAGCGCTTATCCCTATAACGATTTCACCGTGACCCATGAGCCGGTCCGCGGCGACATTTACATTTCGGTCCCGCCGCAGTTTGCCGCCGACCGGGTGAGCTTCTTTGCCACGAGCAAGGCGGGCTACGTCTACAAGTTCGCGTGCCGGACGGCTGCCCAAGAGGCGAGCCAGATCTTCGTCACCAACCCGGCGCTGAAGACCCACGAGGCCGAAGACTGGGAGCAGGCGGCAGGTCCCGACGAGGCGGCGATCCGCCTGATCGAGGCCATGGCAGGGGATGCGGTCCTTCCCGGCTTTACGGCCCGCGCCGAACTGGGGCTCCCTCGCAAGACCGGTGGGATCGAAGTCCAGCTGGTCGCGGAATACTCCGGTGCCGAGCTCGTCGGACAGCGCCTTGTCTTACGCAACCTCGGCAAGGAGCCGCTCGACCTTGCGGCCGACCGTGAGGGCCCGGCCGGAACCATCGCCTTTGCCTATGGCCGCGATGCGCTGCGCCCCGGCGAGACGACCAGCGCCTTCCTTGTCTTCCGCAAGGGAGGGCTCGAGTAATGGCACACGAAACCGAACGGTCAGGCGGCGAACCCGCAGCCGACAACGGCCAGGTGGCCGCCACCCCTGAGAGCCGGCGGGAAGTCGGACGCCGTAACCTCAATCGCCAGATTGCCCAGCGCCAGAAGGCTTTGCTCATTGGTGTCGGCGCCGTCGCCCTCGTCGGAGGCGCGACGTTCCTGTTCAGCGGCGACAAAGACAAAGGCCCGGGTGCTTCCGGCGAAGCGGTGACGATCGACACCGGCGGGCTCGTCAACCGCAACCTGTCCGAACGCGAGTTTGTCGCGACTTACGGCAACCGGGCCGATGCCCAGGACCGCGAGATCAAGGCGCTCAAGGAAGGCCAGGTGTCGCGCCCCGAGCTCGAGCAGCAGCTTGCTGCGCTCAAGACCGAAAATGCGCAGATGCGCACCGACGGTCAGCACGCGATCGATGCGATCTCGGCAGAGAACGCGGCCTTGAAGGTCCAGCTCGACCAGGCCTCGCGTGCACCGGCTGCACCGGTCATGCCGCCACCTGCTTATGGCCCTGGCGTTACCCCCGTCGCTGGCACCACGGCGCCCGGTGCAAATCGGCAGTCCGCCGATGGCCCGCCAGCTGACGCCAAGGTCAGCCTGATGAGCTTCGAGACCGGCGGTGCCGGACCCAAGAAGCCGGCCGGCGACACCGCCGCCCCACAGCTCCTGCTGCAGGACAGCCCCGATTACCTGCCACCCAACAGCTACGCGCCGGCGCGAGTCATTGTCGGGGTCGATGCCTCGACCGGTGTCGCCAGCCAGACCGATCCGCTCCCGGTGGTGCTGCGGATTACTGGCCCGGCACGCTCGGTCATGCGCGGCGGCAAGGTGCTGACGACCGACATCACCGGCTGCCTCGTCAACGGCGCGGCCCGCGGCGATCTCAGCAGCGAGAAAGTCTATGTGAAGTTGGCGCGCATGACCTGCGCGCAGCCGGGCGGCCGCTATGCGGTAAGCGAGGTCAAAGGCTTCATCAGCTTTGCCGGCAAGTCGGGCGTGCGTGGCCGTGTCGTCAGCCGCGAAGGCAGCCTGGTTGGCCAGGCCCTCCTTGCCGGCATCGTCGGTGGCTTTGGCAGGGGCTTCTCGGCCAATGCCAATGGCATCTTCACCGGCCAGATCGGGGCCGATGGCAAACGGCAGGCGCTGTCGCCAACCGACATTGTCACGGGCGGCATCGGCCAGGGCGCCGGCGAGGCCGCCGACACGGTGAGCAAGTACCTCATCGAACGCGCCGAACAATACCAACCCGTCGTCGAGATGCCGACCGGCATCGAGGTCGAGATCGTCTTTCTCGACGGCGTTCACGTCAGGAGCAACACGAAATGAATTACACGGATTTCCGGCCGGGCTTCAAAGCCCGCGCCGCAACGGCGGCGCTTGCCCTCACTACGGCCTTCGCCGTCGTCAGCCTCGGTCTCGCGGCGGTGACGTCTGCGCCGGCCCAGGCGAGTGACACCTCGAGCGCCGTGCGCGCCGCACTCAAGGCACGCCTTCCCAAGACCCCGATCGACGCGCTCACTTGCAAAGGCTTCGGCGGGCTGTGCGAAGTCGTGTCGGGGAGTACGCTGTTCTACGTCGATCAGTCTGCCCGCTACCTCCTGGTCGGGCGGCTCTACGACATGGAGACGCGCCGCGATGTGACGGCAGCGCGCCTGCTCGAGCTAAACCCTGATCTCATCGCCGCCGGCGCAGCGCGCGCGGGCGCTGAGAGCAAGGCGCAGGACGAAGAACCGGCGAACGCGGTCCCGACCAAGGTCGATCTCGCCAAGTTGCCCGCCGATGGCGCTGTGCGCTGGGGCAATCCGGCAGGTCCCAAAGTCGTGGTCTTTTCGGACTTCCACTGCGGCTACTGTCAGCGCCTGACCGGCGAGCTCAGCAAGGCGGGCGTCCGGGTCGAAGAACGGCCGATCTCAATCTTCGGCGCCAAGAGCCGGGCGCTTTCTGAGGCCGTCCTCTGCGCGTCCGATCCGGCCGCCGCTCTCCATGCCGCCTATGCCGGTGAGGCGCCGAAGGCGCGCCCAGGCTGCAAGCCGAAGGGCCTCGATGCAAACGAGGCGTTCGCCAAGGCGAATGGCTTCAACGGCACGCCGGTCCTGGTGCGGGCGAGCGATGGCGCGGTTCTGCAGGGCTATCGCCCGGCGAGCGAAATCCGCCGCTTCCTTGGCCTCACTCCGAACAAGGGAGGCCAGTGATGGGCAGGCCCAACAGACTTTCCCTCGCACCGCTGCGCCTTGCGGGGCTCGCCGCCCTCGCTGTAGCCACCAGCGGCTGCGCGGTGCTGGGCGGCAACGTCAAAGGGAGCTTCTCGTGCCGGGCACCGGAGGGCAATTGCGCGCCGACCTCGGTCATCGATGACGCGGCCACCCAAGCTTCCGGCAAAGCGCCCGAAGCGACCAGGCTACCCTCGGCGCGCGTCCTGCCGCAGATATCCGAAGGGCGGCTGCGCGTCGTGCTCGCAGCCTATCGCGACGCAGATGGGCGGACGCACGAAGCGCGGGTCGTCGAGGTGCCGCTGCCGACGAGTGCGGCCAGCCAGTTTCAGGATCCGGCGAGCCGCCGCGAAGTTGCTCGGGCACTCGCCCGAGCGGTGAGCGCCGCTCGTTATCCCGATAGCGCGGCAGAGCCGCCGCATTCGATCGGTCCCTCGGCCGATCTTCCTGCCGATCCTGCCACCACCGCCTTGCCGGACGTGCTGACTGCCCCCTTGCAGCACGCGCCGGCCGGGGGACCCGGGACTGCCTCCCTCCCGGCTCGGGTCCCCCACCCAGATGCACACCATGAGGAGCCCGCTCCTCAGGAAGGTCAACAACCATGACTCTCTCGCTTGCCAGGGCGCGCGACGCCTTGATGGGCTCGCTGTTTGCGGACACGGCCTCGGCGGAAAAGCCGCGCATGTGCTTCGGCCTCGACATGCTCTCGGACTGGCTCCCTTACCGGGTCTTCGACGAGAGCGCCGGCCTCTACCGCAATGCCCGCTCCAAGGGCTTCATCCTCGAGGTGACGCCGCTCATCGGCGCCGATGAACGCACCGGCGAAATCCTGGGTCAGTTCTTCTCCGAAGGGCTGCCCCAGGGAGCCTGCCTGCAGGTGCTCAATTTCGCGAGCCCGCGCATCGGGCAGGTCGTCTCGCCGTGGTTCGCGCCACGCTACGAGCAAGGCGGCGTCTATGAGGCGATCGCGCGCGAGCGGATCGCCCGGTTCTACGATCTCGTCTGGGAGAGCGGTTCGGCGCACGCGCCCTTCCATGTCCGCAGCAGCCGTCTGATCGTCTCCTTGGGCGTGCCCGACAGCGCGCATGTCACAGATGCCGAACTCGCCGAATGCCGCGAGGGACTCCTGGGGCTCATCCATTCGCTGGGCCTCGAAGCCCATGCGCTGCGGCCTTCGGCGCTGATCGGACTGATCGATGAGCTGACGTCGCCGACCACGGCCCGCGAACCCGAGCGCGAAGGCTGGAATCCGCTCGAGCAGATCGACGTCCAGGCGATCCGCAGCGACATCGAGCTCGAGGTTGAAGACGACCGCATGGTGCTGCGAACCGAGCGGTTCCGCGAGATCGGTCGCGACCGCGCTGGCCATCCCGAGGTCGGCGAATGCCTGCCCGACAGCTTCGACCTACGCCACTTTGCGGTGCGCGCGTTCCCTGAACGCTGGGCGCCTTGGGAATGCGCGCGCCTCATCGGCGACATGTTCACCGACAAGCTGCGGTTTCCTTGTCCGACCGCGACCATGCTGTGCCTGGTCTACCCCGACCAGGAGGCGGCGTCGGCGCGCGCGGGCTACAAGTTCATGCGCACAACGAGCCTGAGCCAGACCAAAAGCGCGCGTTTCCTGCCCAAGCTTGCCGACCAGTCGGCCGAGTGGCGGCATGTCCAAAACGAGCTGCAGGCCGGCAAGAAGCTGGTGAAGTTGTTCTACGGGCTCACGAGCTATTCGCCGCTCGGCCAAGGCGATGCGCATGAGCGGGTGATCAAGGCGATCTTCAAGGCGGCGGGCTGGGATCTCGCCGACGAACGCTTTCTCCAGCTCCAGGGCCTGGTCGCTGCCTTCCCCTTGAGCCTCGCCGATGGGCTGGCCGACGACATGCTGCGCCTGAAGCGCATGCGCACCATGCTTTCGACCACGGCGGCCAATATCGCGCCGATGCAGGGTGAGTATCTCGGCCGCGCCATGCCGCATCTCCTGCTCGTCGGCCGCCGGGGCCAGCCCTTCTGGTGGTCGCCGTTCGAGAACGGGGCCGGCAACCACAACATCGCGATCTGCGGCAAGTCGGGTTCGGGCAAGTCGGTCCTGCTCCAGGAGCTTTGCGCGGCCCTGCGCGGTGCAGGCGCCAAGGTCGTCGTGATCGACGATGGCCGCTCGTTCGAGCACTCGGTCAAGCTCCAGGGTGGCCGCTTCGTCGAGTTCACGCTGGCAGCCGGCTTCTCGCTCAACCCCTTCTCGATGGTCGATGATGCCCGGGCGGCGAGCGACGAAGACTACCGGCTCGACTGCTTTGCGATGATCAAGGCGATCATCGGCCAGATGGCGCGGCACGATGACAAGCCGAGCGATACCGAGCGCGGCCTCATCGACCGGGCGGTGACGACGGTCTGGGACACGCTCGGTAGCGGCGGGAGCATCGACGATATTGCGGCCGCCCTTGGCGCGGGGGGCGGCGAGCTTGGAGCAAACCTGGCGACCGCCATTGCGCCCTACTGCCGAGGCGGCAGCTACGGCGGGTTCTTTTCAGGGCAGGCCAGCTTCGCGCTCGACGATGATTTCACCGTCTTCGAGATGAGCGACCTTGCGAGCCGCGAGGAGCTCAGGAGCGTCGTCCTCTCCGCGATCATGTTCATGACCGGCCAGGCCATGACGCGGACCTCGCGAGCGACCCGCAAGCTGCTGCTGATCGACGAAGCCTGGTCGATGCTGCGGGGCGGCTCGATGGGCGAGTTCGTCGAGACCTATGCCCGCACCGCGCGCAAATATGGCGGCGCGCTCGCGACCGCCACCCAGTCCCTCAATGACTACTACAAATCGGACGGTGCCCGCGCCGCGCTTGAGAACAGCGACTGGATGCTGATCCTCCAGCAAAAGGCCGAAACGATCGCCGATTTCCGTCAGAGCGCCCGGCTCGACATGGACGATCGCACCGAGACGCTGATCCGGTCGCTGAAGCGCTCGGGCGCGGAATATTCCGAGATCTTCATCAAGGGTCCGGAGACCGAGGCGATCGGACGTCTGGTGCTCGATCCGCTCTCGGCGACGATCTTCTCGTCCGATCCCGACACCTACGCCGCGATCCAGGCGCTCGAGGCCCGCGGCATGCCGCTCGCCGATGCGATCCGCAAGGTTGCGGGCCTCAGCCAAGGAGAGCGCTGATGGCCTTCCACCAGACGCCCTTCGACCACATCGGGGTGTGGTCGCCGCCGCAGCGTTTGCTGCCGTTTCTGCAGGGGACATGTTTTGTCCTCATCGAGGCCTCGCGCTTTGCCGTCTCAAGCCTGCTGATTGTGCTCGGGCTGCCGCTCTTTGCGTTCCTGTTCCTCGCGGGCTGGGACCTGGGACTCCTCTTCTCGCAGCTTGCCAATCTTGCTGACCACTACCGCGAGGCGGACGCAGTCCGGCGGATCGCCTTCTCGCAGGACCTCCAGGGCGTGTTCCTCGCGACCTCGCTCGGAGTGCTGCTGGCGCGCGCGCCGCGGTTCTTGAAGCGCCTCGAAATGGCGCTCGCGCCGCCTGCTGCCCGGGAGACCGACAATGGCTGACACGACCCTATTACAATCTTTTAATCGCACACTGGTGCTGCGTCTGGGCGCGGTTCTCCTCGCGGTCTGTCTCCTTCTTTGGGGCGCTTGGGTCAGCCGCGAAGTGGCGCGTCCCCGCGAGCAGATCGTCACCGTGCGCCTCTCCCAAACCATCGCGCGCTTCGTCGATGCCGAGGCGCGCAGCGGCAAGGCGCCCGAGGATGGGCAGGCACGAACGCTGGCGTACCTCCAGGCCGCCGAGGCTGCGGTGGGTGAGATGGGCCGCAATGGCCGGGTGGTGCTGGTCGCCGAAGCGGTGCTCAGCGGTAACGTCCCCGATGCCACGGCTGAACTCGAGCAGCGCATTGCCGCCAAGCTTGGCCGGGAGAAGCGGCCATGACGGATCTTCTCGCCCGCACGCTGCGCCGGGCGCGGCGTCCCTTGCTCCTCACCGGGATTGTCGCCCTGCCGTTTGCCTGGGCACCGATCGCCGCTTTTGGTGAGGATCATGCTTTCCTCATCAATGCGAGCCCGAGCTTGCCGAACTGGGCCTTCTGGCTCGACAAATCGGCGCCGATCGCACGCGGCAGCCTGATCTTCTTCGAGCCGCCAGCCTCGCCGCTGTTGGAGAGGCATTTCGGGAAGGGGCCGCATCTCTTCGGCAAGCGCGTGCTTGGCCTGCCGGGCGATGTGGTGAGCCACAAGGGCGCTGAGGTACTGGTCAACGGACGCAAAGTCGGCGCGCGCCTCGCGCGCACCCGTCTCGGGCTGACGCTCAGCCCCGGCCCCGAAGGGGTGATCCCGCGCGGCTGCTACTATGTCGGGAGCGACCACCCGCGCGGCTTCGACAGCCGCTATGCCCAAGTGGGCTTTGCCTGCCGTGGCCACATTCTTGGCAGCGGGAGGGCGATCCTGTGAGGCGCGCACTTATCCTTCCGCTCTGCCTTGCCTGCGTCACTGCGGCCGAGGCCCGTGACTATGGCCAGCACGGTGCGGTCTTCCCGGTGATCGAGCGCGATCTCCTCGAGCAGATTTATGCGCGGCTGACCGCGATGGAAAAGTCGGGCGAGACCGGGCGGCTGAACCAGGAACTGCAGCGGCGCACCACGGCCCGGGTCAATCGGCCCGAGCCGGTCTCCGGACTGGTCCGCGCGAGCGCCGCCCGTCGCTGGAGCTTTGACCCGACGATTACGCTCGAGACCGATATTCGAGGGCCCAAGGGCGAGCTCATTCATGCCCGCGGCACAAGGGTGAACCCGCTCGACAGCGTACCCATGCGCGCCGAGCTCCTGTTCTTCGACGGCGACGATCCCGATCAGCTCAGCTGGGCGCTGAGCCAATCGGGAGCTGCGAAACTCATTCTGACCAAAGGCGCGCCGCTCGAGCTGATGAAGGCTCGGCAGCGACGGTTCTACTTCGACCAGGGCGGCAAACTCATTCGCCACTTCGGGATCGGGGCGGTGCCGGCGCGGGTGCGTCAGCAAGGCCGTGCGCTCGAAGTCAGCGAGATCGTTCTTCCGCTTCGCCAAGGAGCCCGCCCATGACACATCTTCGTCGTCTGGCTGCGGTCATGCTCGCAAGCCTCGGTCTGGCGCTGGCCACTCCAGCCAGTGCCGATGCGGGTCCGGGCCGCTGCACCGGTAGCTTCGTCAACCCGATTACCGACATCTGCTGGTCGTGCCTGTTTCCGATCTCGGTAGGGGGTCTCAAGATCTGGCCGTCGAGCCGTCCTGATCCCTCCAACCCGACTCTGCCGCTATGCCTGTGCGGTTTGCGCCCCGGCATCGCCATGGGATTCTGGGAGCCGGTCCGGCTTGCCGACGTCAGCATGAAGCCCTGGTGCTTTGTCAACCTGGGCGGGATGAAGCTCGATCCCGGCTTCGATATCGGGTTTCGTTCGATCAAAGGCCCTTCTGCGATCGGCGGGGCGAGCCAGAACTACTCGAGCTGGCACGTCCACTGGTACGCCTATCCGCTGATCTACTGGATGGAGATCGTCACCGATTTCCTGTGCCTGGAATCGGGCTCGATCGACATTCTCTATATCTCCGAGATCGATCCGCTGTGGCAGGACAGCGAACTCACCGCGATCATCAATCCCGAGGCGGTCCTTTTCGCCAACCCGCTCGCGCTCGCCGCCTGCGCCGCCGACTGTGTGTCCTCTACGGTCCATTTGCCGGTTGACGAGATGTTCTGGTGCGCGGGCTGCCAGGGCTCGATGTACCCGATGAACGGCAATGTTTCGGCCTCGATCGGACATGTCCAGGCGTCGCGGCTCGTGCTCTCGCGCTTTGCCTACAAGCTCCACCGTGAGCTCGTCGCCTGGGGCACGATGGGCAGCAAGGGGCTCTGCGGCAAGTACCTGATGCCGGTGATGCGCAAGCAGCAATACCGCTTCCAGGCCACCAATCCGAACCCGGCGACCAAGGGGCGCTATGCCTGCCCCCCGATCGGCGCCGCCACCACCTTTCAATCGGCTGGACAGGTCATCCCCGCGATCGGCGAGGACATGGGCTACCTCGTCTGGCGCAAGCGGAACTGCTGCGCGCTATGAACCGGAAACTCTTTCTCATCCCCCTGGGATTGGCGGTTCCCCTCGCGGGCCTCGCGCTCGCCCAAAGTGCCCCCGACGGCATCGACCTCGACGCCATTCGCGCCCGCTCGGCGGAGCACGCCGAGGACGCAGCCGCCCTGGCGGCGGCGGTCCGCGAACGGGCCGAAGCGGTGCACGATGATGCACTCCAGACCCAGGATCAGGCGCAGGCAGCTGGCGCGCGCTACGCGGACAACCTGCCGTCCAAGGCGACGAGCACGGATGTCTTCGATTTCGATGCGATGGTTCGCGAGCGCGCCGAGGCGGAAAAAGCGCCGCTTGGCGAAAGCCCGCGCTTCATCGCCTTTGCCAGCCTGTCGATGCCGCCGGAGGCCTTGAAGGCCTTGGTGCGCGACATGGGCCGCGCTGGCGGCGTGACCGTGCTGCGGGGCTTCCCATCTGGCGATTCCAAGCGGTTCAAGGCGCTCCTGACCGAGATCTGGCAAGGCGAAGATGCCCCGCAAGCGCTCGGGATCGACCCGCGCCTGTTCCGCGCCTTTCGCATCGAGGCAGCGCCGAGCTTTGTCATGGTGGGGAGCGATTTCTCACCTTGTGATGGCTTCGATTGCCAAGACGTCCCGCCGCCTCACGACCAGCTGAGCGGCAACGTGACGGTCGGACAGGTCCTCGAAATCTTCAAAGACGGTGCTGGCCCCGGCGCGGCGTTGGCGCGCCTCCATCTTGCCCGCCTCGAAGAAGGAGCGGATCAATGAGAACGATCCTGACGCTTCTCTGCGCCGGTTTCCTGTGGGCGGGCGCCGCCCAGTCCGTCGCCGCCCAGTCCCCATCAGGGCAGACGACTGCTGATGCGAAGGCCGACGGCAAGGCGTTCGGCAATGCGGTGATCGACCAGGTGAAGAGTGCAGCAACCACTGCACCCGACGCTGCGCGCGTGCCTGGTTTCAATCCCGCCGGGACGCAGAGTCTGGAAGATCTGGCCGCCCATCCGGACCGGATCGAGGGCGCGGCGCGCAGTGCAGCCACCAGCAACACCGCCGTCCGCACGATCGAAGACTCGATGAACAATCGGGCGCGCTTCTCGCCCCAGGAGATCAAGAGCATCCTCGCGCGCTCGGGTGAGATCAGCAAGACCCCGCTCGATTACACCAGCGGCATGTCGGTCTCCGGCTCAAAGGGCAATTGCGTGCCCCTGCCGCCGGGAAGTGGCTCGGTCGGGACGTACATGGCGACCTGCAACACCGGCTATACGGCCGAGCAGAAGTCCGCATCCTGTCCGATCACGCTCGAGGCCAGCGCAACCCCGCGCGACATCTACGGCTACTATTGCGTCGGCGGCAGCGGGGTCGATCCCGCGAGCATCTACGCTTGCAACCATTATCCGGCGCCGCAGTGCACGGTCACCCAGACCTGGCCGATCAACCTGTGCGAACCCTATTTCGGGATCTACTGGGGCTGCAATTACGGCGACCTGCATGTCGACCTCGTGAGCTGCACCGCACCGGTTGATGGCGCGACGCCCTACACCACGACCACCGAAACCGTGGTGACGACCCAGCGCAATGAGAGCCAATGTTCGGGTCTTGCGGGCGATAGCAATTGCTCGCTCGACAGCGAGGTCTGCACCGACAGCGATCCCGTCACCCGGATCGTCGACGGCGTGTCGGTGACCCAGCCCTGCTGGGCCTGGCAGCGCAATTATACCTGTTCGGCCAGGATCGCCGGCAATGATTGCAGCGAGCTCGAGGCTAACGGCAGCTGCCGCTTCGTGCGCGAGGATTGCCTGACGGGCGACAGTCCCTGCTCGACTGCCGAGCGTGTCTACGAGTGCCCGGTGCCGCCGAGTGAGACGTCGGGCCAGCAATATGTCTGCGACGGCGACGTCTATTGCATCGACGGCTCGTGCGAGACCATCCAGCGCGAAGCCAATGACGAATTCAAGGACGCGGTCGTCGCCTTGAGCGCGATGGACCAGGCGCGGCGCGAATTCGATCCTGCGACCATGACCCTGTTCAAGGGCGAACGCGAGACCTGCTCGTCCAAGGTCTTCGGCGTGCTCAACTGCTGCAAGGGCAAGGGCTTCCCGCTCATCCCCGGTATCCAGCTGCTGGTCGCGCTCGGCTGCGGGCGTGAGGAAATCCTGCTGCATCAGCGCGATGCGCAGGGGCTGTGCGCCTATGTGGGCACCTATTGCTCCTCGAGCTTCCTCGGGGTCTGCCTGACCAAGAAGAAGGTCTACTGCTGCTTTGAATCCAAGCTGACCCGCATCCTGCAGGAGCAGGGCCGCGCGCAGCTGCCCAAGCCCTGGGCCAAACCCAAGTCAGAGCAGTGCCTGGGCTTCACGCTCGACGAGTTCGCCCGCCTCGATCTCTCCCGCATGGATTTCTCCGAGGTCTATGCGGAGTTCACCGACGCTGCGCGCCTCCCCGACGAGCTGCAGACCTCCGAACTGATCCAGCAAAAAATCCGCGACTATTATGAAAGGAGCAGCCAGTGAGCGCGCTTCGTACCTCTGTGTCCGCCGCCCTGATGGCTGCGCTCCTCGTCCCGACAATGCCGCTCTTTGCTCAGGACCATGGCCCGCAGCAGGCCGTGACCGCCGATGAGGCCGATGCCTTCTACTGCGGCGAGCGGCGCCTCGGTTACTGGTTCTACTGCGTGCGGCCCAAGCGGGCTGAACCACGCGAGCAGGGATCGGCCCCCCAGGCGCAGTCAGCAACGGCCCAGCTTGAAGCCGTCACGGCCGAGCTTCGCGAATTGAAGGCCCGGGCGATCATCGAGCCGACGCCTCAGAACGTGACCGCCTATATCCGCTTCCAGCGCGAGCAGCTCGATCGGGCCTCGCTGTTTTCCGATGTCTGGCAGCGCGCGATCTGGCAGGAGCCTGAGCTCGACTACACGCTCGAGCGCCCGGTCGGCACGCTGGCCAAGCGGCAATGGCAGGACGCCCGCGCCGCCGAGCGTGACACGATCATGGCGCATCTCGGTGACCGCTACGGGCTGTTCTATTTCTTCGCGCAAACCTGCGGCGCCTGCGAAGTCATGAGCCCGATCGTCAAGGCGGTCGCCGATCGCTGGCACCTGACCGTCCGGGCTATTTCGACCGACGGCGGTCCCTCGCGCCATTTTCCGCAATACACCGTCGAGAACGGGCAGCGCCCGCGCATGGGGTTGGAGCCCAAGATCACCCCGGCGCTGGTCCTATGGGACAGCGAAGCGGCGCGCGCGATCCCGATCGGCTACGGGGTCCTGTCGGCCGACGAGCTGCAGGATCGCATCTTTCTCCTGACCTCAAAGGAAGCCGGCCATGATTTCTAAGCTGCGCACAGCGGCGCTTGCGCTTGCCGCCACGAGCCTCGTTACGACCCCGCTCTTCGCCAATGTCGGCGACAGCATGGACCGCTTCATGAACGACATGGGCGGCGCGGCGAATGTCACCGGGCCGAGCGCCTTCCAGGGCCAGTCGGCAGGCTACTACAGCCTCGGCAATGTCTGGACGCGCTTCCCGCAAAAGACGACCAACATCGCCAATCTCCAGCTGCCCAAGGCGCGGGCCGGCTGCGGCGGGATCGACATTTTCGCAGGAAGCTTCAGCTTCATCAACGCGAGCGAGATGGTCGCGCTCCTGAAGGCGGTCGCGAACAATGCCGTGGGCTTTGCCTTCAGCCTGGCGATCGACACCGTCTGCCCGGAATGTTCGAAGATCATGCAGGAGTTTGCGCAGAAGGCGCAGCTCATGAACAACCTGTCGATCAACTCCTGCGAGATGGCGCAAGGGCTGGTTGGCGGGATCTGGCCCAAGGGAGACCTTGCCGACAAGGCGATCTGCGAGGCCATCGGCAACAGCGAGGGCATTTTCACCGATTACGCGGCGGCCAAGCACGGCTGCGGCACGCGCGGTCAGCGCAGCTCGACCACTTCGGGTGCCGGGACGGACTACGCCGACATCAATCCGGCCGTAGCGCGCAACTACACCTGGCACGTCCTCAAGAAGTCGGCCTTCTTCACGCCCAACGGATCCTTCGACCGCGAGCTCGCTGAATACGCGATGACGCTGATCGGGACGGTCATCTACGTCCCGCCCAAGGACGATGAGCCGGGCAAGTTCGTGCCATTTGCGGGCGATGCATCCTCGACCCTGGTGACCGCGCTGCTCGATGGGACGCAAGGCCAGACCGTCCGGGTCTTTTCCTGCGACGAGCCGGACCAGTGCCTCAATCCGACGTTCCGGGACATGAGCCTCAGCTCCGCCAAGGCAATCCGGCCGCGGGTGGCTGCGCTGATCGGTAGCATGGTGACCGCGATCCGCTCAGACACCGCTATTGGCGATGCCGAGAAGGAGCTGCTCCAGGTTGCCTCGGTGCCGCTCTACAAGATCCTGACGGTCCAGGCCGCCTATGGCCGGGGCATGGCGACCGATGATCGCGACACGCTCGCCGAAATCACCAGCATCGACCTGCTCTACGCGGTGCTCGACCGGATCGTGTCCGAGGCCGGCCGCTCGATGGCGAGTTTCATCGCCGCCGACGAGGCCAAGCTCGCGATCTGGCGTTCGCAGGTTGCAGACGTCCGCTCGAGCCTCGCGCAGCGTCAGGCGACGGGACAGGCCAAGGTCTCGGCCATCATGCAGATCATCGAGAAGACGGCGATGATCGAGAACATGCTGGCTGCCTCGATGTCCCCATCAATGGCCGCATCGCTCGACTGGTCGCGCGCCCTCCAGTCCCGTTCCATCGTCCCTTAAGGCGAGACATGTCATGATCGAGATCTTCACGGTCGGCGGCGGCGAGTACATCGTCAATGTCCTCCATGCCGTCGCCAGTTGGACGGGCGCGGGCGGCTACAAAAGCCTCATCCAAGTCACCATGGTGATGGGGCTGGCACTGGCAGTCATCGTGCTTGCCTTCAACCAGGACTGGCGGGCTTGGCTCAACTGGTTCCTTGGCGCGACGCTCATCTACATGTGCCTGATGGTGCCGCGCATGGACGTCCATGTGACCGACCGGGTCAACCCGAGCCTTGCGCCTGCGAACGTCGCCAACGTGCCGCTCGGTCTCGCGCTCATGGCGAGCTTCACAAGCCAAATCGGGGATTATCTCACGCGCTCGGCCGAGCTCGTCTTTGGCCTGCCCGATGATCTCAACTACTCGAAGAACGGCATGATCTACGGCGCGCGGCTGATGGAAGCGACGCGCTCGCTGCGGATTTCCGATCCCGAATTTGCCGCCAATCTCGACGAGCATGTCCGGCAATGCGTGTTCTACGACCTGCTGCTTGGCCGCTATTCGATGAAGCAGTTGGCTGAGAGCGATGACGTCTGGACCACGATCGCGCCCGGCAGTGCGGCGCGCGCCCAGAAGTTTGTGACCCGCCAAGCCGATGACAGCGTGACCGCCTCGATCGTCACCTGCGGCGATGCCTACACCGCGCTCTCGAACCAATGGGCGGGGCTGATCGATTCCATGGCGCTGAGCGCCGGACGGCAGCTCTATCCGCGCCAGAGCGCGGCACTCGCCAAGACCAAGCTGCTCGCGGACTTGCCGGTCGCCTATCAGTATCTCTCGGGGGTTTCGAAGAATGCGAGCGACATCTTCCGGCAGGTTCTGACGATCAACGCGATGAACCAGGCCATGCACGGGTTCGCGGGCGCGAGCGGCACCTCGAGCATCGACGTCTTCGCCCAGACCCGCGCCGACATTCAGACTGAGCGGACCTATGCCTCGATCGCCGAGAACGCGATGAAGTGGGTGCCCATCCTCAATGTCGTGCTGACGGTCGTCTTCTACGCGATGTTCCCGGTCATCTTCCCGCTGTTCCTGATGCCCAAGACCGGTCCGGTGGCGCTGCGCGGCTACATCACCGGGTTCTTCTACCTCGCGGCATGGGGCCCGCTCTTCGTGATCCTGCACATGATCCTGATGTTCAAGGGAGCGAGCGATGTTGCGGCGGCCGGCGGCGGCACGGGGCTCTCGCTCGCAACGTTTGCGGGTATGACCGACGTGAACCGCGATATCGGGCTTCTGGCCGGCTATCTCGTTGCGTCGGTTCCGTTCCTGGCAGGCGGCGTCGCCAAGGGCGCGCTCGCGATCTCCGGGCAAGCGACCTCCTACCTCAACCCATCGCAGAATGCGGCCGAGGAAGCGGCGCGCGAGGCGAGCACCGGCAATGTCTCGCTCGGTAACAGCAATCTCGACAATTCGACGGTCTTCTCACGCCAGTTTGCCCAAGGGGCGCTCAATCCGAGCATCTCCTACGGCGCCCCGCAGACGCGCGGGTTCAGCGATGTGGGCACCCAGACGACAAGTTTCGGTGAGGCGGAATTCGCGACCGTGCCGAACTCGCAGTACCCTTTCACGCCCACGCTCGGGCAGGATTTCACGAGCAGGTTGTCGACCTTGGCGACCCAGAGCCGCGGCCAGAGCGAGACCTACTCAAACCTTGCTCAGCAATCGACCAGCTCTGCCGTCACTCGCTTCAACGAGATCCGCAATGCCTACAGTCAGGGCCGTTCCTCGGAGACGGTCAGCGGCACCGGCAGCAACGACAGCATTGGCACCGTATTCAGCGAGGTCGATAACGCCTCCACCACCCTGCAGCGCCAGTTCGGCCTGTCGCGCCGGGCCGCCGACGACATCACAGTGTCGTGGTTCCTCAATGGTGAAGCATCTCTCGGTTTGAAAGGTGAAGCGGGGGTCGGAAGTGCATCTATTGGTGGCAAGGGGGGCCGGAATCAAAGTTGGACCGACAGCGACGTCGGCATTGCGTCTGAGGATCGCAACCGGATTACCGGGACGTTGCAGCAGCTTTCGGACACGCGGAACTGGTCGAGCACGCGTGAAGGCTTCCTGCGCCAGACAAGCTCGAGTTCGAGTTCGCAGGTCTCGACCAGCGCTGCGGGTCTCAGCCGCTCGTTGACCGAAGCACAGACCTACTCTGTCGAAGCACGCCGCGCCGAAGAACTGGCAAGCCGGCTCGAGAACCAGGCCTCCTGGTACGAAGGCACGAACGCTGCAGGTTCGCTCAATCTCAGCCAGGCCTATCGGGAATGGGGCATGGCGGAGCTCGAGGCGAACCGCGACTACTACGGACCGGTCCGGTTCGACGACATCAATTTCCAGATGAGCGCACAGGGCCAGCAGCTCCAGGCGCGGTTCGTGGAGACCTATGCCGACCGGCTGCACGATGATATTGAAGGGCAATTGACGCTGCCCGAGTTCGCGCCAGTCAGCCGTCCTGCCGTTACGAGCCAGGCCAGCGTCCGCGCGCGTGGACCCAGTGGCGGCGTTGGATCAGGCAGTCTTGGCCCTGCTCCTGACACCTCAGGGATCAGCAAAGAAGTCCGCGGGGCCCAGGCGCGGGGCCGCGGGCGGATTGACCAATCGAGAGGCGGTCTAGACGCGATTACCCGCGGAGCCAAAGGGGCAAGCGAGGAGGCGGCCGACGAGGTGAAGGAATGGTAGGATCAGAGGATCAGATCGTTGATGACAACGAACGTGGCAAAAGCAGATAGGCCCACGAAGATTGTGATCAACTTGATACGCCCCCAAGGATCGGCCCAGGTCTTCTTCCACGTATACGCAGTCAGGCGATTTTCCGCGATGGCCCGGTCAATCTCTTTGAGGCCCTTCCAGTCCGAGTTGTCCTGCGCCATTTCCTTCGCCTTAATGTGATGAATTCTGGCCATAGTGCATAATGCGCCAATTTTTTGACCTTATAGCATATTTTCGCAGTAATGTCGCGATTTTAAGACGCTAACTGGCGTAAAATCAGTAGCCCAACGCTCGAAGCGCGGCCACGACCTGTGGACGCATTTGCCATTCAAAATGCTGATTGCCGATATTGCGCTCAAGCGCCTCCAGCATTGAAGTATCCGGGAACTCGAGGTCGAGATTGGGGTCTCGGGCGATGGCGCAAGTCCAAATCTTTGAGCCATCTGATCTGGAAGGCGGCGCGAATCCGATCTCCTCTGCGACCTTGGCGCCGAGTAGCCCGTAATGTAGGTTCGCGGCAGACCAGTTCGCGTAGCCGGCCGCTTCAGCCAGCTTGGTCGCTGAGATGAGATGGTCGGGCGCATGCAAATGCGCCGCGAGCATCGCCCGGTATCCGTCATTCAGCTCGCCGATGGCGAGAAAGGCTTCCTCATAGACCTTGGCTGAAGGAGCCCCGTCCTGGTCCCGTTCCGAAAGTTCCACAGCATCCAAACCATCAAGTCGGGTCTTGACGTTGGTGACGGCTTCGTCCCGTGAACTGCCGGAGCCCTGGGCGGCCAGCGTCTTGCCGCGAAATGCATTAGCCGCCCAAGCCCCCTTCAGTGGCCCCGACTTGATATCGTACCGCCCGTATTTTTCCGTCGCGAACGTCATGATAATTCTCCGCCCAGGCGCAATGATCGATTACGATCGAAGTGCCGTTTCTACTCAAAAACGGCCATTTCTTCCTCGAAGTCATCGCTTCGTTGCGCCTGTCCACGCGCATCCACGGCTCGTTCAATCAGGCGCTTCTTGAGCTGTGCGCTGATTGCAGCCGCTCGGGCTGAAAGAAATCTTTCATAGTCATTCTCCGTGATTCCGAAGCGATCGAGATCCCCGATAAGATGCGACTTCATTGACTTTTCGAGGTTCGGATTGGCCTTACGGAATGTCTTCATATAGACTGACGGTGCCTTGGCACCAATTTCACGCTTGTTAAGATAATCATCAACGATAGTAATATTAACGATATTGTTGATGCGCCACTCCTCCTCCTTCTTCTTGGCCAGATACGCCCTTGGGAAGAAGTGGTGATAGTTCTTACTGTTAGCCTGTTTTAGCCAGTAGTTGCTAATGTTGACTACCGCATCGTCGCTAAACGACTTAGGTTGCTGGTAGGCGTAAAGGCACAGGATGGCTTTGATCGAGCTACGCCCGGCATTAAACCAGCCATTCTCAATCAAAAACTCCGGAGAAATATCGATGCTCCAATCGTAGTCGACCGATTTTCCCTTCAGGATTCGATCTATCCGGCGAATGTCCTGTGCAAGCTTGCTCTCTACGGATGAGGAATACCGCGCTCCAAGACCGCAACGCCAGAAAAAGTCCTCGAGTTGGGCCCGTTGATCCACATCCGGCTTATCGGGATGGTGATAGAAAAAGTACGCGAAAGGCACGAGCAGCGTGTTGTACGGCAGAAGCTTTGAAACAGGAATCCTGTAAGTGTGCCGGAAATATTCGACCGCCCGCTCGAAGGCATCGATCACCTTCGGCCATTTCTCGATAAACTCGCTCTTTTTTAGTTTCAGGATCGTCTGCTTTTTGCAGTCCTTGGTGATGATCAGTGAGATGAGCTGAAGCAAGATCGCGTCTGACACCGTCTCATAATTGACCGTTGTAAGCCGCTCGATCAGCCCTTCATACTCGGCCGAAAGGTCAAAATCCTTCTCTTCATCGAACGTCTTTGCGACCATGATCTCAAAGACGCTCAGCGCCTTGCCGCCGACGTTGATCCGGGTAAAAATCTCTGTGGCGATGTCGATTGCGACGTCCCGGACCTGAATGATCGAGAAATCGTAGCTCTCGATGCGGCGACGATAATCAGAGATCTTGTTGTGGTATTGCGTTGGGAAGGCTGCCAGTTCGGCGAACGAGCCGTGCAGAAGGTCTTTCAGGCGGATGAAGGTGTTGGCTTCCAAGCCTTCAACATCAGTTGTGACAATCTGATCATCTTCACCCGCTTCCAGGTTTACAAACATGTCGGAGAAGTCGTCTGTATGGCCCGAACCGCGAACGACCGTGATGCCGCGGATAGCGGCGTAAAGGCTGGTCAACCGCTGCTGACCGTCTAGCACGAAGGCAACCGTTTCACCTTGCTTTGGGCTAGGCAATGGGGCGTTGCCTAGCTCGCGCACGCTCCTCAAGCGATCTTTCGTCGACCAGAAAATGAAGGTGCCGACCGGATACCCCTTAATGACGCTATCCAGCAGGGCGGCGGACTTCTGGAGAGTCCAAACGAACTCGCGCTGGAACTGGGGAATCTTGACTTGTCCCCGTTCGATGTCGGTCAGCAACGAGGAATAATTGGCATGAGTAGGACTGGGAAGTGACATGTATCATCCAATCTGTGCTGCTGGTTTGTTACCAATGTTCAGCAAAATGGTCGGAAAGTCGGTCGATAGAGGAAGGTTTTTCGCCGATCGCGCACAAGCCGAGATATGTGGCGGCGCGCGTCGCCCCCACATACAGATATCGTTCGAACAACGTGGGCTCGCTTTCGGCGAGCCTGTCGATGCCAACGAAGAACACAGCTTCGAACTCCAGCCCTTTGATGTGACGCACATCAAAGACTCTGATCTCATCATCTCGCCCGATGATCTTGCCATCAACACAGGCGACGGCATGCAGATTTTGCTCCTCGATAACCTCATTGAGTGCATCGGTGAGTGGGCGAACGGCTGCCTCGTCATGAACAAGGATCGCGATAGACGGCAGTGCGCGAGGAGAAACGGAACGCTCGATCTCCGACAGCCGCTTTGCCAACCAACGGGCGATCTCGGCATAATCATGCAGGTCCGAAACCATCACTGGCGGGACCGCATCATTGTTGACGTCGTCGGGCAGTCCGGCGTCTGCCGTTGATCCAGAAGCGGGATCAGCCAGTGCCTTCGCAAGGTCATGCAACTGCCTGCTCTGCCTGTACGCGATCGAAACCCGTTCGATCGACAACCCTGGCTCAACCCATTTGAGGCTGTCCTCGGTGCGGCTGCCCCATTCGGTGATGCGCTGATTGAAATCGCCGCAGGCGAAGAAAGACCCCATCGGTTCAACTGCCAAGGCGCGCATGCACGCAAGCTGCACGGGTGAAAAGTCGGGCGCCTCGTCTACGAGAATTTGGTTGCGTTGAATGTCGTGCATGGCGCGCAGCGGCTCATAGGGTGCTTGTTCAATGTTTCGCCGCACGCGGTTGTCGGCCAGCAAGGCATTACCAGCACGCAGCATGGCCAGAATGATGAGATCCGCTTCCAGTGGGTGTAGGTCTCGCCCGGGATTGGTGTCGGGATACCATCGCTCACCGCGCTCACTTCGCCTAAATTGCCTATATCGGGCGGGAATCCTGCTGAGGTAGTGCCGGACAGGCGCGCTGAAGCGATTGAGAGATAGCTGCCAACCCAGCCGTTCGGCCAGTCCGCTGGCCTCGACTTCAGTCAGGCCTCGATCCGCGATCCAGTCGAGAACGAGAGCGCTTCTGGAACTGCTTGAACGGCGACGAGTCTTTGCGCGCGCCTGCAGTCGCAGAGCGGCGTAGTAGGCTCGTTGCGCGGCGGCAGGCTTGTTCGTTGGCCGATCTTCTTCTTCGTCCTCTTCGTCATCAAGATCATCATCGCTGTGATCTGCCTGATCATCCAAGGTGTCGAGATAGGCAATCAGCTGCTCGAAGAAATTCTGGCCTTGTGTTCGAGCGCCAGCCTGGGCGCGCGCAAGCGCGGCTTTGAGCACGCTGTCGACATCAGCTCGAACACGCGCGAGAATGCTGCGGACCTCCTCGCTCAGCGAGACAAGGGAATAAATGCCGCTTGCCGGAGTAGATGCCCGTGCGCTCTGGATGGCCGTGCTGAGGCGCCCACCCAGTCTTGCAATTTCCGCGTCCGCGGCGGCTGTGAGAATGGCCGCTGCGCTTTCGAGGCCCGACCAGAAATCGCTGTCCTGCTTGGCTTGGAACTGCTCGAACCAGTCGATCGGCGACTCTACGGCTTCGGCCGTTATGGAGGCAGCAGCATCCTTCAGAACGAACGGGCCACCTCCGTTTGCCGTACGCAGAATGGAGAGGTGGTTCCGCGCAAGTTCCTTGCGATGGCCGATCCACGTTTTAATCCGCAGGTCGGAGGCCGGTACATTGTTTCTGTTGAATGCCTCCTTCAGATACTGCCCGAGCAGATCGGTCGGAGTGAACATGATCCAGCTCTGACCGTGAGGCAGTGACGAGGGCGAAGCATCGATCAGGCTTTGCTCGTCGTCGCTCAATCCGTGGGGGTCGAGCTTTTGTCCCAAGCGACGAATAAGCGTGGTGGTCTTACCCGTTCCTGGCGGGCCCAGGATCAGAAGCTGTGAGTCCAGAGACAAACGAAAAATCGCATCCTGATACTCATCCAACACAGCCTGATCGCGCAACTGCATCTTGTCGATGATACCGCGCTTACGCCCGATAGTGACATTGTCATCCACTTCGGCGGCCTTAAGCATTCGCTCGATCTCATCCAGCGCATCGGCAGGAGCGTCACGCTCAGAAAGTAGGCGCAGCAATGAGGCGATGGTGAGGGTCTTCTGCCCATCCGCCTCGAAGATAGTATCCCGTGAATCCCAGCCGTCGGGGAGAGCCTCGGCATGGAATAGGGTCCGTTCCACGACCTCAAGCGAGCCACCGGGCACATCGATGTATCCACCCGGGCGCAACGATGCCAGTCGACCGACAGGGGCGTTATAACTGGCGAACCTTACCCCCGTATCGATCAGCCCTGAAGGAGCGAAACGCGAGATGTAGAAGGTGGTGAGATTGTCTGCCTCGTCTGCCGCGATCACCCTGGCGATAGCGGGTTCCCGCGAGAGGATTTGGTGGCCATTGAGCATTTCTCGGCCGATCTCATTGAGCTTCGCGACGGCTTTTTCGGTCGTCAGCGTGTTCAGCGGTGCAAGGCTCTCCGCAGAAGGCCCCTTGAAACGGGCGAGCTCTGCCCTGGCACCGGCCGCTACGCGATCGAAGATGCTCAATGCTTCTCGTGCAATATCACCGTTATGTTCGTCGCGATTCAGGCTCAAAGCTGTTCCCCCCGTGAGCCCCCATACTTGCAAGGAGGCAGCTCAAAATCCACCACAACTCTCTCAGGATGCGCTATTAATTGTCGCGGCTGATTATGCCGCTCCCCGCTTCAAGACAGTGGGCCTCAAGCACTGGCTTGAACCTCGATTGTCTGCCCAGAAGTCACCATAACGATCAGCCCGCGCTCAGTGCCGGTCATGTCGAGATAGGCGCGAACCTGTGCGCGATAGTGCTCGATCGTCGCCGCGGTCGGCTGCACGTCGCTTTTCCAGTCGATCACGACAGCAGGCTTGCCGTCGCCGTCGAAACTGGTCGCGTCGGCAATACCGACTGTAGCCTGCTCGACCCCTTCGACCTCAACCGCCGCATAGACGGTCAGCTCAGGCACTAGGCTAGCTCGCAGCTCGACAATATCAGGTAGGTTAAGCGTCCGCACCACACAGGCGGCGAGTTCGCCGGGGCTAAGGCCTTGGACGGGATCGTCCATCACCGGCTTGCCGATTTCCAAGATCAAGGCCCGAGCCCGATCTTTCAGCGCCGCCTCACCGGCATCGGTCTCGCCTGTCAGCACCTCTTCAAGCAGCTTATGGAGGATGAGCCCGCGCTCGCGCCCACCCTGAACGCTCAGCGCCGGCCCTTCGTCATCGGGCTGGCCGTCATCGCCGGCTGCCCAGATCTCCACCGCTTCGGGCGTCAGTACCGGGCCGGCGTGGCTTTCATCGCGGCTCGGCGCGAGCCAGACGAGGTGCTGGCGCTTGTCGAGGATTGCGGCGGCTTCGGCGGCAAAGCTATCGCGGGTCTGGACGTTGACTGCTTGTGCCGCTGCCGGCCCCATCCCTTCGGGCAGATGCGAGAGATCGAGCGCGGGCAGATCGGCCAGCGACAGATCGACCAGTGAAATCCAGGCGGACTTGGACTGTGCCGCATCGAGGCGCGGCAGCACCAGCAATTCGCGTGCGCGGGTGGCCGCAACATACCAGAGACGGATGCGTTCGCGCTCAAGTTCGGCCTTCTCGGCGTTGAGCACCGCTTCATAGCCTGCCGGCTTCACGCCGAAGACCGGGCAGTAGAAGGTGTCGCTGTCGCGGTCGGTGACGGAATTGTCGGGCGCCTTGATGCCCGTCATAGTGTTGATCGGGACGACGATCGGCCATTCGAGCCCTTTTGCGGCGTGCATGGTATAGAGCGCGACCGCTTCTTCCTGAGCGTCGGGCCGCCCTTCGACAGCGCGTGTCTCGTCGGTCCAGGCCGCCGTCATTGTCTCGGCAAAGGCGCGCAGGCCGCGTACAGCAAATGCCGAGGTCAGGCTCAGATAGAGATCGACATTGGCAAGCGCACGCTCGGCCTGGCCGCGGTGGCGTGCCAACAGAATGGGGCGCACCCGCAACGCATCGATCGCCTGCGACAGAAGCTCGTGCGGCGTTGTGCTGTTGCTCTGACGCTGGAGCGCCTGGAGTTTTTCGATCGTGGCACGGGCCAGCGGATGCGCGATGTTGGCTGGATCAACGCCAAGGTCGAAGCGCGGAAGTTTGTCGGGTGCCTCCTCTGCGCGCGGCAGCGCCCAAATGATGTCGAGCAGTTGCTCTTCGGTCAGGCCGACAAGCGGCCCACGCAGCAGTGCACCGAGCGCGAGCGTATCCCGACGATCAGCCAAGACGCGGGTGAGCGCGATCAAATCCTGGACTTCCTGACGGCGGTAAAGGCCTTTGCCGGCCTGCGTTGCGACAGGGATGCCATAGCGTTCCAGGGCTTCCTCGTAGCGCCAGAGGTCGCTGCCAGTCGGCGCGAGCAAGGCGATGTCGCCCGGGCGGCAAATACGCCCCGCACCGGTGCGCCGATCGAGAATTATCTCGCTGCCGATGAGCCGCGCGCACATCTGTGCGACAGCTTCTGCCTCGCCATCCCGCTGCTGCTCGGCGGATGCCTTGCCGTCCTCGCCGGCGACCGCCACATCGAGCGCCGCTATACACAGCGCTTCCCCGCGATCGGCATGAAAGGGATCGAGCGCCGTGAAGCCGGGTTGGCCGTCGCTAGAGAGCGGCCCCTCGAACCGCTCGTTCACGAACGTCAGGATCGGCGCGCAGGACCGGAAGTTGGTTGAGATCGACAGGACGCTCTCCTCGTCCTGGGCGACGAACGCATTGCGGGCGCGGACATAGGCCGAGACGTCGGCGCCTCGGAAACGGTAGATCGCCTGCTTGGGATCGCCCACCAGGAAGAGGGCCCCGGGGCGGATGACGAAACTGGCCCAATCACCCGGTTCCCCAACTTCCGGCGGTTCGCCGCATAGGCGCCAGAAGATTTCGGTCTGGAGCGGATCGGTGTCCTGGAACTCATCGACCAGCACTTTCGAGAAGCGGCCGGCGAGCGCGCGGCGCACATCGTTATGGTCGCGCAGAAGATCGCGTGCCGCGAAGATCAGATCGTCGAAATCGAGCAGCGCAGCGGACCGCTTGTAGTCGCGGAAATGATCGAGCACGGGGCGGACCTCGCCAATCAACTCGGCGAGGACGCGGCTCGCGACATTCTGGGTGAGCGTCTGCCATGCGACACAGCATGCCGAATAAGCTGCTTCTGCTGCGAGATTGAGCCGCTCGCCATCTGCTTTGGCGAGACCTTCGCGTTTGGCCGCCTCGACCCATTTGCCCTTCTTCTTGAACGCCAGGAACGTGCCGACCTTGGTGCAGAGGTCGGGATGCGGCGGCAAGGTCAGCAGTTGCACGAGCCCGGCGGGCGTATCGATGGCGGGTTCGCCCTCAAGGCCAACCGACATTTCCGCGAAGCGCTCGGCAAAGACCGCCGTCTCTTCCTCGACGGCCGGCGCGGTGCGGATGAATTCGGCGAAATCCGCTGCCGCTGCCCGAAACGCTGCGAGATGCGGAGCAAGCGCGTCTGCGGCGGGGGCGGCAACGGTACGCCGCTTGCGCAGGTTGTCGACGATCCGGTGGATGAGGCCGACCGTCTCGCCAGGGCTGTAGAGCACCATCTCAGCAATGAGGCCGCCCTCGGCACCGGAGAGCCGTTCGCGGAGCCACGCATCGACGATCTCGATGAAGGCGAGGTCGGCCTGATTGCGATCCATGACGCTCGCGCCGGGATCGATATCGGCCTCGACGGGATAGGGTTTGATCAAGCGCTGGCAGAAGCCGTGAATGGTCGAGCAGGTAATTTCGTCGATATGCGCCGCGGCTGCTGCGAGATGCGCCTTGTTCTGTTCGGAGAGCCCATCGGGGAAGGCAATCTTGAGTTCGGTCGGGATCGTGCCCGCGACCAGCTCGCTCACGAAATCGCGCACGCGCACGAGAAGCTCGCTCGCGGCCAGTTCGGTAAACGTCACCGCCGCGATCGACTTGGGAACAGCGCCTTGCGCCAGCATGGCCGCGATCCGGCCTGCCATGACGGCGGTCTTGCCCGAGCCAGCGCCCGCTTCGACGAGGAGCGACTGGTCATGGCTGATGATCGCGGTGTGGCGGGCAGCGTCGTCCCGCAGGATATTCAGAGCGGCGGTCATTACTGGGCCTCCCAGACCAGAGCGGCGTCACCGAGGAGATCGGTAGCAGCGGGCGTTTTGCGTTTGCAGTAGGTAGCGCCGGCATTGGCGGGCAGCGCGAAGGCGAGATCGTCATATGCCCCGCCGGTGTCCGGTCCGATCAGCGCATGACCAGCGCGCAGGCTCGTGCTCGCGGACTGAAGATAGCCGGTAAGCTCGCCAAGCGTCGCTTCGGGATCTGCGAGCTGAAGATCGACTTCGGCACGCGGATAAAACAGCGAGGCGCTGATCGACACCTCCGCCCCCAGGAGGGCTTTCACCGCGAACGCATAAAGGCAGCGCTGCAACTCGCGGCCACCGTCGATGCTGATATCGTCTTTGGGCTGTCGCCCAGTCTTATAGTCGCGGACAAGCGCGCGCGTGCCATCGCCCGCAAGATCGAGCCGGTCGATATAGCCTTTGATGGCAAAGCCGGTTTCGGGGATCGCAACCGGGGTTGCTGCATCCCACGGGCTGTCCGCGACAGTCTTGGGCGTAGCGCCGCCAAAGGCGACCTCCCCGTAGGAACGAGCATCGTCCAGATGCTCACCGCGATAGGTGAGCGCGCGTTGGGCAAGTGTGCGGGCATCGTCGAGCGTGCGTCGCCAGATAACCGGCGGCGGGACTGCCCGCTCACTTTCCCAGAAACCCGCGACGCTCCCTGCGGCGGCTTCGATAGCAGCGGAGATCTGGGCATCATCGGCGTTGGCGAGGCCGCCATTCGCTTCCAGGTCCTGAAGCGCGAGGTCGAGTGTCATGTGAACAAGATCGCCCATCGCCAGCGCGTCGAGCACCAACGGGTCGGTGCCGCTCTCAGGCATCTGCAGGCGCATGCCATAGCGCCAGACGTAGCCCAACGGGCTACGCAGGAGCAGCCTCAACGAGCTGGCCGACTGGACCCGCGCGAGGATGTCGAGCAGCAGTGGGTGGTCCGCGCGAACCAGTCCATCGTGCGGCGTGATCTCCTCGCGATGCCAGTCGCGCCAGGCGGTCAGCGCGCTGGTGGCCTGCATGTCGCCGGCGAACTCATCCGGCCGCGCCATCAGGCGGTCGGTCTCGCTGAAGGCATGTGCAGGTACGGCGTTACGGCCGATATAGATCTCTTCCGCGACTGGTCCGAGCAATGCGCTTCGGCCAAGCAGACGCCCCTCGCTGTCGCGCCGCGCACGCGACAGCGTGACCTCGTTCGCGGTTGTCGCCAGAATGGTCTCGAAATCGCGCCGATCCGCAGCGCTGATCGGCAGCGGATCGAGTTCGGCAGTGGGGATGATATGATCAGAGATCAGGCGATCTTCGGAAATCCCGCGGGGCCAACGTGAGGAGTTAAGCCCGATAAGGCGCACATAGCGTCGCGGCGATGCCGCGAGCGCGCTTGCGGGCATCCATGCCGGCGACACGCAGGCCTCCAGGCCGTCATCCTGCTTCAGATTCTCGAGCGTCGTATCGAGCGACACAGAGGGGCCAGCGAGCAGTGCTCTGCGCCAGATGGAGAGCGCACGGCCGGTCAGGAAAGCGGCGCCGACCTCGTCGGCTGCCGCATGCCCCTTGGCGAGCAGATCAACGATCCCGCGCAATTCTGGCGTGTGATCCACTTCATCGGGCCAGTCAGCAGCCGTGACGCGAGAAAGGAGCCGATCCCAGGCGCTGCGAGATGCCAGCGGCGCGTCGGCGGGCAGAACGCGCAACCACCCTTGCGGCAATGAACTGAACGGGCCGGTCTCCGATCCGCAAAGCGTCGCCAGCCGGCGCATGCGGGTCTGCGAGAACCCGCGGATCAGAATATCAGCAAGCGCCGCAGCGGCCTGTCCGTCCCGTGTGGTGGTGACTTTGATGCCATGGGCGAAATGAAGGTCGAGGTTGGCGTCTGCACGCAGGGCGAGGAAGTGATCGTCATAGTCGCCGGTCGAGGCGGCGGCGATGGCGATGTCGGCAGGATCGACGCCGTCTATCACCATGAGCGCGCGCGCCCAGCGGATCGCCTCGACCGCTTCGTGATAGTCGGTAGCTGCGCTGACCATGTGCTGTTCGGGTCTCCGTGCATCCGAGCGAAGCACCTCGATATCGGTCGCGGCAAGCCATTCCGGGACGGGGCGCGGGCCTGCGACCCATGCGACCGGCACATGTGCCGCAAGCGCCGACAGAAGCGGACGCCAGCTCGGCGAAAGCTCGGTGATGCCGACGACCTCGACGGCACCGAGGATCGCCGGAGCGTGGGCCAAGCGCTTGAGCGCAGCCGACACCAGATCGGCGGGGCGCATCATCCCGGCCGGCAGCTGCTCCTGAACGGCTGCCTCGAGGTGTGCGATCGATTCAAGTCGCGGATGTTCATGGGCGCGAGCGGCCAAGTCGACCCCCGAGCGCCAGACCTTGTGGAGCGTGTCGGCTGCGGCATCGACCATGCCCGGCAGCAATTTGATGCCATCCAGCTCGCCCAGCGACGTCTCCGTCAAGGCTGCCTGGATCGCGCTGCGCAGGCTCGCGTCGTTGATCGGCCGCGTAAAGCCTCCAGCCAGCCGAGCAGTGAGCTGCTCGAACGACAGGATTTGCAAACCGTGAAGACGCCGCCTTGCCGCATCCAGTCGCAACTCGCGCATTGCCAAACGACCATGCACGACGATCGTGCGCCGCTTAGGATTGGTGCTCACTGCCGAGTTCCTCCTATTATCTTACTGGTTTCGCTTGACGCGACTCCCTTGCATGGATAGAAACTATACGGGAAATGACAATATGTCCATATAGTTTTTATCCCCTCGGGATTTGAAGGAACGAAGCAAGATGACCAGCGAGGGGCCAGCACTGAAGTGGGGCGTCGAACGCCGCCTCGAATTCATCGAGTTCCGGCTATTCTGGGAAGGCGGCGTCAACCGCTCAGACATTATCGAAATGTTCGACGTATCCGTGCCGCAAGCCTCAAAGGATCTTACGCTCTACCAGGAGCGCGCACCGAATAATGCGCTCTACGACAAGAGCGCCAGGAGATATGTTGCCGGGCCAAATTTTGCGCCGGTGTTTTTTAAGCCTGATCCTTATGGCTATCTTTCGCGCCTCCGCTCGGTCACCGAGGGGCTGATCGAACTCGGCGAGTCCTGGATCACACAAGTTCCCGACACCGACATCGCACTGACGCCTCGTCGCGACATCAACGTCAAGGTACTCCGCACGATATTGGGTGCCGTACGAGACGTGCGGTCGGTAGACATCAACTACCAATCGATGAGCAAGGAACGCCCCGAACCGATCTGGCGCCGCATGACCCCGCACGCATTTGGCTATGACGGCTTCCGCTGGCATGTGCGCGGCTATTGCCACATCACCGACAAGTTCAAAGACTTTCTATTACCGCGCATTCTCGACGTAGGCGAACTTGGCGAGGCTGGCGCACCAGCTGAACAGGACGCCCTATGGCAGGAGCGTTGTTGCATTGAGATCGGGCCGCACCCTGATCTCACAGTCAGCCAAAAAGAGGTGGTGAGGAAAGATTACGGAATGGCGGGCGGTTCAGCTGTGCTGTCAGTGCGCTACGCCATGCTCTTCTATGTGCTGAAGCGCCTCGGCCTTTTGGGTGATGCGACGACGCTGCCCGCCCGCAGCCAGCATATCGTTGTGGTTAACCGCGATGAAACGGCTGCTGCACTAAAAAAAGCTGAATATTCTGTTTGATAGCTGGATGCGCCAGGTCCGTTTCACCCTCGACAGGCGCCTCACTTTTTTCTACTATTTTCCTCAATCTTCTCATTTTCGAGAGCGGTCGGAGAATTGGCGTGGAGAGCGAAGTGATGACTGTCCGCGAACTCGCTGACTATCTGAAGCTCGCCGAGAAAACCGCCTATCGGCTCGCTGCCGATGGCAAAATCCCGGGTTTCAAGGTCGGCGCGTCCTGGCGATTTCGAAAAAGCGAAATTGATCGTTGGATCGCTGCTCAAGAGCAAGGACGAGGCTAAGAGATGAACACTTGTTTAAATGCTCCGCTTCTCTCGATCCTGAAACTCAGGCTGCTGATCGGGTTTCTCGGCGAGCGCGCCCAATTCGGATGGTGGCCAACGGCCTTTTATGAAGCCTCGGGTCGACTTTTTCTTGAGCCGATTTTTGCGAAGACGAGCCGCGTTGCTCAGTATCACGGTGTGATTGAGGCAGCGCGTCGTCACCACGACGAGGCCCTGAATGCGGGGGCGTATCACCTTTTCCGTCTGCCAGAGGAAATTGAGCAAGATCTGCATATGCTGATGCTCGAGGATGGCGGCGATCTGACGGAGGCGGCGCGTTACGACGACACCCAAACCGCCCTCGAAGCCCTTGCTGGCCTGACAAGCGCGACGAAACGCAGTGCGTTGGGGCCAGTCGCAATCGGTAGTGTTTCAGACGTTGCCGACCTTCTGAACGAAATTGCGGCGGTCTATGCTTCAGCCTTTGCTTCTGATGCTCAAGCCATTCCGTATTTGGTACGATAGCTGTGACTGGCGATACCTTATACACCACACAATTGCAGGCTGGCCTAGGTCTTATCGATGAGACCAAAGACCTGCTCGATCTGTGGCGTCCTGGAATGACCGCGTCACAGCTACATCAACATGCGCTGACTTCAGGGCGGTTCCCCAATGTGACGGCTCGCCGGTTGCGCAACATTGTTTCGGAATGTTTTGCTCCTCGGTACCTCGTTTCACACGGTGCCCCAGCTCAACACCTCAAACGGCTGTCCGGGAACATTGCTGGATCGGACTTGATCCAGCTGATGCTGATATTCACCGCTCGTGCGAACCCGATCCTGGGCGATTTTATTCGCACCTTGTATTGGGCCCGATACGCTGGTGGCTATGCGGAAATCTCCAACGAAGACGCGCGGGCATTCGTCGAGCGCGCGATCGACGATGGGAAGACTTCGAAGCGATGGTCTAATTCAACGGTTCGGCGCGTATCTGCCTATTTGACTGGTTGCTGTGCGGACTATGGATTGCTTGGCTCTGGAGCGCGATCCAGCCGGCGTATCCAAGCACTTCGCATTTCCGCCGGAGTAGCTGCTTACCTTGCTCACGACCTGCATTTTTCGGGCTTAGGTGACAACGCCTTACTCGCGCATCCTGACTGGATGCTCTTCGGTTTGGCCAGAGAGGACGTGCTGGACGAGCTAAAGAAGCTGTCCTTGAAGGGCCACCTGATTGTGCAGGCGGCGGGGGATGCGGTCCGCATCAGCTGGAAACAACCAAACATGGAGGCACTTTGCGATGTCCTCTCTCAGGGCTGATTTCGATGAGTTGCGTGAGCGCATTCGCCATGGGCGCGAACTGGGTCACGCCAGTTTCGAACCCATCTACTATTTGATCTTTCCACCAGATCAGATTCTGGAGGTTAAGCGGCAGACCCCCGCATGGCTGGCAAAGTTGCATCAAGAAGGCTGGGATGTTCACACGTTTTCGATTGCCGAGAACCTTTGGGACGTTCTCCAAAGCGATCCTTTTTGGTCGCTTTGCCTCATGGAGGATAAGGCGGCACCGCTTGATTGGGAGCGTACAAACAAGTCTTTAGCGGACATCGTCACTGCCGGAGGGGGGCTCCTACAGCGCCTCGAAGAAGAGCTTAAGCCTCTCGAAGGTCAGCCAAACACGCTTCTTCTGGTGACGGATTTGGAAGCCCTGCATCCATTTTTGCGTATCGGAGCCATCGAGAGCCAGCTCCAAGGGCAATTTCATGTGCCAACTGTATTTCTCTACCCGGGCGTTCGAACCGGCAAGACACGTTTGAGATTCCTGGGCTTCTACCCAGAGGACGGCAACTATCGCTCTGTCCACGTCGGCGGTTAGAGAATAAGGATCAGGCAGGGGAATAATGGTGGAAATTCGCGAACTATTTGATCCGTCCAAGGATATCTTCAGGACGATCGAGAAGGTCATCTCTTACGGGGCAGCTCAAGAAGAGCGCCTGAAGGCCGAGATCTCAGAGTATGTCGTCACTGAAAGCATAGAGGAGCAATTCCGCAAGCTTCTCGACCGCATGCAATTGGCTATGGAAGCTGGTGGGGAGAATGAAGTCGGCGTGTGGGTGTCCGGGTTCTATGGCTCGGGCAAGAGCTCATTCACAAAGTATCTTGGGCTTGCCTTCGATAACCAGCGGACCATCGACGGAACGCCGTTCATCAAGCACCTGCAAGATCGGCTGCATAAACCTCAGACCAAGGCACTCCTCGGCACCGTAGCACAGCGTTTTCCTGCCGCAGTTGTGCTGCTCGACCTGGCCAGTGAGATGCTCGCCGGAGCAACTATGGAAGAGGTTTCGACGGTTCTCTATTTCAAGGTTCTTCAATGGGCCGGCTATTCGCGAAACCTAAAGGTCGCCGCGTTCGAGCGGATGATCGAAAAAGATGGGCGCACTGACGAGCTCCATCGGCGTGTCGCCGAGGCCTTGCCTGGTGCCACGTGGGAGCGCGTTCAGAACAATCCGCTCGCTATCGATGGGCTCATCCCTAAGATTGCGCACGAGATGTATCCGGGCCTGTTCCCGGAAGCGAAATCATTCTCCTCCAGCACCGATGGTTTCTTCCAGTTCGAGGATCAACGTGTCCAAGAGATGATCGATATTGTCCGCGAGAAGAGCGGCAAGCAGAATATCATCTTTATCGTCGATGAAGTCGGCCAGTATGTCGCGTCTCGCGATAATCTGATTTTGAACCTTGATGGCTTGGCGAAAAACCTCAAACGCCTCGGCGATGGCAAAGTCTGGATCATCTCAACCGCGCAGCAGACCCTGACTGAGGATGATCCCCGGGCCTCACTCAATTCGGATAAGCTCTACAAGCTGAAGGATCGCTTCCCGATCCAGATAGATCTGGAATCGAGCGATATTAAAGAGATTTGCTACCGCCGCTTGCTGGGCAAGTCGCCATCGGGTGAGGAAACGCTCGGGGGGCTGTTCGATACGCACGGGCAAGCGTTGCGCCACAATACCAAGCTTGTAGATGCGAAATATTATAGCGCGGATTTTAGCCGCGAAACATTCATCAACCTTTACCCGTTTCTGCCCGCTCATTTTGACATTTTGCTGCACCTTCTAGGCGCATTGGCGAAGTCTACTGGCGGCATTGGCCTGCGATCGGCCATCAAGGTGATTCAGGATGTTCTGAAGGGTGAAGGCGGATCGACTGCGATGGCCGACCAGCCGGTAGGCTGGCTTGCGACAACTGTCACGCTCTATGACGAGTTGGAGAAAGACATTCGCCGGGCTTTCCCTTCGATCCATCAAGCGGTTGGGAAGGTTCTCGTCCGTTTTCCGGACACCAAGCGCCATCAAGACATAGGCAAAACTGTCGCCGTGTTGCAGATTCTCAGCAACCTTCCCGTCACCGTACAGAATGTCGCGAGTCTGATGCAGCCATCAGTCACCGGCGCTTCTGAACTCGACGATGTGCGTAAAGCGGTCGACGAGATGCTCGGCGACGTTCATGTTCCGTTGGGGGAGAAGGACGGGCACCTTGTCTTTCTGAGCGAGAAGCTCAGAGATATCGAGCACGAGCGAGGGGCGCTGGCGCTGCGCTCGGTCGATGTTAAGCGAGCGTTTAACGACGCCATGCGGGACGTTTTTGATCCTCTGCCGCGCGTATCCCTGCACGGAACATTGGCGGTTACTGCCGGCCTCAAAGTGCAGTCGAGTGGTGCGGCAAACAGCTTGGCCGGCGATCAGAACCCCGTTCAGATGGTTGTCGAGTTAGTGCCCGCACCAGATTACGATGCTGCACGCAGTCGTATGCTCGATGACTCCCGTAGCCGCACCGGTAGGAACGTGATCGGCTTGCTGTCGCGCGAAAATCCTGACCTGGAAGATCTGGCAAACGAGATCTATCGCTGTCAGCGGATCGCCGAATTGCATCGGAATGAGCCCGACCAGGAGGTCAGAGACTATTGCGCAGGGCAGCTTGACCGGGCGGCCAAGCTCGGCACTCAATTGAAGAGCAAGATCAAGCAGACCCTCCAAGGCGGCTCCTTTGTATTCCGCGGCCAGGTCACGGCGGTTTCCGCGCTGAACGTTGATCTTCTGGAAGCTGCCAAAAAGCTCCTCGCGGATGTCTCGGAGCAGGTGTTCGATCGCTACGCTGAAGCCCCAGTGCGCGCTGCTACAGATACCGCTGAGAAATTTCTCAAGGTTGCGAACCCCGCGGCGATCAGCAGTGCTCTTGATCCACTAAGCCTTGTGCAAGTGGTTGCGGGCCGAGCAAGCTTTAGGACTGACCATAAGGCGATGATCAGCATCCGCGATTATATCGACAAACGCGGAACCACTGATGGCAAGCGCTTACTTGATGATTTCAGCAGCGATCCGTTCGGGTGGTCGCCGGATACCACGCGCTACATCCTTGCCGCCATGCTGATGGCTGGCGAGATCAAACTGAAGGTGTCGGGACGGGAGGTCACTGCCGCCGGTCAACAATCCATCGACGCGTTGAAAACGAACAATTCGTTTAAGCCGATTGGTGTGGCGCTACGCGAGGAGCGACCGTCGAACGAAACCCTGGGCCGAGCCGCAGAGCGGCTAACGGAGCTAGTCGGTGACACCGTCATCCCGCTGGAGCAGGAAATTAGCAGAGCCGCTACAAAGCACTTTCCTCGTTTCCAAAACGACTATGGCTCATTGTCAGAGAAGCTGAGCGGTCTAGGGCTTGGCGGCAGCGATCGAATTCGCTCAATGAATCAGGATATTGCTGATGTTCTGTTCACCGATGCGTCGGATGCCCCGCAGCGGTTGGGAGCTGAGAATTCGGCGATATACGACAACCTAAAGTGGGCGCTCGAGGTAAAGCGCTCGCTCGACAATGGCCTCGATGGGACTGTGCGTGATCTGCAGTCTCATCGCCTTGAGATTGACGAGCTACCCAACACCGGGGCTCCAGGAGAACTGCGCAAGGAACTTAGCGATGACCTGGAGAGGCTGTCGGAACGGCTGAAAAAGGAAGACTTTTTTAACCACGCCGCTGATTTGAGTTCACTGCTCACGCATATCAAGGCGCGGGTTCGCGAGACTGTAAACTCCCTGTCCGAGCAGCAGAAGCAGCGGCTAAAAGAGGGCGTCGAGGATCTGCAACGTTTGCCTGAATGGGCGCGGTTAACCCAGGAAGAACGGGGCAACACGATCGCCCAATTGGAGGCCCTCGGGCTAACCGTTTCAGACGACTTGACGGGGCTCCGAAAGCTGCTGGCCCGCGATTATGACATCAGCACCACTATCGAAGAATTGAAGCGGTCCATTGTGCGTCAGGACCAAGAGCGTCGACTGCAAGAATTGGAGGAACAGGCCGGCAAGGATGACACCCAAACGCCCAAAACCCTTACCCGGTCGATTTCGGTTCCAACAAAGGTCGCCTCAGCTGCTCAGCTGGATGCGCTAATCCGCACGCTGGCCAATCTAAAGGCGCAACTCGCACTTTATGACCACATTGATGTGTCGATTAGCATGGACGAGGATGCCTAACGATGGCGTTCGATCAGGCAACTCGCAACCGACTACAGCGCTTTGTGACCGACACGCGCCGCATTCTGGAAGAAGAATTCACCCGCCAACTCCAGAATGATCTTGGGATGGATCCGGTTTCCGGCGACGTCACGCCAATCGAGACCCTACAGCATATCAACGACTCGCAGCGCGAAACCGCGCGAATCATGCGTGATACCCTGGCTCACTATTGCGCCAGTCCAGGTATTGATGCGCAGTCTGGCCTGGATCGCATTGTGCGTGAGCAAGCGTTCACCGTGCTCAATCGGCTGGCTGCGCTTCGGATGGCTGAAGCACGCGGGCTGCTGATTGAATCCGTCGGCAATGGCTATCAGGCAAAGGGTTTCCAGCTCTATGCGAGGCTAGCAGGCGCAGGCCTGGGCGAAACTGGCGACGCGTACCGGGTCTATCTGCAGAGCGTTTTCGACGAACTGTCTCAGGATCTGCCTGGGCTGTTTGACCGATACTCCCCTCAAGGCCGCCTATTCCCGCGCGAGGCAGCGCTAATGCAGGTGCTGGGCCAGATCAATCACGGCGAGATTGATCCGCTCTGGGCCGAGGATGAGACGATCGGTTGGATCTATCAGTACTTCAATTCCAAGGAAGAGCGAAAAGCGATGCGCGATGCCTCTCAGGCACCGCGCAACAGCCGCGAACTGGCCGTTCGCAACCAGTTCTTCACGCCGCGCTATGTGGTGGAATTCCTGGTCGACAACACGCTGGGGCGGCTCTGGTTCAATTGGACGGGTGGCCAGACCGCACTGCGTGACCGCTGCCAATACCTACTGGTAAAACCGGATGAGCGGCCCCAGTCGGCTGAACGCCTGCGTGACCCACGGACAATCAAGCTACTTGATCCCGCCTGTGGTTCGATGCATTTCGGGCTCTATGCCTTCGATCTGTTTCAGGAGATCTACCGAGAAGCTTGGAACTGGGAGCAGACCCATGGTCCCGATGCGCTGGATCGAGAGACCGGCGGCAGCTCCGAGCTAAGACCGCTTTCCGAAACTTATGCCGATCAGGGAGCCCTCTTTGGGGACGTGCCCCGACTAATCATCGAATACAATATCTATGGCGTCGATATCGACCCGCGGGCAGCGCAGATAGCGTCTTTGGCACTTTGGTTGCGCGCGCAGCGGGCTTGGCATGAGTCCTCCGTAAGCGCGAAGGACCGGCCCGAGGTTGGCCAGGGGCACGTAGTAGCGGCGGTGGCTCCACCAGCCGAGGTAGACTTGCGCAAGCGGTTCATGGCGGAACTTGATCCTCTTGACGCCGAGCTGTTTGAGCACGCGCTGTCGATGCTTAAAGGCTTGCCCGAGCTTGGGGTGCTGCTCCAGGTTGAGAAAGAGCTACCAAAGCTTATTCGCAAGGTGTTTGGCGAGCACGGTAATTTGTTCCGTGCCGAGGATATGGAGCAGTGGCAAAGAGCTGAAGGGCGACTACGCATGGCGCTGACAGACTATGGTCGCGCCGCGCAGTCCACTTATCAGGGGCGGATGTTTGCGGAAGATGCACTGCAAGGGTTGCGGATCATAGACCTTTGTCGCGAAGTTTTTGATGCTGTCGTAATGAATCCTCCCTTTGGCGCTCTATCGACGGACACGAAAAATCAGTTGGGGAGAGTTTATCCCAACAGCAAAAATGATATTTTAGGAATATTCGTTGAGCGAGGCCTGGGATTGCTGAGGGCGTCTGGGTTACTTGGAGCAATTACATCAAGAACCTGCTTCTTTCTTACAAGCTACAAGAACTGGAGGGAAGAGGTGGTGCTTGGAATGTCAGTTCCCTTAACTATGGCTGATCTAGGTTTGGGAGTTATGGACGACGCTCTGGTGGAAGCTGCGGCTTATGTTTTGGAGCGAAAGTCGTGACACTCTTTCTTAGGATACTTTCCGATCTTGATAAATCTCATGCGCTGTCAGAGGTTGTATTAGCTGCGAGAAATAGCTCTCCAGACGAGCGAATTTTTACCGTTGCGGCTGATGTCTTTGGAGCGCTGCCGGGCGCACCATTCGCCTACTGGGCGACAGATTCCATGCGAAGCGCGTTCAAAAGTCTGAACAACATAGGGAGCGGCGGGCGACTTGCTCAGCATGGGGGCTCAACGAAAGAGGACTTTCGATTCCTTAGAGTGTGGTGGGAGCTCGACCCGCTGGCTTGCCACGCCAACAGGTGGTTTCCATTCGCGAAAGGAGGGGCCTACTCGCCTTTCTATGCTGACGTATATCTAGCTGTAAATTGGGAAAACGACGCGAGAGAGCTGGAAGCGTCGCTCTTGAAAAAATACCCCTATCTTGGAGAAACGGCAAACTGGGTCTTGCATAGAGAATGCAACTATCTGTCGCCTGGGCTGACATGGTCACGGAGAACAAAGACGCCACTGTCAATGCGGGTACTGCCATCGAATTGCATCTTTGCAGACAAGGGGCCTTCACTGTTTGCGCCAAATAATGACGAAGAGGAATTACTTTGGATTTTGTCCATCACATCGAGCCGGGCATTTTATAGCTTAGTTGAGTTGCAGCTTGCCGCTGGCGACGCTAGGCCGGGTGGAGCGGCACACTCATTTGAAGTGGGGATCATTGGGAGTACTCCCCTTCCAAACGCTGGGGCACTGGAAAAGGTGAAACTCGCCAGCCTAGCGCGTCGCGCCTGGTCGTTGAAGCGAAGCCTCGACACCGTCGAGGAAGTTTCTCACGCGTTCATTCTACCTTCTGCATTGCAATCTCGCGTCGGATTGCCCGAACCAGCATCCGTTTCTGCCGAGCTGGCCAACATCCGGGAGGAGATCGACGAAATCGCGTTCAACCTCTATGGATTTAGCAACGAAGAACGTTCAGCAACCTTAGCGGCGCCCGTCATAGCGACAGCTGATTCAAAGGACGAAGTCGCAGACATTGACGACAATGAAGATGACGATAGCGCACCGTTCATTGATCAGACGGACAGTCTCCTCAGCTGGGCGATCGGAGTATCGTTTGGTCGCTTCGACTGGCGCCTTGCAACCCGCGAACGCAAAGCTCCGTCCGAACCTGCTCCATTCGATCCTCTTCCGGGCAGGAGTCCCGGCATGCTCCCCGAAGGTGCCGCGCCATTCCATGCCCATAATGGGATCCTCGTGGACGACCAGGGTCACCCGCATGACCTGCCCCGGCTGATCGAAGAAGCCCTCGCCCGCGTCGATACGGAGTTGCCTGGCGACGTGCGCCGCTGGTTGCGGCGCGACTTCTTCCCTCTGCACCTGAAGCAATACAGCAAGAGCCGCCGCAAGGCGCCGATCTACTGGCCGCTCTCGACTGCATCGGGCAGCTACACCCTCTGGCTTTATTACCCCAGCCTGACCAGCCAGACGCTCTACACGGCGATCAACGACTTCATTGAAGGGCCGAAAGGGAAACTGCAACAGGTCGGCAGGGAGCTTAGTGTTCTTCGCGACAAGGGCAGCACCCGGTCCCGCGATGACGAGAAGGCCTACGAGGCTCTTCAGGCGCTCGAACTTGAACTGATCGAGCTGCGCGACACCCTGCTGAAGATCGCACCTACTTATCGCCCGAACCATGATGACGGTGTGCAGATCGCCGCCGCACCGCTCTGGCAGCTCTTCCACCACAAGCCCTGGCACAAGATCCTGAAGGATACCTGGGCCAAGCTCGAAAAGGGCGGCTACGACTGGGCACCTCTAGCGATGGCCTACTGGCCCGACCGCGTGAAAGAAAAGTGCAAAACCGACAAGTCTCTGGCCATCGCCCACGACGTCGAGCACCTCTACGTCGAACCCGAGGCCAAGAATCCGAAGGCACGTGGCCGCCAGAAGGGGAGTGACGCATGAGCATCGCCGCCTTCATTCGCGACACCATCCTGCGCCCCCGCCTGCTCGAGGCGGGCTGCATGGTCGTCTACGACCCGGATCGTCGCTATCAGACGATTTGCGCCGGCATCGAGGACGACCGAGTCCGCGTGGTGGATGCCTCGGAGAGCAGCATCGAAAGCCGATTGGCGGCGATCGAAGCGCTAAGTGAGGTCGGCCAGCCGAAGAGCGATCTCGATGCGGTTCTGATCTACGTGCCCAAGCGGCGGTCGGAGACTGACGAGGACCGACAGGTCGATCCATTTGCGATCTATGCCGTCAGTGGTGACGCGTTCCCACGTGACGACGGTGATGATTATCTGAGCTTGTGCCTGCGCGCAAAGCCCGATCATTCGACCGAGGTACGCCGCGTTTTCGCTGGCTCGCCCTCGGGTCCGGCCTTTTCAGTCATCGATGCGATTGGTGGCGGCGCCAGTTGGCCGCAATTGCGGTCTGCACTGAAAGTAGAATCCGGGCGGGAGATTCTTGTCGCCCTACTAGCGCCTAGTCCGCTTCAAGCCGAAACACTGAAGGTCCAGGATGGCTGGGTCGATGAGGCTCGGGCGTTCGTCCGAGCGACTCTTGGCCTGAATCTCAAAACGAGGGGGAAGACTTGGGGTGCAGTCGCCGATGAACTGTGGCGTTTTGTCCTGTTCAGCGAATTTGTTTTCGACCTGCCTGTGGCGCTGCCGAACGCCCTCAAAGATGTTCCCCACGCGCCGGTCGAGGCAAAGCCTATCATTGAGGATGTCTGCGACCGCCTGCGGAATAGCACCAACACCCGCAATGCCTACATCGAACGCGCCGAGGCGATCGAACTTGAACTCGATCTCCCGGGACAATGCAGCGCAATCGCAGATTTAGGAGAGCGAGATACGTTCCCGTTTGAGGAAAGGACGTTCCTTGAGATCGCAATTAAGGGAATCACTTCAAACGAAACTGATGCCACGCGCCGGATGTTAGAGCGCAATAAGAACTCTGTTTGGCTGGGAAAAGGAGAAAGCCTGTCACAGTGGGAGCTTATCCGTGCCGGTCTTAGCCTGGTTGAAGCATGCGAGGACTATGAGCGTCAGCTGCCTGACCATGCGCGATCGCAACCTGCTCTATTAGATTTCTATCTGGGAAGTCTTCGCGAAGCCGACCGCCTGCAGCGTGAATTTGAACAGGCAGTCGGCGACTTTCTCGATCCGCATGGCCTGATGCAGCCGGTCATTGACCAGGCCCGCGCCCGATATCGTCGGCTTGCGGAGAAAGTTCAGACCGTTTTCACCAAGCACCTTGAAACGACCGGATGGCCGCCCGAGGGCCGGCTGGCCAATGCCGACGTCTTTGATCGCCTATTAGCCGATCGCCTGAAGGAAAGCGGTCGCCGGGTTGCATATCTAATGGTCGATGCGCTTCGCTACGAGCTAGGCGTCGCCCTGGAGAAAATGCTCACTGAAGACGGGCCGGTAGAGCTCCAAGCAGCCTACGCCCAGCTGCCCACGATCACATTGGTGGGGATGGCAAGCCTGTTGCCCGGAGCGCGGAGCGAATTGTCCCTCACTTTCGAGACGGATGCTCTGGTTCCTAAATTAGGCGGTGTGCGGGTGGCCAATGTAAGCCAGCGCATGGACGCACTTAGAACACGGTTTGGCGACCGCTTCCAGGAAATGCCACTGAACGATTTCGTTCGCGGCAAGCCAAAGATTTCTGAGACTGTTGACCTGCTGGTGCTTCGATCCACTGAGATCGACAGTCAGTTGGAAAGCAACCCAGAAACTACGCTTGGCCTAATTCCAGGCACACTCAAAATGATCCGCGTGGCGTTGCATAAGCTTCGTGGCCTGGGCTTCAAAGAAGCGGTAATCGTGACCGATCATGGCTTCTTCCTCAATGCTCAAGCTGAGGCAGGGGACGTGTGCATCAAACCTCAAGGCAATTGGCCTGTCGTTGCCCACGACCGCATCATGTTGGGTGATGGAAACCCCGATGCTCACAATGCTGTAATTGGTGCCGAGAAGCTCGGTATTCACGGCGACTTTTCACAGGCTGCTCTGCCGCGCAGTATGGCGCCTTATCGCGCTGGCCATCTCTATTTCCACGGCGGTGCCTCGCTCGCCGAAGCCGTTGTTCCGGTCTTGGTAGCACGGCTTGACAGCGAAGATCAGGCAGCTGGCGGCAAGATGACGGTCGAACTCAATTACAAGAATGGCGCCAAACGGATCACAACGCGTGTCCCGGTCATCGATATAAGGGTGCTGTCAGATGACATGTTCTCACAATGCGTGAGCGTCGAGGTGTTGATCGAAGCGCAGGATGCGAAAGGTAATGTCGTAGGCGAGCCGCGCCCTGGAGGCGACGTGAACCCCGCGACACGCACTCTCACGCTGATGCCCGGCCAAAACAAGCAAATCGCGCTGCGCATGGACCCGGACTTTGAAGGAAAGTTCTCGGTCAAAGCGCTCAATCCCACCACACTTGCGAGCTTCAGCGTCCTCGCACTCGAGACGGATTACACGGTATGAGCGAGCAGGATGAACTCGACCGACAGATGATCGCTGCCTTCGACGGCAAGGTTGTCCGAAAGGACCTGCTGCACAGGATCAAGAAGGGAACGAACGTTCCCACCTTCGTGCTGGAGTTTCTCCTCGCACGCTTTTGCGCCAGCGATGATCAGGCTGAGATAGATGCCGGCATGGAGGCTGTGCTCGCCACACTTCAAGATAATTACGTCCGGCCCGACGAAGCAAATGCTGCCCAGTCCAGAGTGGCAACGAAGGGTAAACACAGATTTATCGACAAAGTGCATGTGCGCTTCGTCGAAAAAGAAAAGCGCCACTGGGCCTCGCTGGAAAACTTCAACTCCCAGCGCATTGCCGTTGGCGAGAAGTTCTATCGCGACAATGACCGGCTCTTGGAGGGCGGGATTTGGGCGGAAGTGACACTGGCGCACAATGAGATCGATGATGACGATTACGCATTTTACATCGAGGATCTGCGCCCCATCCAGCTCTCGCGGTTCGATTTTGAGCAATATGCTGAAGGCAGGAGAGCCTTCACGCGGGACGAGTGGCTCGACGCGATAATGCGCTCCGTTGGCCTGGAGCCCTCCAAGCTCTCTAAACGGGTAAAGTTGCACTACATCGCGCGGCTGGCTCCACTAGTGGAACCCAATTACAACTACATCGAGCTTGGTCCGCGTGGCACGGGGAAGTCGTACTTCTTCAGTGAATTTTCGCCTTACGCGACACTGATATCCGGGGGGCAGGCAACCAAGGCCACGTTGTTCTACAACAACGCCCGCCGTAAGGTCGGCCTGGTCGGCTACTGGGATACAGTTGCCTTTGACGAGGTCGGCGGGATCAAGGTCCGGGATCCCGATACCATTCAGATCATGAAAGATTTCATGGCCAATGGCCGCTTCTCACGCGGTGCCGAAGTGATCGCGGACGCAAGCCTAAGCTTCGTCGGCAACATCGACTTGTCAGTCGATCAAGTGGTCAACTCGACGGAATATGATCTGTTCCAGCCCTTGCCGCCCGAACTGGACCTGGCGGTGATGGATCGTTTCGCCGCCTATATTCCTGGCTGGGAAATGCCCAAAAACAGCAGTGAGTTTCTGACCAACCGGTACGGCTTCATCACGGACTACCTGGCTGAGGCGTTTCATTATCAGTTCAAGCATACCAACCGTTATGAGGAGGTGAGCCGGCAAATCCGCTTGGGCAAAGACATTGAGGGACGTGATGAAAAAGGGATCAAGAAGACGGTCGCTGCCTTCCTGAAGATATTGCACCCAGACGGGATCGCTACCGACCAAGAGTTCGAGGAGTACGTCTCTTACGCAACTGAATGTCGACGCCGCGTCAAGGAGCAGATGAACAAGCGCAAGCCGGACGATGAGTTCGCACGTATCAACCTGTCCTACTTCGCTGCGAACGGCGAAGAGGTCACGGTTTTTTGCCCAGAGTCTAAGAATGCCTTGGCCACTCAGCAGCCTGCGCGACGAAGCCTTCGACAAGGCAATGCGGCGAATGCCGAAGCCAACGTTGCGGTACAAGGCGATCTTGAACGCGCTTCTCCAATCTCGATCCCAGCGGAACCCGCAAGCAACGATGTGTTTCCGAAGCCCGCGGGCTCAGAGCCCGCTCCAAAGGAGCAGCATTTTACAATCCTCTACGGCGATACCGGGCATAGTTACGAAACGATTATGGGGGTATATCTACGCGGCGCCAAGGAAGTCACCATCGAAGATCCTTACGTACGAATGCCCCATCAAATTCAGAATTTCGTTCGGTTTTGCGAGACTTGCCTCAAATCTGGATCCATTCGGACTATCAATTTGGTCAGCAGCTATGACGACAGAACACAGCTCGTAGATATCTCCGAGAAGCTGGACGATTTGAAGCAAAGCCTCGTCGAGGCTGATGTTGTCTTGAACGTCTCTCTAAATCCTAACCTTCACGATCGAGAAATTAGAATCGACAATGGCTGGCACATAAAGATCGGTCGAGGGTTGGATTTCTATCAAAAGCCCGGAAGTTGGTTTGAGGTGGGTGCTAATGACCTCACGTTGCGGAAGTGCCTCGAAACCAAAGTCGATATCTTCCAGGTCGCCTAAGTGTGATGCTGTCCGGAGGACTGAACTCGGCGTCTAATCGGATGAAACATCCAGCAAATAGTGCTCAACTTTTTCCAGAGTTCGCCGCCGAGGCTGCCGCCCCAACCGCAGGTCCAGCACGAAGCGCGGATCGCCTACTGCCCGCCGCCCAAAACGGGTGGCGGACATATGGGTCTCTTTGAGATGACGCTCGATGCGATCCAGCAGCTTCATGGCTTACCTCGAATCAGATTTAGCTTGTGTTCCTGGTATGTTCTTATTAGGAAGACCCCATCGAGTCTAGGATGAATTCCTAAACGCTAACCTGGACCGCCCCTTGAAAGGCGCCGCCGATGGAGAATGTCAGAGAAGAGCTGGATCGCCTGATCCGGCAGAGGAAAGTGGGGTATTCCGCGATTTCGCGGCTGCTCAATCGCAATCCCGCTTACATCCAGCAGTTCATCAAGCGCGGCTCGCCACGCAAGTTGGATGATGAAGACCGTCGGATTCTAGCCCGCTTTTTCGGAGTAGACGAGCAGGTTCTTGGTGGCCCGGCGCTTCCCGTGCGCGATGGCCTCGTTGAAGTGCCGATCCTCAATGTCGATGCTTCCGCCGGCTTTGGCGCAATCGCAGAGAGCGAAACGGCGCATACCCGGTTCGGCTTTGACGAGCGGTGGCTGGGCAAGCTGACCCGGGCCAAGAGCGCGAGCCTGTCGATTATCCATGTCCATGGGGAGTCGATGGAGCCGACACTGCGGGACGGCGACGAAGTTCTAGTCGATGCGTCCGACCAGGGCTCGCGCTTGCGTGATGGTATCTACGTGCTGCGCGCCGACGACGCGCTGGTGGTGAAGCGTGTGACCATTCAGCCAGGGGGACGACAGATCACCATCTCGAGCGACAATGCGGCGTATCCGACCTGGACCGACGTTGATCGCTCGACGTTCCATGTCGTTGGCCGGGTCATTTGGTTCGGACGTTCGGTTTGAGATAAAGCCGCATTCAAAGGCCCATTTCGAATGGCTTGGTGCGCTCTTTGGTCAGTTCGGGCGGCTGCTTGCTCTGATCTTCCTTGGTCGCGGCTCCCGCAGCCAGACCTTTCGCCGCAGCCTCGCGCAGGCGCTCGGTCACTTCCAGCGCTGAAGTCTTCTCGCCGGTGTTGTGAGCCACAGCCTTTCCAAGCTTGTCGGCGCTATCGACGACGAGGGTCAGGTGATCCCGCAGGCGGGTGACGGTGACCAGAAAGGTCTGTTGGTTGGCCAGATTGCGTTCACGACTGTCCATGACTGCAATACCTCGATCCGAGGTCAGCCCCTGGGCCATATGGGCATTGAGCGCGTAGGCGAGGTCAAGTCTCCTCAGCATCGGGTCCCCACGCTCGAGTTGATGGCGCAGGCCAGATGACGTCACCAGCGTGACCCGCGCGCCCTCGACGGCTTCGATCCGCGCTTGGTCGGCATTGAACAGGCCCCGTCGATGATCGTTCTCGGTCCAGCGAATCCGATCGCCGTCATGGACCGAAAGGCGCTTCTCCTCGAACAGCGCCAGCCGATCGTCCTTCTCACCAGGGCGGATGCGGCTCGGGCGAAGAGTTCGCATTCTGCCCTTGGCATCGCGGAGCCGGACTTCGCGGGATTTGTCGTCAATGTTCTCGACCTTGTATTCGCCGCGCGGGAGACGCTGCTGCTTGTCCGGGCTGCGAACATCGAGAACCATTCCGGGGCGGTAGGCCGAAAGGTATCGGAGTTCCTCTCTGGTCGCATTGACCCGCGACAGCACAGTCAGTTCCAGCGGGGTCTTGCCGAGCTCGCCATTGGCCTTGAGCCCACGTTGCACAGCGTCATTGACCGCCGTTCGCAAGGACCGGCCTGAGGCATAAATCGCGGTCCGCTCCCGCTCATGCGGCGCAAGCCCGAGCCATTGCTCGGCGGCAGTCAAAGCACTGTCGCCCGCGGTCTCGATCGTCGAGCGCTTGAGATGGCCGAGGGCGGTTTGGACGTCACCGGCTTGCGCAGCAGCCTGAGCCAGGCGCAGTTGCGGATCCCGGCCGCGCAAATTGGTCGTCATTTCAGCGCGCGCGATGCCCGCCTTCTGGACGAGAACGAAGGGTTTGCCCGCATCGACCGCGCCGAGCTGGCGCGTGTCGCCAACAAGAACGAGCCGCCGGATACCGGCTAGGTTGCCCAGCGTCACGAGGCGTTCCTTGTCGTGGTTCGAGACCATCGAAGCTTCGTCGAGGACCAGGACCCGGTCACCCAGCGCATCCTTCGCCTCAGCCTTAAGGCCGGGATTGCCGGGGTCTTCCAAGAGCGGCGCCCAGTTCTTGAGCACCCGAGCCAAAGTCATCGACGTGATGCCGGTATCGCGCTCCAGCATCTGCACCAGGGTGTTCTGGACTGCGAGCCCGATGATCTCCTTGCCTTCCTCACCGAGGATCTGCGCCACGGGCTTCAGGACACTGCTCTTACCGGCGCCTGCTACACCCTGGATGGCGATCGTCCGGTGGGTCGATGACAGGATCAGGCGCGCAGCTGTTTCCTGGCCCGGGTTGAGGTCGATACCGTGATTGATGGCAGCAACAGCCTTGACCCGTGCACCTGCTTCATTGCTGTCGAGAAGGGGGGCGACAGCATCCCTCCCGGCTTCGACGGCAGCGAGAATGCGATGCTCACTAGCAAGCGCATCGCGCGAGGTTAGCCAGCCCTTATGTTCTCCTGACCCTGGAACGAGATCGCCCGAACGGACCAGCGCATTGACCCGCGTTTCGATGGCCGCGATTGTTGTGGGTAGCCCAAAGTCCAGCGCTGCTTTGTACAGGGCCTCACGCGGAAAGGCTGCTTCGCGCTGCGAAAGGTGGCGCACGGCAGATGCCGTTGCCTGGGCAGCGGCAACGGTTTCGCGGTCCTGTTTGAGGACGTGGACCGGGATTAGCGGATCGGCAGGATTGCCTTTGATCCGCTCGGCAAAATCCCGAAGCCACGCCTTGCCACGCTCGATCAGGCTGGTGCCGGATGCGGGGGTGCGCGATGCTGGATTTGCGAGGGCCTGCGCCCGTTCAATCATGACCGACAGGTCGAGGCCTGCGGCCTGGGCATGGTCTTGCCAGCCCGACAAAAGTGCGCCCCGATCTGCAACTGCCTGCTTGGCGCTGCGGGTGTCGAGGGCGGCAATCTTGCCAGCTTCAAGCCCGGGGCCACGCCGCGCGTCGAGTACTTCCTGGCGCCGCGTGGAGAAGGCCATGACCTGCTCGCGGGTAACGCCCGCCGCCTCGAAATTGCCATGCTTGCCGACGGGCCCGACCGCATAGCCTAGCTTCTCAACCGAAAGGCGGAAGCGCGCCATCGTCATGCTGTTGAGCAGCGTGTTGAGCGACCAGAGCCGGTCGTTCTTCAATGTTCGCCATTTGCCATCGGCACCCTTCGTGGCGTTGGCGACTACGGCGTGGAAGTGGAGATTGGGCTCCTGGTTCCGGTTCGTATCGTGCTGGAACAGCGCCACGGTGAGGTTGCCGGTTTGAACCGTGCGCACTTTCCCGTTTTCAACGAGGCGCGTTTCGGCCGCGTTCTTTTCGGCCCATCGCAGCGTCTCGATTACCGCTTCGCGATAGGCTTCTATGATCCGCTTATCGCCGCCAACGAGGGCGAGAACCGACCAACTCTTGGGCAGCGAGAAAGTGAGATCGGTCCCGGCTCGGTGCTTGTTCCCGTGGCCGACTCTGGTTCCGTCGGGGAGCTCGCCTTTGAGGAGCTTGTCGAAGACCGCGGCATCAACTTCTCCTGGAAGGCCCAGCGCCGCGGCGCCTGATCCCACCCATTGACCCGATCGGACGGCGTCCGCGCTCGCGTAGTAATTGTCGGCAGCAAAGTAGCTGGCCGCGCCGGAGGCTGACCGGACATTGGCGACCGAAAGCATGGATCGTGTTCCTTCAAGCAAGGTGCCCCCTTGCTTTGCGCCTCTCAAAGATCGGGTTCGTAGAAGTCCTGTTCGCCGCTCTCGATGCCGCCTTCGAGCAAGTCTCGTTCCGCCCTTACGCGAGGATGTCCTCGCTCGTGGGGCCGCTCGATCGGCTGCGAATTGGGGTCGCTCGAACCGGCCTTGTCTCCTCGTGTGAGCGCCTTCTCATCAGGGGATGGCTGCGCGCCGTCGGTCGCTTCACTCCTGCCGGAAAGAAGCGGTCCCGGCGGCAGTGTCGCGGCTGTTCCGCCCGCCACGGTGGCTTCGGTGGCTACCTCACCCTTGGTCTCATCAAGCGCTCCCCGCACCTCATGGGAAGGCGTGGTTCGGGGCTGTTCGTCGCCCTTCTGGCTTGCGTCGTCGGGCGTGGGCCTCACGCCCTGCAGGTCGAGCTTCAGTTGCCGGGGGACGACTGGCCTGCCGGCACCATCGTCATTCGCGGCCGGCGCACCTTCGGCGGGTTCGGATCGCGATGCAGGCGAAGAGGTGCCCGCTGCAGCTCCGTCATCCGGGGCAGTCCGCTGGGGGCGAGGTTCGGAGGCGCGCGCAATGAACCCTTCTGCCAGGCGGGGCAAACGGCACGGCACGAGGGTGACCGGAGCGGCCGGGAATCCGTCCGGGAACTTGAGGTAGCCGGAGAGCCGCGGCAGGTTCATGAACTGGTCGGGAAGGAGCAGTGGTTCGATTTGTCGCCGGGGGGTCAGGCTGACGGCGTCGCGAGCATTGTTGTAGCCGTAGCTGTACCCTTCCTCCATGTCGCGCACCTGCCGATGTCCGATAAAGTCGGAGCACCAGGTCGCCGTCTCCCGGTCCGCGGTTGCAAGGATGAGCTTGCTTCGAGCCAGAGAGGACAGGGTCATCGCCATGTTCTCGCCGTAGACCTCCTTGAGCTTGGCGAAGGCATGGACGCCAGTGACAATCGCTCCTCCGAAATTGCGTGCGGTCTGGAGCCCTTTTTCCAGCGCCGGCAGCCGGTGCAATGCTCCCAATTCGTCGACCAGGAACCAGATTCTGAGATCCGGGGTGCGCTCCATGGTCATCAGCGTGTTCATCGCGGTGTCGAGCCACAAGGTGAGCAGCTGCGAACAGATCGACATGTCGACATAGCGCGCCGAGAGGAACAGGATCGATCCCGGAGCGGAGATGCCTCGAGTCCAGTCCCGCACCGAGAAGCGCGGGCTATTGTTGGGCAGCAACTTGAGCGCCTTGGCATTGGCGTTGAACACGGCCCGGATCGACTCCGCCATGCGCGCCGCTTCGGGAGCGGTGAGTGGGTCGGCCATGGTGCCGCGCATGAGCTTGTGGACCTGCGCGAGATCGGCGGTCATCAATCGGGTAGCGAGCGCGAGGTTGGTGGCCTGCCCGGTGCGCTGGAGATGGAGGCACATCTCGACGAAGAGCATGCGGGCGGCGAGCACCCAGAACTGCTCCGAGCCGCCACCGTCGTGCGGAACGAGTGCTTCGGCGGCGGCGTGGAATTCACCCTCGCTGGTGCAGTCATGAAAAACGCTCCAGGTTGGGCAGCGGGCATCGAGCGGGTTCAGGATGATGTCGCGCTCGGGGTCGTAGAAGGCCTCGATGAACGCCCCGGTGAGATCGAAAACTACCGCGCGTTGCCCACGCGCCCGGGCCTCGGCGAGGAGCTGGCTCAGGGCCACGGTCTTGCCGGTGCCGGTCGTGCCGATCAGCATCGTATGGCTCTGCTCAAGCCGCCACGGCCAGGGAACCCCGGCGAGATGAGCCGGGCTGTAAAAGCCTGCCTCTTCGGTCGCTGCCGCGCCTGCCAGCCGCCATTTCCAGCCGAGCGCTGATTGCAGTTCGCGGGCACGTTCCGTGCTGTTGTGCTGGTCGATTTCTGCCTCGAGCTCGTCAAGGGTGACAAGCATCGCGCCGCGCTCGTGCTTGCGCTCTTTGGACTTGCCGCCGAACCGTTCGGCGAACCACCAAAAGGCGATAAAGGCCGGGACGAGGATGAGCGCAGAAAGGCCCATGCCACGCCAGATGGCGGTGCCGAGCGCAGCTACGGCCTCACGCATTGGGGGAAAGTTGCGAACGACATTGAATGGCAGGCGGACGGTGCCGCCACCGGCGAGCTTCAGCTCCACCAGCTTGCCGGGATCGAACTCCATGAAGGCGTAGCCGGAAGCATAGAGATGCATCCATGCCAGGTAGATTTGGTGGTTGGTGAGCGCCGAAGCCACCTCCCAATAGGAGAGCCAGGCGGTGACAATGAAAGTCACCAAGAGCGGCCCTTTGAGCCCTGCCGCAAACATGAAACCGAAGTGACCGAGGAGCTGGCTGCCGCGCGTGAAGTTGAGGAGATTACGCTTCATCGCTGCCTCCCTCGGGTGCGGAGACGCTGAGCCCGAGCCGGGCGAGCCTGCGATTGTAGGCCTCGTGCGTACGCTGCCGCAACGAGCCATCAGTATGGCTGGCCAGGAGCGCTTCGAGGGCTACCGTGATGAATAGGTTTTGCCGTACCGGGTCGAGGGCCCCAGGCCGCTTTCGCGCTTCGTTTTCACGCTGCCAGGCATCGACCAGCTGATCGCGAATGACGATGCTGACGGAGACCTGCTGGTCCCGGGCTTTGCCCTTGATCCAGTCAGCAAGTGGGCGGGGTACGTAGGTCTGAAGACTGAGATGCCGATCCATGTTCTGGGGTCCAATTGACCCTTGCGAACCTGGTTCGATCTTGCGGAAGACAGCGATAAGAATAAATCAGGAACATTGGCGCGTCAATCGCGATAAACCGACACCAATTCAGATGGTTAGGCGGCTCCAATTTGCCCGTAAATCGCGAATCCAAGGCATGCATCACGCTCAAATTGGTTTGACACCGGCCCGAAAACTCAGCGTATCACACTGATATACCTATACTAAATCCGGCAGTGTCACTGCGTACGGTGTGCTCAGTCTACCAAACTGCGAGTAGGTGATCCGGTCATTTCGCCGAACATGCTGGAGGGGTTGAATGGCCTTCATAGCGCGGAGCCAAAGCGCGTGCGGGCGCCGATGCCCGCACTCCGCTCATCACAACTGATCCCGAGCGGGATCGAACCAATGGCGAGCAAAATAAAAGGGCAGGAACCGTTCCCGGCTCCCACCCTTTTCGGCGTCAGAATTCATCCAGCATTGACCCGTGAATGGTGTGGACGACATGCGTCGCCAGGTGTGCCGGCAGCGCGCAGTAGTCACCTTCATCGAGCGCGATGTATCCGAGCTCGTCGTCTGCCACGATGTGCTGATCGAAGTAGCTGTGCAGCGCCCGGCGCTCTGCGAGTTCCAGGGCCTCGAAGTAGCTGCGGGATGAAGCGGTGCAAGGTGCAGAATAAGCCATGAAGATCCTCCTGAGGTTGTCTCGAACGACAGGAGGAAGTGCGATGTTCGTGCGCATGACGGGTCAGGGACCGCGCATCGGCGCGGCCGCGTCAGCGGCGGTGGGGGAAACGATTTTGTCGGGGGAGGGATTCATCCCTTCTCCGGCAAAATGGTGGGGCCCTGCCGTCCTTGAGGCGGCATGTGGACGGACATCATGCTGGGCATTCCGTGAGCCGGCCCCTCTACCCTCGCGGTTTGCACCGGACGGTTGTGTGCGGACGCCCCATTTCTTGTTTTCCTACACCCCGCACGCGGTGGCAAAAGAGCTCTCGAGGGACCACAAACCAAGGGGGCGGAAAGGACTGACATGCCCCGCAAGAACAATCCGGTCGATGCCTTGAAAAGGCTCAGGGAACAGCGCGACGAACTGGCGGCCAAGGAAGCAAAGCTCCGCGACGAGGCGGCGATTGTCCTTGGTCACATTTTGATCGAGTGCGGCGCTGAGACAATCGAACCGGCACATCTGCGCAAGATTGTCCGCGCATCAATGGCGCTCGGGATCGAGGAAACGCTGAAGCGGATCGCCCCTGCGTAACCCCAACCGCGGCGGCAAGGGGTTCGATGCCCCGCGCCGCCGCATAGCCCCCGAGCAAAAGAAAAGGCCCCGATGGTATCTGCCACCGGGGCCTTGTCGTGGGGGTAAGGACATTCAGTCCTCGTCGATTTCGGGAGCGCCCTCGTTGCCACCCGAACGGCCCTTGGTGAGGAAGTCGACCTTGTCGGCGATGATCTCGCAGCCGTAGCGCTTGGTGCTGCTCTGATCCTCCCACTGCGTGTAATGGATGCGCCCTTCGACCGTCACGAGTTGGCCCTTGGTGCAGTACTTGGCGACATTCTGGCCAAGGCCGTTGAAGCAGGTGATCCGGTGGAATTCGCTGTCCTTGGCGGTGCAGCCGTTCTCGTCCTTGTAGGTCTTGCCATCCTTGCGGGCGGGACGGTCGGTCACCACCGAGATCGAGGTGATGCTGGTGCCACCCTGGGTGGTGCGGGTTTCGGGATCGCGAGCGATGCGGCCAACGAGGATAACGAGATTGGTCATGGGCTTTCTCCTGATCGAGCATTCCGGGTCCATCCCGGCTGCAAACCCGAGCAGAAGCGCCCCGCGGCGAAGCGCACCGGAGGGGAACCCGGAACTGGTTCGGGTGGTGCGGGCAGCCGGGCAAAGCCCGGCAACTCGGCCGGACCTGATCCGGGTTGCGCGTCTCGACGGGGGGTGATTCAGGGACAGGTTTGTATCGACGCCGGGTGGAGCCGGATGCCGTGGACAGGTTTGCCCTGCCTCGTTTCCCTCCGGTCTTGGCCGGATCATTACCCCGCCAGCCCTCCACCGGAGAACTCCTTCCTAGATCACGGTACGGACCTCTCCTCCAGCAGGTGGCCTGGCCATGGCCGCAACCGCTTCGCCGGGGACAGGCATATCGATCGTCACCCCTTCAGCGCTGTCCAGAGGATTGCCTCGCAGCATCCAGGCCTGCGGCGTGATCAAGCGCGCCCAGTCAGCAAAGGAGGGGATCGAGCCCAAGTCTTCGCGCACGTGCTGCTCGCCGACCAGACGCACCGGAACAACCCGGCCATCGGCATTGACGAGGGTCTCGCCGAAGAGGGCCTCCAGCATGAATATCCCCTCGGCATGGTGCCGCAGCGCGCGATGTCGGGGGTTTGCCAAGATTGCCTTGGACTGATCAAACCACTGGTGCAGCGGGAGATAGTCATCGACCGTGCCGCCCCATTTTCGGACCGACGAGAGGGCGTGGTAGTAGCAGTGGGCCATGCCTGGTCTCCTAGAGCTCGGTCGAGTGATCATCCGTTGCGGTGAAGCGCAGGCTGCAGTCGAGCACGAAGGTCGCTTCAGCCACATCGATCACGAGTTCGCCGCAGGCACCGTCGTTGATCTCCCAGCCAGGGTGGTGACGTTCGAGCGCCAGATAGGTCAGCTGCTCGAGAGCTTGCCCGAGTGAGTGCAGCTCCGCGGAACCGTCACCATCCGAGTTGCCTGCTTCGTCTTCCAGAATGGTGACATCGGGGCACGCGATCGCGGCACCAGCGGCATCAAGGCACGCGCATTCCTCAACAGCACCGCTGTCGCCGCAGCCGTCAAAGCGGATCTCGACGCGGGCGATTCCGGCTTCCTGCAAGCGCGGGAGAATGACGGTCTTGAGCTGCTGAATCTCTTCGACCACCTGGGTCTGCCGCTCGGCCTGACGAACGGCAAAGTCGGCCATCACGGCCTCGATATCGATCATGGAATGCCTCCTTTAGAAAGGAGCCAACGACCATCTGCCGGCTCCAAACGACAGGCGCGCGCCTTTCCTCTAATGGACGACGCCAGCGCCGATCCGGCGCTGGCGCGAAGACCGAAAGGGCCTCAGTCGGTCCTGGCCGAAGTGTTCTTCGGATTGGTGCCGAGGGGCCCGCGGCGATCGACAACGGTGATCCGCCGAGCCTTGGCGTCGATCACCAGGCGTTCGAGTACGCCATTACCCGGGAACGCGATGACGTAGCGCGGATCGAGGGAGAGCATCCGCTCGTTGCGCTTGAAGCCGGCACGGGCGCCCAGCCGCATATCGAGCGAGAACGTTACCTGCGGAATACCGCGACGTTCAGCCCAGCTCGATGCCAGACGGTCGACGCCCTTGGTGTCGCCGCCATGGATCAAGACCATATCCGGCACGCGGTCGCGGACCTTGTCGAGCGTGGCCCAGACATTGTTGCCGAAGGTCAGCGCATCGTCTTCGGTAGCATGACGTGTGCGCCCTCCGGCGAACACGACGGGGGTTCCTTCGGGCACGGCCGCACGGCGTTTGGCCTCGGCGCGGGCGCGCAGGAAGTCGCGACCTTCGACGAGCGCCGAGGTCAGCATTGCACTGTGATTGAAGCGCGAACTGGAGACCGGCTTCCAGGAGGAACCGAACTCGTTGAGGTATAGGCTTGCTGCGACTTCGCGCATCTCTTCGAGCGCCAGCATCGCGCTTTCGGCGCATTGCGCCCGCTCGACTTGGGTCTCGAGTTCATGGGTGTGGACCTCGGATCCATCCGCCGTAGCAATCAGCGCGCGGACCTCGTCGGTCGCCCGATCAAGGGCAGTCGATTTGCGTTCCGCCGAGCGGTGAAAGATGTTGACGAAGGCCCAGCCAAGATCCTCGGCGTCGGCTTCAAGAGCGGTCCCGGACACCATGGCGAAGAGATCGGACCAGACTGCTTCAAGGGTTTGGACGACCGCCTCCCGGACCGGGAAATCGCTTGTCGATACGGGGGCAGGACCGATGGAGAAGCTGGCGAGATCGAGCCCGGCGAGTTGGTCGGCGAATGACGTGTGCATGGGATGTCCTCCTGACTGACGTGAGGCCGACGCACCCGCTCATGGCTGCGCCAGCGAGAGCCCGTCAGGGCCAGCATTCCGGCAGGGTTGCGCACCCGTCAGGGGAAACCTGGCTTGGCGGGCTGGCGCGGGCAGGCCTTAGGCCCCAAGGGCCCAGGCCAACACGGGCCCGACCAAGCCGGGTTGCGCAAGACTGGCGGCTGGCCCAGGGCCTCTCTCGCATGGCGACAGTCCATGGGCGGCCGGCAAAGCTACGCCAGGAATGACATGCCCAACGGCTACACGCGTGACCAATGCTCGCGGGGTTCAAGCTGCGCGTTTGGTGTAAACCCCCTCGCCGTTCGACATGTGCCCGAGACAGTCGTAGTCGCCGAACAAGGCATCGAAACGGGGTGCGATCTGGGAAAGCCAGCGCTGTGCCCGCGGTGAACAAGCCGTGCGCCAATCGGCGTCCCAATAGGCCCCATCATCACGCTCGACGATCCAGACGGCCACCAGTCCGCCGTAGACCGATACGCCGAAATCCGCATAGGCATTGCGCATGAGGATCCGGTCTTCCCGGCCGCGCCATCCGTCGTGCGGGATCAGGGACGGGAAGGCTCGGCCGGCCCGCTCGCACAGGTCTTCGCGCAGCCATTCATACTCGAAATCCCAGTCGTCCTCGCTTTCGGCCTTTAGCACAGTGAATGCGACGATTGCGCCGCTGGGATAGCTGACCGATCGGCCCATGATACCCTCCCTCAGGCCGCGAGCGCAGCGTCGTCTGACGCGTCGTCAAACTGTTCGGGCATGACCCTTCCGCCAAGCTTCAGCAGCACGGTCGACGCCTCCTCGGCCTTTGCCGCAGCCGTCAGGATGGCGCGATCGTCATCCTTCAGGAGCTTGAGCCAATGCTCGATGTAGCTCGCGTGGCTGTCGAGATGTGTGACGGGCAGGCCCAGCTCAGCGCCGAGCATGGCGCTCGAAAGCTCTGCGACCAGTTCCTCGGCGGCATAGGCCGCCGTACCGAAGCGGTTCTTGAGGTCACGTCCCAGGCGGCTGGCATGGCCGGTCCAGTGCGACAGCTCGTGGGCGAGCGTGGCATAGTAGTGGTCGAAGCCGGAAAACAGGCTGGTCGGCGGCATCGTGACGCGATCTTCGGTAGGTTCGTAATAGGCTTCAGAGCCTTGGTGGCGCAGATTGACGGGGATGGCGGCGAAGAAGGCGTCGAGTTCGGCCTCGCGCCCTTCAGGCTCGACCAGGTCCAGCGTTGCTGACGGTTGGAAGTGCTCCGGCAGACCTTCAACCTGATCGGCATTGAAGACCGGGTAGGCTTTCAGCACCCGGCGGGCTTCGTCGGTCTTTTCGCCGGTATCGGGGGCTTCCACCTCCTTGGTGTAGCTCTTGTAGAAGATCGCGATGGTCGACTTCTCACCCTTGCGGACTTGGGCGCCGAGCGATTTTGCCTGGTTGTAGGTCATCCAGAAAGGCGAGGCGTAGCCGCACATATCGGCGACCATCCAGAGCCAGAACACATTCATGCCGCGGTAGGGAATCCCGCAGGCCCTCAAGGGCCGGGAAACGGGCACGCCGCGCCACGGCTTGATCCACGGCTTCGTGCCGGCTTCCAGGCGCGCGATGATTTCCTGGGTGATTCGGGTGGCGGGCGACAAGCCGCCGCTCTGCCCCTTGCGATAGGCCATGATGGGTCTCCTGATTGAGGCATCTGGGCAGTCGGCGACGGGTTCGCCGGTCAGTGCCACAGGGTCCCGAGCCCCCTCTGCTCTCCTTCCAAGAAGGAAGCGGCCCTCCGGCGTAAGCCGAAGGACCGCTTCTCTAGGTGCGAGTGGCTTTGCCTGTCAGGAGGAGGTCAGGCGGCCAGCTCGCGGGGGGACTGATCTTCGGTGTCGACACGGGGGTCAGCGTCATTGGCGTCAATCTCCGGCTCGCCAGCCTCTGGCGCAGCGGAAGTGAAGCGCATGACGTCAGGCACCCAGGCCAGAGCCTTCTCGCGCACTTCGACTTCGGTGATGTAGGTGCCGGCGAAGACGCGCTCGGCACTCATCGCGAGGTCGCCCTTCTTGACCGCAGCAAAGCGCGAGGAAAGCTCGAGACCGCCGACGTCGGTCAACGCGTCGAGGATCACTTGCTTTGACACCCGGTCGAAGTAATTGGCCGCAGTCGGTCGCCACCACTGCGCCATGTCGATGCCGATGAGGCTGCCGAGGTGGTCCTGGAACGGCAGCTGACGCTCGCCCGCCATGTTGAGGCTCGCCTCGAGCGACCGGGCAACGACATAGCCAAGCCAAGCGGCGCGGCTATCATCGGACAGCGCGCGGAACAGGTCGAAGCGGCAAGTCGCATCTTCGCCAGCGCGCCAGCTTTCGTCGAGATTAGACCTGAGCTCGGCAAGCGCGCTGCTGGCCGGAGCATCCTTGGCTTCGAAGCCGATGATCGGGCCTGCCGGAAGAGGCGCGCGCAGCGTGGTCGCAGCCCGCGCCCGCCAGTCGTGGGTATCGGCATCGGCCAGCGTGAAGACCACTATGTCGAGCGCAAGCCCCGGGTCCGAGGCAACATGCAGCGCAAGGACGTCGCGACGCTGCATGGCGAGCTCATCGACCAGGCGCTTGGACAAGGTGGTCCGGCGCTTGTCCGAACCTTCCTCGCCAGCAACGACTTCGATTCCGCTGTCGGCATCGGCAATTTCAGCCTGTCGCTCGCCGTAGAACACTGGCTGGAGAACCGGCGTGCCATCCCGCGAGAGCACCAGGATCATCCCGGCTTCAGCCTTGAGCTCGGCCGCGATGACTGGCGGGCGTGCGCGAATCTCCTGGCATTCTCGTTCGATGGCCTCGATAGCTGCTTCGGCCGCCGTCACGGCCTCCTCGGCGCTGTCCTCGTCTTCGAGGATCGCCGCATGCTCGTCGTACGCGGCATCCAGCTCATCGAGCTTCGCCACTTCAGCTTCGGTGAGCGGCGCCGGTTCAGCGGGAAGCCGAACCAGCCCTTCGACCAGATCATGGCTGGCATAGGGATCGAGCGTGGGCTTGACCCAGGCAAGACCCTGCTCGGCTGCAAGCACCTTCGCCTGCTCTTCCATCTTTGCCGACGCGAGGTTTTCGAGCAAGGCAACATCCACCCAAGATTCACTGTCATCATCGTCGAACAGTTCGCGCTCGATCCGGCCGCCCGCAGCGAGGTAGGCTTCGCGGCCAACGAGCCTGGCGCGCGGATCGCTGCCCCGGACAGTCCCGGACAGGACCATTCGCCGAATGCTGTCGGGATTGGGCGCGTAGTAGGCGGTGGAGACCTGCTCGAAAACGCGGGCCTGGATCTCCTGGTCGGAAGTCGCGCCAAAGGCCTTGGCAATGTCGAGGGTGATTTCCCCGGAGGCCAGCGCCTCGAACACGACCGGCGCAAGCATAGCGAGGCGCAGACGCCCCTCGACGGAGCGGACCGTCAGGCCGAAACGGCGCGCAACGTCTTCGACGGTCGCGCCGCCTGCGACAAGCGCGGCAAAAGCCTGAGCTTCATCGGCTGGGTTCATGGCGAGGCGGTGGAAATTCTCGGCGAGGCTGGTCTCGACGGCGGCTTCGGCGCTGTCTTCGAGCACGAGGCACGTGACTTCGTGATCGCGGGCGAAGATCCTTTCGTTCACCAGCGCGAGCATCGCTCGGCGACGACGCTCCCCAGCTTCGACCTCGAATTTGCCCTTAGCAGCGGGGCGGACGATCAGGTTCTGCAGCAATCCATGCGCTGCAATGCTGGCTTTGAGTTCGGCATCTGCCGCCGGATCGCTGTGACGACGGACATTGCGGGGAGATTGGACGAGTTTGTTCAGCGGGATCGACTTGATCATGGGACACACTCCTGACTGTGAGCCTTGTGCATCGACCTTCGACGCCCAACTGACTCGATCAGGGCAAAGCCCACTCCCCTCTAGCGCGTTCGCAGCAGATCTCCCGGAAGGCACTGACGCGGCCGATCTCCCGCGCCGACGCTACATGTGGTTTTGAAAGTGAGCCTGCAGGTCGATTAGAGGTTTTCCAACCACTACAAGATGAGGGGGAGATCCGAGATCAGCCCAAAATTGCATAAACACGACAATCAATCCTGCCGCGGGTCCCAGTGACGATGGGGTCTCTCCCATCGTGATCTTGAATGAGTGTCCACTCGCACCCTCAAGGCTCGCTACGCCCGCCATGTCACCGACAAATTCACCTAAATCATCGGATCGGTTGAGTATGAGGTCATTCAGGAACGGCTGAAAAGCATCCGGGCCAAGCTCGGCTGCGACAAATGCATGCGCCGTTTTGGCGAGAACCCGCAAATAGTGGAGTCGATTGACGTCAGGCAGTCTGAAACCGACGCGGGCGATGCCAAGCTCTGATGCGGCTGCGTTCAATATTGGGTCTGCCCGTCTGGCCTCTACGTAGCGCCACGCGCGGCCCTCGGCTTTGCCAGGTTCGATGCGTTCACCGAGTATGCGAGGTGGCGGGGACTGCCACAAATTTAGGATCAATGGACCATTTTCGATGGCAATCTCCCGATCGCCGAGTTCACGCACCAACCGCCCTGCATCATCATATTCTACGAGCGGCAGGGTGATAGATTTTGCGCGGTCTCGCTTATTTCGTGTTGGCGCTTCTACCATCGCTCGAAACACACCAAGCTGCTTCTTCAGGACTTCCTGTTCGTAACGCTGAATAATCTTCTGACATCCGTCGCAGCACGCACCTTCGAAAATCGTCGCATTTTTCCCAATGGCGTAGGGGATGACGTGTTCTTCGTTCAGCTTAACGTTCGAAACGCCGCAATAGATACATTTCCCGGGCGATGGTATCCGCCGCGCCGGCGTGTTGTCGATGTCATGTTCACGCAAGATCATGGCGTCGGCAGAGTCCTATTCTTCATAGGATATTTTGCGCAATGCGACTGAACGATCAGCGCGACGCCGCTCCATCGCGAGCTGGTTGTCGGCCACTCTAATGAAGCGAGCGGCGAACGCACGAACCGCCTCGTTCTCATTATTTGTCCACTCAGCAACCAACGCCTTACGCGCTTCCTGCGCTTCGGCGCGCCCGTATTCGCCAGATAGCACACCACTCGAATCTATGACGATCTCGACAATTTGGAGCAGATCATCATCAGCGGGGAGAACGCCGACGATCGCGCGCAACAGGGGATGCAAAAACTCTTGACCCTCGTATGCCCTTAGCACGGATAAAACGAAGTCGATCCCCTCGCGGCCGTCCTCGATATGGCTGTAGAGTAACGGATACAGTGGATCTTCAAGGTTAGGGAATAGCTCGGCGATCAATCGGCCGCCACGGAACTGCGCCATGCCCGGATCGGCGTCGAACCAGCGTCGAGCCGCAGCGACGATTTCATCTGGCGCTGCGGCGAGCGGTTCACGGAGATAGTGTAGACCGTAGGGCAAATCCTCATACCGGAAATCCGCTGTGTCGCGCTCATGAACGAACCGCTCGCCAATGAGGTCGATCGCAGCCTGGACATGCTCGCGTGCAACGACGGCCAGTAATGCTTCGCCATCCGTCCCCAGTCGCGGCACTTCGACAAGAAGCTTCATGAGGGGCGCAATCTGTGGCGCCGAAAGGCCCTTAAGTAGACCGAGCTGGTCCCAATTAAACATGCCGCCAACCCAGCCGAACAAGCGGCGCGACGACAGCGATTGGGCGGCCGGCAAAAAGACTTGGTCAAAAAGTCCTTCTGGATGTTCTGCCGACTGGCGGGCGGCGGCAACGGTGACGTTGTGAAGAACTTGATCGTCCTCTGACACTAACCCTTTGGCCGTGATCGTTGCCAGCAAATCAAATCGAAACGCCTGAGCAAACTGAAGATACCACGCGATCGACGAGAGATGCTTCTCTTCGGCGATCCACGCCTCAATCACCGGAACTACCGCCCCACTATGCCCCGCGTCCGACAGACCATGCAGCATCCCAGGCAGCCAGTTAGCCAATCGGTCGCTCAATCGCGGCATCCAATCGAGAACAATTTCCGGCTGGGACGCGGCGAGCTTCTTGATGAAATCCTGCAACCCGAGGAAAGTCGCCATGTCGTTGCTCTCGGTCTCGACATATCGTTCGAGCCGCACGAGCCACTCGTCGGCGCTCCCCGCATTAACAGTCGCGACAAGAGCATCGATTTTTTCGGAACGCTCCTTTGCCGCCGCTTGATAGTCAAAGCCCGGCTTCGCCCACATGATCGGCGTTATGCTGTCATGCCCCACGAGCGAGCGGTAACGATCAAGGTCGGAGTCCGCATCAAGCACAGCTCGGCACGCGGCTATGGCCTCAAGTAGACGTCCCTGAGCGGCCACTAATTCAGGATTCTCCGCCATTCCTGGCGGCAGGGCATGATAAGCATAATATCGGTGGTGGAGATCGACTTCGACGCGGCGCTTCGCTTCTAAACCGAGGTCGGGCAAAACGGACGTGAAGAACCCGACCACGCGGGTAAGGTCGTGCATGATGACCTCGCCAAGCAGATCGGTATAGCCGGAATTGTTCGGCGTGTTTCCCACCGCAAGCATGGCATGGCGTAGCTCTCTGCGCTCACGTCCCTCGTTCAAAAGGCCGTGCAAGCGTTCGAGCTGTTGAAGGGCGTCGCTGCGAACCGACTTGAGGTGGTCGGTCACGGCAACTGACCCAGTATGCAACGTCATGGATTCTGCCTGCCAGGTCGTTCCCGTCACCGTGCTGGACAGTACCTCACGCAGCATGATGATGACGCTGGGCGTCGCTGCGGCGAGCGCAGTGTCGTCGAAACCGGAGATGCGGTCGACCAGCAGGCGTTGAAGGCCAGGCCCAACCTGTTTCCAAGTCTGAAGATCATGCTGCGCGAAACGCCGGGTTAGGTCGTCGATTGGCTTGCGCTCATCCTCAGTCGTCATAGCTTGGCGCATCTTGACCAGCGCGTCGAACATGCGTTCGGGGTTAGCATAGAGGAGGTAGCCGCTCTCCAAGATGCGGCTGATCTTGGTGATCAGTGCGTCGCTTTTGGTTCCGGGATACTCGCGACCAAAGGCCATGTTCGGCACATCAGCCATCGCTGGCGCCCGAATGATCGCATCTGCTAACGTGTCTATGATGTCGGGAGCGGCCGCCATATAGTCATCGTAGTTGGGCAGCACATAATTCGAGAACTTGTCGACAGCGTCGTTGAGGCAGTTGCGGTCCACGCAGGCCTGTATCGCACCCAGCGCGTCGCCGTCGAAGATTGCTTTACCGTCACGCAACTGGACATAATCGCTTGCGATCTTGTCAAATGCGTAGCCCGCCGGCTGAAGAAACTCCTGCATGACCTTGCGAAGACGCTTGCGCATGGCCTCGACCTTGGCCGCGCCAAAACCCACGTCGGTCATCGGCTTATAGATGGTATCGTGTGCCATCTCGGCCCAAGCGTGATCAAGGATGGTTTGAACCTGGATCTCACAGCGCAAGCCGGCAAACCGTCGATATTCGGGTAACGTGCAGCGCGCATCGCTCAGCGTAACAACCCAATTTTCAGAGATGAAGAATTCCGCGCCGTCTTCCTTGCTGTCGGGATAGTGGATTTTTGAGCGATCATAATCGACTGCAAAGTTCTCCCGCAAAATGCCACTTTGCCCAAAGCGGTGGACATCTCCGTTCGTGTAGAAAATGAGCCGGCATCCCGCGACGTCCTTTGCAATGTCGGCGATCGCGGCATCCGCTGACGCTTCCGCCCTGGCGAGCTTGGCCCGCAACGATTCAACGGCCTTTGCACGGTGCTGTATGTTCTGGAGCCGAAGGTCGTTATGTTCAACGATCGCCGCATTGAGGATCGCGGCCACCGCTTCCGCGAAATCCGCGTACAGTGCTTTGCCACCATTCTCATATTCGGCGAATTTCATTCAGTACTCCAAATTTTCCGGCAATACACAAACACTTTGGTCCAGCCGAACGGCAAGCTTACATTATTACGCCTCGAATCGGAGGAACAGAATTCGGCCCGTTTCGGGCGACTGGCATCACTTGTATCGGCATCCGATTGTGTGGAAGCCAGCCCCCGGCCCTGAACACGGGTCAATGGGTCAGTCTAGCTGCCCGGGGAAGTTCTTGCGGCGGCCAGCCTCCAGATTGCGCACCATGTTATCGACGCCAACCGTGTAGAATTCAGCGACACTGATGGCGGCGCTCTCCTTCAGCTTCCACTGGTGCTCGGTGATCACCCCAATCACGGCGTTCACCAGTGCGATCACGTCGTCCGCTTCGAGCGGATAATCGACATAGATACGCGCCGGCTCCTTAAAATAGCGCTTGTCGAGATGGGCAAAAAACTTGTCGCGGCGTCCCATGATTGCGTTGATCGTGCTGCGCCGCGATTCCAACTCATTGAACTGTTTCTCCAGGACCTCGACCGGTGGCGGCCCGGATTTCCATGTGATGTTCGGTTGGTTCTTCATGCAAAAGTCAAGGAATGCGAACAAGCTTCCCTCTGCGCGGCGCGGTTCCTCCAGAATTCGCGCTGTTGCAAGATACAGATCGGTTTCGGCTGCGAAGATCAAGGGATGGAGGACCGGTTCGATCTTCCAGAGTCGGTCCCCGTGCATGCTGTGCTGTCGGAGAAGCTCGCGATAGACTGCTAGCTTGGGCACGAGGCCCGGCGGCTCCGCGCCTTGAATAAGCGTGACATAGCGGGAAAGCCGCTCCTCATAGTTTGCCTGAATCGAGCCCTTCACGGTCTCTCCTATTATCCGCCATTGAGCGCTTCTTACAGATGAACAGAGCGCAGCTTTTGGGAAGTAGAATCTACCCCGTGAATATCCGAAATGCCGGCACGTGCTGTCGGACGTGCCCGACCTAACCCAATGACTGCTATTTTCTGGAGCAGACGCTTGCGCAGGCCGATCTCATGGACCGGCATTGGTCGGGTCATTTCCATTCCAGCGACGAGGCGGTGGCGTCAATGGACGCGCTGATCACATAACATTATCCTTTCGACGCGATGTTCCACCTCCACTGCACCAAGAAGCTGCTTGATCGGATCAAACCCGAGATCGCTGAGCCCCGACAGAGCGACACCGTGCTGGGCAATTGGTACGCCACCGTCCTGTTCTGGAAGCCGCAAGTAGCTTTGCTGGTTTCTGAGCGCACGCTGCTTCCCGTGCTAATGCCGCTGGCACCAGCGGCCACGCTTGCTCGACGCTTCCCGGCGCAGCTGGCGCTGGTCCTGAAAGAGCACGGCGCCCCAAGCGAATTCATCGCTCAGGAAGTCTGGCGGATGGACAAGGTCCAATATGCAAAGACCGCGAACCGGAGCGTCGTGGGCATCCTCAACGAGTTCGTTAAGCAGGCCGAATTCTGGCTGGCCGCCTATGCCTATGAAAAGGGTGATGATGACGACCTCCTAGCGATTGCGGCCAAGCTAGCGGAGACGCCATGTAGCCCGCTGTACAAGGGCCCGGTTTCGCCGGACAAAGCCCTTCATGAAATCGTGAAGGCTGGTACGCAGACTTGAGTCTGCTGGCCGGACACTGTGCTCCCATAACCTACAACACTCGGCCGGAAGCCCAACTCATGCGATCAGACAGGATCGGCCGGCAAATCGACGATACGGAAAACAGCCCCTGATCGAGCATCTCGCACGAGGTCAACGCGCGCTCCATCCCAGTGGTAGTCGAGGTGCCGCCCCTGGAGGGGATTTGACGCGCAGTCCGGGTAGAAGAGCGCGACGCATTCCCCACCGGGATGCCGGATGCTCGGGTAGGCAATCCCGTTTGATCCCGCGCCCCTGAGCTGCCGCGCGACTGCTTGGGATGGTGTGTAGCTGCCAGGATCCAGCGCCGGAACCGGTTCCCCCGCCAGAGCTCGGAGATCATGCAATTCTGCATCGACCACCATGATGATTTCCCGGAACTGCGAGGTCCAGCCAGGCACTTCCTTGGTTCGCGCCATGAAGCGGGCATGGTGGTGGATCGTCTCGAACAGTGCAGTTTCGAACCGGTCGCCCACGTAGAGCACGCCGTAGCTGCCATCGGTAAAACGGCTCGGCCGATCAGTGCTGACGTGGGTGAATGGCGCCATGAGGTAAGAGGCTCCGTTGCCGCCGACGCGTCGATCGACCGGAACCAGGTCAAGATTGCCAATCGTCGCCATGATGCGGGGATTGGTCTTCTGCTCTGCTGAGATCAGCAGCGGCCAGTCGGCTGGATCAGCGATATCTTCGAACAAGTCGATCGGTGGAAAGGCACTGCGGATGATCCTGACAGCGCCCTTCCACTCAACTCGAGAAACGGGGATATCCGCCGTTTCGTTCACCAGCCACCACGCTCGGCGTCGAGGTAGCGACGCACCCGCATGATGTCTGTGAGTTCGCCCCCGAGCATGACGTCGAGCGCACTGGCTCCACCGAACGCGTCGTTCGCTGCTCTGACCCAAGCATACCCGCGGGCCGCCTCCGAGAAGATGATCCGGAGCGCCTTGTGGATGCCCATGAGGTTGGAGAGACGCGCACGCCCATCGCGCGAAACGCGCCCGGGGCCTTCGGCCTTCCAGCGGCGATAGGAGCGCACTGGCATGTCGACCAGGGTTGCCGCCTGCTCGTCGGTCAGCTCCCATTTGCCGAACAGATTGAGGACTGCCCGGAACATGGCCGCTGCCTCGTCCTGGGTAATCGGATCGGGACGGAAAGCGGTGACGGCAGTATCAACGGGTTGCAAAGCCAGCATGGCATTTCTCCATATGGCAGCATATACGCCCCGCAATGCCATTTGGCAACACTCTATGCGGATGATGCCAATCTGGCAATCACGCTCGCCGCTCCCTCGAGCGGCACGAACAGCCGCGTCTGGTAGCGGATGATCTCCGTGAAGCAGCCTTGCGCCTTGTACCAGTCGACGCGGGCTACACTCCATCCGGTCAATTCAATTCGCTGTGAGCCATTGACCAGGCTGCGCTTGACCATGAGCTGCTCGCGGCCGGCGAATTCCATGGCTCGACCGGTCGCCAGGACGGTCTGGACGATGTCTTCGGCGGAAAACGTTTGCTCGCGTTCCAGACCCAGCGCCCGGCACAGTTGCGGAACACAATGGAGAGGAACCTCCCGGCCAAGCCGCGAGCGGCCATCCGCAGCCGAGATGCGACTGACCCTCACGAAATCCGAAGGAAGCTTGTCCCAGACCGGTAGCAGGAGGCCCGTCGCAAGATAAAGGCGCTCGCGCTTGTGGCTGGACCGTGCTTCTTCAACCTCGGCTGCCCAGGCTTCGCGGAAAGCTTCGACGGAGATACCCTCCCAGCTGCTCTCAGCCAGCTGATCCTCGGTGATGTGGCTGCGCTTCAGCGGGCGCAGCGATTCGAAGCGGGAAACGCGGGTGCCGTCATCGGCAAGAATGCTGCGAGCGGGCACAAGCAAGGCGACCCGTCCTGATCGGGCGTTCCGAACAGGTTGCTGTCGCTGCCCGACGAGGCCGTGGACCTCCTCGAGCCGCTTGAGCGTCAGCGGCTTCAGGGCTCTGGCGATTTCCAGTTCCAGCAGATGGGTGGTCGCGCCCGAGGCCGGATCGGTGCGCAGCAGCGTGTCCGACAAGATCGTGAAGTCCTCGACCGCGATGGTTTCGAGGCCGAGATCGAGTGTGCCGGCCTGGCGGGCGGCATCAATACGTGCCTCGACCAGTCCCATGAACTCATCGAAGATCGCGTTCTGCAAGGCTATGGGAAGCGCAAGGATGCGGTTGAGCCAGCGCTGGATCGACGGCAGGTCATCGACCATCGACCCATCAGGGGCTTCGATCCTGAGACCTGTAAGCTCTTGGAAGCGCCCCAGGCTGACCGCTTCGAGCTTGCCGGTGAACAACAGACCGAACCAGCGGCAGAGCGCCTCCTTGGCGTAAATGCTTTCGAGGTTGTCCGCCGAATCGAAGAGATTTTGCCCGCCGGTCTGGCGCTGCCCGCGCGTCAATGCACCGAGGCTGTCGAGACGCCGCGCAATCGTCGAGATGAACCGGCGCTCGCCGCGCACATCAGCCGTCACGGGCCTAAACAGCGGGGCCGAAGCCTGGTTGGTTCGGTTGGTGCGGCCAAGCCCCTGGATCGCGGCATCAGCGCGCCAGCCCGGCTCGAGCAGGAAGTGCACGCGGCGGGCCTGGTTCTTCGCTGTGAGATCGGCATGGTAGCTACGTCCCGTTCCTCCGGCGTCGGAAAAGACCAGAATCCGCTTGGTCCCGTCCATGAATGCTTGGGTTTCAGCCACATTGGCGCGGGGCGAGCGGGATTGCAGTTTCTGACGACCATCGCGGCCGACGATGAGCCGGCGTGTCCGGCCGGTCACTTCCGCCACCTGATCCACGCCGAAGCGTTCGATGATGGCATCAAGCGCGGTCGCGATCGGCGGCAAGGCGCAGAGCTGCTCAATCATCCGGTCGCGCGCGGCGAGTGCTGATCGACAGAGCACCGGCGCGCCGTGCTCGTCGCTCATAGGCTCTGAGCGAGGATTGCCGTTTTCATCGGTGAAGACGGCCATCAGCCGGACAGGAAAGCTCTTGGCGAGGTAGTCGATCACATATTCTCGCGGGGACAGATCGATCGCCAGTGCTTCGCGTTCCTCGTCCGAAAGGTCGGCAAGCCGACGATTGAGCATGGCTTCTGCGGTCGAGACGAGCTGGACGACAACGGCGTTCTCCTCGGCAATCGCTGCGTCGATGGCTGGCAGCAGGCTGGGCAGCTTCATCGACAGAAGCAGCTGCGCGAAAAAGCGCTGCTTGGTGCCCTCGAAGATCGAGAGCGCTGCGGACTTGGCACCGGAGTTGAGCGTCCCTCCGCTGTCCGCGTCGACGATGCGGGTAGCCTCTAGCGCGTCGCGCAGGTTGGCGTGAATGATCGCCCAGGCCTCGGCATAGGCATCATAGACCGCGATCTGATCCTCGCTCAGGCAATGCTCGAGGATCTCGTATTCGACGCCGGCGAAGGACAATGCACGCGCGGTGTAGAGACCGAGCGACTTGAGGTCCCGGGCGACCAGCTCCATCGCTGCGATTCCGCCGTCACGAATGTCGGCGACGAAAGCCTCGCGATTGGCGAAGGCGGTTTCCGGTCCCCACAGACCGAGACGCGTGGCATAGGCTAAGTTGTTGACGTCGGACGCGCCGGTTGCCGAGGCGTAGAGCACGCGTGCGCGAGGCAAGAGGTTCTGCAGGCGCACGCCAGCGATACCCTGCTCGGAGCCCTTGACTTTGCCGCGCGATCCTTCGCCGCCGGCAGCATTGGCCATGGCGTGCGCCTCGTCGAACACGATCATGCCGTCGAAGTCATCGCCCGCCCAGGCGAGGAGCTGGTCGAGGCGGGTCGCATCGTTTCGCCCCGAGCGCAGGGTCGGGTAGGTCACGAAGAGAATGCCCTCGCGCATGGCGATGGACGTGCCGAGTTTCCAGGACGCAAGCGGCTGGATGTCGATCGGCAGGCCGCCAAGCGCAGCCCAGTCGCGCCGGGCATCTTCCAGTAGAGCCTCGTTCTTCGAAACCCAGATATGGCGTCGTTCCCCGCGCACCCAGCGATCGAGGATGACGCTTGCAACCTGTCGGCCCTTGCCGGCGCCCGTTCCATCACCAAGGAAATAGCCCTGCCGGTACGTTTGGCCTTCCGCAGATGCCTTGAGCGAACAGCCCTTGTCCTCGGGCTCGAACCGGCCGGGAAGATCGCGCGCATGGGCGCTTGCCGCGTAGATCAGAGTCTCTGCCTGGGCAGCCGACAGCAGCCCTTTGGCAACCAGACCGTTGGGCAGCTGCGGCACAGCTTCGGGCATCGGTGCGGCGATCGACCCCATGGCAACAGACTCGACGAGCGGCGTCGGATGCTCGGCCGCGCCATCGATCACAACCCTGCTCGGGCGATAGGGCAGATAGTGGCCAACCTGAGGGGCAAGCGGCGCAGGGGTTTCGAGCGACTGGTAGGTGAGCGACCCGATGGCGGAGGCTGGATGCGTGATCCTGGCTGGTGTAGGCAGCGGCCTGCGCGGCACCGCCACCAGGCGAAACGGCGCACGAGCCGGAAGGCTCGATTGCTCGGTAACAGCCTCCAAGCTGGCGCGATCCGGCAAGGCATCGACAAGATCGACCAGCTGGCGAAAGTCGTTTGTGCGGATAGCGACAGGCTCATAGGAGCCTTCCACCTTGTCGAAGACCAACAGCCGCGTGGTGATGCCGGTGCCCTGCCTTACGAACGCGCGTTCGACGGCGGCATTGAGCCGCAGCGAGATCGGTCCCTTCAGCCCCGCCAGGAACTTCGCGCAGTCGAACCATTCAGGCATGATCGAAACAAGCCGCCCCCCGGACGCCAGACGGTTCCAGGCCGACCGCAGATGGCGCGAGCCAGTGCGACTATCGTGCCCTCGCTCAATGCCATGGGAATAGGGAGGGTTCATCAAGACGACGCTCGGGATGATGGCTGGATCGAGCAGTTCGTCGATCAGCTCAGCGTCATGGCCGGTCACTCGGGCCGCAGGGAACAGTGCATTCAGGCAGTCGCGGCGAAGCGGCGAGATTTCGTTGAGATCAAGGCGCGAGCCAGCCTTGGCGGCCCAGACCGCGAGCATGCCCGTTCCGGCCGAGGGTTCCAGCACAAGCTCGTCAGTTGCCAGCGCACAGGCCCGAGCAGCAAGCCAGGCAAGGCGCGGCGGCGTCGCGAACTGCTGCCATTCGATCTGCTCGTCGCTGCGATTGGTCTGGGTCGGCAGTACGGATTCCAACGCCGTAAACATTCGGTCGGCGTCGGCTACCGAAGCCGTAAGGTCGATCTGTGCGTTGGCCTGCAGGAATTCGGTCTGAGCCAATTCCAACGCGATATGCGCATCGCGCACCGACCAGCGCCCATCTGCGTCTGTGCCCCCGAAATGATCGGTCAGAAGCGTATGCAACTGCCGACGCGTGATCGGTTCGCCGGATGCTAGGTTTGCGGCGATGGTGCGAGCAGCTAGCAGGACTAGCGGTGCAGATTGTGGGGGAAGCAAGAGAGCGGGAACAGAGCTTGGCATTTGAAACCTCCTGACGAAGCCCAGTCCACTGGCCGGGCTTCATCAGGCCAAAAGCCTTCTCCCCTCTCTTCACGTCAGGACTTGGACCGCAGCCACGCTTGCAAGGCGTCGTTCCAGTCTTTCCCGTGACCGCGCGGGCGACGCGTGACGATCGTTCGGTTCTCACAGGCGTAGGCGCTGCGCGCGCGTTCCTCGGCAATGTCGCCGCCTGCATCGTCGTCGACGAACAGATGCAATTCGCGCACGCTTTCCGGGATCGACACGAGGCCAAATCGCTCATTGCCGAGCGAGGCCCAGCAAGGGATCTGGGTCAAGGCCTTGGCGGCGAGTGCGCTCTCGATACCTTCGGCAAGACCAAGCCGCCCATCAACGGGTTCGAAGAGGCGAACTGCGCCTGATGCCAAGCTCCCAAGTGCGCGTTTGGGGTTGGCGAAAGGGGGCACCGCGGGCTTCAGCGGGTTGAGAAACGTGCGGTGAATTCCGACCAGCCCATGATCCATCGTCACTGCCGCGATCAGAGCAGGCAGGAATTGCGTGTTCCCCTTCGGTCCGAGCGGGGTACGAGGGTGAAATCTGAGCGCGCGAGAGACGGCGCGGATGCCGCGGGCCTGGAGATAGGTTTTGGCGGGAGTACCGTCGATTGGCTTTGCTTCACGCCAAATTCGCTCAGCAAACGCATGGTAGGCGGGCTTGCCGACACTGGGGCCTGCGTCGGCTTCGACCTTCCCCGAAAACATGCTTTCCGGCGAGACGCCTCGTGCGGCGAGCGCAGTCAGGACCTGATCCTGGCCGCAGCCCGCAAAACAATGGAAGAGGATGGCGCGTCGTCCCAGAGTTACGCCGAGCGAGGGCGTTCGATCATCGTGGGCGGGACATCGCGCCATGCCCTTGGAGCCGGACCAATACCCTCCCAGCTCCTCGCAAAGCTGCTTTGCTGCTGAAGCAAGGGACAAGCTGGTAGGACTGGATAACTCGTGGGACATGTGGGGCTCCTCAAGCTCTAAATACCGCCCTCATTCGAGCGACCTCTCCTCCCAATCGCGCGCGTAATAGTACTTTCCTACACCCCTTTGTTCACCATACGTTCCGTTTCGATTCGAGGCAATGCGACGAGATGGATGATGATCAGATTTAGAATGATCGGGATGCTCCTGTTGAGCGTTTCCGCGGTGCAGGTTTCAGCCCAAGCAGACACGCCATCCTTCGCGATATTCGAACATCGACCGACCCCTGTAGAGCCTGAGGCTGTCGAGCCGGCCCTTCCGGCACACGGTGAGATGAACTTGAGACTGCGCAAAGCGGCGTTCGCGCCCTCGTTCCGCGAGGTGATCTATTTGGCGAATGTGCGGGAGGCAGAGCTTCGATATGGCCTACCCACTGGCTTGCTGCAGGCGTTGATCTGGACTGAATCGCGCTTCAATCCGATGGCGATCAGCCCCGCTGGCGCGGCGGGGCTGGCGCAGCTGATGCCAGGCACGGCTCGCTACCTCGGCATCACGAACCGGCATGATCCTGTTGCGAGCATTGATGGCGGGGCACGCTACTTGCGCGAGATGCTGGACAAGTTTGGGCAGATACATCTCGCCCTCGCTGCCTATAATGCTGGACCTGGAGCGGTTTCGAGAGCTGGCGGCATTCCCAGAAACAGCGAGACACCCGGCTATGTCCGCAGCGTGCTCGAACGATGGCAAGCAATTGGCTCGCGCATATGAAAGGCGTTCGTCTATGGATAAATGAAGAAGCGATAGCTTGAGTAGGGAAGGCCAAGTTTGATGGCTCGAAAAGAAGGTCGAGGCACAAAGGATGACAATGTCGTTCGCTTCGATTTCCGGGACAAACTGAAGAAGCAGCACGACAAGCGTCGGCGCAAGGAGTGGATGTTGGGTCTAGGCGCGTTCTCGATCGTATTCGCTGGCGGGATGTTGGCATTGAATTGGCCCGTGTCCGGTCTGACTTCAATCGCCCCCGCAGAACTCGCGCCTAAGCTTTCGTTGATGGCCGGAAGCACCTCACCGCGCTTCGAGCTCTGCGGAATTACACGCCGCACATGCGTCGTTGATGGAGATACCTTCTGGCTCGAAGGCCAGAAGATCAGGATCGCAGACATCGACACCCCCGAGATTGGCGAACCCAAGTGTGATTCTGAGTATCAGCTTGGTATGAAGGCGACTTACCGGCTTCGCGACTTGTTGAACGAAGGCGCTTTCGAGGTCCGGCCGATCGGAAACCGCGATGAAGACCGATTTGGCCGCAAACTGCGCGTCATCGTTCGGCATGGTCTATCGCTTGGAGATCAGCTCGTTAGCGAAGGCCTCGCTCGGACTTGGACGGGACGACGCGAACCTTGGTGTTGAACCGTGACCAGGAACTCTGGGCCGTGGCTTTGTGGGTCGAAAAGAACCACGGTGATCAAGGCACGACCTACATCTCGGGCCAGATCGAGCGCCTTGCGTCTATAAACGCTGACGGTGGTGTCGCCATGTGGCGCGAAGTCGCTGATCGCTTCGACCGGTTGAGAAGGAACCCGGGTGCGGGCGAGGCAAGCTAAACAGGGCGCGCGACGTCCGCAGCCATTCCTACGCTAAGCGTTTCGACGAGCTGCAGCGCATTTCGCACAACCGGCTCCCGGATGACCAAGCGCTGCCCTTCCCGGTAGGTCGGATCACCGCTGCGTGAAATATAGTCTGCATCAACAATGCCTTCGCGGTGCGCCAAGAGATGCCGCTGCTGAAAGAGACGTGTCAGTTCAGAGAGTTGCGAGGTGGTCAGGTGATCGTCGAAGCCCTTTCCGAAGGCCGTGCGCCATAACTGGCTTCCCTCAGTGAGATTCTGGAACGCGTTTCGTCGGACTTTGATTGGATCTGGCTGATGCTGGTAATGCGCCTCTGCAAAACGCTGGAAAGCCATGACGACGTTTTGAAGGCCTGCTTCGGTGAGCAGGCGAATGGTATTCTCTGACGCATCGGCATCAGATATCCCGCTCCGGATTGCTGGGATTGCGTCAAGAGAAGCGCGAATCGCATTGAGCGATTGCCGAAACACTTTGTCAGCGCTGTTGTGGCCGCACGAGGGGCAAAAGAACGCAGAACCGATCACCGCGAACCGGCATGAGCATTCCTCGCAAGTCAGCTTGAGGCGCATCGGCTCCGCTGCAGACGCGGGTAAGACAACATCGCGAAAGCCACGCTCGACCTTCATTTTCATGGTGATCAAGCTGCCTTTGCGCTGGCGCCGATTGAAGGCCTCAGCATCACGGCGCATCGCCTGATTGATTGTGCCTTTCACCTGAGCGAGGGCCTGCTCCTGAATTTTTCCAACTTGCTCCGTTGTCCACCATTTCTGAGCGTCGGCCGCATGCCCGCAAAACGGGCAAAACACCTCTTCATCGCGCACGATTTCACGCCAGTCTTGATCATGGACCTTGAATTCAAACATGCAGTCTTCGTGAGGACACTCGCGATCGATGTATCCGTCTTCGTCGACCGCGATATCCGGCGTGACGGTAATCTTCTGCCCGTCCAACTGGCGAAGGATACGGGATAGCTCATCGAACATGCGGCCCTCCGCTAAATGCAGGGGCAGACTACCGTGTTTTTGTTTTGTTCGCCAGCAGGAGGAATTTGAAACCCACCAAAATGTCGCTTGCCAGTTTTGAACGGAGCTCTGTCAAACTGAGCTTATCCTTTGGCGAACGCCACATTTATGACCGTACCGCCCTCCCGGATCATATCGAGGTAGTCGCTCCACCACTGCGCCATGCGGACACGTTCCTCCCAGTGCTTGCCACGGTGATAGACGCCGCGGACTGCGTTGCTATCACCGTGAGCCAGTCCTCGTTCGATCGCGTCCGGATTCCAGAGGCCGCTCTCGTTCAGCATAGTAGAAGCAGTCGCCCGGAGGCCATGAGCGGTGACCTCGTCCTTTGTGAAGCCCATGCGGCGGAAGGCGGCATTCAAGGTGTTCTCGCTCATTGGGCGGATGGAGGCGCGGGCCGACGGAAACACATACCCTTCGGTGCCGACCATCTCGGCAAATTCCTTGAGATACCCGACCACCTGTTTGGACAATGGCACGGCATGAGGACGGCGCGCCTTCATCTTGCCCTCTGGGATGCGCCAGACGCCTTCTTCGAGGTCGATCTCTTTCCAATCGGCATGTCGCAGCTCGCCAGGGCGTACAAAGACATGGGGTGCGATGAGCAGGGCGTACCGGGTGATAAAGTTGCCAGTGTAGTCCTGGATTGCGCGCAGCAGCCCGCCAAGATCCTTCGGCTCAAGGATCGCTGCATAGTGCTTTGCCTTGGGCGTGATCAGCGCCCCGCGGAGCATGGTCGTCGGGTCGCCTTTGCAGCGCGTCGTGGCAACCCCATAGCGAAACACGCGGCTCGCAAAGGACCGGGTCTTTTTGGCGGTCTCGTGCTTGCCCTTCGCTTCGAGGCGCTTGAGGGGAGCCAGTACCTCGAACGGCTCAATTTCGTCGATCGGACGGCTGCCGATGGCATCCGTCAGCTGGTCGAGGAAGAAGTTGGCCTTGATAATGGTCGCATCCGCCCGACCGTTCTGCACCATCATCTCATCAATGTACTCGCGTGCCACCGCCTCGAAGGTCTGGGCGGAGAGGAATTCCGAACGGATCTTCTGCTTGCGCTTCTCCATCGCCGGGTCACCGCCCGACGCGACTTTGACGCGAGCCTCGTAGGCCGCTTGGCGCGCGTCCTTAAGATTGATTTCCGGATAGGAGCCGATCGAGAGCTTCTTTTCAACGGTGCCGATTCGATAGCGGAATCGCCACAGTTTTCCACCTGATGGGGACACCTCGATGTACAATCCGCGGTCGTCGGCGACCTTGTACGGTTTGTCCTTTGGCTTGAGTGCGCGAAGCCGGGTTTCGGTCAGAGGCATGTGCGGGCCTTTTCCCAATGTGGTTTTCGCAAAGGCCCGCAAAAGGCCCGCAAAAATGTGCGGAACCCCCGAGAAATGGCGGGACGATCCGGCACGATCCAAGGGCCAATTCCCTTGGATTTCTGCGGGTTTAATACACTTTTTGGGATGTTCCGAGAAGAACAAATGGTGCCCAGAAGAGGACTCGAACCTCCACGACCTTGCGATCGCCAGCACCTGAAGCTGGTGCGTCTACCAATTCCGCCATCTGGGCACGGGGTAGGAGCGGGCGCTTAGCGGGGCGTCTGGCGACTTGTCAACCGCATCGCACGGGCCAGGGTGCATTTTATCGCAAAGCCGCCGGTTTTACGTCGCAAAGCCGCCTTCGCCCCTTGCTCCCCTTCCCGCTTCGCGGCATGGGGAAGGCCGTCGGCGCGACCTGCGCCATCCAGAGAATCGATACAGGCGGACGCAAATGCAGAAACTCGACGGGCAATTGATCACGGTGCTGGGCGGCGGTGGCTTCCTCGGCCGCTATGTCGTGCAGCGGCTCCTTGCGCGCGGCGCCCGCGTCCGTATCGCACAACGGACCCCGCGCGCCGCGACCTTCCTGAAACCGCTCGGCGGCCTCGGTCAGACGCAGTTCGTCGCCGTCGACGTCCGCGACGCGGCAAGCGTCGCGCGTGCCGTGCAAGGCAGCGATGCGGTCATCAACCTCGTCGGCGCATTCGGCGACATGCAGGCAGTCCAGGCCGACGGCGCTGGCCATGTTGCCGCGGCTGCCAAGGCGGCGGGTGTCGGCGCGCTGGTTCATGTGTCGGCGATCGGCGCCGATCCTGAAAGCGCATCGGCCTATGGCCGCAGCAAGGGCGCTGGCGAGGCCGCGGTCCGCGCCGCTTTTGCTGACGCCGCGATCCTGCGCCCCTCGATCCTGTTCGGCCGCGAAGATCATTTCATCAACCGCTTCGCCACGATGATGCGTATGACGCCGGTCGTCCCGGTGATCGCCCCGAATGCGAAGTTCCAGCCCGTCTATGTCGGCGACGTCGCCGATGCAGTCGTCGCGGCGCTCAGCAATAACGCTTCCGGCAAGATTTTCGAGCTCGGCGGGCCGCAGGTGCTGACGATGGGCGAACTGCTGCGCTGGATCGCCGACGCGACCGGCCGTTCGCCGCTGTTCGTCGATGTTCCCGATTTTGTCGCCTCGGCGCTCGCGACGGGCTTCGGCTGGGCACCCGGCGCGCCGATCACCAAGGATCAGTGGCTGATGCTCCAGCATGACAATGTCGTCGCGAGCGGCGCCGCCGGCCTCGCCGAGCTTGGCGTCACACCGACCTCGCTCGCCTCGGTCGCCGACGGCTGGCTCGTCCAATATCGCCGTAACGGCCGCTTCGCCGAGCTTGCTTCGCGATAATGTCTATCTGGCTGACCGCAATCATCCTCGGCATCGTCGAGGGTCTGACCGAGTTTTTGCCCGTCTCCTCGACAGGGCATCTCATCCTCGCAACCGAATTGCTCGGCTATGATGCCGCGCGATGGGCGATCTTCAACATCGCGATCCAGCCCGGCGCCATCCTTGCGATCGTCGTCCTGTACCGGAAGCTGTTCTGGGACATGTTCACCGGCTTCTTCCGCCGCGATCCGGTCGCCATCGCTTTCGTGCGCAATCTGCTGCTCGCATTTTTCCCGGCAGTCGTCCTTGGTCTCGCCTTTGGCGACTATATCGAGCTGCTGCTCGAAAATGCGGTCGTCGTCGCATGGGCGCTGATCATCGGCGGCTTTGCGATCCTGCTTGTCGAACGCTTCGCCAAGACGAAGGATGTCGGGGGCGTCGCCAATGTGTCGACGCGACAATCGATCCTCGTCGGGCTGGTCCAGTGCATCGCGATGATCCCCGGCGTCAGCCGGTCGGGCGCGACGATCCTCGGCGCGATGTCGTTCGGTGTCGACCGCAAGACCGCGGCCGAGTTCAGCTTCTTCCTCGCCCTCCCCACGCTGACCGGCGCGACGGTGCTTCAGCTTTTCAAGCATCGCGACGCGATCACGTCGAACGATCTCGGCCTGATCGCGGTCGGCTCGCTCGTCTCCTTCGTCGTCGCCTGGGCGGTGATCAAGGCGTTCCTGGCGGTCGTCACGCGCTATGGCTTTGCGCCTTTCGCCTGGTATCGAATAATCGCAGGCGTCGCCGCGCTGATCTGGCTCGGCATGAGATAGGTCCGAAACGGTATTAATTGGCGAAAGATAATTGCGCAAACCCATTTTGAGGTAAATTCACCCTCCAATTTAGGTTATCAATACTGTCCTAACTCGATATTCGCCCGTGACAGGGCTTTTCCAGCCATGCATTTCGCCTTCCAACGAAGGGGATACTGCATGGCTTCCGATCGCATGCTCCAGTTTGTGGAGCGTGAACAATCCTATCCGGACAAGCGCTCCGCCGAAGAGCGCGCACGCGATTTTCGCGAGATCGCCGAGCGCTATGCCGCGCCCGATGCAGACGCGCAGGCTGCGCGCTGTTCGCAGTGCGGCGTGCCTTATTGCTCGGTGCACTGCCCGCTCCACAATCATATTCCCGACTGGCTGCGCCTGACGGCCGAGGGGCGCCTTCGCGAAGCCTATGAGCTCAGCAACGCGACTTCGACGATGCCAGAGATCTGCGGCCGCATCTGTCCGCAGGACCGCCTGTGCGAAGGCAATTGCGTGATCGAATTTTCGGGCCATGGCGCGGTGACGATCGGCAGCGTCGAAAAATATATCACCGACACCGCATGGGCCGAAGGCTGGGTCGAGCCGCTGCATCCCGGCGCCGCAACCGGCCAGTCGGTCGGCATCATCGGCGCCGGCCCCGCAGGGCTGACCGCGGCTGAATATCTGCGTGCCGCGGGGCATGAAGTGCATGTCTATGACCGGCACGACCGAGCGGGCGGCCTCCTCACTTATGGCATCCCCGGCTTCAAGCTGGAGAAGGATGTCGTGATGCGCCGCGTCGATCGGCTGGTCGAGGGCGGTATCCAGTTTCACCTCGGCTTCGCGGTTGGCGAGGATGCGACGCTCGACGCGCTGCGCCAGAAGCATGATGCGATCCTGATCGCGACGGGCGTCTACAAGGCGCGTGAGATCAACGTGCCGGGCAACACGGCCGGCGGTGTGATCGCCGCGCTCGATTATCTGATCGCGTCGAACCGCAAGAGCTTTGGCGACACCGTGCCTGCTTTCGACGACGGCAGCCTCGACGCAAAGGGCAAGCATGTCGTTGTCATCGGCGGCGGCGACACCGCGATGGACTGCGTCCGTACCGCCGTCCGTCAGGGCGCGAAGTCGGTGAAATGCCTCTATCGCCGCGACCGCGAGAATATGCCGGGGTCGCAGCGCGAGGTCGCCAATGCCGAGGAGGAAGGCGTCGAGTTCGTGTGGCTGTCAGCGCCCGAAAGCTTCACCGCCGACAAGCATGTGAAGGAAGTCGCGGTTGCGGGGATGCGCCTCGGCGCGCCCGACGCGAGCGGCCGCCGCAGCCCCGAGGTCGACCCCGGCCGCAAGTTCGACGTGCCCGCCGATATGGTGATCAAGGCGCTGGGCTTCGATCCCGAAGAACTGCCGCACCTGTTCGGCTCGCCCGATCTCAGCGTTACCCGCTGGGGTACTTTGCGCGTCGATCACCAGACGATGATGACCAGCCTGCCCGGCGTTTTTGCCGCGGGAGACATTGTGCGCGGCGCCAGCCTGGTCGTCTGGGGCATCCGCGACGGGCGCGATGTGAGCGATCAGATGGCAAAGTGGTTGAAAGCCAAGGCCAAAAGCGAAAAGAAGGCAGCATGACCAACAGGGAAGGAAGTTTCATGATGCCGTCGTTCCAATCGATTCTGCTTGCCGGTGCCGCCGCGATGCTGCCGCTGGGCGCATCCGCCCACGCCGCACCGAAGAAAGATGCGAAGGAAGCGCCGGTCGCCGAGGTCGTACTGGCCGAGCCGGCGCAGGTCGAGGAAGAGACCAGCGAGCCCTTCGACAGCGAAGCCTATGCCGAAGAGGCGAAGGCCAAGATGCAGAAGGAAATGGACGAGGCGATCGCGCTCGTCGAAAAAATCTTCGACACGAGCAGCCTGCCGCCGATCGACCCGGCGCGCCTGACGCTCGCGCAGCAGACCACCGCCGCGCTGATCCCGACGGGCAGCATCGAGAAGATGGTCGACAACCTCTACGGCAAGATGTTCAAGACGCTGATGGGCGAATTCGGCGGCCAGTCGGACCTGATGCTGTCGATCAAGACCGGCGTCGAAAGCGAGCAGATCGCGAAGCTCGACGAGCCGACCAAGGTCAAGGTCGCCGACATGTTCGACCCGCATCGCAAGGAGCGTGAAGACCAGATCACAAAGGTGATCAAGCCGCTCATCAGCGAAGCGCTCGCCGACATGGAACCGCCGATGCGGAACGGTCTTGCCAAAGCCTATGCACGCAAGTTCACCGGCGCGCAGCTCACCGACATCAACGGCTTTCTCGCGACGCCGACGGGCAAGCTTTACGCAAGCGAATGGATGGCGCTTCAGGCCGACCCCGAAGTGATGCTTGCGGTGATCAAGGCGGTGCCGCCGCTGATCAACAAATTCATCGACCGCGCCCCCGAGATCGAAAAGGATTTCAAGGAGCTGCCGAAGGAAAAGCAGCTTTCGGACTTCAGCGACAAGGAGCTCTCATCGCTTGCCAAGCTGATGAAGGTCGACGTGAAGGTGCTGAAGGAACAGCGCGACATGTGGAAGACCGACGCGGTGGAAGCCACCGACGCAGTCGCAGTCGACGCCGCTGACGACTATGCCGTCGACGCCGCTGCCGATGCCGCGACCGCGGCGGCAGACGCAGCCGACTATGCGGCCGATGCCGTCGCCGATCCCGCCTATGACCGCAGCAACTGGTCGGCCGCCGACCTGAAGCGCGTCGAGGACCTTGAGACCGCGTACGAAAACGCTTCGCTCGCCGCGCAGCAGGCCGCTGAAGAAGCTGCCGAAAACGCGCGCAAGAAGCTGCCCGACTAAACACCCGTCAGGACGAAGATGATGACCCACTACCCCACCCCCGATCACGCGCGGCTCGAAGCCGAAGGCATGTATCGCCCCGACATGGAATCCGATGCCTGCGGCGTCGGAATGGTCGCGGCGACCGACGGCAAGCCGTCGCGCCGCGTCGTCGAGGCGGCGATCGAAGCCCTGCGTGCCGTGTGGCACCGCGGCGCGGTCGACGCCGACGGCAAGACCGGGGATGGGGCGGGCATTCATGTCGACCTGCCCGTCCGCTTCTTCGACGATGCGATCGCGGCATCGGGGCACAAGGTGCGGCCGAACCGCCTCGCCGTCGGCATGGTCTTCCTGCCGCGCACCGATCTGGGCGCGCAGGAGGAATGCCGCACGATCGTCGAGGCCGAGATCATCGACGCGGGCTTCACCATCTATGGCTGGCGCCAGGTACCCGTCGACGTGTCGGTGATCGGCGACAAGGCACAGCGCACGCGCCCCGAGATCGAGCAGATCATGATCGCCGGGCCGCTGCCCGACGAGCAATCGATCGCCGAGTTCGAAAAGCAGCTCTATCTCGTCCGCCGCCGGATCGAGAAAAAGGTCATCGCGGCGCAGATCGCCGACTTTTATATCTGCAGCCTGTCGGCACGCTCGATCATCTATAAGGGCCTGTTCCTCGCCGAAAGCCTCGCGGACTTCTATCCAGACCTCACGAACAAGCTGTTCGAAAGCCGGGTCGCGATCTTTCACCAGCGCTATTCGACCAACACCTTCCCGCAATGGTGGCTGGCGCAGCCGTTCCGCTGCCTCGCGCACAATGGCGAAATCAATACGATCCGCGGCAACAAGAATTGGATGAAGAGCCACGAGATCAAGATGGCGAGCCTCGCTTTCGGCGAGCATAGCGAAGATATCAAGCCCGTGATCCCGGCGGGCGCGTCGGACACCGCCGCGCTCGACGCGGTGTTCGAGGCGCTGTGCCGCGCCGGCCGCGACGCGCCGACCGCAAAGCTGATCCTCGTTCCCGAGGCGTGGACGACCGAATGCGACGTCCCCGACAACCACCGCGCGATGTACTCCTACCTCGCCAGCGTCATGGAGCCGTGGGACGGCCCCGCGGCGCTCGCGATGACCGATGGCCGCTGGGCGGTCGCGGGCATGGACCGCAACGCGCTGCGCCCGCTCCGCTACACGCTGACCGCCGACAACCTGCTCGTCGTCGGCTCGGAAAGCGGGATGGTGCTGCTGCCCGAGGCGAGCATCCGCAAGAAGGGCCGCCTGGGCCCGGGTCAGATGATCGCGGTCGATCTCGACGACGGCACGCTCTACGAAGATCTCGCGATCAAGGACAAGATCGCAGACGCCGCCGACTATGCCTCGCGGGTCAAGGGCTTCCGCACGATGGCCGACCTCCCCAAGGGCGGCAAGTCGAGCCTGCCGACCTTCGAACGCAGCGAATTGCTGCGCCGCCAGGTCGCCGCGGGCCTCACCATGGAAGATATGGAACTGATCCTGTCGCCAATGGTCGAGGATGCGAAGGAAGCGATCGGGTCGATGGGCGACGACACGCCGCTCGCGGTCATCTCCGACAAGCCGCGCCACGTCGCGCAATTCTTCCGCCAGAATTTCAGCCAGGTCACCAACCCGCCGATCGACAGCTTGCGCGAACGGCATGTGATGAGCCTGAAGACGCGCTTTGCCAACCTCGCGAACATCCTCGACGAAAAGGGGCAGAGCGACCACGTTCTCGTGATCGACAGCCCCGTACTCGTCGGCGACGACTGGGATCGCCTGCGCGCCTATTTCGGCGATGCTGTCGCCGACATCGACTGCACTTTCGCTGCGGGTGGCGACGCCTCGACGTTGCGCGAAGCGATTGCGCGCGTTCGCCGCGAGGCCGAAGACGCCGTGCGGGCCGGACGCTCCGAACTCTTCCTCACCGACCAGTCGATCGGCGAAGGCCGCGTCGGGGTCGCGATGGTGCTCGCCGCCGCGGCCGTCCACACGCATCTCGTGCGCAAGGGCCTGCGCAGCTACGCCTCGATCAACGTCCGCTCGGCCGAAGTGCTCGACACGCATGCCTTTGCGGTGCTCGTTGGCGTCGGTGCGACGACCGTCCACGCCTATCTGGCCGAAGCCGCGATCGCCGACCGCTGGGCGCGCGGTCTGTTCGGCGGCGAACTGAGCCTGGACGATTGCCGCCTGCGCTTCCGCAAGGCGATCGACGACGGCCTGCTCAAGATCCTCGCCAAGATGGGGATCGCGGTGATCTCCTCCTATCGCGGCGGCTATAATTTCGAGGCGGTCGGGCTCAGCCGCGCGCTCGTCAACGACCTGTTCCCCGGAATGCCTGCCAAGATTTCCGGCGAAGGCTATCAGTCGCTCTTCATCAACGCGACCGACAAGCATACCGCCGCGTTCGACAGCCGCGTCACCACCCTGCCGATCGGCGGTTTCTATCGTCAGCGCGCGGGCGGCGAAGCACATGCCTATTCGGCGCAACTGATGCACCTGCTGCAGACCGCGGTCGCGACCGACAGCTATTCGACCTATCTGCAATTTGCGCGCGGGGTCGCCGACCTGCCGCCGATCTATCTGCGCGATCTGATGGAGTTCAACTATCCGGCGCAGGGCGTCCTGCTCGACAGCGTCGAGGCGATCACCGAAATCCGCAAGCGCTTCGTCACCCCGGGCATGTCCCTCGGTGCGCTGTCGCCCGAGGCGCATGAGACGCTGGCGATCGCAATGAACCGCATCGGCGCGAAAGCGGTGTCGGGCGAAGGCGGCGAAGCCAGCGAACGCTATCGCCCCTATGCCAATGGCGACAACGCCAACAGCAACATCAAACAGATCGCCAGCGGCCGTTTCGGCGTCACCGCCGAATATCTCGGCGCGTGCGACGAGATCGAAATCAAGGTCGCGCAGGGAGCCAAGCCCGGCGAAGGCGGCCAGCTTCCGGGCTTCAAGGTGACCGAATTCATCGCGCGTCTGCGCCATGCGACGCCCGGCGTGACGCTCATCTCGCCGCCGCCGCATCACGACATCTATTCGATCGAGGATCTGGCGCAGCTCATCTATGACCTGAAGCAGATCAACCCGAAGGCGCGCGTCTGCGTGAAGCTCGTCAGTTCGGCGGGCATCGGCACCGTTGCGGCGGGCGTCGCCAAGGCGCACGCCGACGTCATCCTTGTCGCGGGCAACACCGGCGGCACTGGCGCGAGCCCCCAGACCAGCGTCAAATATGCCGGGACGCCGTGGGAAATGGGGCTTTCCGAAGTCAATCAGGTGCTGACGCTCAACGGCCTGCGCCATCGCATCCGCCTGCGCACCGACGGCGGCCTCAAGACCGGGCGCGACATCGTGATCGCCGCCATCTTGGGCGCCGAGGAATATGGCATCGGGACGCTCAGCCTCGTCGCGATGGGCTGCATCATGGTGCGCCAGTGCCACTCGAACACCTGCCCCGTCGGCGTCTGTACGCAGGATGAAAAGCTGCGCCAGAAGTTCACCGGCAGCCCCGAGAAGGTCATCAACCTGATGACCTTCATCGCCGAGGAAGTGCGCGAAATCCTCGCCAAGCTCGGCTGCCGCAGCCTCGACGAAGTGATCGGCCGCACCGAATTGCTGCGTCAGGTCAGCCGCGGCGCCGAACATCTCGACGACCTGGACCTCAACCCGATCCTTGCGAAGGTCGATGCACCCGACGATCAGCGTCGCTCGCAGGGGCCGAGCTTCCGCAACCCGGTGCCCGACAGCCTCGACGCGCAGATCCTCAATGACGCGAAGCCCTTGTTTGAACGCGGCGAGCGCATGCAGCTCACGTACAATGTCCGCAACACGCACCGCGCCGTCGGTACGCGCCTCTCGGCCGAAGTCACTGCGCGCTTTGGCATGAAAGGCCTCGCCGACGACCATGTGCAGGTCCGTCTGCGCGGGACCGCGGGCCAGTCGCTCGGCGCCTTCCTGTGTCAGGGCATCACGCTCGAGGTATTCGGCGACGCCAACGACTATGTCGGCAAGGGCCTGTCAGGCGGCCGCATCGTCGTGCGCCCGACCGTCTCCAGCCCGCTGGTCAGCCAGCACAACAGCATCATCGGCAACACCGTCCTTTACGGCGCGACCGCGGGCACATTGCTCGCGGCGGGTCAGGCGGGCGAGCGTTTCGCGGTCCGCAACTCGGGCGCACGCGTCGTCGTCGAGGGCTGCGGCGCGAACGGCTGCGAATATATGACCGGCGGCACCGCGGTGATCCTGGGCCCCGTCGGCTCGAATTTCGGTGCCGGCATGACCGGCGGCATGGCGTTCATCCTCGACACCGACGATCAGTTCGAGGGCCACGCCAACGGCGAATCGATCGTCTGGCAGCGGCTGGCGAGCAGCCACTGGGAAAATACTCTCAAGGAGCTGGTCGAGGAACATGCCAAGGCGACGGGAAGCAAATGGTCGGCCGAAGTGCTGGCCGATTGGGACCGCTGGCGCGAGCGCTTCTGGCAGGTGTGCCCGAAGGAAATGCTCAGCCGTCTCGCACATCCCCTCAGCGATGCTGAAGCCGAAGTGGTCGCAGCCGAGTAATGTACGTCGCCCCCGCGAAGGCGGGGGCCGCTATCGGCCTTGCGCTACCTTTCCGGCCGCCCCCGCCTTCGCGAGGGCGGCGGCTAGTCGCGTCATCGTATCAGCCTGCCGCAATCATCGAACGCGTTCACCGCAGCGAAAGCGTCCTTCCTTTAACAAAGCCACTTTGCTGACCCCCTCGTCCCTCGAAAGGATCGAGCCATGACCCGCCTCGCCCTCATAGCCCTCCCCCTGCTCGCGCTCGCCGCGCCGCTGCCTGCTGCTGCGAACGACATGCGGGGCGCTGTTGCGACGCTCAACGATCCGGTCGCGCAGGACCGCATGGCCGATACGATCACGGCCATGGTGGGCGCTCTGATGCAGATGCAGGTCGGCCCGCTCGCCAAGGCGGTGGCGCAGATCGATCCCGAATCCGACGCCGCCTATATCCCGCCCGATGCCACGCTTGGCGAAGTGACCGGCCGCGATCCCGAATATGCCGAGCGCATGGGCGCCGACGTCCGCGCGAGCACGCGCATGGCAGGCCACGCCGCGTCGGCGCTCGCGGCCTATGCCCCGGTCCTCAAGGACATGGCGCGCGACCTTGCCGCGCAGTGGGAAAGAGAGCGCGAGGCATCGCGCCGCTAGCGTGTGATGACATCGAATGGACTCGTCATTGCGAGCGACGAAGCCGCGCGGCAATCCAGGACGTGCGCAAACCGCTCTGGATTGGTTGACCTTCGGTCGCCTGCGGCCCGCTCCGCTCGCAATGACGGAGTGGGTCAATACAAAGTCATCAGACTCTAACCTCCCCATCTTGGCCACCCCGGCGCAGGCCGGAATGACGACTAAACTGGTGACATGTTCCCATAGCCGTTGCGCGCGGCGCCTTGCTGCCGCTATGCCGGGGGTATGTGGCAACTCTATCAATTCCCGCTCTGTCCCTTTTCGCGCAAGGTTCGCCTTTTGCTGGGCGAAAAGGGCATTGGATATGAATTGGTGCGCGAATCGCCGTGGGAACGCCGCGACGAATTCATCGACCTGAACCCCGCCGGGCGCACTCCGGTAATGGTCGATCAGTCGCGCGGTCAGGTGCTGATGGACAGCATGGCGATCGCCGAATATTTCGAGGAAACGGTCGAGGGCAAGGCGATGATCAACGGCACGGCGGCAAACCGCGCCGAGATCCGCCGGCTGACGTCATGGTTCGATCATGACTTCTATTATGAAGTCACCGGCCCACTACTCTTCGAACGGATGCAGAAGCGTATCGTCCACCGCCAGCCGCCCGATGGCGGCGCGCTGCGCGAGGCGATGAAGGCCGCGAACAACCATCTCGACTATGTCGATTATCTGATCGATCACCGCACCTGGCTCGCAGGCGCGACGATGAGCTTGGCCGACCTGACCGCCGCCGCACATATCTCGGTCGCCGACTATCTGGGCGGGATCGACTGGACCGGGCATGAGCAGACTAAGGGCTGGTATTCGGGCCTGAAATCGCGGCCGAGCTTCCGCCCATTGCTCGCCGAACGGATGGAGATTGTGACGCCGCCGAAATATTATGAGGATGTGGATTTTTGACGCCGCGCTGAATGCCAAGCGTTCCGAAACATCGACATGAAGAAAGCTGGAGACCTGTGATGATAGGGGCATGGATCGCGATCATCATTGGTGTCGCCACCGCTTTGATCCTCGCATTTTACAGCGTATTTTCTTCAACCAAGGATCCCGAGGCCTGACGGGAACGCGTTCAGCAGTTCTTGTATTTCCAGTTCCGGTCCTTGCCTTCAGCCACCTGCGCAACGATTGTTTCGATCCGCTTGGCCCGCGTTTCCTCGCGCTTCGCCTCGATCACCCATTCGATATAGTCGCGCCGCTTGCCGGGCGAAAAGGCGTCCCAATGACCTTGCGCAGCGGCATTGACCTTCAGCGCCGCTCCCAGGTCGGCGGGCAGATCGAGCGCCGCCTTGGGCTTTGGTGCCGCGCGCTTGGGCCTGCCCTCGGCACACAGCGCAGCCGCCTTTCCTATATAATCCGCCATCTGCTTGTCGGATGGCAGGTCGGCGAGCGACGCCAACCGTCCCATGCTCCCCATCGCGCCGGTATCGCGCGGCGATCCAGTCACCTCCTCGTCGCGCCAGAAGCCAAAGGTCGCATGCTCCTTGAACGCCGCCATTCCTGCAAGATTCTGTCCGCCCAGCACGAAATGCGGCACGCCCCATTTCAGCGTCTCTTCGGCGTCCGGCGCATATTTGTGCACCAGTTCGCGCAAATGGGTCAGGATCGGCTGCGCAAAGGGCTGCGCCTTCGCGATATAGTCGTCGACGCGGGGGTCGCGGGTCAGCCCGGCCACCTTGCTGCAACCAGATAGTTGAGCGCCTCGCTGCCGCCGAGTTTGAAGCCTTTTGCCGCCGACGGCGACAGGCCGGTACGGTCGATAACTTCCAGCCCCGCGCCTTCGAGCAATTTCGTCAATTCCTCGGGCTTCAGAAACTGGTCCCAATCGTGCGTGCCGCGCGGCACCGCGCCGACACGCTCGGCCGCCTCGACGAGGAGCAGCTTCGACAACATCGTCCGGTTCGGGGTCGACAGGATCATCAGCCCACCGGGCGCAAGCCGCGCCGCCAGTTCACCGATGAAGGCCGCGGGATCGGTCACATGCTCGACAACCTCCATCGAGGTCACGAGATCGAAGGTCGCGGGCGGCAGCGCGGCCAGTTCACCGGCAAAATAGGTGATCGGCAGCCCCTGCCCAGCCGCATGATCGCGGGCGGCGGCAATATTTTCCGGCGCCGCATCGACGCCGGTAACCGTGGCGCCCATCCGTGCTAGCGGCTCGGCGAGCAGCCCGGCGCCGCAGCCGACATCGATCGCGCTCCGTCCTGCCAGCGCATGGCGCTCGCGCGCATCGACGTGCCAATGCGCGTCAATCTGTTCGCGGATATAGGCAAGGCGAACCGGATTGAGCTTATGCAGCATTGCCGAAGAACCGTGCGGATCCCACCAGTCGGCGGCAAGCGCACCAAAATGGGCGGCTTCATTCGGATTGATCGTCGCGGCGCTCATAAGGGTGCGATGTGGCACTCCGCCATCATCGGCGCAAGAAATTCTATCGTGCGCATAGGTTCTCACGCTTGCCATCGCCCTCCCCCTTCCGTAACGACGCGGGCGCCGCGGAAATGCTCGGAAAAGTTGCGGCGGAAACCAGATCAGGAAAGCGGGGCGAGATGGCGCGGATCGTGATGAAATTCGGGGGCACGTCGATGGCGGGCACCGAGCGGATTCGCACCGTGGCGAAACTCGTCGCGCGCGAAGTCGCCAATGGCAACGAAGTCGCCGTCGTCGTTTCCGCCATGGCGGGCGAGACCGACCGGCTCGTCAATTTCTGCCGCGAAGCCAATCCGCGCTATGACCCCGCCGAATATGACGTCGTCGTCGCGGCGGGCGAACAGATCACTTCGGGCCTGCTGGCGCTGACGCTGCAGGCGATGGGCACGCCCGCGCGCAGCTGGCTCGGTTGGCAGCTCCCGATCCGCACCGAAGAGGCGCATGCCCGCGCGCGCATCGCCGACATCGACACCGGCGCGCTCGCCGCCGCGATGGCAAAGGGCGAAGTCGCCGTGATCCCCGGCTTCCAGGGCATGATGGACGACGGCCGCGTCTCGACGCTTGGCCGCGGCGGTTCGGATACCAGCGCGGTCGCGGTCGCGGCAGCGCTGAAGGCCGATCGCTGCGACATCTATACCGACGTCGACGGCGTCTACACCACCGACCCACGCATCGTCGCGCGTGCGCGCAAGCTCGACTATGTCACCTATGAGGAAATGCTCGAACTCGCGAGTGTCGGCGCCAAGGTGCTCCAGACCCGTTCGGTCGGGCTCGCGATGAAGGAGGGCGTGCGCGTGCAGGTGCTCTCGAGCTTCGTCGAGGGCGACGAGGCTCCGAAAAAAGGCACGATGATCGTCAGCGACGAGGAAATAGAGGAACATCAGATGGAACGGCAGCTGATCACCGGCATCGCCCACGACAAGAATGAAGCGAAGATCATCGTTACCCGCGTGCCCGACAAGCCGGGCGCGGTCGCGAACATCTTCGGCCCGCTCGCCGCGGCCGGGATCAACGTCGACATGATCATCCAGAATGTCGGCCGCGAAAAGGGTGAGACCGACGTGACCTTTACCGTTCCGGCCACCGACCTGCTCCGCTCGATCGACCTGCTGGAAGCCGCGAAGGAAAAGATCGGCTTCAACCGCATCATCAGCGATGACAAGGTCGCAAAGATCAGCGTCGTCGGCGTCGGCATGAAGAGCCACGCAGGCGTCGCGAGCACGATGTTCCGCGCGCTCGCCGATCGCGGCATCAACATCCAGGCGATCTCGACCAGCGAGATCAAGGTCAGCGTGCTGATCGACGAGGATGAAACCGAACTCGCGGTGCGTGTGCTGCACACCGCCTATGGGCTGGACGCCGACTAGGCTTTATTCGGCCGCGAGCGGCTGCAGTTCGCCGCCCGCGCGGCGGCGCAGCCGTGCCTGCCCGATGAAGTGCACGACCGCGACGTGGACCGCGAAAAGGCCGAATTTCGACGCCAGCGGGAAAATCCCGATAAACAGCGGCCACCATGCGGTAAAGAACAGCGCGACGACGAGGTTCAGCCCCGCGCTCGCGAACATCAGCGCCGCCCAGAGCATCCCGAACCGGTCCATGACATCGCCGACGAGTTCTAGCTGTTCAGGCAATATATAGCGATTGAGCCAGCCGCGACGGAGCATCACCGACCCGACGATCAGGTAGACAATCGTCGGCTTGGCCATCACGAAGCGCGGATCGCCGGTAAAGAGGGTCGCGGCGGCGGTGAGCAATACCGACGCCAGGCTGATCCATTGCAGCGCCGCGACCTTCTTGCCGCGCGCCAATTCATAACCGACGACGCCAAGCGCAACGACGGTCCCGGCGATCGTCGCAGGGACGATCCCCGCGCCGGCAACGAGCAGCACCGCAAAAACGAGCACGCCGAGCGAGTCGAACAGCATCGGTCCGAGAGCGTAGAGCAAGGTTTTCATCCGCCTGTCCTTTCCGACTCAATGTTATCGACGTAAACATTGATCGCGGACGGGCGCGAGATCAAGGATAAATTGACGCTGTTAACATGATATGCGGTGAAGCGCGCCTGGGCGGCGATCAGCTACGAAGCCGGACCTTCGCCGTCACCGACAGGCCCGGGCGCAGTTCGGCGAGCGCCGCCTGCCCCGGATCGAGCCGGATGCGCACCCCTACGCGCTGGACGATCTTGGTGAAATTGCCCGATCCGGGCTCAAACGGCAGCAAGGTGAACTCGCTGCCCGATCCCGGGGCGAGACTTTCGACCGTGCCGCGCAGCGTTTCGCCCAGCGCATCGACATAGACATCGGCCTTTTGCCCCGGGCGCATCTCGCGCGTTTGCGTTTCCTTGAAATTGGCGACGACATAGATCGAGCGCACCGGCACGACCGAAAGCAGCCGCGATCCCGGCTGGACATAGTCGCCGACCTGGATGCGCCGGTTGCCGACGACGCCGTCGATCGGCGCTGCGACGAGCGTATGTCCGCGATCGAGCTTCGCCAGTGCGAGCGCGGCGCGCGCCTTCGCCGCCTCGGCTTCGGCCGCCCTGACCTGCGCCGACAGGATCGGCCCCTTGGCGCGCGTCACCGCCGCCGCCTCGACACTCGCGCCCAGATCGGCGCGCGAGCGCTGTGCTGCCGACGCCGCGCCGACCGCGGTCGCCGACACCTGCTCGGCATCGCGCTTCGTCACGAAGCCGTCGACGAGCAGCGCATTGTAACGCCGCCGGTCCTCGGCCGCGCGCGCAAATTCGGCATCGGCGGCGGCGATCTGCGTATTCACCGAACGGATCTGCGCCGCCGCAAGCTTCTGCTCGGCGCCCAGCGAGGCGAGCGTCGCGCGCGCCGTCGCGACCTGTGCATCGGCATCGGCGACCGCGGCCTCGGCCGCCATCAACCGCGAGTCATAATCGCGCACGTCGATGCGGACGAGCGGATCGCCCGCCTTCACCGCCTGATTGTCCTTCACCAGCACCGCGGTAACCAGCCCGCCGACGCGCGGCGCCACCTCGCTGGCGTCCGCCTGCAGATAGGCGTTGTCGGTCGACTCCGCGCTGCGCGGCGACAATATCCACCATGTACCGAGCGCGGCGATGACGAGCGCAACAAGCCCGACCTTCCACGCCTTTTTCGGCAGCGCGATCCCGCGGCGCCCGATTTCCTTGGCCGGCGCTTCGGCCTCGATCGTCATCGGCGCGTTCATGGCTGGATCACCAACAGGGTCGATGTCGCCGTCGCAAGGATACGCCCTGCCTCGTCGGTGATCTTCGCCTCGGTATAGGCGACCCGGCGGCCGATCGAGATCACCCGCCCCTCGGCGCGCACCTTGCCGGTCTTTTCGGTCATGGCCTTCAGATAGGAGGTCTTGAGCTCGAGCGTCGTCATCGACTGCCCCTCCTCAAGCTTGGTCACGACCGCGATCCCGCATGCGGAATCGAGCAAGGTCGCTGCATAACCGCCGTGGACAGTCCCCTGCGGATTATAATGTTCGGGGCCCGGCACGCCTTCGAACGCCGCCCAGCCATCGCCGGCATCGACCAGCTGAAAACCCAGCGTATGCCCGATCGGTGGGCGGCCGCCCGATGCAATCAGTCCCTGCACCCGCGCGAGCGTCATTGTGCGACCTCCAGCCCATAGCGTGCCACGATGCTGGCGTGGGTATCGGCGAGCATCGCGTCGGAAAGCGCCGGATCGCCAACCGCCCGCGCGAGCGCGACACCGCCAACGAGCTGCGCAAGCAGCGCGTGCGATTCGGCCCGCGCGTCCGCAAAGCCCAGCTTCGCGAGCGGTCCGGCCAGCCGGCTCGCAATCCCCTCGACCCCGGCGCCGAAACGATTGCGCGTCGCGGGCTGCGACCGTGCGAAATCGCCCGACAGCGTCGGCAGCGGGCAGCCCCGGTCGCGCCCGTCGCGATGCGCGGGCGACAGGTAGAAATCGATATAGGCACGCAGGACGCCGCGCGGTTCGCCGTCATGGTCGATCCGGTCGCTGCGCACGCGCGCATCGGCGAACATCGTACCGATCGCCTCCTTCACCAGCGCGTCCTTCGACGGAAAATGGGCATAGAAGCCGCCATGGGTCAGCCCCGCGCGCGCCATGATTCCCGCCACGGCGACATTGTCCGGTCCCTTCGCGCGAATCTCCTTCGCCGCCTCTTTCAGCACCCGTTCGCGGGTCTCTGCCTTGTGCTCGGTTGAATAGCGCACTTGCGTCTCCTTTTATATGACGCATATAATATAAAGACGACAGGACACAAGACCCATGGCCTCCATCCCGCTTTCTCCCGCCGCCGGCGCCGCTTCGGACGACGCACCGTTCAACCCGGCGGCGATGCCCGACGCACGGAAATATCTGATCTTTGCCGTGATGGCGTTCGGCCAGTTCATGGCGCTGATCGACATCCAGATCGTCGCTGCTTCCCTGAACGAGGTGCAGGCGGGGCTCAGCGCCGGACCCGACGAAATAAGCTGGGTACAGACTGCCTATCTGATGGCCGAACTGGTGATGATCCCCTTCTCTGCCTTCCTCGCGCAGGCGCTCTCGACGCGCTGGCTGTTCGCGGCGTCGGCGGGGCTGTTCACGATCGCAAGCATACTGTGCGGCCTCGCGTGGAGCATCGAATCGATGATCCTTTTCCGCGCCGTGCAGGGCTTTGTCGGCGGCGCGATGATCCCGACCGTCTTCGCGACGGGATATATGCTGTTCGAGGGCAAGCAGCGCGCAATGATCCCCGCGATCCTCGGCATGGTGTCGGTGCTGGCCCCGACGCTTGGCCCGACGGTCGGCGGCTGGATCACCGATGCGATGGGCTGGCGCTGGGTCTTTTTCATCAACGTCCTGCCCGGCGCGATGGTGACGCTCGCGATCCTGGCGCTCGTCCGCATCGACAAGCCGAACCTGCCGATGCTGCGCCGTATCGACTGGGTGCATCTCGCCTCGATGGCGGTGTTCCTCGCGGGACTGGAGTTCGTGCTGGAGGAGGGACCGAAGCACGACTGGTTCAGCGAGCCCGAAATCGCGATCGGCGCCTGGATGTCATTCGTCGCCTTTGGCCTCTTCCTCGAACGCTCCTTCCGTTCGGACGGGCCGATCGTCAGGCTCACGCCATTCCGCAAACCGACCTTTGTCTTCGCCTGCGTCTTCAATCTCGTGATCGGCTTCGGCCTCTATGCCAGCACCTATCTCGTTCCGATCTTCCTCGGCCGCGTGCAGGGCTATAACGCCTCCGAAATCGGGACGACGGTCTTCGTTTCGGGCCTCGCCCAACTCCTCGGCGTCCCGATCGCCGCGGCATTGTCGCAAAAGGTCGACCAGCGCATCGTCATCACCTTCGGGCTCAGCCTCTTCGCGCTCGGCCTCTGGATGTTCAGCTTCATGACCCCCGAATGGGGTTTCGCCGCACTCTTCTGGCCCCAGGTCGTGCGCAGCTTCGCGATCATGCTGTGCATCGTGCCCTCGGTCGGCCTTGCGCTGGGCAATTTCGAGGGGCCCGAACTCCGCTACGCCTCGGGCCTGTTCAACCTGATGCGCAACCTTGGCGGCGCGATCGGCATCGCGCTCGTCAACACCTGGCTCAGCGACAATCTGCGCATCCATATGCTGCGCCTGTCGGAAGCATTGGGCCGCTCGGCCGACGCCGCGAACGAAGCCGCGGCGGGGCTGGCGCAGCATATTGGCCGTTATGTGTCCGACCCCGCGCTCGCGCAGCAGATGGCAGAGGGCACGCTCGGCCGCATCGTCGGCCGCGAGGCGCTGACGCTGGCTTTCGACGACGTCTTTCGCCTGATGGCATATCTGTTCCTGGCGGCGCTGGTGATGGTCCCCTTTTGCAAGCCGCCCCCGATCGGCGGCCCCGCGCCGAAGGACGCGCATTAGCCGAAAAAATCGGGAAGTTCATCGAAAACAACTGGTTGCAAACAAGCGTTTGCGCTGCAAAACCGCGCATCGAATGCCGGGGGCCTCGGGACCAGCCCAATACCAAACAGAGGATAAAATGCGAATAGAAGGCAATTATGCGGACGATGGTTATGCGACAATCAGGGGCCTGATCCCTCCAGAGGTTGCCACGAATCTCTTCAAGCAATTGCAGATGGACCTTCAGGGTGCGGGAAAATCTTTCGACACCTTTGCCAAGTCGCACCAGCTGTCGAAGCAGCGGACGGTCGATATCTCGGGCCATTTCTACCGCCCGCTGACCACCTTCCTCTGGGGTCTTACGCCGATCGTCAGCGAACTGACCGGGGCCGACCTGCTGCCAAGCTACGACTATTTTCGTATCTATCAGAAGGACGATATCTGCCGCGTCCATTCGGACCGCCCTTCGTGCGAGCACAGCGTCTCACTCACGCTTGCCTATAGCGACGATGTGCCGTGGCCGCTCGAAGTCGGCTCCGTGCCGGTCGAAGGCGAAGGCCCGTGCGTCGATGATTTCGGCGACGAGCCCTATACCGCGGTGGCGATGCAGCCCGGCGACGCGGTGCTATACCGCGGCATCGACCTGCGCCACGGCCGGACGATGCCCAACCCCAACCGATGGTCCGCACACCTCTTCCTGTTCTGGGTCGAGCGCAACGGCGATTTCGCGCAACATGCCTTCGACGAACAGCGCCTGAAGTCGGAACTGCAGCGGGTCGGCAATCTGCAACCCCGCGCAGACCCGATCACGGCCAGAGCCTGATCAGGGTCCGGTAGCGACCGGAAGCGGACACTCCACCCAATCTAAACCGTTCGCATCGAGCGCAGTCGAGATGCCCATTGGGCTGGGCGTTTCGTCGATGGGTGTCTCGACTTCGCTCGACACGAACGGAGAAAGGGCGGAGCTCAAAGCGACCGGTTGCAGACCTCCCCATCATCGTCACCCTCGAACGCGACACGTGGCTCGTTCGACTTGATCCGGGGTCCCGCTTGAAGTCGAAGCCAGTGGGCGCCTCAAAGAAGCGGGATCCCGGGTCAAGCCCGGGATGACGGAGGGGGGCGACAAAACGACCGCTCACCACCCCCCAGCAGCCACACCGCCCTGTCCGCGCCGCGAATAATCAGTAGGGGCTTGGTTTCCCATTTCCGAAACACCATCTGAACGACATGGGGCCCGCGCAGCCGCCCGAACGCCCGTTTCCGCCAAAAGCGCAGCGGGTTACGCAGGGAAGGTTCGGCTTAGGTTCATCTCGGCGCGCCAATCTGCGCCGCAGGGGATATGGGGCCTGGGAACGCGATTGATAATGAAGACGACAGCCCGCCTCCTCATCCCCCTCTCCGCGATGCTCGCGCTCGCCGCGCCCGCGCTTGCGCAGGATGACGGCAGCCTCGCCCAGTCGGGCCATCCGCCGGAGCGCACCTCGGTGCTCTATACCTATGGCGACGAACCCTGCCCCGAACCGCAGGGCGACGAGATTGTGGTCTGCGCGCAGCAGCCCGAAACCGAACGCTACCGCGTCCCCAAGGAACTGCGCGAGGAGCTCAAGGAAGATGTTCCCGTCGGCGGCGGCAGTTGGGCCTCGGCGGTCGAGGGTTATGACAATGTCGCTCGCGCTACGCGCCCGAACAGTTGCTCGCCCGTCGGTTCCTACGGCTTCACCGGCTGCGCCGCCGCCGCGATGCGTCAGTGGTTCGAGGCGCGCCGCGCGCCCTGACTTTCGACTCGTCGCAAATACCCCGCACGGGGTATGACCCCCGTCTACATCGCTGATATCGGGCCGCTCAGAGGGACTTGATTGTGTGGGGCAATCGAAAACCGGGCGCGGTCACACCCGTGGCGCTGGCGTTCGGCTGGGGGATATCGGCGGCTAGCGACCCGCCGTCGGTATCCTTTCCAGGCCGCCGCGGCATCCGCCCCGTCTCAACGCATCAGCCGGTTCACCAATGCCGTCAGTTCGGCCTCGCGGCCGACATCGCTCTTGCGCAGGATTGATTTGATCTGCGTGCCCAGCGTCAGCGCGCTCGTCCCGCGCCCTGCAGCGATTTCCTCGCGCGCTTCACCATTCGCCAGCCGCAGCGCGATCTCGGCCTCGGCCGCCGTCAGTCCCAGCGCATCGCGCAGCGGCGCCGTCCGCATTGCCGGGATATCGGCCGCACGGCGCGCCACGACCAGCACGCGCGGGTCGAAACCGAAATCCCATTGGCGCCGGGGCAGGCGGAACAATTCGCACAATATACCCGGCGCGCCGTTGCGCGGGGACGCGATCCAATATTGCTGCATCGCCCCCTCGGCTCCGGCGCCGTTCAACGCACGGGCAAGCGCCGTCTGCAGCACCGGATCGGCATCGCGTCGCCCCGCGCCCAGCCGCCCGCGGCGCAGGCAGAGTGCGCCATCCGCGCGCTCGCCGACGATCGCTTCGGCCGCCGCCGACAACGCCGCAACCGTGCCATGCCGGTCGATCAGAAAGGCCGCGACGCCGATCGCATCGAACGCGCCGACGGTCATCGCGGTGCCGCGCTGCGCCATCGCCTGCTGCATCCGCACCGCCGCAAGCGCATAGGTCGCGCCCGCCGCGAACAGCTTGCGGTCGCGCCCTGCCGTCCGGCCATCGCGCTCCGAACGAAGCGCCGCCAGCCCGACCATCAGCCCCTCGCCCTCGACCAGCACCGTCTGGCATCCGTGAACGCCGTCCCACTTGCGCACATGCTCTTCATAATCGTCGGTGCCGCTGTGTTGCCGGACGATATCGTAATGCGCCTCGCTCAGCACCTCCATCGGTCGCCCGCCAGCGGCGACACGCCAGTTCACCTCGGGCCGCCATCCTTCGATTTCCATGAATTCGCGCTGATAGGCGGGGTCGATGTCGGGCATGAAGTTGAACAGCGTCGCGTCGTCGCCCAGCCCCAGCAATTGCGCACGCGACGACCCTGTCCGCCGCGCGAACAGGCGCAGCGCCGCGTTCCAGCCGTCGTCCTCGAACGGCGCCGCCAGAAAGGCGTTTTCGATCTCGCCCGCCTCGCGAACGAACAGACTATCCATCGACGTCGGCCCCCCAGCCTTCGTACGCAGCTTCTGCTGATGATGCTGCGTTGCAGCATGAAATTGCAGGCAGCACAAGCGACTTGCGACGATATGTTTGTCGGTGCCCGCGGCGAAACGCTGTGTTTCGCCGCCGCTTATTGACGCCGTCCGGTGGCTTCGCATAGCTTCGCGCCTTCCCCAACAGGAGACTGTCCCATGCGTCGCATCCTCCCCTATGCCGCTCTCGCTTTCGCCGCCGTTGTCGCAACCCCGATCGTCCTCGCGCAGGGCGGTTCGGCCCCCGGCGCCCCCGACAAATCGCGCGTCACCGCCGGCACCTACGCCGCCGATCCGCTCCACACGATGGTCGTATGGGAAGTCGATCACCTCGGCTTCAGCAAATATACCGGCATCTTCGGCGACGTGTCCGGCACGCTCGTCATCGATCCCAAGAATCCCGCCGCGGCCAAGGTCGACGTCATCATCCCCGTGTCGAAGGTCACGACCGCCAACGCCGGCCTGACCAGCCACCTGCTGCGCCCCGGCAAGGACGGCGGCAAGCCCGACTTCTTTGGCGCCGCCCCCGCCGACGCCAAATTCGTCTCGACCAGCGTCGTCCTAGACGACGACGGCGACGAAGCGAAGGTTACCGGCAATTTGACGCTGAACGGCGTGACCAAGCCCGTCACTCTCGACGTCGATTTCCACGGCGCGGGCGTCGGCATGAACAAGAAGGAAACTGTCGGCTTCCAGGCCGAAACCACGATCAAGCGCAGCGATTTCGGCATCAACATGGGCATTCCCTACGTCAGCGACGCCGTCGAACTCGAAATCCACGCCGCTTTCGAAAAGCAGTAAGCGCACCCAATCTGTCACAAGCGCCGGTTACAAACGGGGCGGAGCCAACATTGGCCCCGCCCCTTTTCGTACAGGAGCCGTGTGATGAGCGAACTGGTACGCGAAATTGTCGAAGTGAACGCCTCGATCGACGGCGACGAGGAAAATCCGCTGCTGATCGTCGAGGTCGAGGGCCTCGCCTCCACCGCGGGCTGGACCAACGTCCGGCTCGAACCGCATGTCACGATCACCCCGCCCGAAGACGGCGTGCAGGATTTCGACCTTGTCGGCGACCGCCCCGCCGATGCCGCCGAGGTGCTCAGCGAAGTCGAGGCCGCATGGGAAGGCTCGCTCGAGGACTGGTGCATCGGCGTCCGCGTCCACGCCATCGACAATCTGATCGAGGACGAAATTTTCGAACCCTGGGATGAGGACGACGAGAGCGAAGCCGCCTGACGCTCGCTTTCCTACGATCCCCTGCACTGCGCCGGGCCGCAAGGCCGTCTTTGATCAGCAAGGCGGCCCGGCGACATTTTTCGGTTCATCGAAGGGCCAGCATGCCCGGCGTAGCCTTCCTTGCATTCAAGGGAGGATCACCATGCACCGCAGCCTGCTTCTCGCGTTTGCCCTCGCCGCCACCCCCGCGCTGGCGCAAGCCAATCCGCAGATCGACTATCCCGGATTCCAGGCGCTCACCGCCAGCGTCGCCCCCGAACGCGCGACGCGCCTCATCGCCTTCGATGCCTTCAAGGCGGAGGCCGCCAAACCCGGCACCCTCCTGCTCGACGCGCGCTCGAAGGACGCCTTCGCGCGCGGCCATATCAAGGGCGCGGTCAATCTGCCGCTCACCGACTTCACCGCCGAAAGCCTCGCCGCGGTGGTGGGCGCCAACCCCGGCCGCCCCATCCTCATCTATTGCAACAATAATTTCTCGAACCACCGCAGCCCCGTGCCGCTGAAATCGGCACCGCTCGCGCTCAACATCCAGACCTTCATCAACCTTGTCGGCTATGGCTATCCGAACATCCTCGAACTCGCCGACGTCGTCGATTTCAACGATCCCAAGGTGGAGTGGGTGACGGGGAATAAGATCTGGCTCCCCGGCTCTTTTTGACCTCTCCGCCTCGCGATCGGGCGATGATCGCTTTTGAAAAACAGCCGTTCCCCGGCGAAGGCCGGGGCCCAGAGCGGCCGCTTGTTTTGTACGCCTTGCGTCCGGCTTTCGCCGGGGGAACACGAGCGGCAAGAAACGACCGGGAGCGGACACTCCACCCAATCTAAACCGTTCGCATCGAGCGCAGTCGAGATGCCCATCGGGCTGGGCGTTTCGTCGATGGGTGTCTCGACTTCGCTCGACACGAACGGAGAAAGGGCGGAGCTCAAAGCGACCGGTTGCAGACCTCCCCATCATCGTCACCCTCGAACGCGACACGTGGCTCGTTCGACTTGATCCGGGGTCCCGCTATTTCGTGAAGCGTGCCGATGCCGTAAAAAAGCGGGATCCCGGGTCAAGCCCGGGATGACGGAAGTGGGGGACGGGATGTCCGCTTCCCACCCCAAAACAGACATCGCCTCCAAAAAGGTCTTTCCTACATTATCCGGCCGTGCCAGCCTTCATCCGGCTCTTTCATTCGGTGAACAAAAAGCTGGTCGCTGCCTGGCTTGCGGGTACGACCACGATCGGACGTGCCGCGCACATCCGGCACTCCGCGACTTGCAAATCGGGGCGCTCATAGGGCTGAACTTTCCTGAACTTTGGAATATCGCGCGGCCACAAAGGCCACATTTTTAAATGCGCGCATGCAGGGCTTTTGTGGCTTTAAGCCCAAAGAAAGACCCGCCCCCAGGCCCATGTCCCCGGGGGCGGGTCGCGACCCGTCGTCCGTTGGCCGCCTCCGGCCCCGCGGCATGATTGCGGGACCGGGGCGCCGGATCAGGCGAGGTCGAAACGGTCGGCGTTCATCACCTTGGTCCACGCCTTTACGAAGTCCTTGACGAATTTCTCCTCATGGCCCTTCTCGGCATAGACTTCGGCGACTGCGCGGAGTTCCGCGTTCGAGCCGAAGATCAGGTCGGCGCGTGTCGCGCGCCACGTCTCGCCCCCGCTCGCGCGGTCGGTCGCGACATATTCCTGGTCGTCCGAGCCTTCGACGGACTTCCACACATTGGTCATGTCGAGCAGGTTGACGAAATAATCGTTCGTCAACTGGCCCGAACGTTTTGTGAAATGCCCGTGCCCGCGCTCGCCGTGATTGGCGCCGAGGACGCGCAGCCCCCCGATCAGCACCGTCATTTCGGGCACCGACAGGCCGAGCAGCGAGGCGCGGTCGAGCATCATTTCCTCGATCTTCACCGCGAGCTTCTTCTTGCCGACATAGTTGCGGAAGGCGTCAGCCTCGGGCTCCATCACCGCGAAGCTGTCGGCGTCGGTCTGCTCCGCCGACGCATCGCCGCGGCCGCCGTTGAAGGGCACCGAAACGCCGAAACCCGCATCCTTGATCGCCTTTTCGAGCCCGACGACACCGCCAAGCACGATCGCGTCGGCCATCGACAGGCTGCCGCGCAGGCCGTCGAGCGTGCCGAGCACCTTCGCGAGTTCGGCAGGTTCGTTGACTTCCCAGTCCTTTTGCGGCGCAAGGCGCACACGCGCACCATTGGCCCCGCCGCGGAAGTCGGATTTGCGATAGGTACTCGCCGAGGCCCAGGCCGTCTTGATCAACTGGCTGACGGTCAGGCCGCTGGCCGTGATCTTGTCCTTTACCGCCTTGACGTCGGCGTCCGACGGCTTCGAGCCGGCGGGGATCGGGTCCTGCCAGATCAGATCTTCGGCCGGGACTTCGGGGCCGAGATAGCGAATCTTCGGCCCCATATCGCGGTGGGTCAGCTTGAACCATGCCCGCGCGAAGGCATCCCGAAACGCCTCATGATCGTCGCGGAACTTCTCGCTGATCTTGCGGTATGCCGGATCGCGCTTCAGCGCCATGTCGGCGGTGGTCATCATCGTCGGGACCTTCAGGTTCGGATCCCAGGCCGCGGGGGCCATATCCTCTTCCTTCTGGTCGATCGGCTGCCACTGGTTGGCCCCCGCCGGCGACTTCACCAGCTCATAATCATAATCGAACAGCAGGCGGAAGAAATTGTCGGTCCATTTGTCCGGCGTATTCGTCCACGCGCCTTCGAGGCCGCTGGTGACCGTATGCTCTCCGATGCCGCCGCTTTCATGCCCGCTGACCCAGCCAAAGCCCTGCGCAGCGAGGTCGCCGCCCGCGGGAGCGTTGCCGAGCAGCGACGCATCGCCATTGCCGTGCGCCTTGCCGAACGTATGGCCGCCCGCGGTGAGCGCGACTGTTTCCTCGTCGTTCATCGCCATGCGCGCGAAGGTTTCCTTCATGTCGCGCGCCATGCCTTCATCATCGTGCGAATTGCCCTGGGGCCCCTCCGGATTGACGTAGATCAGGCCCATCTGGATCGCGGCGAGCGGCCCTTCGATCGCATGGAAGCCATGTTCGGGGGCGATGCGCGTCTGCACGCCCTGGTTGACCCATTTGTCTTCGCTGCCCCAATAAATGTCGCGTTCCGGCTCGAACACGTCGGCGCGGCCGCCGCCGAAACCGAAGACCGGTCCGCCCATGCTTTCGATCGCGACATTGCCTGCGAGGATAAACAGGTCGGCCCAACTGATCTTGTTGCCGTATTTCTGCTTGATCGGCCACAGCAGGCGGCGCGCCTTGTCGAGGTTTCCGTTGTCGGGCCAACTGTCGAGCGGCGCGAAGCGCTGTTGCCCGCTATTGGCGCCGCCGCGCCCATCGGCGGTGCGATAGGTGCCGGCGGCGTGCCATGCCATGCGGATGAAAAAAGGCCCGTAGTGACCATAGTCCGCCGGCCACCAGGGCTGGCTGTCGGTCATCAGCGCGGTCAAATCATCCTTCAGCCCCTGATAGTCGATCGACTTGAAGGCGGCCGCATAATCGAAGTCATCGCCCAAGGGATTCGACGAGCCGTTCGGGTTCAGTATCTCGGTCGCCAGCATCTCGGGCCACCAATCCTTGTTGGTGCGACCAAGCAGCGCGCGTGCGCCTCCCGGCTGATGGACCGGGCAACCGCCCGCTGGATCGATGGGGGTGGGGTCGTTCATGCAGTCTCTCCTTTTATGGTTTCTTGGAAAGCGTGGCGCAGGCCGATGACCGGCGCATGACGAGTGGGCGACCTGGGGGTCACCATATGGCTTTCGGTGCGGGCATGGCGCGAGTCGATGCCGTCATCCTTTCGCTCTGACCCGGCAACGATAGGCCCCGTCCGCCCATCGACCTAAACGAATAAGGTGAATTCAGTGATTGAGTGGTCCGATCATAGACGCAGCTTTCCTCCACGCTCCAGCGCGTCCATCGCACAACGGCCACGCCTCGGCGAAAGCACGACGAGTTGCGGAACATCGGCCGCAGCGGTCGGTTTTTCGGATGCCGCATGATTATGTTTTGCGCGGCAAAAGGAGATGGAAAGTGGCTAACACCCCCAACCAGCAGAATGAGAAGAAGCCGCAGTCGGATCGTCACCGCCAGCAGCAACAGCAGCAGGGCGGCGAGAACCGCCAGCCCGGCAGCGAACAGCGTCCCGATCAGGGTCGCCAGAACCCGCAGCAGCGCTGACACCGTCAGCCTGCAAGAGAAAGGGCCGCCCTCGCGGGCGGCCCTTTTCTTTTGTCCAGAATATGAAGGTCAGAAGCTGAACTTCACCGTCCCGCCCCAAGTGCGCTCGTCGCCCACCTGACCGGCGATCAGGCCGGTGTTGCCGGGCGCGACCTGCAGCAATTCGATATAATCGATATCGAAGGCGTTGCGGACCCACCCAAAAACATCGAGGCCCTCGCCGCGGAAACCGACGCGGAAGTTGGTAAGCGCATAGCCCTTTACATTGGTATAGATCGACGGCGACGCGTTCGAATTCCAATGCGAGCGGTAATTGCCGTCGACGCCCAGATAAATCTGCCCTTCCTTCGCCAGCAACGTCACCGGAACATTGGTTTCGGCGCCGTAGGAAAAGGCCCATTTCGACACGCCGGGCAGGCGCTGGCCAGAGATGTCGCACTGCCGCGGGCTCAGCGCGCCGGGAACCCCCGGCTGCGAATAGTTTGGCGTCGCATTTGCCGGCTGAAGCGTTCCGCCCGACAGTTCGGGCGGGCACGGCGCGTTGGTGAACTTCTTGTACTTGGCGTCGGTATAGGCGCCATTGGCATAAGCGGTGAAGCGATCGCTCGCGACGATCTTGAGGTCCGCTTCGATGCCCTGCGTCCGAACCTTGTCGGCGTTGGCGAGATAGCCGCGCACCGTGCCGAACTGCCCGCCGTTCACCGTAGCCTGGAAATCCTTGATTTCGGTGCGATACGCCGAGAGGTTGAACGTCGCGCGCCGGTCCAGGAACTGCGTCTTGAGGCCGATTTCGAAATGGTCGATCGATTCAGGCTTCACCGTGCTCGCATCATAATTGACCGTGTTGTCGGCATTCAGCGGCAGGCCATTCTGGTTGATGCCCAGCGTCTTGAAGCTCTTGGCATAGGTCGCATAGGCCAGAATATCGGGCGCGACCTTGTAGTTCACGTTGAAATCATAGGTGAAGTTCCACGCGCTGTCCGACGGCGCGCTTTCCTGCGGCTGATAGACGCCGCACTGCGCCGCCAATATTGCGGGAAGGCTGGTGCCTGGTGCCGGGGTGCAATTGATCACCTGCCCCGCGCCGTTCGTCACGACGCGCCGGTAAAAACCCGATTTCTTGTCATAATTGACGCGCGCGCCCGGCTGGATCGTCAGGGCGTCGGTCACCTTCCAGCTAAGCTGGCCGAACAGCGCGGCGCTGGTGCTCTTGAGATATTGCGTATTGGTGGCGGTCAGGCCGTTGAGGACGGCGGGATTATCCGCCAATGCGCCGGTCAGGCTCCATTTGCTGGCATCGGCGCCCTGCTGCTCGGTCCCCTGCGTGTCGATCCGCTGCTTGAAGCCGAACAGGCCGACGACGAAATCGACCTTGTCGCCCTCGTAATTGTAGCGGAATTCCTGGCTATATTGGTCCTGCTGCGACGGGTTCTGCGATTTCGAGACGATCGAGAGGCCGGTGAAGTCGCGGTCATTCTCGGGCTTCCAGTCCCAGAAGCGCCAGGCGCTGATCGACGTCAAGGAACCGGGGCCGACGTCCCATTTAACGCGCACCGAAGCGCCGCCGATCTTGTTACCGGCGTTCAGGCTGGCATCCAGGTCGGTCAGGCGGTCATAGGGATTGGTGCTTGGCACGGCATAGTTGCGCCCCGGATTGGCGGCATTCACCGCCGCAACCAGCGCGTCATACTGACGGGCGAGCGCGCGCTGCGTCCGGCCCACGCGGACATAGGTCGTGCCGTAACCTTGGGGGTCCTGTTTGCTATAGTCGCCCGCGAGCGTGATGCTGAGATCTTCGTTGGGCTGGAACAGCAACTGGCCGCGCAGACCCAGATTGTCCTGCTCGTTGATCCAGCGATCGCTGACCGTGTTATAAAGCGTGCCACGTCGGCTGGTAGCCGCGATGGCGATGCGCGCTGCAATCTTGTCCGTCAGCGGGCCGGAAATTGCCGCCTTCGCCTGACGATAATTGAGATTGCCGACGCTCACTTCCGCCCTGCCCTCGAAATCGAAGGTCGGCTGGTTCGTCGTAATGTTGATTGCGCCGGCGGTCGTATTCTTGCCGTACAGCGTGCCCTGTGGCCCGCGCAGAACTTCGACCTGCGCGACATCGAGGAAGTCGAAAGTCGCGGCGGCAACGCGCGAATTGTAAACATCGTCGACATAGATGCCGACGCCCTGCTCGAAACCGTCGCTGGTCAGACCGAACGGCACGCCGAGGCCGCGAATATTGACCGAGGTGTTGCGGGGGTTCGAGGTGTAGACCTGCAGCGTCGGGGCGAGCTGCTGGAGCTTCACGACGTTGAAATTGCCTGTCGCCTCGATCGAATCGCCGCGGATCACCGAGATGGCGACCGGTACTTCCTGCGCGGTTTCCTGACGGCGGCGGGCGGTGACGATGATGATGTCGCCGCGGCTGGCCTGATCGTCGGTATCAACGGCGGCATCGGCAGCGGTCGCAGCGGCGGCAGCGGCTTCGTCGGCGGCGGTTTCAGCGGCCGAAGCGGGCGTCGCGCCGCACGCGAGCAAAAAGGACAGTGTAAGCGAGGAGGCCTGCACGCGGCGGCGGACCGAAGGATATTTCGCAGTCATGGGTCAATTCCTGTTGCAATAGAAATCACCACATCCGGCGGTCCGGTCTGCGGCAAGTGGGACATAAGTCCCTTTGGGAGCTCAAAATTCAGTTGGGGTAGCGGTGCCGCTCGGTCACATCGACCTGCACAAGACGCCCCTCGTGCACGGTCAGCTGGATCGCACCGAACTTCAGCTTGTCGAGTGCTTCGAGCACAGTCTGAATGGCGCGCGGCACCTCTTCGGAGCCGCCTTTGGCGACTTCGTTGATAGCGCTCATGATAATTCCTTTCCCTCGTGGATTCGCCGGACAAGCATATGCCAAGTGATTTAGTAGACAATGATTGATTTGCTTTCTGCGCCGAAAGGTTGGGTTGTCGCGCCCAACGGACCGCGCCGAACGGAATCACACGTGCGACGGGCCGACTGGCCGAGCGACGCTAGGGATTGCGCGCGAGTCCCAGTGCTGGCAAAGGCTGGCTCAATGAGCAAAATTAACGATCTGATGGCCCGCGGAACCGAGCTTCTCGGCAGCGACTATGCCATTCTCTGCGGTGCGATGAGCTGGGTTTCCGAACGCCATCTGGTCAGCGCGATCAGCAATGCCGGCGGTTTCGGCGTGATTGCGTGCGGCGCGATGACCCCGGAGCTTCTCGACACCGAAATCGCGGCGACAAAAGCGCTCGCAAAACGCAATTTCGGCGTGAACCTGATCACGATGCACCCGCAGTTGTTCGAATTGATCGAGGTGTGCGCGAAGCATGCTGTCGGTCATGTCGTGCTCGCGGGCGGGCTTCCGCCCAAGGGCAGCCTGGAGGCGATCAAGGCATCGGGCGCCAAGGTCATCTGCTTCGCCCCGACGCTGGCGCTGGCGAAAAAGCTGGTTCGTTCGGGCGTAGACGCGCTGGTGATCGAAGGGATGGAGGCCGGCGGCCATATCGGTCCGGTGTCGACGAGCGTCCTGGCGCAGGAAATCCTGCCCACGCTCGCGGACGAGGTCCCGGTGTTCGTCGCAGGCGGTATCGGTCGCGGCGAGGCAATCGCCGCCTATCTGGAAATGGGCGCGTCGGGCGTGCAACTCGGCACGCGCTTCGTCTGCGCGACCGAAAGCATCGCCCACCCCAATTTCAAAAAAGCCTTTCTACGTGCATCGGCGCGCGAAGCGATCGCGAGCGTCCAGATCGACCCGCGCCTGCCCGTGATCCCGGTTCGCGCGCTCAAAAATGCGGGCACGGAGGCTTTCACTGCGAAACAGCGCGAAGTCGCGAACAAGCTCGACAAGGGCGAAGTCGACATGATGGAAGCGCAGCTCGAAATCGAACATTATTGGGCAGGCGCACTACGCCGCGCAGTGATCGACGGCGACGTCGAAAATGGTTCGTTAATGGCAGGGCAATCTGTCGGTATGGTATCGGAAGAGGAGAGCGCGGCAGCAATCGTCGCATCTCTGGTGCAACAGGCCGAAGCGGCGTTGCACGCTCGGGGTTGATCCCGCATATTTATGCGGATGGGGAGTGGGTCATGAATTTGTCGCGTAAAATCATCGTAGCCGGTTTGCTTGCGAGCCTTGCGGCCTGTGCGCCGAAGGCCCCGCCGCCCCCGCCTCCGCCGCCTCCGCCGCCGGTTGCGGTGGTCATCCCGCCGCGGCCGCTACCGCCGGGCAACGCGTCGCTGACCCAGATTCTGCCCGCTCGCGGTCTTGACGGCCGTTTTGTCACCGCAAACAGCGGCGTGACCGGCGACAAGGCCTTCTGGCAGCTTAAGATCGGTCTCAATGTGGCCGCCATCGGCTGCCGCGGGCTTGAAGAAACGACGCTCGTCTCCGCGTACAACAACATCATCAAGACGCACGGCAAGGTGATCAAATCCACCGAGAAATCGGTGATCACCCAACTTGGCAAAGAGAATAAGAACAATGGCATCGCGCCGCGCGATCGCCTGTCGACGCAGTTGTTCAACTATTTCGCGCAGCCGCCGGCGCAGCGCGGTTTCTGCACGCGCGCCAACGAAATCGCGCAGATCGTCTCGTCGACGCCGACCGCGCAGCTCGTCGAACAAGCTCCCGCGCATCTCGCCCGGCTCGATGAGCCGTTCAACGACTTCTATCAGGCCTATGCCCAATATCAGGTCGACGCCGTTGCGTGGGACGCCAAATATGCGCCTAAGCCGGTGATTATGAATACTCCCGCCACGCCGATCGCAACACCTGCACAACCGGGAACGTCGCCATCCGGCATCTGACCTGAACGTCAGGCGGGGCGGCCTGTTGCATTCGCGCAACGCCGCCCTCGCGAGGCGATGGAATTTCCATCGGCTCGTCGCATTTTCCGCGACGGCACAGCGCGCCGGTTGACGTCATGCCGTCGACGCTGCGACGGCACGGCCCTTGTCGTAACAAGTCAGATATTCCCCGCTTTTCTGCCGGTCTGCGCACCATTTCCTCATGGTTAAGCAATGCTCGCAATGGATGCTCAACGGGGCGTTCATGATGAATTTCCGGAAACCTTTCGACTCTCTCCTACCGCTTAGCTTCAGCCTCGCCGGGATCGTCCGGTGTTGCTCGGGGGAGCATTGGGGGAATTGGGAACATGACCAGAGGGATCGGATTCGCCGCGGCGTGCGCGGCGGCGTTGGCTGCTGCGCCCGCAGCGGCCCAATATATGCCACAGGAACCGCAGGCGCCGGGGTATGCAGCAGCCAATTTACGGCTGCCGCCGCGCGATGCACAGGGGGACTATGCAACGCCAAATCGTGATTTGACCGGTCACGACGCGTTCTGGAACTTGCGCATCGCGCTCAACGTCGCGGCCATCGGTTGCCGGCATCCGGGATCGCTGCAGTTGATCGCCGACTATAACAGCATCATCGCGCGGCACGGCGGATTGATCCGCTCGGCCGAAACCGCGGTGATCGCCCGGCTGGGACGCGAAACGGGTAGCAATGGCATCGCTGCACGCGACCGCACCTCGACAAAATTGTTCAACTATTTCGCACAGCCGCCCGCGCAGAAGGATTTCTGCCGCGTCGCCGGATCGATCGCGCAGCAGGTCAGCGGGATGGACAGCGCGGGTGCAATGGCGATGGCGCCCGCAATGCTGGCACAGGTCGACCAGCCGTTCGTCGACTTCTATGACGCCTATGCGCGCTATCAGGTCGAACTTGCCGCCTATCGCGCCCAAAGCGGTCATCAGCCGAGGACCGAACCGGGCATTCAGATGGCCGCCGCGAAACCCTGAGCGAAATTCGCTGGGGGTCATAGCAACGGTGCCAAGCATCTGTTAGCAGGGCGGAGCGATGACCAATGCTCCGCCCCCACCTTCGACCGCGGCCCAGTCCGCGCGCAATATCCTGACCCGGTTGCACGAGGTCATGGCATCGCGCGCCAATGCGCAGGGCAAGCTCAATCAGGTCGTCGGGATCATCGGCGAATGCCTCGATAGCGAGGTCTGCTCGATCTATCTGCTGCGCGAAGGCGCGCTCGAACTTTATGCGACGCGCGGGCTGAAGCAGGAGGCGGTGCACGTCACCCGCCTGGGCCTTGGCGAAGGACTGGTGGGGACGATCGCCGACCAGATCGAAACGCTCAACCTCGACGAAGCCGCCGCGCACCCGGACTTTTCCTATCGCCCTGAAACGGGCGAGGAACTGTTCCACAGCTTCGCCGGTGTGCCGATCATCCGCCGCGAACGCGCGGTCGGCGTGCTGTGTGTCCAGCACAGCGATCCCCGCCGCTATGACGATATCGAGATAGAGACGTTGCAGACCGTCGCGATGGTGCTGTCCGAACTGATCGCCAACGCCGACCTCGTCGATACCGCGGCGCGCACCGATGCCGCCGCGGCCGATCAGTCGGCGCAGCGGCTGAACGGCCAGAAGCTGGTCGACGGCATGGGCGCGGGCGTTGCGGTGTTTCACCAGCCGCGCATCACCATCGAGCATACGGTCGCCGACGATATCGAGGCCGAACGGCACCGCGTCTATGCCGCATTCGACAAGATGCGCGAGCAGATCGACCGCATGGCGAGCTCGGCTGATTTCGGCGTCGGCGGCGAGCATGAGGAGGTCATCGAGACCTATAAGATGTTCGCCTATGACGAGGGATGGTCGCGCCGGATCAACGAGGCGATCGACAGCGGCCTGACCGCCGAGGCGGCGATCGAGCGCGTCCAGCAACGCACCCGCATGCGAATGCGTCAGATTGACGATCCCCTGTTGCGCGACCGCATGCACGATCTCGAAGACCTGTCGAACCGGCTGATCCGCATCGTGTCGGGGCAGATGGGCACCGCGGCGCAAATGGGGCTCCGCCAGGATTCGATCCTGATCGCGCGCAACCTTGGGCCGGCCGAACTGCTCGAATATGATCGCCGCCGCCTGAAAGGCGTCGTGCTCGAAGAAGGGTCCTTGACCGCGCATGTCATCATCGTCGCGCGTGCGATGGGCGTTCCGGTGCTCGGCCGCGTCAGCGACGTGCGGGCCTCGATCCGCGAAGGCGACCTGCTGCTGCTCGACGCCACGGCAGGCCAGCTCCACGTGCGCCCGACACAGGCGGTGCAGGACGCCTTCGACGCCAAGCTGGAGATTTCGCAAAAGCGCCGCGCCAATCTCGCGTCGCTGCGCGATCTGCCCGCTGTCACCAAAGACGGCGTACCGATCGAGCTGATGATCAACGCGGGGCTGCGCGAGGATGTCGCCGCGCTCGACCTGACCGGCGCGCGCGGGATCGGCCTGTTCCGCACCGAATTCCAGTTCCTTGTGTCAGCGACATTACCCTCGCGCGACCGCCAGCAGCGGCTTTACCGCGACGTGCTCGATGCTGCAGGCGACCGGCCGGTGATCTTTCGCACCGTCGACATCGGCGGCGACAAGGCGCTGCCCTATATGAATGTCGGCGACAGCGCGCACGAGGAAAACCCCGCGATGGGCTGGCGCGCTCTGCGCCTCGCGCTCGAACGCGAAGGATTGCTGAAGGTTCAGGCGCGCGCGCTGATGGAGGCCGCGGCGGGACGCACGCTCAACGTGATGTTCCCGATGGTATCCGAGCCGTGGGAATATGAGGCCGCGCGCGACCTGTTCGTCGGCCAGCGCGCCTGGCTCGCGAGCCACAACAAGAAACTGCCGGTCGCGATCCGCTATGGCGCGATGCTGGAGGTTCCGGGCCTTCTCGAAACCCTCGACCTGATGCTGCCGCATCTCGACTTCCTGTCGATCGGTACCAACGATCTCACCCAGTTCCTGTTCGCCGCCGACCGCGCGCATCCGCGGCTCGCCGAACGCTACGACTGGCTGTCGCCGACCGTCATGCGTTATCTCGCGCGCGTCGTCCGCACGGTATCGGGATCGAAGGTCGCGCTCGGTGTGTGCGGCGAGATGGGCGGCCGCCCACTCGAAGCCATGGCGCTGCTCGGCGTTGGTATCGAACGCCTGTCGATCACGCCCGCGGGCGTTGGCCCCGTCAAGGCGATGATCCGTTCGCTCGACCTCGCAGCGTTGCGCGCCGACATGCCGGCGATCCTAGCCCAGCCGTCAGCCGACCCGCGCGGTCAGTATCTGGCGTGGGCGCAGCAGCATCAGGTCGATCTGGGCGATTGATCGAACCGGCGATCTCCCGGATATAATCGGTTCCGGACAACAGTCGTAAGCGCGCAAGCGGCATAGACCGATACTCCGGCGACGATTGCGCCCGCAAAGGTGTCCGTGAGATGGTGGCTGCCATGGAACAGCGTACCGATCCAGACCAGCAGGTTGAACCCCACCGCTGGCCAGCGAAGCGCAGGAATTCGCCAGAAGGCCCACGCGGCCTGGATAGCCATGATCGTGTGAAAGCTGGGAAAGGTAATCAGTCCCATAATCGACGACCGGTTTAGATCGAAAAGCGCGCCCGTTCGCAACTGCATCACATGAACGACCGTCCGGCCCTCTGAACTGAGCGCCATCTGCGGGTGATCCGCGGCCGTCAGCTGCAGATATCCGTATGCGCCGACGGCGGGCAAAAGGACTGCGATGAGATGAACGGCGACCAGCGACAAGAAGGTCGCGGCAAGCAGCTTCATCAGGCGGTCGTTCTGGCGTGCGAGGATCAGCACGGGCAGGGCCAGCATGGCCTGGATGCCTGCCTGGTCATAGGCGATGCGCGTCCAATGCACCAAGGCGGGATAGTCGCCGAACCGATGGAGCATCGTCAACCAATCGAAGCCCAACCATTGATCGGCCGCATAGAGCTGGGCATCGATCAGTGGAAAACCGCGCCCGGCCGAATAGACTAGATACCCGGCTTCAGCGCCCAGAACCTTGCCGAGCTGCACCGCAAGGATGAAACCGAGGACCGTGGCGATCACCGGCGAAAACCGAAAGGTGCAATAGCCAGCGGTGACGATCGCCAGAGCAAAGATCAGTGGGATGCTTGCGCCCGGCGGCCGGAGCGCGACATTGGCAAAGAACCAGAGAATGCCAAGACCCGAGAAGAGAAGCGCACTGGCGCAAGCGACGATGATAGAGGGTACCAGCTCTTCTCGCGTGAAGGCGCCGTCCCACTTCGTCAATGCATCGCCGGGATCGAGGCGCAGCAACAGGGAGGATGTTGAGGTCATGGAGCGGAGTTAACTATCTTTCCGCGATTAAAATCGCGTAAACGAGCGATTTTTCAATATTTTCACAGATGGATGAACCATGTTGAACGCGATATTTGTTTATGTTATGTTCTCCACTCGATTCCTTGAGGAGAGAAAGCGATGACCGAGCAAGCCCCACGTGCCAGCGGCCAATGTCATTGCGGCGCAATCCGCTATTCGATGAGCACCGCGGTGCAGCATCACGCGCTTTGCCACTGCAGCGATTGCCGCCGCCATTCGGGCGCGCCGCTCGTCGGCTGGGCGCTCGTCGGCAATGACGAGATCGAAATCGACGGTAACGCCAAGATCTACGCATCATCCGAACATGGCCGTCGCCATTTCTGTGCCGATTGCGGCACAGGACTCTTCTACACCAACGATGCGATCTTTCCCGGCCAAATCGATGTGCAGACCGCAACGCTCGACGATCCCGACCTCATCCCCGCGCAGGCGCAGATTCAGACTGCCGAGCGTATCGGCTGGATGGAAAAGCTGAGCGATCTTCCGGCGTTCGAGCGTTACCCGCCCTTCGAATGATCAGCGGTCGGCGGCGACAATGGCCTTGACGAGTTCGGCGGTGTCGAGCCTGGCCTTGTCGTCGTCATAACCCTGACGGACGATCACCAGTTCGCGCGACGGGATGATGACGACATATTGGCCGCGATTGCCGAAAGCGCCAAAAGCGTCGGCGGGAATACCGTCCGACTTGTTCAGCAGCCAGAAGCCCGCGCCATAGCCGAACGGTCCGTCGGGTTGCGGCCCGCTCGGCGCCGTGACGAAGCGGCGCCAGTCGGCGGGAAGCAGGCGCTTACCCTGCCACATACCGTCGTTCTGATAGAGCAGCCCCAGCCGCGCGAGGTCGCGCGCGGTCGTCCACACCTGGCTCGACAGGATATAATCGCCGTCCTTGTCATGCTCGACGAAAGTGCGCGTCATGCCGATCCGATCGAAGAAGGCGGCGGGGTCAAGCGGCGCCCCTGCCTTTTTCAGCGCAGCCTTCAGCGACAGCGTCGCGAGCAGCGTGTCGTTGTTGGCATAACGATAACGGCTGTTCGGCGGGTTGAGCAGAGGCCATTGCGTAGTCCATTGCCGCACCGACGCCCCACCCATATAAATGGCGTCGCTGCGGTTGCCCGCAGTATCGCTGGTGAGGCCGCTCGCCATTCGCATCAGTTGTTCGGTCGTGATCGCCGCGCGCGGATCGCCCGGCGACTGCCATTCGGCGATCATCGCGGGCTTTGTGACGTCGATCGAGCCCTGCTGCACCGCATGGCCGATCAACGTCGCCGCCATCGATTTCGCCACCGAAAAGGTGCGCTGTGCGGTATGGATATCATGCCCGCCCCAATAGCGCTCGAGCGCGATCCGGCCGTTTTTGACGATCAGCAGCGAGCTGGTGCGCCCGCCGAAACGGTCGATGCCCATTGCCGTTTCCTCGAACGGGCTCTTGCCCTTGGGAATGGGGCGGCGCGCATCCTTGTCGCCGATCGGCCAAGGCCGGGCGTCGAGATCGGCGCGGCGCTCGGCGGCGGGTATCGCTGCCGACTGTGCCCCGATCGGCAACGCGACGCAGCCGTCGCGCCCGCTCCATTCGGCGATGCGCGGCGGCATATCGTCGCGATAGCTTACGCTGACGCGCTTTGCCCCGGTATCGACATCGGCCTTCAACGCCCGGACGTCGGCCTCAATCTCCGGATAGATGCCGGTGAGTTCGTCGCGCTCGATCGCCTCGATCGGCTTGCCTGCGCCGTTCCAGAGCGACGAACAGACGAACGCAGCGCGATAGCCCGCCGCCCATGCGCGGTTCAACTCGGCGTTGGGTTTGGGCGCCTGCGCGGCTCCGGGAACGGCGCCGGCTAAGAGGAAGGCGCCGAGAACGCACAGAAGGTCAGGGGCGGTCGCCGAAAGCCTGCCGCTGCGCCTTTTTTGCACGATCCCACCAAGCACGCCGGATGACATTGGCGACGCGTTCGGGATCGTCCGATCCGAAGCGGACGAGCAGCGCGTGCCAGCCTTCGTAATGCGGCGTTTGCCAGAAGGTGCCGGGATCGGTTTCAAGCAGGATTTCCTTTTCGTCGGGCTTGCACATCACCGCAAAACTGCCCGGCTCGCGTCCGGGAGACGCGAGAGCCTTGCCGTTGAGCTTGGGACAAGGCGTGCCGTAAAAGGAAAGCATTTCAACCTCTGGGAGCGTGCAGGCAAAGGCTACCACATCGTCCCAACTGTCGAATACAAGCGTCATGCGTCCCGTCGAACTAGTCTTCGAGCGTCCCGGCCATAACCTCGACGTCCCGTCCCAACGGCTGCATGGGCTGGAAGCGCAGGCGCGTCAACACCAGCCGGTCGCCCTGAATATCGAGGTCATAGAAAGCGTTGCCGCCGCGAGGACAGCAATTGCCGTCGCCGTCGCGCGCAACAGGTGCGGAGGCGAACATCTCGTCAAAGGTGAATTGCGCCGGGCCGCGCAGCCAATAACCTGTCGGCAGTAGCTTCCCGCCCTGTTCCGCCCAGTCGGACATATCGACGCGGCGCCATTTGGGTCCGTCGGTATCGCTCGCGAAAAGCGCGTCGGCATTGCCGCCGCCACTACCCGCGAGTGTGCCGCCGATATGGACGAGCCGCCGTTTGTCATTGTCGACGACCAGATCGGGCGTCCCGATCGACCCCGAGCTTTCGGCAAATCCCGCTAGCGCCGTCTTGCCCGCCTTGTCCTGCGACAGGAGCACGACCATCCGCGCCTGCGGCCCGTCGCGCGGCGCAAGCAACATCTTTTGCCAGAGCAGGGTCGCGTCGCGGTCGCTGCTGTTGATCCGTCCGCTGGCTTCGACGCTGCACTTGCCGCCGAAGTCGTAAAGGCATCGCTGCGCAATATTGGTAACGCGTACGCGCGTCAGCGCGATCTTCGCCGTTACCTCCGCAGCGGTGCAGGTGGTTTCGATAGTGCCGCTTGGACAGGACAGGATCGGTGTCGCTGCAGCGGCAAGGACAAGCGCCAATGCCATGATGACTACCCCAGTTTCGGCGCGACCCGGATTGCGCCAAAACTATACCCATGCGCGGTGCGGGGCAAGACTGACGTCATTCCTTCACATGCCGACGCTCATCCCACCAGGCGAGCCGTTCGGCGATGCGCTTTTCGAACCCGCGATCGACGGGGCGATAGAAGGTCGCCGGCGCCATATTGTCGGGCCAGTAATTGTCGCCCGAAAAGCCGTCGGGCGCATCATGGTCGTAGCTGTAGCCCGCGCCATAACCCAGATCTTTCATTAACTTGGTCGGCGCATTGAGGATGTTGGCGGGCGGCGCGAGGCTACCGGTTTCGCGCGCGGCCGCCCACGCCGCCTTCTGCGCTGCATAGGCCGCGTTCGACTTGGGTGCGGTAGCGCAATAGAGGCACGCCTGCACGATCGCGAGTTCGCCTTCGGGCGATCCGAGGAACTGGTAAGCGTCTTTTGCCGCAAGGCACTGCACCAGCGCCTGCGGATCGGCGAGGCCGATATCCTCGCTCGCGAAGCGGGTGATTCGCCGCAACACATAGAGCGGCTCCTCGCCCGCCACGAGCATGCGCGCGAGCCAATAGAGAGCCGCCTGCGGGTCCGACCCGCGCAGCGCCTTATGCAGCGCCGAGATCAGATTGTAATGGCCGTCGCGATCCTTGTCGTAGACCGGCATCCGGCGATGCAGGAATTGCGCGAGCTCCGCCGGATCGAGTGGTGCCTCGATCGTCACCGAGAAGAGCGTTTCGACCTGGTTGAGCAGGAAGCGGCCGTCGCCGTCGGCGCTGGCAATCAACGCCGAGCGCGCCGCGTCGGTCACCGGCAGGCGCTGGTCAACCTCTGCCTCGGCACGCTCGATCAGCGTACCAAGCGCCGCCTCGCCCAACCGGTTGAGCACCAGCACCTGCGCGCGGCTGAGCAATGCAGCATTAAGCGCGAAGCTCGGATTCTCAGTCGTCGCACCGACGAGCACCACGGTGCCGCGCTCGACATAAGGCAGGAAGCCGTCCTGTTGCGCACGATTGAAACGATGGATCTCGTCGACGAAAAGCAGGGTCCGCTTGCCGGCCGCAGCCATCTTTTCGGCATCGGCAAAGGCTTGCCGGAGGTCTGCAACGCCCGAGAAGACAGCCGATAGCGGCGCGAAACGCATTCCTACCGCCTCGGCGAGCAGCCGCGCGATCGTCGTCTTGCCAGTGCCCGGCGGACCCCAGAGGATGATCGACGACAATTGCCCCGCCGCAACCATCCGGCCGATCGCCCCCTCGGGCCCGGTCAGATGTTCCTGCCCGACGACGTCGACAAGCGTGCGAGGACGCAATTTTTCGGCGAGCGGCACCGGGCCGGTCGCCCTGCCCTGCTGCGCCGCCGGCACATCCTCGCCGAACAGATCCTCGGCCATCGTTCCTCAGCCCCGGCGGCGCTGCTTTTGGCGGATCAGGCGGATATAGGTATCGGCGACCGTCTGGTTGATCGCATCCCATTGATAGGCGCCGCTTTCGAGCACCGCCGCAGAACCATGTTCGGCGCGAAGCTGGATATCGCGGCAATAGCGCTCAAGATGATCGGCAAAGCCGGTGATCGATCCCGGGGTAACGAGATAGCCGGTCTGCCCATGCTTGACGATGCTGGCGCTGCCGGTCGCGCGCGCCGCGACGACGGGCAGCCCGCAAGCCATCGCTTCCAGCGTCACATTGCCAAAGGTTTCGGTGACCGAAGGATTGAAGAAGATATCGCATGAGGCGAGCGCGTGGGCGAGATCTTCGCCGCCCTGAAAGCCGACGAAATTCGCGTTGGGCAACCGCGACTCAAACCATTCGCGGGCGGGGCCCTCGCCGATCACGACGACCTTGTGCGGGACGCCGCGCCGTTGGAGCACCTCCACCGCGTCGGCGAACACGTCGAGCCCCTTTTCCATGACCAGCCGGCCGAGGAAGGCGATCGCGGGAACATCGTCTTCGATGCCGAGCGAGCGGCGCCATGCCACGTCGCGGCGCGCCGGATTGAAAATCCCCTGTTCGACGCCGCGGGTCCAGATGCCGATATCATAGTTCATCCGTTGCTCGCGCAACACCTGCGCAAAGCTTTCGGACGGTGCGATCAGCGCATCGCATTTGCGGTAAAGCTTGCGCAACCACGCAACCATTACGGGCTCGAGGAACGACAGATTATAGTAGCGAACGTAGGTTTCGAAACGCGTGTGCACCGAACAGGCGACCGGAAGCCGCCGACGCCGCGCCCACGCCGCCGCCTGCCGCGCGACGCGGTCGGGGCTGGAGATATGGACGATATTGGGTGCAAAAGCGGTGATGTCCTCGCGGACGCGCGATGAAAAGGACACGGGAATGCGATATTCGCTCCGCCCTGGAATCGCGACCGACGGCACGCTGACCAGATCGCCCGTCGGTTCGAAAGCGGGGTGCTCGACGGTCGGCGAATAGACGCGAACCGCGGCGCCGTGAACCAGAAGATAGCCCACAAGACGGTTCAGCGCCTTGTTCGCGCCGTCGGTGGTCATGTTGTAATTGCCGCTGAACAGGGCGATGCGAAGGTCGGAGACGTCCATCACGCCTCCGCTAGTCCCGTCGCGGTGCAAACGCAACGCCGCCGTCAGGCCATGATGCTATAAGGTTCGCCGGGCTTCGCACGGCACATGCGCTTCGATACGCGCGTTTCCTCGCCCTCGACAATCGCGATGTCGGTGATCGACAGACATTTGCTGCCATTGGGCTCGGTGTTGAGTGCGGTGATCGTCGACGACCCCGCCACGCCTTCACGCGTCGGGCTCGTCCAATTCGCGGTCGCACCGACCTCTTCCTTTTTCGTGACGGCCACCGTCGCCTCCGCGGCGACTTTCTGCTCCTTTTCGTCGAGCTGGCACGCGATTTCGGCAACGAGCACCGCCCCTACCAATCCCGACACGAGCGTACCGACGCCCTTGAGGCCCACGGCGCTACCCGCCACACCGCCGATGAGGCCGCCCAGCGCGCCGCCGCGCTTGCGGGCGCGCTTGCATTTGGGGTCGGGAGCGTCGCTGTCCGCGCGCTTCGTTTCCTCGGCCTTCTTTTTTGGGGGCTGCTCGACGGTTTCTGGCGCTACGACTTTGACGCCAGATGCTGGCGCCGGATAACCGTTGCAGCCGGTGTTGAAGCAGAAGCGGTCGGCGAGATAGGCGCGGTCGGTCTGATATTGCGCCTCAAGTCCGCGATATGCAGCGAGGTTCGCGCCTTCGGGATCAGAGGCGGCGTGTTCCGCCATCACGGCCTTATAGAAGCGGTCCTGCGTCGCCGGGGAATAGCGCATATTACCGCCGACCCTGGTCGTATAAAGCGACGACAGCGCATTTTGATAGACAATCATCGCCTCGCGGTACGGCAGCATTTTCTGCGAATAATAGGCGTCGATCGCCACCGTGCAGCGATTGATCGCGGCCGCCTTGTCGAACGGCGCGTCGATCTTCTTATAATCCTCGCGGCATTTCGGATAGCTGCGGGTATCTAGCGCGGGCCGCTCTGGGAGAGCCGGCAGCGCGGGTTCGGTGACCGGTGGCGGGACAAAAGCCTTGTCGCCCTCGCTCGGCACACTCTGCCAAGCTGCCGCGGCAACATTACTCGACAGCAGCACCAAGAAAATGGCGCCCCACCCCGATCGATATCGCAGCTTTGCCGGCATGATTGAACTCCCACCCTTGTCTCCAAGGCTAGGACCGAATGACCGTCCTCACAAGTCGGGTCAATGACCCGGATCACACCGCAAACGAGCGTGTCGTGATATTGTTTTGGCTGCGGCGATGACATAGCATGACCGCGTGTGCGGTCGGGGGTCTGCACGTTGCTGGGGATGATCGTATGAACCGTTGGATCAAATCGATCGCTGCGCTTGTCGCGACGCTCGCATGCACTGCCGCGACCCCGCCCGGCATGGATCCCGACAACCCCACTTGCCCCGCCAAGCCCAATTGGTCGGACTATAGAACGATGGTGCTGACCCCGTTCCAGCGCAGCGGCGAAACCGTGCTGCTGGCCGAAGGGCGCGTCGACAGCGAACTTCCCGCGCGGCTTGAGAAGGTTCTGACCGACAATCCGTCGATCAGCGAAATCTGGATTCGTTCGCCGGGTGGCGATGCGCGCGCCGGCAATGCCGCAGGATTGCTGATCCGCAAATTCAGCAAAGAGCGGCAAATGGTGACACGAATTCCAGCGGGTTGGACCTGTTTCAGCGCGTGCAATTTCGTCTTCATGGGCGGCCGTGCACGCACGATCGACCCGGGCGGTTATTTCATGGTCCATATGTTCACGATGACCGGCGACAAGAACGCCATTCAGTCAAGCGTCGCACTGGGCGCCGAGTCCACCACCGAATTGATCAGCGACGTCGAGCGCGAGGCCGCCTTGATGGCGACTGAGGACAATGATCTGCTGATCCGTCTCGACGTATCACGCGACCTGCTGTCCGACATCATGTACCGGCAAAAGTCGGTGGCGACCGAAAGCGACCGTTCGACGCGCCGATGCCTGACTATGGCCGAAGCGCTGCGCTATAATGTGATCAATATCGGTCCCGAATAACCGGCGCGCTAGTCCCCGGTCTCCGACGGCGCCTCAAGGTCGACCACCACCGGCGGGTGAAGGCGCAAACGGTGCACGCGGCGTTCGTCGGCCTCGGTCACCTCGATGCGCCAGCCGCTCGGATGCTGCAGGATTTCGCCGACCTCTGGAACATGGCCGGCCAGCACGGCGGCAAGGCCGCCCAGCGTATCGACATCTTCCTCGACCTCGGCAAGCCGCGGGTCGATCGCCTCCCCGATATCGTCGAGTTCGGCGCGCGCATCGGCTTCCCAGCAGCCGCCCTCGCCGGGTGCGAAAAGCGCGGTCGGCTCGTCGTCATGCTCGTCCTCGATCTCGCCGACGATTTCCTCGACCAGATCCTCGATCGTCAGCAGCCCCTCGGTGCCCGAATATTCGTCGATCACGATCGCGAGATGGGTGCGCTTGGCGCGCATCTCGGCGAGCAGGTCGAGCACGCCCATCGATTGCGGAACGTAAAGCGGCTGGCGGATGAGGTCGAGCAGCGGCGGCGGCGTCCGCCCCTCCGCAAGCACCGCGAACACGTCCTTGACGTGGATCATCCCGACGACTTCGTCCAGATTTTCGCGGTAGACCGGCAGACGGCTATGCCCCGCCTCGGCAAACAGCGCGACGATATCGGCAAAGCTCGCGCTTTCGGGGATCGCGATGATGTCGGCGCGCGGTACCGCGACATCGTCGACCGTCTGCTCGCCAAAGTGAAGTAGGTTACGCAGCATCTTGCGCTCGATCGGCGACAGGTCGCCGACGACGCTGCTCCCGCGCCGTTCCTGCCCTTCCTCTTCGGCCTCGTCGATGACCTCTTCGATCTGTTCGCGCAGCGACGGTTCCTTGTCGCCGCCGAACAACAGGGTTTTCAGCCCGGAGAATAATCCGGGTCTACTACTGTCCTCTTCCGATCGGTTCGAAGATCCCTGGTCGTCGGGCATAGATAATGGCTTTTCCCTGTTAATCCTGATCCGCATATGGATTGGCGATGCCCAGCGATGCAAGCGCTTTCACCTCAAGCGCCTCCATGGCGGCCGCCGACCCGTCGTCCATATGGTCGTAACCGACAAGATGCAGCGTGCCGTGGACGATCAGATGCGTCGCGTGATCGGGGATCGAAATCCCCTTTTCCTCCGCTTCGCGCGCGCAGGTTTCGCGCGCCAACACGATGTCGCCGAGCAGGATTTCGCCGTCGTCGCTGTTCGACATGGCGATGAGGAGGTCGGCCTGTACCTGCGGAAAGGAGAGGACGTTGGTCGGCTTGTCCTTGCCGCGAAAATCGCGGTTGAGCGTGTGGACCTCGGCGTCGTCGGTCAGTCGCACCGATACCTCGACGAGCGGCGCGGCGTCGGCGAGCGAGGCATAGGGCGTCAGCGCAAGCGCCGCGGCGACCGCCTGCCCCGCCCGCACCTCCCAATCCAGCGGATCGGGCCAAGGCGTCGCGGCATAGGTTTCGACGCTCAGCACCGAATTGCTCCCGCGAAGAAATCAGCGGAAAACTGCGCAACTTCACTCGCAAATCGCGTTTTTCGTGTCGCAGGCGGTACGGGGATTCTGTCGTGGTTCATGGGTCGACGCTATAGCGGGGATGCGGTGTAGGACAGATAAAAAGCCATGGAGCCAAACATCGTCGAAATGAACTGATGCGGCACTTGCCCATTCAGTTATTGACTGATCGTTCCATAATTCCTATTTGGTCCCTCATGGCACGACCCAAGGCATTCGATACCGATGAGGCGCTGGACGCGGCAGTCGCTGTATTTCGCGATCATGGGTATGAGGGATCGTCGGCATCGATGCTCGTCGGCGCAATGGGGATCGGCCGGCAGAGCCTTTATGATAGCTTCGGCGACAAATGGCAGCTCTATTGCGCCGCGCTAAGGCGCTACACCACGACCGAAGTCCAGGCGCATCTCCAAACGCTGCGAAGGGAAGAGCGCGCCATCGATGGCATCCGTGCCATGATGGATCGCGTCGTTGTGGAGGCGTCGAATCCCTGCCTCGGCGTTGGTTCGATCTGCGAGTTCGGGACGAGCCGCGCCGATCTGGAAGAGATCAAAAACTCCGCCGCGGCTGTTTTGTACGACGCGATCGCGGAACGCGTTCGCGAAGCGAAGGAGCAGGGTGACCTTGCCGCAGATTTGGACCCGGTGGCGGTCGCGGGCTTCTTTGACAGCAGCTTTGCGGGAATACGCATCGCCGCGCGCGGGGGCGCCGACCAGAAGCAACTGCAATTGCTCGGAGAACTCGCCCTGCGGGCGCTTCGCTGACCCCCTTTTTTTGATCATTTCTGGAACAATCATTCCATAACTTACCGATCCCGCACAACAAGGAGAATATCGATGACGTCCCCCACGATCCTGATTACCGGCACCAGCAGCGGCCTTGGCCGAATGACCGCCCTCCATTTCGCGAAGCAAGGTTGGAATGTCGCCGCGACGATGCGCTCGCCCGAGAGGGACGAGACGTTCAGGGACCTGAAAAATGTCGCGGTGATTCCACTCGACGTGACCGACGTCGCCTCGGTCCGGGCTGCCGTGGCAGCCGCGATCGATCGCTTCGGCGCCATCGACGCGGTGGTGAACAATGCCGGCGCGGGCGCCTATGGGCCGCTCGAACTTGCCGAGGAGGCAACGATCGACTGGCAATATGCGGTCAATGTGCGCGGCCCGATCAACGTCATCCGCGCAATCCTGCCGCATTTCCGGGAAAGAAAGGCCGGCGCCATCGTCAATGTCAGTTCTTATATGGGCCTGACAAGTGCGGTGCCGACTGGGTCGCTCTACAACATGTCAAAATTCGCGCTCGAAGGGCTGATCGAGGGCCTCCATTATGAGCTGCGCCCGTTCAATATCCGCCTGCGCCTCGTCGAACCAGGCGGCTTCACGGGCAATAAATTCCGCGACAATATGATCTTCCACCGTTCGGACGAAATCCGCGATTACGACCCGCTGGTCGGACAGCTCGAAGCCATGTTCGCGTCGGTCGATCCCGCGCGCCTCGACGACCCCCAGGTGATTATCGACGCGATCCATACGGCCGCTGTCGATCCGGACAGCCCATTCCGGGCCGTCATCGGCGCCGAAGGCAATGGCCTTATGGCGATGCGGAGCGCGATGCCGATCGAGCAATATCTCGATACGATCGCCGGACAATTCGGCCTGTAGTCGCCCGCGCGACGTCAGTGCATATGCTTCAGCTTGTCGGGGTTGCGCATGACATAGATGGCAGTGATCTTGCCGTCCTCGATTTCCAGCGCCGTCGTCTGCAGTTCGCCGTCGGCTTCGCGCGTGACGAAGCCCGGCAGCCCGTTGATCGTGCCGGCGTGGACGAGCGTCGAGCCGTATTTTCCGAACAGCACCGCCAGGCTGCGATGCAGTTTCAGCACGATGTCATGGCCGAGGACGGGGCCCATCGCGGCGGGGCGCTTGCCGCCACCGTCGGCCCACATGCCGACATCGGCGGCAAGCAGCGCGCCGAGCGCGCCCATGTCGCCGCTGCGCGATGCCGCGAAAAAGGCGTTGGCGATCTGAAGCCCCTGCTCTTTTTCAAGCTTGTAGCGCGGGCGCGCGTCGCGGACGTGGGTTCGCGCGCGCGCCGCAAGCTGGCGCGTCGCGGCGGGGTCGCGGTCGATCGTCTTGGCGACCTCTTCGAACTCGACGCCGAAGACGTCGTGGAGCAGGAAGGCGGCACGTTCGAGCGGCGACAGCCGTTCGAGCGCGATCATCAGCGGCAGCGTGACGTCGTCCTCTTCCTCCTCCTCGACCAGCGGATCGGGGAGCCAGGGGCCGACATAGGTCTCGCGCTGACTGCGTGCCGACTTTATCTGGTCGAGGCAGAGACGCGTCACGGTCCGCCGCAGGAAGGCCGCGGGCTCGCGCACGGCGCTGCGGTCGGTGCCGAGCCAGCGAATGAAGGCATCCTGCACCACATCCTCGGCATCCGCGACCGAGCCGAGCATGCGGTAGGCCACGCGCGTGAGGAGCGGGCGCAGCGGGTCGAAACTCCCCGCTGCGTCCGCTGCCGCATCGATTTCGCCGCGGATGCCCTCAGGGGTCATCAGGCAGCCTTCAACGCGCCGTTTTCGTACCAAAGGTCGAAACCGACCGCGATACGATTCCAGCCATTGATGACGTTGATCATCACGGTCAGATTCACCTGTTCCTCCGGCGTGAAATGCGCTTCGAGCGCATCCTTCGCAGCCTTCTGTGTGTGCCCTGCGGACAGCTTGGTCAAGGCGTCGGTCCAGGCGAGTGCCGCGCGTTCGCGGTCGGTATAGACCGGGGCTTCGTGCCAGGCCGAGAGCAGATAGATGCGCTGTTCGGTCTCGCCCTTCGCGCGGGCTTCGACAGTGTGCATGTTGATGCAGTTGGCGCAGCCGTTGAGGATCGACGAGCGGATCTTCACCAGTTCGATCAGGCTCGGCTCGAGGCTCTTTTCGGCGCCGAGGCTGACAGCCATCCATTGCTTCATCAGGTGCGGGGCGGCGGCGTAGGGGTCGGTTACCTTGGTCATGTCATATCTCCTTCATGGGGGTTGTGCAGACTTGACGAGACAGGATCGGCGGATGTGACATGGATCGCGAAAAAAATTCGCGCGGGCCGAAAAATCGGTTAGCTTGCCCACCTCGATAATCAGAACGAGGGGGTCCAATCATGAAATTTCTCGATGGTTTCGGCGAACAGGCCTATGCATTGCTGCGCATCGTTGCGGGTGTACTGTTCCTCGCGCACGGGGTGCAGAAATTCCTCAACTTCCCTGTCGCCTTTCCGATGCCGCTCAACCCGATGCTATATGCTGCGGGGACGATCGAACTGGTCGCGGGCGCGCTGATCATCATCGGCCTGTTCACCCGTCCCGCCGCCTTCATCGCGAGCGGCATGTCGGCGGTCGGTTACTGGGTCGCGCACGGCAGCCAGGGGCCCTTCCCGATCGTCAACGGCGGCGAGACGATCATCCTCTACTGCTTCATCTTCCTGTTTATCGCGACGCGCGGTGCGGGAATCTGGAGTGTCGAAGGCGCTAAGAAATAGGCATTCCAACTCTATCTTGTGGCAGGGATAAGGGAGATGAACGTCGGGCGAACGCCGGCCTCCGGAGAAGTGGCCGCTCGCGGCCTTAAGGCGACAAAAGATACGGACGTACGCGTCCAGAATATCTCCTTTGTCGCCTTAAGGCGATGACGGGCGCGGAGTGTCGAAGGAGTGTTCTGCAGGGTGATCGATGCGGTCATCCACAAGGGTAGATCATCGCCGGATATATTGGGAAAGCGGTTTTTTCTGTGCGAGGTTCTGGCTGATTTTGGTCGGGAGCTGCCGTTGTAGGTGTGTACCCTAGCGAAGGCCGGGGTCCAAAATTCCAACACTAACCTTGCGCTTTTCCGAACTGGGCCCCGGCTTTCGCCGGGGTACACGGATGGGCAGGAGTCGACCGGGAGCTGCCCTCTCCATCTTCGTCACCCCGGACTTGATCCGGGGTCCCGCTTGATCTCGAAGGCCGGTAGATGCGCAAAAAAGCGGGATCCCGGGTCAGGCCCGGGATGACGGAAGTGGGGTAACGAACGGAAGCGGACGATAGTGATGTGCACCCCGGCGAAAGCCGGGGCCCAGAATTCCAACGCTGCCTTTCCGCACTAGGCCCCGGCTTGCGCCGGGGTGCACAAAGGGCAGCTCACCACCCCGTTGCCGCCATTCGCCCGCACCACAAAATAGGGGGCGGCCCTTGCGAGCCGCCCCCAGTTTCGGGCTTCACATGGTGAAGGTCTTCAAAGCTTGCGCGTGTTGGTCTCGATCAGCTTTTTCGCCTCGGCGATGGCTTTCGCGGTGGTCAGCTTCTTTTCCTGAATATCGTCGGCCATTTCGAGCAGGCGGCCGCTGATCACGGTGCCCGTCTGTGCTTCCTCATCGATCGCGATACCGCCCTTGGCTGCGGCGACACGGTCCCATTCGGCGCGCACGGCGGCCCAATAGTCCTTGGTTGCGGCCCAATAATCGTCGGCCGCCTTCACGTCATATTGGTCATATTTGATATAGGTGTTGAGGACATATTCCTGGACGATCGGCACCAGCTTGCCGTCCTTCGTCCCCATTTTCGTATTGTCCTGCCAGTGGACCCAGCCGTCGGGCGAGGGCTGGTGGCGGTTGATCGAGAGGTAGCGGTCGTAGACCGGATTACGCACGGCATCGCGGCGCGCCAGTGGGCGCCAGGTCCAGTTCGAGCGCCAGCGGCGGACGCCGCCCTGCGTTTCGAACTGACCCCAGCCGCCATATCTTGGGGAATCATCGACCTGATACACCGTCTGCGACCAGCGACCGGTGCGCATCTTTTCGGGCACATCTTCCCACGTCCAGGCGTTGCGGTCGGAATAGACCAGCACCTTCGCAGGTTCATATTCCCAATCCTGGCGCCAATGCTTGATGATCATGCTCTTGTCGTCGTCGCCGGTGATGACGAGCATATGCTGCAGGCTGATCTTGCGGCCGGTGTCCTCGATGACGCGCACGACCTCATTGCCGCCCGAACGCTTGGGTTCGAGGACCTCGTACGTCGGATCCCAGCGCGTCGATTCCTGCATGTTAAAGCTGACGCGGTAATTGCCCGCCATCGCGAGGATGTCGGCACGGTCCTGTTCGAAGTTGGCGGCGGCAGCCTCGGCGGCGATCGGCGGATGGGCCGAAGCGGCGATGGGCAGCGCTGCGGTCAGCAACAGCAACCCGGCGGCGATCTTACGATAGGTTTTCATCGGTGCAGTCCTTTTCGTTTTTTTAAAAGCGGAAGCTGAGCGACACGCTCGCGTTGCGGCCGGGCTGGGTATAGGCGTCGGCGATCACGGCGATCGGCAGGTTCCGGCCGCCAATGAGCGTCGTGTTGGCAAGGCCGCGCGCGTCGCTCCACCAGCTATATTTCTTGTCGAGGATGTTGAAGACGCCGCCGCGCAGCGTCAGCCCCTCGGTCAGGCGGACAAAGGCGGTCGCGTCGAGGATGGTGAAACCGTCGGGGCGGTAACCGCCGGCGGTGCGCGACGCTTCCTTGCGTGCGCTGTGCGTCATGATCAACTGGCCGCCGAAACGGCCCTGCGGCTGACGATAGCCGACCCCCGCGACGAGCTTGAGCGGATCGATCGATTCGAGCGGCGAGCGAATGCCGTCGGGGTCGATGATGTCACCCTTCGCATAGGATAGGGCGAGCGTCGTATACAGGCCGGACGACGCTCGCCCCTCGAACCGCGCCTCGGCCCCTTTGACCCGGACGCGATCGAGATTCACGAATTGGAAGATAGCGGGGTCGGCGGGCGTAAAGCTGCCGTCGACCTGCTCCTGGCTGATGAAATCCTTGTAGCGCGCCGAAAAGCCCGTGACGTCGAGGCTGATCGCGTCGCTCGAAAAGCGGATGCCGCCCTCAAAGCTTTCGCTGCGCTCGGGCCCCAGATCGGGGTTCGGGATCGACGTATAGCCCGACGCGAGGTTCGAGAAGAACTGGTTCACCTGCCCCGGCTCGGGTGCCTTGAAGCCCGTCGCATAGTTGGCGAACAGGCGGAATTCGTCGGTGACCTTCCACACCGCGCCGAACTTTGGCGACAGGCGCGAGCCGTCCTGTTTGGCGCCGGCGAAGGTCGGCAGCAGCGGATCGTCGTCGGGCGACAGGTCGTACCAGTCGAAACGCAGCGCCGGATAGAGGATCAGACGTCCGTCGGCGATGGTGATTTCGTCGCCGACAAACAGGCCCGCGCGCGTGAAATCGGTGCTCGGGAAGGCGCGTGTCGGATAAACCTCGCCGAACGGCGGCACGGTGCCGTCGCGCAGACCGCGCTGACGCGTCTTGCTGATGTCGCCGCCGAAGACGAGACGGTGAGCGATCGCGCCGGTCGCGAAATCGGCGCGGGCATCAGCCGCGGCGCCGATCACGCGGTTCTCGAACGTGTTGAGGCGCGTGCGGTCGGCCGCGGGGGTGCGATCTTCCTCGGTATATTGATTGTCTTCGCCGTCCTGCCAATAGAGCGCGACGCGGGCGAAATCGATCGCGCCCTCGCCTTCCCAGCTCCAGTCGAGCGAGACGCGCTTGCGCTCTCCGCTGTCCCACGCTTCCAGCCGGTCGACGCTGGCGGTGACGACGCCCGCCGCATTCCGCGTCGCGGTGACGCCGGTGAGGCCGTTGGTGTAGAGGTCGGTGTCGAGATATTCACCGGTCAGGCGGATCTTGTGGCCGTTGGCGGGGTCATAGACGATGCGCGCGAGCGCCGCGTTGGAGCGGCCATCCTGGGGGTTCGGCCGCGTGCGGAGCGGACCGGTGTTCGCGTCCTTGCCCGAAGTGCCCGCGACGCCGTCGACATAGATGCCGCCCGCAACATCGCCCTTGTTGTCGAGTTCCTTGTGATCGCGCCGCGTATAGGCGGCCATGATCGACCAGTCGCCGCTGCGTCCCGCAAGGATTGCGGTTTCGCTGAATTCCTTGTCGGCGCTGCTATAGGCGGCGCGGAGGAGGCCGCCGACATTCTTGCCGGGTTCGAGGAAATCGACGGGGTCCGAGGTGATGAAGCTGACCGCGCCCGCTAGGCCGTCACTTCCATAAAGCGCGGACGACGGACCGCGCAGGATTTCGACCGACTTGACGAGACCAAGGTCGACATAGTCGCCGCGACCCGACGCCTGCGCGCCGAAGCTGAAGCCGTCGGGAACGCGGACGCCGTCGACCTGGACGAGCACGCGATTGCCCCCGATGCCGCGGATGTTGAAGCTGTCGTTGCCCGCGCGGCCGGTGGTGCCGAGCGCGGCGCCGAAGCGCGCGGGCTGGCGCTGGACGCTGACGCCGGGTTCGAAGCGGACGAGGTCGCGGATATCGGTGACGAGTTCGTCGGCGATCTGTTCGTCGCTCTTCACCGTAATAGTGACGGGAATATCCTCGGCCTTCACGGCGGTGCGCGTGGCGGTGACGACGATACGGTTCTTGAGCGACACCCAATATTCGCCGTCATTGTCCTGCGCAAAGGCCGGCGTAGCGGTCGCGGCGAGCGCGAGGCCCAGCGCGCTGCTCGCGGCAAGGCGGGTTACGGACGGCAGATATCGGATGTTCAATTTAATTCCCCCGGTTAGATTGCGACTGACTCGCAATAGCGGCGCTCTAGGCGCGCAAATTCAGAGGGTCAAGATGCTATTGCGAATCGTTTTCGACATTATGGCGCATGGCCCCGCGCGACCGCCGGCCGCAAAGCGTGGAGAATGCGGAAACAAGCTCGGAATCATGAAGGCGGGTAGCGACCGGGGGCGGACAGATTCTCCCCTCGTCACCCCGGGCTTGACCCGGGGTCCCGCTTGAGGTCGAAGCCGGAGAGTGCCTCAAAAAGCGGGATCCCGGGTCGAGCCCGGGATGACGAGAGCGAAGAAACGACCGGAAACTAACGACGGTAATGTGTGCCCCGGCGAAAGCCGGGGTCCAGGGCGGCAATCCGCACAGCTCGGCTCTCCAGAGCCCTGGGCCCCGGCCTTCGCCGGGGTGCGCAAATGGGAAACGACCGGTTGCCGACCAATCCTTTTTCGTCACCCCGGACTTGATCCGGGGTCCCGCTTGAAATCGAAGCCAGTGGGTGCCGTCAAAAAGCGGGATCCCGGGTCAAGCCCGGGATGACGGAAGTGGGGGGACGGGATGTCAGCTCACCACCCCAAAACAGACATCGCCTTCAAATAGGCCTTTCCTACATTATTCGGCCGTGCCAGCCTTCATCCGGCTCTTTCATTCGGTGAACAAAAAGGTGGTCGCGACCCGGCTTGCGGATGCGACCATGGTCGGACGTGCCGCGCACGTCGAGCGCTCCGCGACTTGCAAATCGGGGCGCTCATAGGGCTGAACTTTCCTGAACTTTGGAATATTGCGCCGCCCTCGCGCCGACCCGATCCGGATTCAGCCGGGCGATAGCCAAAGAGGGTAACGACAGCTCCCCACCCCAAACAGCCGCTGTTCCGCGCGCTAAGCTCCCGGCCCCTCATAGGCATCGACGATGCGCCCGACGATCGGATGGCGGACAACGTCGGCGCTGGTGAAGTAGCTGACGTTGATGCCCTCCAGCCCTTCGAGCCGGCCGACCGCATCGGCAAGGCCCGAGGTTGCGGGGATCGGCAAGTCGACCTGTTTCGGGTCGCCGCAGATCACCATGCGGCTGTTCATCCCGAAACGCGTCAGGAACATCTTCATTTGTGGGATCGTCGTATTCTGCGCTTCGTCGAGGATAATGAACGCGTCGGCGAGCGTGCGCCCGCGCATGAAGGCAAGCGGCGCGATCTCGATCTCGCCCGACGCAATCCGGCGCTCGACCTGCTCGGCGGGCAGGCAGTCGTGGAGCGCGTCGTAGAGCGGGCGCAGATAAGGATCGACCTTTTCCTTCATGTCACCGGGCAGGAAGCCCAGCTTTTCGCCCGCCTCGACCGCGGGGCGCGAAAGAATCAGCCGCTGGACGCTGCCGGTGATGAGCTGCGCCACCGCCTGCGCAACCGCGAGATAGGTCTTGCCCGTGCCCGCCGGACCAAGCGCGAAAATCACGTCGTCGCGCGCAAGCGCCTGCATATAGGGCACCTGCGACGGCGCGCGGGGGACGATCGTCTTTTTGCGCGTCCGGATCATGATCGGCGGCGCCTCATCCTTGTCGTGGCGGATGATGCCCGCGAGCGTCGGCTGCGCCGACATCGCGATCACGCCGTCGACCAGGCCGGTGTCAACCTCCTGCCCCTGTTCGATGCGGTTGTAGAGTTCGGTGAGCACGTCGCGCGCGCGCGCGGCGGCTTCGGCTTCGCCCTCGATCTGCACGCGATTGCCGCGCGCCGAGATATAGACGCCAAGGCGGTTTTCGATCGCGACGAGGTTGCGGTCGAACTCGCCGAAAAGAATGCCCAAAAGCTGCGTTCGCTCAAATTCCGCGGTCAGTCGGACGCGGTCGCCGGGTTCGGCGGGGGTGGAGGCGGTCAGCGGGCGTTTGGACATATGGGCAAGGCTCCTTCGATCGACGACACGACTGTACTCCCGCCAAGACGGGAGTCCATGACTTGCGGACTGCGAATGCGACGGAAGGAGACGGAGTGTGTCTTCGAAGAGACAGCTTCCGCCAGGCGCACTAGGCGACCTCTTCCGTCAAGGCTTCGGCGCCGACACTGTTCGCGCCGGCCGAAGTGATCCGTACATCGATCATATCGCCGATCTTCAGCCCCGGCGCGATGACATGCACCGACTGGAGCCAGGGCGACTTGCCGATGAGCTGGCCGTCGAGCTTGCCCTTGCGTTCCAGGAGCAGGCGCGTCGTGCGGCCGACGGTCGCTTCGTTGAACGCCTGCTGCTGTTCGTTGAGCAGCGCCTGCAATCGCTGGAGGCGGTCGTTCATCACCGCCTCTTCGATCTGGCCCTCCATCGTCGCGGCGGGGGTGCCGGGGCGGCGCGAATATTTGAAGCTATATGCCATCGCATAATTGGTGGCGCGGACGATATCGAGCGTCGCCTCGAAATCCTGGTCGCTTTCACCGGGGAAACCGACGATGAAGTCGCCCGAAATCGCGATATCCGGGCGAACGGCGCGGACGCGTTCGATGATCTTCAAGTAGCTTTCGACCGAATGGCTGCGGTTCATCGCGGCAAGGATGCGGTCGCTGCCCGCCTGCACCGGCAGGTGGAGGAAGGGCATCAGCTTGTCGATCTCGCCATGCGCGGCGATCAACCCATCGGTCATGTCATTGGGGTGGCTGGTCGTATAGCGGATACGATCCAAACCATCCTCGCGCGCCAGTTCGCGGATCAACCCGTCGAGGCCGATTGCCCTGCCCTTGTCGTCTTCGCCATCCCATGCGTTGACGTTCTGCCCAAGCAAGGTGATCTCACGCACCCCGCCCGCGACGAGCGCACGCGCCTCCGCGATCAGATCCGCATAAGGCCGGCTGATCTCGGCACCGCGCGTGTAGGGCACGACACAATAGGTGCAGAATTTGTCGCAGCCTTCCTGCACGGTCAGGAAAGCGGTCGGGCGCTGGCCGCCGGCGCGCTTCGGCAGCGCGCCGAACTTGCTTTCGAGCGGCATGTCGAGATCGATCGCCTTTTCGCCCTTTTCGGCGCGGGCGATCAAGTCGGGCAAGCGGTGATAGGCCTGCGGGCCGACGACGACATCGACGCTGGGCGCGCGGCGGGCGATCTCGGCACCCTCGGCCTGCGCGACGCAACCGGCGACCGCGATCGTCGGGGTGCTGCCGTCGGCGCGCTTCAGCCGGCCGATGTCCGAATAGACTTTCTCGGCCGCCTTTTCGCGGATGTGGCAGGTGTTGAGCACGACAAGGTCGGCGTCGGCGCCATCGGCGGCGGCAACATAGCCCTCGGCGCCCAGCATCTCGGCCATGCGCTCGCCGTCATAGACGTTCATCTGGCAACCGAAGGATTTGACGTGAAATGTTTTAGGAGAGTCGGATTTCATCGGCGCGCTATAGGCGATGCGGCGCGCTGGCGGAAGACCGTGCGATTTCCGCCGCGATCGTCGCGCGCGCCGCCTCGGCGAGCAGTTTTCGGTCGCCTTCGACGATATCGGGAAGCGGATCGAGATAGTGGATCGTCAGGTGGATCGGGCGCTTGCGCGCGAGCAGCCGTTTGAAATTGCCGAGCCCGGATTCAGGATCGAGCCAGGCGATGTCGCTCGCCTCGGGCCCGTAATCGAGAAACACCGGCTGAACGCGCAGGTTCGGCGGCGTCGGGATCATCGCCTGGAACAATGACGCGCGGAACGGCAGCAGTCCGTCGCCGGGGCCCGTCGTACCTTCGGGAAAGAGCGTCACGGGACGGCCGCGCGCGAGCGCGTTGCGCAGGTCGTTCGCCTGATTGTGAATCTCGCGCCGCGCCTCGCGCTGGACATAGACGGTGTGGTTCTGGTCGGCGAGCCAGCCAACGAGCGGCGTCGTGCCGACCTCTGCCTTCGACACGAACGCCGAGCGTGCGGCACCGCCCAGAGCGAGAATGTCGAGCCAACTCACATGGTTCGACACGAACAGTACATTGCGCCGGAGCCGCGTACCCGTCGTGCGGATGCGCAACCCCGCGATCCAGCCGACGGCGTTTAGGAAGGCCATGACCATCGGCGACGGACGCCCGACGGCGCGATAGAGAAGGTGCGGGACAATCAGAAAAAGGAGCGTCAGCACCATCAAGGCGAGACGGGCGACCGTCCGCCAGGTAATCGTACTGCGATCAGTCGCGCTTGCGATCGATGGCGACACCATAAAGCTCCATGCGGTGGTCGACGAGGCGGAAGCCCAGCCGTTCGGCGATCACCTTCTGCAACGCCTCGAGCTCGGGATCGACGAATTCGATCACCTTGCCGGTTTCGACGTCGATCAGATGATCGTGATGCGCCTCGGGCGCGGCTTCGTAACGCGAGCGGCCGTCGCCAAAGTCGTGACGATCGAGGATGCCCGCCTCTTCGAACAGGCGGACGGTACGATAGACGGTGGCGATCGAGATGCCGCTATCGACCTTTGATGCACGCTCATAGAGCGTCTCGACGTCGGGGTGATCCTCCGAATCCGAGATTACGCGCGCAATGATGCGACGCTGCTCGGTGATACGCAGCCCCTTTTCGTGGCACAGGGCTTCGAGATCGATGTTACCGGACATGCTTGCCTTTCCTGCAGATGCAGCCGTGTCTGTCTTTGTTACAAACTGTATAGGCACGCCCCGCGGATAGGACAAGGGCGGCACCCCTACGACGCCGCCCTTCCCTGCTCCGCCGGAGCTAATATCGCAGTGCCTCAGACCTTCGGCTTACGCTTGCGGCCACCGCCACGACCTTTGGTGCCGAGGCCGATTTCTTTCGCCAGCGCACGGCGCTTTTCGGCGTAATTCGGGGCAACCATCGGATAGTCGGCGGGAAGCCCCCATTTGGCGCGATAGTCTTCGGGGGTCATGCCATAATGCGTCATCAGGTGTCGGCGCAGCATCTTCAACTTTTTGCCGTCTTCGAGACAGACAATATAGTCGGGCTTCACCGAGGTGCGGATCGACACCGCCGGCACCAGCTTTTCCTCGACGACTGCTTCGGTCCCGAGACCGGACAGCGCGGCGTGCACATTATTTATCAAAAGGGAGAGGTCTGAAATGGCGACGCTGTTATTGCTGACATGTGCCGCGACGATGTCGGCAGTCAGCGTAACGAGCATCTCGTTGGTATCGGCTTGGTCGGACATGAGACTATTCCTCGTATATATTACCCAAGAGCAAGGTCGGCGAATATTGGATCTGTTCTTTCGCCGGCCCGATTACTGCCACTTTGGATGGAATTCCGCAATGACCGATCAGTCGGGCTTTGCCTCTCGTGCCGATCTCCGCATGGTTATTGCGTCGCGAACGACGCCGTCGGTACCACGATAATAGGCCGGACGCCGCCCGCACTCGCTAAAGCCGGCGGATTCATAAAGATGAACCGCGTCATTATCTGCCCGCATTTCAAGGAAATAATCTTCGGCACCCAGTTCAGCGGCCCAAGCGCGCCAGTCGTCGATCAGTAATGCGCCGATACCGCGGCCTCGAAACTGCGGATCGACCGCAAGCAACAATAATTCGCTTTCGGGACCGGCGATACGCGCCGCAGAGAAACCGCAGGCCCGCTCGCCATCCCATGCGAGGCATACGCGCGCCGACGGCAAAGCGAATAACGTCAAAAGCTGCGCCCCGCTCCACGCTTCGCCATAGGCGGGCTCGAACGCGGCATCCATTACGCGCATTACCGCGGCAAGGTCGCCGACACGGGCGGTGGCAAGGCGAACGTCTGCGGTCATGCCGGCGCCATCGGCTTGGCGTCGGGGGCGCGGCCATAGATCGGGCTGGGCTGGTCGTTCAGCGCGGCGGCGGGCAAGCGGAGGAACGCGCGCGCGTCGGGCAAGGTCGCAAGTGCGCACCCCGAACCACGACGCTCAACAAAAGGTTCGGCACGGTTTCCGACGACGAGTTCGCCCTCGATCAACACCGCCTCGTCCGGCACAAGCGAGCGAATCTCAGCACGCGGCAACAGGTCCGCGGCGAACGGCTGGACGAACCATTGACCATGCCCGCCTTCGACCACGACCAGCCCGCCGCCCGCCGCCGCGATGGCATCGGCTGCCCCTGCCGCGACGAGCGCGAGCGTCGAAAAGCCGCGTACCGGCACTTGCCAGCCAAGCGCCAGCGCGCGAGCCGCCGCCACGCCGATACGTACCCCGGCAAAACTGCCCGGGCCGCATCCCGCAGCGATGATGTCGGCACGTCCGCCGCCGGCAAGTTCGGCAATCAGCGGAACCAGCCGCTCGGCATGACCGCGGCCGATGATCTCATGACGATAGTCGACGACGGCCTCCGCCTCCAGCAGCGCCACCGAACAGGCCTCGCTCGCCGAATCGATGACCAGATACCGCATGGAGGTGAGGCGCTCGCTCAGGCGATGCGGTTGAAGCGCGCGAAGTCCGGCCGCGGGCTGCGTTCGAAGATCGTCGCCGGATCGCCATAGCCGAGGGTCGAGATGAAATTGCTCTTCACATGCGGCTGGTCGGCGAAGAAGGCTTCGTCGACCGCGGCGTTGTTGAAGCCCGACATCGGCCCGGTATCGAGACCAAGTGCGCGCGCTGCGAGAATGAAATAGGCGCCCTGCAGGCTCGAATTGCGGAAGGCGGTCGTCTGCGCCAGCGCATCATTGCCGACGAACCAGCTCCGCGCATCGGTGTGCGGAAAGAGTTCGGGCAGATTTTCGTAGAACTCGTTGTCGCTCGCGATGATCGCGGTGACCGGTGCGGCAAGAATCTTTTCGGCATTGGCCGGGAGCGCGAACGCCGCAACCTTTTGCTTCGCTTCGTCGCTCACGCACCAGACGATCCGCGCCGGCAGGCTGTTCGCGCTGGTCGGGCCGAATTTCACCAGATCCCAGATCGCGTGCAGTTGCGTCTCCGAAACAGGCTTGTCGAGATAGCCGTTATAGGTGCGCGCGGTACGAAAAAGCTGGTCGAGAGCGCTGTCGGAAAGCGGCTCGCTCATGGGCTAACTCCTCAGGAAATATTGGTCAGACGGCGTGGACTGCCGTTACCTCAGGCACATAATGTTTCAAGAGGGACTCGATGCCATTCTTGAGCGTTGCGGTCGATGACGGACATCCCGCGCAGGCGCCCTGCATCTTGAGGTACACATTGCCCTTGTCGAAACCGCGATAGACGATGTCGCCACCGTCGTTGGCGACCGCAGGACGGACGCGCGTTTCGATAAGTTCCTTGATCTGGTCGATGATGTCGGCGTCGGCGGGATCATCGGCGAACCCCTCATCCTCGGCCGGCACCGAAAAGCCCGCGCTCGCGGCGTTGAACAGCGGCACTTCGGCAAGGAAATGGTCCATGACGATGCCCAGGACGTCTGGCTTTACGTCGGCCCATTCGGCGCCGGGCGCAATCGTCACCGACACGAATTCACGGCCGAAAAAGACGCCGGTCACATCGCCGAGCGAGAAAAGCGCGCTCGCGAGCGGCGACGCCTCGGCCTCTTCGGGGCTGGCAAAGTCGCGAGTCCCCGTTTCCATCACCGCCCGGCCGGGCAGGAATTTGAGCGTCGCGGGATTGGGCGTCGATTCGGTTTCGATCAGCATGGCGTGCATGTGGGGCGGAGCGAGGCTTTGTGCAAGATGATAGGGATGCGCTAAGGCGCCCCGATGCGCCGTTTCACTCATTTCGCCGCCATCGACTGGTCGGGTGCACGCGGAGAACGGCAGCGCGGGATCGCGCTCGCTGTCGCGAGCGACACGGCGGCGCCCGCCCTGGTGCAGCCCGAGCATGTCTGGTCGCGCGCCGAAATCCTGAACTGGCTGGAGGATGTCGCGGCGGCGGGCACGAATATGTTGATCGGATTCGACTTTTCGGCAGCCTTCGCCTTCGCCGACCATGGCGCCTATTTCCCCGGCTGGACGGAGACTCCTGCTGACATGGGCGCGCTCTGGGCGCTCGTCGAGCAGTTCGCCGGCGACGATCCATATTATGAGGCTGGCGGGTTTCTCACGCATCCGGAGGCGCGCCGGCACTTTCGGCAAACGGGTGCGGCCGGCGACCTGTTCGAGCCCGGCGCGGGGCGACTGCGTGTCGTCGAACAGCATCAGCGCACGACGAAGCAGGCGGCAAGCGTAAGCAATTTCAACCTCGTCGGCGCGGCGCAGGTCGGCAAGGCCAGCCTGTCGGGGATGCGGCTGCTCCACCGGCTGACAGGCCGCATACCCTTGTGGCCCCGCGATCCCGTGCCTCGAACAGGCCCGATGCTGGTCGAAATCTATACCAGCCTTGCCGCGCGTGCGGCGGGTCTTCCTCCGGGACGCAGCAAGATCCGTGACGGCGCCGCGCTCGACAAGGCGCTCGCGGCGCTGGGTTCGCCCCCTTGCGGCTTGACCGGCCCCGTCAGCGACCATGCGAGCGACGCGCTGCTCACCGCCGCATGGCTGCGCGCAATAGCCGGCGACACGGCGCCTTGGGCGCCATCGCCGCTGACCGACGCCCTCGCACAAACCGAAGGCTGGACCTTTGGCGTCATTTGAAGCAAAGGGCGAAAAGTGCCGGCTTAGCTCAGTTGGTAGAGCACCTGATTTGTAATCAGGGGGCCACGGGTTCGAATCCTGTAGCCGGCACCATCACATAATTCGGGAGGTTTCAGGTGCGCTTTCGGGCGCTGCCGGTCCTAGACGCGGTGGCGCCGTGCGCATGATCAAATTGCCGAACTCTTCGCGACCTGTCATCCGCCCTTCGGCAAATTGGCGCGGGGTCGTCTCGCGGCGACGCCTGCGACCATGATTTCATTTGCCGGTCCCACAAACGAAGGAGATTCATATGACCATCGAACGCCTGCATGCAGGTCCACGCATGAGCCAGGCCGTGATCCATGGCGGCATCGTTTATCTTGCCGGCCAGGTTGGCGCACCGGGCGAGGACGCGACCACGCAAACACGCGCCATTCTCGCATCGATCGACGCGCTGCTCGCCGAAGCCGGCACGGACCGGTCGCACCTGCTCACGGCAATGGTCTGGTTGGCCGACATGGCCGATTTCGCCGCGATGAACGCGGTCTGGGAAGACTGGATTGGCGGCGCCAATGCGCCGACGCGGGCGACCGGCGAAGTTCGTCTGGCGACGCCCGATTACCGGGTAGAAATCATCGTCACGGCCGCTCGACCTTGAAGTAGAAACGAAGGCTTCTGCCTGCTCCCTTATCGAGGCAGTCGAAGCAAGGCCGGGACTGCGTGACCTTGCTTCGAACTGCCCCGAAAACGGATTCGATCAGAAATTGACCCTCGCGCCGACGGTCATATAGGTGCCGACCACGTCATACAGCGTGCTGTTGACGGTAATCAGCGGCGGCTTGCGGTTGAAGACGTTGTTGACGTTGGCGAACAGGGTGAAGCGGTCCTCAATCTTGAACCGCGCGCCCAGGTCGACATAGGTCCGCGACGCGATCTTGTTGTTGATGAGCGTCGTGCGCGTCCGGTCGTAATTGCCGCCATCGATGTAACGGGCGCGGATGTCGAACCCGAAACTGCTATCTTCATAGGTCGCACTGAGCGTTCCGCGCCACTTCGGCGTTGCACGCAGCACCGCATCGCCGACGTCGCCGGCTGTCTCGACGCGCGTGATGCCGGTATCGAACACCAGCTTGTCGACATAGGTCGCAAGCGCGCGGATGCGCAGGCTGCCCGGCAGGCCCGAACTGACGTTCGACAGGTTGACGACATAGGATGCCTCCATATCCAGCCCACTCGTCTCGAAGCTTGCGATATTCTGCTGGGTGGCCGCAACCTGCGTCACCGTCCCCGTCGCATCGCGCGTGACGCTATCGCAGGCAGAGGTGACCCCGCGCGAACACAGAAGCGTCAGGTTTGACCCGTTGAGCGCTGTGATCGCACCGTCGATCTTGATCTTGTAGTAATCGACCGAGGCGCTGAAGCCGCGCAGAAACGACGGCGAATAGGTTGCACCAATCGATGTCGTATAGCTCACTTCGGGTACGAGATTGGGGTTACCGCCGGTATAGGTCGTGACGGCGGACGGCGTCGGATTATAGGCAGGGTTCGCTGCGGCCCGCCCAGCCCTGTCCTGATCGTTGAGCAGCCCGATGTTGATCGACCGGAGCGCGAACAATTCGCCGATACCCGGCGAACGAATGTCGCGCGACCGCGTTGCGCGAAGGAGCAGGTCGTTGAACAGCCGCGCGGTACCGCCAGCTTTCCACGTCCAGATGCCGCCGCTGGTGCTGTAATCGGAATAACGCGCCGCCCCGCTCAAATCGAGTTCCACCGCATTTTCAAGCTTGAGCAGCGGAAACAGCACTTCGCCGAAGGCTTCCTTGACGTTGAACCCGCCCGACGTGGGCGTCGAAAAGACGAGGATGCCGAAATTACTGGCATTCGCGACCGTGAAGTCTTCGCGCGATGAAACCTGTTCTTCCCAGCGCGCCTCGGCGCCGAGCGCGAGGGTCACCGGGCCAGCCCATAGCGAGAATAGATCCCCCTGAACTTCGGCGCCCACCGAATCGAGCTTGTTGGTGCTGAACGCCCGCTGCGCGCCTGTGACATAGGCGCGCGCTTCGGGGGACGCATTCAAGGCGCCGAAGGGATTCAGCGGCCGGCAGGCGGCATCGTCGTTCGCCGTGGTGGCGTCGGCATTGATCGCGCAGACGATTTGCCCGCCGCTCAATACCGCGTTGATCGCATTGTTGAACTGCCGGACAAGGCGCGAATTGCCCATCGTCTGATCGCTGTCGACCTCGCCATGGCTGTACCAGGCCTTGTAGCGGAAGCCGTTGCCGAAGGTGCCGTCGACGCCGATCGCGCCTTCCTTGCTGACCCGCTCACCGCGGAATTGCAGTTGCAGGATGTCGTTGAAATAGCGGCCGAAGGTGAAGCTCGTCTCCCCGGCGGCGGCAAGCCGATCGCGGATCGCGGTCGACAGATAGGGATTGTTCGCCTGGATCGTGAGATATGGCAGGCCGAGCGCTCCGCCGACCGTATAATCGCCGAAGAAGGGCGCGTTCGACACCGCGCGCGCATAGCTGCCATCCACCCAGAAAGTCGCATCGCCCACTTCGTAGCTCAGCCGGGCATAGGTGCTCAGCCGCTCGAACGGGGACGAAACCGGAATCGTGTCATAGAGGTTGATGCCGTCCGCGCCACCGACCATCCGGAGCGGAAACGCGCCCGCACCGACACTCGTGCCACGCGCGAAAGGCCGCAGCGTCCCGTCGGCGTTGAAGGTCTGTCCCGCGAGCACGCCGCTGGTGATGAGGCCGCCCAACGTGACGTTGCCGAAATTCACGTCGCGAACCAGTTCCGACCCCGTGCCCGACGGGATGAAATCGGGGCTGTTGAGCTGCTGCCGCGTGCTCCGCTGGATCACGCCCTCGTCTTTGACATATTCGCCGCCGATGATGAAATGACCGCGCCCGTCGGCGAAGCTCGTGCCGAATTTCGCATCGAAGCCATAGCGGAAGCCATCGCCGCGCGACGAAGTGCCGACATTGCCGCCGATCGAGAGGCCTTCATAATCCTTGTCGAGCAAGATGTTTACGACGCCAGCGACTGCGCCGGAGCCCCAGGCCGCCGACGCGCCGCCGGTCACGACCTCGACGCGCTCGACCAGATTCGTCGGGATGAAATTGAGATTGCCCTCACCCACGAAACGGCGACCGTCGAGCAGCACGAGCGTGCGGTTCGAGCCGAGGCCGCGCATGTCGACGGGTGCGGTACCGGTCGACGTGTTGCCGTTCGACACGCTTGGCGTCGTGGTCGGTCGGATTTGCGGAAGGTCGTTCAATACCTGCTGGATGTTCGGGCGCGCGCCGAGGCGCAGATCTTCTTCGCCGATCACCGTCGTCGGCGTCGGCTGATCATAGCCGGCGCGTGCGATGCGCGATCCGGTGACGAGAATCTCTTCGTCGGCCGTGGCCTCCGTGTCGGCGACGGTCTGCGCCGCGGCCGGCACGGCGAGCAACAATCCGGCCGCCAACGCCGCAATACTGCTGCCGCGCGCGATCCGGTAACCGAGTTTGTCGTTAAGGTTGTGCATCTCATCCGCCCCTTTGTGCTGAGCCGCTCGATGGCGGCTTATCTGGTTTCCCCTGCAATGAAGCTGCCATAATGTCCTATTCAGGACAATATATTTCTTTTGCGAGAAATTAAGCCCATAATTGACAAGGCGTTTAGGTTGAGGTCTGTAAACCGCCGGTGTCGAATCGGGCCCGAAAACTGGGATGACGGAGTTGCTGATGTTGCGCTTTTGCTCGCCGCTCGCTTTGGTTCTTGCCGCCGTGGCGGCGCAGCCCGTAGCCGCGCAGGACCTTTCGAAATACACTCCGCAAGCCTTGGAGAGCGAACTCGCGGCGCTCGCGGATTCGCGCATCGCGGTGATGGTGCCGATGCGCGACGGGGTACGCCTGTCGACAAACATCTATACGCCGAAGAACGCCAAGGGCCCGCTGCCGGTGATCCTGTGGAAGACGCCCTATAACGAACATAAGCTGCGCGGATCGACGCAGCGCTATGCGATCGAGGCGGCGCGACGCGGCTACATCTTCATCGTCCAGAACGAACGCGGCCGCTATTTTTCCGAAGGCAAATATGAGATTCTCGGCAAGCCGCAAACCGACGGATATGACACGCTGAGCTGGATCGCGTCGCAGGGCTGGTCGAACGGCAAGGTCGGCACGCTCGGATGCTCGTCCTCTGCCGAATGGCAGCTCGCCCTCGCTGCGCAGAACCATCCCGCGCACGCGGCGATGGTGCCGATGGCGGCGGGCGCCGGGATCGGCAAGGTCGGCCGTTTCCAGGAACAGGGCAATTGGTACACCGGCGGCGTACCGCGCAGTCTGTTCTTCGTCTGGCTCTATGGCGTCGACAATCCCGTCCGCGCCCAGCTTCCCGCCGACATCGACGAGGCCACCCGCGCGCGCGCAACGCTCAACAACGACCTCGCCGCGACCAAGCCCAGCGTCGACTGGAACAAACACATCAAGCACCTGCCGGTGGATAGCTTGCTGTCGAGCCTGGGCGAGCCGCCGCAGACCTTCGACACCCTTATCGCGCGCACGCCCGCCGACCCGGCTTGGCGCGAGGGCGGGCTTTATCACGACGACATGGGCTGGGGCGTGCCCGCGCTATGGTTCAATAGCTGGTACGACGTCTCGATCGGGCCGAATCTTGAGTTGTTCAACCACGCCCGCGCGAGCAAGACCGACGCCGAGGCGGCGGCAAACCAATATGCGGTGATCGCGCCCGTCACCCATTGCGGCTATTCGCGCCTCGGCAAGGATACAGTGGTCGGCGAGCGATCGATGGGCGACACGAGCTTCGATGTCGACGGTGCGGTCTTCGGCTGGTTCGATCGCTGGCTGAAGGGCGACAAAAAAGCCTTCCCCGACTCGACGCCGCACGTCCGCTATTTCGCGATGGGTGCCAACCAATGGCGCAGCAACGAGAGTTGGCCGCCCAAGGGTACCAAGCCGCTGCGCCTGTATCTCGACAGCGGCGGCGACGCGAACAGCCTCAACGGTGGGGGCCGCCTGGTCGCCGCCGCGCCCGCCACGGATACGCCCGACCGCTTCCGCTACGATCCGATGAACCCCGTGCCGACGGTCGGCGGCGGCGACTGCTGCAACGGCGGCATCGTGATCCCCGGCGCATTCGACCAGCGCGGCGTCGAGATCCGCGACGATGTGCTCGTCTATTCGACCGAGCCGCTGACCGAGGCGATCGAGGTGAGCGGTTTCGTCGACGCGCTGCTGAACGTCTCGTCGAGCGCGGCCGATACCGATTTCGCGGTGAAGCTGGTCGACGTCGCGCCCGACGGCACCGCGTGGATCATCGGCGATACGATTTTTCGCGCCCGCTATCGCGATGGCTTCGACAAGCCGGCGATGATGCGTCCGGGAGAGGTGTATCCAATCAGGCCGTCGCCGATCGCGACGAGCATCCGTTTCGGCGTCGGCCACCGCATCCGCATCGAGGTGACTTCGTCCAACTTCCCCAAATTCGTACGCAACCTCAACACCGGCGGCCCGAACGAGCGCGAGAGCAAGGGCGTCGTCGCAACGAACAGCATCCACCATGCGCCCGGCCGACTGTCCTATGTCGAATTGCCCGTGGTGCGATGAACTTCGGGAAGGTTCTTCGGCTCGAAGGAAATGATTGACGATACCCAATTGGGACAATATCGTCCTGATTAGAAAATTTAAGAAATGGGGGATGATGATGTTATTTTCTCGACGACAGGCGATTTGCGCCGCCGGCGCAGCGCTCGCCGCCCCCCTTGCCGCGCCTTATATCGCCCGTGCGAATCTCCAGATCAGCCCCTTCACGAACCGCGCCTATTCGAAGCGCGCGATCGAACTGGTCCAGCGCGCGGTCGTCGTGGACATGCTGGCCCCGATCAAGATCGATTTCGATCCCAGCTATTATACCAAGGCGCTGAGCGAAAAGGAAACCGCGGACTTTCGCGCCAGCGGCATCAACGCCATCCATCACGCGGTGGGCATCGGCGGCCCGACGGCAAAGGAACAGGCGCTCAGCTTCTTCGCGATCTGGGGCAACTTCGTCGCGCGCAACAGCCATGTCTTTACCGGGGTCGACAAGTTCGCCGACATCCTGCGTGCCAAGAAGGACGGCAAGGTCGCGGTGATCATGGGGCTGCAGAATGCGGACCATTTCAACCGCCCCGCCGACGTCAAGACCTTCTATGAGATCGGGCAGCGCTGCGCCCAGCTCACCTATAACTCGCAAAACCGCATCGGATCCGGGTCGACCGACCGCGTCGACGGCGGCGTCAGCGATTTCGGCGTCGAGATCATCAAGGCGATGAACGAAGTCGGCATGCTGGTCGACGTGTCGCATTGCGGCGACCGCACAACCCTGGACGCAATCGAGATTTCACCGAAGCCGATCGCGATCACGCACAGCAATTGCCGCGCGCTGATCGACCATCCGCGCGTCAAGACTGATGAGGCAATCAAGGCCTGCGCCGCGAAAGGCGGCGTGATGGGCATCACCGGGGTGCGCAATTTCGTGAGCAAGACCGATCCGACGACGATCGTGAACTATGTCGACCATATCGACCATGTGGTGAAGCTTGTCGGCATCGACCATGTCGGCGTCGGCACCGATTCCGACCTCTATGGCTATGACGATACGTCGCCCGAGATGAACAAGATGCTGCGCGGCGCCTATAAGGACAGCTACGCCTTTCGCGAGAAGATCGACATCGACGGGTTCGACCACCCGCGCAAGATGTTCGATCTGACCGAAGAATTGCTGCGCCGCAAATATTCGGACGCGAACATCCTTGCGGTACTCGGCGGCAATTTCCAGCGGTTGCTGACCGCGACCTGGGGCGGTTGATGAACGCGCTGACCGACCGCCTTGCCGGTGCACTTGTGCTGCCGCAGCCCTATGTGCTGTTCCTGGGCGACACGACGATCGCCGGTTACGCCAAAACCGCCTTTGGGCTGAAGGATTGGGCGCCCGACAAATGTGTCGGCGAACTGCGGCTGCCCGGCGCCACGGTCACCACCGGGCTGGAAGCGCTCACCGCCGCCGAAGCGCGGGCACGCGGTGCGCGCGCGCTGGTGATCGGGGTCGCCAACCCGGGCGGGGTGATCCCGGCAAATTGGCGTGCATCGTTGATCGAGGCGCTGGAGGCGGGCCTCGACCTGATCGCGGGCATGCACATGCGTCTCGCCGACATTCCCGAACTCGCCGAAGCGGCGCACCGGCTCGGCCGCCAACTGATCGACGTGCGCGTGCCACCCTCGCAGCTTCCGGTCGGAACCGGGCGGAAACGCAGCGGCAAGCGGCTGCTGACCGTCGGAACCGACTGCGCGCTCGGCAAGAAATATACCGCGCTGGCGCTATTTCGTGCGTTCGAGCAGCGCGGCATCGACAGTGATTTTCGCGCAAGCGGTCAGACAGGCATCATGATCGCGGGCGGCGGCATCCCGATGGACGCGGTCGTCTCCGATTTCGAGGCCGGTGCGGCCGAGCTGTTGTCGCCCGATGCGCCCGCAAACCATTGGGACGTGATCGAAGGTCAGGGCGCGCTGACCCACCCATCCTATGCCGCGGTGTCGCTTGGCCTGCTCCATGGCAGCCAGCCCGATGTCTTCGTCGTCTGCCACGAGCCCGGCCGTACCGAGATGCTCGGCACCGCAGGCTATACGCTGACCAGCGTCGAGGAAGTGGTCGAACTCACGATGCTGCTGGGCCGACGGACCAATCCCGCGATCCGTTGCGGCGGCTTTGCCTTCAACACCTCGGCGCTCGACGAAGAGACGGCGACCGAGCTGATGGCGCGTGAGAGCGCGCGGCTGGGCCTGCCCGTGGCCGATCCGATCCGCGGCGGGCCTGCATTCGACGCCCTCGTCGATAGCTGCCTTGCATGAACCCCTTTGATCTTCGGAGACCTTGCATGACCCGATTCCCGGCCCTGCGCCGTACCGCATATGCCGCCGCGCTGCTCGGCTCGATCGCCCTGCCCTCCGTCGCCACGGCGCAATCCGCTGCGGAAACCAGCTATAGCATCCCGCAGGACCGGATCGGCGGGCTTGCCGATTTCGTCGACGGCGTGATGGCGCAGCAGATCGCGACGCGCGAAGTCGCGGGCGCCATTGTCACCGTCGTCTATCGCGACAAGGTGCTATTCTCGCGCGGTTACGGCTTTGCCGATATCGACAAAAGCGTCGCTGTCGACGGGCAGCAGACGCTGTTCCGACCGGGATCGGTGTCGAAGATGTTCACGTGGAGCGCGCTGCTGCAACAAGTCGAAGCGGGCCGCGTCGACCTTGACGCCGATGTGAACAAATATCTCGATTTCAAAATCCCCGAGTTCGAGGGCAAGCCGATCCGCGTGCGCGACCTTTTGTCGCACACGCCGGGGATGAGCGATGTCGGCGGGCTGACCGCACCGACGCCCGACAAGATCACGCCCTATGTCGAATGGATGAAGACGCATATTCCCGTTCGCCATTGGGCCCCCGGGACCGAGACATCCTATTCCAACTATGGCTCGGTGCTCGCCGGCTATATCGTCGAGCGCGTGTCGGGCGAAGCTTTCCCCGATTATGTCGAAAAGCATATCTTCGCGCCGCTCGGCATGAATGCCACGACCTTTCGCGAACCGCTGCCCGCCGCGCTCGCACCCCGGATGGCGTCGGGCTATCAGGTCAAGGACGGGCGGCTGGTGGCCGAACCGTTCGAACTGTTCAGCCCGGTGATGCCCGCTGGGTCGGGCACGAGCAGCGGCCCCGACATGGCCCGTTTCATGATGGCGATGATGAACGGCGGCGCGCTGGGCAAGGCGCGCATCCTGAAGCCCGAGTCGGTCAAATTGCTGATGACCGATTCGGTCGCCAACGCCCCCGGCCTGCCCGGCATGGCGCACGGCTTTTTTGTCGTTCGTGAAAAGGGCCCGCGCATGGTTGGGCATGGCGGCAACACCGGCGATTTCCATTCGAACATGATTTTGGCGCCCGAGGCCGGGCTCGGCTTCTTCGTCTCCGAGACCGGCGGCCAGGGCAGCTATGGCGGGCGGACCGAACTGACCGAAGCGCTGATCGGCCGGCTGTTCCCGGTCGCTCCCGCCCCGCGCATCGCCGCACCGGCGGGTGAGGTGCTGCCGCTCGGCGCCTATCGCGGCAATCGCCGCGACTATGCGCGCACCCCCAACCCCGAACGCGACCTGAAAATCGCAGCGGCCGGACCGAATGCCGTCACCGTCACCAGCGAGGGCAAAACCACCTATTGGGAACGCGTCGGCCCGATGCGGTTCGAACAGGCCACGGGTGCCCGCGCCGGCGGCCCTTACGAGCAATTGCTGTTCCACGGCGCCGAGGGGCGCTGGCGCCTGTCCTTCACGTCGCAACCGCATGTTCTCTATCATTTTGTCCAACCCTGAGGAGAAGCCATCATGAAGCTGTTGATCGCACTCGCGCTCTCCTGCGCGCCCGTCGCCGCCCTCGCGCAGACCGTCGCGGCCGATACGCCCGGCAAGCTCGCCAGCGGCGTGCAATATGTGCAGCCCAAGGACTGGACCGCATCGAAGCAGGGCCCCGCGCTCGTCTTCACATCGCCCGAGGGAGACCTGCGTATTGTGGTCGCCGAAATCGGCGCTGCCGCCGACGCCGCGGATGCCGCCGCCAAAGCCTGGGCGGTCGTCCGGCCGGGTGCCGTGCCGACGCAGCGCACCAGCACCGCGGCGCCTCCGGCCGACGGCTGGGACGAGCGCGTGAGCTTTGCCTATGAAACATTGCCGACCGAGCGCGCCGCGCGCTCGGCAAGCGCGCTGCGCAAGGGCACCGCGTGGACCGTGCTGATCGTCGATGGTTCGGCGGGTACCGCCGCCAAGCGCTCGGCCGCGATGTCGGTGGTGTCGCAGGGCCTTCGCCCGGCGGGTTTCCAGAAGGAAAGTTTCGCCGGCAAGACCGCGCACGAACTCACGCCCGAGCGGATCAAGCTGCTCACCGACTTCGTCGAGCAGAGCCGTGAGGAACTCGAAGTCCCCGGCGTCGGCTTTGCGCTGATCGACGATGGCAAGGTGCTGTGGCAGGGCGGCTTCGGCGTTCGCGCGCTCGGCTCGCCCGAAAAGGTCGACGAGCACACCAAGTTCATGATCGCGTCGAACACCAAGGGGATGACCACGCTCCTCCTGTCGACGCTTGCCGACGAAGGCAAACTGCGCTGGGACGAGAAGGTCGTCGACCTGTATCCAGAGTTCCGCCTCGGCAATGACGAGGTCACCAAGTCGGTACTGGTCAAGCATCTGATCTGCGCTTGCACCGGTTTGCCGCGCAAGGATTTCGGCTTCATCCTCGCCGACAAGGGACAGCCTGCCGCGGACACGTTCAAACAGCTTGCCGCGACGATGCCGACCAGCAAGTTCGGCGACCTGTTCCAATATAACAACCAGCTCGCCTCGGCGGCGGGCTATGTCGGCGGGCACATCCTCTATCCGAAGATGGAATTCGGCGCCGCCTATGACCGGGCGATGGAAGAGAAAGTCTTCAAGCCGCTCGGCATGAAGGACAGCACCTTCGATTATGCCGAGGGCATGGCGGGCAATTGGGCGGCGCCGCACGGCCTCGACATCGACGGCAAGGTGACTTTGATGTCGAACGACTTCAACTGGTCGCCCTATCCGTATCGCCCTGCGGGCGCAGCCTTTTCCACCACCGCCGACATGGTGCGCTATGTCCAGCTCGAACTCGGCAAGGGCATGCTCGACGGCAAGCGCCTGGTGAGCGAAACCAACCTGCTCGCGCGCCGGGAAAAAGGCGTGCAGGTCGGACCCGACAGCTGGTACGGCATGGGCCTGTTCCAGCGCGACGCATCGGGCGTGCAGGTCGTCACGCATGGCGGCACATTGGTCGGCTATCACAGCACCTGGTTTGCGCTTCCCGAGTCCGGTGTCGGCATGGTGATCCTGACCAACAGCGATCCGGGCGCATCGATGCTGGCGCCGACGCTCCGCCGCCTGCTCGAAATACTCTATGACGGCCAGCCCGAGGCGGCGCGCGATATCACCGCGGCGGCGACACGGATCAAGGCGCAGGCCGGTGCGAAGCGCGAGCGGTTGACCTATCCGGGCGACGCAGCGGTGCTGGCGGGCCTCGCCGGTCACTATCGCGACCCGTCGGTCGGGCAGATCACGATCAGCGAAAAGAACGGCCAGAAATGGATCAAGGCCGGCTTCGTCGAGGGGCCGATCGCGACGCGCAAGAATGCCGACGGCAGCATGTCGATCATCTCGGTCGGCCCCGGCAACATCGGCGTCGATGCGCTGGTCGGCACCAAGGACGGCAAGCGCACGCTCAGCATCAACGACGGCCAGCAGACGCAATATCTGTACGTCGAGGACTGAAAATCAGGGAGATTTCCGCATGACACGGCCGTTCGCGCTTGCCCTTGCCTCGTTGCTGCTGGTCGGCGCGGCCGCGCCTCCGCCCGCCGCCTATGACATCGTCATTCGCGGCGGCCGCGTGCTCGACGGCGCGGGCAATCCTTGGGTCACCGCCGACGTCGCGATCAAGGACGGCCGCATCGCGCGCGTCGGCGTGATCGAGACGAAGGGGAAACAGGAGATCGATGCGCGCGGCCGCTATGTCTCGCCGGGGTTCATCGACATGCTTGATCAGTCGGGACGCGTGCTGCTGCGCGACGGATCGGCGGCAAACAAGCTCCAGATGGGCGTCACCACGCTGATCGCCGGCGAAGGCGGAACCGCGGTCCCCGCGGGCGAACTCGCGGGTTATTTCAACACGCTCGAGACGCAGGGCATCGCCGTCAACTTCGGTACCTATTATGGCGCGATCCAGGCGCGCGTGAAGGTGATGGGCGATGGCGATGGCGCCCCGAACGAAACCCAGATGCGCGCCATGGAGGATGAGGTGCGTACCGCGATGAAGGCGGGTGCATTCGGCATTTCGTCGGCGCTCATCTATTCGCCGGCGAGCTTTCAGGCGACGGACGACCTTGCGCGGCTCGCTGCAATTCCGGGCAAATGCGGCGGCTTTTATGCGACGCATATGCGCGACGAGAGCGACAAATTGCTCGCCGCGATCGACGAGGCGGTCCAGATCGGCGAACGCAGCGGCGCGAAGGTCGAGGTGTTCCACATCAAGGCCGCCTATGCGCCGCTGTGGGGCAAGCTGATGCCGCAGGCGATCGCGCGGATCGAGGCGGCGCGGACGCGCGGCGTCGACATCGGCGCGAATATCTATCCCTATCGCGCCGGTGGCACCGGGCTCGACGTCACCGTTCCGACGCATGTCTTCGCAAAGGGCCGCGAGGCAGCGCATGAAGCGGTGCGCGATCCCGCCGTTCGTGTTCAGCTCAAAAAGGAACTCGCCGCCGGGCCGCAGGCGGACTGGTCGAACCTGGTCCATGCGTCGGGCGGGTGGAAGAATGTCGTGCTCGCTAACGGTCAGGCCGAACAGTACAAGCGCTTCAACGGCCAGAATTTCGCCGAGATCGGCAAGGCGCTGGGCAAGGATCCCGCCGACGCCGCGTGGGACATCTGGCTTGCCGCGCTGCCCGCGCGCGCGTCGGCGCTCTATTTCATGATGGACGACAAGGACATCGACCTCGCGATGAAACAGCCGTGGGTCAGCATCGGGACCGACGCCTCGGCAGCGGACAGCACGGTCGCCGCCGAAACCGCGGGGCGGCCGCATCCGCGCTCCTATGGCACCTTTCCGCGCATCATCGCCGAATATGTCCAGGCACGTCCGGTGCTGACGTTGCCCGACGCGATCCGCAAGATGACCGGCTGGCCGGCGCAGCGGCTGGGCCTCTCCGATCGCGGGCTGCTACGCGAAGGCATGCGCGCCGACATCGTCGTCTTTGACCTCGCGGCGATCAAGGACCGGGCGACCTATGAAGCGCCGACGGCAGCGCCCGAAGGCATCGGCGACGTGATCGTCAACGGCGTCGTCGCTCTGGCCAAGGGGCAACCGACCGGTTCGCGGAGCGGCAACGTCCTGCGTCATGCGTGCACCGCGATCTGAGCCAGCGACTTTTCAATCCGCCGTCACGTCAATCTCGCGCTGCTGGCGGATATCCGCCGATGACGATCCGGCCATGATCCGGTAGCGGCCGGGCACGACGCGCCATTTCCCCTGCTCTGCATCGAATTGCGAAAAGGCGCGGGGATCCAGCGTCACGCTGACGGTTCGGCGCGCGCCGGCCGCAAGGTCGACCTTGGCAAAGCCGCGCAGCGCGATCGGCAGATCACCGGCGGCGGGGGCGAGCGGCGCGACATAGATCTGCACCACTTCCTTGCCGGCACGCTTGCCCGTGTTGCGGAGCGTGAGTTTCGCCGACACCAGTTCGCCGCCGTTGACGCGCACAGGCGCCGACAGCGCCGAATAGGCGAAGCTGGTGTAGCTGAGCCCATGGCCGAAGGGGAACAGCGGCTTCACACCCTTTGTGACATAGCCGCGGTAACCCACGAGCAGGCCTTCGGAATAAGGCGTCTTGGCACCCTTGAGGTTGACCATATCGTCTTCGCTCCGGGCCGGGAAGGTCACGGGCAGTTTACCCGAGGGGTTGACCTTGCCGGTGAGCACGCTCGCGAGCGCCGCCGCGCCGCCTTCACCCGGCAGCCACATGTCGACGATCGCGGGTGCCTTGTCGGACCAGGGCATCGTCATCGCGGCGCCCGCATTGACGACGACCGCAGTCTTCGGATTGGCGGCGATGATCGCCTCGACGAGCTTGTTCTGGTCGCCCGGCAGGTCGAGCGAGGTGCGGTCATACCCTTCGCCTTCGGTTGTCGACGAGGAGCCGACGAACACAAGCGCGGCATCGGCACCGCGCGCCGCCGCGACCGCCTCGTCGAACGAGGGGAGCGGTTCGCGGATACCGAAGCTCAGATACTCATAGGGCGTCTGGCCGGTGACATAGTCGATGCGGATCGGATAGCTGCGCCCCGCTTCGAGCTGGACCGACACCGTCCGGCGCGGGATCGGGAAGCCGAGGACGTCGCGGATGTCGGGCTTTGACGCACTTTCCTTGTTGAGCACGGTCTTGCCGTCGAGCGTGATTGTCGCATTGCCGGTACCGCGCGTGCTGAATTCATAGGTGCCGCTCGTTTCGGGCCAGAACAGCCCCTCCCAGCGGAACGCCGCATAGCCCGTCACCTGCGGTCCGGCGATATTGCCGCTGATCCGCTTCAAAAAGCTCGTCGCGGTTTCGCGTTTCACCGGCTCGCCGCTCATGTCGGCAGTGGCGTAATAGGTCGCGGCGAGGCCAGTGACGCTGCGGTCGGTTCCGGGGCTGAACAATTTGGGGTTCGCGCCCGGCGGCGTTTCCTCATTGTCGACGCCGCGCGCGAAGTCGATCCTGACACCCGGCAGCGCAGCCTTGAGCGCCGCGAGCGGCGTGCTCGTCTCGAACGGTACGACAGCCGAGCTGCCGCCGCCCTGAATACGCACGACGTCGGCGTTCGGGCCGATCACCGCAAGCGTCTTGATCGACGATGGCAACGGCAGAACGCCGCTGTTCTTGAGGAGGACGATCGCCTCTTCGGCGGCGCTCTGCGCGAGCGCTGCATTGCGCGGGGTCGTTTCGGCGATCGGGCGTGCAACGCCGCGCTCGATCGCGCCGCTGCGCACGATCAACCGCACCATGCGGCGCGCATTGTCGTCAAGCTGCGCGGGGGTAACCTTGCCCTCTTCGACCGCCTTTTTGAGCTTTGGCCCGAAATGGTTCGGCGGTCCCGGCATTTCGAGGTCCATGCCAGCGTTGACGGTGGTCGCGGTCGAATGGACCGCGCCCCAGTCGGACACCACGAAGCCCTTATAGCCCCATTCGGTCTTGAGCAGGTCGGTCAGCAGCCAACGGTTCTCCGCCGCATGCGTGCCGTTAATCTTGTTGTACGATGCCATCACCGACCAGGGGTCGCCCTGTTTGATCACGGTCTCGAACGCCTGGAGGTAGATTTCGCGCAGCGTGCGCGGATCGACCACTGAATCGACGATGAAGCGGTTGGTTTCCTGATTGTTCGCCGCAAAATGCTTGAGCGACACGCCGATACCCGCGCCCTGTGCGCCCTTCACATAGCCGAGCCCGATCTGACCAGCCAGATACGGGTCTTCGGAGTAGGTTTCGAAATTGCGACCCCAGCGCGGGGTACGAACGATGTTGACCGTCGGTGCGAGCAGCACGTCGGCGCCATGCGCGATCGTTTCCTTGCCGATCGCCGCGCCGACTTTTGCCGTGAGGTCGGGATTCCAGGTCGCCGCCATCGCGACACCGACAGGGAACACCGTCGCGGGCTTACCCTCCGGCGAGCGCACGCCGGTCGGACCGTCGGTCATGCGGATCGAGGGGATGCCGAGCCGTTCGATCGGGTTCAGCGTCATCGAGCTTTCGCCCGCGAGCAGCAGGATTTTCTCGTCGAGCGTCAGCCGCCCCATCAGATCGTCGACACGCGCCTCGATCGGCGCGGATTTATCCTTGTAGATCATATCCTGCGCCTGTGCGCCGGACAGCGCCACCGTGGAGGACAGCAAACTTGCCGTCAGATAGGCTGTCCGGCCCTTCATCACTTGATCTCCGCCAGGTCCTTGGCGGTCGCGGCGAGCATCTCGTCGGTGATCTTGCCGTTCGAATAGGGTTGAAGCTGCGTCAGGCTGATCGCCTTGAACATCTCATATTCGGGCAGTGCGATCATGCCGGGGAAATGCTTTTCGATCACCGCCTTGCCCTTTTCGTCGGCGACGATGTCCTGCAGCGGGGTGTCGAGGTTGAACTTCGCATCGCTGGCGGGGGCAGCCGCGGCCGGTGCGGGCGCGGCGGGTGCGGGTGCCGGCGCGGTCGTGCCTTGAGCAAAGGCGGGAGCAGCGGCCATCAGCGCCGCAACAAATATGGCAGTTTTCATTCTACTTCTTCCTTTTGAAGATCGGCGACCATCGCTTCTCTGATCAGATATTTCTGGACCTTCCCCGTCACCGTGGTGGGGAATTCGCCGACGATACGCACGTAGCGCGGGACTTTATAGTGGGCGATCTGGCCGCGACAGAATTCGCGTATCGCTTCGGCATCGACGTTGGCATCGGGCTTCAACCGTACCCATGCGCACAGTTCCTCGCCCATGCGTTCGTCGGGGATGCCAACCACCGCCACATCCTCGACAAAGGGATGGCGATAGAGATAATCCTCGATCTCGCGCGGGTAGATATTCTCGCCGCCGCGGATGACCATATCCTTGAGGCGGCCGACGATATTGCCATAGCCCTCGGCATCGATCGTCGCGAGATCGCCCGAATGCATCCAGCCGTCGGCGTCGATCGAATCCGCGGTGCGTTCGGCCTCGTCCCAATAACCGATCATCACCGAATATCCGCGCGTGCAAAGCTCGCCGGCTTCGCCCGAGGGGACGATATTGCCACCGCCATCGACGATCTTGCATTCGAGGTGCGGCTGCACGCGGCCGATCGAGCCGACGCGGCGTTCGAACGGATCGTCGGGCGCTGTCTGGAAGCTCACCGGGCTGGTTTCGGTCATCCCGTAAGCGATCGTCACGTCGCGCATGTTCAGCCGCTCGACAACCTGCCGCATCAGCGGTTCGGGGCAGATTGCGCCGGCCATGCAACCGGTGCGCAGCGAGGACACATCAAAGTCATCGAAGCGCGGATGCGCGAGCACCGCAATGAACATTGTCGGGACGCCGTAGAGCGCCGTGCAACGTTCGGCTTCGACGGCGCGCAGTACGGCTTCGGGATCGAAACCTTCGGACGGATAGATCATCGCCGCGCCGTGGGTGATGCTGGCGAGATTGCCCATCACCATGCCGAAGCAATGATAGAGCGGCACGGGGATGCAGATGCGGTCGCCCTCCCCCAGCCCCTGCGTACGACCGACGAAATACCCGTTGTTCAGGATGTTGCGATGGCTGAGCGTCGCCCCCTTCGGCAGACCGGTGGTGCCGCTGGTGAACTGGATATTGATCGCGTCGTTGGGATCGAGCGCCGGGCCGATGGCGGCGAGACGCTGGCGGTCGGTATCGGTAGCAAGCGTCGCCGCATCGTCGAACGGCAGCCAACCTGGACGCGCTTCCGGACCGATGAGGATCAGCGAGCGCAGGGTCGGCAGACGTTCGGCGCGCAACTGACCGGGCGTGCTGGTGACCGCCTCGGGCGCGAGTTCCTCGATCATGCCCGGATAGTCGCTCGTCTTGAAGCTGGTCGCCGCGACGAGCGCCGAAAGGCCGACCTTGTTGATCGTATATTCGACCTCGGACAGGCGATAGGCCGGGTTGATCGTGACGAGGATCAGCCCGGCGCGCGCCGCGGCAAACTGGGTCAGCGTCCATTCGGCGCAATTGGGTGCCCAGATGCCGATCCGGTCGCCGGGATTGAGGCCAAGCGCAAGCAGTCCGGCGGCGAAAGCGTCGGACCGTTCGAGCAGTTCGGCGAAGGTCCAGCGAATGCCCTGCCCGACCGATACGAGCGCGTCGCTGCTCCCCCAGCGTTCGGCGGCAAGCGCGAGCGCTTCGCCGATCGTATGCTCGATCAGCGGCGGTTCGCTCGCGCCTGTCACATGGCTCGTCATTTCCCGGGCGCCTCGCACGTAAAGCTGGCTGCGTCGTCGGTCGAACCTTTGCCGTCCCACTTTGCGACCTTCGGAAATGCACAGAGCGGCCGCGTCCGCCCGGCCTTGGCGGGCAAGCCGATATAGGCGAACAGGTCGTTGTCATATTTGGTCGCGATGATCCGCTCTGGCGCTGGGCCGCCCTGCCGCCAGCCATCGAGTGCCGCCAGCGGATCGAAGTTGTTCGGTCCCGGTCCCGCAAGGCAGTGCGACATGCCGGGCACCATGAACAGGCGGACCGAAGTCGCCGTAGCCTTCGGGTTCGCCGCGACCAGGCGCTCGTAATAGTCGAGCGTATTCTGTGCCGGAATCCCGGCATCGTTCCAGCCGTGATAGAGGATCAGCTTGCCGCCGCGTTTGTAGAAGGCACCGAGGTCGGTGCTGTCCGCATCAAGATCGCCGCCGACCCGCGCCTTCGCCAACGCATAGTCGCGTTCGAGGTTGAAATCCGAAAGCTGCCAGTCGGGATTGGCGTGGACAAAATAGCGGAAGAAGGCGGTGCCGAACTTTACATGCTGCGACGTCTTGCCCGTCAGCCATTGTGACCAGGTGCCTGCCTCCGCCTCGGCGCCGGGTGCGAAACCGGGGTAGAAGCTCTTGCCTCCGGTCGTCTTTGGACCTTCGTAGAACAGCCTTGCGGTCGCGACTTCGCCCGGCGTCAGGCAATCGGCGCCATCGCCGCCTTTGCAGGCGAGTTTGGCCGGATCGAAATGACATGCGCGCGGATCGTCGATCACGCCATCCTTCACCCCGTCGAGCCCGTCGCACTGGCCGAGCGATGCGGCCTGGAGCAATTTCAGCTTCGCCATCGGCAGGTCGGCGCCGGGCTTGCCCGCCGCGACGGCGTTGTTGGCAAAGGCGCTCGCCATGCGCGTCCATGGCATCGCGGGGGCTCCCGCGATGATCGCGTCATAATCGGCCGGGTATCGCTGCGCGAGGGTCAGCGCCTGCCGCCCGCCATCCGAACAGCCATGGAAATAGCTCGCCGCGAGCGGGTTTTCGTAAAAGGCGGCGATCACCTGTTTCGCAGTCTCCGCGCCGACATGATTGGCGCGCCAGCCATAGTCGCGGATCTTTTCGGGCGCGTTCAGCGCCCAGCTTGCGTCGACATCGGCTTCGCTGAAATGCCCCATGTCAGTACCGACCGCAGCATAGCCCTTTTGCACCGCGCCGCGCATAAGCAGCGACGGCAGCAGCATGTTCGCGCCGAAACCGCCATTGCCCGCGCCGAGCAGCTTGCCGTTCCACCCCGCGCGCTCGGGTAACCAGACCTCGACCTTGATCGACGATCCGGGCACCGGCGACAGCGTAGCCTGTACGCGGCAGAAGGCGGCGGGGGCTGGAAGGCCGGGCTTGCCCGCCTCCAGATTGACCATTGCGCCGCCCGAAAGCGAGGTCGCGGCGTCGACCTTGCCGTCCTTCAGCGTCATGCCGGTCAGCGCTTCGCAGCTTCCGACCTTCTGCGCCGAGGAAGCCGGTGTCGGGGCGGGTTCGTTTGCGGTGCAGCCCGCGAGCAACGATCCGCCGGCGAGCAGGAGGAGCGATGCCGCCCTCATTTGCCGACCAGTCCCTGGCTGCGCAGCCATCCGGACATTGCGTCGGTCCATGCGTCGCTCGGTTTGCCGCTCTTCTTCATGCCGAAACCATGGCCTCCGCTTTCGTAAGTGACGATCGTGCTGCTCGCGCCAGCCGCCTTCCACGCCGCGGCAAGGCGGACGCTGTCGTCATATGCCAGCTTGTCGTCCTTTGCCGCTGCGACGAACAGCGGCGGCGCCTTCTTTGGCACCGCGATTGTGTCGGGCAGCAGGCCCGGATAGATGGCGATCGCGAAGTCTGGACGGCTCGCGGGCTTGTTCGCCGTCAGCGTCCATACCGTCACCGCGCCGCCCGCCGAAAAGCCCATCAGCCCTACCCGGTTCGACTTGATGCGATAGCGGGCGGCATTTTTGCGCACCCACTTCACCGCATTCTCGCCGTCGGCGGTCGCGAGCGGGCGCAGCGGTTCGACCGCTGTGCGCAGCGAAGGAAGATTTGCGAGATAGCGCATCATCTGGAGCGGAAAATCGGCTCCGGTTTCGAGCAGACGATATTTGAGTACGAACGCGGTGACGCCCTGGCTGTTCAGCCATTTGGCGACCGCCTCGCCCTCATTTTCGATCGACAGCATGTGAAAACCACCGCCGGGCGCAACGATTACCGCAGTGCCGTTGGGCTTATCAGCGACATAGGGCGTCAGCGTCGCGTCGGATACATTGCGCACGATCGTCCCGAACGGTCCGGTCTCGCGCACTTCCTTCGACGTCGCGGGAACGGGGTCGGACGACAGGCGGATCGCTTCCCACGCGCAGGCGGGGATCGCGACGATGGCGAGCGCGCCGGCGATGGCGGCAGTAAGGCGCATGGTCATGACTTTCATTATTTTCCGTCCCGTGCGGCGGCGATGGCAGTGAGCGCAGGCGTGGTTGCCGGCGCCATTGCGGTTGCGTCGATACCCATCGACAGAAGCTGCGGCCTTACGGGGTCGAGCCGTACCCATGCGGGAAGTCCGCTTCCGTTCGGATCGCCGGTTTTCGCGAAGTTGGTCCAATAGTCGCCAAGCTGCTTCGCGGCGGCGCGGTCGGCGGCGGTCGCGTCGGCGAGCAGGTTGCCGAACTGGAATGCGACGTCCGACGCGTGAACGGCTCCGACATCGGGCTTGCGCTGGCCTTCAGCGACATAGCCGAAACGATAGAGGAAGGTCGGCACCCCCGCGCGCGCCTGCAACAGGCCGAAAGCGAGTGCCGGCTCGGCGAAGATCGCGTCACCGCCAAGCCGGCGGTTCGCTTCATCCTCGCTCGCATAGGCGGCTTTCACCGCAGCGGCGGAAGCACCGAGCGACTTTTCGACCGGGCCGTTGACCATCGCGCGAAACGGCGCCGGGATGAAGCCGAGTTCATCATCGTTGCTGCCGATAATATAGGGAATGCGCGCCTGTTTACCCTCGGCAAAGATCGTCTCGGCCCCCGCGGGCACGATCGTCCCGTCGGTCATCGGCCCCGAATAGCGATCCTCTTCCTTGCTCATCAAGGCAAGGCTGCCGAGAACCTTGTCGGCGGACAGCGCGCGCAAGGCCGCAGCGTCGGCAGCGCCTGCTGGCGCACCGAACGCCTGCCCCTTCGCTTGTGCATCCGCAAGCGTCGGCCAGTCATCGCGGCCGCCCCCCGAAGCGACGATCGCGCGCGCGAACAGGCCCCTGGCGGCGGGCGACGCCATCAGGCGCGACACCGATTCCCCGCCCGCGCTCTCGCCGAAGATCGTAACCTTGGCCGGATCGCCGCCGAACGACGCGATGTTGCGCTGGACCCATTTCAGCGCAGCAATCTGATCCATCAGCCCCCAGTTGCCGTCCTTGCCCAACGCGCGGTGCGCGAAGAAGCCGAAGCGGCCAAGGCGATAGTTGAAGCTGACGATCACGACGTCGCGCTTCGCAAGCACGCCGCCATCGGTCTCGGGCAAGGTCCCCGACCCACCGACGAAGCCGCCGCCGTGAATCCAGACCATCACCGGCAGCTTCGCTCCCTTGGCTGGCTTCGGTGTCCAGACGTTGAGCGTCAGGCAATCCTCGTTCATCGGCCGCGATCCGGGCTGGATACCGGGGAGCGGATTCTGCATGCAATCGGGGCCGTAAGCGGTTGCGTCGCGTGGTGCACTCCACGGCGCCGCGGGCGCGGGTGCGCTCCAGCGCAGGGCCCCGACCGGCGGCGCGGCATAGGGAATGCCCTTGAACGCCGCAACGCCATCCGCCGTTACGCCCGTGATAGCGCCACTGTCGATCGCCACTTGCTGGGCCGCGACCGGCGATGCCAACAAGGCAGCCGAAACCAATATGCTGCGGATCATTATTTGCCTCCGGTCGTGAAGATGAAACGGCCGGGGCCGGTACGATAGATGAAATAACCCTTGTCCTCGCGAACGGGGCTGGCGCCCGCAGGCGGGGTTACGGCGCCAAAGCGTGTCGGCACCCAAATCTCCCCCGCCGTATTCGCCGGCACCTCGGCGGTCAGCGCCAGCCTGCCCCCGTCGACCTTCCATCCCGAGAGGGCGCGGCCATGCACCGTATCCATTGCGGCTTCGGCACTCGCCAGCCCGTCCGGGATCGCGGGTTTGACCACCACGAGCTTGTACCCCGGTGCGCCGGGACGCAGGCCGGCGAGCCGCTGACGCATCCAATCGGCGATCGACGCGAAATAATGATGGTCGCGCGATCGGCTGTTCAGGCTCCACGTCTCGAACATCGTCGAATGACCGTTCTTGATCCACCAGCCCCAGCTCGGCTCGTCGGTGCGCGTCGCGACGCGATAGGCAAGGTTTGCATGACCGTAATCGCTGAGGATTTCGAGCAGGTAGCGCGCGCCATAGACACCGGTGTGCAGCCCCTGCTTGTCGACGTCGCGTGCGATCGTGTCGGCGACATCCTGTTCGCGGCCCGCGGGCACCATGCCGAACGCGAGCGGCAGGATATTCTGCACCTGCGTCGCCGGACCCGCGACGCCCTTTGCATCGACCGTCCGGTACCAGCCGTTCGCCGCATCCCAATAGCGCGCGTTATAAGCAGCACGGATGTCGGCCGCGAGTTTTCCATAACGCTCGGCGTCGTCGGCCTTGCCGATGATCGCCGACGATTTCGCAAGCAGGTCCGCCTGATGGAAGAAATAGGCCGTGGTCACCGCATCGATGCCGCCGCCGCGCGCATTGCTGTAATCCATGCCGCCCGCCGACGCCCATTCGGACAGTCCCGCCGAGCGTTGATAGTCGGGCGCCTTGATGAAGGTCGCGGTGTAATCGACCAGTCGCCGCTGCATATCCTGATTGTCGGCAAGGATGCGCGTGTCGCCATAGGTCGTATAAAGTTCCCACGGCAGGATCATCGCCGCGACGTCCCAGGGCGTCGTCGGGCCCCAGATCACGTTCCAGCCGGGGGTGTTCTCATATCCGTAGAAAGGCGTCGTCGGCGCAATCTCCGGCACTTCACCCTTGTCCGACTGCGCGTCGCGGAAATCGGCCAGCCATTTCGTCCAGACGCGCGCTATATCCAGACTGCGCGCCGCGGCGCCCGCCGATGCCTGTGCATCGCCGCTCCAGCCATTCTTCTCATAGGTCGGCGTGTCGGTCTGGAAGCCATGAAGATTGTTGAGGATCGACGCGATCGCGGCAAAGTCGATCTGATTCAGCAACGGGTCGGCACTCGTGAAGCTGCCGGTACGCGCGACCGCCGAATGGACGATGCGGGCGGTCAATGCACCCACGGGCGGCCTGTCGGGGAAACCGTCGACCTGCACATAGCGAAAGCCACGATAGCCGAAGCGCGGTTCCCATTGCTCGGCGCCCTTGCCTGCCAGCGTATAGCGGTCGGTCTGAAGCTGCGCGTCGATCAGCCCGGCGGCAGGGACGACTTTGCCGTCGTCGGCAACACGCTCGCTCGCGATCATCGAAACGGTCAGCCCGCGCGACCCGCTGACTTTGAGCACCGGCCAACCCGCAACGATGCGCCCGAAGTCATATACATGGACGCCCGGCGCGACCTCCTTCACCGCGACCGGCGCGATATCCTCGACCGGCTCGATCGCTTCGCTGTCGGCGGCGACAATCTGCCCTGCCGGACCAGCAACGACCGAAGCCGCCGACCATTTGCGGTCGCGAAAGCCCGCACGATCCCAGCCTGTCGGCACCAGCCGCGCATCGAAGCGCTCGCCGCGATGCACCGAGTCATTGAGCGTCGGGCCCGAAATGGTGCGCCAGCCGCCATCGGTCGCGACCGTTTCGCGGGTCCCATCGGCGTAGGTGATTTCCAGCTGCGCCTTGAGCGCAGGCTCGGCGTGCCAGGGTGCCGCGTGAAAATACCATTCGTTCGGATCGGTCAGCCCGTACCAGCCGCGCCCCAACTCGGCGCCGATCACATTCTCTCCGCGGCGCAGCAGCGCAGTCACGTCCAGCGTGTAAGCGAGCACGCGCTTATCATAGGCGGTGTAACCGACGCCGAGCGACGAGCCGACGATCGTGCCATTGACCGAAAGCCGGGGCATGCCCCCGCCCGCATAATAGAGCCGCGCGCTCGCGACCGGTTTGCCGAGGCGAAAAGCGCGGCGAACAAGTGGCGCCGGCAGTTCGATCGGGAGGACCAGGTCGACACCCGGAACCCCGCTCGCGACCACCAACCCATCCTTACCAACGCCACCGCCGGTGAAAGGATTGTCGCCGCCCGCAAAATCATATGCAACCGCAGGGCTTTGGGTGCCCGACACGCGGACCGAATGCACGATCGCAGCCGCCGCTTCCTTACCAGCGAAGCCGATCGTGCCATGCTTGTGCGCGTCATTGTCGACCGTCCCGACGACGACCCCGTCGATGCGCGTCACGATCTGACGACCCTCGGCGCGGATCGAAAGCGCGATGCGGCGCCCCTTGAGCGGTGCCGCAAGCTTGACCTGCCCCAGCCGCTCCATCTTGATCGCCGAACTCGTCCCGCCCGGATAGCGGCGGATCGTCTGGATCAGTTCGGGCCCGTTCTTGTCGTCCGCGAGCGTCCAGACATAGGCGTCGCCATAGGTTTTGCCGTTGGGCAGCGCGCGAAACAATATGTCGACGCTCTTGCCCGTCAGCGTCAACTCGGCGTCGAGCGTCAGGTCGCCCCAGTCATGGGCAAGGCGTTGGGGCCCCGAAATCCATTTGGCCTGCCAGTCGCCATCGGCAAGCAATCCCGTTTCCCACCAGGCCGGCGTGCTCCAGCCAGAGACCTTGCCATCGGCGTCCCACACCTGCACCTGCCACCAATAGCGCTGGCGCGACACCAGCGCTGGTCCGGCGTAGGCGATCTGGACATTGTCCGTCGACACGGTCTTGCCGCTATCCCAGAGCGGCGCGCGCTCAAGGTCGGCTTCGGAGGTCGCGACACGTATGCGATATGCGCTCTGTCGCGCCACCGGCGATCGCCAGGCAAGGCGCGGCGCCGCCGTGTCGAGGCCCAGCGGCGCCGCAGCATATTCGGTCCTGAGTTCGGCGGGCGCCGGATCGGCCGCCCACACGGGCGAGGTTGCCATGCCGACGGCCGCGAGCGCACCCAGCAACAGGCCTCGCAAGCTTCCGATCAGCGGCAACCCAACCTCCTCGTCAGAATTTGGTGCGAATACCGAAGGATACCAGCCGGCCGAGCGTGCTGCCATTCGTATATCCCGATGCACTGTTCAGGAACGGCGGATCCTCGTCAAAGACATTGTCGACGTTCAGCGTCAGCAGCGTGTTTGCGAGCATGTCGCCGAGATCGTAGCTGAAGAAAAGATCGACGGTGTCGAACGCGGCGACGCGTTCCTGCGGCGCCAACCCGACGACCGGATAGCCGCTGCGATGGTTGAGCGTCGCGCGCGCCGTAAAATCACCGACCGTCGCGCCGAGCCCTGCCGTGAAGAGGAAGCGACCGGTGCCATTTTTGAGATCGTCGTTGACCGGGCCGCCCTGCACAACCTGCGTCTCGCGATTGAGGAGGTAGCTGCCGGTGAAATTCGCATTGACCGAACCGAAGCCGGTCGGGCGATTATAGGCGAGGTTGAAGTCGACGCCGTCGACATTCACCGCGCCGAGGTTCGCCCGCTGCGCAAGGAACAGCACATAGGGCGAGCTGAACGCAAATAGCGTCGCGAGGTTCGGCACGCCGTCGACGCGGAGATTGCCGGCCGCGGCCTGCGCCTGCGCGAGCGTCGGGTTGAGGATGAAGAAATCCGCATAGGCCGGCGTCGTGAACAAGAGCGGCGACGTGAACGGCGGGACCGCGATGGCGTCCTTGAACTTCACGTTGAAATAGGTCGCGCTGGCGACGAAACCTTCAAGCGCGGCGGGCTTGAGATCGAAGCCAAGCGACCAGGTATCGGCCTTCTCCGGTTTCAGATTGGCGTTGCCGCCCGCGATCGCGATCGTCGGACGCAGCGCGTCGAAGGGCGAGCTGTTCGGCGCGCGGAACGGACTGAACGGAAGCACCTGCACGCGCGCGTCGACCGAGTTGCCCAGGTCGGCAAGGCTTGGCGCGTGGAACGACGTGCCGTAGTTGCCACGGATCGTCAGCGCCTCGAACGGGCGCCAAGTCACGCCGATCTTGGGATTGGTCGTGCTGCCCACATCGCTGTAATCGTCGTAGCGGACCGAGCCCGACAGTTCGAGGCTGTAGAAGCCGGGCGTGCGATTGTCGGCGCCGAAGATCGGGATCAGCAGTTCGCCGAACAGCGACTTCACATTGCGCGCGGCATAAGCGTTCGAGCCGGTGACCGCATTTTCGGGGCCGCTGCCGGTGAAGGAGCGGATATTCTCGTAATGATATTCCCCGCCGACCGCGAGGCGGATGTCGCCGCCGGGCAAGCTGGTCAGCGGACCGTCGAGCACGACGCGCCCTTCGGCCAGTTCCTGCGTCGCGTCGCCATAGTTGACGAAATCGTCGATCGCCGCGAGCACCGCGGGCGACGTTGCCGAGAGGTTATAGGGGTTGAGCGCGGTCGCGGTCGTGGTGCCCGCCAGCGCAAGCGTCGCCAGGGTCGAGTTGAAAGAGCGCTCGGTCGATTCATTCTCGCTGCGTCCGAAGTTGGCCAGCGTACGCAGCTGCCAGCCACCGCCGAGCTCGAAATCGAAGCTGGGGGTGATGCCATAAGAGGTGAAGCTCGACGGGCTGTCGTTGCTGGGCCCGAAGACATCGTCGAATGCGAACGAAACGGTGTGCGCGAGTTCGGTGCCGATCGGGCGGAAGAAGGGATTCGCAGCGGTGATCGTTCCGCTCGCGCTGCTTTGCGCACTGCGGTGCAGCGTATCGCGCTTCGACCAATAGGCCGACAGCTTGAACGCGACCGAGTCGCTGAGGTCCTGCGTCAATCCGGCGAAAACGCTGTGGCGTTCCTCGCGCGGATAGATTGCCGCATAGTCGGTCTGGTCGCAGCGATTGACGCCCGGCGTCCGGCCGGGAAGCGCATAGGTCGTCGTGCCGACGGTGATATTCGCCAACGCGCAGGCGGTGCTGCGGAAATCGCCGCCGCCGCGATCGGTCTGGTTCGCGGTCGCATAGCCGCGGTCGAGCCCGATAAGGTCGTCGTGCCAGGCGTAGGAATAGGAGATGAAGACCGAGCCCGAACCCCAATCCTTGCCCGCGATGACGCTGGCGTCGATCGTCTGGTAATCCTTGGCAAAGCCATAGCGCGCATTGACGCCGATGCCGTCGTAGCGGTCGCGCGTGATGAAGTTGATCACGCCGCCGATCGCGTCGGAGCCATAGATGGACGAACCGCCATCGGGAATGACATCGACACGCTTGATGACGTCGGGCGGGATGACCGACGGGTCGAAACTCGTCTGCAAAATACCCGCGCCGACCATGCGGTGCCCATCGACGAGCACGAGCGTGGTCGAACCACCGCTGTTGCCAAGATTGCGAATGTTCGGACGCACGATCGGATTGCCGAAATTGCCCAGGCCCGCCGGGATCGTACCGAAATTGCCGACCTGCGGGATCGAGGCGAGAAGGTCGTTCGCCGAGGCTGCGCCCGAGGCGACGACATCGGCCTCGCTGACCGCGACGACATTGGTGCCGACCGGCGCAACGCCGCGCAGCAGGGTACCGGTCACGACGATATCGGCATTGGTCGGTGCTTCGGAATCGGCATCCTGCGCATGGACACCGGTCGCGCCGAGCAGCGCCCCCGCACACGCCATTGCCGAAATGCCCCGCCGCCACGCGTTCCGCCGCGCAGCAAAATCCAGACCCGCGTTCGTCATCGCCTTCATCGCATCCTCCCTGCACTCGCCCTCGCGAGTTGTCCCTTTTGACGGAGGCGCCTGTCCGGCAATCTTGTTCCTCCGATGCCACGCTTCGCTGAGCGTTTCTGCATCAATGCTCATTATTTGTCTTTATCAATCACGTCAACGATCAATTTCAATCATTCGTGCCTGAACGGCACGCCAGACCGCGGTTTTCTTTTTAAGGGTTCTGGAAAATTCAGGCGATGATGACGCGGATGCCGGCGGCTTCCATCATCGCGACATGACGCGTTTCGATTCCAGAGTCGGTGACGACGACGTCGATCTCGTCCAGCGCACATACGACGTTGCCCGACGGGCCCGAAAATTTAGAACTGTCGACGAGCACGATGATCTCGTCGGCGCGTTCGATCAGCCGGCGTTCGGCCGCAACAAGGATCACGTCGGCCTGCATTAGCCCCGCGGGACCCATCGACGCCGCACCCATGAACAGCTTCGGCGCGTGAAAGCGCGGCATGCCGTCATCGCCGGCGGCCGACAGGACGATATTCTGTTCGCGAAAGACCTGGCCCGATGGAATGAGGATCCGCGTCGTCGACTGCGGCAACAGCGCGCTGACGATGTGAAGCGAGTTGGTCAGAACCTGCAGGCTCAGCCCGTCCAGGTGCGGGCACATCTGCAGCGTCGTCGAGCCGCCGTCGATCATGACGCCTTCGCCCGGAATGCAGAGCCCTGCGGCGGCGCGGCCGATCGCTTCCTTGGCGCCGCGATTGCGGCCGATATTTTCGTGGAATGGAACGCCCGACAGTCCGTCTTCGGACGTACTGGATGTAACGCTTCCGCCTCCGACGCGCTTCGCCCCGCCACGTACGCGCGTGATGACGCCCGCCTCTTCCAGCCGGTCGAGATCGCGTCGGATGGTGGCTGGCGACGCGGCGACGCGGCTTTCGAGGTCGCGGAACGAGACGAAACCGCTCTCGCCCAGGCTATCGAGGATCATTTTTTCGCGTTCGGCTGCGTGCATCGGGGTCCCTGTCTGATTGCGTCTATTTGACGGGAGCTGCGCCGAGTTGCAATCGAATGATTAGACGATCCCCGCCGTCGTGCCCGCCGCGCGCCGTTCCTGCGCCTTGCGATCCCGCCACCCGCTCGCGCGATAGGCCGTAATTGCATCGATCGCCCCGCCCGCCTCGGCGCGCGCCGCCGCGAGGATCGGGGTGACGTCGGTGCGGTACGCGACGCGCAGCGCCTGGAACGCCATCATCGTGTCGTTCGCTTCCTGCGCCGCGAGCAAAGCCTCGCGGTCGACGAGCAGCGCCTTGGCATAGGCCGCGACGATCGCCTCGGCCGACGACAACATGCTTTCGATCGGGTCGGTCACATTGTGCGACTGGTCGATCATGTAGGCGGGGCGGAAATCGCCGCGCGGGTTCATCTCGGCCTCGATCAACTCGTTGAAGACGAGGAAGAGCTGGTGCGGATTGATCGATCCCGAGTCGAGGTCGTCGTCGCCATATTTGCTGTCGTTGAAGTGGAAGCCGCCGAGCTTTCCGAAGCGATGGAGCCGGGCGACGATCTGTTCGATGTTTACGTTCGGCGCGTGATGCCCAAGATCGACAAGGCATTTCGCCTTGTCGCCAAGCTCCTGCGCGACGAGGATCGAACTGCCCCAGTCGGCGATCACGGTCGAATAGAAGGCGGGTTCGAACATCTTGTGTTCGATCAGCATACGCCAGTCGTCGGGGAGCGCGGCATAGACCTGCGCAGCCGCATCGAGATAGCGGTCGAGGCTGCGACCGAGATCCTGCTGTCCCGGAAAATTGGTGCCGTCGCCGACCCAGACGGTCAGGTCGGTGACGCCAAGCTGCCGGCCAATCTCGATACATTCGATGTTGTGCGCGACCGCCTGCTCGCGCACCTCAGCGCGCGTTGAGGAAAGCGAGCCCGTGGCGTAGCTTGCCGCCTGCCCTGGCTGATCCTGAAAGGTGTTGCTGTTCACCGCATCGAAGCCGAGCCCGAGCGCCGCCGCTTCCTCGCGCAACCCGCGGTAGTCGCCGACCTTGTCCCACGGAAAATGTGGACTGACGCGCGGCGTCGCGCGCCCGAGTTGCTGAATGACCGCACAATCTTCAAGCTTTTCGTGAATGTTGGTCGGCTCGCCGGCAATCGGGAATTTGGCGAAGCGCGTGCCGCCGCGCCCGGCGCCCCAACTCGGCACCGCGACCGAGAAACCCGCGACCTTTGCCTTCACGCCGTCGATGTCGATCCCCCGCCGGCCAAGCTGGCGGCCGAGGCTGCCATAATCGTCGTCGAGCGCATCGATCAGACCGGCGTTCAGCCGCTCGATGTCATCCTGTGCGAGCGGCAGGTCGCCGGCCATAAATCTCTCCTGATTCCGTATCTTATCGCGTAAATGCCTGCGCGTTGCCCGCGTCGACGTTGATCATATTGCCGGTCGACTTTGCCGACATATCAGAACTGAGGAAATAGACCGCTTCAGCGACATCCTCGGGCAGCACGTCGCGCTTCAGCATCGACCGGTTGCGATAATGTTCTTCGAGCTCGCTGCCCGAATCGATGCCGTGCGCACCCGCGCGTTCGCGGCGCCAGTCGCCGTCCCAGATACGCGATCCCTTGATCACCGCATCGGGATTGACCGTGTTGACGCGGATACCGAACGGCGCCCCTTCCAGCGCGAGGCAGCGCGCAAGGTGCAGTGCCGCCGCCTTTGCCGACGCATAGGCCGAGGCGTTGGTCGCCGCGGCGATCCCGTTCTTCGACCCGATGAAAACGATCGAACCGCCGCCCTGCGCCTTCATCAGCGGAAAGGCTGCGCGCGCGGTGAGGAAATAGCCCTGCGCAAGCACATCGTAATTGCGCTGCCACAGTTCGAGCGTCGTATCCTCGATCGGCGCCGACGAGGCGATGCCCGCGTTCGCGACAAGAATGTCGAGCCCCCCGAACTCGCGCGCGCAGTCCGCAAAGGCCGCCGCAACCTGCACTTCGTCGGTCACGTCGCACACTGCCGAGCGAATGCGGTCGCGGCCAAAGCGGCCTTCAAGTTCCTGCGCCGCCTTGGTCAGCGCATCGGCATCGCGGTCGACAAGCAGCACGCACGCATCGTCAGCGGCAAGGCGTTCGGCGGTTGCGGCACCGATGCCGCCCGCGCCGCCGGTTACGAGCGCGATGCGACCGGCGAGAGGCTTGCGCTTCGGCATGCGCTGGAGCTTCGCTTCCTCGAGCAGCCAATATTCGATATCGAACGCTTCCTGCTCGTCGAGCCCGACATAGGCGCCGATCGCCTCGGCACCGCGCATCACATTGATCGCGTTCGCATAGAATTCGCCCGCAAGCCGCGCGGTCGTCTTGTCACCGGCAAATGTCATACGGCCGATGCCGGGAACCAGCACGACGACGGGATTGGGATCGCGCATTGCCGGCGAACCCGGCCGCGCGCATCGCTGATAATAAGCGGCATAGTCGGCGCGATACGCCTCGATCCGCTCCGCCAGATAGTTGCTGTCGTCGATCCGTGCCGGGTCGAGCACGAGCGGCGCAATCTTGGTGCGCAGGAAATGGTCGGGGCACGAAGTGCCGATCACTGCGAGTTTTGCAAAATCTCGGCTGCTCGTGAATTCGAGCGTTTCGGCATCGTCGGCGAAATGCCCCACGCGCCGTCCCCCCATCAACCCGCGCAGCAGCGGCATCAGCCTGGCGGCTGCGAAGGCGCGTTCGGCGGCTGGCAGCGGCGCGATGACCTCACCTCCGAACCCCGACTTGGTGGCCAGCTTGGCGTTCAGATGCCTCGCGGCATCGGTGATCAGCGCGATGGTGTTATCGTAACAGACCTTGGCGCTATCGCCCCAGCAGATGATGCCATGGCCCGCGAGCATCACGCCGCGAAGACCCGGATGAGCGGCAACATAGTCGCGCAATTTGAGCCCGAGATCGAACCCGGGGCGCTGCCAGGGCAGCCAGCCCACCGCTCCGCCCCAGATCGCCTTGGTCGCAGCCTCGCCTTCGCTCGACGCGGCGAGCGCGATGATCGCGTCCGGATGGACATGGTCGACATGTGCAAAGGGCAGATAGCTATGGAGCGGGGTATCGATCGACGCCGCGCGCGGATTGAGCGCGAAGGTGCAGTGCGGCAGATAGCCGACCATCTCGTCTTCATGCTCCAGCCCGCGATAGAGCTTCTCGAGACCAAGAAGCTTGCTCTGGTAGAGTGTCGAAAACCCGTCGAGCTTCATCGAACCGATGTCGCCCCCCGATCCCTTCACCCACAGGACCGGCACCGTTTCGCCGGTGAGCGGATCGCGCGCATCGAGCTTGGCCGATGTGTTCCCCCCGCCGAAATTGGTGACGGTGAGGTCCGACCCGAGCCGGTTAGAGCGATAGAGCAGCAGATCTTCGGGCGACTTGTCCGCCGCCTCTTCGTCCGACCAGCGATTCGCCGGAATGACGAATGGCAGCGCGGCAGCGTTGGATTTCGGTGGGACGTCCAGAAGATCGGGCATGAAGGAAACTCGTTGTTTCGACTATGACAAGCCATGTATCGAAAACGCTGGCGTCCTGCAATCAGTTTCGATAAAGTTCGATCAAATTCGGTCGCAACGAAGCAAAGGGAGAGGGATGAAGGGTCGCGCCACCATAGTCCTCGATATCGGGAAAACCTTGGCAAAGCTGAGCCTCTGGTCGCCGGATGGCGCCTTGATTGAACGGCGCGTGCGGCCGAACGAGCGCATCAGGACGGCGGGCTATGCCGCGCTCGACACGGCCGGGATCGAAGCCTGGGCCGTCGAGGTGCTGCGATATTTCGCGACGCTTGCGGACGTAGGCGCGATCGTTCCGGTGGGCCATGGTGCCGGCGCAGCGATTATTCGCGGCGACCATCTTGCTTGCCCCCCGCTCGACTATGAAGAAGCGCTGCCGGCGGACTTGCGCACAGCCTATGCGGCCGAGCGGGACGCCTTTGCAGAGACGGGCTCCCCCGCCCTGCCCGACGGGCTCAATCTCGGCGCGCAGCTTTTCCGTCTTGAGCGTCGCGACCCCACGCTCGCGCGCGGCACGCAAATCGTGCCTTGGGCGCAATATTGGAGTTGGCTATTGAGCGGGGTGGCCGCATCGGAGGTGACCAGCCTCGGCTGTCATACCGATCTCTGGAACCCGATCGCCGGCAGGCCGTCCGGACTCGCCGAACGGCACGGCTGGGCGGAACGACTTGCCCCGCTGCGCACGGCGGGCGACATATTGGGCACGCTGCGGCCCGAATGGGTTTTCCGGACCGGGCTGCCCGCCGACACCGAGATCCATTGCGGCCTTCATGATTCGAACGCGGCGCTGCTCGCCGCGCGCGGCTTCGCCGAAATCGCAGATCATGAGTCGACCGTGCTGTCGACGGGCACATGGTTCGTCGCGATGCGATCTCCCCAGGACGCGGCGTCGGTCGACATCGCCCGCCTCGACGAGCGTCGCGATTGCCTGATCAACGTCGATGTCCACGGCACACCGATCCCGTCGGCCCGATTCATGGGTGGGCGCGAGATCGAGACATTGATCGGCCTCGACACGCGGCAAAGCGACATTGCGCCTGACCAACCCGCACTGCTGGACGCGCTGCCCGATACGCTCGCCGGTGGCGCAATGCTGCTGCCCACCTTCGCGCCGGGCTTCGGCCCCTTCCCGCATGGTCGCGGCCGATGGATCGCCGAGCCTCCGGGGCAGCCCGCGCGCCGCGCCGCAGTGTCGCTATACGCCGCGCTGGTCACCGACGCGTCGTTGGGCCTGATCGGCACAAGGGAACGCCTGTTGATCGAGGGCCGCTTCGCCGAAGGGCAGGTTTTCGTCCGCGCGCTTGCGGCGCTGCGGCCCGACCTTCGCACCTATATCGGTAAGGCGCACAATGACGTTTCCTATGGTGCGCTGCGGCTCTTGGACGCCGCGTTGCCCACGGCAGAACCGCTCGAACTGGTCGAGCCGCTCGATATCGATCTTGGGCCCTATCGCGACCGCTGGCGCGAAGAAGCCGAACGGGTGGAAGAAACCGCGTGAAAGCAGCATCGATCGGCGACTATCGCGAAGCCGCCCGGCGACGCCTGCCGCACTTCCTGTTCGAATATTTCGACGGCGGCTCCTATGCCGAGCGGACGCTACATGCCAACATCGCCGACCTGCAGGACATTGCGCTGCGCCAGCACGTGCTGAACGACGTGTCGGCGATCGACCTGTCGACGACGTTGTTCGGCCAGCCAGTATCGATGCCCGTCGCGCTCGGTCCGATCGGCCTCGCCGGAATGGCTGCACGCCGCGGCGAGGTACAGGCCGCGCGTGCGGCGGCAGCGAAGGGTGTGCCCTTTACGCTGTCGACCGTTTCGGCCTGCTCCCTCGCCGAGGTCGCGCAGGGCTCCCCGACGCCCTTCTGGTTCCAGCTCTATATGATGCGCGACCGCGGCTTTATGCGATCGCTGCTCGACGAGGCCAGCGAGGCCCGCTGCCCCGTGCTCGTCTTCACCGTCGACATGCCGCTCCCGGGCGCGCGCTATCGCGATGTGCGCTCGGGCCTGTCGGGCGCCTCGGGACTTCGCGGGCAACTGCGCCGTATCGGCCAGGCCATGACCCGCCCCGGCTGGGCATGGGACGTCGGCATCCATGGCCGCCCGCATCAGCTAGGCAACGTCGCGCCGCTGCTCGGCCCGAAATCGGGACTCGAAGACTTCTTGGGCTGGATGAAAAATAACTTCGATCCGGGCATAACTTGGGCCGACCTGGATTTCGTTCGCGCCCACTGGGCCAGACCTATCGTCTTAAAGGGCATTTTGGACACCGAAGACGCACGGCGCGCCGCCGAGGCGGGGGTCGACGGGATCATCGTATCGAATCATGGCGGGCGCCAGCTCGATGGAGTGCCGTCGGTCGCGCGCGCGCTGCCCGCGATCGCCGATGCGGTCGGTGACCGGCTGACGCTGCTCGCCGATGGCGGCGTGCGGTCGGGCCTCGATGTCGTGCGGATGCTCGCATTGGGCGCCAAAGGCGTGCTGCTCGGTCGGGCCTGGGCATTTGCGCTCGCGGCGGACGGGGGACGCGGCGTGCGACACGTGCTCGACCTGATCGAGGCCGAAATGCGTGTCGCAATGGCGCTTACCGGGGTGACCGGGGTGGACAGGATCGGGCCGGAGACATTAGCCGCCTGACGGGAATGAGGGGAGAAAAAGGATGGATGCGAACCCGCTGCTCGGCGTGTTCTTTCACTGGCTGGGCGGGCTATCGTCGGCGAGCTTCTATGTGCCGTACAAGCGCATCCGCGCCTGGTCGTGGGAGGTTTTCTGGATCACCGGCGGCATCTTCTCGTGGCTGATAGCTCCTTGGCTCTTCGCCTCGATCCAGACCCACGACCTGGTCGGTGTCCTCAGCCGGACGCCCGGTGATATCTGGTTCTGGTGCTGGTTCTGGGGCGCGATGTGGGGACTTGGCGGACTGACCTTCGGGCTCACCATGCGCTACCTTGGCCTCTCGCTTGGCATGGCGGTCGCGCTCGGGCTGACGACCGTCATCGGCACGATGGGGCCGCCGATCTTTCGCGGGACCTTGGGAGAATTGTTCGCCACGACCAGCGGGCAGACGGTGTTTCTCGGCATCGCGATTACGCTGATAGGGATCGTCATTGTCGCGCAGGCCGGACGCCGCAAGGAACGTGAGATGGGCGCGGCGGTCGCAGAGGCCGACAAATCCGAATTCAATCTCCGCAAAGGATTGGCGATCGCAGTCTTCTCCGGCATCATGTCGGGCTGTTTCGCCTGGGGCCTCGACGCCGGCGCGCCGATCCGCGAGCTGACGCTCGCCGCCGGGACCGACCCGCTATGGCAGGGACTGCCCGTTCTGTGCGTCGTGCTGCTCGGCGGGCTTACGACAAACCTAATATGGTGCGCGATCCTCATCGCGCGCAACCGCAGCATACGCCAGTTCGCCGGCGAAGCCGCGCCCGGTGCGACCGAACGGCCGCCGCTCGCGCTCAACTATGGCCTCGCTGCGCTCGGCGGCACGCTCTGGTATTTCCAATTCTTCTTCTACACGATGGGCGAAAGCCAGATGGGGCGCTTCGGCTTCTCAAGCTGGACGCTGCATATGGCGAGCATCATCCTCTTTTCGACCCTCTGGGGCTTCGCGCTCAAGGAATGGGCGCCCGCGGGCCAGCGCACCCGCGCGCTGGTCTGGCTCGGGATTGCAGTGCTGATGGCGTCGACCGTCGTGATCGGCCTCGGCAACAGCCTCGCGTAATCTCTCCTAGGCAGGCGTTGCGGTAAGTTCGCCGCGCGCCTGCCGGAACACCTCGACGCTTCCCCAGATCGCGAGTGCAGCCATGATCGCAGCGACGATCAGGTCGGGCCAACTGCGCCCGGTGCCGAACACGCCGAGCGCCGCGCCCATCACCGCGATATTGCCGATCGCATCGTTGCGCGAGCAGATCCACACCGAACGCATGTTCGCGTCGCCGGTGCGATAGCGATAGAGCATAAGCGCGACCGCCACATTGGCAGCGAGCGCGAGCGCGCCGATCAGTCCCATCGTCTCGGCATGCGGCGCCGATCCGCTAACAAAACCCCAGACCGCCGATCCGAATACCCAAAGGCCGAAGGCGAGCATCGTCCCCGCCTTCAGCAAAGCGGCGCGCGCACGCCATGCGAGCGCCATGCCCGCAACGCCAAGGCTGATCGCATAATTTGCGCTGTCGCCGAGGAAGTCGAGCGCATCAGCCTGAAGCGCGCGCGAGTCCGCCGCGACGCCCGCGACGATCTCGACGCCGAACATCGCTGCGTTAATCAGCAGCGCGATCCACAGGATACGCCGCCACTTGGGATCGTTGAGCGCGGTCTTGCCACTTTTGCCGGCACAGCATTGATCGGCCATCGCCGAAATCTCCTGTCATCTTCGAGTCGGCACCCTATATGCACCCTGTAGCAACTACAGGGTCAAGCGATGAAAATTGGCGAACTGTCGCGTGCCACCGGCACGAATATCGAAACCATCCGCTATTATGAGCGCATCGGTCTGCTGCCCGCGCCGAGTCGCACCGCCGCGAACTACCGCAGCTATGGCGACGCGCATCGGTCGCGGTTGAGCTTTGTGCGCCATTCGCGCGATCTGGGCTTCACGATCGAAGAGATTCGTTCGCTGCTGGACCTGTCGGACGATCCCGCGCGCGATTGCGGTGAGGCCGACCGTATCGCGACCGCGCATCTGGAACAGGTCGAAGAAAAGATCGCGCAATTGACCGCGCTGCGTGACGAGCTCGCGCGGATCGTCGGGCGTTGCCGCGGTGGTGCGGCGGCCGACTGCCGGGTGATCGAGGCACTTGGCGATCACCGGCACTGCGAAAGCGCGCATTGATTTGGGAAAGGTGGGACGATTCTGTTGCCCGGCTCGTCCCCAGCCGCTGGTATCCGATTCTGTTGCCCGGTTCGGTCCGAACCGCGTTCTATTTGTCTAACCTTAGGCCGTGAGGCTTATCGGTTAGGCAGCCAGAGCGAGTGCTTCGTTATCGTTAGCACCTATTGGTTTTGAGCCTT